>Ga0209123_1000014_pt1 | contig 403229 bp, 219 predicted proteins | sample BarGraIncu00431A_FD_184500 | JGI IMG/M metagenome (GOLD analysis project Ga0209123, IMG submission 184500) | Arctic peat soil microbial communities from Barrow, Alaska, USA - Barrow Graham LP Incubations 004-31A (SPAdes) (version 2) | ecosystem: Environmental > Terrestrial > Soil > Wetlands >...
TGAGTAACACCAACCCAGGTTTATTCTCTGTTCAACCAACTATTGATCCAAGTGGAAAACTGACCTATACCCCGGCACCGAATGCCAATGGTTCAGCAACTGTTTCAGTGATCCTTAGTGATAACGGCGGTACAGCTAACGGTGGGGTGGATGCGTCTGTCGCACAGAGTTTCACCATTACGGTAAATCCGGTAAATGATGCACCGGTTGCTAAAGCTCTTCCAGTGACTACACCCGAAGATACTCCGATTAAAGGATTGGTGACTGCAACTGACCTTGATGGTGATGCCCTGACTTTTACTAAAACATCAGAACCAGTTTATGGAATTGCGGTTGTTTATCCGGATGGAACTTTTGACTATTCACCGAACAAAGATTATAACGGAAACGACAGTTTTGCAGTAACGGTGAGCGATGGAAGAGGTGGAACCAGTTCGGTGACTGTTGCTATAACGGTGACACCGGTAAATGATGCCCCAATTGTTAGTGATATCTCCAAATCTGGCCAGGAGGATATGAACATTTCTTTTACGGCAACCGATTTTACCAATATGTTTTACGATATTGATGAAAATGAACTTTCAAAAATACAGATTGTGACACTTCCAGACAACGGAATATTAAAGGCAAATGGGTTAGTCATCAATGCCGGTCAGGAAATTACATTAGCATCCTTAGGAACCATTACCTTTATTCCTGCTCTTAACTGGAACGGTTTTACTTCTTTTGCCTGGAACGGGAATGACGGTACAGTGTACGCCGCAAGTAATGCGTTGGTTAACCTTACTATTAGCGGAGTTAATGATAATCCGGTAGCTGCAGCTTTGCCAGTCACAACACCGGAAGACTTATCCGTAAACGGATCTGTAACTGCAACTGACCCGGATGGTGATTCCCTTACTTTTAGCAAAACCACATCACCCATTCATGGTTCAGCAATTGTTCATACGGACGGTACCTTTACCTATACTCCGAATGCCAGTTATGTTGGTAACGACAATTTTAGGGTAACTGTCAGCGATGGAAATGGTGGAACCAATACAATAACGGTTTCTGTAACGGTAACTCCGGTAAACCATGTACCTGTTGCCTGTGATGATAACACCGAATCAACAAGGGAAAATATTCCATTAAATGGGAATGTATCAATAAATGATATCACAAGTAAGGATGGTAATAATCTCTGGTCAATAAAAACTAATCCAGGGAATGGTATTGTAATAGTTAATTCAGATGGTACATATATTTATACACCGAATGCAAACTTTTACGGCAAAGATAAATTTAGATATGCTATTTGTGACAGGGATGGTGATACCTCTGAAGCGAATGTAACGATTTCTGTAATTGCCATGCCGCAAGTGATAAAAACATCAGGGATACCTAAGAGACGAAACGATGGCAAATTCAGTTGGGTGTATACTATTACGTTAATCAATAATACCAATCGTAAAATCGACTCAATACAAGTAACCGATAATCTCGATGAAGTATTTATTCCCAAAGGGTGTTCTTACGAAATTACAGGTAAGGTTGCTTCCGGAAAACTAATTGCGTACGGCTTATATAATGGTACAACGATTACTAATCTGTTGGTCAATGGAGGGTCATTAGAGATTAATAGCCGTGACTCGATACAGATTGAAGTTCTGGTGGATACACATGGTCAAAAAAATGCGGTATCAGTTTTTAATCAGGCTGATATTAATGGTAAGGATAATCTCGGAAATTTCAATTTCAAATCAGATGCTGACATTTCTACCATTGTTGCAGATCCAACTGAAACGGTTATTCCTGCTGTAGAACTTTTTATACCTGATGGTTTTTCACCAAATGGCGATGGCATTAACGATAACTTTGAAATTACCCACCCAATTTCCCTGAAAATTGAATTAGAAGTCTATAACCGTTGGGGTAATATCGTCTATAAAAGTCCTGATTATCAAAATAACTGGGATGGTAGGGGTATGGATAATTTGTTCGGTCAAGAGCTTCCTGCGGGTACGTATTATTGCATGTTTAAAGCGATCAATATCTCATCCGGTCAGGAGGTAAGTAGTGGGGTTAAATCAATCACATTACGGCGATAATCCTGTATTCGAACTCCTAATAGGACTGTCTGGCAAATGCCTATGTGGTAGGTAAAAATAAAAATTGATCTAATTAAGAAATAAATGTTTGAAAACTCCAGTTAAACTAATTTGATAAAAATATGAAACGCAAGGTCCAATTTCAAGATATTATTTACAACCTGTTCGTTAAACAAGTTCTATCGAATATTAAGATGATAGGCATTCTTTGTTTACTCATAAATGCAGGTACAACCCTTAAAGCGCAACAAGAACCAATGTATTCGCAATACCAGTTTAATTTGTTACAAATCAACCCAGCGTATGCGGGAAATAGGGCAGTTAACAATATTACTACATTATTCCGAAAACAATGGGTAGGAATTGAAGATGCACCCTCAACCTGTTCTTTGTCTTGGGATCAACGTCAGAAAGGAAGCAACGTTGGTTATGGATTACAAATTTATCACGATCAATTAGGAATTGAAGCTACCTCGGGCATTCAGGCATTTTATTCGTTTCATATTGCATTCAGAGAATCCTCTTTGTCTCTTGGTGTGAGTGGTGGAATGTTAAATTATAGGGCTTCTTTCTCCCAGGTAACCACTACGGTCGGTGGTGACCCCTTGTTTCAGGAGGATGTGAACGGATGGTTGCCCACTGCAGGAGTTGGTATGATCTATGCAACTAACAACTGGTATGCAGCTATTTCTGTTCCGGCCTTATTACAGACAAAAATAAATTCACTTCATTCTAAAGTTGCTACAAGCGCAGATAAACATTACTTCCTGACAGGAGGTTATATTTTTGAAGTGTCGGATGTTCTTAAACTGAAGCCCTCTATCTTAGTAAAAGCAGTTAATGCTGCTCCTTTAGAATGTGATATCAACCTGAATGCATGGATACAAGATGTCGTCGGATTAGGTGCCAGTTATCGGACAGGTGATGCTTTAATCGGAATGTTCGAACTTCAGATATCCCCTGAATTAAGACTTGGCTATGCATTTGATTACACAATTTCAAATCTACAACGCTACAGCAAAGGAACGCATGAATTAATGCTGAGATATGAATTTAATAATCATAAAGATAATCGTGTTTTATCTCCACGATATTATTAGTGCTACTATACCAAGTGTTTCAATTTACATTTTCAAATACCTTTTAAAAAGAAACTGAAATGAAATATCCAGTTCTAATCAAGATTATTTTAGCAATGTTATTATGTCTTCTTCCAATAAATTCTGAAATGCTAAAAGCTCAACTGAATTCACGAAGCAGGTCTGAAGTAAAACATAATTTGACGCTGAAGAAAGCGGAAATTGCATACCAAAATTTCGATTTTTCTATTGCAGCCGGTTATTATGAAGATTTCATGAAAAATCATTCTGATGTCCAGCCTGAAGTGTTAACCAAATTGGCTGATTGTTATTGGCAAATGAGAGTCAGTGGTAAAGCATTAAGGGTTTATAATCTTTTGTATCCAACGGCGGACTTTGTAGCCACTAAGCAGGATAAACTCAGGATTGCCGAGTTATATGCCCGTATCGGCCAATATAAAAACGCTTCAAAATGGCTAAGTGGAGTAGAAGGCTATTCTTTGAAAGCAAAAAGCTATAATGAAAAAGAAAGCTTGGTTGCCATGAAAAAAGATTCTCTGAACTGGAAACTCAGCTTCCTCAATATCAATACTTCCTACAGAGAGTTTTCTCCCCATGTGGCAAATAATACCTTGTTTTTCAGTAGCAACAAGCAATTCAAGACCCCTACCAAAGCATTCGGTTGGGATGGCGATAATTTTATCCGCTTGTGGCATATTCCGTTGAAGGATGTGAATGTCATCCCGCTAAATCAGGGAAAAGAAAGCACCATTTCTACTAAAAATTCAGACGATAGATCAAACAACCTGGCTGGAATTTACGAATGTGGTGATACAAAACCCATGAAATCCGCTTATGGCCTTTTGATAAATGATCGATATTTAAATGGCGAGACAAATTCAATTGGTAGCCTTGTAAATGGATTCGATAAAATATCTTATAATGTCGGTACTGTTACTATCGATAACAAGAATCATTTTTACTTTTCTGCCAATTATGGAAGAAAAGATAAGAATGGCTTCGATCATATCTGCTTAATGGAAGGTGACTATTCACAGGGTGGTGTGACCTCAATTCATAAATTGTCTTTTGGTAATAAATCATATAATGTGATGCATCCGGCCATAAACAGGGAGGGGACTTTATTAGTTTGCAGTAGTAATAAACCCCACGGAAAGGGAACTTATGACCTTTACTATTCACGACGCAGTGATATTTATCAACCATGGGATACACTCAAAATTTTTGGTACTAATATCAACACCATTGGCAATGAGGTCTTTCCCGGAATTTCAACGAATGGATATTTGTATTTCAGCAGCGATGAAATGCCAGGTCTGGGAGGACTTGATATTTTCAGGATACCACTTACAGACGCACTTGCAGGACAAGGTACGCCTGAACATCTTAGTTATCCTATGAACAGTTCTGCCGATGATTTTGGATGGACACAATCCGATAGCCTGGGATTGAGAGGTTTTATAACATCTGACCGATTGAATTTTAACGATAACATTTACAGTTTTTCCGATGAGTTAGCATTACGACTGCCCCGCAAGTCATTCGTTGAGGGTTATGTCCTCGAAAAACAATCAGGATTGCCCATTCAGGGGGCTACAATTTTTCTGTATAATATTAAGCAAGAAGTGGTTTATATTGCTAAATCGGATAATTCCGGAAAGTACCATATCCCGGTTTTAAATACCACTGATGTAGTAATAAAAGCAGTCCATAAACAGTATTTAAATGATTGTTTGTCAACACAAATGACCTATATGCCACAACCTGCTGATACGATTCAACATGCGCCACGAGCCTTGCTGCTTGATAAATTTAAAATCGGCTTTGTCTGGAAACTTAACAACATTCATTATTACTTTGATAAATGGAATATTCGGCAGGATGCAATGCCTGTTATGGATAGCCTGGTGCAAATTTTAAACGAGCAACACATTAATATTGAGTTAGCTTCCCATACCGACTCACGGGGTTCGTTAAAATATAATGAATTGCTTTCTAAACGACGTGCAGAATCATCGGTTGACTATCTTGTCAAACATGGAATAGATCCGAAGCGAATCACTTCTAAATACTTTGGTAAATCCCAACTGTTGAACAAATGTAATGGTAAAGTACCTTGTACTGAATCCGAGCATGAAGCCAATAGAAGGACGGCGATTAAAGTTACAGGTTATACGAGCGTAATAAATTTACCTGAAAATATAGAACTAGAGCAATTCCTGGAAGGTGCTAAAATTGATAGAAAATTATTACCTGCTGGATTTTTTACTGAATCAACAAAATAATTTTATTCTGTTGATAGAAAAAAAGGATAATACCTGATATTATAAAAATATAAAGAACAGAACTCGTTGAATCGTTTTTTTTTAGTAGAAAGCCTAAACTTAAATAAAAAGAATCTGCTAAAAAGAAAGCCACAAACAACATACCTATTGAAATATCCCGGTGATTACATTATAATAAGTAAAAGAAAGTTGAATTATCTATGATACTGGAAATAATGTCTTGTTTTTCAGACAAATAAAGTTTTTGTATGACATATTTGCCGATTTCAGGGGTTGGTAAAGAATTTGTTAAACAATACTTCGTACATTGATTTTAAATCAACAGACATAGAATTAAACGGATTAAACATTTTAATAATGAACTTCAATAATTTTACCATTAAATCGCAGGAAGCCATTCAACAGGCGATTGAGTTGGTTCAATCGAATGGTCAACAAGTGGTTGAAACGCCACACTTATTCAAAGCCCTGATAACTACCGGAGAAGATGTCACACGGTTTTTATTCGGGAAACTTGGTGTGAATGTGCCTTCCCTGGAAGCAATTGCAGATACCATGATAAGTGGATTCCCACGTGTAACAGGAGGTGAACCGTACCTGAGCAGGGAAATGAATGCCGTATTACAAAAAGCGACTTCGATTTCAACCAAAGCGGGTGATCAGTTTGTTTCACTGGAATACATCCTGATGGGTTTAGTTTCTGAAAAAAATGCTTTTTCAAAAGTGTTGAAAGATGCAGGAGTTTCGGAAAGTGAATTGCAAACTGCAATAACTGAGTTAAGAAAAGGCGCTAAAGCGGATTCTGCTTCGGCAGAAGAAAGCTATAATGCATTGAACAAATATGCCATTAACCTGAACGAACAGGCCCGTGCCGGGAAACTGGACCCTGTTATCGGACGTGATGAAGAAATCAGAAGGGTACTGCAGATACTAAGCCGACGTACCAAGAATAACCCGATACTGATCGGTGAGCCGGGAGTAGGGAAAACTGCTATCGCTGAAGGATTGGCACACAGGATTGTACGTGGTGATGTGCCTGAGAACCTAAAATCAAAACAAATCTTTTCGTTGGATATGGGTGCATTAATTGCAGGTGCCAAGTACAAGGGAGAATTTGAAGAACGGCTGAAGGCGGTGGTAAATGAAGTGATAAAAGCGGATGGCGAAGTGATTTTGTTTATCGACGAAATCCACACATTGGTGGGCGCAGGCAAAAGCGATGGTGCCATGGATGCTGCCAACATCCTGAAGCCTGCATTGGCTCGTGGTGAATTGAGAGCCATCGGTGCCACTACATTGGATGAATATCAGAAGTATTTTGAAAAAGATAAAGCATTGGAACGTCGTTTCCAGATTGTAAACGTTGATGAGCCGGATATACCCAGTACCATTTCTATTCTTCGTGGATTGAAAGAGCGGTATGAAAACCACCATAAAGTCAGGATACAGGATGATGCCATAATCGCAGCAGTCGAATTGTCAAGCAGGTATATTACGAACCGGTTTTTGCCGGATAAAGCAATTGACCTGATGGATGAAGCAGCTGCCAAACTAAGGTTGGAAGTGGATTCTGTTCCTGAAGAACTTGATATTATTGACCGTAACATCAAACAACTGGAGATTGAACGGGAAGCCATAAAACGGGAGAATGATACCCGAAAACTGGCACAACTGAATGAAGAAATAGCCAACCTGAAGGAAGACGGCAAGGAAATGCGTGCCAAATGGTCATCGGAAAAGCAACTGATTGACAGCATTCAACAAAGTAAAATAGACATCGAGGACTTAAAATATAAGGCTGATACTGCCGAACGTGAAGGTGACTACGGACTGGTAGCTGAAATCCGATATGGTAAAATCAAGGCAGCAGAGGAACAAATAGCTCAGTTTAAACAAAAATTGGCTGCTATGCAAGGAGGCCATGCACTGATAAAGGAAGAAGTAGACAGCGAAGATATAGCTGATGTGGTGAGCCGTTGGACCGGTGTTCCTGTGAAGAAGATGCTCCAGAGTGAAAAGGATAAATTGCTGAACCTGGAAGATGAACTCCATTTGAGGGTAGTTGGACAGGATGAAGCCATACAGGCTGTCTCTGATGCCGTTCGTAGGAGTCGTGCAGGTTTGCAGGATCCAAAACGACCGATTGGTTCGTTTATCTTCCTGGGAACAACAGGTGTCGGTAAAACCGAACTGGCAAAAGCACTGGCCGAATTCCTGTTCGATGATGAAAACATGATGACGCGTATTGATATGAGTGAGTATCAGGAAAAATTCTCTGTAACACGATTAATAGGATCACCTCCCGGATATGTCGGATACGACGAAGGAGGGCAGTTAACCGAAGCTATCAGGCGTAAACCCTATTCAGTGGTTCTGTTCGACGAAATAGAAAAGGCACATCCTGATGTATTCAACGTTTTGCTGCAAGTTCTGGATGATGGACGTTTAACGGATAACAAAGGCCGGTTGGTAAATTTCAAGAATACCATTATCATTATGACTTCGAATATCGGATCTACGTTGATACGTGATAATTTTGAAAATATGACCGATAAGAACCAGGCTGAGATCATTGAAAAAACAAAAACAGAGGTTTTTGAATTACTCAAACAAACAATCCGTCCGGAATTTTTAAACAGGATTGATGAACTCGTTATGTTTGCTCCGTTAAACTTATCACAAATTGAGGAAATTGTACGATTGCAAATTACCACGTTACAAAAAACGTTACTGCAAAACGGCATTCGGTTGGAAATGACTGAAAAAGCAGTACATCTGATTGCCGATTTAGGGTTTGATCCTCAATTTGGAGCACGTCCTGTTAAACGGGCTATTCAAAAGTATGTACTGAATGATTTGTCGAAACAACTTATTTCAGGTAAAGTGCACAATGATCAAACCATTGTGGTGGATACCGATGAAAATGGATTGATATTTACTGAAAAATAAGAAAATCAATATGATAAAAGAGGAAGTTTATGAAATAAGCTTCCTCTTTTTCTGTAACGGGATCAAGAGCTGGAGAGTTGAACTCGTAACCTCCACTATAAATAAGGTAAATTAACGATCTAATGTCAAGCGAACTTATCAAAGTTTGTTGGGTTAATAGAACTCTCCTTTCTTTCATGTGTGTCGTCGTCAAAATATATTATAATACTTTAGACTGTCAGAATTTGTGAAAATTAAGTTTACAGGAGAAATATTTAATAAAGCCTATCCTATTCGCGTATGTCTCATACACTGTATCTTACACAATCATTAATAGTGAATAAAAAAAAGTTATTATTAAATCTCTGATTTAATTGATTACATACCAAACATCCTGCCGTCTTACTGAATACGACCACTAATCTTTCAGAACTACTTCAATAAACCACCCTTTTTTTGTTCAAAGGACCAAATCTTTAAGAACAACTACTTTAAATCTCCCCAATTACTTCACACAACAGGGAATATCTAAAAATAACTTCATTAAACCCACTCATTTTTAAAACCAGAAGAACAACTTTCTAATCATCCTTTGTATTTCGAAAATTTCAGTACTAAAAACAAACAAAACAAAAACGTATTATACAATACTTTAAATCAAACAATCATTTTATGGATCGTAAAAAAAATCAAAAAAGGGGATTTATCCAATCTCCTTTTAAGGGGTCAGTGTATATTGTCCTGATTATGCTGGTAAGCCTGTTAATTTCACCACAGGCCATTTATGCGCAGGATACTGTCGTGAATACTTCGGGATCAGTTGAAACGATAACAGGGAAAGTACTTGATGAAAATAAAGTTCCAATTATTGGGGCTTCTATTCTTATAATAGGAACTAAAACCGGTTCCATCACGGACGTTGATGGGAACTTCAGCATTAAAGTTCCTCTCGAGAGCTGGTTGAATATATCTTACATTGGATATCTTGGACAAAAAATCAAAGTAACCTCCAATAAACTTCAGGTAACAATGGTTGAAGATGCCACCAAATTGGAGGAAGTAGTCGTCGTCGGTTATGGAACTCAAAAAGTAAAAAACATAACCGGTGCAATTTCTTCAGTAGATATGCAGAAAATTGAAAGCTTGCCGGTATCAAACCTTTCACTGGCGCTTTCCGGACAAATACCGGGCTTATCAGTATCGACAGGAACCGGTCGTCCGGGAGCCAATGATGCAGCATTAAAAATCAGGCAGACATTTGATTTTTCGAAAGATGGAAGTTCTTCGAATCCCTTAATAGTAATTGATGATGTGATTCAGACAGATCCACAGTCGGGTTTGCCTTCCATGGATCAATTTAACCGGCTGGATCCTTCTGAAGTTGAAAGTATAACGGTGTTACGTGATGCGAGTGCTGCAATATATGGTTCAAGAGCAGCACAGGGCGCTGTGATTGTAAAAACAAAACGTGGTAAAGAAGGTGAAATAAAGGTGTCATATTCCGGTAAATTTGAATGGAATGATGCAGTAAGTCAGGAAAAAACCTTAAACTCCTACGATTATGGCCAATATGCAAATAGTATTTTGAGATTAGGAGGCAAGACTGAAAGCAATCTTTTCTCGGAGGCAGACCTTGCTAATATGAAATCGTTGAAGTATAACTGGCTGGATAAAGCATGGTCAGGAGCAGGAGCCATGCAACACTCCATTAATGTCAGTGGGGGTGGAGCGAAAGCCACATATTTCGCAGGAGCTTCTTATTATAACCAGGGAGCCAACCTGGGCAATCAGGATTATAAACGCTATAACTTCCGTTCAGGGACAGATGTAAAGATAACCAAAGGGTTGAAGTTAAGTGCGACGATTAATGCCACTAATTCAAGCCAGGAAAAATCATACACCAAACTAGCTAACATTAGTGATGGTAGTTATGGAAGTATAGGTGGTGGCGAACAGGCTGATTATACCTACTTGCTTCATATGCCGGAGTATATACCATATAGTTATAATGTTAATGGGGTTGACCGGTGGGTGTCACCGGCTCTTGGTCCTCATAATGTTTCAAACTCTCAGGTAGCAGCCAACCAGATATCAGCATGGAACTATTTTGGACTATTGAATAATGGATCCAAATCAGTAACGGATAATTTTAATTATGGTGCTAATTTTGCATTGCAATACGATATACCTTTTGTAAAAGGGTTGTCGGTAAAAGCAACTTATGCATTGACCCGCTCATCGAATAGTTCGGAAGCGGTTCAATTGCCCTATACATTGGCTCTTGCAACGAATACCAATACACTCGATGCACACTTATATGGTGATAATACTATCTGGACTGTGAAAGAAAACAACAAGAACTCACGTGTACTTTATGATGCAACAAACAGCAAATCGGAACAATCAAACCTCTATATCAATTATGACCGTTCTTTTGGGCCTCATAATATTGCAGCGGTAGCATCGATAGAACGTTCAGAAAATTCAAGTGTATTTGAACGTCAGTTTTATGACAATCCCCTGAGTGGAGCATACAATGGAGCAAGTAGTTCTGCTGGTACCTTGAACCCTGCATTCTCTCAGATGGTTCGATCTGAAAATGGTACATTGTCCTATTTAGGACGTGTTAGTTATAATTATGCAAGTAAATATCTTGCTCAGATTATAGTACGTGCAGATGCTTCAACCAATTTTGCCCCTGAAAATTACTGGGGATTATTTCCAACAGTATCTTTGGGTTGGGTAGCATCAGAAGAAACCTGGTTTAAAGACAATGTGAAATGGGTTGACTTCCTTAAGGTTCGTGCATCGGTCGGAAAGACAGGAAAAGACAATATCAAGCCATGGAAATGGATGCAACTTTATTCGTATGCAGCCGACAAAGGAATGGGATTTGGCACCAACGGAGGTGTTTCAGTAGCAGGTGTTACGCCTGATGCAAATCCAAACAGGGATGCCCATTGGGATTCAAGTTTGAAATATAACGTAGGACTTGACTTTAGTGTTCTGAGAAATCGTTTGTCATTTAATATGGATGGTTACTTTGACAGAAACACCGATATGTTGACAGCAATGTCAAATGCAGTAGGTGTACCCGTTTCGATTGGAGGAGCCTTTGCAGAACTGAATTTCACTGCCGTAGATGCCTGGGGATATGATGTCTCAATTAACTGGAAAGATAAAATTGGTAAGGTAAAATACTCAATTGGAGTAAATACCGGTTTGTCATGGAATAAGGTTAAAAAGTATCCAACATCAGGCGTCAGCTTTGAGTCGGCTAACGCTGTAACTGTTGGTAATTCACTGATTCAACCGGCATGGGGATTCAATACATGGAAAGGTACTACCGGTGGTGATGGTTTGCTTAGAACGGATGCTGACATTGATAATTATTGGAATTATCTGACAAACCTGGCTACTGCAGCAGGAACAACGCCTTCATACCTTGGATTCACCGATAAAAAGTCGATTATGAAAGGAATGTTAGCTTACCAGGACCTGGGAAGCGATTTGAAAGCCGATGGAACAACAGGTGCACCAAACGGACAGGTTAAAAGCAGCGGCGAAGATTATGCCAAACTAGTAGACAGAAATACTAATTATGGTTTCTCTACCAATCTGAATCTTAGTTGGAAAAGTTTTAGCTGGTCTGCTCAGGTTTCTACATCATGGGGTCAATATACGGCAATCGATAATGTAAAACAAGGTACTTCCAGCAACCAGATTATCTGGTCGCATGAATCTTACTGGAATGACATGTATGATCCTACAAACAATGTAACCGGTAAATATCCTAATGCATTTTATTCTTCTCAGAATAATTATGCATCAGATTTCTGGCAAGTATCATCATTCAGATGTTTTGTGAAGAATATGAGCTTTTCATATTCTTTGCCTAAACAACTAATTTCAAAAGTTGATATGGAAAGTGTTAAAATTAGTCTAAGCGGAAATAATTTATGGGATTTTACAAATCCGTATCCGGATAACTACCGAAATATGTATGATAGTTCTACCGCTACTTATCCGACTTTAAGGACATGGGCATTGGGCATAAATCTTACATTTTAAATAAATCAGAATTGTCAAAACAAATATAAATGAATCTATCATGAATAAAAATATATTAGTGAGCATGATTACACTTTTGGCCATTGTTATTACAGGCTGTAGTGATCAGTTCCTCCAGGATAAAAAGAGTTACGATAAATATGATGAAAGTATATTTACAAACCAAACTGAAACAGGTTGGTATGTCGATCGTATGTATGCCGATTTTTTTAGCGGGTATAAATCTCCGACCCAGGCTTTAGTGGGTAGTTATACGGATGAAAAGACGAAGATGACCGAAGAAATGGGTGGAACAATTGCAGACTGGATTAATCCGCAAAAGACTCTTGTGGATGCAGCTAATTGTCCTACTTACTATGGAACATCCTTAGGTGCTTCGGCAAGTAATAATCCTTATACCCGGATTCGCAACTGTAACTTTTTATTGGAAAAAATTAATACAGTTGGCCAGAGCCTTTCTTTAGATTTTCGCAATAAAGCAAAAGGACAAATGTTTTTCCTTCGTGCTATGCAATACTATGATTTAATGAGAACTTACGGTGGTGTTCCTATTGTAACAGCAACTCAGACAGCTTCAGCTACTGATGAAACAATTAAGCTTCCCCGTGCGACAATTGCTGAAACGGTTGTTCAGATATCAAAAGACCTGGATTCTGCAGCCGTTTTATTGCCTGCAAAATGGAATGAGTCTACCGACTATGGTCGTATGACCAGAGGAGCTGCCCTTGCAGTTAAAAGCAGAGTGACTTTAACAGCTGCCAGCCCATTGTTTAATACTGATTGGGATAACCCTGCAAACCAACGTTGGGTTGATGCTCTGAATGCGGGTTTGGCTGCAGAGACAATGTTAACCACTGATGGCTATGGTTTATATGGAACTACTGCAAAAGACTGGGCTGGAATGTTTCTTATTGACAATAAATTCTGTAGTGAAGCAATTATCGTTCAATTATGTTCTTCCAATACAACCAGTGCAATTAATAATGGCTGGGAAAAAGGAATCCGGTTAGCAAGTCAGGGAGGTACAGGTGGTGTTTCTGCTCCAAAAGAGATGATTGATTTGTACCCTATGGCTGATGGTTCTCGCCCTACACTTGAAAATAGCTATGATGATACAAAATTCTTTATGAACAGGGATCCACGTTTCTACAGAACATTTGCATTCTCAGGTTGCAAATGGGGTACGAAAGCAAATGCATCATCAACCATATGGACTTACAGATATTTGAAAGCCGATGCGAAAACACCTGTTTATTCAGACAATAATCAGGTTAGTAGTCCTGCTGTAGTTCGAAAAATGTCTAATCCGGCAGCTGATAATACAGCATTTGATTTTTCAAGCACTGATATTTTTGAATACCGGTATGCTGAATTATTGCTGAATATTGCTGAGTGTTACGCTGCAACCAATAATATTCCGAAATGTGTTGAGTATCTTGGTAAAATTCGTAATCGTGTTGGTATACTTGCAGGAAATAATAATTATGGAATCGGGACTCTGGCAGATAAATATGCAGCTATTGCAGCTTCTTTGTATGAACGTCAGGTTGAACTGGCATACGAAGGCAAACGGTTTTGGGATATACAACGCTGGATGCTTTACAACGATGATGCAACCTCCGGAAACAACACCTGTGCTAAACTTGGATTGAAACCTCTTAACGGAACTACCCGTACAGGTAATTACTGGCAGTCCATTACGAATTCAGATAAAGATCCGATTCCGGCAGCTTCAAAGACAGTCATTGTAATTGATCCGGATGCTTCTGATTTCCAAACACAATTAACTTCTTTGTCTACGTTGTTTTCAACTTACTTCACACGGGTTGCAACCGATACCCCAATGGATAAAATAGGAACAACTCCAGTAACAATTGCGTGGAAACAAAACTATTATCTGTTCGGATTGCCAAATGCAACTTTAACCAGTAATCCATGGTTATTACAAACAAAAGGATGGAATGATGCTTTTGGAGTAACAGGTACGTATGATTTTCAAAAATAGTTTATTGTCCCGATAGGGGTAAATAATAATTTGATTCAGGATATTAGTTAAAATAAAAAATAGAGATATTGGTTTAGAAGCCGTATCTCTATTTTTATTTGTATTCGTTGGTTTTAATGTATCAACTTTTTATAATACTGGAAAAGAATCCTATATAGTCTGATTTCTACTACATAAAAAGAGGAAGCTCATAGAATGAACTTCCTCTTTTTATGTAGCGGGGACGAGAATTGAACTCGTGACCTCCGGGTTATGAATCCGACGCTCTAACCAACTGAGCTATCCCGCCATGCTTTTAAAGCGGTGCAAAGATAGCCTTTTTGGCTTATCTGAACAAGCTTTTGAACGAAAAAATCAAGGTTTAGGCTATAAATCCATTAAAATGAAAGCTATAAAACTGATATTGAAATGGATAACGTATTAAAATTTTGGATTCATCCCCAGATTATACATGACAAACGACCAAATATCGGATTGTGCATCTATCATCTTCCCTACTGGTTTGCCCGCACCATGACCAGCTTTGGAGTCAATCCGGATTAATGTAGGAGTTATACCTCCATTGGAGGCTTGCAATGTAGCCGCAAATTTAAAAGAATGGGCCGGTACAACCCGATCATCATGATCACCGGTCATCACCAGAGTAGCAGGATATTTAACTCCATTTTTAATATTGTGCAAGGGTGAATATCCTTTGAGGTATTCGAACATTTCCTTGGTTTCCTGGCTGTTTCCATAATCACTGGTCCACGACCAGCCGATGGTGAACTGATTATAACGCAACATGTCCAATACGCCCACTTCGGGGATTGCTACGGCATACAAGTCGGGACGTTGGGTCATACAAGCACCTACCAGTAAGCCGCCGTTAGAACCGCCGTCAATGGCTAGTTTCTTTGTGGAGGTATATCCTTTGGAAATCAGGAATTCGGCAGCGGAAATGAAATCATCAAAGACATTCTGTTTATGCATTTTTGTGCCAGCCATATGCCATGCTTCCCCATACTCACCTCCACCACGGATATTTGCTACCACATAGATCCCTCCGTTTTCAAGGAACGGAATACGGTATGCACTGAATGTTGGGTTTAAGCTGATATTAAAGCCTCCATATCCATAAAGCATCAAAGGGTTTTTTCCATCCTTTTTCATGCCTTTTTTATAGGTAATGGACATAGGTACTTTCGTCCCGTCTTTGCTGGTATAGAAAACCTGTTCACTGACATAATCTTCCGGGGTAAAAGCCACTTCGGTTTTATGGAATACTTCCGACTTATTTGTAGCAGCATTGAACCTGAAGACAGTGGGAGGGAAGGTGTACGAGTTAAATATGTAAAATGCTTCGTTATCATCTTTATCCCCTGAAAACCCGCTTAGTGTTCCTAAAGTTGGAAGAGGAATCTCGTATAGTTTTTTTCCTGCAAGATCGAAACCATAAGCGTGGTTTGTTGCATCTTTCATATATTCTGCAAGTATTTTACCTCCGATAATAGTTGCTCTTTCGAGGACATTCTCCGATTCAGGTATAATTTCTTTCCAGTTCTCACGGGAGTGATTTGTCGGATCAACTTCCATTAAACGTTGTTTAGGGGCTTTCCAGTTCGTGAGAATATAGATTTTCCCTTTCACATGATCAACAACTGTATAATCATTCTCAAATCCTGGAGCCAGTAATTCAAATTGGGAATTGGGAACACTTAAGTCTTTCATCAATAATTCATTCCCTGTAGTAGTTTCAGTTTCTGAAATAAAGAAGTATTTTTCATCATCAGTTACAATTGGATAACATTCACGCAAGGGAAACTTCTTGTTTTCATAAATTAATTTATCCTGACTTTGGGATTGACCCACAATATGGTAATATACCTTTTCATATTCGTTTTTATTTGAATATTCCTTACCTGGTTCTGGTGCATCGTACGCACTGTAATAAAATCCATCACCCTGCCAGGAAATTCCTGAAGATTTTGACCAGATAATGTGATCGGATAATACTTTTTTGCTGGCTACATCCATTACGAAGATTTCATTCCAGTCGGAACCGCTTCGTGCAATGGAATATCCGAGGTATTTGCCGTTTTTCGAAAATGATTGGGCATGTAATGCTACAGTTCCATCTGTTGATAAGGCATTTGGATCAAGGAGAACTTCTGGTTCGGAACTCAAAGTGACCTGATGGTATAAAACGCTTTGATTTTGAAGTCCATTATTTTTAAAATAATAATACTCTCCGTTCTTTTTAAATGGTGAACCGTATTTTGGATAATTCATCAGGGTTGTCAATCGTTTCTTTAATTCATTGCGAAAAGGTATCTGTCCCAGATAATTGAAAGTTACCTTGTTTTGAGCCTTAACCCAGGCAGAAGTTGCCACTGAAGTATCATTTTCCAACCAACGGTAAGGTTCTTTGACTTCAACACCAAAATAAGTGTCGATAACATTATCTTTGGCTGTAAGGGGATAAACAATTTGAGCATTGGAGTGAATGGATGATAATAAAACCATGCTGATGATAATTGGAATTAGACGTTTCATGTTTTTTAGTTGAGATATTTAACTCTTTATTATTTTAATGCCTGATATACCAGGTTGTGGAATAAAACTTTGAAATCCTGCCCGGTATTGTTAGGTTGTAAATTGATATAGAAGATCAGGATTAGATCTTCTTTTGGATCGATAATATAATCAGTGCCAAACATGCCACCCCATCGCATAGATCCTTCGGAAGCTATCGATTCATGGGTGTATTCACTGCGGAAATCATCAAATGCCAACCCAAAACCGATTTCCCCCCGTAAATCTTTTACCTGGTTCTTGCACATTAATTCTACTGTTTTCCTCCCTAAGATCCGCTTCCCATTGAACTCTCCACCATTCAGGATCATTTGTAAGAATTTAGCATAATCTTCGATTGTCCCAGTCAGACCGGCTCCGGTACTAAACAACGTTTGGGCTCCTGAATAGGGATAAGTCTGGTATAATGGGCTTGGGTTTGGAGTTAAAGGCGTATTCTTGTCTTTTTGATATAAGGTTACCATACGATTTTCTGATCCTTTTGGCAAATAAAAAAAAGTATTGTTCATCCCAAGAGGTTTAAATATACGTTTCTGAAAATATTGGTTTACAGGCTCCTTTGAAACAACTTCAATCAAATAACCCAGAACATCCAGGCTCATTCCATAGGTGAATTTCTCTCCCGGATCATGTTCCAGCGGACAGGTTGCCAAAGTGCGGATTACTTCACCAAGTGTTTTATTTTCCAATGTATTCAAGGGTGGAATTCCTTTTTTTACAAATATCTTACCCAGTGGACTGCCATTTCCATAAGAAATTCCTGATGTATGTGTTAGTAAATGACGAATTGTAATGTCTTTATTGGCTGGACGTGTAGTATATGTTGAATCTTTCTCGTTAAATGAAACCAATACCCTGGGATTTTCAAATTCAGGAATATATTTTTTAATTGGGTCATCCAATAAAATTTTTCCTTCTTCAAAAAGTGTCATAACTGCCACGCTTGTAATTGCTTTAGTTTGTGAAGCTAAGCGGAAATAATCATCTTTTAGACATGGAATCTTAGCTTCAACGTTTCGCCAACCAAATGATTTATTGTGAATAACGTTACCATGATGAGCTACAAAGGTAATTGCATGAGGAATGGTACCATTGTCAATCAGTTTCTGAAAGACTGAGTCCAACCTGGCTAACCTTCTGGAGTCAAATGTTGTCCCTGATTCTTTTGAATAATTGAACGCCTGAGGTGTTGTTTTTTTCTGACTGAAACATGAAATGCTTGTGGAAAAAACAATTAGTAGAAAGACTATTTTATTCATGTGAATAATATCTTTATTGTAAATAATCATATTCGAAAAGGATGAATTAACTGAGACTTTTGTTTTATCTGATTTTTGATAATTGCGATTCAATTTATTCCCAATTCTTTTGCAATTTCTAACATGTAAGCAACTGCAGCATCATGTTCATTTGGAATAATACCATCCATGATAGCATCTTTTATACGTGTTTTAATTTCACCCACTACGGCTGATGCGGGTAAATTAAAAGTATCCATAATTTCCTTTCCTCCAAGTGGTGGCTGGAAATTACGTACACGATCTTTTTCTTCTATTTCTTTCAGTTTCTGGCGGACTAACTGAAAATTAGCCTTGAACTTTTTTACCTTTTCTTCGTTTTTTGAAGTAATATCTGCTTCACAAAGCAACATTAAATCATCAATGTCGTCACCAGCCTCAAACAATAACCGCCGTATTGCTGAATCAGTAATTTCTTCTTCACTCAAAACAATTGGGCGCATGTGAAGTGTTACCATTTTCTGGACATACTTCATTTTTTCATTAGTAGGCAACTTCATCCGACGAAAGATATCGGGTATAATTTTTTCACCAATAAAATTATGATTATGAAAGGTCCAGCCTACTCGGGAATCAAACCGTTTAGTAAGTGGCTTCCCTATATCATGTAATAAAGCCGCCCATCGAAGCCATAAATTGTCGGTATGTTTGCATACATTATCCAGAACAACCAACGTGTGGGCAAAATTATCTTTGTGTCCTATTCCATCTTTTGTTTCTGCTCCTTTTAAGGATAAAAGTTCAGGAAATATTAATTCGAGCAAGCCTGTTTTTTCAAGCAGGATAAATCCAACAGATGGCTTCTTAGACATCATGATTTTATTCAACTCATCTGCAATCCGTTCTTTGGAAATAATCTCAATTCGTTCTTTGTTCCTGACTATGGCATCAAAAGTGTTTGTCTCAAGAAAGAAGTTTAGTTGTGCCGAGAAGCGGATGCCCCGCATCATACGCAATGGATCGTCGGAAAACGTAATATCGGGATTGAGCGGAGTGCGTATCACAAAGTTTTTCAGATCTTCCAATCCTCCAAAAGGATCAATTAATTCGCCAAAACGATCTTTGTTCAGACAAATAGCAAGAGCATTTATGGTAAAATCCCTCCTGTTCTGGTCATCCTCCAGGGTCCCATCTTCTACAATCGGATTCCTTGAATCACGCTGGTATGATTCCTTACGGGCTCCCACAAATTCAACTTCTAATTCTTTCAGTTTTACCTGAGCAGTGCCAAAGTTTTTAAAAACTGTCAGGTTGGCACGTTTTCCTAATTTGTCGGATACCCTTTTTGCCAGCTCAATACCGCTTCCAACTACAACAACATCTATGTCTTTCGAAGTACGTTTGAGAAAAATATCACGGACAAATCCCCCAATTACATAACATTCCTGTTGTTGTTCATCAGCCGCCTCGGATATAATTTGAAATATCTTTTCTTGTAAATAATTTTTCATACAGGGATCATCCTAATTTTGGAACACAAAGGTAAGAGAATAATATCATACGGCAAAGAATTACTTACTGAAGGGTTATATGCTGAATATAGATCAGATATTATTCTTGATGTGTGCCGAAAATGTAAATTTTCAGTTGTTGGTTTCCTGATATTTATTTCCTGATTGGAACAAATATATTTTAAATATCGGGTTAATACTATTCCATCCATTTCAATATGTTAATGAACAAAGGACTTATCGAATTGAATCGATAAGTCCTTCGGATAAAAAGCAAAGTTTGGATTCGTTTTTTTTTTAATTCTCTTTTTTAGATTTTCTGACTCGTAATTTTTTTAATTCATCTTCAAGTGTTTCAATTTCCTTTTCTTGATGATCGATGGTCTTGAGTAATTCGTTTAATTCTTCGTTTTCTATCGTAGTTGGATATTGAGCATCTACCCTTTCAAGAAAATCTGCCAGTATATTCATATAATTCATAAATGCCTCGTAAGGCGATTCATAATTAGTGCCAAACGCATCTTTATGACTCATGTAACGAAAATGATCAGATGATTGTAACATCAGCCAATCATGTTGAAGTGGTTTGTCATTGCATAAACGAACCCTTTCACTTACGCCATAAAGTTTATGTAATGCTTCCTGTTGTAAGTCATTTCCTGTCCAGGGACTCAGGTCTTTTTCAAGCCCTGACCAACTAATTGGATGAGTTGCAGAAATGCTTCCTGCAGTCTCCATTTTTTTACCCACTTCAGAGGGCAATATAAAACTGATTTGTTGCTCCATAGCATGGTATGGAAGAGCTTTCATGAAATCGTAGATGCCTGATTCGGGACGTTGATACACACCGAATGCTTCATAGCCCATCCAAAGATTAACTATTTTTTCTTCTTCAGGCATTGCATTTAACCAGCTTACAAATTTTTCTGCTGAAAGGGGATAATCATTCCAGGACTGATCGCTAAACCGGAATGCAATATCATCGCTAAGTTTTTGGTTTCTAATGAGTAATTTTAGTTTTGGCAAATATTCATGAGTATAAACATAGTTTGGACTCTTCCATCCCAATACCTGACGTGCTTCGTCCAGAAGTATAGTTTTATAACCCATTTTGGAAACCAACTCGCCTATTTCATCCGAATAAATTAATTCTGCATTCCTAAAGGCAGTTGGTTTTTTACCAAATAAATCTTCAATTTTAGCAGCATGCATTTTTACTTGCTGCGCAAATTCATTTGCATCAAATATTGACGAAAGTGAGTGCGCATATGGCTCAGCCAAAAACTCCACACTTCCGGTTTTAGCTAATTCCTTGAAACTATCGATAACTTCGGGTGCATATTGTTCAAATTGTTCTAATGCAATGCCGGAAATAGAAAACGTGCAACGAAAATTCCCATTTGAACTCCTGATTAATTCGGCAATAGTTCTGTTTGAAGGTAAATATGCATGATCAACCAGATAGCGGATACGCTCTTCATTTTGAAAATCATCATAGTAATAATGATCTTGTCCGATTTCAAAAAAACGATACCGTTTCAAACGAAGTGGTTGATGAATCTCAAAATAAAAACAAATGTTTCTCATATACTTAAAAGATATTTTTTTATACTCAGACTTTACATAACACTATTGTAAATGGCCCGAACTTTCAGTCCGGCATCTTGCCATTTTATATTGTTGACTTCTACAAGTCCCAATTTGCTTAAACTTTCATACATTGCAGGATTCTTCACAATAGCATAAATGGCATCAGCCATGGCATCTATGTCCCAATAGTCAGTTTTGATAGCATGTGTCAGAATTTCAGCACACCCTGATTGTTTGGAAATGATTGATGGAGTTCCTACTTGCATTGCTTCAAGAGGTGAAATGCCAAAAGGTTCGGAAACTGAAGGCATAATATATACATCACTTTCGGCTAACATTTCATGTACCTGACGACCTTTCAAAAATCCTGTAAAATGGAAACGGTCGGCTATGTTTCTTTTTGCAACTAGATCAATCATTGCAATCATCATATCTCCATTTCCTGCCATTACAAAACGGACATCTTTTGTTCGTTGTAAAACACGGTATGCCGCTTCAACGAAATATTCAGGTCCTTTTTGCATAGTTATTCGACCAAGAAAAGTAACTATCTTTTCTTTTCGAGGTGTTTTTTTAAATAAATCAATATCTTCAAGAGGATCAACTGCATTGTGAACGGTTGTCACTTTCCGGGGATCCTGGAAGTATTTTTCAATAACTATTTTACGCGTCAAATCGCTGACTGTCATAATATGATCGGCTGCATCCATTCCTCTCTTTTCAATGCCGTAAACGATAGGGTTTACTTGTCCCCTGCTTCGGTCAAAGTCAGTTGCATGAACGTGAATTACAAGCGGTTTTCCGGAAATTTGTTTGGCAAAAACACCTGCAGGATAAGTGAGCCAATCGTGTGAATGGATAATATCGAATTCTATTTGGTGTGCCAAAACACTTGCCACAGCTTCGTAATTCGATATTTCTTCAATTAAGTTATCCGGATATCTTCCGGAAAAGTCGATGCAACCTAATTCATTTGTATAGATTCGGGTAAAGTCATATTTTATTCCTTTTCGAAGCCAAAAATACTCGTCGGGATGCATCTGCGATCCAATTCGCTGATTAACATGCTCCCAATCATTGTCTTTCCAAACAACAGGTACATTACAGGCTCCTATAATTTTCAAAAAACTCTGGTCTTCATCACCATGTGGTTTAGGAATTACAAATGTTATTTCCATATCATCCTGCATTGCCATTCCTTTTGTCAATCCGTAGCTGGCAGTACCTAATCCACCCAAGATATGAGGAGGAAATTCCCAACCAAACATTAATGCCTTCATGCTTCTTCGTTTTCGTATTTTTTCAATAAATCCAATACTCTCAATACTTCAGCCACACTCATGGCAAATGACATACCTCCGTGTCCTTTATATGGTGGATTCCCATCAAATAATTCGGGAAGGGTACCTATGCAAAGTTCTGTCATTTCTGCTTCAAAACCTATTAACATCCTTTCCAAAAATGATTTTCCACTTTGTTTGTAGATTCGCAGATATGCAGTAGCAAAAGCTCCAAAAGTGCATGGCCAAACTGGTCCGTTAAAATAATTTCTGTCGCGTTCCAACTGACCGCCGACATAACTTGGTCTATAAGAGCCACTTTTAGGACTTAGTGAACGCAATCCTTTGGGTGTAAGTAATTCTTTTGTAGTTATATCCAAAACGGATTTTTGTTGATGTTTATTTAAGGGCGAGAATGGAAGACTTACTGCCAAAATCATATTTGGGCGAACTTCCAAATCGTTGTAATTGCCATCAACAAAATCATATAAATAGGTGCCATTCCAGAATGTTTTTATAAAAGCTTCGCGGGCTATTTCTGCCTGATAATCCAATAAGTCGGCTGCATGGTCGTGTCCATTTTCCCTTGTTAATGTAGAAGTGAACTTCAAAGCGTTACACCATAGAGCATTTATTTCAACCACATATCCTGTCCGTGGAGTTATAGGTCTGCCATTTTCAATTGCATTCATCCATGTAGCAGGTTTTTCAGTTCCATTAACATAAAGCAATCCATTGTTATGTAGAAACAGATTTGGATGATTCTGTTTACGTATATATGTAATGATCTTTGTGGCTAATTCGCCATATCTTTTGGCAGCCTCTTTTAATGAAACGGTAATGGCAAATTGTTGTACTGTCCATAAAAACCACAATAATACATCCGGATCGTCAATTGCCTGTAATTTGAATCCTTCTTTTTCTCCATTAATAAATCGTTGGATTTCCGGAACGGCTGTTCCCATAATTGCATCAAAATAATCCATTCTGTCAATGGAGAGTGTACAACCCGGTAATGCTACAAACTGATCACGGGCACGTGCACCAAACCATGGATAGCCAGCAAGTAAATAGGTATTGTCACCTTCTCGTTTGTAAAACTGTTGAGCTGAATTTTTTAAGCAACTAAACATATCAAGACGATGATTCCTGCGAGTTAGTTCTTCATCCCAGAGAATCTTTAACTTACGGGGAGAAACTTCAGATATCCCGGCAGAAAATATAATTGATTCGCCTTTTTTAATTGGCAATTCAAAATATCCGGGAACTAATAAATCTTCCTTATAATCGTAACCACGTTCCTTTTCCTTAAAATACTCAATGTTTTTGTACCAATACGGTTGATGATTGTATTCTACTTTCTTTGAGAATTGCATGCATAAATCCGGATATTTTTCATACAAACGCATTGAGATACCATCGTTTATTTCCTGATAAGAGGTTTCAGCAATATCATTTTCATGTGTCAAATCATTAACGCTTCTAAAAGCAAGAAATGGCCTGAAACGAAGCAAGGTTGGCGAATGTGCCTCAAGTAAGGTGTATTTAATGAGTACTCTCGGTTCAAACGATACTAAAAGCCGTTCTTTCGATAGAATAACTCCTCCTACACGATATACTGTTCGAGATATTACTTCACAATCAAATTGACGAATGTATTTATGTCCGTTTGGACTGAAATTATTCCCTTCAAAATTGTGAATCCCCAGGTTGAACTCTGCTCCATGTTGAATAACTGTTTCATCAAGTGAGGAAAGCAATACATGGTTTGAACTGTCAATTTCAGGTAATGGCATCACCAATTGACCATGATATTTTCGGGTATTGCAATCAATCAGAGTTGTGCTATTGTAAGTTCCGGCACGGTTGGTTCGAATCATCTCTTTTGACAGAGATTTCTCAAGATTTATTAGTAATGTTTTGTCAAAATTGAGGTAACTCATTGTATGAAACTTAGTTAATTTATGCTTATCATTGGCTTTAAAAGTATTCCAATTGATCAGTAAATGAAATAAAAAAAATCAGAAAAGGGTAACCGTTTAAAGTTTTAATTTACGACCGCAATATATTAATTTTTTTCCAAATAATGATGTTTTTTTTTAGCTGAATTCACTTAATTTGTTTTTCTCAAAAAAAATAAGATTTTTATAAGGATTTGATGTCTAGATTATTGGTTTTAAAAATAAATAATGGTATTTTGCATATTGAGTTTTTTGTTTCTTTAAAAAAAAGATTGTCATAATTTCACGTTTTCTTTTCAAGGAATTTGTAACTTTGTGCCATTAGTACAACTTTTTTAAGATGCACCAAGAAATAATTTCTATCTCCAATAAAAGACAATTTATAAATGCCATTTTTATTCCTGTGATTATCGGAATATTAATGATTCTAATTTTTATATTAGAGAAGGGCATGGATTGGGATTTTCATTCTGCTGGAGTATATCCGCGTCGGATTGAAAATGTTTGGGGAGTTTTCACCCTTGTATTTATACATGCTGACTGGTCCCATTTGATTAATAATATAATTTCATTTGTTCTGCTCAGCAGTTTTTTGTATTATTTTTACAAAGAACTTGCTAATAGGATAATGTTGATGTCATATATTTTTAGCGGGTCGATACTTTGGATTATAGGTAGGGATAGTTGGCATGTAGGAGCTAGTGGATGGATTTATTCACTAGCGTTTTTTTTGTTTTTTAGTGGCTTAATCAGAAAATATATCCCTTTGATTGCCATTTCGCTCATTGTTGCTTTTATTTATGGAAGTATGATATGGCATATCTTTCCCTGGCAAATACAAGATCCTGTTTCTTGGGAAGGGCATTTGGCAGGAGGGTTAGTTGGAGTTGTCTTATCGCTTTGGTATAGGAATAACGATCCTCAAAAACCTATTAAAATATGGGATGATGATAGTGATGAATCGTTGGATTATCTCGGTGAGAGTGATGAAGAAACTGAGAATGACTTAACCAATGAAAATTAAATAAGACATTTAATTTGTCCAATTACATTCTCGTTTCTTGTTAAAGATGTTGTCATGACTGACAAGCAATTTGAATAGATAAAAGTTGAGTCAATGTAAGAAGATAAAAAGATCCTGAAGGTTATAATACAAATTCTCAGTTAAAATAAAAAGTAAGTTTCTCTAAAATACAAACTAAACAATTAAGTCTAAGAGATCATTCGAATAATTTGTTGTCGAACGCTTTGTGCTCGTAACAATTCGGATGATTTTTTTTGCATTAATACTCGATACTTGATCTTTGCAATGAATCTCTTTGCTTCTCTATTCCATTTAATGGCGAATTTGCCGAGTGGATATTGTAATAAGAAAAATAAAAGTATTACCCACCATGTATTACATATCAGGTTGTAAAACAGGATAATGTGAACAAGGTAAAATAGTGGGAAAGTAACAATCCCTGTTACAAATTGCAATGAACTGAAAAACCCTTCGTATTGAGCTTTTAGAACATATTTACGTATGTAAACCGGAATAAAAAAAGGCAAGAAGTTACATAGGAGTCCGTATATAAAAAATGGAAAGGTGAATAATAGCTTAAGTCCTTCCATAATTAAATTCAATGATTTTGAAATGTTCTGTTCAAGCACCCAATTTTGTAAGTTGTTTTTTTTAAGTAAACGGGAGTATTCTAAACATAATGTATCCAGATTTTTAATTTTCTCAGGTTCTGCATTCTCTACTGATACTAATCTTTTAGCTATTTCCTGGCGTGATTTAAATCTGTAAAAAGTTGTGTCCGATAAACCCAGTTTATTTAGATATGTGGTTTCTGCAACTTCAGTAGTCGTTTCAAAACAGGAATAATAATTTTCGGAAGAAAAGTTTACTGACAAATTGTTCAAATCTGTCCAGAGTCTTTCCCGAATTTCGTTTGTAGCTGTCACCGGATTTACTGCATAACTTTGCATGTAGTCAGATACTTCAATCGGTTTGCCTATATTGATAATAATATGCTTCCCAAATTTTGTAAGATTTCCATAATCAATCCCTACAGGTATGATTTTGACTTTCGGTTGTATAGTGTGTTTTTGTTGAGCCGCAAAGGCAATACGAAAAATGCCTTTAACGAGGGGCCTTAATTTCCTTTGTTCGCCCTGATTTCCTTCGGGCATTATACCGAGGGCACAATTCTTATGGAGAATTTCAACACACTGTTCGAAAACTTCATTGTTTTTTCCAAGATTTTCCATTCCATCCCGCATTCGGAAAGCAGGCAGTATCTTCGCAAACTTAAGAAGTTTTATTGCAGTTTTAGTACTGAAAACATCTGCACGTGCCAGAAAGATAACCGGTTGTTTATATGGCGCTACAGAATGCACCGCAATTGCATCCATAAAAGCGTTTATGTGGTTTGGTGCAAAAATAAGCGGGCAATCAGCCGGTATATTTTCCCGTCCTACTACAATATATTCTCCATAGTATCGCTTGAAGGTAAATACGATATAATTTCGAACCAGACTAAAGCAAGCAGTATAATCAAAGATATTCGACATATTAAGGAGATAATTATTCTATAATACAAATCAACAATTCTATCTTATTTTGGTTGATGCCTCGACCAATAAGTCGACAGGCTAAGTCCGGCAATAATATGCCATATTCCCCACCAAGCCGTGATAAAAAGCATCCCACCTACTGCTATTGAAGGCGGGAAAATCTTGGGGTTAAAGAGAAGTACTAATCCAAGACCTGAATTTTGTATCCCCATTTCAATTGTAATGGTTCTCCTGTTCTGGTTTGAAACTTTAAATATGCTGCCAAGTGAATATCCGGTGAGGAATGCCAGAAAATTATGAATTAATACAATAAAGAAGATATAAAAAATGTATTTCAAAAACAGGTGTAAGTTATTCATAAAGGCTAAAACCACAATGCCTATAAAGAACACAATGGAGATATATTGAATAGGTTTTTTTAATTTTGCTGTTATGCGCGGAAAGTATTTAGAAAAGAAAATACCCAGGATAAGCGGTACCCCTAAAAGAATAAAAACTGTCTGAAACATTTGAAGATTGTCAATCTCAAGTGGTTGTAATAAGTGACCTGCCTTATTACTGATGAATTTTAAATACAATCCTCCCCAAAGTGCAAAGTTGAAAGGTGTAGAAATTGTTGCCAGTAAAGTTGTGCTGGCACTCAAACCAACAGATAGCTCCGTGTTCCCTTTAGCGTAGGATGTCATGAAGTTTGATATATTCCCACCGGGACAGGCAGCTACTAAGAACATTCCCATGGCAATGGTGGGTGTAATGTAGTTGTTTAAGGCAACAACCAGCAAAAAGGTCATCAGTGGTAAAGCAAATAAATGTCCGAAAAGTCCGACTAAATATGTTTTTGGTTCTTTTATCAGATCTTTAAACTGGGTTGGTTTAATGCCTAATGCTACTCCAAACATGATAAAACTAAGGATGATATTGATAGTATACATACCCGATGCAGAAAAATTGATGCGGATCGGGTCAAGTTGTTGTAAAGCTTCGTACATAAAATCTTCATTTCTTTTTTAACGCTGCAAATATATAAAAATTAATGGGTGTGAATGGTCGATTTTCGGTATTTCCAAAAAATCTTTTATAGAAAATAAATTTTTTAAGTACTTTTGCGCTGCTAAAGTCATATTAATTTAATCGTTTGGTGAAATGAGAAGAAGTGTATTTGTTGCTTTGATTGCAATACTAATTATGTCAGAATCCTGCTCTGCTAAGAAAAATACAGAAACGTTGGTTCGTTTGGAAACAAGTTATGGGAACATTACGTTGAAGTTATACTCCGAAACAACCAAACATCACGATAATTTTGTAAATCTGGTGAATAAGGGGTTCTATAACGGAGTTTTATTTCATCGGGTAATAGACGGTTTTATGATTCAGGCAGGCGATCCTGATTCGAAGAAAGCAAAAGCCGGAGCATTACTTGGTTCGGGAGATTTGGGTTATACTGTCCCTTCAGAATTTATTTATCCGAAGTATTATCATAAACGCGGCGCATTGGCTGCAGCCCGCGAAAGTGATGAGAGCAACCCGTCGAAAGCCTCTTCCGGGTGTCAGTTTTATATTGTACAAGGAAAAACATTCTCCGATTATGGGTTAGACAGTATTGAAACAATGAATAAAGAAAAACTGGAAATCAAATTGTTTCAGAAGATTGTTAATACAAGGCAGGAAGAAGTAAAGAGATACCAGTTGGATCGTAATCAACCAAAACTTGATAAATTGCAGGATTCTATTTTAACGGTTGTCCATGCAGATATGGAGAAAACAAAATCATATAAATTTACGGTACAACAGCGTGCAGATTATAAGACTCTGGGAGGTACTCCTCACTTGGATGGAGAATATACCGTGTTCGGTGAGGTTATTGAAGGACTGGATATCGTTGAAAGAATCTCTAAAGCCAAAACAGGAAGTAACAACAGACCTGTAGAAGATATTAAAGTAATTAAGGCTGAAATAATAAAATAAACAAAAAAAGCTTCACCGATATGTGTGAAGCTTTTTTTTGTAATATGCTTGTAAATAATGGTATTTTGCAATAATAATTATCTTTGGTTACTGATGTTGTGGTCTGAGTAAATCATTTACCGTTTTTACAGGATTGAAAGTGTCGATAGGAACCTCAACAAAAATGGTATTCCAGTCGCTCATTGCACCGTTCCATAGTCCCGGGAGTTCAAGGGCTTTTAATTCCTTGCCGTTCTTCGATTTCAATGAAATAAATCCGGTGTTTTTATCTACGTGTTGCAATAAATCAAACTTTTTACCCAGGTAATCTTTCACACCGCAAACTAAATCAACAGGATTAAAGTGTGTGGAGTTTAACATGATTGTTTTATCCACCGGATTCGACATGTCAATCTGCGAGCTTTCCAGAATCTGAGGTGATACAGTCCCATCAGCATTCACTGTAAGAAAAGGTCCTCCACCGGGTTCTCCTACGTTTTTCACCATTCCGCAAACTCTGATTGGCCGGTTTAATTTGCGATACAGGTATTTCCTTAATTCAATTTCAGATAACGAATGTAAATCGGGATTATGATTGTTTAGCCTGACTTCACAGAATTGAGCCATAATGTCCAGTTTTGCTTTGGATATTGTTTCGTTTTCCAATTCATTCAAATAACCGAATGATTGTTTCTGAAGATTCACCAACATCCCGGCTATGAGTTTCTTATACGTCACTGTACTTTCCTTCAATGAATCGGGTACCACATTGTCGATATTTTTTATGAAAATAACGTCTCCATCAAGGTCATTCAAATTCTCAATCAGTGCGCCGTGACCTCCCGGACGAAATACAGGTTCTCCGTTTTTATCACGGAAAGGCTCGTTGTTTTCATCAGCGGCAATGGTGTCGGTAGATGGTTTTTGTTCCGAAAAACTTACGTTATACTTTACATTGTATTTCTTTTCAAATCGTGGTAATGAATCTTCAAAATGCTTTTCAAACAAGGCTCGATGTTCTTTCGATACAGTGAAATGGATATTTACTTTGTCCGGTTTTGTTGTAGCATACAATGCGCCTTCCACTAAATGTTCCTGCATGGGAGTACGTACTTCATCCGGGTAGGAGTGAAACTTCAACAATCCTTTTGGCAGCGCCCCATAATTCAAACCCTTTTCGAGTAATAAATTTTCGACAATTGTTTTAAACTGTTTGTTTATTTTCAGTTCATCAATGGTTTGCCCTTCGTTTTTGATGCAAACATTATTCAGATCCTGGTAGAAGGCGAATTCTTCAATTTCGTCAAAAAATTTAAGTTCAAATGCATTGGTTGGTTTGTTACTTTCTCCTTCTGTAAATTCAAAAAGATCTTTAAACATACGACTGGCTGCTCCTGAAGCAGGTACAAATTTAATGATTGAAGTATCTGTTTGCAGGTATTCTTCCCATTGTTTCAATAAAAATGGAATATCCTTACCCGATACAACTACAATACCTTTACCCGGTTCTGCTGCACTTTTAATTTTCAGGAAAGGAAAGCCGTTTGTAAATGAGTTAAGTTGGTCTTCAATCTGCTTAGTCGTAATCCCTCTTTTATTCAGAATAATTTCATCGGTTTGTGTTAGCATTTTGTAATAAGTTATAAGTTATAAAATATGGGTTATTCTCCCAGTTGAATCTTTAATAATGCCAGTTCTTTTTTTCGCTGAGTTAATTCATTTAAGTAATCAGATAAACGGATAAACGAATCATAATTAGCTATCATCATTTTCCCTATATCGTAATACGCCATACTTGCATATTCAAGTGCTTTGTCCAGGTCACCGGTAATTTCATACCCGATGGCAATGTTGTTGGCAGCCTGAGCCTGAATCCATGGATTTTTTGCTTTTTTCAATTCAGCTTCCCATAAACCGATAGCCGCTTTCCAGTTTTTTACATATACCGAGTCCATGCCCTGTCTCATCAATTTATTTCGGGGGTTAAAGAAGTAGCGATCCACCTTATCCCAATAAGGGACGAAACGATCTACCGTTTTATGACCAACATTCAGTGCTCCGTCCACCAGCGCGTCAGCTCTGTTTGGAAGGTCACTCATGCCTTTTTTCCTGTAATACGATTCCGATTCCCAATAGACAGTGTCGGTGAATTGTATTGACGTTACTTCCGGCTTATCCGGATAATGAATGCTCCATGAAGTTTCAAACTTAAGTTCTAACGTTGTCAGGTAAGTGCTGTTTTCATTCAGGTATCCCTCAGTTAAATTATCATCGACAAGCATTTTGTCTAGCGAAATGACGGCATTGGCTTTCCTGGCTAAACATAAACTTTTTACTGTTTCATTCGTCAGCACCTGGGGCTTGAAAAATTCATTGCTCTTATTTAATGAGTTAGGGATCAATTGAACTGTTGAAAAGAAGTCTTTTCCTTCCAGGTCTTCTGTTAACGCACCCAAACAAAAAATGGGCATACTGTCTGTCTTGATCAATATGTTTTTGGAAATTTCGTTAAGAAGTTGTGTCTTATGCCCGTATTCAGCGGGTTGTTTTACCGTATTGTTTACGATAAGCAAATCGTTTGCATTCGTCGAAAAAGCAACTTTAGCAGGGCGTAGTACATCCAGGGAAGTGTATAATAAACGACTGCAGGAAGTAAAGAATATAACTCCAAAAGCCAGTATGAAGAGTTTTAGTCTGTTTGTTTTCATAATCATCAGGTCTCTTTAATAGTATCAGGTCTTATTTTTATTTAAATGCTCAGTTGCAACCCATCATAAGCAAGCTGTATATCAGTTGGTAAACGGTTATTCACTTCTTTATGCAATCCCATGTCATGACTCATGTGTGTAAAATAAGTCTTACGGGCGCCAATCTTACCGGCAATTTCAATGGCTTCGGCCAGTGATAAATGCGATATGTGATTGCCTATCCGAAGAGCGCTCATGACCAGTACATCAAGTCCCTGAAGTTTCTCTATCGAATGGTTATCTATTGTCTTTATATCCGTCAGATACGCAACTTTTCCAATCCGGTAGCCAAGAATGGGTAGTTTCGCATGCATAATCCGTATGGGTTGTATCCGAATGCCTTCAATAAAAAAGTCGTTTTCGTTTATTTCGTGCAAATGAATGATCGGTATCCCAGGATATTTTACTTCCGCAAAACAATACGGCATATTCCGTTGTATAACCGATAAAACTCTTTTCTCGGCATATAATTGTGTATCTCCCAACGGGCGTACATCATCAATTCCGCCTACATGGTCGTAATGCTCATGAGTCAATAATACCGCTGATATGGCATCTATATCGTTTCTCAGTAGTTGTTGACGTAAATCCGGACCACAATCTATTAATAGCTTCGTGTCACCTTCAGTTATCATTACTGAGGCTCGTAAACGTTTGTCTTTGTTATCAGCCGATCTGCATATGTTACATTTACAACCTATTTGAGGCACTCCCGTTGATGTCCCTGTTCCTAGAAAAAGAAGATTCATGCTATTTTTTTTTATTCAATTTGGTCATCCTGTCATTCCATCATATTTTCATCCGTATCCGCCATTCCTGTGGGTATAAGTTATTTGTCCTGTTACCCAGGTTTTTAACCCAACCCAGAGCCTGACCTTTATAGCTGATCAAAACATATCCCTTGTTCGAATCGGGCAGTATGATAGCTTCCTTCCTCAAAAATGAAATAGCAGTCCTGTAATCGACATCAACAGTTTCAATATTTTCTCTTTCACGTATTTTCGATAATGCAATACATGCCGATGGGATAAAATCATTCCCTTTTGTTTCACCCAATAAAATGCCGGAATGCATTATTTTCAATTGCTTATTTATAAGCATGAAGTCATTCAACCGATCTTTATCGTATGCTTTAATTAAATTGTCTTCGGGTAAGATAACCCAACGATCAATATTTTTTAATAAAAACGTCGGAACATTGCTTTTTGTTACAAATTTTATATTTTTTTTATCGTCTTTCTTATTTTTTTGAGACGATCGTATAAATGCATTTTTCCTCAATACGGTCAGAAAAAACCCTTCCCCCTTTGTCTTGTGAGGATAAAACCTATACCCATAGTCTGTTACAGTGATATTGGGATTCCCGTTCAAGTCAATTTTTAGCAAATCAGCACCCAGTTCGTTGCATATCCATTGCACATTCTCTTCATTCTCTTCGCGGTTAAAAGTACAGGTGCTATAAACTAAGATGCCATCTGTCTTCAATGTGTCCCACACAGAAGAAAGAATTTCACGTTGACGTGCTGCACATACTGTTACATTATACTCCGACCACTCCCTGATTGCTCCCTCATCTTTCCGAAACATACCTTCACCCGAGCATGGGGCATCTACCACCACAGCATCGAAAAAGCCGGGTAACCCTTTGAAATCCTTTGGATCGTTGTTGGATACCACATTATTCGGGTTTCCCCATTTAATCAGGTTTTCGGCCAGGATATACGCCCTGGAACGTACAATTTCATTGCTTACCAATAGACTGCTTTCGGGTAATGCCTGTGTCAGCAGGGTTGATTTTCCACCTGGTGCAGCACAAAGGTCAAGAACGGTTCTTGCATCAGCGAAGTGTTGTTTTACTGCCTGATACAGAAACATGGAACTGGCTTCCTGAACATAATACACCCCTGCATGAAAAAGCGGGTCGGCAGTGAAGAGCGGACGTTCTTTTAAATAGTAGCCTTTCTCACACCATGCGACTTTTTCATCCGACGGCTGGTAATCCATTTTATCATTTACCCGGATACTGGTCGGTACCGGGCCTTCGAGTGCTTTCTCAAGTTCCTGAAATTCGTCTCCTAACAGGTTTTTTGTCCGACTAACAAAACTTTCAGGTAAATTCATTTATAATTTGTTGATATTAAATTTCAAAGCAGAGATGTATTGGAAAATAAATATTCTCGTATAATATTGGGAAAACGTCTGTTCAGCTGAACTCTGTCAGTCTCACATCAACACTTTATGGGTATAGATGGCCGATTGAGTGGCTTGATGTAGAGAAGACGTAAAATGCAACAGTATTGTGTCCCTGTTGCGTACTTATTTTTTTAAATTTACAGTGCCAGCACAATTTTGTGTATCGTTTCTGCATATTCCGAATCGGTCAGATACGTCTTTTGAGGATTCATTTCAAATGTGCCACCGTAACTCATTCCCCCATCATATTTTGGAACTAAATGAAAATGTAAATGCGGCAGTTTGTCGGAATACGCACCGTAATTAATTTTAGCCGGTGAAAAAGCCTTCTGCATAGCTGCTGCCACCTGGCTCACATCTTTCATAAATGCATTCCGATCGGTTTCTGAAAGTTCAAAAAGTTCGTTTACATGGTCTTTGTAGGCTACCACACACCGGCCGGGATGACTTTGTTCCTTAAATAAGAACAGGGTTGATGCAGTTAGGTCGCAAATTTCAATCATTAAACTTTTTTGAAGTTCATTACGTTGGCAATAGAGGCATTCGGAAGATTTAGTCATGATTGAGTTGTATGTCGTTTTTATGTGATACGTAAATAATGGGATCGATTTATTTTTAAACAGGTATTCAAAAAAAAAGAAAGCAGTGAGATATTAATGCCACTGCTTTCACAATAAATATTTTTATAATTAAGCCTGATCGTCTAAAATACGATGAGCAATTTCTAAAATCCGAGTATCATCCAACATAACTAATCCACCATCAGGTCCCGGTTCGATATGAACTCCACAACTTTTACCATCTTTATAATCGTGTCCACCAAAATAATTACGTACGGTTTCTTTTTCCAGACCAAGTTCTTCGGCGATCTTGGTCATACTGCCGCTTGGAAGCGCATCCTTTACCTTTCGTAGCTCGTTGAATGTTATCGTTTTCGTCATGACATTAAGTATTAGAATTGTTAGTAAAATTAATTTTCCTAAATGTGCAATAAACATACTGCATTCTTTTTAATTTACAAAATTTTTTCGAAAGAATTATTTAAAAAAAATACAAAAATTTTCATTTTATCCTTAAGTTATTGATAGATAGAATTATCTACATGTATAAATAAAAGTCTCTTTATCAAAAAATTTAATAATTATCACTTTTCTATATACACCGTTTCTCAGTGCCAACTGATACACAATCCACTTGAATTCCTTGCCGGATTTCTACTGTTTTGAGATTTATTATTTCGTGTAAATAAATACTGTAAATTCACGGGTAAAAGCAAAAGGAAAGAACTGAAAAAGAGAAAAGATTCTACTACACTCAAATTCAAGTTTTCCCACAGAATATTCCGGATTTGAGTTTTCCAACTTGATTTTTTTTTGTCATTTGAGCGAAGTTGCCTGGGGGTTACCTGGGGGTTGCCTGGGGGTTTCCTGGGGGTTAGGAGGGGTAAACCTCACTTAGCCCCCAGGAAACCCTCTTTAATGCCTCTCTGTTTTCCCTTTAAAAATAGAATAGAAGCATCTATGGTCTATTTGATAGAAATGTCAAAAAACAAAAAGAAAGAATTCATTCTATCAACATCATTCATAAAACATATGGATGATACTCCAGTTCTATCCTGGCAAATTATTTTTTTTTCACAAAATATCCGGCAGAACTGTATAAAATAGACTCTATCATTAAAGCACAGTTTCAGGAAGTCAGCTATAAGTTCATTCCTTGATATTTAGTTACAGCCGGAAACGAGGAAACTTTTATAAATTCAAAGTTTCGTATAAATTAGTTTAATATAAAGTAAATCAGTACGATATAATATTAAATATATTATTAATATAAAAACAACGTCGTAAATTCCTGTAGGTGAGAATAAATATATACTTTTGCAGCGAATTTTATCATCATTTATGGAATTACAAAAAGAAAGCATTGTAAAAGTAGCAAGTCGCTTGTTTGAGCAATTTGGAATCCGAAGCGTGTCTATTGACAATGTTTGCAACGAACTACACATCTCAAAAAAAACATTTTATATCCATTTCCCTCAGAAAGAAGATCTGGTGGAAGCTGTTCTATATTTTGAAGATAGGAACAACTTTGAAAAATTTGAAAAGCTGCTACGGAATAAAAATGCGGTGGATTCGCTGATCATCATCATCAAAGAAATTAAAAAAGACATTGAATGCAAATCGCAGACTATGTTTTTCGATCTGGAGAAATACTATCCCAGGGTATTTGAACGGTATATGGTAAAAAAATCAAACGAAATGAGAATTGGTTTTGAATTAAACCTGCAACAGGGTATTTCCGAAGGCTACTACAGGGATGATTTAGATGTGGAACTGGTATCGTTGTTTCATTCACTTCAAATTAAAAATACATTTCATTTGATGGAACAATCCCCTAAAAAATACGGGAAGAAACGGGTTGCCGAATTTTTTATCGATTTAATGATCCATTTAATTGCCAACGAAAAAGGGTTGCAGTATATGAAGGAATATTCAATTTGAGGAGTTGAATCATAATGGGGTTTCAGTTTTATGATCAATACCACGAATTACGGGCAGTGATTTAATCCTTTAAAGGGAGGGTTTAATGCTTTATTTCTTTTGTTCATCGTAGAAAAAGTTTATTTCGTCGATTTTTAATTGGTTCATCGTGTTATATGCGAGTATTTTTGCATAAAATATAAACAGAATAAAAATATTGTCATCTCATTAATATTTAAACATTAATCAGGAAAAGGTTGTGAAAAAGATTTGTAAGAAAAATGTACTGGCGGTTGTCGTGATATGTCTGCTGCCGGTTGTAGGATTAAACGCTCAGGACACCCTGACTGTGTCACTTCCAAAGGCACTGGAAATAGCCATGAGCAAGAGCCCAACCATAAAAGTGGCTGATAAAGAAATAGAAAGAGTGGATTACTCAAAGAAAGAGAAATTTGCAGCTTTGTTTCCAAACATTTCAGCAACCGGTTCATATTCAAGAGCTATTAAGAAGCAAAAGATTTTTCTTCCTTTTCCTCCTTTTGATAAAGGTATTGAAATGGGATACGATAACAACTATAATGCAGGACTGAACGCCTTAATTCCTGTCATTGCTCCGGCGCTTTGGACAACATTAAAGATGACAGAACTTGATACGCAACTGATTCTTGAATCGGCAAGATCTTCAAAATTAACATTAATAAACCAGGTAACAAAAGCATATTATGCTATTTTAATGGCTCAGGATTCATACAATGTATTTAAACATAGTTATGATAATACGGTTGAGAATGCCAGGATTATTAAAAATAAATATAAACAGGGAACTGTTTCTGAATTTGAATGGATTCGTTCCGATGTACAGGTTCGAAATGCCCAATCAAATGTTGTTTCTTCTGAAAGTGCGGTAAATATGAGTATTTTGCAATTGAAAATGCTCATGGGAATAGATATGTTTACTGGATTTAAAATAGAAGGAAGCCTTGCAGATTTTGAATCGACCATGTATGGCGATGTATTACAAATTGATACTACTACTTTACATTCAAACACGGATTTAAATCAATTTGATATCAGGTCAAAACAAATGAGTCAGACTCTAAAATTACAAAAAGCAGCATGGTGGCCAACTTTATCGGCAAGTTTTAATTACCAGTACAATCTCTTGGGGAATGATTCAATAGGTTTTTCAAAATATGATCATTATCCTACTGCTACTGCAGGTTTGACGCTCTCAATCCCTATCTTTCAAGGTGGTGCAAGATCTTATAAACAAAAGCAATTACAAATTCAAATCGATGAATTGAAATACCAGCGGGATAATTTAAGACGTGGTTTGGAATTACAGGTGATTACCTGTCTTGATAATATTAAGAAAGCAATTCAGAAAATCAGTTCAAACAAGGAGGGCTTACATCAGGCATTGAAAGCAGTTGCCATTTCTCAAAAAAGATACGATGTCGGATCCGGAACTTATTTGGACATTACAGATTCTGAATTGGCCTATATTACTGCAGGTCTATCGTATAATCAATCCATATTCGATTATCTGTCTGCAAAGTCGGATTTAGAGAAATTATTGGGAAAAGATTCACGAATTAAATAAATATCAAAAAGAACAATCAGTATACTATCAACAAAAATTATAAAAATGAAAAGGATTAAACTACTAGGTATTATAGTTTGTGCATTGGCTCTGGGATTGAGCTCGTGCAAGAAAGCAGCGAATGCAGAAAACACAATTGCCACTGAAATCCCAAATATACGTGTTCAGGAAGCTACAGAGAAAAATGTAGAACAAAGCAATGAACTAACTGCAACGGTACAGCCACAGGATAAAAACAGCATTGCTCCTTCGGCTCCGGGACGTATCCGTCGTATACTGGTTGAAGTAGGTCAACATGTGTCTAAGGGTCAGAAACTGGTGCAAATGGATGTTGCCACCCTTTCGAACATGGAATCACAAATTGAAAATGTAAAACGTACTTATAAGCGTACTCAGGAACTTTTCAATGTGGGAGGAGCTTCACAACAGGAACTTGATAATGCAAAATTACAATTGGATATTGCCCAGACGAATATGAAGAACATGTCTGAAAACACCTTCCTGTTAAGCCCGATAAGCGGGGTAATTACTGAACGTAATTATTATAACGGCGATATGTATTCAGGCCAAAAACCGGTGCTGGTAGTTATGAGCATTAATCCTGTCAAGATCATGATCAATGTATCCGAATCCTTTTATTCAAAAATAAAATTGGGATTGCCCATTGATGTGAAGTTTGACATATTCCAGGGAGCAAAATTCCAGGGTAAAGTGAGCCTTATATATCCAACCATTGATGAAAATTCACGCACCTTTCCGGTTGAGATCCGATTGAATAACAACAACAATAAGATACGTCCGGGTATGTTTGCCCGCGTAACACTTGAATTTGGAAAAGCAAAACGCATTATGGTGCCCGATCAGTCTGTCATTAAACAATCAGGTTCGGGAGCCCGCTTTATTTATGTTTACAACGAAGGGAAAGTAAAATACAAACCGATAGAAATCGGACGTCGTATTGATAGTGACTATGAAATTATTTCAGGAATATCGGCAGGTGAACAGGTAGTGGTTGCAGGTCAGTCAAAATTAGTGGATGGCGCCAGTGCAAAACTTGTGAAGTAAGTTGGTTAATTGGTTGATTAGTTAATTGGTTGATTAAGTTGATTAAGTTGATCAAGTAATTATGTTAAGCACAAATAGTAAATTGTAAATAAATAAATAGTAAATAAAAAGATATGAGTTTATACGAAAGTTCGGTGAGAAAGCCGGTAATGACCTCGATAATATTTATCGCAGTGGTTATACTGGGTCTTTTCTCTTACAGTAAATTGCCGATTGATTTAATGCCTAAGATTGAATCGAACTCAATTATGGTCATGACAACGTATGAGGGTGCCAGTGCTTCGGATGTGGAAACGAATGTAACACGCCCGCTGGAAAGCTCCCTGAATGCAGTATCAAACCTGAAAAACATAACATCCACTTCAAAGGAAAACCGTTCGATTATTACGATGGAGTTTGAATATGGACTGGACCTGAATGTGGTGACCAATGATATCCGTAATAAGCTGGATCTGGTGAAGTCATACATGCCGGTAGGTGCGGGGAATCCGATTATTTTCAAGCTCAGTACGGATATGATTCCGGTTATCATGCTTTCGGCTACTGCCGGACAGAGTTTACCAGCGCTTTATAAAATACTGGACACAAAAGTAGTTAATCCCCTTGCCCGTATTAACGGAGTGGGTTCTGTTTCTATTAGTGGTGCTCCTCAGCGTGAAATACAGGTATATGTTGATCCGGTTAAACTGGAAGCTTATCACCTGACTATCGAGGCCCTGGCACAATTTATACGCGCGGAAAATGTGAATACTCCTGCAGGCTCGATGGATGTAGGAAGCGATACATATGCACTACGTGTTCAGGGAGAGTTTAAGGACCCATCGGAAATGAATAATATAGTGGTCGGAAACTTCAATGGCAAAACGGTGAAGCTGTCCGATGTGGCAATAATCAGCGATAAGCATGAAGAACGTATGCAGGAGAGTTATACGAATGGAAAGCAGGGTGCCGCTATCATTGTTCAAAAGCAATCGGGAGCCAATACGGTTCAGATTGCCAAAGATGTACTGAAAATGTTGCCACAGATTAAGAAGAGCCTTCCTTCGGATGTGAAACTTAGTGTTATCGGTGATACGTCAGACAATATCCTTCGTACAGTGGATAGTTTGGCTGAAACTGTCATATATGCCCTTTTGTTTGTAATGATCGTGGTTTTGTTCTTCCTGGGACGCTGGCGTGCAACGGTGATTATTATTCTGACTATCCCGATTTCGTTAATAGCAGCATTTATATACCTGGCACTCACCGGCGGAACACTGAATGTTATATCACTCAGTTCTTTGTCACTGGCTATCGGATTGGTGGTGGATGATGCCATTGTGGTACTGGAAAACATTACTACGCACATTGAACGTGGAAGCAGACCTAAGACTGCAGCTGTTAACGGAACCAATGAGGTTGGCCTTTCAATTATTGCTTCAACATTGACTATTATTGCTGTATTCCTTCCATTAACCATGGTTTCGGGAATGGCAGGTGTTATGTTCTCACAACTTGGATGGATGGTGACAATTATCATTTCTGTTTCAATGATTTGTGCATTGACACTGACCCCTATGCTTGCTTCACAGTTGTTACGGATGGATCCTAAACGCAGCAAAGGATTTAATTATGTGTATGGACCTATTGAACACTTTCTGGATAAGCTGGATGAGAATTATGCAAAGTTGGTTAACTGGGCAGTTCGTCATAAAAAGACAATATTAGCATCTGCTTCGATATTTTTCTTTGTTAGCATTATCCCTCTTGCAGTAGGATGGGTGGGTACTGAAAACTTCCCGGCACAGGATAGCGGTGTAGTATCTGCTACCATAGAGTTGCCTATCGGAACAAGGATGGAAATCACCAAATCGGTTTGTCAGAATCTTTACACAAAATGGACTAAGAAATATCCTGAAATAGACATGGTAAACTACAGTGTAGGCCAGGCAAGCAGTAAGAATATATTCGGATCATTATTCAGTAAGAATTCGAGCAACGTTGGTACATTCTCCATCAGGCTTGTGAATCTGAAGGACCGTAAACGTTCAGCTTTTGCCATAACCGATAGCATACGCAACGATATAAAACAGCTGCCGGAAATACGCAAATCAACGGTTACAGCCGGTGGTGGTATGAGTATGATGGGTGGACAATCCACGTTGGACGTTGAAATATACGGGTATGATTTTGCTCAGACGGATAAAGTCGCGGCAGAAGTATCAAAACGCATCGCTAAGGTTAAAGGGTTGGTAAATACCACGGTCAGCCGTGAAGAATATACCCCTGAATACCAGGTCGATTTTGACAGGGAGAAACTTGCCTTAAACGGTTTAAATATCAGCACTGCTTCCAATTATTTGAGTAACCGTATAAATGGTATTACCTCTTCGCTTTTCAGGGAAGATGGGGAAGAGTATTCTATCGTCGTAGCATACGCCCCTCAATACAGGCAGTCCATTGAAGCGATTGAAAATATCCTGATTTACAATGTCCAGGGTCAGGCTATACGTCTGAAAGATTTAGGTAAAGTAGTGGAACGTTTCACTCCGCCAACCATTGAACGTAAGAACCGTCAGCGAATCATTACTGTTTCGTCAACTGTTTCGGGAACAACGCTTGATAAAGCTGTGAAAGATATCAATACACAACTTGCCCAGATAGATATACCCTCAGAAATTACCACTAAAATTGCAGGTTCCTTCAAAGACCAGCAGGAATCTTTCGGCGATCTGGGTGCACTGCTACTGATCATTATATTGCTGGTGTTTGTTGTGATGGCATCGCAGTTTGAATCGGTTACTTATCCGTTTATCATTATGTTCTCAGTTCCGTTTGGAATATCAGGTGTTGTATTGGCCTTATGGCTGTCGGGAACCACGTTCAATGTAATGACATTCGTAGGCGTGATTATGCTTGTGGGGATTGTGGTGAAGAACGGGATTGTTATGGTGGATTATATCAACCTGAACAGGGAACGTGGAATGGGTATTATCCGATCGGTGGTAACAGGTGGTAAATCACGTTTACGTCCGGTATTAATGACCAGTCTGACTGCTATTCTGGGTATGTTGCCTTTGGCAATAAGCCGAGGACAGGGATCAGAGATGTGGAAACCTATGGCTGTTACTGTAATCGGCGGGTTGACCGTTTCGACAATACTGACTTTAATCGTTGTACCTACTATGTACACGCTTTTTGCAGCCAGTGGAGTTAAACGTCAGCATAGAAAACTGAAGCGCATTGCACATGAAAAGAAAATAAACGAACTACCGGATAATAACTAAAAATAAGAACGATGAAATCAATATTTATATCATTCGATCAGGCCTATTACGAACAGGTTCTGGCTATTTTGTCCATTAATCATGTCCGTGGTTATAGTGGTTGGGAATCGGTTATTGGTCGTGGTAGTGTTAACGGGGAACCTCATTTCGGTACACATGCCTGGCCGGCACTGAATACTGCCATCATTACCGTAGTCGATGATGCAAAAGTAAAACCTGTCCTGGATGATTTACGTGCACTGGATGCCACATCCGAAAGAATGGGTATACGGGCCTTTGTGTGGAACATTGAAGACGGAATGTAATTCAAAATCAATTCATTTCTGGTAAACCAAAAATGCGCTATCCTGTTTAAACCGGTTAGCGCATTTTGCTTTGTATTATGCTTAGTAAACAGGACTCTTGTTTAATTGACTACACGATCAGTTTTTTAAATCGTATACGTTTCGGTCCTTCATCACCAAGGCGCAAATGTTTGTTTTCTTCGTATTCGGAATACGAACCTTCAAAGACAAAGATCTCCGAATTACCTTCAAAAGCTATGATGTGTGTGCATATTCTATCCAGGAACCATCGATCATGGGATATGACTACTGCACATCCGGCAAAACTTTCAAGACCTTCTTCCAATGCACGCAATGTATTCACGTCAATATCATTGGTAGGTTCATCCAACAGCAATACATTTGCTTCCGATTTAAGGGTAATAGCCAGGTGTAACCGATTCCGTTCACCACCTGATAATATACCGCATAGTTTTTCCTGATCACCCCCCGTAAAGTTGAAACGTGACAGGTAAGCCCTCGAATTAATTTCTCTGCCACCTACACGTATAAATTCAGTTCCTCCCGATACTACCTGGTATACTGTTTTCTCAGGGTCAATATCGGCATGGCTTTGATCCACATAACCGATCTTTACTGTTTCACCTACTTCGAATGTTCCTTTGTCTGCTTTTTCAAGTTCCATCATCAGGCGGAACAATGTAGTTTTACCGGCACCGTTTGGTCCTATAATACCTACAATACCATTGGGAGGAAGCATGAAGTTGAGGTTTTCAAACAACAGCTTTTCGCCGAATGCTTTTGATACACCGATAGCTTCCACAACCTTATTACCTAATCGGGGACCATTCGGTATAAATATCTCCAGCTTATCTTCTTTATCTTTCTGGTCTTCGTTGATTAAGCGATCGTATGCTTCCAGACGTGCCTTGCCTTTAGCATGACGTGCTTTTGGAGCCATACGGACCCACTCAAGCTCACGTTCCAGTGTCTTGCGACGCTTGCTTGCCTGTTTCTCTTCGCCTGCCATACGGGTGGTCTTCTGTTCCAGCCAGGAAGTATAGTTTCCTTTCCATGGAATACCTTCACCACGGTCAAGTTCCAGGATCCATCCCGATACATTATCCAGAAAGTACCTGTCATGGGTAATCGCAATTACCGTACCTGCATATTGTTGCAGATAATGTTCCAGCCATTCCACAGACTCTGCATCAAGGTGATTGGTAGGTTCATCCAGTAACAGGATATCCGGTTGACGGAGTAACAGGCGGCACAATGCCACCCTGCGGCGTTCACCTCCTGAAAGTACTGATACCAATGCTTCTTCAGCAGGACAACGCAGTGCGTCCATGGCCCTTTCCAGTTTATTGTCCAGGTTCCAGGCATCAGCATGATCCAGCAACTCCTGCAATTCACCCTGACGGGCAATCAGCTTATCGAAATCAGCATCGGGTTCGGCAAACTGTTCGTTGATATGTTCGTATTCGGCCAGCATGTCTACTATTTCCTGCACACCTTCCTGCACAATCTCTTTGACCGTTTTAGTAGGGTCGAGGTGGGGTTCCTGTTCCAGGTATCCGATAGAGTAACCGGGTGAGAATACCACTTCACCATCGAATGTTTTTTCAATACCTGCAATGATTTTCAGCAGGGTGGATTTACCTGATCCATTCAGACCGATAATACCAATCTTTGCCCCGTAGAAAAACGAAAGGTAGACATTGTCCAATACTTTTTTTTGTGGTGAAAAAGCCTTGCTGACTCCTACCATTGAGAATATTACTTTTTTATCGTCGGCCATTATTTGGTGTTTTAGTTAATTTGTTAATTTGTTAATTGGTTAATTGGTTGATTAGTTGATGTGTAGGTTATAAAGATATTGGTTATTGGTTTTTGGTCGAATAGTTTATTCTTTTATTTAATCAATAAACTGTTTTACAATAACCAATTAACCAATCAACTAATCAACCAATTAACCAATTAACCAATCAACTAATCAACCAATTAACCAATCAACTAATTAACCAATTAACTAATCAACCAATTTCCCATTTGGGACTGCAAAGATACAAAGAAAGAGGGAATTGTAAAATAGTAAAAAATAAGGAACTTTCTTCTAATGTTGCTTGTTGCAATATTAAGAGAAAGTTCCTGTGTTGTTGTCTCTGAAGCATTTTCTGGCATTATGGGGTTGTAGTAAGCCTCAGGTAATCTAAAATATACTTCACTGTTTTATCAATGCCTAATTTGCCGGAATCGATGGAAATATCATAATTCCTGGCATCTGACCATTCTTTGCCGGTAAAGCTCTTGCAATAAGCGGCCCTTTCCTTGTCACTCTGTTGGATCATTTTTTCGGCTTCTTCATACGACAGGCTATATACCTCCTGAATCCGCTTGTTTCTGAATTCATTGTTGGCATGTATGAATATGCTGATATGATTCGGATATTGACGAAGAACATCAAAGCCACACCGACCAATTATTACTGCCGAACCTTCGCTGGCAATACGTTTTATAATATCGGATTCGACAATATACAATTCATTGTCTGTAAATTCAAGAATCGGGGAGATAGGGGCCATATAAACACCCCGTGCCTGTGGTGGAGCTTTAATGAATGAGTGCCAGAAGGAGAGTATTTTCTCTTCCCGTGATTCTAAATTCTCTTCCAGTGTTGAAAGTTGTTTGGCAGCTTTCTGAATGATTTCACGGTCAGCAAATATAAAATTCAGGCTTTCTGCTACTTCTCTGCCTATGTATGCACCTCCACTGCCTAACTGACGGCTGATGGAAATTACAAATGATTTAGTCTGTTCCATTTTAATACCTCCTATATTTAAATGCAGTTAACTATCCGGTAATTGTATTATAATAACAGACTGGTAGGTATGAATGTTGAAAAAAACAGTCATTTCTCGTATAAATATAGAAATGATCTGTCAACTTGTTCTTATGAATTCCTGTTTTCTTAATCAACGGAAATGCAATATCTATTTATAACTGTTCAAGTGGGTAGTATGTAAATCCTTTTATATAGTCTCAAACTTTCAAACTCTTCAATCACTTTTCTCACCCTTCCCTTTATTTCCTCCGGTGTCGGATTTAATTCTTCGGTAGTGAACGTTCCGTTTTCAATATCTATTCGCTCGAAGACCATTAGGTACAGGTCGAAGATGATTTTCAGGCTTAGCTGGCTTCGGGGTTCTAGCTTTGGTATTATTTCCTGCATCACTTCAAATGTCTTTATACGATAAGCATCAGCTACGGTATATAATTCACGGATCATTTCCCTGAACCCTTGTGTTATCGTACTTCCATTTGCCATTGCCAACAAGGAGGTTCGATTAAGTCCATACTTTCTCATTAAATCATCCGGGAAATAATTCAGGTTATGGGTATGGTCCTTCACAAAGTCGCGGATAATATGAACCAGGTAGCTGAAAATAGCACAGGGTGTTGCTGTTTGCTTCACATCAAAGGCCGGAGGGGTATACGTTCCGTTTTCTTTGGTCAGGCCACATAGGTGCACAAAGATAGAAGCCGGTGCTACTGAAGCACCACCTGCATAATCCAGAAAATCCTGCAAGGTTGGGAAACCATCGTTTTGAATATCGTATACCATGGATTTGGCAAATGCTTCCAGGGGCCAGGATGGAATACAAAATTTAGTAACTGTTTCAATCAGTTCCGTCTGCTCCGGATTGTTTTGTGCGGCAAGGAGTATGGTGTTTATCCAGCTATTTACATTATTCTCCAACTGTGCTTTTTCGGTAGGAGCAATCGTCTTGTGTTCCGTTTTGAAATTATCAATCAAATCATCGATAGCGCGCATGAACTTATAACACGCTTTTGCTGCTTCATACCGTTCAGGTTCCCAAAAATGCGCAGCAATCAATATATTGGGATGATCTATGATTTTATCGAAGTCTATAGACTTAAATATTTCTCTGTATAGACCTATTTCCGATTGAATAGTTGGTTCCATGATAGTTGTTTCATATTGATTATTGACCCCTAAATCCAACGTGGGATTATAAAATGGAGTATCCTGAATAATTAGATTATTTTCAAATCACCTCTTGTTTTAACTTTTTAACTCCCCTTTAGGGGTTGGGGGTTCTCTTTCAGAATGCGTTCACTCGTTAGTTTTGCAGACATAAGTACCAATGGTATTCCATTCCCCGGATGGGTGCTACCGCCTACAAAATAAAGATTCTTATACTTGTCGTGCCTGTTGTGCGGACGAAAATATCCCATTTGAAAGATAGTATGGCTCAGACTTCCAAAGACAGAACCATTTGTTACATTGCAGTAGCTTTCCCAGGTTTTAGGCAAGTATGAGGTTTCAAATTTAATATGATCCTCAATGTCTGTCAATCCGGCTTCTTTTAATCTGCGGATTACTCCATCACGTGCAGTTTGTTTCAATACCTGCCAGTCCTGTTCGTGTTTTTCATCCATATGGCCAACAGGCACTATGACCGACAGTGTATCCTGATTATCCGGAGCAGCCGACTTATCGGTGCGAACCGGTGCATGAATATAAAAACTCGGATTTACGGATACTGATTTTTCATTGAATATCTGATCCATGCCCTGTTTGTAAGGATCATTCAGGAACACACTGTGATGCGACAACTGCGGGTACACTTTATCAACGCCCCAATGAAATACAATGGCTGAACAGGAGTACTCTTTTTTCTTCAAGTGTCGTGATAACCTGCTTTTAGGCAATAACCGGCTGTAAACATACGGTAAGTCGGCATTGGCAATTACTATATCAGCATGAATTATGTCCCCACTTTCCAGTTGTATCCCCTGAGTCTTATTCCCGCTGACAATAATGCCGGATACCGTTTTCTTATACTGAAACTCTACACCAAGATCAACAGCAGTAGCCAGGAGTTTTTCCACTACTCGGTGCATGCCACCTTTCGGGAATAAAGCTCCTTCAGCAATCTCTGCTCCCGGGAGCATGGAGAAAAATGCAGGTTGTTTGTACGGATTCTGGCCCACATAGATATTCTGAAAGGTAAATGCCATTTGCAGGCGTATATCGGTAAAGAATCGTTTAATGTAGTCGGTATGTCTGATCCATGTTTTCAGTCTGATAAGAAGCCGGATACTTTTAAAGTTGATAAACTGAAACAACCTGTAGAAGTTTCTGCCAAGCAGTCCATCAACGGACAGATTGAAAAATGCATATCCTTCTTTTACATAGCGTTCATAGTGTGCAAAACTCCCAGGTTCAATGGCTTCAAGCTGGAGCTTCATTTTATTGATATCCCGGGTGAAAGCAAAGTCGGTACCATCACCAAAAAACAATTTGTAGACAGGCTCGAGCGATGTTGTTTCCAGTTCTTTGTCCATATTCATTCCCAGGCTCGCAAATACTGTCCTGTAGATGGATGGCATAAGCAAAATGGTAGCACCCAGGTCAAAGCGATGCCCCTCCTGGATCATTTGTCCACAACGTCCACCGGGATTGGTATTCTTTTCAATCACTTTGACAGTATATCCCTTCTGAGCAAGAAAAACAGCGGTAGCAATACCGCCTACACCTGCCCCAATGATTACCGCTTTTTTTGATTCACTCATTAATTCAGTTATGTTATATTAAAGCATAAGACCTATAGTTAAATACAAGTTGTTGTAATTTTCAGATAAGTAGCTTACGTTTTGAATTTCATATCCTATTCCTAAAAAGAAAAAAAACGAATTTTCTATTTTAAAAGCCATATTAAAAGATGGATTCACATAATACCCCAGAGGTGAAAAACTGGATGTAACATCCGCGGAATAGCCAAGGTCTAACGCGAGAAAATTGTAGTATTTATGCGATGGTATTAAATATCTTAAATCAGCATACACTGGAATTACCTTCTCCGAGGCAATTTCACTTACATAAATATTGTCAGTAACATATTTATTTCCACTAACATAATTCCGGTAACCGGTGCCAACTCCGAAATTAAAATCTTTAGAAATATTATAACTGCCAATCAGATCAAATTTTTTAACATGAAAGGACTCATTACTTAATCCGATTCCATAACTAACATCCAAAATAAAAAATGATTTATCTAAAGTTTTATTATTAATAGCTTGATTTGTTTTTCCTGTTTCTGTACTATTGGTTTTAGCCGGATAAATATCATCGTTACTGACATTGTTTTTAAATACCCAGGCATGTCTTTTCGAAATTTTATAAACATCATTCTTCAAAAAATAATGAATTTCATTATCTGCAGTTTTCAGTTCCACTTTTTCCGCGGTAGGAAGGATCCTTAGTTTACCAATGTACCTGCCTCCGCTTTTAAGGTATACAGTGTCCTGTCCCTGTTGTTGGGCAAGGCTAGTTAAAGTGAAAAAAACAGAGAAGATACAGAATATTATTTTTTTCATATAAAAAGGGTGTTCCAGTTAAATGAATTTATGCTCAAAGTAGTTCCTGGCTTTTAAATTCAATGTAAAACAAAGAAGATAATCCGCAATTTTAAATTGGTTCTCCTAATCCGATTCATGTATCAGGAATACGTAATTCCAACTTTTTTGCTCGCTCTAATGAAAAATTGATAGAGCATTGAATTGTAGAACTATGTATTTAAAGTCGTTTACAAAGATATAAAAAAGATATAATGTAGTAAAATAGCTATAAAGCTAACTCAAAAGCAGACAGCCTTAATTCCTTTAAAATTCATTCGTCGTTTTAGATTTTGTACATTTTTTGTACAACAATTCCACTAATTTCTTACCTTCTTTTGTTTTAGATATAAAGAGGATTCGGTTAGGATTCGGTTAGGGTTCGGTTAGGGTTCGGTTAGGGTTCAGTTAGGTCTGGCTAACTCAACCCTTTCGGAATTCTAATTGAATACATTCCGAATCCTCTTTATACCTAAAGCGGATGTCAGTATCGTTCTTTTTGATTGAGATACGGAAAATCAACACGAAGAAATTAAGATGCAATTCATTGATTTATTCCTGTGAAATGAGACATGTTACCACGATATGTCAGTCAGAACCTAAAAACGTAGTCTCAAAAATGCAGATGTATTAGCTGCTTTACAGAGTTTTGCTTTAGGTTGGGTGAATCTTTAAATTACATGGAGGAATATGATGAAAAGGAATGCTGAACAGGAGCAGACAGAATATTCAATATGAAAATATGATTTTTTTTTGGTGTAATTATTGCCTGTTGAATGAGTACTTTCTACTTTACTTCTTGTTTTTTAAAAATACTTTCAAAACTAAAAAACAAAGGAGTATTACTGCAAATCCTGCCAGGAAACTAAGGGTTGAATCTGCTGAATATCCACGGATAAATAGTCTACGGGATAAAACGGCTATCAGGATAAGAGCTATTCCAATGATTGGAATAATTGATTTTGACAAGGGTTTTTTCATAGGAGGATTGATAGAAATCGATTTTGATATGAAGTCTGACTATAATTACTGGCCAAATGGTTTTTGGCTGCTGCAGCTGATATTCTCTCCGGGTGAAACATTGAAATATTTACAAAAGTATCTGTAATACTTATAACGGTTTGCAGTCTTGTCGAGTTCAGTGCCGTTTCCACATTCCACGCCACCATTAATGATATTTACAGTAGCTCCGAAGCCAGGTAACCTACCTTTTTGCAGGTCGTTGGGAGTTGGTTTCCAACTGCCGTCCATGATCAAATGACACGATGGTTTGGGAAATTGCGGGGTCATCCAGAACCATATGGCAGAAGCAAATGACAGGACCGGATCGTGTGCCAGTCTTTCAGGGTGATCCAACAGCGTATCTTTCGATCCATACCAAGCCTCGCTGAACTGTCCGTAGTTGTAGTTCCAGCTCAGTTGCTTGGGACCCCTGCCCATATAACTTTTGCCTGGCACAGGTGGGTAATTTTTCTTGGTATAATCGGCATACATATTTTTTGAACTATCCTCCATTTCTTCAACAAAATAGAGTCCCCACCTGAAGTATCCTCCGGGAGCTTCAGCCCAACCACCGCTGGTTTCCTGTGCTATATTTGCCAGAAAAGCTGCCAGCTCACGTTTCTGAACCAACGGATTACCGGTAAGAAAATCAGGGAAAAAACGTGCTGCAGCAACAAAAGCTTTAAAGGAATAGAAATCAGTGGCTGCTGTTTTAGGATTCTTAGGCTTGCGACCATGCCTGTTCGGGAACAGCTCATTCCACTTAGCTGCGGTGAGAAGTCTGGTCAGTTGGGTACTCCCCTGATGGTTGATCGATTTGATCAACGGTTCTTTGGCCGGAAGGGTGATTTGGGAATATCCGTTTAAGGAAATGATTAATATCGGAATAATTAAATAATTTTTCATTAAAAAGGCTGATTTGTTTCTGTTGTTTAGTAGCGATTGTCTGTTACTCTCAGGCTGATCTGAGCAAAATTACGCTAACATGATTTACTGGAAAAGGCATCTGTTTCTCTTTATTCAATAACCTTACAAAGGTTATAAAAAAGATTCATTTTAACAACTTAACCGGCTTCTTTCTTCTTAAAAAAATAAAAATAGCCAAAGGGAAAATCCTCTGGCTATTCAATATCCTTATGGTTTTTATTTCAATCTGTAAACTTTTCAAACTCCAAATCCTTCAAACATTCAAACATTCAAACTCTTAAACCCTTCAAACATTCAAACTCTTCAAACCTTTCAAACTCTTCGAACCTTTCACGCATTCAGCAATGCTTTTTGCAATGCCTGCACTATCGAGTCCCAACATGGTATACAGCTCTTCAGGCGTGCCATGTTCAATAAAACTATCGGGAATTCCGAGCCGTTTAACGTGAACTGCATAGTTATTGTCCGACATAAATTCAAGGACAGCACTTCCGAATCCTCCCTGAATAACGCCATCCTCAATGGTGATAATCTGATTGAATTTCCCAGCTATTTCGTGCAGCATGACTTCATCCAACGGTTTTAAAAAGCGGATATCGTAATGTGCAATGGATGTATTATATTCTTTTTCAATCTGTTCGATTGCGGGTTGGGCATGACTTGCCATGGTTCCGATAGTAATGACAGCCAGATCTTTTCCTTCTTTCAGGCATTCGCCTTTACCAATAGCCAATGTCTTCATAGGTTGGCGCCAGTTGATTGTAGTACCTTTTCCACGTGGATAGCGGATTACAAAAGGTCCCATATCAGGTTGCTGGCCGGTATACATCAGGTTTCGGAGTTCCATTTCATTGCGTGGTGCGGCAATCGTAAGATGTGGAATGCAACGCATATACGCCAGGTCGAATAAACCATGATGCGTAGCGCCATCTGACCCTACAATCCCTGCCCGGTCGAGGCACAATACGACGTTCAGTTGCTGGATAGCTACATCATGAATCACGTTATCGTAAGCACGCTGCATAAATGAGGAGTAAATGTTGCAAAAAGGGATCAGACCTTCTTTTGCCATACCTGCTGAGAAAGTTACAGCATGACCTTCGGCAATACCTACGTCAAAAACCCTGCTGGGAAGTACCTTTTGCATAATGATCATGGAACAGCCCGAAGGCATGGCAGGTGTAACTGCAACAATTTTATCGTTTTTCAATGCCAGTTCAAGCAATGTTTCACCAAACACTACCTGAAAGAGGGGAGGAGTAGACTCCGTACTTGCCGAAGAATTACGTTCACCTGTTTTTACATCGAAAATGCCGGGTGCGTGCCAAAGAGTTGCAGACTTTTCGGCTGGTTCATATCCTTTCCCTTTTTTCGTGATAACATGAAGTACTTTTGGCCCTTTGAAATCTTTTATATCCGATAATATCCGAACCAATCCTTCCACATCATGTCCATCTACAGGTCCAAAATAGCGGATGTTCAATCCTTCAAAGATATTATTGTGTTTGGTAAGCGTTGCTTTTACGCTGTTATTGAACTGGGTAATCCTGCGAATATTATCATCGGTGATAATGTTCATTCTCTTTAATAAATTGGCTGCTTTAAAGCGAATCTTATTATAGGTGCGGGAAGTAGTGATATCCACCAGATATTGTGTGAAGCCACCCTGGATCGGGTCAATGGCCATTTGGTTGTCGTTCAGGATGATCAGCAGGTTATTTTTATCTACTGATGCATTGTTTAATCCTTCGAATGCAAGCCCACCGGTCATTGCACCATCGCCAATAACAGCCACCACATTCCGGTGATCCTCCTCTTTAAGCAACGATGCTACCGACATACCCAATGCCGCTGAGATAGACGTGGACGAATGGCCTACACCGAAGGCATCATATTCACTCTCTTTAGGAGAAGGAAATCCGCACAGGCCTTTAAACTGACGGTTTGTATGAAAGCTGTCGCGACGACCTGTAAGTATTTTATGACCATACGCCTGATGACCTACGTCCCAGACAATCCGGTCGTAAGGAGTATTATAAACGTAATGAAGAGCAACAGTAAGTTCTACAACCCCTAAACTCGATCCTAAATGACCGGGATTTTTAGATACTTCATCGATAATAAATTGCCGTAATTCATTGCATACTGCCGGAAGGTTTATTTTATTAACTGCTTTTAAGTCAATCGGTGAGTTGATGTTATTGATATATTGATAGGTTCTTTTTTCCATGATATTCTCCAAATAGCTTGCAAAAATAATACAAATTTGCCGTCATTATTCATTTTACATAGCTTATCTTTATACTACGCCTTATTTTTTATATAACACATTTGTAACGAAATTGCTCAAAATCTATCGATTTATGATTTTCTCACATAAAACCAGCCATATTTCTTACAATTTGAATAAAAATAACAATTTATTCTTCCAAACTATTTGAAAATACAAATTCTTGCTGTATCTTTGCTGCCGAAAATAATAACAATATGACTTCTCTACGCATTTATACTATTCTCGTGCTCGTCGTGCTTCTTTTGGTCAATAATCAAAGGTGAGATGGTAACGTGTATACATGTATTAGAAATACAGAAAAACCTTTCTCACCATAACGGAGAAAGGTTTTTTATTTTTAGCATCGAGCATCGAGGAATGAGGAAAAGAGTGAATACAGAACTTTTGAAAAACAAATGATATGAAACACGAATTACGAAGTACAACTACAACTTCCGGTCGAAAGATGGCAGGAGCACGATCGCTTTGGCGTGCCAACGGGATGACTGACCAACAAATGGGAAAACCCATTATTGCTATTGTAAATTCGTTCACCCAGTTTGTACCCGGCCATGTACATCTTCATGATATTGGTCAGAAGGTAAAAGCCGAAATTGAAAAACTGGGTTGTTTTGCAGCCGAATTCAATACCATTGCCATCGATGATGGAATAGCCATGGGACATGAAGGCATGCTTTATTCATTGCCTTCACGGGATATAATAGCCGACAGCGTCGAATATATGGTCAATGGCCATAGGGCTGACGCCATGGTTTGTATCAGCAATTGTGATAAAATAACTCCCGGGATGTTAATGGCTGCCATGCGATTGAACATACCCACTGTATTTGTTTCAGGAGGGCCTATGGAAGCCGGTGAACTGGATGGCAAACAACTGGATCTGGTGGATGCGATGGTGCAATCGGCTGATGAGAGTGTGTCGGATGAACAGGTAAAGCGAATCGAGAATGCTGCCTGTCCTACTTGTGGATCATGTTCGGGTATGTTTACTGCGAACTCCATGAACTGCCTGAATGAAGCAATCGGATTGGCATTGCCGGGTAACGGGACCATTGTAGCAACACATGCCAACAGGGAACAACTCTTTATGGATGCTGCTAAACTGATCGTAGAAAATTCGAATAAGTATTATTTTGAAGGTGATGAAACCGTATTGCCGCGTTCCATTGCTACCCGTGAAGCGTTTAATAATGCCATGATACTGGATATAGCCATGGGAGGCTCAACGAATACGGTTCTCCATATTCTGGCTATTGCCCATGAAGCGGAAGTCGAATTCACCATGGATGATATTGATGTCCTTTCCCGCCATACTCCCTGTTTGTGTAAAGTAGCCCCCAATTCACAGAAATACCATATTCAGGATGTAAACCGTGCAGGAGGTATCCTGGGTATATTATCCGAACTTAGCAAAAGTGGTTTGCTCAATACTTCCGTGTACAGGGTCGATGGGATGACATTAGGCGAAGCAATTGAGAAATTTGATATAACAAGTCCAGCAGTTATTGCTGAAGCAATCGAAAAATATAAAAGTGCACCGGCTCATAGGTTTAACAGGGTTATGGGTTCGCAACATACTCAGTATGAAGAACTGGATACTGATCGGGTTGATGGATGTATCCGAAATGTGGAACATGCATACACCAGAGATGGAGGACTTGGAATCCTGAAAGGAAACATTGCACAGGATGGATGTGTTATTAAAACCGCCGGAGTAGACGAGAGTATCTGGAAATTCAGCGGGCCTGCAAAAGTGTATACTTCGCAGGATGCTGCCTGTATTGGAATCCTGAGTGGAAAAGTTGTTTCAGGTGATGTGGTGGTGATCACACACGAAGGTCCAAAAGGAGGTCCGGGTATGCAGGAAATGTTATATCCAACCTCTTACATTAAATCGAAACATTTGGGAAAAGAATGTGCATTGATTACCGATGGCCGTTTTTCAGGAGGTACTTCGGGTCTGTCAATTGGTCACATATCCCCGGAAGCAGCTGCCGGTGGAAATATCGGACTGATACAGGATGGTGATATTATTGAAATCGATATACCAAACCGTTCAATCAATGTAAAAGTTGGCGAAGAAGAATTACTCAACCGTCGCCAGGCAGAAGAAGCCCGTGGCAAAGAAGCTTTTAAACCCAAAGACAGAAATAGGGTCGTCTCCCTGGCCCTGCGGGCATATGCCAGTATGGTAAGTTCCGCAGATAAAGGGGCCGTGAGAATGATTGATTAAATAAATACGACCCCTAACCCCTAAAGGGGAATTTAGGGAGGTTGGAAATATACTGATTTGGGAATAACTTATTTATTTTACTCTCTTGAGTCCCGGTTAGGGGATTAGAGATCATTTAATTTTATGGAAACAAAAACTAAAATAACAGGAGCCGAGGCCTTCATTCGTTCGTTATTGAAAGAAGGTGTTGATACCATATTCGGTTATCCGGGCGGTGCTATTATGCCCGTTTTCGATGCTTTATACGATTTTGATAAACATGTAAACCATATCCTTACCCGTCATGAACAAGGTGCAACACATGCTGCCCAAGGGTATGCACGCGTTTCAGGGAAAGTGGGAGTTTGTCTGGTTACTTCAGGACCTGCTGCAACTAATGCCATTACCGGAATAGGTGATGCCATGATGGACAGTACACCTTTGGTAGTTATTACAGGTCAGGTTGGAGCAGCTTTGCTGGGAACGGATGCATTTCAGGAAATTGACGTGGTAGGTATTACCCAACCGATAACCAAATGGGCTTACCAGATCAGAAAAGCAGAAGATATAGCCTGGGCTGTAGCCCGTGCCTTTTATATAGCACGTAGTGGTCGTCCGGGGCCTGTAGTACTAGACTTTACTAAAAATGCCCAATTTCAGGAAGTAGAATTCGATTATAAACCATGCACGTTTATTCGCAGTTATATCCCTATTCCGGATGTACAACCGTCACAAATTGAAGCGGCAGCAGCTTTGATTAATCAGGCAAAGAGGCCTTTTGCCCTGGTAGGGCAGGGCGTCGTTTTATCAAATGCAGAAGCTGAATTAAAGGAATTCCTCGAAAAAGCCAATATCCCGGCAGGATGGACATTGCTGGGTGGTTCGGCAATGCCAACAAATTTTCCGTTGAATAAAGGCTTTTTGGGTATGCACGGTAACGTGGGGCCGAACATGAAGACAAATGAATGTGATGTGCTGATAGCTATCGGTATGCGTTTCGACGACCGTATAACCGGCGATTTGAAAACGTATGCCAAACAAGCTAAAGTGATCCACCTGGATATAGATGTTTCCGAAATCAATAAAAATGTGAAAGCAGATGCGCCTGTTTTAGGAAGTGCAAAAGAGACACTACCCGCTATTACGAATCTATTGAAAACTGCTGACCATTCCGAATGGATAGCTACTTTTAAGGAATACGAAGACCAGGAGTTTGAAAAAGTAATTCAACGTGAAGTTCATCCAACTTCGGGAGAAATAACCATGGGTGAAGTAATTCACAGAGTGACGGAAGCAACACAGAATAAAGCAATACTGGTCACCGATGTTGGTCAAAACCAAATGATGGCTGCCCGCTACTTTAAATTTTCAGAGACTCGCAGTATGGTTACTTCAGGCGGTTTGGGAACAATGGGATTTGGAATCCCGGCTGCCATGGGAGCTAAGGTAGGTGCTCCTGAGCGGACTGTCTGCCTGTTTTGTGGCGATGGTGGCTTTCAGATGACTATACAGGAACTAGGGACAATTATGCAGGAGCAAATCGGCGTAAAAATGATTATTCTCAATAATCATTTCCTGGGAATGGTACGACAATGGCAGGAAATGTTTTTCGAAGAACGCTATTCGTTTACTAAAATGCAAAACCCCGATTTTATTGCTATTGCCAAAGCTTATAAAATTGATGGTACGGAAGTTCATGTTCGTGAAGAGCTTGACGCAGCCATTGCAGATATGCTGAAGGACGACAAACCGTATTTGTTGGTTGTAAATGTAGAAATGAAAGGCATGGTATATCCAATGATTCCTACCGGAGCCTCTGTTAATAACATTTTATTGGGAGATTAAATCATGGAAAATACTCTATATACCATTACCGTTTTTTCGGAAAATACTGTCGGCCTGCTTGGCCAGATAACCATTATTTTTACCCGACGTGGATTGAATATCGAAACACTGTCTGTTTCACCTTCTGCCCTGAAATGTATTCATAAATTTACCATAACGCTTTATACCACGGAAGATATGGTGGTGAAAGTGGTTCAGCAAATAGACAAACGGGTAGATATCCTGAAAGCCTATTATAACACCGACGAAGGTCTGGTGTTCCAGGAAATAGCTTTATACAAAGTGCCTACCGATAAATTGCTTGAACTGGGTTCAATCGAAACACTTATCAGGCATCATCATATTCATATCCTGGAAATGAATGAAAACTTTGTAGTCTTTGAGAAAACAGGACATTATGATGAAACTCAGCAGTTGTTTGATGAGTTGAGCAATTCGGTTGGTGTTTTACAGTTTATCCGTTCAGGCCGTGTAGCCATAACGCGATCAAAGGTGGAACGTCTGAGTGATATGCTTGATAGTATTCAGGAAAAATTTGAAAGAAACATTTAACTCCGGGATACTAAATAAAGAAATGATGCAACAGAAAAGAAAATCCTATTCTTTCCAGATTCAACCACAATACGTCGATTTCCAGTTTAGGGCTACGATGGCATCGTTGGGTGATATTTTACTGACAACTGCCGGTTTTAATGCCGATGACAATGGGTTTGGTTTACGAAGGTTACATGAACTTGAAAGTGCCTGGGTACTTTCCCGAATGGCCATTGAAATGATTCGTTACCCGGAACAATATGAAAACATTCAGGTGGAGACCTGGGTGGAGGAAGTGGGACGGGTAAATACAACGCGTAACTTCTGCATTCGCGATGAGAAGGATGAAATTATTGGTAATGCTTGTTCTGTATGGGTTTTCTTCGATATGAAGACCAGGCGGGCGAAAGACTTGCAAACACTGGATGGTATTCATGAATTTGCTAATGGAGAAGTGGGTTTGATTGATAAGCCCATTAAGCTTGGCACAGTTGAGGGCGAAGATTATGATGGATTTAAAGTGAAATACAGCGACATAGACATCAACGGACATGTAAACAGCATCCGCTACATACAATGGATCAGCGATTGTTTCTCACTGGATTGTTACCGTAAATGTTCTGTAAAGCGTTTTGAAATAAATTATATGAATGAAATGCTTTTCGATGACTTTGTTGATATTGTTGGTCATCAGTCAGAACCCGGTGATTTCCGTTTCGAAATCCGCAAAGACAACAAAACTTCTTGTAGAGCAAGGGTTTTATTCTAATGAAAAACAATTTTTCCTGCGATTTAAGCGTTTGGAAAGCTTAAAGATAAAATTACCAGTATAATCAAATAAATAGAATCAGGATAGTCAATATTGTTTATTCTGAAACTTTAAAATTCAAAAGAAATGGCAAATTATTTTAGTTCACTTCCACACCGCCTGAAAGTTCAGGAACTGGGAAAATGTGATTTTATGCAAAGCAGCGAATTCGCTGATGGAGTTAAAAAACTGATAGGAAAGAAAATCGTCATCATTGGTTGCGGTGCACAAGGGCTTGCACAAGGTCAAAATATGCGTGACAGTGGTCTTCATGTTGCTTACGCATTACGTCAGGAAGCCATCGATAATAAAAGGGCGTCTTATCAGAATGCAGTTGAAAATGGTTTTGAAGTTGGCACTTTCGAACAAATGATTCCAACTGCCGATTTAGTTTCCAATTTAGCTCCCGACAAACAACATACCCCTGTTGTTACTAAAATCATTCCTTTAATGAAAAAAGGATCTTGTTTATCATACTCTCACGGATTCAATATAGTGGAAGAAGGAACTCAAATCCGCAAGGATATTACGGTCGTTATGATTGCTCCAAAATCACCGGCTTCAGAAGTCCGTGCTGAATACCTGCGTGGTTTCGGTGTGCCAACATTGATTGCTGTCCATGCAGAGAACGATCCGAATGGTGATGGTATGGAAATGGCTAAAGCATATTGCGTTGGCACAGGAGGCCATAAAGCGGGTGTTCTTCATTCTTCATTTGTTGCCGAAGTAAAATCGGATTTGATGGGTGAACAAACCATTCTTTGCGGTTTGTTGCAGACGGGTTCTATTCTTAGCTTCAACAAAATGGTTGAAAAAGGAATTGATAAAGCATATGCTTCTAAATTAGTTCAGTACGGTTGGGAAGTGATAACAGAAGCATTGAAAATTGGCGGTATCACCAATATGATGGATCGGTTGTCGAACCCTGCTAAAGTGGAGGCTTTCAAACTGGCTGATGAACTGAAAGATATTATGCGTCCGTTGTTTATCAAACATATGGACGATATTTTATCGGGTGAATTTTCTAAAACCATGATGGAAGACTGGGCTAACGGAGACAAAAACCTGTTAATGTGGCGTGCTGAAACAGGTGAAACTGCTTTTGAAAAAACTCCTGCCGGCAATGTTGAGATTTCAGAACAAGAATACTTCGATAATGCTACTCTAATGGTTGCCTTTATCAAAGCAGGTGTAGAATCAGCTTATGAAACCATGACCTGTTCGGGTATTAAAAACGAATCGGCTTACTACGAATCATTACACGAAACACCGCTTATTGCCAACACCATTGCCCGTAAGAAACTGTTCGAAATGAACCGTGTCATCTCCGATACTGCAGAATATGGTTGTTACCTGTTCGACCATGCATGTAAACCGTTGTTGGCTGAATTCATGAATAAGATCGATACCAATGTTATCGGTAAGAACTTCAATGCAGGAAAAGACGGGCATGTCGACAATTTTGAATTAGTGAAGATTAATGCAGAGATACGCAATCACTCAATTGAAGTTTGTGGTGCTGAATTACGTGCTGCCATGACTGCCATGAAGAAAGTAGTGGAATAAAAAGAATGACTGATGTCTTCTGATGGTATTATTTGAATAACCAGGATTATAGACATTTAAACATAACAAAGAGCTGTTTCCTTATAGAAGCAGCTCTTGTTGTGTATATTCACTTTGTCACAAAAAAACAAATGTGTTATCAAGTAAACATTTTTAATCTACAATAGTTTTTTGCATTTGCTGTTTTGAATATATACTGAACGTTCAACAAGCAAAGAAGGAAATTATTCTCGTTCCTTCATTCTTCCCAAATACACCATCACTAACAGGGTCATTACTCCACTCATTATGAACAGGTATTTTGCTCCAAGCGTGTACCAGATAACTCCGGCCAGGGAGCTGGCTACCATGGTGCAAAGACTTTGTAAAGCTGAGAATGTACCAATAGCAGTGGCAGTATCTTTCTTATCGGTGATATTGCTGATCCAGGCTTTGGACACACCTTCCGTAGCTGAGGCATACAGTCCGTAGAGAAAGAACAAACCAAGGAATACGTACAGGTTGGCATTTATGGAGAATCCAAAGTAAACAATGGAGAAAAGCGCCAATCCAATGATAAACATTTTCTTCAATCCTATTTTATCTGCCAGTGAACCAACAGGAAAGGCAAAGAATGCATATACCATGTTGTAAAAAATGTATATGCCGATTACATGAGTGTCGTTTAGGCCTGCATCTTTCGCTTTCAACAAAAGGAAAACATCCGAACTGTTAAACAGGGTGAACATAAGTAATCCAATTACTAATTGCCTGTAAGCAGCAGGACTTTGTTTCCAGTACTTTAGAAAAGAAAAAAAGGAAACTTTTTCGTGAGTAGGAGTAAGGGTTGTTTTTTTTTCTTTGAGTAACAGAGTTGTTACAATTGCCAGTACCCCCGGAATAAATGCAATGTAGAAAAGCGTAACATAATCTTTTGGATGGAAATATAAATAAACCAATGCAAGAGCAGGCCCTATAGCAGCACCCACTGTGTCCATGGCACGATGAAAACCAAATACTGCACCTTTGGTTTCAGGCGTAGCTTCATCGGATAGGATGGCATCACGTGCTCCTGTACGAATACCTTTTGCAAATCGGTCGGTTGTTCGGACAAAGAATATCCATATGGGGTAAGTGAAGAAGACAGTGATTGGTTTCGCAATGGCACTAAGGATATATCCCACCTGAACAAATGGTAATCGTTTCCCGGTTGCATCCGACAGTTTGCCAAAATAACCCTTGCTCAATCCGGCAGTAGCTTCAGCAACACCTTCCAGTATGCCTATTATTAAAATCGAAAAGCCAATGCTTTTCAGGTAAATAGGCATTACCGGATAAAGCATTTCACTCGCTACATCCGTAAATAAACTTACTACCGATAAGATCCAGACAACCCGGGAAATACTCTTAAACATAATCTTTTTAATTCATAATTCATAATTCATAATTCATAATGCAAAATTCATAGTTCATAATGCAAAATTCATAGTTCATAATTAAGATTAGGAATGTATGTTGTGAATTGTTGCAAATATTCGATTATCACATAATTATGAATTATGAATTCAGTATTATGAATTAATCAATCTCCAGTCCCAATCCGTTCTTTAGTTTATCTAATGATGGGTTTTGATCGGCTAAGATTTTATAGCGGTCTTCCGGTGAATTTGCCCGTTGAATTTCAGTCTGTTCTGCTATTTTGAGTGACATCCTGACCATTGAATTCTGAAGTTTCAATTGCATGAATTCTGTTATATCTTGTTGGAGACGTTTTAGTTCTTTTTCCTGCAAGATATTACTTACAGTTAACTCAAATGTAGTGGCAGAAGTCAGTTTTGGTCTCGTATTCTGTATGAAGCTTGTTATCCGGCCTTGTTCCGGAATTGTTTTAGCAAATTCTTGCCAGGCCTTTTCCAACTCTTCATAGGAAAATGGATTGTTTTGAATTACTTTTTCAACAGACTTTACTTCAGTATATGTAGCCTGTGGTGATGCCACTATGTGTGACGCAGAAATAGAGATACTCCCCGGTCTTTTAAAAGTAGGTTTAGAATCAGTTACAGCATCTTTTGAAATCTCAGTAGGTTGGATAACCTGCTTCTTTGTAACGGAAATTGGTGAAGTTGAATGGTTTGTTGCTTTCGCAATAGGTTTATTTTCTTCAGCGACAGTAACATTAACTGATACCTTTTTAATGGGTGGAGGAACATTATCAATCAGTATGGATTTTTTTTTTTCATCCGTCAGTTGGCACAGACGAATTAAAGCGAGTTCTACAAGTAGCCGTTTATTCTTGCTCTGCCGGTAGTCTATATCACAATCATTACTGATTTTCAGTCCCTGAAAAAGAAATTCGGGAGTACATTGCTGGGCCTGTGTTTTATAACGTTCTCCAATATCTGCACCAACTTCAAGTAACGAAATTGTTTGAGGATCTTTGCTTACAAGTACATCACGTAAATGAGAGCTCAGACCGGTAATGAAATGATGACCATCGAACCCATTATTTAATATTTCATTGAAAATAAGTAAGCTTTGACTGACTTCTCCTTTTAAAAACCCTTCCACTAAACGAAAATAGTATTCATAATCGAGCACATTCAGGTTCTCGATCACTCCCTGGTAGGTTATGTTATTGCCACAGAAACTTACCAACTGGTCGAAAATGGACAATGCATCCCTCATACCACCTTCACTCTTCTGAGCAACGATGTTCAACCCGTTTACATCAGCTGTTACACCTTCCTGTTGTGCCACAAACTGTAAATGTTTAACAGTATCGGCTACCGTGATCCGGTTGAAATCGTAAATCTGACAGCGTGAAAGGATAGTAGGTATAATTTTATGTTTTTCGGTAGTAGCCAGAATGAAAATGGCATGTGCGGGAGGTTCTTCCAATGTCTTTAGAAAAGCATTAAAGGCTCCCTGTGAGAGCATGTGGACTTCATCGATGATATATACGCTGTATTTCCCTATTTGCGGTGGTATACGGACCTGATCGGTCAGTGAACGGATATCATCTACCCCGTTATTGGAAGCGGCGTCCAGTTCGTGAATATTATAGGATCGTTGTTCATTGAATGAAACACATGATTCACATTTATTACAGGCTTCAGCTTCTGCTGTCAGGTTTTGACAGTTAATTGTTTTGGCAAAAATACGTGCACAGGTAGTTTTCCCTACACCACGAGGTCCGCAAAATAAATATGCATGGGCCAAATGATTGCTTTTAATGGCATTTTTAAGTGTAGTGGTCAATGCCAGCTGTCCCACAACCGAGTTGAATGACGATGGACGGTATTTGCGGGCTGAAACAATGAAATTATCCATAAATTGAAAACTTTTTCTGCTTTTGCCTGCAAATATACTGAAAATTCAGGTACCGTTTATCAAAAAAAAAGATTTATCAAAAAAAAAGAATGAACATAAAAATTGCTTACCTTTGTATCGAAAACATGAGTTGTTTATTGAATATCTCATTTGCCCGACAGCTTATAACTTTTTTATTCTGACAGCTTGTAATTTGAATTATCATGGCATTTTTTAATACTACAGGAAAGAAACTAGGGAAGATACTTTTGAATAAGTATCTGATTGTTTTTTTGGCTTATACTGTTTTTGTTACTTTCTTCGATCAGCACAGTTTGATTCATCGTTGGCAGACTCATCAGAAAATAAGCCAATTGGAGAAAGAATATAAATTTTATCAGGACGAGATCAAATCAAATAAAACAAAGAAATTCGAATTACAGTCAAGCAATGCAAACCTTGAAAAATTTGCACGTGAGCATTATTACATGAAAAAAGAAAACGAAGATATTTTTATTATTAAAGAATGAAAGAAAAACAACCCTCACAAATTCTCTTTATTTCTGCCGGAACAGTTATTATTCTGGGAGCTTTCGCTAAACTTTTTGATATAATTTATGCACCATACATTTTTTCATTCGGAGCTGCCTTATTGATTTTTATGCAAGGGAAAAATGCTTTTGAAAACAAGAAAGCTGAAAGTCGACAACAACGGTTGGCTCGTATTGGTTTTTTTACAAGCCTGTTGCTTGCTGTAGCTGCTTATTTGATGTTTACCAACTCAAATTCATGGGTTGTTTTAGTCTTAATTTATGCACTCTCTTCATTCTTACAATCATTTCGCGGTAATTGAGAATTTAGCTAATTAATAATTAAAAATTAAAAATTAATAATTGTCTGGACGCTGAAATGTAAGCTTTTGTAGATTAACAAATATATCATTAAATATCTACGTTTACATATAACAACACTTATTACCTGATAGTACATAATAAAAGCGCAACCTGTAGGTTGCGCTTTTATTATGTTTCGAAATGAACGGTAAAATTATTTTTTAGCTTCGAAGCGTTCGTTCAGAAGTTTTGTAACTTCAGCTGTGATATCGTACGATTTATCAGCATACAGGATATTATCGCTTGATGTGTTACTGATTATCATTTCGTATTTATGATCTTTATTATAACTCTTCATAAATGAATTAATGGTGTCGCGTAATTGTTCACTCATTTTTTGTTGAATCTGAACTAATTGTTTACTCAAATCACCATCCAGCACCTGTAAATCCTGTTGTTTCTTTTGTAAGCGAGCCTGTTCTTGTTCTGCTCTTTCACGGCTTAAAAATGCATTGTTTTCCAGCTTGTGCTGAAACTCACCCATTTCTGCCTGCAATTGACGTGCTTTCGTGTTAATAGTAAGACGTGAATCCTCCTGTTTTTTGATTAATGATTCATTTGCTTCCTTAGCAAACTGATAATGCAACAACAAGGAGTCAATATTTATATAAGCTATTGGTAACTTACCTTTAGAGATGATACCTTTTCCCTGTACTGATTGTTTGGTAGTGTTGTCAGTTTTATTGCCAAGTACCAATACAAAAAGAACTACTACTGCAATCGCCAGTATGGCATTAAAAATGAGTGATAAGTTTTTCATTCGCCTAGTTTCTAAAAATTAATTGTAGCAATATTCGCCTTTTTAAGTGGAAAATATTGTAAAGTGAGTGCAAAGATAATTTTTTTACTACACTTCAATACAATGCCATATCATTTTTTAGTAAAATGAATGTTTCATTGTGTTTTTTAACATGTATTAGTATTTGACAAATAGTTGATTAATCTGATTTACGTTGAGTGAAAACTTATAAATAAGCCGGATTGAAATATCTTCAACCCGGCTTATTTAGTATTTTTTTTAATGGTGCTTAATAACGTTCGGATACTAATTTCCAGTCTACTAAATCCCACAGAGCTGCTACATAATCAGCACGACGGTTTTGATAATCCAGGTAATAGGCATGTTCCCAAACATCAAATGTCAGAAGAGGAGTCAATCCGTGGGTAATTGGATTGCCGGCATTACTTTCTTTTACAATTGAAAGTTTTCCTTCTGCATCTTTTACCAGCCAGGCCCAACCGGAACCAAATACCGATACGGCAGCCTTATTGAATTCTTCCTTAAAGTTGTCAAGTGAATCCCAACCGGCAAGAATTGCTTTTGCTAACTTATCACTTGGTTTACTCCCTTTGTTTGGTGTAAGTGACAAAAAATAGAAAGTGTGGTTCCATATTTGAGCTGCATTATTGAAAATAGGACCTTCTGATTTCTTGACAATAGCTTCGAGATCTGAATTTTCAAATTCAGTACCTACAACCAATCCATTCAGGTTATTAACATACGTTTGATGATGTTTTCCATAATGAAAACTGATGGTTCTTTCACTGATAATTGGTTCTAAAGCATTGTGAGCGTAAGGTAATTCTGGCAATGTAAATTTCATAATTTTATTGTTTTATGAGTTAATATTTCACTTGATATTCACTTTTATAAACTATATAACGTTTGGAATAGGCATTTTGTTTGAACAAATCAGTATATTTTATATAAAATTTATCCTCACTATTTGTATAGCTCCATTTTTCTTATCATCTTTGTAGTGTCTTAGGTAAAATCAAAAAACAAACAAACAAAGTCAACGGCTATTTTAAACGATATTGTGTTTTGAAGGCTAGCTATTTGACAATCATAAAATCATATAAATAATAAAAAACATGAACAAAACAATCAGATTAACCCTCGCTTTAGCTGTTGTAATGTTAGCAACATCTGCCTGTAAAACAAAACAAAAAATTGCTGAAATACCTGCGGGTGCTAATATCGAAGCTGCTGCACCGAAACCGGTAGCTGCTACTCCTGCTCCTGTTGTTGCCGAACCTTCTGAAAACAGAGCGGTATCGAACGAAACAGAAGTTACCCGGAATGAGAATTTTAGTTTAGCTGAAGGTGAAACCAACACAGATGCTTTGAAATATAAATACCACGTGGTAGTAGGTAGTTTTACAAAACAAGCCAATGCCAAAGGATTACAAAGTACGTTGAACAAAGAAGGTAATAAGGCAGTCGTTGTAGTAAACGAAAAAGGAATGTTTCGTGTATTGATGGCTTCAATGAATGATTATCAAAGAGCTCATGTATTTATTAAAAATGTTTCGAACCGCTTCCCTGATGCATGGGTATTGGTTCAAAAATAAATAATACAAATTTATCAGGCTAAAAGCGAAGGAGAAAATCAACTGATTTTCTCCTTCGCTTTTTTATTCCGATATGGAAATGTCCTGAATGTATTTTTAGTGACTCTTTTATTTACCAGCTACCTTCTACCTACTATAAACTACCTTCTACCTACTATAAACTACCTACTACTTACTACCTACTTACCTCTCCTTTACACCTCCATTTTGCGCTTAAATCTTCTGATATAATAGAAGATAAAGGCAATTGAAATCACCGACGAGAAGCCATCAGATACAGGCATAGCGGACCATACTCCTGTAAGGCCAAAGATAGGTGGCAATAACAGCAAGCAGGGTACAAGAAACAAAAACTGACGTGTAAGGCTTAGCAAGATGGAGATCTTTGCTTTCCCGATGGACTGGAAGAAATTGGTAATCACAATCTGGATACCGATAATCGGAAACATGGTAACAGATATCCGCAAAGCCTTTGTAGCTATGCTTTGCAATTCAACGTCCCTTGTAAACATTGAAGCCATGACGGAAGGTATAAAGGTGCCGATAACAAAACCGATTGTTGAAAGGCCTGTCGCAACAACTACGGCATATTTTAATGTCCGGAACATACGGCCATACTGCTTAGCTCCGAAATTATACCCTATAATCGGTTGTGTGCCCTGGTTCAACCCTATGATAAACATAACCACCAACGTATTTACGCTGTTAATAATGCCGAATGCACCTATTGCCAGATCACCGCCATAATGAATCAGCGTGGTGTTTACCAGTATGATGATGAAACAGGTTGCCAATTGCATGCTGAAAGGTGACAGGCCAATGTTGATGATTGACATCACGGTGTCTTTCTCCAATCTGAAGTTCTTTCGGTGAAAGCGAATAATCGAATCCTTCTTCATGAAATGTGACAGTACCCATACCGTACCCACCACAAAGGCAATATTGGTAGCTAATGCAGCCCCCTGGATGCCCCAGTGAAAACCGAAAATAAATACCGCATCCAGGATTATATTTATAAAAGCACAAATTATCATTGTATACATGGCTTTTCGTGGATACCCCGAAGCACGCATGATATTGTTGAATCCATAATTCAGTGCCGAAAAGATACTTCCCGGAATGATAATCTTCATAAATTCTTCGGCATAGCGTATCGTCTTTTCAGTACCACCAAACATGCGGAGTACATCATTCATATACATGTACGAAATAAGGATTACGGTTCCCGAAATTATCAATGTAAGGGTAAATGCATTAGCCAGAATTTTTTCTGCTTTCTCCAGGTCGTTCTCTCCTAATGTGATTGATATACGTGAAGCTGCACCCACTCCAACCAACATGCCGAATGCCATTAGCAGGATCATAAACGGAAATGTAAGTGCCAAACCTGAAATAGCCAATGGCCCAACTCCCTGACCAATAAAAATCCTGTCGATAATGTTATACAGCGCCATTACAACAGTACCCACAATTGCCGGAAGAGAATAATTCCAGATAAGTTTGCCTATTTTTTCTGTTCCAAGTATGTTGGTAATTGTTGCCGGACTGGTCATGTTTAGTAGGTGGTTTTTAGTGGGTAGTAGGTAGTTAGTAGTAGGTAGTAGGTAGTATGTAGTAGTTAGTAGTTAGTTAGTTAGTTAGTTAGTTAGTTAGTTAGTTAGTTAGTTGGAATGATATTATATGTTGTATAAAAATAGGCATTATATAGGAGCTACACCAAATTTATCAGGATTATTCATCATGTATGTTAGCAATCTGCCTACTTCGTTATTTAATTCTATCAACCTGTTATATTCTTCAACAGTGTTGTAATTATATTCCATTGCAAAATCAAGCCAAACTAATGTTTCACTATTCTCTCCCTGGCAATCGGTTAGTTTAAGGAAAAAATGTTTGGGGTAATCTCTTTTGCGATATGCTTCGGCTAAGTTTGCACAAACAGAACGTGATGATCTACGAATTTGATCCGTCAATGAATACTTTTCCTCTTTTGGAAATCTGGATGAAACATCATAAATATCATTTGCAAGTTGAAATGCTTTAATATAAGCCATTAATTCTTTAAAACCCTGATTGTGCATGTCGTGAATTTTATAGAAGTCAAAAATTAATCCTGCAACTCTCTGTATTACTATCAACTACCCACTACCCACTACCGACTACCGACTACCTACTACTAACTACCTACTACAATAAGTCGCTTGCCAGTTCCGACAAATAACTCCGTTCACCCTTTACCAGGTTGATATGGGCAAAAATATTCTGTCCCCGCATGCGGTCGATCATATACACCAATCCATTTGAGAACATATCCAGGTAGGGCGAATCAATCTGTTGTATGTCGCCTGTGAATACAATCTTTGTACCTTCGCCTGCACGGGTAATGATGGTTTTTATTTCATGGGGTGTCAGGTTCTGTGCTTCATCCACGATAAAGTACGTATCGCTCAAACTCCTCCCCCTGATATAAGCCAATGCTTCAATGACGAGCTGGTTGTTTCGTTGCATTTCTTCAATCAGGCGGATTTCTTTCCCCTGATACGAAAAATTGTGTTTTATCACATTCAGGTTATCGAACAGGGGTTGCATGTAAGGAGCTATTTTTTGTTGTTCATCACCAGGCAGGAAACCCAGGTCTTTGTTGCTCAATGCCACTATGGGACGTGCCAGGAGGATTTGTTTATAGGCTTCATTCTTTTGCAGGGCGGCAGCCAATGCGAGCAATGTCTTCCCTGTACCCGATTTTCCGGTTAAAGCAACAAGTTTCACGTTATCATCAAGCAATACGTTCATGGCAAATGTCTGTTCGGCATTTCTTGGTTCAATGCCGAAACACCGTTCTTTTTCAATGCGTTTCACCATGCCCGACTCCGGTATGTACCGTGCCAGAACGCTCGATCGTACACTTCTCAGCACAAAACAATCCTGCGGTTCTATATCCGAAGAAAAAGCCAGATCCTCCAACGGAATAGTCCCATCACCGGTATATAGCCTGTCGATTAATTCCGGCGGAATGTTTTCATATATTTCGTATGTCTTTTCAAATACATTGATGTCCGTTACTTTATCGTTTATGTAATCCTCCGCTTCGAGCCCCAGTGAAAGTGCCTTCATCCGAAGGTTTATATCTTTCGTGACGAGTATGGTCCTGGTGTTTTTTTTCTTTTCACGCAAGGTATACGTCGATGCCAGGATGCGGTGGTCGGAAGTCTTTTCAATAAACGATTTGGATATTATTTCGGGATATTCGCCCCCAACGAGTATAAAGAGTTTTCCTTTTCCTTGACCCAGGTCAGCCCCTTTCAGGAACAGTTTGTCGTCGGCAATTAAATCCAGTTCACGGGCAAACTCGCGGGCATTAAAATTGATTTGTTCGTTCCCTTTTTTGAAATGATCGAGTTCCTCGAGTACCACGATCGGAATATAAATATCATTTTCCTCGAAATTATGAACACATTTATAATCATGAAGAATGACGTTGGTGTCCAATACAAAATTTTTCTTGCTTCCCATATATTTAACTGTTTAAGTATGAAGAGTAAAATGAATTTATAAATCTGCACTAAAAATAGTGATTCCTGTTGAATTAAACATACACTTTGGTTAAATAGTTTTAAGTAAAATGCCTTTTAATTTTATGCGAGTCTTTTTTAAAATCAAAGAAATGGCAACGGGTGTGATGCTGAATTGAAAATAACACCCTATTCCGGTTCGAATGGTTTTACAACCTGCATGAGTAAAACTAGTAAAAATATTCCCACTCCCTTGATTCTTTACATGCCAGTTCTTTCCATCACGTTATCATGATGATGATATAGATATAACTTAGATGTAATATAGATATAACTTAGATATAACTTAGATATAATAACCTATTAATGATATATTACATCTAAGTTATATCTAAGTTTTAATTGTATTTTATTGATATAAATACAAAGAATATGTGATGAATAGGTTATATTAGGATGAATGCGGTTTGCTTTCCATTTGCAGCAATTTTTGTTCTGCTAACTCTTTTCTAAATAGAAACTTAATGCACATTCTATAATAACCTATATTTCACATAATCATTGCACTATCTTTTTTTTTGTTAGATAGCCATTCTTGTGTTTCATGTATTTTTCCTATTTCTACTTTTCCACTAAGGTTATCTACGTGATAATTAATGGACAACCTAAAACAGGTATAAAAGAAATGAAGAAGATGCTAAATTAAAGCTTCACCGAGCAATCTTTGGATACAAAAAAACCGTTGATACATGCTTGTATCAACGGTTTTTTAATGCAATGTTATATATGATGAATTACAACATGATTTTTGAAGACTGGTTGCCAACACGAACGATATACAATCCTTTTGATAAGTTGTCCAGTTGAACTGAACCATTTACCAGTTGAGCAGAATGTACTTTGGCACCAAGAGAAGAATAAATATCAACGATTGAACCTGCAGCTACTTCTTTTACTGTTAGTGTCTTACCGGCAAGTGAAATGCTTAAAGTTTCTGCTTTTGGAGTTGTAATATCACTAACGGTAGCAGATACAACTAAAATGTTGTCAATAAAGAATCTATTTTTTGCAACCTTAGCAGTAAATGTTATTTTGCTTGCTGCTGTTTTGGCTGTTATTACCGGAGTAGAATATGTAGCTAAAGTTGTGGTATATGCAAGGGTTGCAACTACTACTCCATCCACTTGAACATCAATAGAAGAACCGGTATCTGCAACATTTCCGGTGTTATTCCAGCTAGCTAAATCAACTGATACTTTGAAGTTGCTTCCTGACAAGTTAATTGGAGCTGTTGTGAGAAATCCCATAGCACTGCTTGTGCCAAGTTTCAATTTGCCATTGGACATATAGACTTTCGATCCGACCCACCCTGGGTTGGTTACAATAGCACTATCAAGAACCAAAGCTGTTCCAATATCCCTGGAAGCTGCAATATTTCCATTTCCATCAGCAACTGCAGTTGTAGTTACATTTGTGAAATTTTCAGAGAATAAAGTTGTTTGCGCTTGAGCAAAAACAACGCAAACAATAAATGACATTAAAAGGGTAATTTTCTTCATGTTCTTTCTTTTTAATATGAATACTATGGGTTTAAAGAATTTACTGTCAAAGATAATGTATATATATTACAAAAACAATACAATTTTCAAAGCGATATGCTTTCTTTTAGTAAATGGAAGTGTGTTTTAGTGTAAATAATTGGAATTCAATATAGAATTAATGAATGTATAGTAAGTTAAATATATGTGAATGATGAAATATTTTTATTTTTACACTCTAAGCATTACTCTCAGGGACTTACCTTAACAATTAAACCTTTAAAAACATCACAAAACCTCACAAACCTTACAAACATCTTAAAACGATCAAACCTCAAAGTATACGAAGTATCTTTGACTGTTTTCTTAATGGGAATAGCAGGAAACGTATTTATTGATATTCCTTAAGAAAACACTTTTGTGTACTTCGTACAACAAAATGTTTTTGAAGGTTTACGAAGGTTTATTTATAACAGGATCTTTACGGTTCTATTTCCCACACGAACAATATACACCCCTTTTACTAAATTGCCGTTGAGTGTGATAACGCCATTATAAGGAGCAGACATTTGAAGGATTGAACCCAAAGAATTGTATAGTACGACTACACTTCCTTCGGGAATTCCGGTAATTAACAGCTTGTTGCCTGAAATAATCGGGTTGAAAACGGAAGTTGAAGGATTGTTGATATAATTGGTCGTTTATTCTCCGGTAATAGTGAAATTATCAAGCCGATAGCTACTGGTATTATTCTCAGCAGTATATTCAAATTTAAGGGTGAGTGAATTTGAGGTGACAAGTGGAATGTCAGTAACAGAAATAAATTTTTGGGAAGTAAGGGTTGTAGCAGGGAGTACCAATGGTGTATTGTTACAAAATATTTTCAGTCTGTCAACACAGGCGTCGGTTAATTTGTAGGGTGCAATATCAAACGATAATTTTAAATTCGTGTAACCACCGGCTGGAATGTTTGAAATGATTAAATCAGAGCATTTATCGGAAGGAAACCAGACATGGTTGGAAGTAGAAGAGGTTATCCTGACATCGGCATAACCATCCAGTGTGATTGTTCTGGTGTAAGTAATTGGTGTTGCGTTGTCCCAGTCGGTATATGTGTCTACTTTTTTTGGGAGATGTAACATCTGTTTTTCCACAACTCTCATAAAAAAAGGTTTCTTGTCCGTATGAGAAGGACAAATTGCTCAGTAAAGCAAAGAGGAGCATCAGTATTTTCATGTTTTTAAGGCTAATGTTGTTCGTGTTAGCTACTTTAAGGATAAAGTAGTTCAATTTACAATTGAAAAATAAAACAATTTTATACAAAATTAGTTCGTATTAAATTCATTTAAAATATTCAGTTAGCCAATAGGCTGGCTATGATTGTGCTCTTGCCTTATAAAAAGAAGCTTTGAATTCAAGTGTAAATAAAAAATAATTTCAACGTATTTTCTTGCCGGACATTGTTAAACCTATACACTTTTGGAATACTAACAAAATTTTGCACATAATAATATTATCTTTGCTTTTTAATTTAAAACAAAAATTCATGCCACTAACGTTGAAACCTGAGTATATTTTTGAAACAAGCTGGGAAGTATGTAACATGGTGGGAGGCATTTACACAGTGCTATCCACCCGTGCAGCAACTTTACAACAAATGCATCCTGATAAACTGATATTTATCGGACCTGATGTGTGGATCGATAAACATTGTCCGTATTTTGAGGAAATACCCGATATGTATGAAGATTGGAAGACTTTTACAGACAAAGAATATAAGTTGAAAATCAGGGTAGGACGTTGGGATATTCCGGGAAGGCCAATTGCCGTACTGGTTGATTTTATCCCATTGATGCTTCAGAAAAATGAAATTTATGGCAAGGTATGGGAACAAACCGGTGTAAACTCAATGGCAGCCAATGGCGATTATGATGAATCGTCGATGTTTGGCTATTCCACCGGAATGATTATTGAAAGCTATTACCGCTTTTTTAAACTGAATGCCGAAAACCAGGTAGTAGCACATTTTAATGAATGGATGACTACTTTTGGTGCTTTTTATATACAAAAACACGTTCCGGAAGTAGCGACAGTTTTTACAACGCATGCCACTTCCATTGGCCGTTCCATTGCAGGGAATCACAAGCCTTTATACGATTACCTGTACGAGTACAACGGGGATCAGATGTCGTATGAATTGAATATGGTTTCGAAACATTCGACAGAAAAGACAGCTGCCCATCTGGTTGATTGTTTTACTACGGTGAGTGAAATAACCGGCTTTGAATGTGAACAACTGCTTGACAAGAAACCGGATGTAATAACTCCCAACGGTTGGGAAGATGACTTTATTCCTAAAGGCAGGCAATTCACTGCAAAACGAGCTGAAGCCCGTGTCTCATTACGGAAAGTAGCCGAGACCTTACTTGGTTACGAATTGAGCAAAAATGCCCTGTTTGTAAGTACTGCCGGAAGGTATGAATATAAAAATAAAGGGATAGACACTTTTCTGGAGTCATTAAAGCTGTTGACAGATTATAAAGACCTGGCAAAGGAAATTGTGGTCTTTATCATGGTTCCTGCTCATATAAAGGGTTCACGGATTGATTTAGCGTCAAGTTTAATTCATCCCGAAAATAAACTTCAAAGCTGGAATCGTTTTACGACTCATGAATTGTACGATTATTACAGCGATAATATTATGTCTGCCATACATTGGTTTCATTTTACCAATATACCCACGCAGGCTGTAAAAATAATTTTTGTTCCCTCTTATTTAAACGGAGAGGATGGAATTTTCAACAAATCGTATTATGATTTGTTAATAGGTATGGACCTGTCCGTATTTCCATCGTATTATGAACCGTGGGGATATACACCATTGGAGAGTATTGCGCTGTCGGTGCCGACCATTACCACCGATTTATCCGGCTTTGGTCAATGGGTATCGCATAATTTCCATGAGATAGACCAGGGGGTAGGAGTGATTCAACGTTCCGACTATAACGGATATATAGTGGCGAAAAACATAGCCGAAATGATTTATAAGTTTGCCAAACTGAATGAAGAAGAAGTGAAAAGCGTACGGAAAAAAGCATCAGTGATTGCCGAAAAAGCCCTCTGGAAACATTTTATTCATTATTATGATAAAGCATACAGCATAGCACTTGGTAAGAAAAACAAGCGAATTAAATCGTAAAGTAAAAACTTACGCAAACGTTTGAAATGAATATCAGAAGTTTTAAAAGGTATTATTTCGAAAACCAGACCTTTTTAATTATTTTTGTAGCTTGAATATTACCTAAATAATTCATAATTCATAATTCATAATTCATAATTCATAATTATCAGTATGCTGAAATGTGAGCTTTTGTAGATTAACAAATAGTTCATTAAATATTATAGATTACTTAAGTAGTTAAAAGAATCCGCGTTTATCCGCTTGAACTGTGTAAATCAGGTTCTTTCTTTAATCCCGAATGAACAGATAAACAGAATATCGTTTAGAATAAAATAGTAGTATTAGTTAAATAAAAAAGATATACAACGCTTATGAAACTTAAAGTTAACAACGTAAATGATACAAATTTAAAGGAGATTAATGTACGATCACATCTGCCTGAGAGTTTGAATAAGTTAGAAGAAATAGCCCAGAATATCTGGTGGACATGGGATAGCGATGCAAAGACGTTGTTTCGTCAGATAGATCATGATGCCTGGGTTGAAGCATCTTCCAACCCCGTACTGCTATTGAATATACTCAACTATGAAAAGTTGGTGGCAATGGGGAAAAATGTAGAGTTTATTAAAAAAGTGGAAACAGTTTACAATGAGTTTAAAACTTATTTAAACGTTCCTAAAAACAAGAAAGTACCCTCAATTGCATATTTCAGTATGGAATACGGATTGACTGAAGTATTGAAAATTTATTCAGGCGGTTTAGGAGTGCTTGCCGGAGATTATTTGAAAGAAGCAAGCGACAGCAATGTCGATTTAACCGCTGTAGGTTTTTTATACAGATACGGATACTTTACACAGTCACTTTCGGTTGATGGACAGCAAGTAGCCGTATACGAAGCTCAGAACTTCAACAATCTTCCATTGAAACAGATGAAAGATGAAAATGATGAACCGATCATCATAGAAGTACCATACCCTGGCCGAACTGTTTATTCATATCTTTGGAAAGTTTCAGTGGGCCGTATTGCCCTGTATTTACTGGATACGGATAACGATATGAACAGCGAATTCGACCGTCCGATTACTTATCAACTTTACGGGGGAGATTGGGAAAACAGGATGAAACAGGAAATCCTGTTAGGAATAGGAGGTATTCTGGCACTAAAAAAACTAGGGATTGAAAAAGATGTTTATCATTGTAATGAAGGTCATGCCGCATTAATAAATGCACAACGTCTGGTCGATTTAGTGGCAGATAAAAATTTATCATTCAATGAGGCACTGGAAATTGTTCGTTCAAGTTCACTGTATACTGTTCATACACCTGTTCCTGCCGGACATGATAGCTTTGAAGAAAACCTGTTCCAGAAATACATGAATGAATATCCTGCAAAACTCAATCTTAGCTGGGATGAATTCATTGATATGGGACGTGAACATCCGGGTGATCACAATGAAAAATTCAGCATGAGTACTTTTGCCTGTAATACTTGCCAGGAAGTTAACGGAGTTAGCTGGTTGCACGGGAAAGTATCTCAGGAAATGTTCCAGCCAATATGGAAGGGGTATTTCCCTGAAGAGTTACACGTAGGGTATGTGACCAATGGGGTTCACTTGCCAACATGGACATCCTCCGACTGGAAAGCTGTATATGAAAAATATTTTACAAAGGCATTTTATGCAGACCAGTCGAATATGAAGATTTGGGAAGGCGTTTATAAAATTCCGGATCAGGAAATATGGAATACCCGCATGGGGCTTAAAAATAAACTGGTTGATTATATTAAAGAACAGTTCCGTGAAAACTGGTTGAAGAATCAGGGTGACCCATCGCGTATAGTATCCGTGTTGGAAGCTATAAACCCAAATGCACTAATTATCGGTTTTGGTCGACGTTTTGCTACGTATAAAAGGGCACACTTACTCTTCACTGACCTGGAAAGGCTGGAACGCATAGTGAACAATCCATTACAACCTGTTCAGTTTATCTTTACAGGAAAAGCTCACCCTGCTGATGGTGGAGGACAGGGATTGATTAAACGTATTGTTGAAATATCACGTATGCCACAGTTCCTGGGAAAAGTTATATTCCTTGAAAACTATGATATGCGTCTGGCAAAACGGTTGGTTTGCGGTGTTGATATCTGGTTGAATACACCAACACGTCCGTTGGAAGCTTCAGGTACATCAGGTGAAAAAGCACAAATGAACGGAGTACTTAACTTCTCTGTGCTTGATGGCTGGTGGCTCGAAGGATATGTAAAAGGGGCAGGTTGGGCTTTGACTGAAAAACGGACCTATGAAAATGATGTTCATCAGGATCAGTTGGATGCAGCTACTATTTATAGCATGCTGGAAAATGAAATTATTCCACTTTACTATGCTAAAAACACAAAAGGCTATTCCCCGGAATGGATTCAGGTAATTAAAAACTCCATTGCCCAGATAACTCCACGCTTTACAACCAAGCGGATGATTGATGATTATATCTCACGTTTTTATACAAAATTGTCAACCCGTTCAGCTATCCTGAAAGCCAATAAGTTTGCAAAGGCAAAAGAAATAGCTGCCTGGAAAGAGAAAATAGCCAAAGGCTGGGATAATATTGAAATAGCATTGATGGATGTACCTGAGAAGCTTACTCATAATCCTGAAGTAGGTGAAGTTTATACCATCAATATTGTTATTGATGTTCATGAAATTAATGATAAAGGTATTGGCATTGAATTGGTATCAACAAAATTAGGAAAGAACAATGTGGATACCCTATATGATGTACAAGAACTTAAACTTGTAAAGACCGAAGGCACAAAATTGTTTTTCAACCTTGAATTTCAATTAAATATGGCCGGAACGTTTAAATACGGTTTCCGAATGTTCCCTAAAAATGAAGATTTGCCACACCGCCAGGATTTCTGCTATGTAAGGTGGATCTAGAAATCAAACATTAATCACAGCTTCTGTTTAAAAGGACTGTACACTTAGTAAGACAGGGTGACTCAAATTCGATTTGAGACACCCTGTCTTTATTTTATAACTCTTCAAATTTCAAACCTTTCAAGTACTTCAAATTTATTGTTAATTTATCTGTAATATGTTGGTTAATAAAAAAAATATCTAAAACAACAAAATGTTAATATAAATATAAAAGGATCATAAAAACTAAATTGTATTTAATGTCAAACCAGGTGATTCTTTTGCCTGAAATGAAATGAAAGTATAAAATTGTAGAACGTTAATAAATAGAGAATAATCAGTTCAACTTAATCTCCAATTTGCACTGAAAATATATGATTTTAAATCTGAGTTTGTTATTATAGTTCATATTTCTTTTTAAAATAAACTGCAGATAATTTCAGATAAGAAATTATCTCATCTCATATTTATACACTATTTCATAAAAATAGTAGCATATGACATCCTATAAAAATGAAATTAAGTCATTCCATTTTAGTTATTAAATCAATTTATTTATTTTGTTAAAGGCCATTGAACTTCGTTATATTGTTAAATGGTGTTACCGAAACAAATATTGTAAGGTTAAATAAGGTTAAATATAATTCGGTTAATCATTGTAACGTAAAGAAATAGTTACATATTAACAAAATAATAAGTTTATATTAACAAATAAGACATTGATAAATCCAACTGAATGTAGTTGTAATTACTACACTATTACATTCATTAAAAGTAATAATTTCATTTTTTGCCTATTAAAGAGGTTTAATTTGGATTTTAATTAATATATACATTTTGTTTTTTTACCAGCACACTTGTTGAGCGAAATAGAATTTAATATACTGTAAAATAGCGCTATAAGTACTTTAATTTAGTAGTTAATCTGAATGCCTAACTTTTTAAAGTGTTGATAGATATTTTTATATAAAATACATTCTTAAATTAAATGAGTTTTTTTTATATAATATTGTTTTAGTACTGGTTTCAGTATGAAATTTGTGTCCAATTGAAGTGGTATGAAGCACAAGTTATTTAAATCCAACCGTTTTATGAAAAGCAGGCTATATTATTGGTATGAAAGGACGTTAAATATTATATAATGCCGACAGCTTATATGAAATGGATGAAATGTAGTAAAAAATACAGCAGATGTAGTATTTAAACCTGTTTATTGCAATGTATATAATTTGGAAATAATTATTACTTTCGCAACGGGTATTATGCTATTTTAGTATTGAACTCCTTACATGAAGAATATTGTTTATCTTTTTTTATACAATTGAAAAGTCTATCATACCTGTTTATTTTTAATCTGAAATTCATAAATATTTAGTTGTTGAAGACGATTTTAGACATTGAAATGTTCACAGCAACAATAAATATTCTAATTGGTTACAAGTACCATTGGAGATATGGAAATCAGTGTGTCAAATATTAACTAAGAGACAAGTGAATTATAGGATGGTTGCGGTTTTAAAAAACGAATAATCGATGATTATTTATTAAAATAAATCTTTTATTAAGGTTCACCAAACAGATGTACATATAAAATGTAATTTATACCGTATAAAAAAAACAGAACAATTTATTAGCTTAAACCGATAGATTCAACAATAAGCAATGTTGAAATGTAGGAAATATCTCATTAAAACTAAACCGGAATGCGACATATATTACTAAAAATAAGTATTACAATCATTTTATTCTTTGGAATAACAGGATTGCATGCACAGGAATCATTACCAGCTTCCGGCGGTATGGCATATGGTTATGGGGGATCTGTATCCTATAGCGTTGGCCAGGTGGTATATACTGTTAATTCTGAAATTACAGGTTCAGTGGCACAGGGAGTACAGCAGCCCTATGAAATTTTAGCTGAATCAGGTTCTGATTTAGCTACCGGTATATCCTTGCAATGTTCGGTATATCCAAATCCGGTAGAGAAAGTCCTGACATTACAGGTACAGTATTATGTTGATGAAAATGTGACCTACAGTTTGTATGACTCTAATTCACAGCTTTTAATGACAGAAATAGTTAATAACAAGAAAACATTAATATTGATGAGTAATCTGCCTCCGACAACCTATTACCTGGTTGTTGATCAGAAGAAGCAGAAAAATTCTCCTCATGTAACAAAAACGTTTAAAATTATAAAAAAATAATTATGGTGAAAAAAATAGTTACTCTTTTCGCTGCAATATTGATAGTCATAAGTGTTTTTGCACAGGTTCCCCAGAAAATGAGTTACCAGGCAATTATCAGGAACAGCTATAACGTATTGGTAACGAATAAAAAGGTAAGCATGAAGATCAGTATTTTACAAAACCAGACTCCGGTTTATGTGGAATTGCAAAATACTACTACCAATGAAAATGGTCTGATAAACGTTGAAATCGGGAATGGTATCGTTTTAACAGGTGTTTTTGCTAATATTGATTGGGGAAAAGGTGTCTATTATATTAAGACAGAAACAGATCCTGATGGGGGAACTTACTACAGCATTGTCGGTACAAGTGAATTGTTAAGTGTACCATATGCTTTATATTCAACGGCCAGTGGGAGTGGAGTATCCATCGATGATGCAACCATATCGACGACTAAGACATGGTCATCCAATAAAATAAATACAGAACTGGGTAATAAAGTAAATTCTTCGGCACTGGCAACTGTTGCAACTACCGGTAATTTCAGTGATTTAAAAGGAAAACCAACGACCCTTGCCGGATATGGAATTACGGATGGAGGTAGCATTGGGAATGGTACCGGTACTTCGGTGACAATGAGCGGTGACGCGACTATGAATGCAGCAGGTGTTGTTAAGATTTCAACCAATGCAATAACCTCTGCCAAAATAATGGATGGTTCTATTGAAGATGAAGATTTAGATAAAACAAATATTCCATTAAGTGGATTTGGTACACCTGCTGCCAATATATCGATGAACGGATATAAGCTGACTAATCTTGGAACTCCGGTAAGTGACAAAGATGCTGTCAATAAAATATATGTCGATAATGCCATTGCTGCAGGATCAACAGGATCAACCGGATCATCCACATTTGTTCCTATAATGAGTCTGGATAACAGCCAGAATTTATCGATTAAAGGTGGTAATATGGTCAGTCTGGCTGATTTGTATCAATCACTTAGCCTGGCAGGTACTATACTATCTATATCAGGGCCAAGAGACAGTCATGTTGACCTGGCGGCCATTGCAGCTGCTTCAGGTGGAACAGGCGGTATTGTATCACATGATGCTGGTTTAACCGGTAACGGTACTTCCTCAAGTGTATTGGGAATTGCTAATCAAGGTGTTACTCCATTAAAAATGAGTGGTATATCATCAAACGGGAATGCTGGTCAGGTTTTAAGTTCAAATGGAAACGGAAGTTTTAACTGGACGGATGCTGGTTCAGGAAGTGGTGGCGGTCTTTCATCTGTAAATGTAATTCCGAATAATGGTATTACAGCTACTGTATCGAATGTGTTGCCAACTTCAACCATCACGCTTGGTCTGGGAGCCATTTCGCCAACTTCTATCAATACTTCCGGGACTATTACTACTACAGGTTCCATTAACGGAGGTGATATAACCGGTACCACATTAAATGGTTCATTAAATTCTTCCAATATTACAGGAACTCTTCGTGCCGGATTATTTGGCGCAAATACTATTCCGGTTTCTGCTATAGCAGGAAGCGGTACAGCAGGGACCTTTTTGAAAGGTGATGGTACATGGGCAATTCCATCTGGTGGCATCACCAATGTTTCAGTGACAACAAATGCAGGTGTATCAGGTGTGGTGAGTAACCCGACAACAGCTCCGGCAATTGCATTAACATTAGGAGATATAACCCCAACTTCTGTAAATACAGGAGCCGTAACAGCAACCGGTCTAAAATTAACCACAGGAGCAACAAACGGCTTCGTGTTAAAGACAGATAATGCCGGAAATGCTTCCTGGCAATCGGCAAGTTCTTCGTATAAAGGGATGTGGAATGCTGCAACAAATACTCCGACAATTACGAATGGATCAGGTTCCAATGGGGATTATTATGTAGTATCTACTTCCGGTTCATACGGAGGTACTGCTTTTACCCAGGGTGGACAAGCTGTTTATAACGGGACTTCTGCGAAATGGGAATCGATAGCAGCTGTTGAAACAGATCCTATGGTAAAAGCAATAAACGGATTGGTAAAAAGTGATGGGACAACCATTACTGCTGCAATAGCAGGAACCGATTATTTAAAACCTAACGGTAGTGCAGCTGGATTGACCGGATGGCCTGTTTTAAACCAAAGTACTACAGGAAATGCATTTACCGCTACTACAGCTACTACATCAACGAATATTGCAGGTGGTACTGCAGGACAGTTGCTTTATCAATCGGCTGCAAATACAACTTCAGCACTTCCAAAAGCCTTGCTTACAGGGGATGTGTTGACGTGGGATATTTCAGGTTTACCGGCTTGGAAAACACCGGTAGCAGGAGGAATTACAAGTATATCCATGGCATCGGCGAATGGCTTCAGCAGCACTTCAGGTGGAACTGCTACTGCACCGGTTATTACCCTTGGCACTTCCGTTTCCGGAATATTAAAAGGAAACGGCACTTCAATGGTCGCAGCCGTAGCGTCAGACTTTCCTGTGTTGAATCAAAGCACAACCGGAAATGCAACAACAGCAACCAATATAACAGGAGGTGCTGCCGGTCTTCTTTACCAATCGGCTGCAAATACAACATCCCAGATACTGAATACTACAGCTACTGCCGGTAATGTGTTGTCCTGGAACGGAACCACTCCGGTATGGCAGGCACCAGCTGTTGCCGGAATCACTTCCATTACTTCGGCAAATGGATTTATTGCCACCCCTTCCGGAAATACCGTTTCTCTTTCATTGGGAGCTATAAATCCAACCTCTGTAACTACCGGAGCAATTTCATCAAGTAGTTCAATCACTGCCACCGGTTCATTAACAGCTTCATCATTAAAGATTACTACCGGAGCAATAAGCGGATATGTGTTGAAGTCGGATGCTTCGGGTAATGCTACATGGAATCCGGCAGGCTCTTCATACAACGGTATGTGGGATGCCTCAACCAATACTCCAACTTTAGCAAATGGGGTAGGTGTGAATGGCGATTATTATGTGGTTTCTTTTTCAGGGAGTCCGGCTACTTTGGGAGTACAAACATTTACAAAAGGAGGTCAGGCAGTATATAACGGAATTACCAATAAATGGGAATCGATATCTGCTGTTGAAGCCGACCCTATGGTAAAAGCCATAAACGGGATGGTGAAAAGTGATGGAGTTACCATTTCTGCCGCAATTCCAGGTACAGATTATTTATTACCAACCATGACCGCGAATCGGTTATTGGGATCAGGACTTGCAGGTACAATAGCATCCGAAATAACGCTTGGTACAAACCTTAGTTTCACGGGAAGCACTCTGAATGCCGCAGGAGGTGGTGTAACAACTTTAGCTGCGAGCAATGGTATTACCGGCAACATATCAGGATCGACATTAACCTTGGGACTTGGTGCTATCGCACCAACATCGATTACTACAACAGGAACTATCACTGCAACAGGAGCTATTACAGCTACCGGGGGGATTACAGGAACTTTAACAGGTACAGCTGCCAATATTGCAGCCGGAACAGGTGGTCAGATACTTTATCAATCTGCTGTCGGTGTGACGTCTAAATTAAACAATGGTACAGCTGGCCAGGTGTTGACTTCTGCTGGAGGTACTCTTGCCCCAATATGGTCTGCAGCAGGTATTAATAGTGTCTCTGTAGCAACGGGCAACGGCTTTAACAGTACGAACGGTGGTACTGCTACTGCTCCGATTATTACACTTGGTACTCCGCTTACCGGAATATTAAAAGGAAACGGTACTGCTATGCAAGTAGCTATTGCCGCAGATTTTCCGTTACTAAATCAAAGTACAACAGGTACAGCATCGAATGTAACCGGAATAGTTCTTCCTGCAAATGGCGGTACAGGTGCAACAAGTGCTGCAGCCGGATTAACTGCACTGGGCGGTCAGCCAATAAGTACTCAACTTTCTTCTTTATCAGCAATATCAACAAATGGTATTCTTGCCCATACAGCTGCAAATACTATTACCCCAATTACGATTACAGGATCACCTGATATTAAAGTAACAAATGGGGATGGAGTAGGTGGTAACCCAACCATTACGTTATTACCTACAGCTGTTGCTGCTGGTCCATATACTTCAGCCAATATTACCGTTGATGCACAGGGTCGTATAACGGCTGCGTCAAATGGTGCAGGTGGAGGTGGTAGCGGTGACATGTTGGCTGCCACGTATGATCCGGCAGGTGTTGCAAGTCAACTTGCCAGTGTTTCTACTCCACAAACACTAATGAACAAAACTATTGCAGCAGGGTCGAATACTATTACCGGTTTAACTAACACAAACCTTTCCGGAACAGCCGGAATAACCGATACAAACCTGGCGACCATTTCAACTGCCGGGAAGGTCGCAAATTCTGCAACTACAGCAACTACTGCCAGTACTGCCAATACCATTGTTTTACGGGATGCTTCCGGCAATGTAAATGCTTCTGTTGTTGGTACCTTAACCGGAAATGCCTCAACCGCCTCTAATTTTAATGGAAATTTAGGGGGAGATATTACCGGTACACAAGGGGCAACTGTAATTGGTGCGAATAAAGTTTCTCTTGTAAAAATGGCAGTTTTGTCAGCTAACAGTCGTTTAATAGGATCCGTTTCAGGTTCTACAACTGTATCTGAAATTACCCTTGGAACCGGCTTAAGTATGTCCGGTGCTACACTTAATAGCAATGGAGTGCCGGCTTCGGTTGTGGCAGATGCTGCAAAGGTTTTAACTATAAATGGATCAGGAACTCCGGTATGGCAAGCACCGTCAGGTGGTGGCGGAGGAATTACCTCAACTTCCAATGGGCTTAATAATACTTTAAGTGCTAATACAGTTGCTTTAGGTGGAACTTTATCGGCAAATACAATTATTGACCAGGGTGCAAATACTTTAACTTTTACAAATACCGGTAATGCCGGTACTACAGGTCAAACAATTATGAATGGTAGTTTTAAAACGGCAGGTGCTGTTTATGCTAAAGTTAGGACTTATGCAGGAACAGCAAATATTACCTGGGCACCAGATGATTATATTGTCGTTTGTACTGGAGCAATACCAGTGAATACTTTATCATTTCCTGATCCGGTTGCAAATGCTGGTAGAGTGCTATGTATAAGAAATGCTTCCTCGAGTGCATATACTCCAAATAAGTCAATTGATAATGGTACTCTCTGGCCATTTGGAGCACCAAACCTGGCAACTGCTGCTGCTATTATGGCCATTTCTGATGGAGCACAATGGCAAAATTTTGGAAAATAAGATTTATTAAATTATGTTTTAATTTATTATTGACATGATTTAAAATAAAAGAATTAGAACTTATAAGACTATTATAATGGAACGACCTATTTTATATAATAACGCAATTTCTCAAAGAACCATCAATGTGGAAATTGAAACAAGAATTCCTAAAATCGAGATTGTATATATGAGAATAATAGATTGTTGGAAATGTTTTCTGTTATGTATATCTTTTTTCTTTCTGCCATTTTTAAGTATGGCACAAGTTAGAAGTAATGGAGTTAGCGTTCCTGTTATTGCTGGTGAAAATCCTTTCTTTGATGGTGCATCTAATTTTAATACTCTTACAGGTTCTGATGGTAGTGTAGGTAAAGGGTTGATTTTTCCAAGAACTGATTTGACACAATTTATTTTTAATACAGGTACAGTTGATGAATCTAATTATAACACTTTATTTGATGGTATGATTGTTTATAATATTGGAACAGGTAACTCATTAATTAATAATGGTATTATTTCATTAGTGAAACCTGGTTTTTATTATTTTAGTAATCCAACAGGAGATGCAATTAATAATCCAAGTGTAAATAACGGTCAATGGATTCGTATTACCAATCAGGATGATTTAAAAATCACCCCAAGTGGTCCTACATTACCTGTTACACCTTCACCCAATCCGGGCGATGTTTTTTATAATACCACCACAAAAGGATACTATTATTACAAGGATACTCAGTGGGTGCTTGTTTCTTCAACACCTAACGGACCAGTGACACCAGCTGTCATAGATTCAAAACAAGGAGATGTTTTTTATATTACCAATGGAAATCCTGCCCTGAATGTGTTGGAAATTTTTAATGGTACAGCATGGGTGCCTGCAAGCAGCACCTCTGATGGCAGCATTACAGATTCAAAGTTACAAACAACGGGAGGTGGCGCATTGACAGCAGGAACTACCGGACAGGTGTTGTCCTCTGCCGGAAGCAACCAGTTTAAGTGGGTGAACGCAGGTAGTACACCGAGTGGCAATGTGCTGCCGGGTGTTGCTCCAGCCGGAAATACATTCTACAATACTTCAACCAAAACATATTGGGTTTCGGATGGTGCCACCTGGATACCGGCAGGTACGGCAACTTCGATCGGGTTGTCGTTGCCATCGTTTATGACGGTAACCAATTCGCCAGTTACCACAACCGGTGTATTAACTGGTACCCTGACTTCCCAGGCACAGGGAACCTTTTTTGCAGCACCTTCAGGAGCAACCGGTGCACCTGCATTCCGCGCCATTCAGGATGTTGATATACCCTCTCTTGCCAATAAGATCGATGTAAGTGCCAAAGGAGCTGCTTTGGGGGTTGCCCCGTTGGATGCCAGCCAGAAAGTGCCTTCTACGTTTTTGCCGGATGCCATTCTTGGTTCGGTAACCTATAAAGGAACGTATAATGCTAATACCGGTGTTCCTGTTTTATCTGCTGCCTCTGCAGCCAATAAAGGAAATTATTATGTTGTGGATGTCATTGGTTCCACCCCCATGAATTTAGGACTGGGCGATTGGGTGATATCCAATGGTACTGCCTGGGAAAAAGTGTCTAACAGCGGTGCTGTTCCGTCGGTTTTCGGAAGGTCGGGCGCTGTCGTTGCCACAACAGGGGATTATACCTCTGACCTGGTAACTGAAGGCAGTATTAATAAATATTATTCCGATGCACTGGCCAATATGAACCCTACCTTAACCGGTAAGGAAGATGTGGCAAACAAAGTGAATGCGATAACGGCGGATGCCAGCTTTACTAAGTATCCGACCGTTGATGCCGTAAAAAGCTACGTAGATGCAAAAGTACCGGCAGGAGGTAGCAACGGTCAGGTATTGTCGATTGCCGGTGGTGTCCCTAAATGGTTGGCAGGAGGCGTGTCTAGTGTTTCTGTAGTAACTGCTAACGGGGTCACAGGAACCGTAGTTAATGCAACTACAACTCCGTCTATTACATTTTCATTGGGTGCTATTACACCAACTTCCGTAACAACAGCCGGAACAGTTACTGCAACTACACTGGTTGGAAGCCTGGATGCTGCAAAATTAACAGGATCTATCCCTGCAGCACGGTATGCTGCAAATACCATTCCGGTTGCAGCCATCGCTGCGCCAGGAAGGGCAGCAGGGACTTATCTTGATGGATCGGGTAACTGGTCCACGCCTTCAGGAGGTGCCAGTTCACTTCCGGTAATCAGTGCTCCCGGTGATGCAAATAAAGTATTAACAGTAAATGCACTGGGCAATGCTGCCACCTGGGTATCCCCGGGGAGTGTAAGTGTCCCGGATGCAGCAAGTGGAACAAAAGGAATTTTGAAGTTAACAGGTGATTTGGGAGGTACTGCCGATAATCCTATGGTTGTAAGTATGGGAACTTACCTTCTTGATCCTGCAGCTAATCCCAATACAATTGTTTTACGGGATGCATCAGGAGTTATAACTGGTAATATCGATGGGAATGCAGCAACCGCTACTTCTGCCACTTCTGCAGGAACGGTTACTGTTGCTACACAGCCGAATATTACTTCAGTAGGCACGCTGACCAATTTGTCGGTTGTAAATCCTATTGTTGGTAATATCACAGGGAATGCAGCAACCTCTACTACTGCTACTACCGCCTCTACGGCTACTAATGTAACAGTTACTGATATAAGCTCCGGAGCATTGGTTTATCCTACATTTGTTAATGCTGCCGGGGATAGACCGCTTAATATAAATACGTTGAAACTTAATTATTCTCCAACAACAGGTATTTTTACTGCACCTACTTTTAACGGAAAATTAAGTACCGCCAATCTGACCGGTACCATTGCTACGGCACAATATGCAAATACAACTATTCCGTTGGCTGCCCTAAATGCAGGTACAGTAAATACAAATGCATTTTTAAAGGGTGATGGAACCTGGGCATTGCCAACAGCCGGCAGCGGTACCGTTACCTCGGTAGGGTTGACAATGCCAACTATTTTTACGGTCACCAATTCACCTGTTACCACCAACGGTACATTAACAGCCACTCTGGCAAACCAATCTTCCCATGTTGTTTTAGCGTCTCCTGCAGATGGAAGTGCCGGTATACCTGCCTTCCGTACCTTGACAGGTGCAGATATATCTGATTTTGTGTCTAAGGTTGATGTAAGCTCCAGGGGAGCTGCCAATGGTGTGGTTCCATTGGATGCCTCTTCCAAAATTCCTGCATCCTATTTGCCGAGCTCTGTTACCGGTGCTGTAACATACAAAGGTACCTATGATGCTTCCACCGGTAGCAATCCAACCTTGCCTTCTGTAGTCGGTAGCCAGGGGTATTATTATGTGGTCACTGTGCCCGGAAATATCCCAATGACACTAAATACCGGAGATTGGGTTATCTCGAACGGATCCTCCTGGGACAGGGTGGCTAACGGAGGTTCTATTTCTTCCGTATTTGGCCGTACAGGTACAGTTGTAGCAGGTATCGGAGATTATACCACGGATCAGGTTACCGCGACTACCACGAACAAGTATTATTCCGATGCCTTGGTTTCAGCTAATGCAACAGTAGTAGCCAAAGAAGATAAATCCAACAAGGTAAATGTTATTGCAGCCGATGGTACTTTTACAAAATATCCGACGGTGGATGCCATAAAAAACTATGTGGATGCGAAATTTCCAGCTCCTGGCGGCAATGGACAAGTATTAACTGTAGTTTCGGGAACTCCTGCATGGCAAACACCCGGTACAGGTTCAGGTACCGTGACTTCAGTTGGATTATCCTTACCAAACATTTTTACGGTTACCAATTCGCCGGTTATTGGTTCAGGAACTTTAACAGGGGTACTTGCAAGCCAGGGGGCAAAAATGGTAATGGCCGGTCCAACAGGAAGTTCGGGAGTTCCAGCATTCCGGCTTTTAGCAGCAAGTGATATACCTCAATTAGATCAAAATACAACAGGAAATGCTGCCACAGCTACTACAGCCGGAACAGTTACTAATCCTGCACAACCGAATATCACTTCTGTAGGTACTTTGAGTGGTTTGACGGTAACAGCTACTATAAATGGCAGCATAACAGGAACTGCCGGATCGGCTACTACTACTACAATAACTGATGATGTATCAAATGTTTCAACTGTTTATCCAACCTGGGTAACTGCATCCTCAGGGTCTATGCCTCAGAAAGTGTCTTCTTCAAAACTTTCATTTGTTCCTTCAACAGGTGCATTAACTGCTACTTCTTTTAGTGGAAATCTAAATGCTTCAAATATCACTGCAGGTGTTGTACCTACGGCAAGATTGGGTATTGGTACTGCAAGTTCTTCGACCTTTTTAAGAGGAGACGGATCGTGGGCTATAGTAGCAGGTGGATCGGATGCAACATCTTCAGTAAAAGGAGTTCTGATGTTGACGAATGATCTGGGAGGAACCGCTTCTTTACCGATAGTTGCCAATGTAGGTGGATCCACAGCTGCTGCAGTTGGTACGGCTACCGTATTAGCAAATACTGCAACAGCATTGGGAACTCCGAATATGATTGTTAAAAGAGATGCCTCGGGTTATATAGCAAATTTAAATGCAACCTATCTGACAGCCGGAACTGTAGCTCCGGCACGATTAGGAACAGGGACAACAGATGCCACTACTTTCTTGCGGGGAGACGGAGCCTGGGTTTCAGCTACAGTATCCGATGCAACAGCTATAACAAAAGGTGTTGTGATGCTTGCCAACGATTTAGGTGGAACAGCTGCTTTACCCACGGTGGCTAAAGTAGGTGCTTCAACAGCCACAGACGTTAGTACTGCGACAGAATTAGTGAAAATAGCTACCCCAGCTGCATCTGCTAATATGCTTGTTAAAAGGGATGCCAGTGGTAGTATCTATGGTTTAGATGCATCTCAATTAACAACTGGAACTATTCCTACAGCCAGGATTGCTACAAATTCGATACCTGTTGCTGATATCTTAACTACTTCCGGAACAGCCGGTGCTACAACATATTTACGTGGGGATGGAGTGTGGTCAACACCTACTGGGGGCACTGGAACATCCTTACCCACTCCCTCCATGCCAGCTGATCAAACTAAGGTTTTGACGGTCGATGCAACAGGAACTCCTGTTTGGCAAGCTCCGGCAACGGTTGGTAGCTATATCCGCTACAGTCCGGTTCTAAATGCTTCCTGTGTGGCCAGTGGGCCAGGTGTAACAGCTTCCTGGTCAGGTGGTACGATTACATTTACGGTACCTACCGGCGTAATGTTACGTTCCTTGAATTTTTGGCAGAGTAAGGCAGGAATGGGTGGTGTTAATAACCTTTATATTACGATTAACTGGCAAGACAAATCTGTAAATAACACGTTGCAAGACATGTTTCTCCCAGAAGTAACATTATTTGATCCTTCCAGTTTAGTTACGATGCAAAGTGTCCAAATGGCTCCTGGAACAACTAATTTAACCTGGAGTCTTTTCACTTACGGAAATGGTTCTGTAACATTTATGACGCCAAGTATAGCCTCACATCCAAATGCAACAGGTTTCATTATAAACCTTGTATTTTAAGTAAGGAATATGGATAGATTTTCAAATTAAGAATCATCTTTTTTGAAGCCTGTACAATAATAGAACCAAATAAAAAAAATTCACCATCAACGAATGTAATATTCTTTGAGATAAGCAAGTGTATTTATTTTATAAAAAATAGAGGAAGATCTGGTATTTAAAAAGATTAAAAGTCAAAGACTATGAATTGTTCCAAAAAAATAGCAATTATTTCGATATTCCTTTTTAGTGCTCTAGGCATTACTGCTCAAGTGCTCAGACAATTTAACGGAGTGATTGTTGTAACAGATATCACAGTTATAATACCAAACGTGGAAACACGTTGTGTTATGACGTATGCTGACCCTGCAAATAAATTTTACGGGACCGATGCTCAGGTAGGAGATCGTATTATTGATTCGGCCGGGAATGGCTTTGAAGTTACTATAATTTCTAATGCGGATGCAGGTAGTCTCAATTTGACTGTAAAAAGTTTAGATGGTGTCAGTATAATTTTTGGTCCTGGTGTAATTTATCGTTCTACATCGAAAGGTATTAATTTACTGGGACTCTCTCCTGATCCTACCCTGGTTGGGACTGTTGTAAATTCCGCATTACTGCAAATTAACAATAATATTCCAACATTTACCAATGGTGCTGTATCTCCAACATTCACGACTACCATTGGAACAGTTGTTTTATATGGTAGCGTTGTATATCAATATACTGCTGCTGGCTGGGTAGCCATTAGCGGCATCACCAGTGTTTTTGGTTTGGGTTCCGGTAGTGCAGGGGATGTCGTTACGAATATATTGGATGGCCTTTATTATGTTTGTACTGGCGGATCTTCCTGGAATCCTGTTCCAACCGTAACAGCACTGGTTTACCCTCCTAAATTAGGAGACGTTTTTTTTAATACGAGTGAAAACAAGTTATACATGATGGGAAGTAATGCTGTCTGGATGGCTATAAGCGGATCATCTATTCCTGTAGGTCCTGTTTCCGACCGTCCGGGATCCCCTAAAACCGGAGAATTCTTTTTTGATAATGCGAATAATATCTTGTATGTTTTTGATGCGCAGGGACGTTGGGTAGAAGTTTCTATAAACGGTTCAACACCTATTGGCATAATAAATCCGGATCCATTTATGACTGCAGTAAAAGAAGGTGAATTGTTCTATAACACAACAGATAAAAAGCTTTATTTTTATAATGGAACATCATGGGCAACCTTGAGCAATTCGCTTATAAGTGGCCAGATATTTATTGGGAATTCTTCCAATGTGCCGGTTTCTGTTCCCTTGTCAGGGGATGCGACAATTAATAATCTGGGGAAAATGACAATTAATGCTGCTGCCGTATCAGATTCTAAATTGGATAAAGTAAATATCCCGATCAGTGGGTTCGGGTATGCAAACAATAATATTGTAATTGGAACCGGATCGCCTTATTATCAAATTAAGGGTATTGCAAATCCAACCAATCCGGAAGATGTATCCACTAAAAGTTATGTTGATTTGTCCTTATCTGCTCCAGTTCTTCTTGGATTGGCAAACAATAATGTGTTTGTTGGTAATTCTTCAAATAAAGCAGTACCAGTACTTAAAAGTGCTGTTCCAATCAGCGATTTTGGAAAGGCTGTAAATACAGTATCCATGGGAACAGCCGGTGGTCCATATTATAATATTTCGAACCTGGCTAATCCTGCAGCTGATCAAGACGCAGCAACAAGATTGTATGTTGATAATCGAATGATTAAACCTTCAAGTATAACATTACCCAATAATGAAATACTGGTAGGAACTTCAGGAAATGTTGCTTTAGCAGTAGCCAAATCCTTGGTTAGTTTTAGTGATTTTGGAGCAGCAACTGCCGATGTTATGATGGGGGGTAAAAACCTAAAAAACCTTCATGAACCAACAAGTGCACAGGATGCAGCCACAATGAATTATGTAGATTCAAAAACCCTATCCCTGACAAGTAACTATGTCTTCCAGGGGGATGGAACCAATTCACCAGTTGGTGTGCCAAAAGCAGCAATTCCTTTAAGTAATTGGGGTGCAGCTACTGCAAGTGTCTCCATGGGAGGTACCAATCTGATTAACCTAGCCGATCCGGTTGGTATGCAAGATGCTGCAACCAAAAAATATGTGGATGGGAAGAATGGAAGTATCGTTACTTCTGGAACTCCTCCTACTGTTGGAGCTGTTGGCACCACTTATTACAATACCACCGATAAAATATACTACATTTCTGATGGTTCCCAATGGGTCCCTGTTAATAATATCCTGCCTACTGGCCAGCTCTATGTGGGGGATGCAAGCAACAAAGCAATAGCTACTCCAAAGAGTTCTGTCCCATTAAGCGGGTTTGGAGCACCAATAGCCGATGTCGCTGCAGGAGCTTTTAAAATCACAGGGTTGGCTGATCCGACGAATGACCAGGATGCAGCTACTAAGAAATATGTCGATGTTTCGCTAACTAATGTAGTTTCCGGTATTTTACTTCCGAAAGGAAATATGTTAGTTGGTGATGCTTCGGGTAAAGCTGCCTCAACGGCTAAGAGCGTGATTACATTAAGCGGTTTTGGTGATGCAGAAGCTAATATTTCTTTGGGGACGGGTTCGAATAATTATAAGATTATCAACGTAGCCAATCCAACGGGTGATCAGGATGCAGCCACGAAATATTATGTGGATAAAAAAGTGATCACCCCAACTTCCATTACATTGACATCCGATTATATCTTAGTGGGTAATGCTTCCAACCAGGCAGCAGCTGTAGCAAAAAGCAATGTGTCCCTGAGTGAATTTGGAGCGATTACTTCCAATCTTTCACTTGCCGGGTATCAGATTACGAATATGGCAGATCCTGTAACTGCTCAGGATGCAGTAACAAAGAAGTATGTTGATAACTCGCTGGCTTCATTCTCATCGATTCCGTCACTTACCCTGGGATACTTATTTGTTGGTGATGCTACCAATAAAGCTTTAGCCACTGCCAAGAATGTTATCCCGTTAAGTGGTTTTGCAGCAGCAGCAGCTGATGTGGATTTAGGAACTCATAAACTGGTTAATGTGACAGATCCAAGCGGCAATCAGGATGCTGCTACCAAGAAATATGTTGATACCTCGCTGGCATCTTTCTCATCGATTCCGTCACTTACCCTGGGATACTTATTTGTGGGTGATGCTACCAATAAAGCTTTAGCCACTGCCAAGAATGTTATCCCATTAAGTGGTTTTGCTGCAGCAGCAGCTGATGTGGATTTAGGAACCCATAAGTTGGTTAATGTGACAGATCCGAGCGGCAATCAGGATGCTGCTACAAAGAAATATGTTGATACCTCGCTGGCATCTTTTTCATCGATTCCGTCACTTACCCTGGGATACTTATTTGTTGGTGATGCTACCAATAAAGCTTTAGCCACTGCCAAGAATGTTATCCCGTTAAGTGGTTTTGCAGCAGCAGCAGCTGATGTGGATTTAGGAACTCATAAGATAACGAATCTTGTTGATCCGACTGCTAACCAGGAAGCCGCTACCAAAAAATACGTGGATACACAGGTTTCCGGGGTTAAATTAGCTCAGATAGCAACGAATACCCTGTTCGGTAATAATACTGCCTCCACAACTGATGCAGTGGCATTAACCCCGATACAGGTTAAGACTATGTTAAGTCTGAATAATGTGGACAATACTTCCGATGCGACCAAGAATGTACTTTCGGCTACTAAGCTTACTACTGCTATAAAAATTAACGGTATCGATTTTGATGGATCATCCAATATTACCATTCCAGGTGATAACATGGGTAACCACACGGCTACTCAAAACATTAAAACGGTGACTTTTGCTATTAACAGTGATGGTGTGAATGGAAAAGGCCTAAGCTTTGATACTCCGGGCAATGCTGCCTTTGCTCAGGATGTAACTGTAAATGGTAATTTCTATACCCCATCGGATCAACGGTTGAAAACAAATATCGTTACGTTGGGAAACGCCTTACAGGCTATTAATTCTATGCGCGGAGTCCGTTTTGAATACAAGGATCAAAAGAAATATGCAAAAGGACCTAAAATTGGTGTAATTGCCCAGGAGCTTGTGAAAGTATTCCCTGAAATGGTAACCAAAGGTACTGATGGTTTCTTCAAAGTGGATTATACCCAACTTACAGCGGTTTTGATTCAGGCTGTAAAGGAACAACAGAAGATGATGCAGCAACAACAACTTGAAATGGATGAATTAAAAGTTCGTTTAAACAATCAACAGCTGCAAATCAATGCGATATTGAAGAAAATAGAGTAACCTGCGTTTTGAAATACTATTTTGGCTAAGCATCTCCGCGTATTTATATTTCTTGTCCTGATTGCTGGCTTAAGTCCGGTATTGGGACAGGGCCATTTTAGGGTTATCGGAGATATACCACACCTTCCAGTAATTGTTCCTGCTTCCATTCTCACTCCGGAAGTTGGTATGATAGTTTTCAGTAGCACGGACTTAAAGCCTATGATCTATACAGGATCAAGCTGGGAAACATTGTGTACAGAAAATATAACATCTCTTACGGCTCAGGAGTATTTTATTGTAAAAAACGGTATTCCATTTCTTCCTGCTTTTTCCACTCCTCCGGTTGGAGCACTGGCTTCCGGTACCATTTATTATTCGACAGTCAACAAATCCCTGATGATTTACAATGGAAGCAGCTGGATCAAAATGATCGACCTGCCAACAAACAACATTGCTATAAGTAGTGGATTTAGTGCCGGAATAGGTGTAAAGACTGTCAAGCTGCCGGTTCTGAGTTCTAATCCATCACCTGCAGGATTAGTTGCAGGAGCATTTTATATCAATTCTATCAGCAAGATAATCCGGTATTTTGATGGGTCTATGTGGCAGGATATTAGCTGCCAGGCTGTAGTACATACTCTTGCTATCAACTCAATTACGGCTTATACAGCCATGTGCGGTGGAAATGTGACTACAAATGGTGGCTCAGCAGTTACCCTGACAGGTATATGCTGGAGTACGATAGCCGATCCGGATACCATGTTAACCTCTAAGACCAAACTTGTAACAATAGATACCGGGATTGGCATATTTACCAGTCAACTAACGGGTCTTTTACCTTTAACTACCTATCACGTACGTGCCTATGCGGTGAACAGCTCGGGTGTAGTTTATGGGGAAGACTGTGTCTTTACCACTCCTATACAGCAGCCAACACTTATTACGCTGGATGCAACAGGCATATCAAGTATCACTGCACAAAGCGGTGGTGACATCTCTTCTGATGGCGGTACTCTGGTAACGAGCCGTGGAATTATCTACAGCTCAGTTTCCGATCCGCTTACCGACTTTTTACATGCCGTAACCAATGATGGATCTGGCGCCGGGTATTTCACCAGCACGTTGAACGGATTACTTGGAAATACAGTTTATTATGTAAGGTCATTTGCCGTAAACAGTGCCGGAACAGCTTATGGTAACCTGGTGCAATTTACAACATTACTGCCTGTCTTAGCAGACATGGGCTCAGATTTGGCAATCAGCAATATCACCGGTACTACCGCCACTGCTACCACTACCGTTCTAACCAATGGTGGTGCTTTGGTTACCGGCAGGGGAGTCTGCATCAGTACCGATCAATTAATATACAATTGCTTCCCATCCACTACGATCAACCCGACCGATGTGGGTACTTTTACAGTCGATCTTTCCGGATTGACTCCGGGAACAACTTACTATGTCAATGCATATGCGGACAATAGCGCAGGAAGGTCTTACAGCAGTGAAATCAGTTTTACTACAGCAGCACTGGCGCATATCACTACCACTGCTCCTTCCGGATTGGCAGGGACAACCCTCAACAGTGGCGGTAACGTGCTGGATGATGGAAATTCTGTGATCATCTCCCGCGGTATTTGCTGGGATACGTTGCCCGATCCGGCGATAACCCTTAGTACTAAAACAGTAGAAACCTTCACGGGTGACGGCACCGGTACCTTTACCAGTGTTATGACCGGTCTGACGGCAGGGAAAAGGTATTATGTGCGGGCTTATGTCATCAGTGGAGTCGGGGTGGCGTACGGGCAACAAGAGCAGATTACCCTTCCTGAATTCGCCAAAGTACTTACCCTTGCAGCTTCTTCACTCTTCGATACCACTGCCACGGTGGGTGGAAATGTGTTGAGTGATGGCGGTTCTCCGGTTACCGAAAGAGGTGTTTGCTGGAGCACGTTGCCCGTCCCTACCTATGGCACTTTGAATACCTCTGACGGTGATGGCTTGGGAATTTACATGAGTATCATTACCGGACTCACCCCTCGCAGTGTATATCATTACCGGGCATATGCTAAAACTGCAGTCGGGATTTCATACGGTGAAGACCGGACCTTCATTATTGATCCGGATGCTCCGACTATCATTACGCTCGATATAATTGGTATAAGCAGTATCGTCGCAACCAGCGGAGGCAAGATCACCATCAACGGACTCGCGCCTATTACCCGTAGGGGAATTATCTGGAGTACCAAAGGCGACCCTGTTGATGATCCTGATCAGTTTATTACCAACGACGGTTCGGGTGTGGGTGAGTTTCCAAGTGATATGAAGCATCTGTTGGGTACTACTACCTATTATGTCAGGGCGTATGCCGTGAATGCGTACGGAACTGCTTATGGTAACCTTTTGACGTTCAAAACCATGCCTCCGGTACTTTCGGGCTTGAACCCACCCACTTTCAGTGGTACGGTCAATACTGCTTCCACGGCTACCTTTTTGATACTACACAACGGTGGAGCGCCCATTACCGATCGGGGTATATGCTATTATACCACCGATTCGACAAATAAAACCTGTGTGCCGTCCACTACCGTGAACCCGCTGGATATTGGCACCTTCAACGTGGATCTACAGAACCTGGTGCCGGGTACTACCTATTACGTAAAGTCTTACGCAACCAATGACGTAGGCACAGCTTACAGCACCGAAACGAGTTTTAAAACCTCTTCCCTGCCAATAGTGACCACCACCGTACCGAATCAGATACAGGGACGGAGTGTTTATAGCGGTGGTACTGTTTTCTATGTGGGGGATATGAATTTGCAGGCTCATGGTGTGGTATGGAGTACCTCGCCAAACCCTACTATTGACCTGGTTACCAAAACATCCGAATCCGTTACTGGTGCCGGTACCGGCATTTACACCAGCTACCTGAGCGGGTTGACTCCAAACACCACTTATTATGTGAGAGCGTATGCTATCAATAGCGATGGGGTAGGGTATGGGGAGAACCTAAGCTTTTTGACTGCCGACTATCCTGTGCTGGTTACCACTACACCACATTCTATGACTACGAACTATGCTGTTCTGGGAGGCGAGATCTACAGCGATGGCAATAGCGCTGTCACCGAACGCGGAGTTTGCTACAGCACTTTGCCCAATCCGGCCTATAGCGATAGTCATGTGGCCGATCCAGAGGCAGCGGGCATGGGTGTTTATGTCATCCAACCGTTTAAGAACGGCAATCTGATCATGGGCGGATTGAGAGAAAATACTAAATTCTACGTGAGGGCTTATGCCGTGAACAGTGCCGGTGTGGCTTACGGTAACCTGGATAGTATGATGATGCAGCCGAGTCAACTCATCACCTACGATGCCAGCAGCATAACTATTACTTCCTTCACCATGAGTGGTACGGTCAACAGTACCGGGTATCGTGATATTGGCAATAAAGGTTTCGTATGGAGCACCACCAACCCCAACCCCACGGTCAGCGACAATTCCTCGTATGAAGGCTACTGGGCAGGAGGAATTGGCAGAAATATATTCAACCTGCCTACCGACACGAAATATTACTATCGGGTTTATGCCTACACCTCTGTTGGATTGAAGTATGCAAATGTGGATAGTGTGAGTACTTTGCCATCCTTGCTGGCTACTATTACCACCGCACATCCAAGTGCTATGGCTTCATCATCCGCCGTATCGGGAGGTACTATTTCATTCAACGGCAACACAGCCATTACAGAACGCGGTGTTTGCTTTAGCATTTCGCCCAATCCTACCTTAAGCGGGAATCACACTGTTACAGGTTCAGGGACAGGTACGTTTGTTACCAACCTGACCAACCTGTTTGGCAGCACCAAATATTACGTGAGAGCGTATGCCGTGAATACCGCCGGTGTGTCTTACGGTAGTCTCGACAGCCTGGTTACCGCTCCTCCGGTATTGCCGGCAGTTAGCACCACGGATGCGATCAATATAGGAAGCGTTACAGCGTTAGGGCGAGGCAATGTAAGCGACGCCGGCGGTGCCACGGTGAGCGAGACAGGTATTTGCTGGAACCTGACGGGTGACCCTACTATCGCCGATAACAATGTGAAAGCCGGTAGCGGAACAGGCAATTTCTCGGCCACCTTGACCGGCCTGACTCCGGTAACCAGATATTATATGAGGGCATATGCTGTCAACAAAGTGGGTCTTGCGTACGGTGATGTAATTAGCTTCTCGACCTTCACACTGGCTACTATCGTCACCTCGCCCGTAAGCGATGTCACCAATATCACCGCTACCGGTGGAGGTCAGATCAGCAGCGACGGAGGAACGGCGGTAACTACCAGCGGCATCTGCTGGAACACTACCGGCGTGCCAACCATCGATGACTCCCATACTACCGGGGATGTCGGTATCGGCAGCTTTATCCACAGCATGAGTGGACTTATGGGCAGCATAACGTATTATGTGAGGGCTTATGCCACCAACCAGGCCGGCACAGCCTACGGACAGGTGGAAAGCTTCATTACCCAGCCTCCGGTTATTCCTACGCTCACAGCCATTCCTGCAATCAACGGGAGCGAGGGCTTGCATGTGAGCGCCGGAGGAACAATTATTAGCAATGGCGGTGGACTTATCACCACCGAAGGCCTGGTATGGAGCACCAGTCCCTCCTTTGTTCCCGATACTGTTATTATCAACCGCAGTACAATAGCCGGTTCGGGTAATTTTACTGCCATAGCGAACCGCCTGCAACCAGGCAAAACCTATTACATACGGGCTTACGCCACCAATTCCACAGGAACGGGATATTCGGACAACGTGGTAAGCATTACCACTTACGACTATCCGACGGTGACGACCGTAGTGCCCGATCTTTCGAGTGTTACCAGTATGTCTGTCCAAACAGGAGGGAACATTACTTCCGATGGAGGCACCGAAGTAACAGAAAACGGCCTTTGCTGGAATGTTGTTTCACCACCCACCATCAGCGATAGCGTACTTGTCAACGGTGTGGGAACAGTCAGCTTTATCCGTAGTCTAACCAATTTGTTTGGTAATACGACCTATTACGTGCGTGCATATGCCAAAAACGGCGTTGGGGTTGCATACGGGCAGGTAGAGACCTTTACCACATTGCCACCGGTACTGGCTACCATTACTACTTTGCCGACGCATCCTACCTCTTCGACTACCGCAACGGGAGGTGGCAATATCACCACCAACGGCGGTGCATTAGTAACCACACGCGGGGTGGTTTGGGGTATCAGCCCAACCTTTATTCCCGATACAGTTGTGGTTAACAGGACGGCCACCACCGGCTACTTTGTGGGTTCTTTCAATAGTTTGATGACAGGTTTGCAGGCAGGAACTGAGTATTACGTAAGGGCCTACGTGGCAAACAGTGTCGGGGTCACTTACGGTGAGTTGGCCAGCTTCAGAACACCAAACCTGCCAACGATAATCACGAACTACGCCTACCCCGATGGGCCTACCAAAGGAAATGTGGGTGTTATTATCACCAACAGGGGCGGCGTACCCCTCTCTGCCAGAGGTGTGGTGTGGAGCACCACGATAGGCTTCAACCCAGATACGGTTCAGGTCAACAAGATGTCTGCAACCACCACTGACTCCATCTTCGAGATGGCATTGAAAAACCTGAAGGGCGCTACTACTTACTATGTGATGGGATATGCCACCAATATCGCGGGGACTGCTTACGGCAATCTGCTTAGTTTCAATACTGATCCGGCGCAAGTAGCGACCCTGACCACCATAGAGGCAACCAGTATCAGTTGGACAAGCATCACCTCGGGCGGCACTATCTCCGACAACGGGGGTGAACCCATCACCACCCGCGGTATGATATGGAGTACTACTCACGGCTTCCGTCCCGACACAGTGGTTGTGAACCGAACAGCCACTACCGGGGTGGACGACAAAAAGTTTATTTCCGGTATAAACGCCCTGAAGGTGAATACGACCTATTATGCAAGGGCTTATGTGGCCAATAGTATCGGCATCGCCTACGGCAATGAAATCAGTTTCATCACCCTAAGCATACAGACTATGGCTGCATCTGCAGGCTCGGATGGATACACAGGCAGTGGAGGCGGGAATATCATCGGGGACGCAAACACGGCAGCCCCCATTACCAACCAGGGAATCATCTGGAGTCCGGCTCACGACCCTACTGTAGCCTTATCCACCAAAACTTCCCTTGTCTCTGGTGCTGCAAGTACCGGTAAGTTCTACAACGAGATGGCAGGCCTCATGCCCGCCACCACCTACTATGTCCGCGCTTACGCCACAACCGCTCAGGGCATCGCATACGGCAATGAGGTAAGCTTTACAACACCCGTAGCCCTGCCTGTCTTGACTACCAACCTGGGTACCCCGATCTCCCGGTCGTCGGTATTTACCGGCGGTAAGATATCCACCAACGGCAATGGAGCGATCACCGCCAAAGGGATCATCTGGAGTACCAACCCGAATTTCAATCCCGATACGGTGGTAGTAAACCGCACGATGGACGGTACCGGATCGGCCAACTTTACCAGCACCGCCACAGGCCTGCAATTGAGTACATCATATTATATCCGGGCGTATGCCACTAACAGTTCCGGAACCGCTTACGGCAACCAGGTGCCCGTTTCCATTTTCCCCACAGCTCCCATGCTGAATACGGTAGATCCCACAGCCGTAACAGGGAATTCAGCCACCAGCGGTGGGATCATCACCATGGACGGTGGATCGGATGTCACGCTCAAGGGCATGTGCTGGGCTACCCATAGTAACCCTACGGTGACTGACTTCAAAACAACTAACGGTGCTGGAATGGGTACGTTCTCTCAAGGGTTAACAGGTTTGCAACCCAATACCTTATACTATGTGCGCTCTTATGCGGTGAACAGTATCGGGACGGGATATGGCTCTGAAAAGACCCTGCTTACCAATGGCATACCGACCCTTACTGCTACTTATCCGGCGACGGACATCATCGCTACCACTGCCACTGCCGGTGGCAAGATAACCGATGATGGGCGCAGCCCCATCCTCACACGTGGTATCGTATGGAGTATTTATAGTAACCCGACCATTTTGCTGACAACCAAGACGTTGGATGATACTACCCGTGCTATCGGCAGTTTCTTAGGCAAAATGTCGAAATTACAGCCCAATACCACTTATTACGTACGTTCCTATGCTACCAATGGTGTGGGGACTGGATACGGGAGCGAAACAACATTTACCACGTTACAGGTTATGTTGCCTTCACTCACCACGATACATCCGTTCAATATAGACACCATTAAAGCAACGGGTGGGGGAGATATCTTCGATAATGGTGGTATGCCGGTAACAACAAGAGGTATCTGCTGGAGTACGCTGCCAAATCCAACGATAGCCCTGCTCACTAAGATAAACAATGCCACAGGCGGAGACAGCATTTATACCAACACCATGGCAGGTCTCTTCCCGGGCACAAAATACTACGTCCGTGCGTATGCCACCAACAGCAAAGGAACCGGGTATGGAAACCTGGATAGTTTGACTACCCTTGCAGTCCGGGCCACCGTAAGCAATGTGGTTATATCCCATATTACACAAAGTGCCTCGACCGATTCTGCTTCAGTAATAACTGATGGCGGGGCACCGGTTACCAGCCGTGGCCTTTGCTGGAATACCACGGGTGCACCTACGATTGCCGATAATATTATCCAAAAAGGAACAGGATTAGGAAGCTTTACGGATTCGTTGACTAGCCTAGTAGAAGGTCCGACATATTATGTCCGTGCCTTTGCCACGAATTCAGCAGGTACTGGATATAGTCCGGTGGTAAGTTCCTTCAGGATTTGTCCTGCTACCTTTACCGTGATGCATTATGCAGGTTTGAACGGTGCACCGGTTGATAAAACAGTCACATATCATTCTGTAAGTAGTTCGATTTCAGGTAAGGCTGTTTGTTGGCTCACGCAAAATCTAGGGTCAGATCATCAGGCAGCTTCAGCAACCGATGCTACAGAACCTTCCGCAGGCTGGCACTGGCAATTTAACCGTATACAGGGGTATAAACATGACGGTACAACCCGTTCACCATCCTCGCCATGGATAGCTTCGATTTCCGAAAATGCCAATTGGTTGCCAATAAATGATCCTTGTAAACAACTTTTAGGGCGTGGATGGCGTATCCCTACTATCACAGAATGGCAAAGAGCATATTTAACTCCTCAAAACTGGTCAAATTATACAGATACGTATAATTCTGTATTAAAGCTGCATTCTGCAGGTTATCTAGACTATACCAATGGCTCATTAGGCGTTGGTTCCGGTAATTACTGGAGCAGCTCTCAAGTTAATGCTACCAACAGTTCATATATATACATCACGGGTAGCCAGGTGAGTTTACCCAATGTCACAAAAGCCTATGGCCTTTCAGTCCGTTGTTTGCGTGATACTCTTGTAGTATCTGTAACTGATGTCATAATACCAACAGCAACTATGACTTTAAACTCAGCCAACGGATTGTCTAATGTTACTTCCGATGGAGGATCTTCCCTTTTATCCCGTGGATTGTGCTGGAATACAACCGGCAGTCCAACCATAGCTGATAACATTGTTTCTACAGGAATAGGTTTAGGCAGCGTATCAGAAAAGTTAACCGGATTAGTGGAAGGTCCAACATATTATGTACGGACCTATGCCACAAACGCTAAGGAAACAACTTATAGTTCGTTAGTGACAAGTTTTAAACTGTGTAACCCTTTTACAGTAACACATGTTGCAGGCCTTAATGGTGCTCCGGTGACGAAAACTGTCACATATCAAACCGTTAGCAGCAATATCTCTGGAGCCCCACGTTGTTGGTTGACTCAGAATTTAGGTGCTGATCATCAGGCTACCTCTGCAAGCGATGCCACTGAAGCATCGGGTGGCTGGTACTGGCAGTTTAACCGGTCGCAAGGATATCAATATACAACAACCCGCATACCTGCAAGTGCCTGGATAACCACTATTTCAGAAAATACTGACTGGATGCCTTCCAATGACCCTTGTTCACTTCTTCTGGGAGGAGGTTGGCGTATCCCAACTTCTATTGAATGGCAGAATGCATCTGGTTTTCCACAAAGCTGGTCAAACTACACGGATGCGTACAATTCGGTGATAAAACTTCATGCTGCAGGTTATCTCGATAATACAAGTGGTACGGCAGGTGGTCGTGGGACTACCGGGAACTATTGGAGCAGTACAAGGCTCAGTCCAGATAACGGTTTGTATGTATACATAACTTCAGGTAGTATCACTATGCCAAATGTTCCAAAGACTTATGGCTTATCTCTCCGTTGTTTACGGGATACCATTGTTGTCGCTGTACCAACTGTTAGTGATGTTTCTGTACCGACTGCAAGCATGACTGTGAATTCAGTAGTTGGATCAGCTAGTGTTATCTCTAATGGTGGGGCAACACTATCAGCCCGCGGCTTATGCTGGAATACCACCGGCAATCCTACCATTGCAGATAATATAGTTTCCACCGGAAATGGGATAGGCAGTATATTCGAAACATTAACCGGTTTGACGGAGGGTTCTACCTACTATGTGAGAGCATACGCAACCAATACTAAAGGAACTGCATATAGTACGAATGTAACTGTTTTCAAGATTTGTCTTACTTTTACAGTTTCCCATTATGCAGGTGTGAATGGGGTTCCGGTTAACAAAACTGTTACTTATCAGACAGTAAGCACTAATCTTACTGGCACGTATAAATGTTGGCTGAAACAAAATCTCGGTGCAGATACTTTAGCATTATCGGCTTCGGATGGGAGTGAAAGAGCAGCCGGATGGTACTGGCAGTTTAATAGCCCTCAAGGATATAAACATGATGGAACAACCTTAGTTCCTGCAATTACAACCTGGATACCCTGGACTAACCTTACCGAGGATCATGACTGGCGACCTGAAAATGATCCTTGTAATCTGCTGCTTGGTCAGGGATGGCGTTTACCGACTAAAACAGAATGGTCAGATGTAATACTGAATGGTAATCTTACTTCGATTAGTGCTTTTAATTCCCCGCTGAAAATACATAATGCCGGATATCTGGATGGAGGAAACTTGGTTTATAAAGGTTCAAATGGATACTACTGCAGCAGTACTCAATATGGTTCAGGAAGTGATTATGAATTCTATACAGGATCAACCTCTAGTATTCAAAATAATATTAAAACCAGGTATGGATGGACGGCACGTTGTTTACGGGATTCGGTTGTACATTCTACACCGGTCTTAAGTATTGTTGATTTACCGATTTCTTTGATGACAATGAATTCAGCCTCAGGGACTGCATTTGTAACGAATGATGGTGGCTCTTCAATTACTGCAAGGGGCCTCTGCTGGAATACAACCGGTACGCCAACCATACTGGATAGCCATGTTTCAGATACGAATAGCACGTTGGGCAGCTTTACGGAAATACTTACGGGACTTGTTGAAGGACCTACCTATTTTGTACGGGCATACGCCAAAAATAGCAAGGGGACTTCTTATAGTTCTGTAATCAGCAGTTTCAAAATCTGTCCTAAGACTTTCGTTGTGAATCATTATGCAGGCGTAAACGGAGCACCAGTGACTAAAACCGTAACTTATCAATCGATAAGCAGCAATTATTCAGGTTCAGCTAAGTGTTGGATCACCCAAAATCTGGGAGCAACCCAGCAAGCCACATCTGCTTCAGATGCCACAGAGGCTTCTGCTGGTTGGTATTGGCAATTTAATACACCACAGGGATATAAACATGATGGTACTACTTTAACTCCGGCCATATCAACTGGTGCACCTTGGAGCAATATTACAGAGAATCATGACTGGAGGCCTGAAAATGATCCGTGTAACCTGCTTCTTGGATTGGGATGGCGTTTGCCAACGATCACTGAATGGACAAATGTCTTAAATAACGGACATCTGACTTCATTAAGCCCATTTGATTCATCCCTGAAAATTCATAATCCGGGATACCTGAATGGGGGGGGATTGGTATATAGAGGCACCTATGGGTACTATTGCAGTAGCAGTCAAATGGGTGCCGGGAGTGACTTTGAGTTTTTTAGCGGCTCAACCGGAGCTATTCAAAATAACATTAAAACAACTTATGGCTGGACTGCCCGTTGTTTGCGAGATACACTGGTTTTGTCTGTACCATTTGTAAGTACTCCGATAATACCATCTGTTACAATGACAAATACTTCGGCTGATGCAACTTCTTCAGTGGTATTGGATGGTGGATCAACCGTTACAGATCGAGGGTTCTGTTGGAACAAAACCGGTAATCCAACCATCACTGATACGAAGGTAGCTTTTGGAAACGGGAATGGAACCTTCACCGGTACAATCCCAGGTCTTGTTCAGGGACCAACTTATTTTGTTCGTGCCTATGCTACCAATAGCAAAGGAACCGGCTATAGCCTTGTCTCAACAAACTTTAAAATATGTCCAACGACTTTTACAGTAAATTACAGTGCCGGAGTGAATGGAGCACCTGTCAGTAAGATAGTCACATACCATTCTGTTAGTACAACTCTATCGGGTTCTGCTAAATGTTGGTTAACTCAAAATCTTGGTGCCGACCAACAGGCTGTCTCGGCTACTGATGCTTTGGAAACTTCCGCCGGCTGGTACTGGCAGTTTAACCGTTCACAAGGATTTAAACAAGATGGAACAACCCGTACTCCTGCAAGTTCGTGGAATGGGAGTCTCTCTGAAAATAGCAACTGGTTGTCTGTCAATGACCCGTGCACGCTTCAACTGGGTTCCGGATGGCGTATCCCTACTTCAAGCGAATGGTCTACTGTTATTGGTTCACCTCAATTTTGGGCTACTTCGAACGATGCCTATGCTTCAATTTTAAAGTTACACCAGGCAGGTGATCTCGATTATGGAAATGGAACATTGTATGGACGGGGATCAATTGGTTTTTATTGGAGTAGCACGCAATCATCAAACGGAAACGGTAATGACCTAATGATCAACGGCAGCAATAGCGTAGTTGTCAATAATAATTATAAAGCATATCCGATGGCAATCCGTTGTATATGTGATACCGTTATGCTTACCGTAAGTGATGTGATCATACCGAATGCTACCATGACAGCAAATACGGCTACCGTTTCGGCACAGGTTATTACTGATGGTGGGTCAACACTCATTACTCGTGGAATCTGTTGGAGTACAACAGGTAATCCGACAGTTTCGGATCATGTACTGGCTAGCGGTAGTGGATTAGGGAGTGTCATTGAAATTATGACAAGCCTGGTTGAAGGTCCGACGTATTATGTACGGGCATTTGCCACAAACAGCAGCAGTACTGCTTATAGTCCGCACATTAATGGCTTCAAAATATGTAATCCATTTACTGCAGTGCATATAGCTGGCGTTAAAGGTGCTCCGGTAAACAAAACAGTTACGTATGGAACTGTGAGCAGTAATATCTCTGGAGCTCCACGTTGCTGGTTAACCCAGAATCTTGGTGCAGACCAACAGGCCACTTCTGTAACGGATGGTACAGAACCATCTGCCGGTTGGTATTGGCAGTTCAACAAGTTGCAGGGATATAAAAATGATGGTACTACACGAACACCTTCAAGTGCCTGGATATCATCCATAACAGAAAACAGTGACTGGTTGCCTGTCAATGACCCATGTGCCAATTTGCTTGGTTTGGGTTGGCGTCTTCCTACATCAACTGAATGGGCTGCTGTGATCGGTTCACCTCAATACTGGAATACAGCCACTGATGCTTATGCGTCGGTTCTTAAGTTACATCAGGCAGGAGATCTTGATTATGTGAATGGAACAGTTTATGGACGGGGCTCTACCGGATACTACTGGAGTAGTACACAGTCCACGAACAACAATGGGAATAATATCTGGATTAATGGAAGCAATAGTGTAATCAATAATAATTATAAATCATATCCATTTACGGTTCGTTGTTTACGGGATACCATTATTATCGCTGTACCAACTGTTAGTGATGTTACTGTGCCGACTGCAAGCATGACTGTGAATACAGCAATTGGATCAGCCAGTGTTGTCTCTGATGGTGGTGCAACACTAACTTCACGCGGCTTATGCTGGAATTCCACAGGGAATCCGACTATTTCTAATCAGGTTATTTCTACTGGTAGTGGGATAGGGAGTATTTCTGAAACATTAACAGGATTGCAGGATGGTGGTACGTATTATGTCAGGGCATATGCCACCAATGCCAGGGGAACTGCTTATAGCACAAATGTAACTATTTTCAAGATATGCAATCCAGTAACTATTACTCATCTTGCAGGACTTGATGGTGCACCAATCACTAAGACCGTCACCTATAAAACGGTGGGCACGAATATCTCCGGTGTTTTAAAGTGTTGGCTGGCTCAAAATCTGGGTGCAAACCAGCAAGCCTCTTCCGTTTCCGATGCCACAGAAGCTTCTGCCGGTTGGTATTGGCAGTTCAACCGTTCACTGGGGTATAAACATGATGGAACTGTCCTTACTCCTTCAGTAGTCTGGAACGGGAGTATGTCGGAAAACAGTGACTGGTTGCAAGCCAACGATCCGTGTAAACTATTACTTGGCTCGGGCTGGCGTATTCCAACCTTAATCGAATGGACAAATGCTGATGGTTCGCCTCAAAACTGGGGAACAGATGCGGATGCGTATGCTTCCGTACTGAAACTACACGATGCAGGGCATCTGGATAACGGCAATGGCGCATTGAATAGCCGTGGTACATATGGATATTATTGGAGTAGCAATCAGAATTCTACGGTGTATGGGAACACGCTTTACCTGTATAGTGGGCACAGTGCTCCGGATTATAACAGCAAGGCTTATGGTCAGTCGGTACGTTGTGTGTGCGATACCGTTCTGCTTTCAATAAGTGATGTGCTTATTCCGGCTGGCACCATTACCGGAAGTACAGCTGTCGGATCGTCGATTGCCATTTCCGATGGTGGATCTCCGCTGATATCCCGTGGATTGTGCTGGAATACAACCGGTAATCCAACCACCTCGAATAATACGATTACTACCGGTAACGGATTAGGCAGTTTTACAGAAACGTTGACCGGCTTGCTGGATGGCACGACATATTATGTACGCGGGTATGCAACCAATGCCCAGGGAACCGCCTATAGTCCGGCAGTCACCATTTTTAAAGTCTGTAATCCTGTAACTATTACCCATATTGGCGGGTTGGATGGTGCACCCGTCACGAAAACCGTAACTTATAAAACTGTCGGTACAAATATATCAGGTACGTACAAATGTTGGCTTGCACAAAACCTCGGATCGGATCAGCAAGCAGTCTCAGCTACAGATGCCACAGAAGCTTCATCTGGATGGTATTGGCAATTTAACCGTTTACAAGGGTATAAACATGATGGAACTATTCTGTCACCATCTGTTATCTGGAATGGAAGTATTTCTGAAAATACGGACTGGTTGCCCGCTAATGACCCATGTACTCTTTTACTGGGTACAGGATGGCGTATTCCAACCTTAAACGAATGGACTAATGCAGATGGTTCTCCTCAAAACTGGGGAACGGATGCTGATGCTTTTTCCTCCGTGCTGAAGATCCATGATGCAGGACATCTTGATTCTGGCAGTGGTGCAATAGTGAGTCGTGGCTCGTATGGCTATTATTCTTGCAGCAATCAATATTCAACCGTATACGGGAATGATTTGTATATGTATAATACCCGTAGCTTCCTGGATTATAACAGCAAAGCCTATGGACAATCCATTCGTTGTGTGCGGGATACCATTGTCCTTTCGGTGAGTGATGTTATTTTACCCACTGCAAATATGACTTCGAATACATCTACAGGATTTGCCAATGTCATGTCTGATGGCGGATCTCCAATTATTTCTCGTGGGTTGTGCTGGAATACGACAGGTAATCCAACCATCTCCGATCAGAAAGTTTCTACCGGTAATGTAACCGGCAGTTTTTCCGAAACGTTAACCGGTTTGCAGGATGGAACCAAGTATTATGTCCGGGCATTTGCCACCACTGCAAAAGGCACGGTTTACAGCATGAATGCAGCTGTTTTTAAACTGTGCTATAATCTTACAATATCCCACACGGCTGGAATAAATGGAGCTCCGGTGACAAAAACTGTTACTTATAAGACAGTGATTAGTAGTATGACAGGTGTTTTAAGATGTTGGATCTCCCAGAATCTGGGTGCGGATCAGCAGGCTGTATCTGCAACGGATGCCACCGAAGCTTCTGCCGGTTGGTACTGGCAGTTTAACCGTATGCAGGGGTATAAACATGATGGTACGAACCTGACTCCTGTCGGTGCCTGGAGTAATTCTATCTCTGAAAGCAGTGATTGGTTACCCGGTAATGATCCTTGTGCCATTATGCTGGGCTCTGGTTGGCGCATACCAACGTTAAGTGAATGGACAAATGCTGATGCTTCCCCTCAAAACTGGGGTTCTGATGCTGATGCATACGCCTCTGTTCTAAAGTTGCATGATGCCGGTCATCTTGATTTAGGCAGTGGAGTGTTAAACAGCCGGGGCTCATATGGCTACTACTGGAGTGGAACGCAATATTCATCCGTTTATGGAAATTATCTTTATCTCTATGGTTCTCACAGTGCCTTGGATTATAATACAAAAACCTATGGCCATTCCGTACGGTGTTTATGCGATACCGTTATTATTACGATACCTGTTGTCAGTGATATTTTAGTTCCAACAGCAACCATTACTGCGAATTCAGCAGTTATAACAGCGAGTGTTCCCTCTAATGGCAGGGCAACACTAACTGCCCGCGGTTTATGCTGGAATACTACCGGTACTCCAACCGTGGCTGATACTAAGATTGTTGACGGCTATACCGTAACAGGGACTTTCTCTGCTACCATGAGCGGATTAGCTCCCGGAACTACTTACTACGTGCGTGCTTTTGCTACCAATACGCTGGGAACGTCATATAGTCCTGATGTTATCAGTTTTACGACGGGCATTCCAATGACTGTAGTTAGTGTTACCCCATCAATGGGGCCGACCGCAGGTGGAACGAACGTCACCATTACCGGTACAAGATTTTTGGGAGGTAACGATTCGTATACTAAACTGCTTTTACACTCGGATGGCAGTGGCTCTATTTTTACTGACTCTTCCCCAAGTGCTAAAACAGTTACTGCCTTTGGCAATACTACGCAATCAACTTCACAATCGGAATTTGGCGGTTCGAGCATGTATTTTGACGGCAGTGGGGATTATCTCACTTTGCCAACTTCCGGTGACTTTGATCCGGGAACATCGGATTTTACAATTGATACTTGGATCTATCCGACCTCGTTAAACGTAAAAATTGCTCAGTTTGGAAATGCCGGTAATAATACTGGCTATGCATTAGGTATGAGCAGTGGGCAAATCAGTTTTATTGCCTGGCAGTTGGGGGGTGTAATCGTAAACAGTGGAAGCACTACCGTTCCGATAAACACCTGGAGTCATATTGCACTTGCCCGGGACGGACAATACTTCAAGATATACATTAATGGAACGCTTGCAGGAACTTCAGGTGCATATTCAGGCGCCATTTCCACAGGGGGTGCCTATAATTCCATTGGTACCGGATATGATAGCAATGGTGGTGGCTATGGTTACGGTGGGTACTTCAGTGGCTATATCGATGAGTTTAGATTTTCAAAAGACGTAAAGCGTTGGACGGGCAGTTTCACATCTCCAGTCAATGCTTATGCACCAAATCCGACTGTTACAGTTGGAGGGGCTGTAGCAACCAATGTCAGTTTTGTCAACTCTACCACCATTACCGCAAGTACACCGGCAAAAATAGTCGGACCTGCGGATGTAACAGTGACCAATTCAGACGGTCAGAGCGCGACCCTTACAGGTGGATTTACATACAACGGACCGACAGTTTCCTCGATTTCTCCTACGAGTGGGCTGACCATTGGCGGAACGAACGTCATGATAACCGGCACAAACTTTTTAGGTGGTAATGATTCGTACACCAAATTCCTGCTTCATAGTGATGGTAATGGATCGGTATTTATCGATTCTTCCACAGGAGCTAAAACAGTTACCGCTAATGGCAATGCCACACAATCAAGAACGCTGTCTAAGTTCGGCGGATCGAGTACGTACTTCGATGGCAGCGGGGATTATCTCACGATGTCAACTTCTGCTGACTTTGATCCTGGAATTTCAAATTTTTCGATTGATACATGGATATATCCAACAGCATCAACCCAGAAAATTGCCCAGTTTGGAAATGCCGGTACTAATGCTGCATACACACTTTGTATCAACAGTGGTCAAATTACGTTTATAGCATGGCAATTGCAGCCATCAAGCCCGTTGGTAACCAGTGGCAGTACAACTGTCCCAATGAACACATGGAGTCATGTCGCACTTGCCAGGGACGGACAATACTTCAAAATATACATTAATGGAACGCTGGCGGGAACTTCAGGTGCATACTCAGGAGCCATTTCCACCGGGGGTGCCTATAATTCCATCGGTACCGGGTATGATAGTAATGGCGGTGGCTATGGTTACGGTGGGTACTTCAGTGGATATATTGATGAATTCAGGATTTCAAAAGACGTTAATCGCTGGACGAATAATTTCACTCCTCCGAACAATGCTTACGTACAAAATCCAACGATTACTTTTGGTGGGACTGCTGCAACTAATGTTAATTTTGTCAACTCCACCACTATTACCGCAAAAACGCCTGCAAGCACGGCTGGTACAGTAGATTTGACAGTTTCCAATTTTGATGGACAAGGTGCGATGCTTTCGGGTGGATTTACATACATTGCACCGACCGTTTCCGCGATTTTCCCAACCAATGGACTAACTGCCGGCGGAACGAACGTCACAATTACCGGTACGAACATTTTAGGCGGCAACGATTCGTACACCAAACTCCTACTTCATGGTGATGGCAGTGGCTCGACATTTACCGACTCTTCACCCGGTGCTAAAACAGTCACTTCTAGTGGCAATGTATCTCAATCAACTTCGATATCGAAGTTCGGCGGATCAAGTGCATACTTCGACGGCAGTGGGGATTATCTTACTTTGCCAACTTCCTCCGATTTTGATCCGGGAACATCGGATTTTACAATGGATGCATGGATCTATCCAACAGCAGCATCTTCAAAAATTGCGCAGTTTGGAAATGCCGGTGCCAATACTGCATACACGCTTTACATCACCAGCGGGCAAATCAATTTTATAGCTTGGCAGTTGGGAGGAGTGTTAGTAACCAGTGGAAGCACTACCGTTCCAATCAATGCCTGGAGTCATGTCGCACTTACCCGTGACGGACAATATTTCAAGATATACATCAATGGAACGCTTGCTGGAACTTCTGGTGCATACTCAGGCGCCATTTCCACAGGGGGAGCCTATAATTCCATCGGTACCGGGTATGATAGCAATGGCGGTGGATATGGTTACGGAGGATACTTTAGTGGATATATTGATGATTTTAGGTTTTCAAAAGGCATTAAGCGTTGGACAAACAATTTCACTCCTCCAACCAATGCATATGCACCAAATCCTGTGATAACTATTGGAGGGAATACTGCGACCAATGTCAATTTTATCAATTCAAACACCATTACTGCTGACACACCTGCAAATACGGCAGGCGTGAAGAATGTGACCGTGACCAATTATGACGGGCAAGGTGGGACACTCTCAGGTGGATTCACATACTACTAATCACATGCAGGTTGTTGATAACGTGACTACTGAGTATATAACGACAACCTGATAAGATTAAATATTTTGCTCGCAGCAAACGTTGTCTTAAATATTAATAAAAAATAAAAAACTAAATATATTGCAAATCAAGTGGTTGCAGTATTATTAACTAAAGAGTGGATGTAAAAGGTACTTTTATCTAAATGTTAAATTTGGAGATTCAGCCAAATTTTATATCTTTGATTGGAAGTTATACAATATAATATATAATTTAAATAAGAAATGAAGAGTAATTATCAGAAAATCAAGTTAAAACATTGTTTTTTTGCAATCTCAATCTTTGTATTGGCATTTGTACAGGTACAAAATGTAATTGCGCAGGATGTAAGCCTGAAGATTCATTTAAGTAAGGTTTTTTCCAGTAAAATTAGTTTATTGCCTCTATCCGGAGCAGGGGCATTGAAACCGTTTATAGAAAAAAATAATATAAAGGATAAGGAGACAGTCGTACTAATTATTCCAAAAGATAAATTACCAGGGCAGTTCGTCCTGCGGTTCGATTATGTGGAAAAAGAGGGGAGTACCCCCTATCCATCGGAAAGGTATTTCTTCATCGGTAGTCAGGACCTGGAGCTTTGGGTACAACCAAAGTCGGTAAATAATCCGGATAGTACCTATTTTCAAAAGGGGGAAAAGGAAAATGCGCTATTTGCCGATTTTTCAAAGGACAATATGAAACGCAAGGAGCAATTAGGTCTGTTGCAAAACTTCCTGATGAGCTACGATCAACCTCAGTCTAAATTTTATACCATTGGTATTGAAGAATATGAAAATCGCCGCAATGAATATAACAAGTGGGTGAGTTCCCAGGTTGAGTTGCACAAAGATGCTTTTGTGAGTTGCACTTTCCCGTTCCAGTATGTTCAGCCCATTGTGTGGAGAGGCAATGAAAAGGAAAGAATGAATAGTCTGATGGAACATTATTTTGATGGCATGGACTTCAAAAACCCTCAGTTGGCAAATACGGCCGAATTGAAAGACTGGATGAATAAATATGTAAACCTTTATGGAGCCATGTCAACTACGGTTACTCTTAGGGACTCCCTGTTTACTCTTGCAGGGAAAAGGGCTATCGAAAAATCAAAGACAGGCCATCCGCTTGTTTACGGCTGGATGGTAGATTATTTCTATGCCGGTTTTGAAAGCTTTAATATCAGTTCGGGCATCAAAATGCTGGAACCATACCTCAACGATCCACTTTGCCTGACCAATAAGCGAAAAGCAATAGAGGTAAGGTTAAAGGGTATGGAGACTCTGGTAGTAGGTTCTGTTGCACCAGATTTTCCCTGGAAAATGAATTCGGGAAAAATAATTCAATTTCATGATTTCAAGACAGAAGCTAAGTATAAACTGGTGATGTTCTGGTCGGCAGATTGTCAACATTGTAAGGAATTATTAGCTAAACTTTACCCCTGGTATGAGAACCCAGCATACCGGGAATTGTTGGATGTATTTGCCATTAGTGTGGACGAGACAGATACTGAAATTCCTGCATGGGAAAAAGCTGTTGCCAATTATCCGGCCTTTAAGCATAAAAGGGCTGAAAAAGGGATACGGAGTCCGGAAGCAAGTGCATACTTTGTATTGGCAACACCCACTCTGATTCTGGTGGATGCTAAAACCAACCAGATTGTTGCTTTACCCGAAAATGTAGAACAGTTACAGGCGGCAATGAAATAATAGGAAAAATAAGAATAAGAATATTGTCTGGTTGAAAAAAATGATCCATTGAATAAACATGTGTTCGGTGAAAATTTTTAATTCTGCAGATATAATTTGTTTCATTTCTTTTACATCCAATTTACATCTGTTTTACCTTTTCCCATAGTTGAGTCATATCAAAGCCGTATATATAGCGTATCTATATATACTTGGGATATTTACGGCTTTGATATGACTCAACTATGGCTTAAGTATGGAACTATGTAAAATAGATGTAAATTGGATGTAAAAGAAATTAGGTTGTTCCCTTTAAATTTCTCAGAGTGAAAAAATATATTTTTCAAACAGTAAACTAAATTAAGACTGTATACAAGTCAGTTACCCGTAAAGAAATAAACCGGTAAATCAGATACGGAATAAAATATCTATTATAATTTTATTTTAACCTGTTAAATAGAAAAATAGAAGAAATGAATATTATGAAATCAACTTAATTAATTTGTTTTGAGACGACTACTCATTTTAGCCTTACTAGTTACTTTAGTTCTGATTGCCGGGCACAGCCTGGTTTCAGGACAGAGTCATTTTAGGGTGATGGGTGATATTCCTCATCTGCCACAAATTGATCCGGCCAGCATTACTTCCCCGGAAGTAGGGATGTTGATTTATAGTATTCCTGATTCAAAACCATTGATTTATACAGGGTCTGCCTGGGAGACACTCTGTACAGGTAATATCTCTTCCTTTACAGCTCATGAGTATTTTGTTGTAAAGAACGGCATACCTTTCCTTCCCACTTTTTCGAGTCCACCAACCGGCATATTGGCTTCAGGTACCATTTATTATTCTACACTCAACAAAGCTTTAATGGTTTTCGACGGGAGTGGCTGGACCCGGATGATAAATATGATAACCGGCACGATAGCTCCAAGCAATGGCTTTATTGCCGGGGTTGGTGTAAAGACCGTCAAGCTGCCGGTTCTGAGTTCTAATCCATCACCTGCAGGATTAGTTGCAGGAGCATTTTATATCAATTCTGTCAGCAAGATAATCCGGTTTTATGATGGACTCCTGTGGCAGGATATCAGTTGCCAGGCCAATGTGCAGACCCTTCCGATAACCTCAGTGACCGGTCATACGGCTACCGGTGGCGGTGATGTAACCTCCAATGGCATTTCGCCGGTTACCTTAACCGGAGTTTGCTGGAGTACTTCAATAGATCCTGATACAACACTCTCAACCAGGACCAGACAGGCAACATCAGGCTTGGGCATTGGTATTTTCTCAAGTCCGATAACAGGTTTACTTCCATTGACTACCTATCATGTGCGCGCTTATGCACTAAACAGCCAGGGAATTGTTTACGGGCAGGACCGAACATTTACTACCCCGATTGCACCGCCAACACTTATTACGCTGGATGCAACAGGCATATCAAGTATCACTGCACAAAGCGGTGGTGACATCTCTTCTGATGGCGGTACTCTGGTAACGAGCCGTGGAATTATCTACAGCTCAGTTTCCGATCCGCTTACCGACTTTTTACATGCCGTAACCAATGATGGATCTGGCGCCGGGTATTTCACCAGCACGTTGAACGGATTACTTGGAAATACAGTTTATTATGTAAGGTCATTTGCCGTAAACAGTGCCGGAACAGCTTATGGTAACCTGGTGCAATTTACAACATTACTGCCTGTCTTAGCAGACATGGGCTCAGATTTGGCAATCAGCAATATCACCGGTACTACCGCCACTGCTACCACTACCGTTCTAACCAATGGTGGTGCTTTGGTTACCGGCAGGGGAGTCTGCATCAGTACCGATCAATTAATATACAATTGCTTCCCATCCACTACGATCAACCCGACCGATGTGGGTACTTTTACAGTCGATCTTTCCGGATTGACTCCGGGAACAACTTACTATGTCAATGCATATGCGGACAATAGCGCAGGAAGGTCTTACAGCAGTGAAATCAGTTTTACTACAGCAGCACTGGCGCATATCACTACCACTGCTCCTTCCGGATTGGCAGGGACAACCCTCAACAGTGGCGGTAACGTGCTGGATGATGGAAATTCTGTGATCATCTCCCGCGGTATTTGCTGGGATACGTTGCCCGATCCGGCGATAACCCTTAGTACTAAAACAGTAGAAACCTTCACGGGTGACGGCACCGGTACCTTTACCAGTGTTATGACCGGTCTGACGGCAGGGAAAAGGTATTATGTGCGGGCTTATGTCATCAGTGGAGTCGGGGTGGCGTACGGGCAACAAGAGCAGATTACCCTTCCTGAATTCGCCAAAGTACTTACCCTTGCAGCTTCTTCACTCTTCGATACCACTGCCACGGTGGGTGGAAATGTGTTGAGTGATGGCGGTTCTCCGGTTACCGAAAGAGGTGTTTGCTGGAGCACGTTGCCCGTCCCTACCTATGGCACTTTGAATACCTCTGACGGTGATGGCTTGGGAATTTACATGAGTATCATTACCGGACTCACCCCTCGCAGTGTATATCATTACCGGGCATATGCTAAAACTGCAGTCGGGATTTCATACGGTGAAGACCGGACCTTCATTATTGATCCGGATGCTCCGACTATCATTACGCTCGATATAATTGGTATAAGCAGTATCGTCGCAACCAGCGGAGGCAAGATCACCATCAACGGACTCGCGCCTATTACCCGTAGGGGAATTATCTGGAGTACCAAAGGCGACCCTGTTGATGATCCTGATCAGTTTATTACCAACGACGGTTCGGGTGTGGGTGAGTTTCCAAGTGATATGAAGCATCTGTTGGGTACTACTACCTATTATGTCAGGGCGTATGCCGTGAATGCGTACGGAACTGCTTATGGTAACCTTTTGACGTTCAAAACCATGCCTCCGGTACTTTCGGGCTTGAACCCACCCACTTTCAGTGGTACGGTCAATACTGCTTCCACGGCTACCTTTTTGATACTACACAACGGTGGAGCGCCCATTACCGATCGGGGTATATGCTATTATACCACCGATTCGACAAATAAAACCTGTGTGCCGTCCACTACCGTGAACCCGCTGGATATTGGCACCTTCAACGTGGATCTACAGAACCTGGTGCCGGGTACTACCTATTACGTAAAGTCTTACGCAACCAATGACGTAGGCACAGCTTACAGCACCGAAACGAGTTTTAAAACCTCTTCCCTGCCAATAGTGACCACCACCGTACCGAATCAGATACAGGGACGGAGTGTTTATAGCGGTGGTACTGTTTTCTATGTGGGGGATATGAATTTGCAGGCTCATGGTGTGGTATGGAGTACCTCGCCAAACCCTACTATTGACCTGGTTACCAAAACATCCGAATCCGTTACTGGTGCCGGTACCGGCATTTACACCAGCTACCTGAGCGGGTTGACTCCAAACACCACTTATTATGTGAGAGCGTATGCTATCAATAGCGATGGGGTAGGGTATGGGGAGAACCTAAGCTTTTTGACTGCCGACTATCCTGTGCTGGTTACCACTACACCACATTCTATGACTACGAACTATGCTGTTCTGGGAGGCGAGATCTACAGCGATGGCAATAGCGCTGTCACCGAACGCGGAGTTTGCTACAGCACTTTGCCCAATCCGGCCTATAGCGATAGTCATGTGGCCGATCCAGAGGCAGCGGGCATGGGTGTTTATGTCATCCAACCGTTTAAGAACGGCAATCTGATCATGGGCGGATTGAGAGAAAATACTAAATTCTACGTGAGGGCTTATGCCGTGAACAGTGCCGGTGTGGCTTACGGTAACCTGGATAGTATGATGATGCAGCCGAGTCAACTCATCACCTACGATGCCAGCAGCATAACTATTACTTCCTTCACCATGAGTGGTACGGTCAACAGTACCGGGTATCGTGATATTGGCAATAAAGGTTTCGTATGGAGCACCACCAACCCCAACCCCACGGTCAGCGACAATTCCTCGTATGAAGGCTACTGGGCAGGAGGAATTGGCAGAAATATATTCAACCTGCCTACCGACACGAAATATTACTATCGGGTTTATGCCTACACCTCTGTTGGATTGAAGTATGCAAATGTGGATAGTGTGAGTACTTTGCCATCCTTGCTGGCTACTATTACCACCGCACATCCAAGTGCTATGGCTTCATCATCCGCCGTATCGGGAGGTACTATTTCATTCAACGGCAACACAGCCATTACAGAACGCGGTGTTTGCTTTAGCATTTCGCCCAATCCTACCTTAAGCGGGAATCACACTGTTACAGGTTCAGGGACAGGTACGTTTGTTACCAACCTGACCAACCTGTTTGGCAGCACCAAATATTACGTGAGAGCGTATGCCGTGAATACCGCCGGTGTGTCTTACGGTAGTCTCGACAGCCTGGTTACCGCTCCTCCGGTATTGCCGGCAGTTAGCACCACGGATGCGATCAATATAGGAAGCGTTACAGCGTTAGGGCGAGGCAATGTAAGCGACGCCGGCGGTGCCACGGTGAGCGAGACAGGTATTTGCTGGAACCTGACGGGTGACCCTACTATCGCCGATAACAATGTGAAAGCCGGTAGCGGAACAGGCAATTTCTCGGCCACCTTGACCGGCCTGACTCCGGTAACCAGATATTATATGAGGGCATATGCTGTCAACAAAGTGGGTCTTGCGTACGGTGATGTAATTAGCTTCTCGACCTTCACACTGGCTACTATCGTCACCTCGCCCGTAAGCGATGTCACCAATATCACCGCTACCGGTGGAGGTCAGATCAGCAGCGACGGAGGAACGGCGGTAACTACCAGCGGCATCTGCTGGAACACTACCGGCGTGCCAACCATCGATGACTCCCATACTACCGGGGATGTCGGTATCGGCAGCTTTATCCACAGCATGAGTGGACTTATGGGCAGCATAACGTATTATGTGAGGGCTTATGCCACCAACCAGGCCGGCACAGCCTACGGACAGGTGGAAAGCTTCATTACCCAGCCTCCGGTTATTCCTACGCTCACAGCCATTCCTGCAATCAACGGGAGCGAGGGCTTGCATGTGAGCGCCGGAGGAACAATTATTAGCAATGGCGGTGGACTTATCACCACCGAAGGCCTGGTATGGAGCACCAGTCCCTCCTTTGTTCCCGATACTGTTATTATCAACCGCAGTACAATAGCCGGTTCGGGTAATTTTACTGCCATAGCGAACCGCCTGCAACCAGGCAAAACCTATTACATACGGGCTTACGCCACCAATTCCACAGGAACGGGATATTCGGACAACGTGGTAAGCATTACCACTTACGACTATCCGACGGTGACGACCGTAGTGCCCGATCTTTCGAGTGTTACCAGTATGTCTGTCCAAACAGGAGGGAACATTACTTCCGATGGAGGCACCGAAGTAACAGAAAACGGCCTTTGCTGGAATGTTGTTTCACCACCCACCATCAGCGATAGCGTACTTGTCAACGGTGTGGGAACAGTCAGCTTTATCCGTAGTCTAACCAATTTGTTTGGTAATACGACCTATTACGTGCGTGCATATGCCAAAAACGGCGTTGGGGTTGCATACGGGCAGGTAGAGACCTTTACCACATTGCCACCGGTACTGGCTACCATTACTACTTTGCCGACGCATCCTACCTCTTCGACTACCGCAACGGGAGGTGGCAATATCACCACCAACGGCGGTGCATTAGTAACCACACGCGGGGTGGTTTGGGGTATCAGCCCAACCTTTATTCCCGATACAGTTGTGGTTAACAGGACGGCCACCACCGGCTACTTTGTGGGTTCTTTCAATAGTTTGATGACAGGTTTGCAGGCAGGAACTGAGTATTACGTAAGGGCCTACGTGGCAAACAGTGTCGGGGTCACTTACGGTGAGTTGGCCAGCTTCAGAACACCAAACCTGCCAACGATAATCACGAACTACGCCTACCCCGATGGGCCTACCAAAGGAAATGTGGGTGTTATTATCACCAACAGGGGCGGCGTACCCCTCTCTGCCAGAGGTGTGGTGTGGAGCACCACGATAGGCTTCAACCCAGATACGGTTCAGGTCAACAAGATGTCTGCAACCACCACTGACTCCATCTTCGAGATGGCATTGAAAAACCTGAAGGGCGCTACTACTTACTATGTGATGGGATATGCCACCAATATCGCGGGGACTGCTTACGGCAATCTGCTTAGTTTCAATACTGATCCGGCGCAAGTAGCGACCCTGACCACCATAGAGGCAACCAGTATCAGTTGGACAAGCATCACCTCGGGCGGCACTATCTCCGACAACGGGGGTGAACCCATCACCACCCGCGGTATGATATGGAGTACTACTCACGGCTTCCGTCCCGACACAGTGGTTGTGAACCGAACAGCCACTACCGGGGTGGACGACAAAAAGTTTATTTCCGGTATAAACGCCCTGAAGGTGAATACGACCTATTATGCAAGGGCTTATGTGGCCAATAGTATCGGCATCGCCTACGGCAATGAAATCAGTTTCATCACCCTAAGCATACAGACTATGGCTGCATCTGCAGGCTCGGATGGATACACAGGCAGTGGAGGCGGGAATATCATCGGGGACGCAAACACGGCAGCCCCCATTACCAACCAGGGAATCATCTGGAGTCCGGCTCACGACCCTACTGTAGCCTTATCCACCAAAACTTCCCTTGTCTCTGGTGCTGCAAGTACCGGTAAGTTCTACAACGAGATGGCAGGCCTCATGCCCGCCACCACCTACTATGTCCGCGCTTACGCCACAACCGCTCAGGGCATCGCATACGGCAATGAGGTAAGCTTTACAACACCCGTAGCCCTGCCTGTCTTGACTACCAACCTGGGTACCCCGATCTCCCGGTCGTCGGTATTTACCGGCGGTAAGATATCCACCAACGGCAATGGAGCGATCACCGCCAAAGGGATCATCTGGAGTACCAACCCGAATTTCAATCCCGATACGGTGGTAGTAAACCGCACGATGGACGGTACCGGATCGGCCAACTTTACCAGCACCGCCACAGGCCTGCAATTGAGTACATCATATTATATCCGGGCGTATGCCACTAACAGTTCCGGAACCGCTTACGGCAACCAGGTGCCCGTTTCCATTTTCCCCACAGCTCCCATGCTGAATACGGTAGATCCCACAGCCGTAACAGGGAATTCAGCCACCAGCGGTGGGATCATCACCATGGACGGTGGATCGGATGTCACGCTCAAGGGCATGTGCTGGGCTACCCATAGTAACCCTACGGTGACTGACTTCAAAACAACTAACGGTGCTGGAATGGGTACGTTCTCTCAAGGGTTAACAGGTTTGCAACCCAATACCTTATACTATGTGCGCTCTTATGCGGTGAACAGTATCGGGACGGGATATGGCTCTGAAAAGACCCTGCTTACCAATGGCATACCGACCCTTACTGCTACTTATCCGGCGACGGACATCATCGCTACCACTGCCACTGCCGGTGGCAAGATAACCGATGATGGGCGCAGCCCCATCCTCACACGTGGTATCGTATGGAGTATTTATAGTAACCCGACCATTTTGCTGACAACCAAGACGTTGGATGATACTACCCGTGCTATCGGCAGTTTCTTAGGCAAAATGTCGAAATTACAGCCCAATACCACTTATTACGTACGTTCCTATGCTACCAATGGTGTGGGGACTGGATACGGGAGCGAAACAACATTTACCACGTTACAGGTTATGTTGCCTTCACTCACCACGATACATCCGTTCAATATAGACACCATTAAAGCAACGGGTGGGGGAGATATCTTCGATAATGGTGGTATGCCGGTAACAACAAGAGGTATCTGCTGGAGTACGCTGCCAAATCCAACGATAGCCCTGCTCACTAAGATAAACAATGCCACAGGCGGAGACAGCATTTATACCAACACCATGGCAGGTCTCTTCCCGGGCACAAAATACTACGTCCGTGCGTATGCCACCAACAGCAAAGGAACCGGGTATGGAAACCTGGATAGTTTGACTACCCTTGCAGTCCGGGCCACCGTAAGCAATGTGGTTATATCCCATATTACACAAAGTGCCTCGACCGATTCTGCTTCAGTAATAACTGATGGCGGGGCACCGGTTACCAGCCGTGGCCTTTGCTGGAATACCACGGGTGCACCTACGATTGCCGATAATATTATCCAAAAAGGAACAGGATTAGGAAGCTTTACGGATTCGTTGACTAGCCTAGTAGAAGGTCCGACATATTATGTCCGTGCCTTTGCCACGAATTCAGCAGGTACTGGATATAGTCCGGTGGTAAGTTCCTTCAGGATTTGTCCTGCTACCTTTACCGTGATGCATTATGCAGGTTTGAACGGTGCACCGGTTGATAAAACAGTCACATATCATTCTGTAAGTAGTTCGATTTCAGGTAAGGCTGTTTGTTGGCTCACGCAAAATCTAGGGTCAGATCATCAGGCAGCTTCAGCAACCGATGCTACAGAACCTTCCGCAGGCTGGCACTGGCAATTTAACCGTATACAGGGGTATAAACATGACGGTACAACCCGTTCACCATCCTCGCCATGGATAGCTTCGATTTCCGAAAATGCCAATTGGTTGCCAATAAATGATCCTTGTAAACAACTTTTAGGGCGTGGATGGCGTATCCCTACTATCACAGAATGGCAAAGAGCATATTTAACTCCTCAAAACTGGTCAAATTATACAGATACGTATAATTCTGTATTAAAGCTGCATTCTGCAGGTTATCTAGACTATACCAATGGCTCATTAGGCGTTGGTTCCGGTAATTACTGGAGCAGCTCTCAAGTTAATGCTACCAACAGTTCATATATATACATCACGGGTAGCCAGGTGAGTTTACCCAATGTCACAAAAGCCTATGGCCTTTCAGTCCGTTGTTTGCGTGATACTCTTGTAGTATCTGTAACTGATGTCATAATACCAACAGCAACTATGACTTTAAACTCAGCCAACGGATTGTCTAATGTTACTTCCGATGGAGGATCTTCCCTTTTATCCCGTGGATTGTGCTGGAATACAACCGGCAGTCCAACCATAGCTGATAACATTGTTTCTACAGGAATAGGTTTAGGCAGCGTATCAGAAAAGTTAACCGGATTAGTGGAAGGTCCAACATATTATGTACGGACCTATGCCACAAACGCTAAGGAAACAACTTATAGTTCGTTAGTGACAAGTTTTAAACTGTGTAACCCTTTTACAGTAACACATGTTGCAGGCCTTAATGGTGCTCCGGTGACGAAAACTGTCACATATCAAACCGTTAGCAGCAATATCTCTGGAGCCCCACGTTGTTGGTTGACTCAGAATTTAGGTGCTGATCATCAGGCTACCTCTGCAAGCGATGCCACTGAAGCATCGGGTGGCTGGTACTGGCAGTTTAACCGGTCGCAAGGATATCAATATACAACAACCCGCATACCTGCAAGTGCCTGGATAACCACTATTTCAGAAAATACTGACTGGATGCCTTCCAATGACCCTTGTTCACTTCTTCTGGGAGGAGGTTGGCGTATCCCAACTTCTATTGAATGGCAGAATGCATCTGGTTTTCCACAAAGCTGGTCAAACTACACGGATGCGTACAATTCGGTGATAAAACTTCATGCTGCGGGTGCTCTTGACTATACAAGTGGTTCGCAGGTAGGTTTCGGTTCAAGCGGTAATTATTGGAGCAGTTCGAGACTCAATACAGTTAACAGTCTGTATGTATACATAACTTCAGGTAGTGTCACTATGCCCAATGTTCCAAAGACTTATGGCCTTTCAATTCGTTGTTTACGCGATAGCATTATTCTCACAAAGCCGATGGTAGGTAATGTAATTATTTCCAATATAACCTCAACTTCAGTCGATGTCACAGCATCTGTATCAACTGACGGAGGATCAGTTGTTACAAGTCGGGGTTTTTGCTGGAATACTACAGGAAATCCTGTCATAACAGATAATAATGTACCTAATGGAGCCGGAACTGGAAGCTTTATCAGTACCCAGAGTGGATTAACCGGAGGAACTTATTATGTTCGTGCCTATGCCACGAATTCAATCGGCACCGCATATAGTCAGGTGGTGAGCTCCTTCAGGATTTGTCCATCTGCCTTTACTGTTTTGCATGTTGCCGGGTTCAATGGAGCACCGGTAGACAAAACTATAACCTATCATTCTGTAAGTAGTTCATATTCCGGAAAGGCAGCCTGCTGGTTAACCCAGAATCTGGGCGCCGATCATCAAGCGGCCTCTGTTGGAGATGCTACTGAAGCAACATCAGGCTGGTATTGGCAATTTAATCGTTCACAGGGATATAAACACGATGGCAGTACCCGCACACCGTCAACTGTCTGGAATACCAGTATCTCCGAGTCAAGCGATTGGCTGACTACCAATGATCCTTGTTCTCTTTTGTTGAGTTCAGGTTGGCGTATCCCAACTTATACTGAATGGTTGAATGCACATGGCGCTCCTCAAAACTGGAACAATTATACCGACACTTACAATTCTGCATTAAAACTCAATTTGGGTGGTTATATTGTAAATTCAACAGGTAACCTGCTCGACCGTGGAAATTATGGAAATTACTGGAGCAGTACAAGCTTAAGTGCAGCAGCTGGTTGGTATCTTGAAAATTACTCTTCCACAAGTACTGTTAAAACAGGGAATCCTGATAAATCTTATGGATTTTCAATCCGATGCTTGCGAGATACACTTTTGATCTCAAAACCCTCTGTAAGTACTGTCACTTTTACTAATTTGACCTCATCATCAGCGGATGTTACAGCATCTGTAACTCCTGATGGTGGATTGCCTGTAACTATTAAGGGAATTTGTTGGAATACTACCGGTAATCCTGTTCTGACGGATAATCCTGTATTCAATGGAGGCGGTACGGGAAGCTTTACCAGTACCCTAAGTAGTTTAACAGAAAAGAAATATTATGTGCGAGCCTTTGCAACAAATTCAGCCGGTACCACGTATAGTCCGGTGGTGAGTTCATTTATGATTTGTCCATCTTCCTTAACAGTTCAGCACTTCCAGGGTTTGGACGGTGCTCCCGTTGATAAAACAGTTATATATCACTCAGTCAGCAGCTCACTTTCTGGAAAAACGGCTTGCTGGATTACTCAGAACCTTGGGGCAGATCACCTGGCAACTTCAGCTACTGATGCCACAGAACCCTCAACAGGATGGCACTGGCAATTTAACCGATTACAGGGGTATAAACATGACGGTACAAACCGTACGCCATCCGGACCATGGATAACATCCATCTCAGAAAATGCTGATTGGTTACCAAATAATGATCCATGTAAACTCCTTTTGGGGCGTGGATGGCGTATCCCAACTTCAACAGAATGGCAGATGACATATTCAGCTCCTCAAAACTGGTTAACATATACCGATACATATAATTCGGTGGTAAAGTTACAAGCTGCAGGGTATCTCGACTATCCAAATGGTTCAGTAGGTCCAGGCGCTCCTTCCGGTAATTACTGGAGTAGTTCTCAATTTAATGCAACCAACAGTTCGTATTTATACTTCACCGGTAGTTCTGCGAACTTATCCAATGTCACGAAAGCTTATGGCTTTTCTGTTCGTTGTTTACGGGATACAATTACTATATCAGTAACTGACGTTATTATACCAACCGCAAATATGACTTCGAACACTGCCATTGGATTGTCAAATGTTACTTCTGATGGAGGCTCTCCACTTTTATCCCGTGGATTGTGCTGGAATACAACCGGAAATCCAACCATATCCGATAACATTGTTTCTACTGGTAGTGGTTTAGGCAGTATCTCTGAAACGTTATCTGGATTGGTTGAAGGTCCAACATATTATGTACGAGCCTATGCCACTAATTCTAAGGAGACAACTTATAGTCCAACTGTGTCTAGTTTTAAAATGTGTAACCCTTTTACTGTTATGCATTTGGCAGGATTTAACGGTGCGCCGGTGACCAAAAATGTCACATACCAAACCATAAGCAGCAATATATCCGGAGCGTCACGCTGTTGGTTAACGCAAAATTTAGGGGCAGATCATCAAGCTGCCACGGTTGGTGATGTCACGGAAGCAACATCGGGCTGGTATTGGCAGTTTAATCGTTCACAGGGATATAAACATGATGGTAGTACCCGCACTCCTTCAAGTATATGGGATACCAGTATATCCGAGTTGAGCGACTGGCTACCAGTCAATGATCCTTGTTCGCTTTTGCTAAGCTCAGGTTGGCGTATTCCAACTTATACTGAATGGTTGAATGCACATGGAGCTCCTCAAAACTGGAACAATTATACCGACACTTACAATTCTGCATTGAAACTCAATTTGGGTGGTTATATTGTAAATTCAACAGGTAACTTGCTCGACCGTGGAAATTATGGAAATTACTGGAGCAGTTCAAGCTTAAGTGCAGCAGCTGGTTGGTATCTTGAAAATTACTCTTCCACAAGTACTGTTAAAACAGGAAATCCAGATAAATCTTATGGATTTTCAATCCGTTGCTTAAGGGATTCACTAGTGATTTCAAAACCATCAGTAAGTAATGTATCTATTTCAAATGTCACCTCAACTTCAGTTGATGCTTCAGCTGCCGTTACCCCTGATGGAGGTTCAGCAGTTACAGTCCGGGGTATATGTTGGAATACTACCGGAAATCCTGTGCTGACGGATAATCCTGTTCTCAATGGAACCGGTACAGGGAACTTTACCAGTACACTGAGTGGATTAACCGAAAAAACGTATTATGTGCGTGCGTATGCAACAAATTCATCCGGAACCGCATACAGCCCGAATGTGTATATTTTTAAAGTTTGTAAACCTGTTACTGTAGTGCATGTGGCAGGTTCTGCGGGAGCTCCGGTCTCAAAAACCGTCACTTATTCTGTGGTTAGCTCCAATGTTACCAACAAATTAATGTGCTGGCTGGCACAAAACCTCGGAGCTGACCAACAGGCTGTCTCGGCAACTGATGCTTCGGAAGCTTCTGCCGGATGGTACTTCCAGTTTAACCGTGTACAGGGTTACAAACATGACGGAACTACCCGCACTCCAAATGCTTACGCGTGGACAACTGCTAACGGCGAAAACTCCGGTTGGACAGCTGCTAACGACCCGTGTGCTGTTATGATTGGACAGGGATGGCGTTTGCCAACCAGCTCCGAATGGCAAACCGCCGTTGCTGCACCCCAGAACTGGATCAACTACACAAGTACCTATAATTCCGCGCTTAAAATACATGCGGCAGGGTACCTGAGTGTAGGTTCAGGATCTTTGACCAGCCGCGGGTCGGATGTTATGTACTGGTCAAGTACACAGAATGGAGCAAACCCCGTTAATGCCTACGAATTGCGTATCAACACAGGCATAAATCCTGTGGAAGAAAATACCAAAACTTTCGCTACACCCGTTCGGTGTATCCGGGATACTTTGGTAATTTCTGCTCCGACTATCAGCAACGTGGATATACCCACTGCTACTATGACATCCACCCTGGCTGTGGGCAATGCCGCCGTTAGTTCCGATGGAAGTTCAGTCGTTACCGAACGAGGGCTGGTATGGAATACTACCGGAATGGCACCCACTATTGCCGACAACAAGATTGTTGCCGCCGCCGCCGGAATGGGAACATTCTCCATTAGCATCCCCGGACTGATACAAGGGCCTGTTTATTACGTGCGTGCTTATGCTGTTAATGCAATGGGAATTACTTATAGCCCTGCTGTCAGCAACTTCAAGATATGCCCTACCAACTTTACTATAATGCATGTGGAAGGAATGAATGGTGCGCCGGTAACTAAAACCGTGACTTACCACTCCATCAATACGAGTATATCGGGTGGAGTCTCCAATTGCTGGCTGACACAAAACCTGGGAGCCGACTCCATCGCAAACCGCTCAACGGATGCCACAGAATCCTCTGCCGGGTGGTACTTCCAGTTCAATCGTGCGCAAGGGTTCCAGTATACCTCTTCACGTTATCCGGCTACAACGTGGATCACCCCTATCAACGAAGCCTCCAACTGGTTGCCGGCTAACGACCCCTGCGCTCTCATGCTTGGTAACGGATGGCGTTTGCCTACCAGTTCCGAATGGACAACAGTTGGTGCAGCGCCTCAAAACTGGGTCAATTACACAAGTACATATGGTTCTGTACTTAAAATTCATCCTGCAGGGTGGCTACTTGCAGCTTCGGGAACTTTGACTAGTCGTGGGTCGGATGGTATGTACTGGTCAAGTACCCAAAATGGAGCAAACTTCGTTAATGCCTACGAATGGCGTATTAACACGGGTATAACTCCTGCGGAAGATAATACCAAAGCTATCGCCACCCCTGTACGCTGCCTGTTGGATGTATCGGCTGTTTCCACTCCGACCATCAGCAACGTGCTGACACCGGCTGCTACCATAACATCCAATTCAGCCGTGGCTACCTGCAATATCAGTGCCGACGGTGGAACCGCGGTTACGGAACGAGGATTTGTGTGGAACACAATCGGTACAGTTCCCACAATTGGCGACAACATAATAGTGGATGGTAGCACAGGAATAGGTTTGTTCTCTAAAACGCTGACAGGACTTATAGAAAACTACAATTATTACATCCGGGCATATGCCGTGAATGCACAAGGTATTGTGTATAGCCTTTTAACTACCCAGATTAAAATTTGTAACTCTGTTACGGTAGTACATGTGGCGGGTTCTGCCGGAGCTCCGGTCTCAAAAACCGTCACTTATCCCGTGGTTAGCTCCAATGTTACCAACAAGCTGATGTGCTGGCTGGCGCAAAACCTCGGCGCAGACAAACAGGCTATCTCGGCAACGGACACCATAGGAGGTGCCTCCGGGTGGTACTTCCAGTTTAACCGTTTGCAGGGTTACAAACACGACGGAACAACGCGTACACCAAACGTTTACGCGTGGACAACTGCTAACGGAGAAAACTCCGGTTGGACGGCTGTCAACGACCCGTGTGCCGTTATGATTGGACAGGGATGGCGCCTGCCCACCAGTTCCGAATGGCAAACCGCCATTGGTGCTCCCCAGAACTGGGTCAACTATAACAGTACCTATAGTTCGGTGCTTAAAATTCATGCAGCAGGATGGCTCAATACGGCTTCCGGAGCTTTGACCAGCCGCGGGTCGGATGCGATGTATTGGTCAAGTACCCAGAATGGAGCAAACCCCGTTAATGCCTACGAATTGCGTATCAACACCGGCATAAATCCGGTGGAAGAGAACACCAAAACTTATGCCACCCCCGTACGCTGTATCAGGGATACACTGGTGATTTTAGCACCGAATGTCAGTAACGTAACTATACCTACCTCTACCATGACTTCCACCCTGGCTGTGGGCAATGCTGCCATTAATTCTGATGGCGGTTCTGCTGTTACCGAACGCGGGCTGGTATGGAATACTACCGGAGTGGCACCCACTATTGCCGACAATAAGATTGTTGCTGCCGCCGCTGGTATGGGAACATTCTCCATTAGCATCCCCGGACTGATACAAGGCCCTGTTTATTACGTGCGTGCTTATGCCATTAATACAAAAGGAATCACTTACAGCCCCGCTGTCAGCAACTTCAAGATATGCCCCACCAACTTTACTGTAATGTACGTGGAAGGAATGAATGGTGCGCCGGTAACTAAAACTGTGACCTACCACTCCATCAATACAAGCATGTCGGGTGGAGTTTCCAAATGCTGGCTGACACAGAACCTGGGAGCCGACCAACAGGCCGCTTCGGCAACTGATGCCACAGAATCCTCTGCTGGGTGGTACTTCCAGTTCAACCGTGCGCAAGGGTTTCAGTATACCTCTTCACGTTATCCAGCTACAACATGGATCACCCCCATCAACGAAGCCAGCAACTGGTTGCCGGCTAACGACCCGTGCGCCCTCATGCTTGGTAACGGATGGCGTCTGCCTACCAGTTTCGAATGGCAGACCGCTGGAGCAGCGCCTCAGAACTGGGTCAATTACACAAGTACATACAGTTCAGTTCTTAAAATACATCCTGCGGGATGGCTCCTTGCAGATGCCGGAGCTTTGACTAGTCGTGGGTCGGATGGTATGTACTGGTCAAGTACCCAAAATGGAGCAAACTTCGTTAATGCCTACGAATGGCGTATTAACACGGGCATAAATCCTGCGGAAGATAATACCAAAGCTATCGCTACCCCTGTACGCTGCCTGCTGGATGTATCGGCTGTTTCCACTCCGACCATCAGCAACGTGCTGACACCGGCTGCTACCATAACAACCAATTCAGCTGTGGCTACCTGCAATATTAGTGCCGACGGTGGAACTGCGGTTACCGAACGCGGATTTGTGTGGAACACAACCGGTACAGTTCCTACCATTGGTGACAACAAAATAGTGGATGGTAGCACTGGCATAGGCTCGTTCTCTACTACGCTCACCGGATTAACGGAAAATAAAAACTATTATATCCGGGCATATGCCATGAATGCACAAGGGGTCGTGTATAGCCTTTTAACTACCCAGATTAAAATATGTAATCCTGTTACGGTAGTGCATGTGGCGGGCTCTGTAGGAGCTCCGGTCTCAAAAACAGTCACTTATTCCGTTGTTAGCTCCAATGTTACCAACAAGCAGATGTGCTGGCTGGCGCAAAACCTCGGAGCAGACCAACAGGCTGTCTCGGTAACCGATGCCTCGGAAGCTTCTGCTGGCTGGTACTTCCAGTTTAACCGTATGCAAGGTTACAAACATGACGGAACTACCCGCACTCCAAACGTTTATGCGTGGACAACTGCTAACGGAGAAAACTCAGGCTGGACGGCTGCCAACGACCCGTGTGCCGTTATGATTGGACAAGGATGGCGCCTGCCCACCAGTTCCGAATGGCAAACCGCCGTTGCTGCGCCCCAGAACTGGGTCAACTACACAAGTACCTATAGCTCCGCGCTTAAAATTCATGCAGCAGGATGGCTCCTTGCAGCTTCGGGAGCTTTGACCAGCCGCGGGTCGGATGTTATGTACTGGTCAAGTATCCAGAATGGAGCAAACCCCGTTAATGCCTACGAATTTCGTATTTATTCCACAGGCATAAACCCGGTGGAAGAAAACACCAAAACTATTGCTACCCCCATACGCTGTATCCGGGATACACTGGTGATTTTAGCACCGAATGTCAGTAACGTAACTATACCTACCGCTACCATGACTTCCACCCTGGCTGTAGGTAATGCTGCTGTTATCTCCGATGGAGGTTCTACTGTTACCGGACGCGGGCTGGTATGGAATACTACCGGAATGGCACCCACTATTGCCGACAATAAGATTGTTGATGTTGCCGCCGGCATGGGAATATTCTCCAATAGCATCACCGGACTGATACAAGGACCTGTTTATTACGTGCGTGCTTATGCTATTAATGCAAAGGGAATTACTTACAGCCCTGCCGTTACCAACTTCAAGATATGCCCTACCAACTTTACTATAATGCATGTGGAAGGAATGAATGGTGCGCCGGTAACTAAAACTGTGACTTACCACTCTATCAATACAAGCATGTCGGGCGGATTATCCAAATGCTGGCTGACACAGAACCTGGGAGCGGACCAGCAGGCCACCTCGGCAACCGATGCCACAGAATCCTCAGCCGGGTGGTACTTCCAGTTCAACCGTGTGCAAGGGTTCCAGTTTACCTCTTCTCGCTATCCGGCTACAACGTGGATCACCCCCATCAACGAAGCCACCGACTGGTTGCCGGCTAACGACCCCTGTGCCCTCTCGCTTGGTAACGGATGGCGTCTGCCCACCAGTTCCGAATGGCAAACCGCTGGCGCAGCACCTCAAAACTGGGTCAATTACACAAGTACGTATGGTTCTATTCTTAAAATTCATCCAGCGGGATGGCTCCTTGCAGCCTCGGGAGGTTTGACTAGCCGCGGGTCGGATGGTATGTACTGGTCAAGCACCCAAAATGGAGGAAACTTCGTTAATGCCTACGAATGGCGTATTAACACGGGTATAACTCCTGCGGAAGATAATACAAAAGCTATCGCCACCCCTGTACGCTGCCTGTTGGATGTATCGGCTGTTTCCACTCCGACCATCAGCAACGTGTTGACGCCGGCTGCTACCATAACAACCAATTCAGCCGTGGCTACTTGCAATATCAGTGCTGACGGTGGAACCCCGGTTACCGAACGTGGATTTGTGTGGAATACAACCGGTGCGGCTCCCACCATTGGCGACAACAAAATAGTGGATAGCAGCCCAGGCATAGGCTCATTCTCTACAACGCTCACAGGACTGACGGAAAATAAAAACTATTACATCCGGGCATATGCCATGAATGCACAAGGTCTTGTGTATAGCCTTTTAACTAACCAGATTAAGATATGTAACTCTGTTACGGTAGTACATGTGGCGGGTTCTGCCGGAGCTCCGGTATCAAAAACCGTCACTTATCCCGTTGTTAGCTCCAATGTTACCAACAAACTGATGTGCTGGCTGGCGCAAAACCTCGGAGCCGATAAACAGGCTATCTCGGCAACGGACACCATAGGAGGTGCCTCCGGGTGGTACTTCCAGTTTAACCGTTTGCAGGGTTACAAACACGACGGAACTACCCGCACTCCAAACGTTTATGCGTGGACAACTGCTAACGGAGAAAACTCCGGCTGGACGGCTGTCAACGACCCGTGTGCCGTTATGATTGGACAAGGATGGCGCCTTCCCACAAGTTCCGAATGGCAAACCGTCGTTGCAGCGCCTCAGAACTGGGTCAACTACTCAAGTACATATAGTTCATCGCTTAAAATTCATCCTGCAGGATGGCTCCTTGCAGCTTCCGGAGCTTTGACCAGCCGCGGGTCGGATGGTATGTACTGGTCAAGTACCCAAAATGGAGCAAACCCCATAAATGCCTACGAATTGCGTATCAATACCGGCATAAATCCAGTGGAAGAAAACACCAAAACTATCGCCACCCCTGTAAGGTGTATCCGGGATACACTGGTGGTTTTATCACCGAATGTCAGTAACGTAACCATACCTACCGCTACCATGACATCCAACTTGGCTGTGGGCAATGCTGCTGTTAGTTCCGATGGAGGTTCTACTGTTACCGAACGCGGGCTTGTATGGAATACTACCGGAGTGGCACCCACTATTACCGACAATAAGATTGTTGCTGCCGCCGCCGGAATGGGAACATTCTCCATTAGCATCCCCGGACTGATACAAGGGCCTGTTTATTACGTGCGTGCTTATGCCATCAATGCAAAGGGAATTATTTACAGCTCAGCTGTCAGCAACTTCAAGATATGCCCCACCTCATTCATTGTAATGCACGTGGAAGGACTGAATGGTGTGCCGGTAACTAAAACTGTGACTTACCACTCTATCAATACAAGCATGTCGGGCGGATTATCCAAATGCTGGCTGACACAGAACCTGGGAGCCGACCAACAGGCCGCAACCGTAACAGATGCTACTGAATCCTCCGCCGGGTGGTACTTCCAGTTCAACCGTACGCAAGGGTTCCAGTATACCTCTTCACGCTATCCGGCTACAACATGGATTACCCCCATCAACGAAGCCTCCGACTGGTTGCCGGCTAATGACCCTTGCGCGCTCATGCTTGGAAACGGATGGCGTCTGCCTACCAGTTACGAATGGCAAACCGCTGGCGCAGCACCTCAAAACTGGTCCAGTTACACAAGTACATATGGTTCTGTACTTAAAATTCATCCTGCAGGATGGCTCCTTGCAGCTTCGGGATCTTTGACTAGTCGTGGTTCGGATGGTATGTACTGGTCAAGTACCCAAAATGGAGCAAACTTCGTTAATGCCTACGAGTGGCGTATTAACACGGGAATAACTCCTGCGGAAGATAATACCAAAGCTATCGCGACCCCTGTACGCTGCCTACTGGATATATCGGCTGTTTCCACTCCGACCATTAGCAACGTGCTGACACCGGCTGCTACCATAACAACCAACTCAGCCGTGGCTACCTGCAATATCAGTGCCGACGGTGGAACTGCGGTTACCGAACGTGGATTTGTGTGGAACACAACCGGCACAGTTCCCACCATTGGAAATAACAAAATAGTGGACGGTAGCACAGGCATAGGCTCGTTCTCTACAACACTCACAGGATTAACGGAAAATAAAAACTATTATATCCGGGCATATGCTATGAATACACAAGGGGTCGTGTATAGCCTTTCAACTACCCAGATTAAAATATGTAACCCTGTTACGGTAGTGCATGTGGCGGGTTCTGTCGGAGCTCCGGTCTCAAAAACAGTCACTTATTCCGTGGTTAGCTCCAATGTTACCAACAAGCAGATGTGCTGGCTGGCGCAAAACCTCGGAGCAGACCAACAGGCTGTCTCGGCTACTGATGCTTCGGAAGCCTCTGCCGGGTGGTACTTCCAGTTTAACCGTGTGCAAGGTTACAAACACGACGGAATTACCCGCACTCCAAACGTTTACGCGTGGACAACTGCCAACGGAGAAAACTCCGGCTGGACAGCTGCCAACGACCCGTGTGTCGTTATGATTGGACAGGGATGGCGCCTGCCCACCAGCTCCGAATGGCAAACCGCCGTTGCTGCTCCCCAGAACTGGGTTAACTATAACAGTACCTATAGCTCCGCGCTTAAAATTCATGCAGCAGGATGGCTCCTTGCAGCTTCGGGAGCTTTGACCAGCCGTGGGTCGGATGTTATGTACTGGTCAAGTTCCCAAAATGGAGCAAACCCCGTTAATGCCTACGAATTTCGTATTTATTCTACGGGCATAAATCCTGCGGAAGAAAACACCAAAACTATCGCCACCCCTGTACGGTGTATCCGGGACACCTTGGTGGCTTTCGCACCTATTATATCGGCCTTTTCCACACCGACCATCAGTAACGTGCTGACACCGGCTGCTACCATAACATCCAATACTGCCGTAGCTACCTGCAATATCAGTGCCGACGGTGGAACCGCGGTTACCGAACGCGGATTTGTGTGGAACACAACCGCTACAGTTCCTACCATTGGCGACAACAAAATAGTGGATAGCACCCCAGGCATAGGCTCGTTCTCGTCAACACTCACAGGACTGACGGAAAATAAAAACTATTATATCCGGGCATATGCCATGAATGCACAAGGTATTGTGTATAGCCTTTTAACTACCCAGATTAAACTATGTAATCCTGTTACGGTAGTGCATGTGGCAGGTTCTGCAGGAGCTCCGGTATCAAAAACCGTCACTTATCCCGTAGTTAGTTCCAATGTTACCAACAAGCTGATGTGTTGGCTGGCGCAAAACCTCGGAGCTGATCAACAAGCTGTCTCGGCAACTGATGCATCGGAAGCTTCTGCCGGGTGGTACTTCCAGTTTAACCGTTTGCAAGGTTACAAACACGACGGGACTACCCGCACTCCAAATGTTTACGCATGGATAGCTGCTAACGGAGAAAACTCCGGTTGGACGGCTGCCAATGACCCGTGTGCCGTTATGATTGGACAGGGATGGCGCCTGCCCACCAGCTCTGAATGGTCAACCTCAGTTGCTGCGCCTCAGAACTGGGCCAACTACACAAGTACCTATAACTCTGCGCTTAAAATACATGCTGCAGGATATCTCAGTGTAGGTGCCGGAGCTTTGACCAGCCGCGGGTCGGAGGGTATGTATTGGTCAAGCATCCAAAATATTGGAAGCACAGTTAATGGCTACGAATTGCGTGTTTATAGTGGCAGCATAAATCCTGTGGAAGAAAATACCAAAACTTTCGCCACTCCCGTACGGTGTATCCGGGATACTTTGGTAATTTCTGCTTCGACTGTCAGCAACGTGGATATACCTACTGCTACTATGACTTCCAACTCGGGTGTGGGCAATGCTGCCATTAATTCTGATGGAGGTTCCGCTGTCACCGAACGCGGGCTGGTATGGAATACTACCGGAGTGGCACCCACTATTGCCGACAATAAGATTGTTGCAGCTGCCGCCGGAATGGGAACATTCTCCATTAGCATACCCGGACTGATACAAGGGCCTGTTTATTACGTGCGTGCTTATGCCATTAATGCAAAAGGAATCACTTACAGCCCAGCTGTCAGCAACTTCAAGATATGCCCCACCTCATTCATTGTAATGCATGTAGAAGGAATGAATGGTGCGCCGGTAACTAAAACAGTGACTTACCACTCCATCAATACGAGTATATCGGGCGGATTATCCAAATGCTGGCTGACACAGAACCTGGGAGCCGACCAACAGGCCTTCTCGGCAACCGACGCCACAGAATCCTCCGCCGGGTGGTACTTCCAGTTCAACCGTGCGCAAGGGTTCCAGTATACCTCTTCACGCTATCCGGCTACAACGTGGGTCACAGCCAATAATGAACCCACCAACTGGTTGCCGGCTAATGACCCCTGCTCCCTTTTGCTTAGTAACGGATGGCGTCTGCCTACCAGTTCCGAATGGTCAACCGTTGGTGCAGCGCCTCAAAACTGGGCCAATTACACAAGTACATACAGTTCAATCCTTAAAATGCATGCTGCAGGGTACCTCAGTGTAGGTTCCGGAGGTTTGACAAGCCGGGGGTCGGAGGGTATGTACTGGTCAAGTACTCAAAATGTAACAAGCACTGTTAATGGCTATGAATTGCGTATTTATAGCGGCAGCATAAATCCTGCGGAAGAAAATACAAAAACTTTCGCCACCCCTGTACGCTGTCTGTTAGATGTATCGGCTGTTTCCACACCGAACATCAGCAACGTGCTGACACCGGCTGCTACCATAACAACCAACTCAGCCGTAGCTACCTGTAATATCAGTGCCGACGGTGGAACTGCAGTTACCGAACGCGGATTTGTGTGGAACACAACCGGCACGGTTCCCACCATTGGCGATAACAAAATAGTGGATAGCAGCACTGGCATAGGCTCGTTCTCTACAACACTCACTGGATTAACGGAAAATAAAAACTATTATATCCGGGCATATGCCGTGAATGCACAAGGTATAGTGTTTAGCTTTTTAACTACCCAGATTAAGATATGTAACCCTGTTACGGTAGTACATGTGGCGGGTTCTGCCGGAGCTCCGGTATCAAAAACCGTTACTTATCCAGTTGTTAGTTCCAATGTTACCAACAAGCAGATGTGCTGGCTGGCGCAAAACCTCGGAGCCGACCAACAGGCTGTATCGGCAACTGATGCCTCAGAAGCCTCTGCCGGGTGGTACTTCCAGTTTAACCGTTTGCAGGGTTACAAACACGATGGAACTACCCGCACTCCAAATGCTTACGCGTGGACAACTGCTAACGGAGAAAACTCCGGTTGGATGGCTGCCAACGACCCGTGTGCCGTTATGATCGGACAGGGATGGCGCCTGCCCACAAGCTCTGAATGGTCAACCTCTGTTGCTGCGCCCCAGAACTGGATCAACTACACAAGTACCTATAGCTCCGCACTTAAAATACATGCTGCAGGGTACCTCAATGTAGGCTCCGGAGCTTTGACCAGCCGCGGGTCGGATGCTATGTATTGGTCAAGCATCCAAAATGTTGGAAGCACCATTAATGCTTACGAATTAAGGATCAACACCGGTATAAATCCTGCAGAAGAGAATACCAAAACTTTCGCTACCCCCGTACGGTGTATCCGGGATACTTTGGTAATTTCCACTCCGACTGTCAGCAACGTGGATATACCCACTACTACCATGACCTCCACCCTGGCTGTGGGCAATGCCACCATTAACTCCGATGGAGGTTCAGCTGTTACCGAACGAGGGCTGGTATGGAATACTACCGGAGTTGCACCCACTATTGGTGACAACAAGATTGTTGCTGCTGCCGCCGGAATGGGAACATTCTTCAATAATATCACCGGACTCATACAAGGGCCTGTTTATTACGTGCGTGCTTATGCCATTAATGCAAAAGGAATCACTTATAGCCCTGCTGTCAGCAACTTCAAAATATGTCCCACCTCATTCATTGTAATGTATGTGGAAGGAATGAATGGTGCGCCGGTAACTAAAACTGTGACTTACCACTCCATCAATACGAGTATATCGGGTGGAGTCTCCAAATGCTGGCTGACACAGAACCTGGGAGCCGACCAACAGGCCGCCTCGGCAATTGATGCCACAGAATCCTCCGCCGGGTGGTACTTCCAGTTCAACCGTGCGCAAGGATTCCAGTATACCTCTTCACGCTATCCGGCTACAACGTGGGTCACAGCAAATAATGAACCAACCAACTGGTTGCCGGCTAACGACCCCTGCTCGCTCATGCTTAGTAACGGATGGCGTCTGCCCACAAGTTCCGAATGGTCAACCGCTGGTGCAGCTCCTCAAAACTGGGTCAATTATACAAGTACATACAGTTCAGTTCTTAAAATACATGCGGCAGGGTACCTCAGTGTAGCTTCCGGAGGTTTGACAAGCCGGGGGTCGGAGGGTATGTACTGGTCAAGTACCCAAAATGTAACAAGTACTGTTAATGGCTACGAATTGCGTATTTATAGCGGCAGCATAAATCCCGCGGAAGAAAATACCAAAACTTTCGCCACCCCTGTACGGTGCCTGTTGGATGTATCTGCTATTTCCACACCGACCATCAGCAACGTGCTGACACCGGCTGCTACAATAACATCCAATACTGCCGTTGCTACCTGCAATATCAGTGCCGACGGAGGAACTGCAGTTACGGAACGCGGATTTGTGTGGAACACAACCGGCACGGTTCCCACCATTGGCGACAATAAAATAGTGGATGGTAGCATTGGCATAGGCTCGTTCTCTACTACACTCACAGGACTGACGGAAAATAAAAACTATTATATCCGGGCATATGCCGTGAATGCACAAGGTATTGTGTTTAGCCTTTTAACTACCCAGATTAAGATATGTAACCCTGTTACGGTAGTGCATATGGCGGGTTCTGCCGGAGCTCCGGTCTCAAAAACCATCACTTATCACGTGGTTAGCTCCAATGTTACCAACAAACTGATGTGCTGGCTGGTGCAAAACCTCGGAGCAGACAAACAAGCTATCTCGGCAACGGACACTATAGGAGGTGCCGCCGGGTGGTACTTCCAGTTTAACCGTTTGCAAGGTTACAAACACGACGGAACTACCCGCACTCCAAACGTTTATGCGTGGACAACTGCGAACGGAGAAAACTCCGGTTGGACGGCTGCCAACGACCCGTGTGCCGTTATGATCGGACAGGGATGGCGCCTGCCCACCAGCTCTGAATGGTCAACCTCTGTTGCTGCGCCCCAGAACTGGGCCAACTACACAAGTACCTATAGCTCCGCACTTAAAATACATGCGGCAGGGTACCTCAATGTAGGCTCCGGAGCTTTGATTAGCCGCGGGTCGGAAGGTATGTACTGGTCAAGCATCCAAAATGGTGCAAGCACCGTTAATGGCTACGAAATGCGTATTTATAGCGCCAGCATAAATCCGGTGGAAGAAAATACCAAAACTTTCGCCACCCCCGTACGGTGTATCCGGGATACTTTGGTAATTTCTGCTCCGACTGTCAGCAACGTGGATATACCCACTGCTACCATGACCTCCACCCTGGCTGTGGGCAATGCCGCCATTAACTCTGATGGAGGTTCAGCTGTCACCGAGCGCGGGCTGGTATGGAATACTAACGGAATGGCACCCACTATTGCCGACAATAAGATTGTTGCTGCTGCCGCCGGAATGGGAACATTCTCCATTAGCATCCCCGGACTGATACAAGGCCCTGTTTATTACGTGCGTGCTTATGCCATTAATACAAAAGGAATCACTTACAGCTCCGCTGTCAGCAACTTCAAAATATGCCCCACCTCATTCATTGTAATGCATGTGGAAGGACTGAATGGTGCGCCGGTAACTAAAACTGTGACTTACCACTCCATCAATACGAGCATATCGGGCGGATTATCCAAATGCTGGCTGACACAGAACCTGGGAGCCGACCAACAGGCAGCAAACGTAACGGATGCCACAGAATCCTCCGCCGGGTGGTACTTCCAGTTCAACCGTGCGCAAGGGTTCCAGTACACCTCTTCACGCTATCCGGCCACAACGTGGGTCACGTCCAATAACGAAGCCACCAACTGGCTGCCGGCAAACGACCCTTGCGCACTTTCGCTTGGTAACGGATGGCGTCTGCCTACCAGTTCCGAATGGTCAACCGTTGGTGCAGCTCCTCAAAACTGGGTCAATTACACAAGTACATACAGTTCAGTTCTTAAAATACATGCGGCAGGATACCTCAATGTAGCTTCGGGAGGTTTGACTAGTCGTGGGTCAGAAGGTATGTACTGGTCAAGTACCCAAAATGTAACAAGCACTGTTAATGGCTACGAATTGCGTATTTATAGCGGTAGCATAAATCCTGCGGAAGAAAATACAAAAACTTTCGCCACCCCTGTACGTTGCCTGCTGGATGTATCTGCTGTTTCCACACCGACCATCAGCAACGTGCTGACACCGGCTGCTACAATAACATCCAATACTGCCGTGGCTACCTGCAATATCAGTGCCGATGGTGGAACTGCAGTAACGGAACGCGGATTTGTGTGGAATACAACCGGCACGGTTCCCATCATTGGTGACAAAAAAATAGTGGATAGCAGCCAAGGCATAGGCTCGTTCTCTACAACACTCACAGGACTGACGGAAAATAAAAACTATTATATCCGGGCATATGCTGTGAATGCACAAGGGATCGTGTATAGCCTTTTAACTACTCAGATTAAGATATGTAACCCTGTTACGGTAGTGCATGTGGCAGGTTCTGCCGGAGCTCCGGTCTCAAAAATCGTCACTTATCCCGTGGTTAGTTCCAATGTTACAAACAAACTGATGTGCTGGCTGGCGCAAAACCTCGGAGCTGATCAACAAGCAGTCTCGGCAACTGATGCCTCGGAAGCTTCTGCCGGGTGGTACTTCCAGTTTAACCGCATGCAAGGTTACAAACACGACGGGACTACCCGCACTCCAAACGCTTACGTGTGGACGGCTGCTAACGGAGAAAACTCCGGATGGACGGCTGCCAATGACCCATGTGCCGTTATGATTGGACAGGGATGGCGTCTGCCCACCAGCTCTGAATGGTCAACCGCTGCTGCAGCGCCTCAGAACTGGGCCAACTACACAAGTACCTATAGCTCCGTACTTAAAATGCATGCAGCAGGATGGCTCAATCCCGGTGCAGGAGTATTGACTGGTCGTGGGTCGGAAGGTATGTATTGGTCAAGCATCCAAAATGGAGCAAGCACCATTAATGGCTACGAATTGCGTGTTTATAGCGCTAGCATATATCCTGTGGAAGAAAACACCAAAACTTTCGCTACCCCCGTACGGTGTATCCGGGATACTTTGGTAATTTCTGCTCCGACTGTCAGTAACGTGGATTTACCCACTGCTACTATGACCTCCAACTCGGGTGTGGGCAATGCCGCCATTAACTCTGATGGAGGTTCAGCTGTTACCGAACGCGGTCTGGTATGGAATACTACCGGAGTGGCACCCACCATTACTGACAATAAAATTGTTGCAGCTGCCGCCGGAATGGGAACATTCTCCATTAGCATCCCCGGACTGATACAAGGCCCTGTTTATTACGTGCGTGCTTATGCCATTAATACAAAAGGAATCACTTACAGCTCCGCTGTCAGCAACTTCAAAATATGCCCCACCTCATTCATTGTAATGCATGTGGAAGGACTGAATGGTGCGCCGGTAACTAAAACTGTGACTTACCACTCCATCAATACAAGTATATCGGGCGGATTATCCAAATGCTGGCTGACACAGAACCTGGGAGCCGACCAACAGGCAGCAAACGTAACGGATGCCACAGAATCCTCCGCCGGGTGGTACTTCCAGTTCAACCGTACGCAAGGGTTCCAGTATACCTCTTTACGCTATCCGGCTACAACGTGGATCACCCCCATCAACGAAGCCAGCAACTGGTTGCCGGCTAACGACCCTTGCGCCCTTTCGCTTGGTAACGGATGGCGTCTGCCCACCAGTTCCGAATGGTCAACCGTTGGTGCTGCACCTCAAAACTGGGTCAATTACACAAGTACATACAGTTCAGTTCTTAAAATACATGCGGCAGGGTACCTCAGTGTAGCTTCGGGAGGTTTGACAAGCCGGGGGTCGGAAGGTATGTACTGGTCAAGTACCCAAAATGTAACAAGCACTGTTAATGGCTACGAATTGCGTATCTATAACGGCAGCATAATTCCTGCGGAAGAAAATACCAAAACTTTCGCCACTCCAGTACGCTGCCTGCTGGATGTATCGGCTGTTTCCATTCCGACCATCAGCAACGTACTGACACCGGCTGCTACCATATCATCCAATTCAGCCGTAGCTACCTGTAATATCAGTGCCGACGGTGGAACTGCGGTTACCGAACGTGGATTTGTGTGGAATACAACCGGTACACTTCCCATCATTGGTGATAACAAAATAGTAGTTGGTAGCATAGGCATAGGCTCGTTCTCAACAACGCTCACAGGACTGACGGAAAATAAAAACTATTACATCCGGGCATATGCCATGAATGCACAGGGTATTGCATACAGTTTTTCAATTACCCAGATTAAAATATGTAACCCTGTTACGATAGTGCATGTGGCGGGTTCTGTCGGAGCTCCGGTATCAAAAACCGTCACTTATTCCGTTGTTAGGTCCAATGTTACTAATAAGCTGATGTGTTGGTTGGCGCAAAACCTTGGAGCCGACCAACAACCTGTCTCGGCAACCGATGCCTCGGAAGCTTCTGCCGGCTGGTACTTCCAGTTTAATAGTTTGCAAGGTTATAAACACGACGGAACTACCCGCACTCCAAATGTTTATGCGTGGATAACTGCTAACGGAGAAAACTCCGGTTGGACGGCTGCCAACGACCCGTGTGCCGTTATGATTGGACAGGGATGGCGTCTTCCTACCAACTCCGAATGGCAAACCGCTGCTTCTGCGCCACAGAACTGGGTTAACTACACAAGTACATTTAGTTCGGCACTTAAAATACATGTGGCAGGGTATCTCAGTGTAGCTTCCGGATCTTTGACCAGCCGAGGGTCTGATGGTATGTACTGGTCAAGTACCCAAAATGGAGCAAGCCTCGTTAATGCCTACGAATTACGTGTCAATACTGGCCTAAATCCGGTGGAAGAAAATACCAAAACTTTCGCTACTCCTGTAAGGTGTATCAGGGACGTACTGATTACACCTTGAGGTTGGTTATATCCATGTAGTTATAACTAATACAAATCGTAGGACTCCTGATCGATACCATTTGAGAAAGCAAACCAATAACACTTAGAATTACGATCTTTATTCAGTAGATGCTTTGTTCTGCCTGATCTACTTTAAGAATAAGTAGTTGAAATAATTTAATATGATTATCCGCAAAGTGTCCTATTATAAATTCTGCTTTTGAAATCAGGAGTTTAAAAAACGGCACGAATATCTAATCTCACGAAAATTTTATCTCCAAAGTCTCTTCTGTTAAATTTGAACGGCACACATTTAGATCGTATTCTAAGTATTGGTTCTTTAGTTTATTATGCATGCACAAGAAAAACGGTTGGCGCTGCTGATAGCGAGATGAACCCAGGGCAATAAAGTAGGTATCAATTCAGATTTTACTACAGCTGCCTTTGCGCTTTGACATATTTATCCAATTTAGAATACGTTGTTGAATCATCCGTGATTCATTCAGCGGATTTGTCAACTTGCTCTTTGACAACATTTGTAATTGTAATGAATTCTAAGTTGTTGATAACAATAGTTTTAATCAAGCTTACTTATCCAGGTGACCTCACTTACATTCTTTTTAGATCTTATTTAGACCTGTTTTATCGTAAAACGGATATAAAACGGATATAAAACGGTAGTGAAACGGATATAAAACGGTATTTAAAAGGACCGTTTTATATCCGTTTCACTACCGTCTTGTCTTCATTTTAAGGAAAATGCGGTCTAAAACAAATGAAAAACAGACCTGAATGATGTTATGTTTTTCATTTATGATTTGCCTTTTTAGAAGAAAAAGAAATTTAATGATTTATTTGTTAATCTACAAATGCTTAATTCTCACTGTCCTGCAATGCTAATTGTTAATTGTTAATTATTAATTACTTAAGAGTTTGTCCACTGATCACACTGATTATTAATTAAAAGATTAGCTGGTTTATATTCTTCTGGCACATTCCAACATACAGGACTAATCACCGATAGAAAATGCAACAATAATGGTTTAGTGCGTTTTGCGGATAATCATTTAATTTAATATCGTATTTTTAATTCAAAACAGTAGAATGCATACAGAAGATGCCGACTAGTCGGCATACATAGTTCTTATTGTTAATGGTATGTCGGATTTTAATCCCGATGTCAATTTGGAGGATTACATTCCCATTTCAACTAACACAACTATACATTCGTATTAAGTATAATGAGGAATCGCAAAGACTCATTGGGAGATTGTTGATGGTAAAAAGAGGTTTACACATTCTAACCCCTTTCAATGTCCAGGTAACACCCAGACAATTCCCTCGTAACATAAAAGAATGACACTGAAATGATACACTTAAATCGCTATTTAGTCGAAGCCGGAATTTGCATTAATAGTACTACATGGAGAATAATTTATATTTAAATAAGACAATAAATTGTTCAAGTTACTCATCATTTACAAATGAGTTTTGGTTGAAAATATTTAATCTCTTTTTTCTAAATCATGTAGTAAAAATTAAAAAGCACATTAAATAAATTATTATTTTCTTTAAGTAAGCAAATATAAAATAAGTTTGTTACCTTTGTTAAATGTTAAAGTATGAAAATTATTTAAAAGATATGAGTTCCAAGCTGATCATATCTAGCGTATTGGTAATTTTATAGCTTTATTTATTGATGTGTAAAAATGAAATGGTTGTTGATTGAATCGTACCGTTTTTATGCTTTTCCAAACATAAGAAGGATAAATTAATAAATTTATTAATAAAATGACAAATATAGTTGTTCCATGACAATTGTATTTAAGGCTATCGTCGTTTTTAACCGCACCCCTTTTTTGTAAGTTTTCCTCTTCTTCGGCACGTAAGATTATAAAGTGTCTCTTAAACCAATCCCCTTAACCTGGAATGTATGTTGTTGGTACAGTATTGGAAAATGAATTGCTGTAGTTTATAAATGAAGGAATGAAGTTCCCCTCTTAGTTGTAAGTAAACTGACCACAAATTGTATGATTAAAATCTTAACCTCTGAAATTTTCAGGGGATAATCTTTGTCTTTAGATATCCTTGTTTTACATAAAGAGATTTAAAGTGGACTTATAATATTAGAATAAAAATACGGTGTTGGGCAAAAGTGTGCCGCTTTATTCCTAACCCTGAATGTTTAGTAAAATGTTTTAAGCCTAAGAGAAAATATAATCTTGTTCCTTACGATTAAAATACATTTTTTCATTTGTATAAATGAGGATCCAACTTGAAAAACTAGCTGATTTTTATTTACATGTATAGTACATAACTCGTCCAGGTTGGGAATCTGGTTAAATCTTTATCGATAACAAGTAAGTTACTTACTTCCTACTATTATAGCTATTAACGGTATTTATAACTCAATTTTGAAAAGATCTCTTCATATAATCCTTTTTGTATTTTGTGTTCTGATTGCAGGGTTAAGCTCTGTAACAGGACAGAATTACTTTAGGGTTATAGAAGGAGTACCTCATCTTCCTCAGATTGATCCGGCTGTAATTACTTCTCCCCAGACCGGAATGCTTGTTTTCAGCACCACGGATTTAAAGCCGATGATCTATACCGGGTTGTCCTGGGAAACGCTTTGTACCGGTCATATAAATGCCATAAGTGCCCAGGAGTTCTTTGTTGTTAAAAACGGGATTCCATACCTTCCTACCTTTGCTTCCGTGCCAGGAGGTCCATTGGCATCAGGTACCATTTATTATTCAACGGTAAGCAAGGCTGTAATGGTTTACAATGGCAGTACCTGGACCAAAATGGTCGATATGCTGACCGGGTCGTTTACACAAAGCGCAGGATTTGAAGCGGGTGTTGGTGTTAAAACGTTTAAGCTTCCGGTATTAACTATAAATCCATTGCCCCGGGATGTAGCTGCCGGGGCTTTTTACATCAATGCCACTACAAAGGTTATTTGTTATTTTGATGGTGCATCATGGCAGGATATCAGTTGTCAGGCCATTGTGAAAACCACTCCTGCCAGTTCTGTCGCTGAATATACGGCTTTAGGGGGTGGCGAGGTGACTACAAATGGCGGTTCCCCGGTAACTTTAACCGGAATATGCTGGAGCCCGAATGCAGATCCCGATACATTGCTGACTTCAAAAACCAGCCTTTTTCCAACAGGCTTGGGTTTAGGTATTTTTACCGGTATCATGTCAGGTCTATTGCCAAAAACAACCTATCATATCAGGGCGTATGCCTTGAACAGTCTGGGACTTGTATACGGGGATGACCTGACCTTTACCACTTCGATTGCCCCGCCAACCATTATTACTCTCGAGGCTACAGGAATAACAAGTATTACCGCCCAGAGCGGAGGGGATATTACCTCCGATGGCGGATCACCGATCACCAAAAGGGGGATTTTATGGAGTCCGGTATCCGATCCGCTGAATGATCTGTCACATATTGGTACTGATGATGGCTCTGGCGTTGGATTTTTCCCCAGCACCCTGGATGGATTGCTTGGGAATGCACTCTATTATATCCGGGCGTATGCAGTAAATGCTGCCGGAACGTCTTATGGAAATCTGGTGCAATTTACCACCACGGCACCTGTTCCACCCGAACTAAACCCAATCCTCAGTATAACCGGTATAACGGGTAGCTCGGCAACAGGTACTGCGCTTATTCTGAATAACGGGGGGGCTCTTGTTACTGAACGGGGTGTTTGCTTTAGTACCGATCAGATAAACTACACGTTTATTTCGTCTTCTACAGTCACCCCAACCGACATTGGCACCTTTATGACCACATTGACCGGATTAGCCCAAGGGACAACCTATTATGTAAAAGGGTATGCCAAAAATACTGCCGGAACAGGCTATTCCAGCGAAACCAGTTTTGTTACCGCTTCCTATGCGGGAATAGTTACCATTAAACCTGTTATTACAGGAAGCTTTACTGCCCGCAGTGGAGGTGTTATTTCAAGTACCGGATTTTCCACCATCACCGGACGGGGCATTTGCTGGAGTACGAATAGAAATCCTGCCACTGATCTGGCAACCAAAACTTCCAACACCGTAACGGGTGATGGAACGGGTAGTTACAACAGTGCGCTGACCGGCCTGACTCCCGGTGTGACCTATTATGTCAGGGCGTATGCCATTAATTCTGCCGGAACAGCATATGGCAACCTCGACAGTGTGGCAATGCCTGATTATGCAAAAGTGCATACGTTCGATGCTTCCACCTTATATCTGACAACAGCAACCTGTGGTGGCAATGTTGTGAGTGACGGAGGATCGGCAGTGACCGATCGCGGGATATGCTGGGATACCACTGTAAATCCAACCATAGCTGGCAGTACTACTTCTGAAGGAGACGGATTGGGCTTGTTCACCAGTATTCTGACAGGGTTAGCACCGTCGGTAAATTATCATTTCAGAGCGTATGCCATAAACAGTGTCGGTATATCGTACGGGGAAGACCTGACTTTTACGATCGTTCCGGATGCTCCAATGATTATTACGCTTCCTGTAAAGGATACAACCAGCATGTCGGGTGTGAGTGGTGGCGATATAAAAAGCAGTGGAGGAGCTCCGATAACTTTGCGGGGTATTATGTGGAGTACAGAGGGTGATCCGCTGGCATATCCTGCTTCAACGATAACTACGAATGACGGATCCGGTGTCGGGTATTTCCCCACGAAAATGGATAATTTATTGGGAAGCACCACCTATTATGTCAGGGCGTATGCTGTAAATGCTTATGGAAAAGCTTATGGTGATTTAAAAATCTTTAAGACTTTCCCACCGGTTCTTGCCAATATATTGCCTCCTGATTTCAATATTCAGGATGTTACCAGTACCTCATCCATTGGCGAATTTTTAATCGTGAACAATGGGGGAGATCCCATTACCGATCGTGGAATACGGTATACCACCGACAGGATTAATTACACGTATGTATCTTCTAAAACACTGAATGCAACAGATATAGGAACTTTTGCTGTCCAACTGACGGGTATGGCTCAAAATATGACTTATTTTGCACAGGCATATGCAATTAACAGGGTGGGAACAGCTTTAAGCACTGAATCCAGTTTCAGGACATCCACACCTGCTACTTTAACTACCATTCATCCTGTTTTTATTGGAAACTTTACAGCCCGAAGCGGTGGAAATGTTACAAATACAGGATATACTGTTATCAGTTCACGCGGAATTTGCTGGAGTACAGGCAAAAACCCAACGGTAAGTCTTCCAACCAGAACCAGTGATGCTGTAACAGGCGATGGCTCAGGAACTTTTACCAGCACCTTCGACGGAATGCTTCCGGGAGTAACCTATTATGTGCGGGCATACGCTGACAACAATGCCGGAATGGCTTACGGAAACCTGGATAGCCTTGTCATGCCTGATATTGCAAAGGTAGCAACGATTGCTGCCTCTTCCCTGTACCTGAACACGGCTACCTGTGGTGGAAATGTATTGAGTGACGGCGGAACGGTTGTCACTGAAAGGGGTATTTGCTGGAGTACTGCCCTGAACCCTACCACGTCAAACAGCATTGTCCGCGTTGGAAGCGGATTAGGACTCTTTAGCAAAGTACTGGCCGGTTTGACACCGAATGTAACGTATCATTTCAGGGCTTATGCCATAAACAATGTCGGGATAGCGTACGGTGATGACCTTACTTTTATGGTTACACCAAATGTACCTTTGGTTGTTACGCTTCCCGTAACAGATATTACCAGCATTTCCGGAACCGGCGGTGGAGATGTTCAGAATGATGGAGGTTTTGCCATCATCTCAAAAGGGATTGTGTGGAGCGTTACAGGTGATCCGCTCAACGATACACATGCCCGGAATCTGTCGTATGCCGGATCAGGTTTAGGCATATTTACCGGAACGATGGATAGTCTTTCAGGCAATACAACCTATTATGTCCGCGCGTATGCCACAAATAGTTATGGCCGTGCAAACGGTGATTTGCAGGTATTCACTACGTTGCCGGCTGTTATGGCAACATTACTTCCTCCGACATTCAGCATATCAGATATCAGCAATACCTGGGCAGTCGGGGTATTCACGATCAAAAACAATGGTGGCGCACCTGTTACCAATTGCGGGATACGTTATAGTACCGACAGGGTAACGTATTCATATGTCACATCAACCACATTGAATATTACAGACATAGGCTCCTTTGTGACTAAATTAACAGGTCTGACGCGTAATACAATCTATTACGCACAGTCCTATGCCATAAACGCGGCCGGTACTGCCCTGAGCAGCGAGGTAAGTTTCAGGACACCATCACTGGCAACTTTAACCACCATCACACCAACTGCAATTACAGGATATACAGCGTACAGTGGTGGAAATATAACCGATACAGGAAATGATGTTATTTCTGCCCTGGGAGTATGCTGGAGCTTATCAAAGAATCCGACAGCCGACCTGATTACCAGAACATCGGATCCTGTAGGTAGTTTGGGTACCGGAGTTTTCAGCAGCTACATAGATGGTTTAACTCCCGGAACGAAGTATTATGTCAGGGCCTATGCTGTGAATAACACCGGGGTAGGATATGGTAACCTGGACAGCCTGGTTACTTCTTCCAATTCACTGGCTCATCTGACAACCGCTGCACCATCATCAGTAACCGGATATACAGCCACTTCCGGGGGTAATATCCTATCCGACGGGAATGATAACATTACAGCCAAAGGAGTCTGCTGGAGTGTATTAAAATACCCTACTGCCGACCTGGCAACCAGCACGTCGGAAGCACTGAGTGGTACCAATACGGGTTCATTTATCAGCAGTATCACCGGCCTGACCCCGGGAATGAAATACTATGTGAGAGCATATGCCGTAAACAGCTCAGGTATTGCATATGGTAACCAGGACAGTATATTTACGGCAACCTTTGCTACCGTAACTACTGCCACTCCAACCGGCATTACCAATACTACGGCATTATCCGGAGGGAATGTCCTGGATGATGGACATTATACTGTCTTTACGCGTGGCGTTTGCTGGAGTATATTCCCTGATCCGACAACCGACGATAATTCTGTCACCAACGGAAGTGGTACCGGATCTTACGGAGTAACCCTGACCGGGCTTATGGGAAGCACGAAATATTATGTCCGTGCTTATGCTATCAATAGTGCAGGTACGGCATATGGTAATTTGGACAGTTTGAAAACGTCGGCACCCGTGCTACCGGTTGTTATTACCACCGATGTCATTAATATTGGCGGTATCACAGCCACAGGTACCGGTAATGTGAGTAATAACGGTGGTGATCTGGTCACAGAACGGGGTTTCTGCTGGAGTACTTCTCCTGATCCGACCATTACCGGTGACCATGTTGTTTCAGGTCAGGGTACAGGTAGCTATTCCGGTGGAATGACCGGATTGACAGCCGATACAAAATATTACGTTCGGGCTTATGCAGTCAACAGTGTGGGAATAAGTTACGGCAATGAGATTACATTCTCTACCTTTACCACTGCCACGATTATTACTTCTCCTGCTTTATCGATCACCAGTATCAATGCTAAAAGCGGTGGAAATATTCTCAGTGATGGCGGTGCACTGGTATACAGCAGTGGAATTTGCTGGAATACAACAGGTAATCCGGTACTTACAGATGCTAACACGAACAGTGGGTTGGGTATCGGAGAATTTATCCATACCATAACCGGCTTGATGGGAAATACCACCTATTATGTTAGGGCTTATGCGATCAATAGTGCCGGAACGGCATACGGGAATGAGGAAGTCTTTACGACATCACCTGCTGTAGTGCCGACTTTGGTTACTTCAATTGCAGTGAGTGGCGGGAATGGAAGAACAGGATACAGTGGAGGTACCATTAGCAGCAACGGAGGCGGTGTGATTACAACCGAAGGTGTTGTCTGGAGTACAACAACAGGATTTACACCGGATACAGTGTTGGTAAACAAATCGGTTAAGAGCGGATCGGGCAACTTTAGTTCCACACTTACGAACCTGAAACCGGGCACCACCTATTTTGTAAGAGCCTATGCCACAAACAATGCCGGTACAGGATATGCTACGAATGAGGTTCGCTTTACCACCTATGATGTTCCGGTTATCAATACATTAGTGCCTTCTTCTGTCACCAACGTGGCTGCTGTCAGCGGAGGAAATATTTCTTTCGACGGAGGTTCGGATGTATGGGAAAGTGGATTATGCTGGAGCACGGAGGTTATGCCTGCTGTTTCAGGGGATCATTTCTCCAATGGTCCGGGTTCCGGTTCATTTACCAGGACGATCACCGATCTTCTCGGAAGTACCGTGTATTATGTCCGGGCCTATGCCATTAATGGTTTGGGGATAGCCTACGGGCAACAGGAAAGCTTTACCACGCAACCTCCGGTACTGGCTACCATTTTGACTGTTCAACCGGTGGCTACATCGTCTGTTGCCGGAACCAGTGGTGGTAATATCGTAAGCAATGGCGGTTCGCTGGTTACTACCCGTGGAATCTACTGGAGTACGCAGCCTAACTTTAACGCGGATACGATAACTTCCAACAAAACGGCACAAACAGGCTACTATAAGGGCGTTTTTAATGCATCTCTTACAGGAATGACGCCAAATACGGTTTATTATGTGAAAGCTTATGTCGTAAATTCAGTCGGTGTTTCTTATGGGGCTGAAATGAGTTTCAAAACTCCGTCACTGGCAACGATTACCACAGCATATGCTTCCGCGAATGGTCCGACTAAAGCAGTCAGTGGTGGTGTCATAACTGATGACGGTGGTGCTGCAGTAGGCTCAAGGGGCGTTATCTGGAGTAAAATAGCCAGTTTTAATCCCGATACGGTTACAGTAAACAGGACTTATGATGGCAGTGGTACCGGAAGTTATGTCAGTAGATTAAGCGGCCTGAAAGGAAATACTACCTATTATATACAGGCTTTTGCCACCAATCTGGCCGGTGTAAGTTATGGCAACTTATTAAGTTTCACGACTGATCCGGCGACGCTGGCAACAATGACCACCCGTGATGCCTGGAATATAAACGGTACTACGGCAGCTACCGGAGGGTATGTATCCGATAATGGCGGTGAATCGATTACAGCCAGAGGCGTGATATGGAGCAAAATCCATAACTTCAGTCCCGATACGGTGGTCGTAAATAAAACGGTACAGGGACCAATGGGTATTGGTAATTTTTCAACCACCATGTCAGGCCTTGCCTATGGCACCACATATTATGTCCGTGCCTATGCCATTAACAGCATTGGTGTTGCCTATGGCAATGAAATTACTTTTAAAACACTTGGTTTCCCAATGTTAACAACATTGGCGGTTGCTCCATCCTCCACAGGTTATGCTGCTAGTGGTGGTGGTACGCTCCTGGGTGATGGCGGAGCCAATGTTACAAATCAGGGTGTATGCTGGAGTATCAGTACAAATCCAACGACAGGGCTTTTCACCAAAACAACGTATGACAACTGGTCGGGAAGCAATTTCCGAAGCAGCCTGACAGGCTTATCTCCTGTTACGAAATATTATGTCCGTGCTTATTCTGTCAATAGCCAGGGGACAGCCTATGGAAATGAAGTCACCTTTACAACGCAAGCAGCTTTGCCTGTTATTACAACTACATTTGCCACGCCTACCTCAAAATCAACGGTGTTGACAGGCGGAAATATAACATTTAACGGTGGAGCAACGATTACGCAACGGGGTGTTATCTGGAGTACCGATGCTACCTTTAATCCGGATACTGTTGTGGTAAACAAAACGGTTGATGGCACAGGCAGTGGTAAATTCAACAGCACGGTCTCAAATATGAATTTGAGTATCTCCTATTATATCAGGGCGTATGCTGTGAACAGTGCCGGTATTTCTTATGGTAATCAGATCTCAATCACCCTGTTTCCAACGGCGCCGATATTAAATACCCTTGATCTGACCCAAATATCAGGAACCACTGCCATGAGCGGTGGGGAGATTACCAGTGATGGCGGTGCTCCGGTAACCCTGAAAGGGATCTGTTGGAATATATCCACCAATCCGACTAGCGGTAACTTCCATACAACCAATGGATCGGGGACAGATCTGTTTGCTGCGATGGTTTCAGGCCTGGCACCCAACACCCTTTATTATGTCAGGGCTTATGCGGTCAACAAAATAGGAACGGCTTACGGAATAGAACAAATATTCCAGACAAATGCCATTCCAACACTTACTGCCACTACCCCGGTGACGAAAATAATTGCAACTACCGGAACCAGCGGGGGAGAGATAACCGATACCGGACGCTCACCAATTCTGACACGGGGTATTTGCTGGAGTACATTTAGTAATCCGGATATATCCCTTTCAACAAAAACGACAGACACTTCCTCGGGTAATATTGGCACTTTTATTTCCAATATGAAAAATCTGCTTGCAAATACCACCTATTATGTCCGGGCTTACGCAACGAATGCAGTGGGAACGGGATATGGCAGCCAGGTTCAGTTTACTACCCTGGTGGTGATGTTGCCTTCGCTCACGACCATTCATCCGTTTAATGTGGATAGTGTCAAGGCAACCAGTGGTGGAGATATCTTTGATAATGGCGGTATGCCGGTTACTGTCCGCGGTATTTGCTGGAGTACAACTCCATTCCCGACGATGGCACTTGCATCCAGACTGAATAATGCCACAGGTGGAGACAGTATTTATACCAATACCTTTAGCGGTTTATCCCCGGGAACCAAATACTATATCAGGGCCTATGCCATCAACAGCAAAGGGACAGGGTACGGGAACCAGGATAGTCTGACCACATTGGTGGTGCGGCCATCAATAAGCACTGTGGTGATAACCGGTATCATGAAACTTTCATCTGTCGGGTCTGCTTCCGTGATCACGGATGGCGGTGCACCGGTTACCGATCGTGGCCTGTGCTGGAATACAACAGGCAACCCAACCCTTGCCAATGACACGCTTTCGATTGGAAAAGGAATAGGTGCATTCACCGATTCGCTTAAAAATTTACTGGAAGGCACCATCTATTATGTCCGTGCATTTGCTACCAACAGTGCAGGTACCAGTTACAGTCCTGTTGTGAGTTTCCGTACGCTGACCATTCCAACGCTTATCACTACCAATGTTTCAGGGATAACTGCCGCCAATGTTTCAGGTGTCGTTTTAGCCGGTGCCAATAGCGGGGGTAATATTACAAGTGATGGAGGATCGCCGGTATTGATTCGTGGTATTTGCTGGAGTACCAGTCCTTCACCGATCGATTTATTAACCACAAAAACAACCAACGGGACAGGAACAGGTGCCTTTGGAAGTTCCATGACCGGTCTGGATTTGGCAACGACCTACTATGTCAGGGCGTATGCCCATACTCTTGCCGGCACTGCCTACGGAAATGAACTTAGTTTTACAACACCAACATTACCCACTGTAACGACTACAACTCCGGTTACTTCAATTGCGAATGCCAGTATAGCAGCCAGTGGTGGTGAGGTAACAAATGATGGCGGTATAACTGTACTGGCTCGCGGGTTATGCTGGAGTACAACATCAGGTCCCATAATCACTAACACACATACTTCCGATGGCAGTGGCATGGGTATCTTTATCAGTTCCATGACCGGGTTGCTTGCCAATACAACCTACTATGTCAGGGCGTATGCCACCAATGTTGTGGGAACTGTCTATGGTGATGAAAAGGTAATTGCCACTGCTTCCATTCCAACACTTACGACAGTTATTCCGGTTATTTCGATCACAAATCCTAAAATCGCGACCGGTGGTGGTATTATTACTGCCGATGGCGGAGCTACTGTCACATCACGTGGCGTTTGCTGGAGCACTTCAATTGCACCCGTTGCCACCGGTCTTCACACAAATGATGGAACGGATATTGGGACATTCAGCAGTACGATGACAGCATTGGTTGCGGGTACAGTATATTACGTCAGGGCATATGCAACAAATAATGTGGGTACTGCCTATGGAAACGAGATCAGCTTCACGACTCCTTCTGTTCCGGTAGTCACTACCTCTCCAACATCGTATACGTATTTAGATCCGAAAAATGCGACCGGTGGAGGTTCTGTTACCAGTGATGGCGGGGCAGACGTTACTTCACGCGGGATCTACTGGAGTACGTCCAATTCTGTACCGGTGGCCACGGACCTCCATACCTCGGATGGGGCCGGTATAGGCGATTTTGCAAGTCTGTTAACCGGATTGGCGAAAAATACGACTTATTATGTAACTGCCTATGCAACCAATATTGTAGGTACGGGTTACGGACTCAGGCTGGTGATCAAAACACCGACTACTCCGACGATTATAACTACGGTTGCTAATGTTTCAACAATTGATAATAGCATAGGCATCTGTGGAGGTAATATTACCGATGATGGTGGAGCACCGGTAACTGCCCGTGGTGTTTGCTGGAGTTCATCGAATACTGCACCGGTTATCACCGGCATTGATTTTAACACTTCCGATGGTGCGGGCTCAGGAGTATTTATCAGTACTGCCTCAGGATTGTCAAATAATGTAACGTATTATGTACGGGCATATGCCACCAATGCCCTGGGAACGGTATACGGAGCTATGGTAAGTTTTGTAACAAAAAATCTTCCGGTAGTCACTACGACTGTTCCGATAGTTTCGACGGCGGAACCGGGTGTCGGGAACAGCGGAGGCAAGGTTACCACCGATGGCGGGGCAACTGTTACTGCCCGGGGCGTTTGTTGGAGTGCCACCAATTCAATACCGGATATCACAGGATCACATAGTACCGATGGCACAGGATTAGGAGTATTTACCAGTATTATGAACGGTCTGGATGTAAGCAAGCTTTACTATGTACGGGCTTATGCCATCAATTCTGCCGGTATAGCTTACGGGAATACATTATTGCCGGTTCCTCCTACGGTCATTGCTACCGTTATTCCGGTTTTGTCGACAACTGATAACAGCATTGCCACGAGTGGTGGAAATGTGACGGACGAAGGTGGTGCATCGGTACTGGCACGTGGTGTTTGCTGGAAAATATCAGGATCACCATTGACGACAGATGCCCATTCTATAGATGGCACGCGTTCCGGATTATTCAGCAGCACGATGACCGGACTGTTGAATGGCACAACCTATTATGTCCGTGCCTACGCAACCAATGTCCTTGGAACTGTTTATGGAAATCAGGTGACCATTACCACTAAAAATATTTCAACCCTTACCACTGTTATACCAACCCTTTCAAATGCAGAACCCGGTATTGTCAGGAGTGGAGGTACCATTACGGATGATGGGGGAGCAGCAGTTACTGCCCGTGGCATTTGCTGGAGTTTTGACAATACAATTCCGGATATAACAGATTCACTGAGCACGGATGGTACCGGTTCAGGAGCATTTACCAGTTATTTAAACGGACTTGATGCTACAAAGAAATATTATATTCGTGCCTATGCTACTAATGCAGCTGGAACAGCATACGGGAATGTACTGATTCCAACAGTTCCGGTAGTTGTAACAACAGCCGGTCCTGTCATTTCGACGACCGACAACAGTCAGGCAACATCGGGTGGTACTGTTACCAATGAAGGTGGAGCCGCCGTTACTGAACGGGGTGTTTGCTGGAGCTCTGCTGTATCAAACCCTGTTACGACAGATTTCCATACGACTGATGGTAGCCGTTCGGGAATTTTTACCAGCACGCTCACCGGACTGGTGAACGGTACCACGTATTACATACGGGCATATGCTACAAATGCGCTTGGAACAGTCTATGGTGCGTATGTTAGTTTATTGACTAAAAAAATACCGACACTTACCAGCGTCGTTCCTACAATAAGTGCTACCGAACCAGGTATAGTCAACAGTGGAGGTTCCATTACCAGTGACGGGGGTGCTACCGTTACGGCACGTGGAGTCTGCTGGAGTAGCGTACATCCGGTTCCGCTTATCACCGACTCCTTTAGCATTGATGGGACTGGTACAGGTGCATTTACCAGCACAATGACCGGTCTGGATGTAAGTAAAAAATATTATGTGTGTGCCTATGCCACCAACCCGGCAGGTACTGCCTATGGAAATGTGGTCGTTCCAACCACACCGGTGGTTACAACTACTGCCGGACCTGCAGTTTCTCTCACCGACAACAGCATGGCTTTCAGTGGTGGAAAAGTGACCAATGAGGGTGGGCTTCCCGTTACTGTTCGCGGTGTATGCTGGAGTTCCGTAACAACTCCTTATCTGACCGATCCTCATACAACCGATAGTGGCCGTTCGGGTACTTTTACCAGTATTCTGACCGGATTGCAGAATGGCACTACGTATTATGTCCGTGCGTATGCCGTAAACGCCCTGGGAACAGTTTACGGAGGTACTGTCAATTTTGTAACGAACGTCATTCCAACGCTTACTACAGCTGTTCCAACCGTTTCTACCGTTGAACCCGGTGTTGGTAACGGTGGAGGCTCGATCACCAATGACGGGGGATCTGCTGTAACCGCTCGTGGAGTCTGCTGGAGTACCACCAAAATGGTACCGGATATAACCGATTCCCACAGCACCGATGGCTCAGGATCAGGCGTGTTTACCAGCATCATGAATGGACTTGATGTTACTAAAAAATACTATGTACGTGCCTATGCAACCAATTCGGCGGGAACAGCTTATGGAACTACGCTTATTCCTGTCGTTCCGACAGTCACTACATCGGCAGGCCCTGTTGTTTCGGCAACCGACAACAGCATGGCAACGAGTGGTGGTAATGTGACCAATGAAGGCGGGGCATCTGTAACTGCCCGTGGAATTTGCTGGAATACCACAACGCCGATGATTACCGATCCGCATACGGTGGATGGTACACGTTCGGGTGTCTTTATAAGCACCCTGACAGGATTGCAGAACGGAACACAGTACTACATTCGGGCCTATGCTACCAATGCCCTTGGAACGGTTTACGGAGCCAATGTTACTCTGACAACAAAAAATATTCCTACGCTTACTACCACGATTCCTGTCCTTTCAGGTTCAGAACCCGGGGTTGCCGCCAGTGGCGGTTCTATAACAAGCGATGGCGGAACGACAATTACAGCCCGTGGTGTTTGCTGGAGTACGACAAATGCAACGCCGGATATCACAAATTCCCATACAACAGATGGTGTTGGTGCCGGGGTATTTACCAGCATACTGAATGGACTCAATGCCACTGTTAAATATTATGTACGTGCCTATGCTACCAACTCGGCCGGCACAGCTTACGGAAATGTGATTGTTCCAACGACTCCTACTGTCACAACTACTGCAGGTCCCGTTGTTTCAGCAACCGACAACAGTGTTGCCAACGGTGGGGGAACAGTTACCAACGAAGGTGGTGCATCTGTAACTGCCCGTGGGGTTTGCTGGAATACCACTACACCGCTGCTCACTGATCCTCATACAGTGGATGGTGCCCGCTCGGGAGTCTTTACAAGTACCATATCAGGCTTGCTGAATAATACAACCTATTATATAAGAGCCTATGCCACGAATGCCCTGGGTACTGTCTACGGAGCGAATGTCACTTTTGTTACCAAAAATATCCCTGTCCTCACGACTACGGTTCCAACGGTTTCGTCAGCGGAACCCGGTGTTGGCAACAGTGGAGGAAATATTACCAGTGACGGTGGGGCAGCCGTTACTGCCCGTGGGGTTTGCTGGAGTGCGACAAATCAGGTTCCGGATATTACAAATACTCACAGCACCGATGGAGTGGGAGCAGGTACATTTACCAGTATCCTGAGCGGGCTGGATGCCAGTAAAAATTATTACGTACGAGCCTATGCTACCAACTCCGCCGGTACCGCCTACGGGGTAGTACAGGTTCCGGCTACTCCGGTTGTTACCACCGTTGTAGGTCCGAATGTTTCGGCAACAGATAACAGCATTGGCTACAGTGGCGGTACGGTGACCGATGAAGGAGGACTTTCCGTGACTGCCCGTGGTATTTGCTGGATGGCAGGAGCAACTCCGGTGCTTACCGATTTACATACAACCGATGGCAGCCGTTCGGGATCATTTACCAGTACCCTGACCGGATTGCAGAATGGCACTACGTATTATGTCCGTGCGTATGCCGTAAACGCACTGGGTACTGTCTACGGGGCGCGTGTTAACTTTACCACGAAGAATATCCCTACTCTGACAACCACTATACCATCCATTTCGACCGACGAACCTGGTATTGGTGCAGCCGGTGGTAATATTACAAACGATGGTGGTGCAGCAGTCATAGCCCGGGGAGTTTGCTGGAGTACTTCAAATGCTGTTCCGGACATTACGAACTCCCTGAGTTCAGATGGTACAGGAACCGGTGTATTTACCAGTACGTTAACAGGACTTGATGTAAGCGGGAAATACTATGTACGGGCCTATGCTACGAATGCTGCCGGTACAGCCTACGGGAACGTGGTGATACCGGTTAATCCGACAGTAATTACTGCCGTTGGTCCGTCTGTTTCAGTAGCCGACAACAGAATAGCAACGAGCGGTGGCAACGTGACCAATGAAGGCGGGGCAACTGTTACTGCCCGTGGTGTTTGCTGGAATACCACAACACCGGTTATTACCGATCCGCATACCGTGGATGGTACCCGTTCGGGCGTATTCAGCAGTACCATTACCGGCCTGCAGAATGCCACCACCTATTATATCCGGGCCTATGCAACGAACGTTTATGGGACAGTTTATGGTGCGAATGTCAGTTTTGTCACTAAGAATATTCCGGTTCTGACTACTATAGTTCCTACCGTTACGACTGCCGAACCAGGTGTCGGAGCAAGTGGAGGTACCATTACCGCCGATGGCGGGGCCACAGTTACTGCCCGTGGTGTCTGCTGGAATGCAACAAATACATTGCCGGATTTAACAAACAACCACAGTACCGATGGAGTGGGCACCGGATTATTTACCAGCACCCTGGCCGGTCTGGATATGAGCAAAAATTATTATGTACGTGCTTATGCCACGAACTCTGCAGGAACTGCTTACGGGGATGTTCAGATTCCTGCCACTCCGACAGTTACTACTGCTGTTGGTCCGAATGTTTCGGCAACTGATAACAGCATCGCCATTTCGGGTGGTACGGTTACCAACGAAAACGGATTATCCGTACTTGCCCGTGGTGTCTGCTGGAGTTCCTCGATAGTGAACCCTACAATCGCTGATGCCCATACTGCGGATGGTAGCCGCTCCGGTGTCTTTACCAGTTCTATAACAGGATTGCAGAACGGTGTACTCTATTATATTCGTGCGTATGCTACAAATGCCCTGGGAACGGTTTATGGTGGCCGTGTAAACTTAACAACCAAAACGATCCCTGTATTGACGACCATTGTTCCGACTGTTTCCACAGCAGAGCCGGGGGTTGTGAGCAGTGGGGGTACCGTTTCCAGTGATGGCGGAGCAGCGGTAACAGTCCGCGGGGTTTGCTGGAGTATAATCAATGCAACACCGGATATAAACGGTTCACATACTTCGGATGGTACAGGCTCCGGTATATTTACCAGTATCGTAAACGGACTTGATGCAAGCAAAAACTATTATGTGTGTGCCTATGCCACCAACTCGGCCGGAACAGGATACGGGAATGTGCTTGTTCCAGTTGTTGCTTCTGTCACTACGGCTGCAGGACCTGCGGTTTCATCGGTCGATAACAGCATCGCTATCAGTGGAGGCAATGTAGTCAACGAAGGTGGGTTATCCGTTACGGCCCGTGGTATTTGCTGGAGCACAGGATCATCTCCGGTGATTACCGATGCGCATACAGTCGATGGCAGCCGCTCGGGTACTTTTACCAGTACGCTGACAGGATTGCAAAACGCCACCACTTATTACATACGTGCTTATGCCACAAATGCCCTTGGAACGGTTTACGGAACGTACGTCAGCCTGTTAACCAAAAATATTCCTACCCTGACAACTGCTGTTCCGTCTGTTTCAACTGCCGAACCGGGAGTTGGCAACAGTGGAGGGAATATCACCACTGATGGTGGCTCAACAGTCACTGCCCGTGGTGTATGCTGGAGTTTGACAGATGCTGTGCCGGATATAAACGACTCCCATACGTCTGACGGGACAGGTAGCGGGGCATTTACAAGTGCGCTCGGCGTACTGAATACAACGTTGAAATATTATGTACGTGCCTATGCCACTAACGCTGCCGGAACTGCTTACGGTACCGTTCAGGTTCCAACCATTGCCACGGTCACTACCGCTACCGGTCCTGCTGTTTCGGCTACCGACAACAGTATTGCCACAAGTGGCGGAATAATCTCCAATGAAGGTGGTGCATCCGTTACCGCCCGTGGCGTTTGCTGGAGTTCTTCCACCGGATCACCTTTGATTACAGGTTCTGATCCCTATACTGTGAATGGCACCCGTTCGGGAACTTTTACCAGCACCCTCACCGGACTGCTGAATAATACCACCTATTATGTACGTGCGTATGCCACCAATGCCCTGGGAACTGTTTACGGATCCTATGTGGTACTGACTACTAAAAATATCCCAACGCTGACTACTGTTGTCCCTACGGTGACCACAGCCGAACCGGGCATTGGAACAGCCGGTGGTAATATAACGAACGATGGCGGAGCTGCCGTTACTGAACGTGGTATTTGCTGGAGTACGACAAAGGCTATCCCGGATATCACTGACTCCCATACATCCAATGGCACCGGTACCGGCGCATTTACCGGTTCCCTGACAGGGTTGGATGCTACCCAAAAATATTATGTTCGCGCCTATGCTACCAATTCTGCCGGTACAGCGTACGGTACTGTACAGGTTCCAACCACTCCGACCGTTACCACGACTGTTACAGCTGTATCTGCTTCCGACAACAGTGTTGCTGTCTCCGGAGGAACTGTAACTGCCGAAGGCGGGGCTTCCGTCACTGCCCGTGGTGTTTGCTGGAGTACAATAACAGGTTCACCTGTTATTACAGCTTCTGATCCGTATACCACCAATGGATCCCGTTCCGGTGTATTTACAAGCACGATGACCGGCCTGGCAAATGGAACCACCTATTATGTACGGGCGTATGCCACGAATGCCTATGGAACAGTTTATGGATCTTATTCAAACTTTACAACGAAATCCGTTCCTGGTATCACTACAACGGTTCCTGTTTTCTCTGTTCCCGACCCGACTACTGCCAATGGTGGAGGTAACATTTCTTCGGATGGAGGAAATGCCATAACAGCCAAAGGAATTTGCTGGAGTACAACAACTGTAACACCGGATATCACCGGTTTCCATACGTCGAATGGAACAGGTACCGGTATCTTTACGGGTGTATTGACAGGAGTGGATGCAGGTAAGGGGTATTATGTCCGCGCTTATGCCGTCAATGCTGCCGGAACATTCTACGGCAACATGGTGTATTTTACGAATAAGGCTTTACAGGTGCTCACGACCGTTGCACCAACTGTTTCTGTTACCGAACCGGGAGTAGGTAGCAGTGGAGGAAACATTACCTCTGATGGTGGAGCCGCTATAACCGCTCGTGGTGTTTGCTGGAGTACTACAAACACAACGCCGGATCTGACAGGTTCGCATAGTACCGATGGTACCGGGAATGGTGCATTTACCAGCATTCTTACCGGACTGGATATGAGCAAAACCTATTTTGTACGGGCTTATGCTACCAATTCCGTTGGTACTGTTTTCGGGAATACGTTTATTCCAACTACTGCAACCATCACGACTTCTGCCACGACCTTCGTTTCGGCAACCGATAACAGCATTGCCTATTGTGGAGGTATCATTTCCAGTGAAGGCGGAACTGCTGTCACTGCACGCGGGGTATGCTGGAGTTCAGTATCCTCAAATCCTTTGACAACAGATACCCATACTTCGGACGGTACCCGTTCGGGAACCTTTACAAGTACGATTACCGGATTGCAGAATGGTTTAACCTATTATGTACGGGCTTATGCCACCAATGCCCTGGGAACCGTTTACGGATCCTATGTAAGTTTTGTTACCAAAGCTGCTCCTTCACTGACAACAGTTGTTCCTACTGTATCTGCTGCCGAACCGGGGGTTGTAACCGGTGGCGGGAATATTACAAACGACGGTGGTTCTGCTGTTACTGCCCGCGGCGTGTGCTGGAGCGCTACCGTTGCCACACCGGATATCACCGGATCCCACACCACCGATGGCGTTGGAACAGGTACCTTTGCCAGCATCCTGAGCGGCCTGGATGCCACCCGCATGTATTATGTGCGTGCCTATGCCACCAATGCTGCCGGAACAACCTACGGGGCTGTGCAGGTTCCTGCTATGGCCAGCATTACCACCACCGTTGGCTTCTCGTTCTCTCCTTCCGACAACAGCACGGCCACAAACGGTGGTACTGTGAGCGATGAGGGCGGTGCAAGCGTTACTGCTCGCGGAGTCTGCTGGAGTTCTGTTATATCAGCACCGGTAATCACCGATTTCCATACCTCGGATGGTACCCGCGCGGGCACTTTTACCAGTACGCTCACCGGTTTGCAGAATGGGCTGACGTATTATGTACGTGCCTATGCCACCAATGCCCTTGGAACAGTTTACGGATCCTACACAAGTTTTGTATCCCGGAACATTCCAACGCTTTCCACCATGACTCCTTCTGTTTCGGGTGCCGAACCCGGGGTCGCCATTTCAGGAGGTACGATCAGCGACGATGGCGGTGCCACCGTTACCGCCCGCGGGGTGTGCTGGAGTTTAACCAATGCAATTCCTGATATCACCGGAAGTCACACCACGGATGGTGTAGGCAGCGGTGCCTTTACCAGTGCCTTAAGCGGATTGGATGCCACAAAGAAATACTATGTCAGGGCTTATGCCACGAACTCTGCCGGGACAGCCTACGGAACAACGCTTATCCCTGCCGTTGCCACGATTACCACTACTGCTGGAACGGTATCTGCAAGTGATAACAGCATGGCCATTAGCGGCGGTACCATTACCAGCGAGGGTGGGGCATCTGTCACTTCCCGCGGTATCTGCTGGAGCTGGGTTACCTCCACTCCGGTGATCACCGATTCGTATACCACGGATGGTACCCGTCAGGGAGTATTTACCAGCACGATGAGCGGGTTGCAGAATAATACCACCTATTATGTCAGGGCTTATGCCACGAACGCCATGGGAACTGTTTACGGATCCTACATCACGTTCCTGACGAAAAAGACACCAACCCTGAGCACCGTTGTTCCAACCATCACCACTGCCATTCCGGGTGTAGGTATCTCGGGAGGTAGTATCACCAACGATGGCGGTGCCACGGTTACCGCCCGCGGGGTATGCTGGAGCTTAACCAACGCAACGCCGGATATTACCGGAAGCCACAGCACCGATGGCGTGGGGACAGGTGCTTTTGTGAGTACCCTTGGCGGACTGGATGTGAGCAAAAACTATTATGTCCGTGCCTATGCGACCAACGCAGCCGGTACTGCCTACGGGAATGTGGTCAACCCTGCCGTAGCCACGGTTACTACCACTGCCGGTCCGACCGTTTCTTCCACCGACAACAGCATAGCCTTTAGCGGTGGTACTGTCACGGATGAAGGCGGAGCAAGCGTTACTGCCCGTGGCGTATGCTGGAGCGCGGTAACCACACCGGTAATCACCGATCCCCATACCACCGATGGCACCCGTCAGGGAGTGTTTACCAGCACGATGACCGGACTTCAGAACGGAACATTGTACTATGTCCGGGCGTATGCCGTAAACGCCCTTGGAACGGTGTATGGTGCCCGCCTGAACTTTACCACCAATACCACAGCCACACTTACCACTACCGTTCCGACCGTTTCCACCGCCCAGCCGGGTGCAGGAAGCAGTGGAGGAAATGTTACTGCCGATGGCGGATCTACCGTTACCGCCCGCGGTGTTTGCTGGAGCCTGACCCGGACTACCCCTGATATCACCGACTCGGTGAGTGTTGATGGCACCGGCACGGGGGTATTTATCAGTTCCCTTCGGAAACTGGATGTCAGCCGGATGTATTATGTCCGTGCCTATGCCACGAATGCTGCCGGTACTTCGTATGGCAATGTGGTGGTTCCAACCCTTGCCACGGTCATTACCACCGCTGTTCCGGTTATCTCGCTCACCGATAACAGTGTTGCCACCTGCGGGGGTACCGTTGTAAACGAAGGCGGTGCCAGTGTGACTGCCCGTGGCATCTGCTGGATCCCGGGATCCTACACTCCGGTGATCACCGATCCCCATACCTCTGATGGCAGCCGCTCGGGAGTCTTTACCAGCACGCTCACCGGTCTTCAGAACGGAGTAACGTATTATATCCGTGCTTATGCTACCAATGCCCTTGGAACGACCTACGGGGCGTATACCAGTTTCGTTACCAAGACGATTCCAACCCTGACCACCGTTGTACCGACAGTCTCTGCTGCTCAGCCGGGTGTGGGCAGCAGTGGAGGAAATGTAACGAATGATGGCGGAGCCATTGTTACGGCCCGTGGCGTTTGCTGGAGCCTGACTAATATGACCCCTGATCTGACCAGCTCCCGCACAACGGATGGTACCGGCACCGGTGCCTTTACCAGCACGCTGGGCGGACTGGATATGAGTAAAAAATATTATGTCCGTGCCTATGCCACCAACTCGGCCGGCACAGCGTACGGAAATGTGGTTGTTCCAACAACTCCATCGGTTATTACTACTGCGGCTCCTGTTGTTTCGGCTTCCGACAATACGGTTGCCTTTAGCGGAGGTACCGTTACGGATGAAGGCGGAGCATCCGTTACTGCCCGTGGTGTTTGCTGGAATACCGCAGGAAGTGCACTGACCGTTGATCCCCATACCTCGGATAGCACCCGCCTGGGGGTATTTACCAGTACGCTCTTCGGTCTGCAGAATAACACCACCTATTATGTGCGTGCCTATGCTACCAATGCTTTGGGAACTGTTTACGGAAACCAGGTGAGCTTTGTCACCAAACTTGCTCCTACGGTCACCACCGTTGTTCCGGTTATTACAACAGCCACCCCGGGTGTCGTTGTCTCGGGAGGTACGGTGACCAGCGATGGCGGAGCCACTGTTACGGTGCGTGGTGTGTGCTGGAGTACTACCCGGTCGATTCCTGACCTGACCGACTCCCATACCTCCGATGGGGTTGGCGCCGGGGCCTTTGCCAGTATCCTGAGCGGACTGGATGTCACCCGAAGTTATTATGTGCGTGCCTATGCCACGAATGCTGCCGGTACATCCTACGGAGCCGTACAGGTTCCAACCCTTCCATCGGTTGTTACCACGGCCGGTCCTGCCGTATGGGCTACTGATAACAGCACGGCCACAAGTGGCGGTCAGGTAACGGATGAAGGTGCTACCAGCGTGACTGCCCGTGGTGTTTGTTGGGGTACAGGCTCAGCTCCTGTGATCACAGGCCCTCATTCAACGGATGGCAGCCGCTCGGGTGTGTTTACCGGCACCCTGACAGGTCTGCTGGCAGGCACCAACTACTATGTGCGTGCCTATGCCATCAATGCCATGGGAACAGTCTACGGAAACCAGGTTAGCTTTGTTACGAAATCCGTTCCAACCCTTACCACCACTGCACCGGTTGTTTCCCCTGCCGTGCCGGGTGTTGGCAACAGCGGAGGCAGTATCAGCGACGATGGCGGAGCCACCGTGATTGCCCGTGGGGTCTGCTGGAGTACCACAAAAGCACTTCCTGACCTGAGCGATTCGATCAGCACCGATGGTGTTGGCATGGGCGTATTTGCCAGTACTCTCAGAGGACTGGATATGAGCAAAAACTATTATGTACGTGCCTATGCCACCAACGCCGCCGGAACAGGTTACGGGAATGTGGCGATACCGGGTACTCCAACGGTCGTTACCCTGGTGGGCACAGCCGTTTCGCCTTCCGATAACAGCATTGGCATCAGTGGTGGTAATGTGGTCAACGAGGGTGGGGCATCCATTCTGGCACGCGGTGTGTGCTGGAGTTCGGTTACCTCCGCTCCGGTGATCACGGGAATTGATCCGTTAACCACCGATGGCACCCGTTCGGGCGTGTTTGCCAGCACCATCACCGGGTTGCAGAACAACACCACCTATTATGTCCGGGCGTATGCCACCAACGTGATGGGTACTGTCTATGGTGCGTATGCAACTTTTGCCACCAAAAATACCCCGACACTCTCCACCTCTGTTCCTACTGTATCGACCGACCAGCCGGGTGTGGGACAAAGCGGAGGAAATATCTCCAACGATGGCGGAGCCACCATCACTGCCCGCGGCATCTGCTGGAGTGCAACCAACATGACTCCCGATATCACCAACTCCCATAGCTCGAACGGGGTGGGCACAGGCGCCTTTACCGGCATCTTAAGCGGGCTGGATGTGAGCAAAAACTATTATGTGCGTGCCTATGCCACCAATGCTGCCGGTACGTCTTACGGCACTGTACAGATACCAACCGTTCCGGTGGTTGCTACCACTGCCACGGTGGTTGTCTCGCCGAGCGATAACAGCGTTGCCACGGCAGGCGGAACAGTAAGCGATGAAGGCGGTGCATCCGTTACCTCCCGTGGTATCTGCTGGAGCGCTGTCACCACTCCGGTGATGACCGATCCCCATACCACCGATGGCAGCCGCTCGGGAGCCTTTACCGGCACGATGACCGGTCTGCAGAACGGAACGCTGTATTATGTGCGTGCCTATGCCACCAATATTCTTGGAACCGTCTACGGTGCACGGATAAGCTTTACCACCAAAGCGATTCCAACCCTGACTACCGTTGTACCATCTGTTTCAAATTCCGAACCGGGTACAGGCAATTCGGGAGGTACTGTCACGGATGATGGCGGTGCTACGGTTACTGCCCGTGGTGTGTGCTGGAGTGCCACCAATACCACCCCGGATATCACCAACTCCCACAGCACCGATGGGGTAGGGTCGGGTGCCTTTGTCAGCACACTGAGCGGACTGGACGTGAGCAAAAGTTATTATGTGCGTGCCTATGCCACCAACGCTGCCGGAACAGGCTACGGAAATGTGCAGGTGCCTACCCTTCCAACGGTTGTTACGGCTCTTACGCCAACCATTTCGGCTACCTCGAACAGCATTGCCCTGAGCGGTGGCCAGGTTACCGGTGAAGGCGGAGCGGCAGTTACTGCCCGTGGTATCTGCTGGATCATTGGATCAACCACTCCGGTGATTACCGACTCCCATACCACCGATGGCACCCGTTCGGGAATCTTTACCAGTACCCTGACCGGTCTTCAGAACGGCACCACCTATTATATCCGTGCCTATGCCACGAATGCCATGGGGACCGTTTACGGAGGGTATGTTTCTTTTGCCACCAAAACGATACCTACGCTGACAACCACTGCCGCGTCTGTCTCGAATGCCATCCCGGGTGTTGGCACAAGCGGTGGTACGATCAGCAGTGATGGCGGTGCCACAGTCACTGCCCGCGGTGTTTGCTGGAGTGCCACAAAACCTATCCCTGACCTGACGGATTCCATCACCCGTGATGGTGTTGGTTCGGGAGCTTTCTTAAGTACCCTGACCGGGCTGGATGCCAGTGCCAGGTATTATGTGCGTGCCTATGCCACCAACTCTGCGGGAACAGCCTACGGAAATGTGGTGACTCCGCTTGTTCCAACGGTTGTTACGGCTGCTGCCCCAACTGTTTCGATGACCGACAACAGCGTTGCCTACAGCGGTGGAAAGATCACGGATGAAGGCGGTGCAACCGTACTGGCACGTGGGGTATGCTGGAGCACGGTAACAGGATCACCGGTTATCACAGGAACTGATCCGTTCACAACAGATGGCACCCGTTCAGGCAACTTTACCAGTACATTGACCAATTTGCTGAGTGGTACCACCTACTATATCCGTGCATATGCCACGAATGCCATGGGAACTGTGTACAGCAACTATGTCACCTTAGTTACTAAAAATATACCGACGGTTACCACCCTGGTTCCGTCTATTTCACCTGCCGAACCCGGTGTGGCAAGCAGTGGCGGAAATGTGACCAACGATGGCGGTGCTACTGTGACAACCCGTGGTGTCTGCTGGAGTGCTACCAATCAAACACCTGACCTGACAAATTCCAGTTCGTCTGATGGTGTTGGTATCGGTTCCTTTACAAGTATTTTAACCGGACTGGATGCAACAAAGAGATATTATGTCCGCGCCTATGCCGTCAATGCTGTTGGAATAGCGTACGGGAACGTGGTCATTCCTGCTACTGCAACGGTTGTTACCACTACCGGTCCAACAGTTTCGGCTACCGATAACAGCATGGCTTTTAGCGGTGGAGTGGTGGTAAGCGAAGGCGGGGCAGCGGTTACCGTCAGGGGTGTTTGCTGGAGTGCCATTGTTTCGGCACCGTTGACTACCGACCCTCATACCACCGATGGTACCCGATCCGGAACATTTACCAGTACCCTGACAGGATTGCAGAACGGAACTACGTATTATGTACGGGCGTATGCCACCAATGCACTGGGAACTGTGTATGGCACCTATGTCAGCTTTGTAACCAAAACAAATCCTTCCATCACAACGGTTGCTCCTGTCTTCTCGGCTGTTGACCATACCACTGCCAATGGCGGAGGTACCATCACGGATGATGGAGGTGCTGCCATTACTGCCCGTGGGGTATGCTGGAGTACGGCAACGTCAGCACCGGATATCTCGTATGCACATTCTTCCAACGGCACAGGCATTGGTTCATTTACCAGCATTCTGACAGGGTTGGATTTCACGAAAGGGTATTATGTCCGCGCCTATGCTACCAATTCAATCGGTACATTGTACGGAAATTCCGTGTATTTTGCCAACATTGCCATACCGGTACTGACCACTGTTGTCCCTGTTGTTTCGACAACGGAACCCGGAGTAGGAAGATCAGGAGGTAACATTACCAGTGATGGCGGCGCTGCCATTACTGCCCGTGGTGTTTGCTGGAGTGCCGTGAAAGCAATCCCTGATATCACCGACTCCATAAGCGTTGATGGCACAGGAACCGGATTATTTGCCAGTTCTTTAAGAAACCTGGATGTAACGAAGAAATACTATGTGCGTGCCTATGCCACGAATGCAACCGGTACTGTCTACGGGAATACGGTCATTCCAACCGTGCCAACCGTTACTACTACCACCGGACCTGTTGTTTCAGTGACCGACAACAGCGTGGCAATAGCAGGTGGAACTGTTACCGGTGAAGGCGGGGCAAGTGTTACAGCACGCGGTATCTGCTGGAGTTCTGCCACAACAACGCCGGTGATCACCGATTCGCATACCACTGATGGTACCCGTTCAGGCACATTCAGCAGTACAATGACCGGACTGTTGAACAACACCATTTATTATATCCGGGCCTATGCCGTAAATGCCATGGGAACTGTTTATGGATCTTCCGTTAATTTAACGACAAAAAACATCCCTGTACTGACAACTGTCGTTCCTTCCGTATCGACCGACCAGCCCGGTATTGCCGGCAGCGGTGGAATTATTACCAGTGACGGCGGAGCTGCCGTAACAGCCCGCGGGGTATGCTGGAGTACCACAAAGACAAACCCTGATATCACCGGTTCACATACCAGTGATGGCAGTGGTGCAGGTATATTTGCAAGTGTTTTAACCGGATTTGATGCCAGTTTAAAGTACTATGTCCGTGCATATGCCATCAATTCAGCCGGTATCGGGTACGGGAATGCGGTACTTCCGACTGTTCCGGTGGTTACGACTGCTGTTGGACGAAGCATTTCGATCACCGATAACAGCATAGCCGTTGGTGGTGGTACGGTTACCGATGAGGGCGGGGTAACCGTAACGGTTCGTGGTATCTGCTGGAATACAGCCGGATCACCGTTGATTACCGATCCCCATACTGCCGATGGCAGCCGTTCGGGTGCCTATACCAGTACGCTCACCGGCCTGTTGAATGGTACTACTTATTACGTGCGGTCCTATGCCACGAATGCCATAGGTACTTTCTACGGAAATCAAATTCTTTTTGTAACCCGGTCCGTTCCAACACTTACTACGGTAGTTCCGGTTGTTACGGCCGACATTCCGGGTGTTGGCAACTCAGGTGGTGTCATAACCAGTGATGGCGGTGCCGTTGTGACTGCCCGCGGTGTTTGCTGGAGTACAACGGATGTTATTCCGGATATCACCGACTCCCATACAACCGATGGAGCAGGGGCAGGGGTATTTGCCAGCATGCTGGCCGGACAGGATATGAGCCGGAAATACTATGTACGTGCGTATGCAACGAATGCTGCCGGTACAGCCTACGGGGATGTTTTAATTCCAACGACTCCGACAATTACCACAGCCGTGATTAGCAGTATTTCGGCAACCGATAACAGCATAGCCATGGCGGGAGGAACTGTGATCGATGAGGGTGGGGCTGCCGTGACCGTCCGTGGTGTTTGCTGGAGTGCCTCGACAACTCCGGTGATCACCGATCCCCATACTGTGAATGGTGGCCGCTCGGGTATCTTTACTAGCACCATGACAGGATTGCAGAACGGTACGCTCTACTACATCCGTGCCTATGCCACCAATATTATGGGAACTGTTTACGGAGCACGCCTGACGTATACCACCCTGAACATTCCAACCCTGACCACCGCTGCACCGTCTGTTACGACTGCCGAACCCGGTGTTGGATTCAGCGGAGGTACCATTACCGGTGATGGCGGGGCGATCGTTTCTGCCCGCGGAGTATGCTGGAGTGTTACAGATGCTATTCCGGACATCAACGATACCCACACAACCGATGGTTCAGGGGCTGGTGTGTTTACAAGTACACTTACCGGACTTGATGTCACAAAGAAATATTATGTTCGTGCTTATGCCACGAACTCAGCGGGTACAGCCTATGGAAATGTACAGATTCCAACCATTCCGGTTATCGCAGCTGCAATTGTACCTGACATTTCGGCCACCGACAACAGCGTAGCCACAAGTGGAGGTAATGTGACTGACGAAGGTGGTTCTGTCGTAACTGCCCTCGGTATTTGCTGGAGTACCACCACACCGGTGCTCACCGATGCCCATACCGTAAATGGAACCCGTTCAGGTGTCTTTGCCGGTACCATGACAGGATTACTCAATGGTACAACGTACTATGTACGTGCTTATGCCACCAATGCCATGGGGACAGTATACAGCGCCAATGTTACTTTCACCACGAAGAACATACCGGTACTGACTACCACCATCACAGCCGTTTCGGTAGCAGAACCCGGGGTTGTCAGCTCGGGAGGTATTATTACGGACGATGGTGGTGCCAATGTGACTGCACGCGGTGTTTGCTGGAGTGTATCCAATATGACCCCTGACCTGTCCGGTTCCCACAGCGCCGATGGTACGGGTGAAGGTCCGTTTACCAGTATCCTGGCCGGACTGGATGCCAGCAAAAGGTATTATGTCCGTGCCTATGCCACCAATTCAGGGGGAACAGCCTACGGAAATACAGTGACTCCGGCTATTGCTACCCTGGTCACTACTGTGAGTACGAACGTTTCGGCAACCGACAACAGCATTGCATTCGGCGGAGGAAATATTACAAATGAAGGCGGTTCTGTCGTTACCGCCCGCGGTGTGTGCTGGAGTACCACCACACCGGTATTTACCGATCCACATACCGTGGATGGTACCCGCTCGGGCAACTTTACCAGCACCCTGACAGGATTGCAGAATGGCATCACCTACTATGTCCGGGCTTATGCTGTAAACGCCATGGGTACTGCTTACGGGGCTAATGTCAGCTTTATCAGCAAAGTAATCCCTACACTGACCACCGCGGTACCGACTGTTTCGTCTGCGGAACCGGGTGTTGGCAACAGTGGAGGAAATGTAACGAATGACGGTGGAGCAGCCGTAACTGCCCGCGGAGTATGCTGGAGCCTGACCAACCCGACACCTGATATCACCGGCTCACATACGGCGGATGGTACCGGCACCGGGATATTTGCCAGTTCCCTGACAGGGCTGGACATGACCCGGAACTACTTTTTACGTGCCTATGCCACGAACTCTGCCGGTACCGCCTACGGAACAGTACAGGTACCAACCACTCCGCTGGTGACTACCGCTGTGGGGCGTTCCGTTTCGACAACCGATAATACCGTTGCCGGCAGCGGTGGTACAGTGACCGATGAAGGCGGTGCATCCGTTACAGCCCGTGGAATCTGCTGGAGCACCGGTTCTTCCCCATTGACCAACAGTAGCCATACTTCGGATGGTACCCGGTTGGGAACCTTTACCAGCAGTCTCTCCGGACTGGTGAACGGAACGAAATACTATATACGGGCTTATGCCGTCAATGCACAGGGAACGGTTTATGGAAACCAGGTTACCTATTCCGCTTCTAATATTCCAACACTATCCACCACTGCACCTTCCATCTCAGTTGCTGAGCCTGGCGTTGTGAGTAGCGGAGGTGTCATTACCGACAATGGCGGGGCGGCTGTCACTACACGCGGCGTGTGCTGGAGTACGACCAAAAACGTTCCGGACATCACTGATTCTGTCAGCATCACCGGTTCAGGCACCGATGTATTTATCCGTACCTTGCCTGGTCTCGATGCCGGAATACGATATTATCTCCGTGCCTTTGCCACGAATGCTGCCGGTACTGCCTACGGGAATGTGGTCATTCCAACCGTTGCCACGGTTACCACCCTTGCCGGTACGGCCGTATCGTCTGCCAGCAACAGCATAGCCATCAGCGGAGGTGCCATCACCGATGAAGGCGGCATGCCGGTTATTGCACGCGGTGTTTGCTGGAGTACCACCACACCGGTGCTCACCGATCCGCATACCGTGGATGGTACCCGTTCGGGCTCATTCAGCAGCATCATTACAGGTTTGCAGAACAGCACCACCTATTATGTCCGTGCCTATGCCACGACTGCCATGGGGACTTCTTACGGTGCCAATGTCAGTATCGTTACCCGGACTATCCCGACTGTTACTACCCTGGTTCCTGCCGTTACGTCCGACAAACCGGGCGTTGGAATGGGTGGAGGTACTGTAACCAGCGATGGCGGTACTACCGTTACTGCCCGCGGTGTCTGCTGGAGTACAACGAATGGTACACCGGATATCAACGATTTCCACAGCACCGATGGTGCCGGAACAGGCATGTTTGCCAGCACCCTGGCAGGCCTGGATATGACGAAAAACTATTATGTACGCGCCTACGCTATAAACGCTGCCGGAATTGCTTACGGTACGGTACAGATCCCAACAACTGCGACAGTCACAACCACTGCCGTACGTGCCGCATCGGTAACCGATAACAGCATAGCCTTCAGTGGTGGCAATGTGACCGATGAGGGTGGCGCTTCCGTCACTGCCCGCGGTATTTGCTGGAGTTCCGTGGTATCCAATCCGGTGATCACCGATGCGCATACTTCCGATGACAGTCGCTCGGGTGTCTTTAACAGCAACATGACAGGTTTGCTGAACGGCACACTCTACTACATTCGTGCTTACGCCACCAATTCGCAGGGAACGGTTTATGGAAACCGGGTAAATTATACCACCAAAAATATTCCTGTACTCACGACCATTGCATCAACAGTTTCTACTGCACTGCCGGGTGTGGTAAGCAGTGGAGGTGTTATTACCGACGATGGCGGAACGGTGATCACTGCCCGCGGAGTCTGCTGGAGTGCAACGAATGCCATTCCGGATATCACCGATTTCCATACCAGCAACGGGGCGGGAGCAGGACTGTTCTCCAGTACACTGGCCGGATTGGACGCTTCAAAAAACTATTATATACGTGCCTATGCCACGAACGGTGCCGGTACCGGCTACGGGAATGTAATCAACCCTACCGTCGCTACGGTGAGCACCTCGGTGGGTAATGTGGTTTCGGCAACCGATAACTCAGTTGCAACGAGTGGTGGTACCGTGACCGATGAAGGCGGCGCAGCAGTGACTGAACGTGGTGTGTGCTGGAGCACCGGATCTTCTCCGGTAACGACCGATGCCCATACCTCGGATGGAACCCGTTCGGGCTCCTTTACCAGTACGCTGACCGGATTGAAGAATGCCACCACCTATTATGTAAGGGCCTATGCCACGAATGTCGTGGGAACAGTGTACGGAGCCCAGTCAAACTTCCTGACCAAAACCATCCCGACACTGATTACTACTGTTCCGGCTGTCTCGACTGCCGAACCGGGGGTTGTAACCAGCGGAGGAAATATTACTGATAATGGCGGTGCTGCCGTGACAGTTCGTGGTGTATGCTGGAGTGCTACACACATAACACCGGATATCACTGATTCCATTACCAAAAATGGTCCGGGTGAAGGACTGTTTACCAGTACCCTCAGAGGATTGGATGCCGGCAGTAACTATTATGTCCGTGCCTATGCTACCAACGCTGCCGGTACATCTTACGGTAACGTTCAGGTACCAACCCTTGCCACCGTCACTTCTGCTGCCGGACCTGTGGTTTCGGCTACCGACAACTCAGTTGCCACATCGGGAGGAATGATTTCTGCTGAAGGCGGTGCAGCCGTTACCGCCCGTGGTGTTTGCTGGAGTACGATCACCGGATCGCCTGTGATTACAGGTTCCGATCCGTTTACCGTGGACGGCACCCGTTCGGGATCCTTTACCAGTACCCTCACTGGCCTTCAGAACGGGACATTGTACTATGTCCGTGCCTATGCCACCAATGCCCTGGGAACTGTTTATGGTGCCTATGTGCCTCTGACTACTAAAAATATCCCAACGCTGACTACTGTTGTTCCTACGGTGACCACTGCCGAACCGGGCATTGGCACAGCCGGTGGTAATATAACGGCTGATGGCGGTGCTTCCGTACTGGCACGTGGTGTCTGCTGGAGTACAACCAATACCATGCCTGACCTGAAAGATACCCATACGTCCAATGGCACCGGTATCGGCGCATTTACAAGTTCCATGAACGGACTGGATATGAGTAAAAAATATTATGTTCGTGCCTATGCCACGAATGCTGCCGGAACAGCCTACGGTACCGTACAGATTCCAACCACACCGACCGTTACAACGACCGTTACGGTTGTATCTGCTTCCGACAACAGTGTTGCTGTCTCCGGAGGAACTGTAACTGCCGAAGGCGGGGCTTCCGTCACTGCCCGTGGTGTTTGCTGGAGTACGGCATCATCACCGTTGACCACCGATACCCATACTTCGGATGGTACCCGTATGGGAAGCTTTACCAGCACGTTGACCGGATTGCAGATTGCCACCACCTATTATGTGCGGGCATACGCTACCAATTCCATGGGAACGGTCTATGGAAACCAGGTAAGTTTTGTTACTAAAAATATTCCGGTACTGACTACCGGTCCTCTGTCAGTTTCACCGGCAGAACCATCGGTTGGTACCGGTGGTGGTGTTATTACCGCAGATGGCGGAGCCGCCGTCACTTCCCGTGGTGTTTGCTGGAGTGCAACAGATGCAATGCCGGATATCACTGATTCCCATAGCACAAATGGTACAGGCATTGGGTCGTTTGCCGGTACCCTGAATGGACTGGATGTCACTAAAACCTATTATGTAAGAGCTTATGCAACGAACTCAGCCGGAATAGCCTATGGAAATGTGGTCATTCCTGTTCTTCCGGTACTGACCACCACAATTGCCAAAGTATCGTCGTCTGATAATAGCCTGGTGGTAAGTGGCGGAATTATTACGGATGAAGGGGCAGCTACTGTTACTGCCCGTGGGGTATGCTGGAGTTATGTAACCGGATCACCGGTCATTTCAGGCGGTGACCCTTATACATCGGATGGAACTCGTGCCGGAACCTTTACCAGTACTCTGAAAGGATTGCTCAGTAACACCACTTATTATATACGGGCATATGCCACGAATGCTGTTGGAACCGTTTACGGAAACACGGTCAGTTTTATAAAACCGGGAGTGGCAATGACCACCACTGTTCCGGTATACTCGGTAGTCGATCCATCGACGGCTAACGGAGGAGGTAATATCTCGAATGATGGTGGTGCTGCTGTTACTGAACGCGGTGTGTGCTGGAGCATGACAGGTACAACCCCTGATGTGACGGGTTCCCATGTTTCCAATGGAACAGGTACCGGTACCTTTACGTGTGTATTGACAGGGGTGGATGCAGCCAACGGGTATTATGTCCGTGCCTATGCCGTAAATTCCATGGGAACATGGTACGGAAACTCTGTGTACTTTACAACAAAAGCCGTTCCGGTACTGACTACCGTTGTCCCTACTGTATCTGCTGCCGAACCGGGGGTTGTAACCGGTGGCGGGAATATTACAAACGACGGTGGTTCTGCTGTTACTGCCCGCGGCGTGTGCTGGAGCGCTACCGTTGCCACACCGGATATCACCGGATCCCACACCACCGATGGCGTTGGAACAGGTACCTTTGCCAGCATCCTGAGCGGCCTGGATGCCACCCGCATGTATTATGTGCGTGCCTATGCCACCAATGCTGCCGGAACAACCTACGGGGCTGTGCAGGTTCCTGCTATGGCCAGCATTACCACCACCGTTGGCTTCTCGTTCTCTCCTTCCGACAACAGCACGGCCACAAACGGTGGTACTGTGAGCGATGAGGGCGGTGCAAGCGTTACTGCTCGCGGAGTCTGCTGGAGTTCTGTTATATCAGCACCGGTAATCACCGATTTCCATACCTCGGATGGTACCCGCGCGGGCACTTTTACCAGTACGCTCACCGGTTTGCAGAATGGGCTGACGTATTATGTACGTGCCTATGCCACCAATGCCCTTGGAACAGTTTACGGATCCTACACAAGTTTTGTATCCCGGAACATTCCAACGCTTTCCACCATGACTCCTTCTGTTTCGGGTGCCGAACCCGGGGTCGCCATTTCAGGAGGTACGATCAGCGACGATGGCGGTGCCACCGTTACCGCCCGCGGGGTGTGCTGGAGTTTAACCAATGCAATTCCTGATATCACCGGAAGTCACACCACGGATGGTGTAGGCAGCGGTGCCTTTACCAGTGCCTTAAGCGGATTGGATGCCACAAAGAAATACTATGTCAGGGCTTATGCCACGAACTCTGCCGGGACAGCCTACGGAACAACGCTTATCCCTGCCGTTGCCACGATTACCACTACTGCTGGAACGGTATCTGCAAGTGATAACAGCATGGCCATTAGCGGCGGTACCATTACCAGCGAGGGTGGGGCATCTGTCACTTCCCGCGGTATCTGCTGGAGCTGGGTTACCTCCACTCCGGTGATCACCGATTCGTATACCACGGATGGTACCCGTCAGGGAGTATTTACCAGCACGATGAGCGGGTTGCAGAATAATACCACCTATTATGTCAGGGCTTATGCCACGAACGCCATGGGAACTGTTTACGGATCCTACATCACGTTCCTGACGAAAAAGACACCAACCCTGAGCACCGTTGTTCCAACCATCACCACTGCCATTCCGGGTGTAGGTATCTCGGGAGGTAGTATCACCAACGATGGCGGTGCCACGGTTACCGCCCGCGGGGTATGCTGGAGCTTAACCAACGCAACGCCGGATATTACCGGAAGCCACAGCACCGATGGCGTGGGGACAGGTGCTTTTGTGAGTACCCTTGGCGGACTGGATGTGAGCAAAAACTATTATGTCCGTGCCTATGCGACCAACGCAGCCGGTACTGCCTACGGGAATGTGGTCAACCCTGCCGTAGCCACGGTTACTACCACTGCCGGTCCGACCGTTTCTTCCACCGACAACAGCATAGCCTTTAGCGGTGGTACTGTCACGGATGAAGGCGGAGCAAGCGTTACTGCCCGTGGCGTATGCTGGAGCGCGGTAACCACACCGGTAATCACCGATCCCCATACCACCGATGGCACCCGTCAGGGAGTGTTTACCAGCACGATGACCGGACTTCAGAACGGAACATTGTACTATGTCCGGGCGTATGCCGTAAACGCCCTTGGAACGGTGTATGGTGCCCGCCTGAACTTTACCACCAATACCACAGCCACACTTACCACTACCGTTCCGACCGTTTCCACCGCCCAGCCGGGTGCAGGAAGCAGTGGAGGAAATGTTACTGCCGATGGCGGATCTACCGTTACCGCCCGCGGTGTTTGCTGGAGCCTGACCCGGACTACCCCTGATATCACCGACTCGGTGAGTGTTGATGGCACCGGCACGGGGGTATTTATCAGTTCCCTTCGGAAACTGGATGTCAGCCGGATGTATTATGTCCGTGCCTATGCCACGAATGCTGCCGGTACTTCGTATGGCAATGTGGTGGTTCCAACCCTTGCCACGGTCATTACCACCGCTGTTCCGGTTATCTCGCTCACCGATAACAGTGTTGCCACCTGCGGGGGTACCGTTGTAAACGAAGGCGGTGCCAGTGTGACTGCCCGTGGCATCTGCTGGATCCCGGGATCCTACACTCCGGTGATCACCGATCCCCATACCTCTGATGGCAGCCGCTCGGGAGTCTTTACCAGCACGCTCACCGGTCTTCAGAACGGAGTAACGTATTATATCCGTGCTTATGCTACCAATGCCCTTGGAACGACCTACGGGGCGTATACCAGTTTCGTTACCAAGACGATTCCAACCCTGACCACCGTTGTACCGACAGTCTCTGCTGCTCAGCCGGGTGTGGGCAGCAGTGGAGGAAATGTAACGAATGATGGCGGAGCCATTGTTACGGCCCGTGGCGTTTGCTGGAGCCTGACTAATATGACCCCTGATCTGACCAGCTCCCGCACAACGGATGGTACCGGCACCGGTGCCTTTACCAGCACGCTGGGCGGACTGGATATGAGTAAAAAATATTATGTCCGTGCCTATGCCACCAACTCGGCCGGCACAGCGTACGGAAATGTGGTTGTTCCAACAACTCCATCGGTTATTACTACTGCGGCTCCTGTTGTTTCGGCTTCCGACAATACGGTTGCCTTTAGCGGAGGTACCGTTACGGATGAAGGCGGAGCATCCGTTACTGCCCGTGGTGTTTGCTGGAATACCGCAGGAAGTGCACTGACCGTTGATCCCCATACCTCGGATAGCACCCGCCTGGGGGTATTTACCAGTACGCTCTTCGGTCTGCAGAATAACACCACCTATTATGTGCGTGCCTATGCTACCAATGCTTTGGGAACTGTTTACGGAAACCAGGTGAGCTTTGTCACCAAACTTGCTCCTACGGTCACCACCGTTGTTCCGGTTATTACAACAGCCACCCCGGGTGTCGTTGTCTCGGGAGGTACGGTGACCAGCGATGGCGGAGCCACTGTTACGGTGCGTGGTGTGTGCTGGAGTACTACCCGGTCGATTCCTGACCTGACCGACTCCCATACCTCCGATGGGGTTGGCGCCGGGGCCTTTGCCAGTATCCTGAGCGGACTGGATGTCACCCGAAGTTATTATGTGCGTGCCTATGCCACGAATGCTGCCGGTACATCCTACGGAGCCGTACAGGTTCCAACCCTTCCATCGGTTGTTACCACGGCCGGTCCTGCCGTATGGGCTACTGATAACAGCACGGCCACAAGTGGCGGTCAGGTAACGGATGAAGGTGCTACCAGCGTGACTGCCCGTGGTGTTTGTTGGGGTACAGGCTCAGCTCCTGTGATCACAGGCCCTCATTCAACGGATGGCAGCCGCTCGGGTGTGTTTACCGGCACCCTGACAGGTCTGCTGGCAGGCACCAACTACTATGTGCGTGCCTATGCCATCAATGCCATGGGAACAGTCTACGGAAACCAGGTTAGCTTTGTTACGAAATCCGTTCCAACCCTTACCACCACTGCACCGGTTGTTTCCCCTGCCGTGCCGGGTGTTGGCAACAGCGGAGGCAGTATCAGCGACGATGGCGGAGCCACCGTGATTGCCCGTGGGGTCTGCTGGAGTACCACAAAAGCACTTCCTGACCTGAGCGATTCGATCAGCACCGATGGTGTTGGCATGGGCGTATTTGCCAGTACTCTCAGAGGACTGGATATGAGCAAAAACTATTATGTACGTGCCTATGCCACCAACGCCGCCGGAACAGGTTACGGGAATGTGGCGATACCGGGTACTCCAACGGTCGTTACCCTGGTGGGCACAGCCGTTTCGCCTTCCGATAACAGCATTGGCATCAGTGGTGGTAATGTGGTCAACGAGGGTGGGGCATCCATTCTGGCACGCGGTGTGTGCTGGAGTTCGGTTACCTCCGCTCCGGTGATCACGGGAATTGATCCGTTAACCACCGATGGCACCCGTTCGGGCGTGTTTGCCAGCACCATCACCGGGTTGCAGAACAACACCACCTATTATGTCCGGGCGTATGCCACCAACGTGATGGGTACTGTCTATGGTGCGTATGCAACTTTTGCCACCAAAAATACCCCGACACTCTCCACCTCTGTTCCTACTGTATCGACCGACCAGCCGGGTGTGGGACAAAGCGGAGGAAATATCTCCAACGATGGCGGAGCCACCATCACTGCCCGCGGCATCTGCTGGAGTGCAACCAACATGACTCCCGATATCACCAACTCCCATAGCTCGAACGGGGTGGGCACAGGCGCCTTTACCGGCATCTTAAGCGGGCTGGATGTGAGCAAAAACTATTATGTGCGTGCCTATGCCACCAATGCTGCCGGTACGTCTTACGGCACTGTACAGATACCAACCGTTCCGGTGGTTGCTACCACTGCCACGGTGGTTGTCTCGCCGAGCGATAACAGCGTTGCCACGGCAGGCGGAACAGTAAGCGATGAAGGCGGTGCATCCGTTACCTCCCGTGGTATCTGCTGGAGCGCTGTCACCACTCCGGTGATGACCGATCCCCATACCACCGATGGCAGCCGCTCGGGAGCCTTTACCGGCACGATGACCGGTCTGCAGAACGGAACGCTGTATTATGTGCGTGCCTATGCCACCAATATTCTTGGAACCGTCTACGGTGCACGGATAAGCTTTACCACCAAAGCGATTCCAACCCTGACTACCGTTGTACCATCTGTTTCAAATTCCGAACCGGGTACAGGCAATTCGGGAGGTACTGTCACGGATGATGGCGGTGCTACGGTTACTGCCCGTGGTGTGTGCTGGAGTGCCACCAATACCACCCCGGATATCACCAACTCCCACAGCACCGATGGGGTAGGGTCGGGTGCCTTTGTCAGCACACTGAGCGGACTGGACGTGAGCAAAAGTTATTATGTGCGTGCCTATGCCACCAACGCTGCCGGAACAGGCTACGGAAATGTGCAGGTGCCTACCCTTCCAACGGTTGTTACGGCTCTTACGCCAACCATTTCGGCTACCTCGAACAGCATTGCCCTGAGCGGTGGCCAGGTTACCGGTGAAGGCGGAGCGGCAGTTACTGCCCGTGGTATCTGCTGGATCATTGGATCAACCACTCCGGTGATTACCGACTCCCATACCACCGATGGCACCCGTTCGGGAATCTTTACCAGTACCCTGACCGGTCTTCAGAACGGCACCACCTATTATATCCGTGCCTATGCCACGAATGCCATGGGGACCGTTTACGGAGGGTATGTTTCTTTTGCCACCAAAACGATACCTACGCTGACAACCACTGCCGCGTCTGTCTCGAATGCCATCCCGGGTGTTGGCACAAGCGGTGGTACGATCAGCAGTGATGGCGGTGCCACAGTCACTGCCCGCGGTGTTTGCTGGAGTGCCACAAAACCTATCCCTGACCTGACGGATTCCATCACCCGTGATGGTGTTGGTTCGGGAGCTTTCTTAAGTACCCTGACCGGGCTGGATGCCAGTGCCAGGTATTATGTGCGTGCCTATGCCACCAACTCTGCGGGAACAGCCTACGGAAATGTGGTGACTCCGCTTGTTCCAACGGTTGTTACGGCTGCTGCCCCAACTGTTTCGATGACCGACAACAGCGTTGCCTACAGCGGTGGAAAGATCACGGATGAAGGCGGTGCAACCGTACTGGCACGTGGGGTGTGCTGGAGCACGGTAACAGGATCACCGGTTATCACAGGAGGCGACCCTTATACCTTTGACGGTGGAGGCTTTGGCAACTTTACCAGTACATTAACCAATTTGCTGAGTGGTACCACTTACTATATCCGTGCCTATGCCACCAATGCCATGGGAACTGTGTACAGTACCTATGTTACCTTAGTTACTAAAACGATACCGACAGTTACCACCATGGTTCCGTCTATTTCAACTGCCGAACCGGGTGTGGCAAGCAGTGGCGGAAATGTAACCAGCGATGGCGGAGCTACCGTGACTGCCCGCGGCGTTTGCTGGAGCACGGTAAATGCCCTGCCGGATCTGAAGAACTCGAAAAACATAAACGGTACGGGGACAGGCCTGTTTACCGGTACCATGGACGGACTTGATGCCTATGTAAAATACTATGTCCGTGCCTATGCCACGAACGCTGCAGGTACCGCTTACGGCAGCGTACAGATTCCAACCGTTCCTGCCGTTGCCACCACAGCCGGTCCTGCCGTTTCGGCTACCGACAACAGCATAGGCTATAGCGGTGGAGTCGTTTCAAACGAAGGTGGTGCAGCGGTTACCGCCCGGGGTGTTTGCTGGAGTGCACTGACCACTGTGCCGGTAATGACCGATTCGCATACCACCGATGGTACCCGATCCGGAACATTTACCAGTACCCTGACAGGATTGCAGAACGGAACTACGTATTATGTACGGGCGTATGCCACCAATGCGCTGGGAACAGTGTATGGCACCTATGTCAGCTTTGTAACTAAAACAACCCCTTCGATCACAACATCTGCTCCGGTATTCTCGGCTGTCGACCCTACCACTGCCAATGGCGGAGGTACTATCACGGATGATGGCGGTGCTGCCATTACCGAACGGGGTGTTTGCTGGAGTACGGCAACATCAGCGCCGGATATCTCGTATGCCCATTCTTCCAACGGCACAGGCATTGGTTCATTTACCAGTGTGCTTACCGGATTGAACATCTCGAACGGATATTATGTCCGCGCTTTTGCTACCAATGCACTCGGAACATTGTACGGCAATTCGGTTTATTTTGCCAGTAAAGCCATCCCAACGCTCACCACGACAGTTCCTGTTGTTTCGACTTCGGAACCCGGGGTTGCCATCTCGGGAGGTACGATCAGCAGTGATGGCGGTGCAACGATCACTGCCCGTGGTGTTTGCTGGAGTATCACCAACACCACACCTGACATTGCCGGATCGCATTCTGCCGATGGTACCGGTACAGGCATGTTTACCAGCAATATGGGCGGCCTCGATGCCTCTAAAAAATATTATGTACGTGCCTATGCCACGAACGCTGCCGGAACCGTCTACGGGAATATGGTCATTCCAACCCTTCCTGCCGTCACCACCAATGGCGGACCTGTCAGTTCAGTGACCGACAACAGCGTGGTAACCACCGGAGGTACAGTGACCGACGAGGGCGGGGCAAGCGTCACAGCACGCGGTGTCTGCTGGAGTGCAGTCACATCCGCACCGGTCATCACCGATACACACACCACTGATGGCACCCGTTCGGGCACTTTCAACAGTACGATCACCGGCCTGTTGACCGGCACCACCTATTATATCCGTGCCTATGCTGTGAATGCGTTGGGAACTGTCTACGGTGCCTCCGTGAAGTTTGTAACCCGGGTTATTCCAACCCTGACGACAACGGCTCCTTCCGTATCAACCGACCAGCCGGGCGTAGGTGTGGCAGGTGGAATGATTACCGACGACGGCGGAGTAGCCGTAACGGTACGCGGGCTATGCTGGAGTACGACAAAAGCAATTCCGGATATCACCGACTCCCACAGTACGGATGGTCCGGGTGCAGGAATCTTTACCAGTACCATGGCCGGACTGGATATGAGCAAAAAATATTATATCCGTGCCTATGCCACGAACTCCGCAGGAACAGCCTATGGAAACATGATGCTTCCAACAACCGCAACCGTTGTCACAACAGCCGGCCCTGCCGTCACTGTTGCCGACAACAGCATAGCCATTGGTGGTGGTACGGTCACCGATGAAGGCGGTGCAACGGTAACGGTTCGTGGTATCTGCTGGAATACAGCCGGATCGCCCTTGCTGACCGATCCCCATACATCCAATGGCAACCGCTCGGGTGTTTATACCGGCACACTCAGCGGACTGTTGATTGGCACAAGGTATTATGTACGGTCGTATGCCACGAATGCCATGGGTACTGTCTATGGAAATCAGGTAAACTTTATCACTAAAAATATTCCGGTGCTATCGACCGTTTCTCCTTCCGTGACAACCGATGTACCGGGTGTCGGGAACGCTGGTGGCATCATTACCGATGATGGCGGAGCTGCCGTGACTGCCCGCGGGGTTTGCTGGAGTACAACGGATGTTATTCCGGATATCAATGATTCCCACAGCTCGGATGGTGTGGGTACCGGCACGTTCGCCAGCACGTTGGCCGGACAGGATATGAGCCAGAAATACTATGTACGTGCCTATGCCACAAATTCAGCGGGAACAGCTTACGGAAACGTGGTAAATCCTACCACACCTACTGTCACTACCAGTGTCGGGCGTCCCGGTTCGGTCACCGACAACAGCATTGGCATGTCCGGAGGAACTGTGACCGGTGAGGGTGGGGCAACTGTCACTGCCCGCGGCATCTGCTGGAGTGCCTCGACCACTCCGGTAATCACCGATTTCCATACGTCGGATGGTAACCGCTCGGGCGACTTTACCAGCACCATGACAGGGTTGCAGAACGGTACGCTTTATTACATCCGTGCCTATGCCACCAACATCATGGGAACGGTTTACGGAGCCCGCATATCATATACCACCCGGAACATTCCAACCCTGACCACCACCGCACCGTCTGTTACGACTGCCGAACCCGGTGTCGCAATGAGCGGAGGTGCCATTACCGATGATGGCGGGGCGGGTATTACTGTCCGCGGAGTCTGCTGGAGTGCCACCAAAGCACTGCCGGATCTGACCGATACCCACACCACTGATGGTTCAGGGGCAGGGATATTTACAAGCACCCTGAGCGGACTGGATGCCTCAAAGAAATACTATGTACGTGCCTATGCTACCAACACAGCCGGTACAGCCTACGGAAATGTACAGATTCCGGTCGTTCCCACCGTTGTGACATCTGCCGGTCCTGTTGTCTCGGCAACCGATAACAGCGTAGCCACAGCCGGTGGAAACATTACCGACGAAGGCGGATCTGTCGTAACGGCCCGTGGCATTTGCTGGAATACCACCACACCGGTGCTCACCGATGCCCATACCGCGGTTGGTTCACGCTCGGGCGTCTTTACCGGCACCCTGACCGGATTGCAGCCTGCCACCCGGTATTACGTACGGGCGTATGCCACCAATGCCCTGGGAACTGTATACGGTGCCAATGTTACGTTCGTCACGATGAACATTCCGGTACTGACGACTCTTATTCCTGCCGTTTCGGTGGCAGAACCCGGGGTTGTCAGCTCGGGAGGTATTATTACCGACGATGGTGGTGCCAATGTGACTGCCCGCGGTGTTTGCTGGAGTGTATCCAATATGACCCCTGACCTTTCCGGTTCGCACAGCGCCGATGGTACGGGTAAAGGTACGTATGCCAGTGTCCTGAGTGGACTGGATGCCACTGCTAAATATTATGTGCGTGCCTATGCCACCAATTCGGCAGGCACATCGTACGGGAATACGGTGAGTCCAACCATTGCATCTCTGGTCACTATGTCGGGAACTGCCCTTTCGGCTACCGACAATAGCATTGCCTTCGGCGGAGGAAATATTACAAATGAAGGCGGGTCAGCCGTAACCGCCCGCGGGGTTTGCTGGAATACCACCACACCGGTACTGACCGATCCCCATACCACAGATGGTTCACGCTCGGGTGCATTTACCAGCACTCTGACCGGATTGCTGAATGGTACAACCTACTACGTCAGGGCCTATGCCGTGAATGCCATGGGCATCGCTTACGGGGCTAATGTCAGCTTTATCAGCAAAGTGATCCCTACCCTGACCACCGCCGTACCGACTGTTTCACCGGCCGATCCGGGTGTGGGCATTGGCGGAGGAAATGTAACGAATGACGGTGGAGCATCCGTAACTGCCCGCGGGGTATGCTGGAGCCTGACCAATCCGATTCCCGATATCAACGGTTCGCATACCGCGGATGGTACCGGCACCGGTATATTTGCCAGTTCCCTGACAGGACTGGATATGACCCGCAACTACTATGTGCGTGCCTATGCCACCAACTCCGCCGGCACTGCCTACGGGACAGTACAGATACCAACCACTCCGCTGGTGACTACCGCTGTGGGACGTACCATTTCGACGACCGATAATACTGTTGCCGGAAGCGGTGGTACGGTGACCGATGAAGGCGGGGCTTCCGTTACCGCCCGTGGAATCTGCTGGAGTGCCATTACCACACCGGTAATCACCGATGCCCATACCATCGATGGCATTCGCCAGGGCATATTTACCAGCACCCTGACCGGATTGCAGAACGGTACGATCTATTACATCCGTGCCTATGCCACGAATGCACTCGGTACGGTTTACGGGGCAAGGGTAACCTTTACCACGAAGAATATTGCCACACTGACTACCACCTTACCATCAGTTTCGGCTGCCGAACCGGGCATGGTAAGCAGCGGAGGAACCATTACCGACAATGGCGGGGCAGCTGTCACTACCCGCGGGGTGTGCTGGAGCACCACCAAAGCCGTTCCGGATATCACCGATTCCGTCAGCATTACCGGTGCAGGCACGGATGTCTTTATCCGCACCATGCCTGGTCTCGATGCCGGCAAAAAGTATTATCTCCGTGCCTTTGCCACGAACTCCGCCGGTACTGCCTACGGAAATGTAGTTATTCCTGCCATTGCGAAAATCACCACCCTTGCCGGTACGGCCGTGTTGTCCACCGACAACAGCAAGGCCATCAGCGGTGGTTCGATCACCGATGAAGGCGGCATGCCGGTCATTGCCCGCGGTGTTTGCTGGAGTACCACCACGCCGGTGCTCACCGATCCGCATACCGTGGATGGTACCCGTTCGGGCACATTCAGCAGCATCATTACAGGGTTGCAGAACAGTACCACCTATTATGTCCGTGCTTATGCCACAAACGCCATGGGAACAGCATACGGTGCCAATGTCAGCATTGTGACCCGGACTATCCCAACCCTGACGACGGTTGTTCCTGTTGTTTCTGCCGACAAGCCGGGCGTTGGAACAGCCGGTGGTACCATTACCAGCGATGGCGGTACTACCGTTACAGCCCGCGGAGTCTGCTGGAGTACCACCAATGCTGTTCCGGATATCAATGATTCCCACAGCACCGATGGTGCCGGTACAGGCCTGTTTGCCAGCACCCTGGCAGGACTGGATATGAGCCAGAATTATTATGTACGCGCTTACGCCACGAATGCTGCCGGTACCGCCTATGGAAATGTGATGATCCCTACCGTAGCGACAGTGACCACCATTGCCGGGCGTGCCGCATCGGTAACCGATAACAGCATAGCCTTCAGTGGTGGCAATGTTACCGATGAGGGTGGCGCTTCCGTCACTGCCCGCGGCATTTGCTGGAGTTCCGTGGTATCCAATCCGGTGATCACCGATGCGCATACTTCCGATGACAGTCGCTCGGGCATTTATACCAGCAACATGACAGGTTTGCTGAACGGCACACTTTATTATATCCGTGCCTATGCCACGAACTCTCAGGGAACGGTTTACGGAAACCGGTTAAATTATACCACGAAGAATATTGCCACGCTAACCACGGTTGCTCCAACTGTTTCGACTGCCCTGCCGGGTGTGGTAAGCAGTGGAGGCATTATTACCGACGATGGCGGTACGGTGATCACTGCCCGCGGAGTCTGCTGGAGTGCAACGAATGCCATTCCGGATATCACCGATTTCCATACCAGCAACGGGGCGGGAGCAGGGCTGTTCTCCGCTACCCTGGCCGGAGCGGACGCTTCTAAAAAATATTATGTACGTGCCTATGCCACCAATGGTGCCGGTACTGCTTATGGAACAGTGATGATCCCGACCGTAGCTACCGTGAGCACCTCGGTGGGCAATGTGGTTTCGGCTACCGATAACTCAGTTGCCACCAGTGGTGGTACAGTGACCGATGAAGGCGGCGCAGCAGTGACCGCACGCGGGGTATGCTGGAGCACAGCATCTTCTCCGGTGACGACCGATGCCCATACCTCGGATGGCAGCCGTTCAGGCTCCTTTACCAGTACGCTGACCGGATTGCTGAATGGCACGACCTATTATGTACGGGCGTATGCCACGAATGCACTGGGAACGGTGTACGGATCCTATACCAGCTTCCTGACCAAAAATATCGCAACCCTGACCACCAACGTGCCAACTGTTTCGACTGACGAACCGGGTGTTGCTGCAGCCGGCGGAAATATTACCGACGATGGTGGTGCTGCCATTACTGCCCGCGGGGTATGCTGGAGTACAACCAATACCAATCCCGACCTGACCAATGCCCACAGTTCGGATGCTGCCGGCGAAGGACTGTTTGCCAGTACCCTGACCGGTCTCGATACCGGTAAAAAATATTATGTCCGTGCCTATGCCGTAAACGCTGCCGGTACCGCTTACGGCAATGTGACTGTTCCAACCCTTGCCACGATTGTGACCGCTGCCGGTCCGGTAGTTTCGGCTACCGACAACAGCGTGGCCACTTCGGGAGGACTGATTTCCAATGAAGGCGGTGCAGCAGTTACCGCCCGCGGTATTTGCTGGAGTTCTGTCACCGGATCACCTGTCATTAACGGTACCGATCCGTTTACCGTGGACGGCACCCGCTCGGGATCCTTTACCAGTACCCTGACCGGGTTGCTCAGTGCCACCACCTATTATGTACGCGCCTATGCCACCAACGCCCTGGGAACTGTTTACGGAGCCTATGTGCCTTTCGTAACCCGATCGGTGCCTTCGATCAGCACCACGGCTCCTGTCTTTTCGGTTCCCGACCCAACCACTGCCAACGGCGGAGGTACGATCAATACGGATGGCGGATCAGCCATTACCGTTCGGGGTGTTTGCTGGAGTACCACCGATGCCACACCGGATATCAGCGGTTCCCATACCTCCAACGGACCCGGGACGGGTAGCTTTACCAGTGTGCTGACCGGTGTCAATGCCGCTTACGGGTATTATGTGCGGGCCTATGCTACGAATGCACTGGGTACCTGGTACGGCAATACGCTTTACTTTACCACCAAGGCGGTTCCGGTGATGACCACCGTAGTGCCGACCGTTTCCACGGCAGTACCCGGCGTGGGTAACTCGGGCGGTAATATCACAAACGATGGCGGGTCTGCTGTCACCGCACGTGGTGTTTGCTGGAGCGATACCAACCCGATACCGGACATTACCGGTTCGCACAGCACCGATGGCGCCGGCACGGGAGCCTTTACCAGCATCCTGGCCGGACTGGATATGAGCAAGGCGTATTATGTACGGGCCTATGCTACGAATGCAACCGGAACAACTTATGGCGCTATCCAGGTTCCCGGCATTGCCACGGTGACAACTGCTGCCGGTCCTGCAGTCTCAGGCAGCGACAACAGCACAGGCATCAGCGGTGGCACAGTCACCGACGAAGGCGGGGTAATGGTTACGGCACGCGGTATCTGCTGGAGTCCGACCACCACGCCGTATATTACCGATCCCCATACTTCCGATGGCACACGCTCCGGGATATTTACAAGCACGCTCACCGGATTGGTGAACAATCAAACGTATTATGTACGGGCCTATGCCACGAATGCCTTCGGAACAGTATACGGAGCACGCCTGAGCTTTGTTACCAAAACAGTTCCTACGCTGTCCACCACCATTCCAACGAATTCGGCGGCCCAGCCATCCGTTGGCAACAGCGGCGGAAATATTACCGACGATGGCGGCGCTGCCGTGACTGCCCGCGGGGTATGCTGGAGTGCCACGAACGCGTTGCCTGATGTGTCGGGATCGCACAGTTTTGATGGAAACGGCATGGGTGCCTTTACCTCCATACTCAGCGGACTGGATGTCAGCAAAAACTATACTGTCCGTGCCTATGCGACCAACGCTGCCGGAACAGGCTACGGAAATGCCATCATTCCGACTGTGCCGGTGATCGTGACCACAGCCGGTCCAGCCAGTTCAACCACCGACAACAGCGTGGCGTATAGTGGCGGGACAGTGACGAGTGAAGGCGGCGTATCCGTTACCGCACGCGGTATCTGCTGGAGCTCTGTGACGTCGACCCCGGATATCACCGATACCCATACCACCGATGGCACCCGTGCGGGAATCTTTACCAGTACCCTGGGCGGACTGCTGAACAATACCACCTATTATATCCGGGCTTATGCCACGAATGCGCTGGGAACCGTTTACGGAGGCTATGTAAGCATTTTAACGAAGAAACCTGCTACCATGACCACCACGGTGCCTGTCCTGTCGGCTGCCGAACCGGGCGTTGTGAGCAGCGGAGGAAATATTACCGGTGACGGGGGTGCTGCCATTACCGTTCGCGGGGTGTGCTGGAGCAATACCAATACCCTGCCTACCATCGCCAATGCCCATAGCACCGATGGCTCGGGAACGGGTGCCTTTACCAGCGTGTTGGGCGGCCTCGATGCCCTTCATGCCTATTATATCCGTGCCTATGCGATCAACGCGGCCGGTACATCCTATGGCAATGTGGTCAGTCCAACCGTGGCAGCGGTGACTACCTCGGCCGGTACGCTGGTTTCGGTGACAGACAACAGCATAGCCATCAGCGGTGGAACGGTGACCGATGAAGGTGCTGCCGGTGTAACCGCCCGCGGGGTATGCTGGAATACCGGAGGCAGTGCGCTGACCATCGATCCCCATACTTCCGATGGTACCCGCTCGGGCGTGTTTACCAGTACCCTGACGGGATTGCTGGCAAACACCACCTATTACCTGCGGGCCTATGTGGTCAATGCCATGGGAATTGTCTACGGTAACCAGATCAGCTTTGTAACCAAAAATATACCGACAGTCAATACCACGGTTCCGTCCATATCGACTGACGAACCGGGCATCATTAGCAGCGGGGGTACTTTGACCATCGATGGCGGAGCAAGCGTCACCGCCCGTGGCATCTGCTGGAGCCTGACCAATGCCGTTCCCGACCTGACAGGTTCGCACAGTACCGATGGAGCCGGAACGGGTGCCTTTACAAGCATTCTGAGCGGATTGAACACCCCGTCGAACTACTACGTCCGTGCCTATGCCACGAATGCTGCCGGTACTGCCTACGGAACTGTCCGCAGCCCGTCTGTTCCGGTGGTGATCACCACGGCCGGACCGAATGGTTCGGTGACCGACAACAGCATCGCCAAAAGCGGTGGCCAGGTAACCGGCGAAGGGGCCACCTCCGTCACTGCCCGCGGGATATGCTGGATAGTCGGTTCCACCACGCCGTTGATCACCGATGCCCATACAACCGATGGCAGCCGGTCGGGTATCTTTACCAGTACCCTGACAGGTCTGCTGAACGGAACGACTTATTATATCCGTGCCTATGCCACGAATGCCGTGGGTACAGTATACGGTGCCGCCGTCAGCTTTGTGACCCGGAACGTTCCTGTCCTGACCACAGTCATGCCGGCTGTTACCAGTGCCGAACCCGGTGTGGGAACTTCGGGCGGAACGATCACCGACGATGGCGGGGCTACCGTCACCGTTCGCGGGGTTTGCTGGAGTACCACCAACCTGATGCCGGATATAACCGGAACCCACAGTACCGATGGGGCAGGAGCGGGTGCCTTTACCAGTATCCTGGCAGGACTGGACATGACCCGCAGCTACTATGTACGTTCGTATGCCACGAATGCTGCCGGTACCGGTTACGGCAATGTGCTGACCCCGGCCATTCCTGCCATTACCACCTCGGCGGCACCGGTGGTATCGCCACTCGATAACAGCATCTGCACCGGCGGAGGTACCATTACCGGCGAGAACGGAGCCGCTGTCACCACACGCGGTGTCTGCTGGAGTTCCGCTACATCCGTTCCGCTGACCGTGGATTCGCATGCCGAAAACGGGACACGCTCCGGGGTGTTTACCGTCTCCATGACCGGGCTGACCAACAACACCACCTATTATTACCGGGCGTATGCCACCAATGCTGTAGGTACGGTTTATGGCGCAGTGGTTAGTTTCGTGACGAAAAAAATACCAACCCTGAGCACGGTTGTACCGACCATCACCACAGCCGAACCCGGTGTGGGCCTTTCGGGTGGTTCGATCTCCAACGACGGCGGGGCTACCGTAACCGCACGCGGGGTATGCTGGAGCAACACCAACAACCTGCCCGATATCAACAATGCCCACAGCACCGATGGCTCCGGATCGGGTGCTTTTGTCAGTACCCTGGGCGTACCGGATATGAGCAAGACCTATTACGTACGTGCCTATGCCACGAATGCTGCCGGTACTGCCTACGGGAATGTGACCGTACCAACCGTTCCGGCGGTGACCATGACGGCTACCCCCGTTGCTTCCGCCGCCGATAACAGCTCCGCCACCGGCATGGCGACAGTCACCGATGAAGGCGGTCTGACGGTAACGGCACGCGGCATGTGCTGGAATACCGGTTCATCCCCCGTGATCACCGATGCGCATACCACGAACGGAACCCGCGCCGGAACCTTTACCGCCACCCTGACCGGCCTGCAAAACGGAACATTGTACTACGTACGGGCGTATGCCGTCAATGCCCTGGGAACGGTCTACGGCAACCAGGTAAATTTCACCACCAAATCCGTACCAACGCTCACCACCGCGGTGCCTGTCATCTCTGCCGCCCGCCCGGGCATTGGCAGCGCAGGAGGCAATGTGACCAATGATGGCGGTTCGGCAGTAACGGCACGCGGGGTCTGCTGGAGCACCACCAACCCATTGCCCGCCCTCACCGATTCCATCAGCCGCGATGGAGTGGGCACGGGCGTGTTTACCAGTACCCTGCGTGGACTCGATGTCACGACAACCTATTACGTACGGGCCTATGCGACCAATGGTGCCGGAACAGCCTACGGAAACGTAACCGTTCCTGCCGCTCCGTCTGTCACCACCACGGCGGGTCCTACAGTATCGGCTTCCGACAACAGCATGGCTACCGGCGGTGGAAATGTGACGAATGAAGGCGGTGCTGCCGTGACTGCCCGCGGGATATGCTGGATAGTCGGTTCCACCACCCCGGTGATCACCGATGCCCATACCACGGATGACTCGCGCTCGGGAACGTTTACCAGCACCATGACCGGACTGGACAACAACACCACCTATTACGTACGTGCCTATGCCACGAATGCGGTGGGTACGGTATACGGCACGTATTATTCCTTTGCTACGAAAAATATTCCGACCCTTTCCACCACCATGCCTTCCGTCTCCGCGGCCGAACCGGGTGTTGGCAGCAGTGGCGGAACGATCTCCAGCGACGGCGGAGCGGTGGTTACTGCCCGTGGTGTCTGCTGGAGCACTGTCAATGCTTTGCCTGATATCACTGATTTCCATAGCAGCAACGGGGTGGGCATCGGCGCTTTTACTTCCACGATGGCTGGACTGGATATGAGTAAAACGTATTATGTCCGTGCCTATGCCACCAACCCTGCGGGTACCGCCTACGGGGCAGTGCAAACACCGGTACTGCCATCATTAACAACCACCGCCGGTCCGGCAGTATCTGCAACCGACAACAGTGTGGTAATCAGCGGGGGTACGATTACCAACGAAGGCGGAGTAGCCGTTACCGCCCGCGGGGTGTGCTGGAATACAGGCGGATCGGCCCTGACCATTGATGCCCACACCACCGATGGCACCCGGGCAGGACTCTTTACCAGCACGATCACCGGACTGCAGAATGCCACCACCTACTACTTGCGTTCCTACGCCACGAATGCCGTGGGAACCATTTACGGCAACCAGGTATCCGTGACTACCAAATCCATCCCGACGGTAACAACCACCGCCCCATCCGTATCCACTGCCGAACCGGGCGTGGGAAGCTCCGGAGGAAATGTGACGGCCGATGGCGGAGTTGCCGTGACCGCCCGCGGGATCTGCTGGAGCGCCACCAATCCGAACCCGGACATCAACAGCACCCACAGCAGCAATGGTGTTGGCATGGGATTGTTTACAGGCACTATGACCGGACTGGATATGAGTAAAACATACTACGTCCGTGCCTATGCGACCAATGTAGCCGGTACTGCCTACGGAAATGCGTTGTTGCCGGTAACGCCAGTGGTAACAACATCAACGGCGGTCTCAGCTGTTTCCGACAACAGCATGGCCATCGGGGGCGGACAGGTAACGATCGAAGGCGGAGCGTCTGTCACTGAACGCGGGGTATGCTGGATCACTGGCTCCACCACGCCGGTGACCACCGATGCCCATACGTCCGACGGTGCCCGCGCAGGGGTCTTTTCAAGTACCCTGACCGGACTTGTAAACGGCACCACCTATTACGTACGGGCGTATGCCACCAATGCCATGGGTACGGTGTATGGGGCATATATCACATTTACCACCAAAAATATCCCGACACTTACCACCTATGTTCCAACCGTTTCGGTTGCCGAGCCGGGTGTTGGCAGCAGCGGGGGGAATATCACGGTGGATGGCGGTGTCACGGTAACGGCACGCGGGGTATGCTGGAGTGCTACCAACCCACTGCCGGATATCACCAGCGCCCACACCACGGATGGTACGGGCAATGGCGGATTCACCAGCGTCATGGCGGGACTGGATGCCACTAAAAAATACACGGTGCGGGCGTATGCCACCAACTCCGCCGGTACAGCCTACGGGAACATACAAACTCCTGTCGCTCCGACCGTTACCACCACCGCCACGCCAATTGTCTCGACCGTGGACAACAGCTTGGGACTCAGTGGCGGGACCGTCACCTCAGAAGGCGGGCAATCCGTGACCGAACGGGGAGTATGCTGGAATACGGGCGGCTCACCACAGCTTTCCGACCCCCATACCTCCGATGGCACACGCTCCGGGGTATATACTTCTACCCTGACCGGCCTGCTTCCCCTGACCACCTACTACGTCCGTGCCTATGCCACAAATGCACAGGGGACGGTCTACGGTGCCCAGGTAAGCTTAATCACCAAAAATACGGCCACACTCACCACATCCGTCCCCTCCGTTTCGGCGGCTGAACCGGGCATTGGCACAGCAGGTGGAAATATCACGGCGGATGGCGGGGCTCCCGTAACCGCCCGGGGCATCTGCTGGAGCGATACCAACCCGACTCCCGATATTACCAGTAACCATACCTCTAACGGTATCGGCATTGGAATCTTTACCGGCACTCTGACCTCTCTGGATATGACCCGACTATATTACGTACGGGCCTATGCTACGAACGCCACCGGAACTGTGTATGGGAATACCGTCACCCCAGCCTTGCCGACAGTCATTACCACCGCCGGACCCATCGTCCAGGGAACGGATAAAACAGTAGCAAATAGCGGTGGAAATATTACCTCAGAAGGCGGCGCATCCGTTACAACACGTGGAATTTGCTGGAGTTCAGTCACATCAATTCCTGTGATAACCGATCCCCATACAATAAATGGTACCCGTGCGGGTGCCTTCACCGGTATCTTAACAGGGCTGGTTCCTGCGACCACATATTATGTTCGGGCGTATGCAACAAATGCCCTTGGAACATTTTATGGAGCTTATGTAAGTTTCAGAACACCTTAGTAAAGCTGATTATAATCCATTTTCAACTAATACTATAATACTTTTATTTTAGGTATAATGATATATAGGTGAGAATCTATTGAGAGTTCAATGAGGCTTACCCATCCTAACCCCCTTGCAACCTCCAAGTAATTCACAGGTAGCACCCTCGAAACATAGAATAAATGGCAGTGATATGAAAGTAAAAATATGTTGAATTGTTGTTGTTGGTAAAATCGTAATTCTGATAAAAAACAACAAATAATGAAAAGAACAGAATTGCATTTATCCATTGAATGCCTGGCAGAATGATAAATTTTATTCAGTATATCCAATTGAACCTCTTTTTTAGTACTTATTTAAAATATTTACTTAAATGTAACGTCTAGATTTAAATAAGTTTATTATCTTTGTTTGTGAATATTTTACTTAAATCTATTGAAAGTATTATAGGTTATAATGCTAATAATTAGTTGTTTGTTATGTTTATTTTAATTATTCGTGAATGAATAAAATAGTAGATATTCGTTATTTAACATAAAGAAAAATGATCAATTTGAGCTGAAATTTAATAAATATGCAGTAAAAATAAAAAAAAATATTATTTTGGTGCAAATGTTATTAATCAATATGATCATTATAAGTTTTAGATCCCGAAAAATGAGTTCCCTCTCTTTGAAGCATAAAGTTCGCGCGATTTCTTTAAACAATCCCCTTGTTTTAGAAGGAACTTTGTTTGCTATGTATAAGATGGACAATAGATAGAAATTTGTGTGAAAAGTAAGTTTACATCATTTTGTAAATTCACTTATGATACATTTCTGTTGTAATTTCAATTCTCCTGAAACTCATCAGGAAATGTTTCCAAAATATATTATAATTAACCGATCGGTACTTTAAGAACTGAATCAATGTTGCTGGAAATATAACAACCTGAAAATAGAATTGTAGCCAATTTTGGTGAGAGAACTTCTATTTATTTTTATTATAAAATATGTAAGCATTCTTTCATACTCAATTGAACCCCGGCATGTAGTTTGAATGTATTTTCTTATTTATATGTCCTGGTTATTTATAATGGTTATTGTTTTTGGTGCTTAATATTTCAGTTAAATGAGAAATAAGATCGATGTACATTAAAGTTCATTTTAATTTATTTCCAAAGTACCTTCAAAAAAATACACGGTTAAATTATTCTTACCTAATTTGATTACTGGGCAGGAATCATTTTTAATTTAACAACTAGTGAAAAGTTCAGGTTGTCAACAAACAGGATTATTCCTTTAATGAATAACAATATTTTACACTATAATTTTGAATAGAATACTCCATATACTCCTGGCTTTATCCTTTGTTCTAATAACCGGTATAGTCCCGGCAACAGGACAGAACAGCTTCAGGGTTCTTGGAAATATTCCACACCTTCCTAATGTAGATCCTGCTCATATCATTGCTCCTGAAACAGGAATGCTGATTTTTAGCAGTATCGATACAAAACCGATGATTTATACAGGTTTAGCCTGGGAGACTTTGTGTACAGAGAATATCAATTCCTTAACGACTCAAGAGTATTTTGTCGTAAAAAACGGTATCCCTTTTCTTCCAACATTTGCCAGTGTACCAGCTGGATCGTTGACTTCAGGGACAGTCTACTATTCTACCGTTAATAGATCGGTCATGATATACAGCGGTGCCGGTTGGCTGAAAATGGTGGATATGCTAATAGGGAATATTGCCGAAAGCAGTGGCTTTAGTGCAGGAGCTGATGTAAAGACCTTTAAACTGCCAGTATTGAATGCGAATCCTTCAACACCGGGTTTAACAGTGGGAGCCTTTTACATTAATTCGGTTAGCAAAGTGATGCGATATTATAATGGTGCATTGTGGCAGGATATTAGCTGTCAGGCTGTAGTAAAAACCCTTCCTCTAACGCTGATTACCGGCTATACGGCAATGAGCGGAGCAGAAGTGATCACCAATGCAGGTTCACCGGTAACGCTGACTGGAATCTGCTGGAGTCCAAACTCCAATCCGGATACTTTATTGACCTCAAAAACAAGAATAACAACCACCGGTTCAGGAATAGGAATATTTACAAGTCCGTTGACGGATCTCCTTCCCAAAACAATTTATCATGTCAGGGCTTATGCCGTGAATAGTCTGGGGATAGTTTATGGTGAAGACCTGACGTTTACCACTCCAATACAACTTCCAACGATCATTACCCTTGATGCAAGCAATATAACTAGCATCTCGGTGCAAACTGGAGGTAATATAACTGCAGATGGCGGGGCTTCTGTTACAAAACGTGGAACGATATGGAGCTCTATTTCCGATCCGCTTGATGACCCATCCCATTTTATTACAAATGATGGTTCCGGTGTGGGATATTACCCTACTATACTTGAAGGATTGCTCGGAAATACAAATTATAATGTCAGGGCTTTTGCTGTCAATTCGGTGGGTACATCCTATGGAAATCTGATACAGTTTACCACTCTGTTACCGGTGCCTCCGGTACTAAATCCAACGCTCACAGTTTCAGGTATTACCGGAAGTTCAACAACAGGTACTGCCCTTATTCTAAACAATGGTGGAGCTCTTGTTACCGAACGGGGTGTTTGCTACAGCATTGATGGATTAAATTATATTTATATTCCTTCTTCCACGGTAACTCCTACTGATATTGGCACATTTATGACTACGGTTACAGGATTGTCGCAAGGTACTACGTATTATCTGAAAGGCTATGCAAAGAATATTGCCGGAACAGGTTATACAAGTGAAACAAGTGTAACAACAGCTCTCTATGCGTCAATTACAACTGTCAAACCCGGTAATATTGCGGGTTCTACAGCTTCGAGCGGTGGAGTTATCTCCAATACCGGATTTTCAGAGATAACGGCACGAGGTGTCTGCTGGAGTCTGGATAAGAATCCGACCACTGCATTGGTTACTAAAACATCCAATTTGGTTGTAGGTGATGGTACAGGTACTTTTGCCAGCCAGGTTACCGGGTTACTTGCGGGTACTACATATTACATCAAGGCTTATGCTGTTAACAGTGCAGGGGTAGGTTATGGCAATCTTGACAGCATTGTTATGCCTGATTCAGCTCGTGTACTTACATTGGCTGCTTCCTCATTATATTTGAGTACTGCAACTTGCGGAGGTGATGTGATAAGTGATGGTGGATCGGTTGTAATGGATCGTGGTGTTTGCTGGAGTACCGGAGTGAATCCGACCATATTCAATTCAAGGACTACTGATGGGGATGGATTAGGAATATACACCAGTTACCTCACCGGGTTAATACCAAATATCAGCTATCATTTCAGGGCGTTTGCAATAAACAGCATTGGTGTTTCTTACGGTGAAGATCTAAGCTTAACCGTTATTCCTGATGCACCGTTGATTATTACTCTCCCCATAACAGAAATAACAAATATGTCGGGAGTTAGTGGCGGAGATATCAAAAGCAGTGGAGGTGCACCAATTACGTTAAGAGGTATATTATGGAGTACCAAGGGTGATCCCCTTACCGATGACCAGGCCATTATTATAACAAATGATGGTTCAGGTGTTGGTATTTTCCCAACAAAAATGGATAATTTGTTAGGGAGTACTACATATTATGTGCGTGCATACGCTGTAAATTCCTATGGCAAAGCTTATGGAGATCTAAAAGTATTTACAACTTTGCCTCCGTTACTATCAGTCGTACTATCTCCAAGCTTTGACATTGAACAAGTAAATAATACTTCAGCTGTTGGTGTATTTCTGGTGCTGAATAATGGAGGTTCTCCGATAACTGATCGTGGAATACGGTATAGTACCGATCGCTTGAACTATACGTACGTGACATCTGAAACGCTGAATAAAACAGATATTGGTACTTATATCACAACACTCCATGGATTAAAGCCAAATACAACATACTTTGCACAGGCGTATGCAATTAATGCCGTAGGCACAGCATTAAGCAGTGAAGCCAGCTTCAGGACGACATCCCTGGCTCTTCTTTCTACTACACCACCAAATAGGATTACGGGATTTGCCGCTTACAGTGGAGGTGAGATCACTTCAACCGGTGATGACATTATTTCAGCCAAGGGTGTATGCTGGAGCCAGGATTCAATTCCGACAATCAATTTGACAACAAAAACCTCTGAAACGCTCAGTGGAATTGGGGAGGGTGTCTTTATCAGTCGTATTACCGGTTTAAGTCCGGGAGTAAAATACTATGTTCGGGCTTATGCCGTAAATAGCTTTGGAATAGCATACGGAAACCTGGATAGCCTGATTACGGCAACCACTGCTTTTGTAACAACGACTCATCCAATAACTATTAAAACGACTTCTGCTGTAAGCGGTGGATTTATAAATAATGATGGAAACGAGGCTGTATATACCCGTGGTATCTGCTATAGTTCACATTCAAATCCGACAACAGCCGATAATTATATTGCCAGCGGAAGTGGGATAGGATCTTATGCCATTACCATAAACGGATTAATGGGAAGTACCAAATATTATGTACGGGCTTATGCCATCAACGATGTAGGCATAGCCTATGGAAATCTGGACAGTCTGAAAACATCTGCACCAGTACTTGAAGCTTTATCCACTACCGATGTGATCAATATTGGAGGTACAACTGCCGTTGGAAGAGGCTACGTTGGAAGTGTAGGTGGTGCGCCTGTTACAGAACGTGGATTCTGTTGGAATACTACCGGAAATCCGGATATTAATGGGCAATATGTGGCTTCAGGAGTAGGTAATGGTAGTTTCTCGGGTGGCCTGACCGACTTAACCCCAAACACAACATATTATGTACGGGCTTATGCAATAAATAGCGTTGGTACAAGTTACGGAAATGAAATCACATTCTCTACTTTTACAATTGCCACTCTTATTACTACTCCAGCCACTTCTATAACCAATATAAGTGCAAAGAGCGGGGGAGATATTGTCAGTGACGGCGGTGCATTGGTTTACAGCAGTGGGATCTGTTGGAATACAACGGGTAATCCAACTATTAACGATGCCAGTACAAACAGCGGACTGGGCATAGGAAATTTTATCCATTACCTGAATGGTTTATTGGGAAGTACGAAATATTATATCCGTGCTTATGCCATCAATTATGCAGGTATAGCTTATGGCAATGTTGAAGTCTTTACTACAGCACCACCGGTAATCCCTACATTAACTACCAATGGTGGATCTAGTGGAGCAAACGGCAAAACGGGTTACTGCGGAGGTGTAATCAGTAGTAATGGCGGTTCGTTGATCAATACAGAAGGTATTGTATGGAGTTTGACTTCCGGATTTTTACCGGATACGGTTTTGGTTAATAAAACAATGCAGGCGGGTTCCGGAAACTTTAATTCAACACTGGGTAATTTAAAATCCGGGACTACTTATTATGCCCGGGCTTATGCTTCGAATACAGTTGGCACAGGATATGCTGCAAATGAGGTAAGTTTTACCACGTTTGATCTTCCTGTTATAACTACAATAGCTCCTACAGCTGTTACGAATGTAACCGTAAATAGTGGTGGAATTATTACTTCCAATGGAGGAACCGGTGTGACTGAAAGCGGATTGTGCTGGAGTACTGGTAATCTACCAGGCGTTGCAGACGAACATTTTTCAAATGGTCCGGGTTTCGGTCTCTTTAACCGAACTATTACAGAGTTGTTAGGAAGTACTATCTATTATCTAAGATCGTATGCCATCAATAGTGTTGGCATTACTTACGGGCAGGTAGAAAGCTTCACAACGCAACCTCCTAAACTGGCCACTATTTATACGCTACAACCGGTGGCAACTTCTTCGATAGCTGCAATAAGTGGAGGAAATATTACCAGTCATGGCGGGTCATTGGTAACTTCCCGTGGTATTTACTGGAGCACACAACAAACCTTTGATCCGGACACCATTACATTAAATAAAACAGCACAAACAGGATATTATAAGGGTACATTTAATGCTTCTCTTACAGGCTTGATTCCAAATACGGTTTATTATGTGAAGGCATATGTTGAGAATGGTGTTGGGATTTCTTATGGTGATGAAATGAGTTTTAAAACTCCTACACAGGCAACCCTGACAACGAAAGAAGCTTTCTCCGACGGACCAACCAGAGCGGTTACCGGAGGCGTTATATCAGATAATGGCGGCGCTGAGATCAGCTCAAGGGGAGTTATCTGGAGTACAGTAGCCAGTTTTGATCCTGCAACTGAAACATCAAACAGAACCTATGATGATTACGGTACCGGCTCATTTGTGAGTCGCCCATCCGGACTGAAAGGAAATACCACTTATTATATAATGGCATATGCTACCAATATTGCAGGAACTGGTTATGGCAATTTAGTTAGCTTTATAACTGATCCGGCTACACCACCGAACCTGACTACCCGTGATGCATGGTATGTATATGGGACATCTGCTGTAACAGGTGGTTATGTTTCCGATAATGGGGGTGAGCCAATAATAACCAGAGGTGTGGTTTGGGGAACAGATCCATTATTCAGGCCTGATACAGTGTTAGTGAATAAAACGGTTGATGGCGCTATGGGAGTTGGCTATTTTTCAACCACCATGACGGGTCTTAAGCGTGGTACTATTTACTATGTAAAGGCTTATGCCAAAAATAGTATTGGCACTGCCTATGGAAATGTAATTAGCTTTAAGACTCTTGATTTTGCGAAGTTAACGACAATGCCTGTTTCTCCATCCTCTACAGGATATGAGGCCGGTGGAGGTGGAGTACTGATCGACGATGGTGGGAATGAAGTAACGAATCAGGGTGTGTGCTGGAGTCTTAATCCGAACCCGACTGTAGGGCTTTATACTAAAACAATGTATGACGGTTGGTCCGGTAATAGTTTCTACAGCACCCTGACCAACCTGGCTCCGGTAACTAAATATTATGTACGTGCCTATGCCACCAATAATCAGGGAGCAGCTTATGGAAATGAAGTGAGCTTTACAACGCCAGTTGCTTTGCCGGTAATTACCACGAGTTATGCTACCCAAACATCAAAATCATCGGTAGTAACCGGTGGTAATATAACCTTTAATGGTGGTGCCCCGGTAACGGAAAGAGGTGTCATATGGAGTACCAATATTGCATTTAATCCTGATACGGTCGTTGTGAATAAAACAACCGATGGTATTGGAAATGGGAAATATAATAGTGTAATTTCCAATATGAACCTGAGTATTACCTATTATATTCGTGCGTATGCTGTTAACAGTGCCGGTATTTCATATGGTAACCAGATAACAATCACATTGTTCCCGACTGCGCCGGTATTAAATACCATTGAGCTTACTCAAATAACCGGATCAACAGTTATGAGTGGTGGAGAGATTACCAGTGATGGTGGTGCCCTTGTAACACTGAAAGGACTTTGCTGGAACACTTCTACCAACCCGATTACGACTAATAGCCATACCACAAACGGATCCGGAACTGATCCTTTTGCCGCAATGATTTCTGGATTGTTGCCTAATACATTGTATTATGTACGTGCCTATGCCATTAATAGCATTGGTACGGCTTATGGAATTGAAAGAACATTCCAGACAAATGGTATTCCGACACTTACTGCCACTACACCGGCAAGCAATATTATTGCTACTACTGCTACCAGTGGTGGTGAGATAACAGATAACGGACGTACTCCAATCATTACCAGAGGTATTTGCTGGAGTACCTACAGTAATCCATCCCTAATTACTCCGAATACTTACAAAACGATAGATAACTCATCGAGTACTATCGGCAGCTTTATAGCGAATATGAAAGGATTGACTTCCAATTCAACCTATTATGTTCGTGCCTATGCAACGAATGCCGTAGGTACCGGTTATGGGAGTCAGATTCAATTCAAGACATTCCCTATTATGCTTCCAACAATATATACCCTACCGCCGACATCTATTGATAGTGTAAAAGCAACCAGCGGAGGAAATATCTTTGATAATGGTGGAGTTCCTATTACCGGCAGGGGTATTTGCTGGAGTACTATACGTAATTTTGATATTACCATAAGTACTAAAGTATATAATGCTGTGAGCGATACGGGAGTGTATAACAATAATATGACAGGCTTATCTCCGGGTATTAAATATTATGTAAAAGCTTTTGCTATAAACAGCAAGGGTACGGCTTATGGAATGCTGGATAGCCTTGTTACTAAGCCAATTAGGGCGACTGTAAGCAATGTAGTGATTTCAAATATTACGCAGAATGATGCTATAGGATCAGCATCTGTAATTACTACAGGTGGTGCGACGGTAACAAGCCGTGGTGTTTGCTGGAATACAACTGGTTATCCTTCGTTAGCTGACGATACGCTTTGTATTGGCAGTGGTTTAGGAATTTATGCAGATACATTAAAGAATTTAGTGGAGGGTCCGATTTATTATGTCAGGGCTTTTGCAACAAACAGTGCGGGTACATCTTATAGCTCTACTGTAAGCTCCTTTAGAATTTGTCCTTCGGCCTTTAAAATAGTGCATTATGAAGGTTTGAACGGGGCACCGGTAACTAAAACGGTAACTTATGGTTCAGTTAGTAGTAATGCTTCCGGAGCTGCAAGATGTTGGATTACCCAGAACCTGGGAGCAGACCATCAGGCAACAACTGTTACCGATGCCACAGAATCTTCTTCAGGTTGGTACTGGCAATTTAACAGACCACAGGGTTACCAATACACTGCAAGCCGTTATCCTGCTACTACATGGACAAGCAATACTGAAGCCAGCGATTGGGTTAAAGGGAATGATCCTTGTAATCTTTTACTTGGTTCAGGTTGGCGAATTCCTACATCAACAGAATATCTTAACGTGATAGCCACTGGAACTATTCCCTTTTCATCCCCATTAAAGCTCCATTATTCAGGATATTTAAATTATGCCGACGGTTCAACTGCGGGTAGAGGTACCTATGGTATTTTCTGGTCTAGTTCGGCAACAGCTACTACCAATGCCACCTATCTTCAGTTTAGTTCAGGAGCGAATGCTAATTATAACAGTTATAAATGGCATGGATTTACACTTCGTTGCCTGAGGGATTCCACCATAGTAGGAAAACCTACAGTAAGCAATGTGGTTATTTCGACTATGACAAAAACTACCGCAGTTGCTACAGCTGCTGTAACTCCTGATGGAGGTGCTCCCGTTTTAACCAAGGGACTTTGCTGGAATACAACAGGTAATCCGACAAGCACAGAAAATACAATTTTAAATGGTATTGGTACTGGTGTATTAACGGATACTATTAGTGGACTTACTGAGGGGCCAACTTATTATATCCGTGCGTTTGCCACAAATAGTACAGGAATAACATACTGTCCGGTAGTTACAGTCTTTAAAGTATGTCCTTCAGATTTTACGGTTCAACATGTGGAAGGACTCAATGGAGCTCCGGTTTCTAAGACAGTACTTTATCATTCTGTTAGCAGTATATATTCAGGAGCAGCACGGTGTTGGATAACTCAGAATTTGGGCGCCGATCACCAAGCCAGTTCAGTAGCAGATGCAACTGAACCTTCAGCCGGATGGTATTGGCAGTTTAACCGTCTGAAAGCTTATCAATTTACAGCAAGCCGTTTGCCTTCCACAACCTGGACAAGTAATACCGAAGCAAGCGACTGGGTACCTGAAAAAGATCCTTGTAACATGATGCTGGGCGGAGGATGGCGTATTCCTACAGCAACAGAGTATGCTAGTGTCATTGCTAATGGAGGTATTCCATTTGCTACTCCGCTAAAACTCCATTATTCCGGATACCTGAATAATGCCGATGGCTCAATATTGGGTAGAAACACGTATGGCATTTTCTGGAGCAGTTCTGCAACGACGAATACTGTCGCCACTTACCTCCAGTTTAGTGCTGGCGTTAATACAATGTATACCAATACTGTCAGTTCTAAGTGGTATGGTTTCACTTTACGATGTTTAAGGGATACCATAGTGCTTTCTAAACCATCGGTGAGCAACGTGACATTCTCAGGGATGACTTCTACTTCGGCAGATGTTTCTGCGATTGTAACTCCTGATGGTGGTTCTCCAGTTACTGAACGTGGATTCTGCTGGAATACAACCGGCAATCCTGATATTACAAATAATCCGATTGCCAATGGTTCCGGCACAGGTAATTTTACGGGTACAATTAGTGGTGGGTTGGTAGAAGGACCGACATATTATGTAAGGGCCTATGCTAAGAATAATTTAGGGATTGCTTATAGTACTGATGTAAATAGCTTTAGAATTTGTCCACCTGTGTTTACCGTTCAGCATATGGAAGGAATTGGTGGGGCTCCTGTTACCAAAAAAGTTGCTTATCATTCGGTGAGCAGTACACTATCCGGAAAAGCGGTTTGTTGGTTGATTCAGAATTTGGGTGCCGATTCAATAGCAAGTGCAAATACAGATGCAACAGAGCAGGCAGGAGGTTGGTATTGGCAGTTTAACAGGGTACAAGGTTTTAAAAATGATGGAATCGTTCGTACCCCGGCGACTTCCTGGATTGCAACTAATGAAACAAGCAATTGGATTGCAATCAATGATCCGTGTACGCAGCTTCTTGGTTCTGGCTGGCGTATTCCTACCAATACAGAATGGGTAAATGTAATTGCTAACGGAAATTTGGCGAATACTATGGCATACAATTCGCCACTTAAACTACATATAGCCGGAAATCTGGATAATGGTTCATTTATAAATAAACGTGGCATTTCTACGGGTCTTTATTGGAGTAGTACTCAAAGTGCAGCTACTACCGGATATAGCATGTACTTCAGTACAGCTGGTAGTGTTACCTATAATTTGCACAGTAAATCGCAATACGCATTTTCAGTTCGTTGTTTACGTGATACAATAGTTGTTTTACCACCTTCAGTAGGAACCGTGTCGATCAGCATTTCATCGATGACTGGAACTACTGCTGATGCTACTTCTGCAGTAGGATCAGATGGAGGTTCTCAGGTGACCGAACGTGGATTTTGCTGGAATGTAACAGGTAATCCAACACTGTCTGATAATTATGTTACGAACAGCACCGGTGGAACGGGTAATTTTACCAGTACCATTACAGGTTTATCCGAAGGACCTAAATTTTATGTCCGGGCATATGCCCGAAACAGTGCAGGTATTACTTACAGTGAAGGTTCCGGGTTTAGTGCTATTCTGACTAATATTTGTCCGGATACTTTTAATGTCCAACACAACATTGGATTCAGAGGTGTTCCGGTAACCAAGAAAGTTACCTATCATACTGTGGGATCTTATATGTCGGGTTCAGCCAAGTGTTGGATTACACAAAACCTGGGAGCTGATCATCCGGCAACATCTGCTTTTGATGCTACTGAAGCATCTGCGGGTTGGTATTTCCAGTTCAACCATTCCCTGGGATATAAAAATGCCGGTTCTACAACGCCTATTGCCTGGTATGGAGGATTTAACGAAGTTTCTGACTGGACACTTATAAATGACCCATGTAATATTATGTTGGGAACTGATTGGCGTCTGCCAACCAGTACTGAATGGACGAACGTGGATGGTGCCCCACAAAATTGGGCTACATATGCAGATCCGTATAATTCGGCCTTGAAACTTCATAACCCCGGTTATTTAGCCTATAATACTTCGGTGATAGCTAGCCGAGGTTCACAAGGAAATTACTGGAGTAGCACCGGAGCCAGCGCTACAACAGGTTATGATTTTCAATTTTATAATGCTGGAAGTGGTTTAGTAAATAATGATAAAGCCTATGGTTTTTCTGTTCGTTGTTTACGTGCAGGTGTAGTAAAAATGCCTCCAACTTTGACCAATGTTGTTATTTCAACCACCTCCATGACTGACAGTACAGCTGAAGGATCTGCAAAAATAGTTGTAGATGGAGGTTCGGCAGTCTTAACCCGTGGAATCTGTTGGAATACAACAGGATATCCAACTGTTAATGATAATGTAATTCCAGGCAATTTATCGGATTCGACCTTCAATGGACTTATTGTAGGATTGAAAGAAGGACCAACTTATTATATACGGGCTTATGCAACAAATAAGATTGGCTTAGGCTATAGTCCACTGACTACTACGTTCAAAATTTGTCCTCCGGCATTTGATATTTTACATAGTGCCGTGTTTAATGGTTCACCTATTACGAAAACTGTTACCTATCACTCTGTAAACAGTATGCTTTCCGGAGCTGCCCGATGCTGGACTACTCAAAACCTGGGTGCTGACCGGCCTGCCAATGCAGCTAAAGATACCACTGCCGCTGCTGCAGGTTGGTATTGGCAATTCAATAGGTTGCAAGGATTCCAGGCATATGGAGCGGCTTTAACACCTTCTGTCGGATGGCAAACAGCAATTGGCGAAAGTGCTGACTGGACTGTTACAACTGATCCATGTGTTTTGATGTTAAGTGCTGGTTGGCGAATTCCTACTTCGACGGAATGGTCAAGTGCTGTTACGAACGGTGGTTGGGCTGGTAAGAGTGCTTATACCTCTGAATTAATATTACATTACGGTGGACAAATAAAGACAGCAGTATTGGCTGATCGTGGAACCTTCGGGCATTTTTGGAGTGGTACTCAAACAGCTGCAGCCAATGCCTCTTATCTTGAATACAATGCAGCAACCAGTGCCAGCCAGGTGTTAATCAGTGCCAAATCTGGGATGGGTAAGTCAGTTCGTTGCCTGCGGGATAATTTTGTCATATCAATACCAATTGTAAGTAAAGTAACAATGATTCAAATGACGGATAGTGTTGCTATTGGAACAGCCACAGTAACACCTGATGGTGGAGCTCCGGTTACTTCAAGAGGACTTTGTTGGAATTCGACAGGAAATCCGACAACTGCTGATCATGTCATTCCGTCTGGGACAAATGGTATTGGTGATTTTACCTCTTCAATTCCGGGACTTGAAGATGGACGTACTTATTTTGTACGGGCTTTTGCGACAAATAGTGCAGGAACAGCCTATAGTCCAACAGCATTAAGTTTTAAAATATGTAAACCTTATACAGCTATACACATTGGAGGGCAAAATGGAGCACCTGAGAGTAAAACGGTGAAATATAGCTCAATCAGTACAAGTATGTCAGGTGCTTTGAGATGTTGGATCACCCAAAATTTGGGAGCCGATACAACTGCTGTTTCAGCAAGTGATAATGCAGAGAGAGCAGCAGGCTGGTTTTGGCAGTTTAACCGGTCACAGGGTTACAAACCTAATGGGGCTTCATATATTCCTTATTATGCCTGGGTAGGGTGGTTGCAGAGTGCAAATGAAAATAGCGACTGGGCTGCTACAACAGATCCTTGTCGTCTCCTATTAGCTGCAGGTTGGCGGATGCCTACTACAACAGAATGGACAAATGCTGATGGAGCACCTCAAAATTGGGCTAAATCAGCAGATACTTACAGCTCTGTATTGAAACTTCATGCTGCCGGATATATGTTTGGTGGTGTAATAGCGGCACGAGGTACCACCGGTGATTACTGGAGTATTAATCAAGGGTATTATTATTCGGGCGGGGACCGGTTTACCGGGAATTGCCTTTCCTTCAATACCACAACCAGTGCAATTTCGGCAGTTAATAAATGGGAAGGATATGCCTTTAATATTCGTTGTATCCGTGATACAGTAATTCTGGAGAAACCAACTCTTACCAATGTAAGAATACCGACCTCGGATATGACTGTTGGGTCGGCTACTACATATGCTACAGTCACACTTGCCGGAGGAGCAGCTGTAACAGATCGCGGGTTCTGTTGGAGCAGTACTTCCACTGTACCAACTAAGGCTGATAGTGTAATGGCATTGGGTAACGGAGTGGGCAACTTTGATGGAATTATGAAACGGCTTATTGAAGGCACTACCTATTATGTAAGAGCCTATGCAGTCAATAGCGTTGGTATTGCATACAGCCCGACGGTCACCGCTTTTAAGATTTGTAATCCGGTCAAAATTATACATCGTGCAGGTCAAAATGGGGCTCCGGAAGACAAGACAGTAACATATCACACTATCAGTACAAATATATCAGGAACTGCACGTTGTTGGATTACACAGAATCTTGGATCGGATCGTGAGGCTGGAACGGCTACAGATACAACACAGGCATCAGCGGGCTGGTATTGGCAATTCAACCGGCTGCAGGGTTATAAACCTAACGGGACATCGTATATCCCTATTAATGCCTGGACCGCCTGGGTTCAGAGTGCGAATGAAAGCAGCGACTGGGCTCCTGCTAATGATCCCTGCCGACTAGAACTTGGTGCTGGTTGGCGTATGCCAAGTCAGGCAGAATGGTCTACGTCAGATGCAGCTCCACAGTTCTGGGGTAACTACAATGATGCATACAATTCAGTCCTGAAGTTGCATACGGCAGGGTATATGCTCAGTGGTACCTTAAAGAACAGAGGGACTACAGGAGGTTACTGGAGCAGTACACAGGGGTATTATTATTCAGGTGGAGACAGGTATACGGGTTATTACCTGTCCATGACAAGTTCTACCAGTGATGCCGCTGCCTTTGCCTATAAACCGGATGGGTATGGTTTCAATGTACGTTGTTTGCGTGATGTGGTTGTTATCGAAAAACCTTCAGTGACAAATGTAAATCTGCCAACTTCGGAAATGACAACAAATTCCGCGACGGGATATGCCACTGTATCCCTTGATGGAGGTGCTGCTGTGATTGATCGTGGACTCTGTTGGAGTACAAGTTCTACTGTTTCACCAACGACAAATGATAATGTTGTTAAGGTTGGAAACGGAACGGGAGATTTTAATGGCATCTTGAATAGTTTGTCTGAAGGCCCAACCTATTATATAAGAGCCTATGCCACCAACAGTGCAGGTACTGGTTATAGTCCAATTGTTACCAGCTTCAAAATGTGTAATCCATTTACAATCATTCACCAAAAGGGCCTGAATGGGGCTCCTGAAAACAAAACTGTAATCTATCATGCAATCAGTACCGGGTTGTCAGGAGCTGCTCGTTGTTGGATTACCCAGAATCTGGGTGCAGATAGTACTGCTGTTTCAGTGGCTGATAATACAGAGTCGGCTGCCGGATGGTACTGGCAGTTTAACCGGTCACAGGGTTACAAACCAAATGGCGGTTCCTACATACCATATTATGCCTGGGTAGGTTGGGTTCAGAGTGCGAATGAAAGCAGTGACTGGGCTGTAGCTTCAGATCCGTGCCGTCTCCAGCTTGGGGCGGGATGGCGAATGCCAACCAGTACCGAATGGACTGCTGTTGATGCTATCCCTCAAAATTGGGGTAAGTCTGCCGATGCCTATAATTCGGTGTTGAAGTTGCATGCTGCAGGATATATGTATGCTGGGGCGCTGGCATCCAGAAGTGTTACTGGCGATTATTGGAGTAGTACCCAAGGATACTATTATTCCGGTGGAGATAGGTTCACCGGAGGGTATCTGACCTTTAATGCAACTACCAGTGGAATGGCAAATGTGAATAAATGGGAGGGGTATGCTTATAATGTCCGCTGTTTGCGTGATGTAATTATCCTCGAAAAACCTTCCGTGACCAATGTGACATTTCCAACTTCGGATATGACAGTGGATGCTGCTAAAGGATATGCAAATGTTACTCTTGATGGAGGAACAGTTGTTACTGACCGGGGTCTGGTTTGGAGCATCACATCAACGGTACCAACTGTTATGGACACAAAGATGTCTCTAGGTAGCGGGACAGGTGACTTTACAGGAACTTTGAATGGTCTGACTGAAAGTCCAACCTATTATGTAAGAGCCTATGCTGTCAATAGTGTTGGTATTACATATAGCCCTCTGGTCACCAGCTTTAAAATATGCAATCCATTTATCATAATACATAAAGCTGGTCAAAACGGAGCTCCCGCAGACAAGACGGTGACATATCACTCCATCAGTACCAATATTTCAGGGGCTGCACGTTGTTGGATCACCCAGAATCTTGGTGCCGAACAGGAAGCTACACTGGTGACGGATACAACTCAAGCTTCGGCAGGTTGGTACTGGCAATTCAACCGACTGCAGGGTTATAAACCTAACGGGACATCGTATATCCCTATTAATGCCTGGACTGCCTGGGTTCAGAGTGCGAATGAAAGCAGCGACTGGGCTCCTGCCAATGACCCTTGCCGACTAGAGCTTGGTGCTGGTTGGCGTATGCCAAGTCAGGTTGAATGGTCGGCGGCAGATGCAGCTCCACAATATTGGGGCACCTACAACGATGCCTATAATTCAGTCCTGAAGTTGCATACGGCAGGGTATATACTCGGTGGTACTTTGAAAAACAGGGGGACTACAGGCAGTTACTGGAGTAGTACCCAGGGGTACTATTATTCAGGTGGCGACCGGTATACGGGCTATTACCTGTCTTTAACAAGTGCAACCAGCGATGCTGCTGCCTTTGTGAATAAGTGGGATGGGTATGGCTTTAACGTACGCTGTCTGCGTGATGTGATTACCATTGAAAAACCATCGGTTACCAATGTGAATATACCTACATCCGATATGACAGCTAATACCGCCAAAGGATATGCTACGGTTACTCTCGATGGAGGAGCTACGGTTACTGAGCGTGGATTATGCTGGAGCACGAACGGAGCTGCCTTGCCTACAACGACTGACAACATTCTAAGGGTAGGTAATGGAACCGGTGATTTTAGTACGATCTTGAGTAGTTTGTCTGAAAGCCCGACCTACTATGTACGTGCTTATGCCATCAATAGTGCAGGAACGTCTTATAGCCCGACTGTCACAAGCTTTAAGGTTTGTAATCCGTTTACGATCATACATAGAGCAGGCTTAAATGGTGCTCCTGAAGATAAGATCGTGACTTATCATACTATCAGTACCGGGGTCTCAGGAGCAGCACGTTGTTGGATTACCCAGAATCTGGGTGCAGATAGTACTGCCGTTTCGGTGTCTGATAATTCAGAGTCGGCTGCCGGATGGTACTGGCAGTTTAACCGGTCACAGGGTTACAAACCAAATGGCGGTTCCTATATACCATATTATGCCTGGGTGGGTTGGGTTCAGAGTACGAATGAAAGCAGTGACTGGGCTGTAGCATCAGATCCGTGCCGTCTCCAGCTTGGAGCGGGATGGCGAATGCCAACCATTACCGAATGGACGGCAGTTGATGCTGTTCCTCAAAATTGGGGCAATTCTGCCGATGCCTATAATTCGGTGTTGAAGTTGCATGCTGCCGGATATATGTACGCCGGGGCATTGGCTTCACGAGGAACAACAGGGGATTACTGGAGTACAACCCAGTCCTCTTATTATTCCGGCGGGGACCGATATACGGGAGGTTATCTGACTTTCAATACGATAGGCAGTGCTACTGCCTATGCTTATAAACCAGATGGATATGGGTTCAATATTCGTTGCCTGCGTGATTTTATAACCCTCGAAAAACCATCGATAACCAATGTGACATTTCCAACCTTGGAAATGACTATTAATTCTGCCAAAGGACATGCCAATGTTACGCTTGATGGTGGTGTTAGCATTACAGATCGTGGGCTGTGTTGGAGTACTTCTTCAACAGTACCAACTATTTCGGATAAAAGATTGTCCCTTGGAACAGGAACGGGTGATTTTAATGGAATTTTGGATAGCCTTATTGAAGGTCCGACCTATTATGTTAGAGCGTATGCAATCAATAGCGTCGGTATTACTTATAGTCAGTTGGTCACCAATTTTAAAATATGTAATTCGTTTACTATCATTCACCGGGCAGGTCAAAATGGAGCTCCCGCAGATAAGACGGTGACATATCACACCATCAGTACCAATATTTCAGGGGCTGCACGTTGTTGGATCACCCAGAATCTTGGTGCCGAACAGGAAGCTACACTGGTGACGGATACAACTCAAGCTTCGGCAGGTTGGTACTGGCAATTCAACCGACTGCAGGGTTATAAACCTAACGGGACATCGTATATCCCTATTAATGCCTGGACTGCCTGGGTTCAGAGTGCGAATGAAAGCAGCGACTGGGCTCCTGCCAATGACCCTTGCCGACTAGAGCTTGGTGCTGGTTGGCGTATGCCAAGTCAGGTTGAATGGTCGGCGGCAGATGCAGCTCCACAATATTGGGGCACCTACAACGATGCCTATAATTCAGTCCTGAAGTTGCATACGGCAGGGTATATACTCGGTGGTACTTTGAAAAACAGGGGGACTACAGGCAGTTACTGGAGTAGTACCCAGGGGTACTATTATTCAGGTGGCGACCGGTATACGGGCTATTACCTGTCTTTAACAAGTGCAACCAGCGATGCTGCTGCCTTTGTGAATAAGTGGGATGGGTATGGCTTTAACGTACGCTGTCTGCGTGATGTGATTACCATTGAAAAACCATCGGTTACCAATGTGAATATACCTACATCCGATATGACAGCTAATACCGCCAAAGGATATGCTACGGTTACTCTCGATGGAGGAGCTACGGTTACTGAGCGTGGATTATGCTGGAGCACGAACGGAGCTGCCTTGCCTACAACGACTGACAACATTCTAAGGGTAGGTAATGGAACCGGTGATTTTAGTACGATCTTGAGTAGTTTGTCTGAAAGCCCGACCTACTATGTACGTGCTTATGCCATCAATAGTGCAGGAACGTCTTATAGCCCGACTGTCACAAGCTTTAAGGTTTGTAATCCGTTTACGATCATACATAGAGCAGGCTTAAATGGTGCTCCTGAAGATAAGATCGTGACTTATCATACTATCAGTACCGGGGTCTCAGGAGCAGCACGTTGTTGGATTACCCAGAATCTGGGTGCAGATAGTACTGCCGTTTCGGTGTCTGATAATTCAGAGTCGGCTGCCGGATGGTACTGGCAGTTTAACCGGTCACAGGGTTACAAACCAAATGGCGGTTCCTATATACCATATTATGCCTGGGTGGGTTGGGTTCAGAGTACGAATGAAAGCAGTGACTGGGCTGTAGCATCAGATCCGTGCCGTCTCCAGCTTGGAGCGGGATGGCGAATGCCAACCATTACCGAATGGACGGCAGTTGATGCTGTTCCTCAAAATTGGGGCAATTCTGCCGATGCCTATAATTCGGTGTTGAAGTTGCATGCTGCCGGATATATGTACGCCGGGGCATTGGCTTCACGAGGAACAACAGGGGATTACTGGAGTACAACCCAGTCCTCTTATTATTCCGGCGGGGACCGATATACGGGAGGTTATCTGACTTTCAATACGATTGGCAGTGCTACTGCCTATGCTTATAAACCAGATGGATATGGGTTCAATATTCGTTGCCTGCGTGATTTTATAAACCTCGAAAAACCAACGGTGACCAATGTAACTCTCCCAACTTCAGACATGACTATTAAAACGGCTAAAGGATATGCCACTGTATCTCTTGATGGAAGAGCTACTGTAACAGATCGTGGGCTGTGTTGGAGTACTTCTTCAATAGTACCAACTATTTCGGATAAAAGATTGTCTCTTGGAACAGGAACGGGTGATTTTAATGGAATCCTGGATAGCCTTCTTGAAGGTCCGACTTACTATGTCCGTGCTTATGCAGTAAATAGTGTCGGAATATCCTACAGTCCTGCAGTTTCGAGTTTTAAAATATGTAATCCGTTTACAGTTGTTCATAAGGCTGGACAGTATGGAGCTCCGGTTGATAAAATCGTCACATATAATTCAATTACAACAGTAATTTCAGGATCTGCAAAATGCTGGTTGACACAAAACCTGGGAGCTGAAAGACTTGCCTCTTCGGCTACTGATAATTCAGAGGAGGCTGCCGGATGGTATTGGCAGTTCAATCGATCACAGGGATATAAACATGATGGAACCGTAAGAACGCCTTCTACAGGGGTATATAGTGTCAATGAAAGCAGTGATTGGGCTGCGGCTAATGATCCATGCCGGTTACTTCTGGGAACAGCCTGGCGTTTACCTACAAATACAGACTGGACAAATGCTGATGCCCAACCACAATACTGGGCTAATTATACAAATACTTTTGCATCTGTATTGAGGCTTCATGCTGCTGGAAATCTGTTGAATACAGGATTGGTTGGTCGTGGTGTCTCCGGATCCTATTGGACGAGTACTCAGGGATACTATTATTCGGGAGGAGACAGGTATACAGGGAATTATCTCTCCATTACCGCAAGTGTTTCTGCTATGGCAGCAGTGAACAAATGGGAGGGGTATAGTTTTAATATCAGATGTATCAGGGATTAATGTAAACCGATTCAAGAAATTTTCAATATTGGATCCTGAGAAATAAAAAGTTATATAATACCTTATGTAAATTATTCGCTTTTGATATCGAGTCTTGATTTATTTAATGCCGGTTTATCCGTAAGTATTAACAATAGACTTTATTTAGTTGCATGCTTTTGAAAGTGTTTATGTTGGAAAATAGGATCATTGATTTTCGGGATTGCAAATTGTCCCTGAATCCTGTCTATATTCAAAGATCTTGGAGTTGTAGGGTAAAATGACGTTTAAATTCACCGCGGTTTCATTGTTTTTCACAAAAAAGGCTGACTCCAAATATGGAATCAGCCTTTTTATATGTTTTTGTTTCAGATAAACCGAAACAAGTTGAAATGCTTTATTTAAGCGTTTTTTGCTTTCGCAAGGATAGCTGAAAATGCTTCCGGGTGGTTCATGGCTAAATCGGCCAATACTTTGCGGTTCATTTCAATTCCTGATTTGTGCAGGGCACCCATCAGTTTTGAATACGACATACCTTCCAGACGCGCAGCAGCATTGATACGTTGAATCCACAAAGCGCGGAACGTACGTTTTTTGTTCTTACGATCACGATAGGCATATTGCAACCCTTTTTCCCATGTGTTCTTGGCAACGGTCCATACATTACGGCGACCTCCAAAATAACCTCTTGTAAGGCTTAAAATTCTTTTTCTTCTTTTACGTGAAGCAACGTGGTTTACTGACCTTGGCATAATTAAAATGATTTATGAATGTTAGCGTCGCTTTTCGCAGCGAACTTGAGGCTAAAGGCATTCGGTTTTTGACTAAGAAAATGTGATAATAAAAGATAAATTGACTACTTCAAGCAAAGCATTTGTTTAACGTTCGTCAGGTCGGTCTTGTGAACAAGAGCCATGTGAGTCAGGTTACGTTTTTGTTTTGTTGTTTTCTTAGTCAAAATGTGGCTTTTAAAAGCATGTTTTCTTTTGATCTTTCCTGTTCCGGTAAGGGTGAACCTTTTTTTTGCACCGGAGTTAGTTTTCATTTTTGGCATTGTTACTATATTTAAATTGTATAATCTTCTTTGTTTAACTGCTTATTTTACTTTCTTAGGTGAAAACATGATAATCATGCGTTTTCCTTCCAGTTGAGGCAGTTGATCTACTTTGGCATATTCTTCCAGGTCACTTGCAAAACGGAGCAATAAAACTTCGCCTTGTTCTTTAAAGAGTATGGAACGACCTTTGAAAAATACATATGCTTTTACTTTGCAGCCTTCTTTCAAAAAGCCCTGAGCATGTTTTAGCTTGAAATTATAATCATGATCATCGGTTTGAGGCCCGAAGCGTATCTCTTTCAAAATCACTTTTGCCGTTTTTGCCTTTGATTCTTTCTCGCGTTTTTTAATTTGGTATAAGAACTTCTGATAATCAACTACTTTACAAACCGGTGGCTCAGCATTAGGCGATATTTCTACCAAATCTAATTCGAGTTGATCAGCAATCCGAATGGCTTCTTCATAGGGATAGACGCCTTGTTCTACGTTTTCACCTACCAAACGAACTTCTTTTACCCCTTTAATCTTTTCGTTTATCCGATTGGGTTGCTCTTTTACTCTTCCTCTAAGAGGTCTGATGGTTAATTGTTTAGCTATTACTTGTTTCCTCCTTAATTTGAATGCGTGAATAAAATTTTAGTTATGCTTTTTTGAGCCCGCAAATATAACACTTTTATTTGAATTACTAATGGTGAAACGAAATAAATTCTGATATTTTTAAAAACAAATAGTATATAACTTTCATTCAATCTGGTTGTTGCTCATTCAATTTTTGAAGGTATTCTTCAAGCCGGTCCATGCCAGTTTGGATGTTCTCCAGCGAATTGGCATAGGAGAACCTGACAAAGCCTTCACCGCCCGTTCCAAAATCAATTCCAGGGGTAATACCTACATGAGCCTTTTCCAATACATCAAAGGCAAAATGATATGAATCGGTTGTGAACTTACGGGCATCACAAAACACATAAAAAGCACCCTGTGGCTCTGTGTGAATTACGAATCCCATACCTTTGAGCCTTTCTATAATGTATACGCGTCTCTCGTTGTAGATGGTTCGCATGGCGTCGACATCTACTTTTGCATTGGTAAGCGCAGCAATTCCAGCTTTTTGAGCCGTGCTGGGTGCACAGATAAATAAATTCTGCTGCAGTATCTGCAAGGACCTCATATATTTCTTCGGGGCAATCAGGTATCCAAGACGTAATCCTGTCATAGCAAAGCGTTTTGAAAAGCCATTAATAACAAAAGCATTGTCCGTAAACTCAAGTATGGATGAAGCCCTGCCTTCGTAAACCAGTCCATGGTATATTTCATCTGAGATGATGGGGATATCCAGTGTAACAAGGTCCTTGAAAACCTGATCGTTCACCAGTGTCCCGGTAGGATTCATGGGTGAGTTGACAAAAATAGCCCTGGTTTTATCCGTAATCTTTTTCTTGATCTCGGTTATATCGTATTGAAAATCACATTCTGCATGCAAGGGTACGCATATAGGTTCTGCATGGCAGGCCAGTGCAAAATTTCGGTAGCACGGATATCCCGGGTTAGACATGATAACTTCATCGCCCGCTTCACAGAGTAGTATTAGGGCCATCAGTATGGCCGGTGATGAGCCGGAAGTAACTACTATGCAATCAGGATCGACTGTTACACCGTATTCTGACCTGTAAAAGTCGCTTATAGCCACACGTAGAAGCGGATCGCCCAGTGAATGGGTATAATGGGTTGTTCCATCTTTATACGCTTTGATAGCTGCCTGTGAAATGCATTCCGGCATATCGAAATCAGGTTCACCTACTTCAAGATGAATCACATCTATGCCTTCGCTTTGTAGCTCATTGGCCCGTTCCAAAACATCCATCACAATAAAGGATGTCATGCGTTCAATTGTTTTATTCATGAATTCTGATTGCTGATAAAATTATACAAAAGTAACGAAAAAATCAAGCCTGTCATATCTATAATTGATAAGAATATAAATGTTGTTTTTAATATTCTCCCGATGTTTCCGCTTCCATGATCTGCTTTACATCTCTTCAATATCCATTCATTGGTAAAATGGATATAAAACGGACATAAAACGGATATAAAACGGATATAAAACGGTATTTAAAAGATCCGTTTTATATCCGTTTCTCATGCGATTTATTAATCTAATATATCCATTTTACCAATGAATGGATATTGAAGCAATGATGAACAGAAAGGAATGAAAACATTATTTTCATAAACTGAACCAAGTCCAGGATGAAAAATGGGGGCGTAAATAAGGGGTCTGTACACACGAATACGGAGCCATATAAAGCTAAATATAAGAATTCATGTAATCGTAGTATACCAAATCTTTCAGTTTTTTTGATTTAATATACAAAATTCTACTTTCCCGGCTATGAAAATAGAAAACCATTAAAATAATTTTACCTGTAAATCCGTTAATTCAGATATTGCAGATTTATAAAAATAGTACTACCTTTGTCGGACTTTTTTGCAAAAGAAAGTGTGATGGGAAATTAAGCGACTAATCACTTAAAAATAAACGCTTAAATTTTGAGTAACACAAATAAATAACAAAATGAAAACATTTGAATTAAAAGGAACAGTGCGAACTGAACTGGGAAAAAAAGCTACGAAAGCTGACAGAGTTGCCGAAACAGTACCATGTGTATTATACGGTGGTGCCGAAAACACACATTTTACAACAACAATTGGCGATATCCGCAAATTGATTTATACTCCTGAAGTATATGTTGTCAACCTGGATGTTGATGGTAAAAAGACAAAAGCTATCATGAAAGCATTGCAATTTCACCCGGTAAGTGATAAAGTATTGCATATCGACTTTTTAGAACTAAGCGAAGATAAACCGGTTGTTGTTGAACTTCCTGTTAAACTTGAAGGTTTGGCCGAAGGTGTTAAAGCCGGTGGTAAATTGAGTCTTGAAATGCGTAAGCTGAAAGTAAAAGGATTGTATACTCAATTCCCTGAAAATATCGTTATCAATGTTTCAGAATTAGGATTAGGAAAATCAATTCAGGTTGCGAAAGTATCAGTTGCAGGTCTTGAAATCCTAAATAATAAAAACGCTGTTGTTGCACAGGTTAAATTGACCAGAGCCGCCCGTGGTGCTGCTGCAGTAGCAGTTGTAAAATAATCTTTCTACCATGAAATACTTGATTGTCGGATTGGGCAATATCGGTGCAGAGTACCAGAATACCCGCCACAACATAGGTTTTACAATATTGGACGCTTTTGCAAAGGCGTCCAATGTTTTTTTTACCGAAAACCGGTATGGTGCGACTTGTGAAGTAAAGATAAAAGGCCGTACTCTGATTCTGCTAAAACCTTCCACGTTTATGAACCTGAGTGGAAATGCTTTGCGGTATTGGATGCATAAAGAAAATGTTGAAATAGAAAACGTATTGGTGGTGGTGGATGATATTGCATTGCCATTTGGGACCTTGCGCCTCAAGCCAAAAGGATCGGACGCCGGACATAATGGGTTGAAGAATATACAGGAAATCCTCGGACACAGTAATTATGCGCGTTTGCGGTTTGGTCTGGGTGATGATTTTAAACGAGGTCAGCAGATAGAATATGTTCTGGGAAAATGGACATCTGAACAATCAAAGTCCTTACCTGAAAGGGCAGAAATGGCAGGCGAAATAATCAAAAGCTTTTGCCTGGCTGGATTGGAGCTCACAATGACTCAATTTAATGGGAAATGAGTTGATTAAGTTGAATAAGTTAATTGAGTTGATTGAGTTAATTGGTTGATTTGGGTTGAGGGCTGATAAAGTAAATTGGATACTCATTCTGTTAGTGTAACCATTTCAATCTATTTGATCCTGCAATTAGCATTAAAGTTTATTATTTTTCTTAATATCTTGTATTTTTACCTCATTTACTTTATTTACCCGAATCAACTCAATTAACTCAATCAACTTAATCAACTAAAAAATGAAGACCGAAGTTCGCATTGATAAATGGCTCTGGGCTGTTCGCTTGTTTAAAACGCGAACCATAGCTGCCGAAGCCTGTAAAAAAGGAAAAGTCATTATTCAGAATATACAGGTAAAACCCTCACGCAATGTAAAGGTAGGGGATATAGTTTCCATTAAACGTAATCCGATCTTGTTTTCATTCAAGGTACTTGCATTATCCGAGAATCGCATGAATGCCAAACTTGTGCCTGACTTTTTGCTGAATGTAACTACTGCCGACCAACTTGAATTAATTGAACTAGGTAGACTTGCCGGCCAATCAGGACGTGATCAGGGTGCGGGACGTCCTACCAAGAAAGACCGTCGTGAAATTGATGACTTTACTGAACCTGCCTTTATGGATGAAGATGGGGATTGGGATTTTGAGATTAGTTGATTAGGTAATTGGTTGATTAGTTGATTAGTTAACAAGTTTAATGCTTGGCTCTTTAAATAGTAAATAGTAAATGACTAAATAGTAAATGACAGAATGTTTATAGCCAGAAAGCTTAAAAAGGAAAATATTGCTGAATACTTACTCTATATGTGGCAAGTGGAGGATTTGATACGTGCGTTCAATCTTAATATCGACGTTATCAACGAACGGATAATAGCTTCTTATCCTGTTTCGGAGGATGAACGTAAAAGTATGTACGATTGGTATGAAAGCCTGATTGAAATGATGCGCCTTGAAAATGTACAGGTTGACGGACATTTGCAATTAAATAAAAATATCATTCTTGAACTCGACGAATTGCATTCGTCTATCCTGCGTTCGGGCAAGGATGCCGGATATGCTGCCAAGTTTTACCATGTCCTGCCTTTTATTTCCCAGTTAAGGCAACAACAGCAAAATACGTTGATTAGTGATGTCGAACTTTGTTTCAATCTTCAATATGGTATCATGATGCTGCGCATGAAGAAAGCTGAAATTACTCCTGAAACCCTTCAGGCTCAAACAGAAATAAGCAAATTTATGGTGCTGCTGGCAAAGAATTACCAGCTTTACAAATCCGGAGAATTGGATTTAGAAGAAGATTAAATCTCTAAAATCACTGGATATTGTATTATTTTATATAATTTTGGGGCACGAAAAGTATGATAACTGGAGGTGACTCTTCAAATACCAAACTCTTCAAACATTCAAACTCTTCAAACTTTTTCAACCAGTATTCATAGTAACCAATTACTAAAGAACTATTTTATGAAAGGAATTGTATTAGCAGGAGGTTCAGGCACTCGTCTGTATCCGATTACCAAAAGTATTTCCAAACAAATCATTCCGGTGTATGACAAGCCGATGATTTATTACCCTTTATCGGTATTAATGCTGGCTGGAATTCGTGAAATACTCATTATTTCAACACCACAAGACATTCATCTGTATGAAAACCTGTTGGGTAACGGTGATGATTTAGGAATTAAACTTGTGTATGCCATTCAACCTTCGCCTGATGGATTGGCACAGGCATTTATTATTGGAGAGGAATTTATTGGTGACGACAGTGTTTGTATGGTGCTGGGTGACAATATATTTTACGGGTTTGACTTGTCGCGCACGTTGCGTGAGGCAGCAACCCTGAAAGATGGAGCTATGGTATTCGGATACTATGTAAACGATCCTGAAAGGTATGGTGTAGCTGAATTTGATGCTGCAGGCAAAGTGCTTAGCCTGGAAGAAAAGCCGGAACACCCTAAATCCAATTATGCTGTTACAGGGTTGTATTTTTACAGCAATGATGTAGTCAAAAAATCAAAGGCATTGAAACCTTCCAAGCGTGGGGAACTGGAAATTACCGATCTTAACAGGGTATACCTTGAAGAAGAACGCCTGAGTCTGAAAATGATGGGTCGTGGAATGGCATGGCTGGATACAGGTACACATGACAGTTTGCTGGAAGCCTCCAACTTTATTGCAACAATTGAAAACCGTCAGGGACTGAAAGTTGCTTGTCTGGAAGAAATTGCTTTCAGGTACGGGTATATCAACAAGGAACAATTGCTTAAGCTTGCACAACCACTTTGTAAAAGCCATTACGGTGAATATCTGGTTAAGATTGCAAACGAAGTTGGTGTGTTAGGTCTTTAGTTAATTAAGTTGATTGAGTTAATTATGTTGATTAAGTTGACTGAATTGATTAATTAAGTTTATTGTGTTAATCAACATTTCACTTCAAAATATATTCAATTAATTGACCTCCCGATAGCTATCGGGACAACTAATCATCTATTTATCCTCCCGATAGCTATCGGGACAACCATTTAACAAACCAATCAACCAATCAACTTAATCAACCAATCAACTCTCGCTCAATGGAAATTATAAAAACCCCTATCACCGACCTTATCATAATTAAACCTCGTGTATTCTCTGACTCTCGTGGATTCTTTTACGAAACATACAATGAAAAGAGTTACCTCGAAGCAGGTATTGATCTTCATTTTTGCCAGGACAATCAATCCAAGTCTTCGTACGGAGTCATACGTGGATTGCATTACCAACTCAGTCCTCATAGCCAGTCGAAGCTGGTTACGGTTATACAGGGTGCTGTATGGGATGTAGCCGTCGATTTACGTGCTTCATCTCCGACATACGGTCAATGGTATGGGGTGGAACTCACTGAGGAAAATCATTTGCAGTTTCTTATTCCGCAGGGTTTTGCGCATGGTTTCTCTGTACTGACCGAAACAGCCATATTCTCCTATAAATGCGATAACTTCTATAGCCCGACACTCGAACGCGGTATCATGTACAACGATCCTGCTTTAGGTATTGACTGGAAGATTCCTGTCGATAAAGCTGTTATATCTGATAAAGATTTAAAACATAAGTTATTTGCAGATGCCGATAAGAATTTCTGATACAGATTACACAGATTAAAATACAGATTTCCACAGATTATAATACGGATTTCCACAGATTAAAAACAGATTTACACAGATTAAATATATTTAATTTCAACGAAAGTAAAATCACCGAAAGTAATATCACTGTAAGTCATATCAACGAAAGTCATATCGCAAAGCTAATATCAATAAAATGGATACAATACTAATTACCGGAAGCCATGGGCAACTGGGAAATGAAATGCAACAGGCTGCAGCAGGTTTTCCTGCTTTCAGATTTCTCTATACTGATGTCGAAGACCTTGATATCTGTGATAAAAAAGCCCTGGATGCTTTTGTAAAAACGAATCAGGTAAACATTATTGTCAATTGTGCTGCTTATACGGCAGTGGATAAAGCTGAGGATGATGAGGCATTATGCTATAAAATAAATGCTGATGCTGTTCGTAATATCGGAGAAGTTGCCAGTGCCAACAACCTGAAAGTTGTACATATCTCTACCGATTATGTGTTCGACGGAACAAATTATATCCCTTATACCGAAGATCAACCGGTTTGTCCCTCCACGGTGTATGGCAAATCTAAGCTGGCAGGTGAACAGGCGCTTATGGAAACTTGCAAACAAGCGGTTATTCTACGTACTGCCTGGCTCTATTCTTCGTTTGGCAATAACTTTGTAAAAACCATGATGAAACTCGGCACTGAGCGTGATTCATTAAATGTTATCTTCGACCAGATAGGTACACCCACCTATGCTGCTGATCTGGCAAACACCATCCTGAAAGTACTGAGTCACACGGAATTTGTTCCAGGGCTCTATCACTTTTCTGACGAAGGAGTGTGCAGCTGGTATGACTTTACCAAAACCATTCACCGAATTGCAGGCATTACCTGCGATGTTCGCCCTATTGAAACCAAGGATTATCCGGCCCGCACCCCACGTCCACACTACAGCGTGCTAAACAAGGCAAAAATCAAAAGTACCTATGACCTTGTTATTCCACATTGGGAAGAAAGTCTGGAGAAATGCATTGATATCCTGAAGCTGGTTGATTAGTTAATTGGTTAATTCGTTGATTCGTTGATTCGTTAGATAAGTTGTAATTCTATTTGTAGATTACTATAATCTTCATTTAGAATAAATAGCCCAAAATTCCATATAGATGACAGCTTTACTTAACGTGAAGCTGTCACTTTTTTTAGGGGTGTAAAATGTGATAAACTATTTCATGACTCTGGAAGTCAAAAGTAATTACCCGGTTTGTCGGAATAAACTTGTTGACAAGTCAGTTAATCCTGAATAAAAGTAAATTTAGCAGCAAAATAACAACCTGACACACTTTTCTGAAGACTTCGAACTATAAATCATTTTTATTTCTATTGACAGTGCTTCAACAGAAGACTTACATTGGATGAAAATATATGGAATGATTGAAAATAAGGCAATACCATTTTTATAAACTGCATAATCAAAAAAAACATTGCAAAACAGGATCATTTTTTGTGCCTATATGATTCAAAACAACTACCTTTACACTTTTTTAAGAACTAATCAGTTCAGTCGATCATGAAGCCGGTTGAAAAGCCAGACGAGTTATATAATTTTCTGATAAAATGAATAAAGTAAATTTCCTTGCACTGGGAGCAGTTGCATTAGCCCTGATTGCTATCTTTTCACCCTGGATAGAAGTGTCTGACGCAAATACTTCGTCGGATATAAGTGATAGTTTTCAACCGGTAATCATACATGGAATTTCCATCGGGTATGGCATATTGGGATTTTTGTTTACCTTGCTGGGAGGATTCCTGGTTTATAAAGAGTACAAATGGACCTTTGTGGCAGGGATTGTAAATTTTATAAACGGATATGGTTACCTTCATCAATGGTTTGGCGCAGGTACACACGATAGTGCCAACTATGGTGATGTAACATCAAGAAGCGTTGTTGAACCAAGGTTTGGCATTTACCTGTTTATTACAGCATCGCTGGCTTTTATTGTTTTTACCATCAGATATTATAAATTGAAAAAGGCAGATGCGGTTTTACCCACATGGCTGACACAGAAAGAGAATCAACAGACTGTTTATACACAAAAAAACATACCCGTTTCACACGCATATCAACCCTCAAACATACAAACAATGACAACATCCTCTACAGAGACGCCAAAAGAACCGGCATCAACAGAAACACCAAAAGTACCGGTACCGGAAACGCCGGCAGTACAACCGTCAACGGCACCTATAGTACCGGAACCGGCAGAACCGAAAGCACCGGCAGAACCAACTGCACCAAAAGCACCTGTTCAACCTACAGAAGTACCAAAAGAACAGGCAAAAGCTCCTGTAAACGAACCAGTTTACCATGCACCGAGAGAGACTGCTGCTCCCTATCAACAGTACATTGAACCGGAAAAAAAGAAATCGTCAACAGCATGGATATACATTGTTATCCTGGCTATTGTGTTGGTGGGTGCAGGCGTATTTGTTATGACCAATACCAACTCGCAAAAGAGCAGTGAAAAAACCGAACAATCGGTTAATGATGAAAAAGCCCGTCTGCAGGTCATTATTAATGATGTAAACCAGGCTGTGAGCGACAAGAAATACGATGATGCGTTGCTGAAAATTAATTCCATAAACTGGCTGTACGATCCTACTTCAAACAAAGGCTATGTGGACCAGTACAACAGCCAACGCGATAACCTGCGCAATACGATAGAGCAACTAAAAGCAAATCAGGGCATGGATGAACAAAAACAAGCTACCGAAAAGGCAAACGAATCAGCTCAACAGCCGATACAAAGCACCGATAGCATCCATTGAAAATGATATTGAAAGTAAAGACGTGTTTATGTGGCTTAAGTAAGCCGGGTAGACACTTTTTTTTTGCGGGCTACAATGATTAATTGATTGGATTGTGTTCAAACCGATAAAACTGATTTGGTGAAATATAAAATTCAACGCAATTGTTTTGTGGTTTACTAAAATAAGAATCAACCATGTATTACCCGTTTTCGAATATGTCTTTTGTTAAAGAAAAGAATGCTTTAATAGTTTATCAGGGTTTTTAATTCGACTTTCTTATATTATTGGTATTTGTAAACTGACTGTTACATATATTAAGAACTTTTACTACATTTGTATTGTCGAAATTTACCTATAGATTGGAATGACCTTTACTCCAACTGACAGGTTCAACCTTATTTTGATATTCTTATTGATTAGGATGTTAAAACAAGAATTGAAAGATATAACGAATTAAAAGAAGGAATAAAAGTCGCTGAAAAAATAAAATCACCTGTAAAATAATTTCTACTAATGGATACAATTATTTTCAATGAATATGCTAACAATCATTTAAAAATACTTTCATGAAAACATTTCAATATGTTTCTTTCTTTATTCTATTCTCCCTGACCGGTGCAAATTATAGTGCCATCAATGCACAATCGGCATATGTTGCGCCAATTCTTCCGACAATACCTGATAAGACTTTCAATATTCGCGATTATGGTGCAGTGGGTGATAGTAAATCGGATAATACCAATGCCATCAGTGCTGCAATAACTGCTGCTGCAAATGCCGGTGGAGGTAAGGTTGTTGTGCCAACCGGGATATATCTGTGTGGTCCTTTAAAGTTTGCAAATAATCTGGCCCTGCAGATTGATTCTGCGGCAATTCTCAGAATGTTGCCCATTGACAGGTATCCCGGCGGGACAACTGATGGAACAGCATTTATCAGTGGCTCAGAACTTCATGATATTGCGATAACCGGTAAAGGGATGATTGATGGACAAGGGAGTCCATGGTGGCCTTTTGCTAAAACAAAGAACGCAAAACGTCCCCGAATGATTGCATTCAGGATTTGCGACAAAGTGTTGATTGAAGGAGTGAAACTGATCAACTCGCCAATGTTTCATATAGCCATCAGTGGTAAATCATCAAATGTGACTGTACGCGATGTGATAATACGTGCACCGTCATCGACTGATCCTGTAAATCCAAGCCATAATACTGATGCGTGTGACGTGAGTGGAACAAAAATACTTATCCAACATTGTGATGTCAGTGTGGGAGACGATAACTTTACATGTGGTGGCGGTACATCAAATGTCCTGATTAGAGATTGTACGTATGGCAATGGTCATGGTGTATCCATTGGCAGTTATACAAGAGGTGGAGTTTCGGATATAACCGTTGAAAATTGTACATTCACGAATACTGATTGTGGTATCCGTATCAAATCGGATCGTGACAGGGGAGGAGTCCTTCAGAATTTAACTTACAGAAACCTGTGTATGATAAATGTAGGCATTCCAATATTGATTTATGCTAGCTATATGGCAAAAGAGCGTGAGTATAGAAATTTACAGATGATAACTCCCGAAATTGCAGCGGCATATCCTTCGGCACCTGTTACAGCACTTACACCGACTTATCGCAATATCACATTTACCGACATTACTGCAACTGCTGCAAGTGGTAAACGGGCCGGTTTGATATGGGGTTTGCCCGAAGCGGCCATAACCAATGTTGTGCTTAAAAATGTCAACATTATTGCTGATAAACCATTCGGTGTTTTCTTTGCCAATGATATTCAACTTTTGAATTGCAAAATTCAGACCAGTTGGGGTGAAAATAAATTAGCACTTACCAATGCGAAAGTCAGCATTGATGGTAAAGGTAATTAAGAATTAAGAATTAAGAATTAAAAATTAAAAATTAAGAATTAAGAATTAAGAATTAAGAATTAAGAATTAAGAATTCAAAATTGTCAGAACATTGAAATGGAAGCTTTTGTAGATGAACAAATATTTCATTAAATATCTATGATTACCAACGTGTGTAAAAAGAAACATGGATAATAACAAACAGATCATTGTCAAAACTTTTTAATATACAGATATGTTAGTATGTCCTGCTAACGGGGCAAAGAATTGAAACAAAACAAAAATAAACCAGTATGAAATTAAAATTATTTACCTGTATTGTTGTTGTGCTATTCAGCCTGAATGCATTTGCACAAAGCTCCCATAGAACAGCGGATGAAGTACTTGAACAGACAGGGATTAAAGATCAGGTGGATCAGCTCGATGATATGATTGAATCGAAGATTGAAGAAAAGAAGAGCACGTTTGCAAAACCTGAACAATTTGAGAAGTTTAAAGATATTATGACTTCAGGACTTAACTCGAAGATTGCCATGAAGTTTATGGCTGAATATCTTGAGAAATATTCAAATGAAGACAGTCTGAAGCTGGTAATTACTTTATACAAAGATCCTTTTATGCAGGAGTTCAACAAAGTAGAAAAAGAGTCTGCTTCACCATCAAAACAACGGGAGATGTTGGATTTCTTTCAGGGCATGAATACAAATCCGCCAGCACAAAAAAGGGTACAACAACTGGTGAGTCTTAATCAGGAAATGAGAACCTCTGAATTTATGGCTAAAATGTTACAGAACGTGGTTGTATCAATGATAAAGGGTGCCAATAATGCCCTCCCCAACAACAAACAAGTTTCGGACGAAGTGATAAAATTGAAAATGGATTCGGCGCTTCAGGGAGAATTAGGAAAACAGATGACAAATCAACTTATAGCCTATTCAATTTTTATTTACAAGGATGTACCCGACGAAAAGATGGATCATTATCTTGAAGTGTGGAAAAGCCCGACAGGTAAGTATTGCATTGATCAGCTTATGAATGCCTATGATTATTCTTTCTCCAAAATGTTCGAAATAACTGGAGGATTATTGCCTATATTGGATAAGGACAAGAAATGATAATTTAGATAAATTATTTCACTTATTAATTTATCTGGAACATATAATAAGAGCCTCCTGAATCAGGAGGCTCTTATTATATGTTTTTACGAACCAATCAACTTTTCCACTTCTGTCCAGTTTACCACATTCCAGAATGCCTTCACATAGGCTATCCGTTTATTCTGATATTTCAGGTAATAGGCGTGTTCCCAAACATCAATAGTCAATACAGGTTTCCCTTTTACTTCCGCTTTTTGCATCAATGAATTATCCTGATTCGGAGTAGAGATGATGCGTAATTTACCGGTTTTCTCTTTAATAACCCAGGCCCATCCTGATCCAAACTGCCCAACAGCAGCTTTTTCGAACTCGGCTTTAAAGGCATCAATGCTTCCAAAATTCTCAACAAGTATTTTCTCCAGTTTAGGGGACATTGGAGCTGTGCCGGCAGGTGCCAGTATGCTCCAAAAAAAACTGTGGTTGTAATATCCTCCTCCATTATTCCTTACCGCTGTTTGAATACCAGCAGGTAATTCATTTATGTTTTGAATAAGCTCCACGATATCTTTTTTATACAACTCGGGATATTTCTCTAATGCCTTGTTCAGGTTATTTACGTAGGCTGCGTGATGAAAATTGTAATGGATGTACATGGTTGTGCTGTCGATAGTAGGCTCCAGGGCATTGTACTTGAATTGTAAAGCAGGTAATTTAAATTGTCCGAAGCATAACAGGGTGGTCGTCAAAAGTAAGAACATAACTGATTTAAATCTTTTCATGTTTTTTTTGTTTATAGTTATTAAATTTAAATTATCATAATTATAACAAGAAATACCCTGTTTTGTTTGAATAATTTAAAAAATCAGAGGAATTATTTTTTTTGGTAAGAAGAATTATTTTTCAGATTTAACCCTTTTAATTGTACTATTTTTTTAAATAAATCGTTATTGATTTTACATTACATTAAGATTGAAATGAATTGACCCTGTAATTTGGGTAAAAGCTGAAATTTTAGTATATTTGCAGGTTAAAATTAAGAAAATAAATCAAACAACTATTATTGAATGATCGATTATATTAAAGGGGAAATAACCGAACTGACACCTGCTTACGCTGTACTTGAAACAAGTGGAATCGGATATTTTGTAAATATTACTTTACCAACTTTTTCATTTCTTGGTGAACAAACAACTGCTAAATTATATATATTTGAATCTATTCGTGAAGATGCCCATGTACTTTACGGTTTCAGGTATCAGAGCGAGCGTCAGTTATTTTTATTATTAATCTCTGTTTCTGGTATTGGAGCTAACACTGCGCGGATGATTATGTCATCGTATTCAGCACAGGAAATTCAGGAAATGATTGCATCGGGGAATGTGTCTGCTTTAAATGCTATCAAGGGAATTGGAACTAAAACTGCCCAACGGATTATCGTGGATTTAAAAGATAAAATTGTAAAAGGAAGTGGTGGGAGCGATATGCCAAATCTTGTTACGAATAAAAATACAGAGCAAAAAGAAGAAGCAGTTTCAGCATTAATCATGCTTGGATTTGCAGCTGCTGCTTCGCAAAAAACGGTAGAGCGAATCCTGATTGAACAACCGACTCTCAAAGTCGAACAACTGATTAAGCTGGCATTGAAAATGATGTAAGACCTATTAAAAGTTAGAAATGAGGAATGAGGAATGAGGAATGAAAAGAGATAAAAGGTAAGGAAAATTTAAGTGCCACAGACAGGAATGTAAACAACCTGTTTGGCTGGAAAAATCAAACTATGAAAAAATAAAATATCCGATTAATAAATTCGTTTTAACTCGATTGATGGCTGATTAAATAGATATCAGGAATTCATCTGTTTGAGGTAGTAAATTTTATTTTACAGAAGCAAAAATTATTTATGATTTTTACAAATAAGACATTCGCTAAAATTCTTTTCTGTGGCATTGTAGTTAGTACGGCTTACGTTTTTGTAGCTGCCAGTGAACATTATGCCGTAGGAAGCCAATCAGTCGAATCGAGTGTTGCCCCAACAGATACCACCCTACCTGCCCAACCTAAATTTCCCATCAAAAAGTACAAACAGGATACTTACGAAGAGTTAAATCAGAAGTATCCGATGGATGCTCCAAAACCGGATAATGTGAAATCGGTTGTTGAATATGATGCAAAATCTGGAAATTATGTATTACGGACTTTTGTAGGAAATAACGAAATAGCAACTCCTTTTTTAATGACTGAGCAGGAATATCGCAATTTCTCAGCTAAAAAGGACATGCAGACTTACTGGAAAGAAAAGAATGCCAAAGCAGGAATAAACAACGAAGATAAGTTTTCGATCTCGGATATGAAATTTAATATCGGAGCAGCTGATAAAGTGTTTGGAGCCGGGGGGGTTCAAATTAAGACACAGGGGTCGGCAGAACTTGTCTTTGGATTCAAAAGCAATACGGTTAATAACCCTGCATTGACAGAACGGATGCGTACCTCAAACATCTTTGACTTCAATGAAAAGATTCAGTTGAATGTTACCGGTAGTGTAGGCGATAAGGTTAATTTCGGATTGAACTATAATACGGAATCGAGTTTTGATTTTGACCAGAAAATGGTGAAACTAGCCTACAAAGGGAAAGAGGATGACATTATAAAGAACATTGAGGCCGGGAATGTAAGCATGCCGCTTAATAGCTCATTAATTACAGGTAGTACGGCATTATTTGGAATAAAGACCGAATTGCAGTTTGGAAGATTGAATATTGTCGCATTGGCTTCCCAACAGGAATCACAAACTCAAACAGTTAGTTCAAAAGGTGGCGCACAGACAACTAAATTCGATATTAGTGCTGATAATTATGATGAAAACAGGCACTTCTTTTTATCTCAGTATTTTAGGGATACCTACGAGAATTCTGTGAGCAAACTTCCTTATATTTCATCCGGAATCAACATTAACAACCTGGAAGTCTGGGTTACCAATAAACGCGGAGTCTACGATCAATCCAGAAATATCATAGCTTTTTTGGATTTGGCGGAAGCAGATAAGATTGAAAACCCCTACTGGAGAACAAGTCCGGCAGATAAAAACCCGGTCAATAAAGCCAATCGACTTTATAGCTTTATGACAGGTATTTCAGGGATTCGCGATATTCAACAAACAAATTCACTTTTATCTACAATATCATCATTAACGGGGACAAAGCCTTTCAGTGGGGGCGAAGACTACGAAAAAATTGAGAGTGCACGTAAGCTGGATCCTTCTGAATATACGTATAGCAAGACCTTAGGTATTATATCATTGCGAACAGCATTAAACCCGGATGAAGTGCTGGGTGTTGCCTATGATTATTCATTTAATGGCCAAACCTATCAGGTGGGTGAATTTTCAACCAATCCTGTTACAGATGTCCAGGGAGATATAAAAAACCCTGCCCTGTTAGTGAAATTATTGAAAGGAACTTCGCAATCGACCCGGTTAACATCATGGAAGTTGATGATGAAGAACGTATACAGCCTGGGAGCACTTCAAATACAACCCGACAAATTTTTGTTGAATATTGTATACCGGAATGATTCGGTAGGTACCGACCTTCGATATTTAACCGAAGGAAACATTAAGAATGAGATCTTGTTGCGTGTCATGAACCTGGATAAACTGGATTCAAAAAATTCCCCTAATCCGGATGGGAGATTTGATTATATTGAAGGATATACAGTTCAATCATCTTCAGGACGAATCATTTTCCCTGTGCTGGAACCATTTGGCTCACACTTGCTAGGACAAATCGGGAATGCGAAAATAGCAGATAAATATGTTTATCAGGAATTGTATGATTCTACTCTGGTAGTAGCACGTGAATTCAGCGAAAAGAATAAATTCCATCTTGTAGGTGAATATAAAGCTTCTTCAGGATCGGAAATCCGCCTGAATGCCATGAATGTTCCCCGTGGTTCGGTTACAGTTACTGCCGGAGGAGCTACGTTGGTTGAAAACAAAGATTATACGGTTGATTATACGATGGGAACGGTAACCATTATCAATACGTCCCTGATGGAGTCGGGAACGAACATTGATGTGAAACTGGAAAATCAATCGATGTTCAGCATGCAACGCAAGACATTATTTGGAACTCATTTAGAATATAAGTTCAATAAGGATTTTAGTTTGGGTGGTACTATCATGCACCTTTCTGAGATGCCGTTAACCACGAAAGTCAATACAGGTAGCGAGCCTATTTCAAATACAATATGGGGATTGAATACATCCTGGCGTACAGAATCGCAATTCCTTACCAATATGCTGAACAAGCTGCCTTTTGTGAATGCTGTAAAACCTTCCACTATTGCTTTAAATGCCGAAATAGCGCAGCTTATACCGGGCCATTCCAGTGTGGTAGGGAGTGCAGGCCTGGCCTATATAGATGATTTTGAGTCTACTCAAACGTCGATAGATATCCATTACCCGGCAAACTGGTATCTGGCAAGTACCCCTTATAATAATGGTCCCAATGCACTTTTTCCGGAAGCAAGACTTAGTAATAATATAGATTACGGTAAAAACAGAGGATTATTAGCCTGGTATTATGTTGATCCGGTGTTCAATAACAGTGATACGCGTTCGAATCCTGATTATATCCGGAATAACCTGGAAATGCAATCCAATAATCTGACACGTGATGTGTATGTACCCGAAATCTTCCCAAATAAGCAAACACTGGCAACTCAAACATCCAGGTTGACGGTTATGAACCTTTCATACTATCCGACTGAACGCGGACCCTATAACCTGGATGTTCAGGGAATGAATCCCGATGGTACCTTGATGAATCCAACCAAACGGTGGGGCGGTATTATGCGAAAACTTGATGCAACTGACTTTGAAGTATCCAATATTGAATATATTGAATTTTGGATGATGGATCCTTATGTAGCCGGTGGAATGGATCAGGCCAAAAAAGGGGATTTATATTTCAATCTGGGCGATATCAGTGAAGATATATTGAAAGACGGAAAAAAATCTTATGAATCGGGTTTGCCAATTGATGGAGATATTACCAAAATCGATACAACTGTATGGGGACGTGTTCCAAGAACGCAGTCCACAGTGAATGCCTTTGATAATACTTTAGGAGCCCGCAAAAACCAGGATGTTGGATTAGACGGATTATCCACAAAAGATGAACTTTTGTTCCCTGCCTATCGTGATTATGTCAGTCAGGTCAGTCAGAACATGTCACCGGAAGAACGTCAGAAAATGGTTACTGATACATTCTCTCCTTTAAATGATCCGGCAGGAGATAATTACCATTTTTACCGTGGTACAGATTATGACAATGCACAACTTGATATTTTAGCACGTTATAAACATTATAACGGAACTGAAGGAAATTCACCCGATGCAAGCACTGTGGTGGAATCGTACGCCACATCTGCTACTTCAATCCCTGATGATGAAGATATAAACGGGGATAATACCATGAACGAATATGAAAAGTATTATCAGTATAAAGTAAATATTACAAAGGATAACATGGCGGTTGGGAAAAACTACATTACTGACGCCATCACCTCGCAGGTGACGCTTAAAAACGGCAAGACAGAAGCTGTAACGTGGTATCAGTTCAAAATTCCAATCCGGGAAAATCCGGAAGCAATCGGAGGTATTCGCAACTTTAAATCTATCCGGTTTATACGAATGTTCATGACCAACTTTGATAGTGATGCCCATTTAAGGCTTGCTACGCTCGACCTGGTACGTGGGGAATGGCGTGGCTTCACAAAACCGCTGTATGAAACCGGTACAACAGCTCCGAGCCAAACAGGTAAACTGGATATTCAGGCCGTCAATATTGAGGAAAATGCAAGTAAATCACCTGTAAATTATGTTTTGCCTCCAGGAATCACTCGTGAAACTGATCCCGGACAACCACAATTATTGCAACAAAACGAACAATCAATGGTTTTGAGGGTAAATGATCTTGCTCCCGGTGATGCCAGGGGTGTCTATAAAAATGCCTCTTATGACATGCGCCAGTATAAACGCCTGCAAATGTTTGTGCATGCTGAAAAAATGACGGTTGATAATTACAACTTAAAGGATAATGAACTGACTTGTTTTATCCGGATTGGATCAGATCTTCAGAATAATTATTATGAATATGAAATTCCGTTACGGTTAACACCGGGCGGCATTTATTCCGGGGAAAAACCATCCGATCGGGAAACTGTGTGGTATCCTGAGAATATGTTTGATTTCTCATTTGATGTGCTTACAAATGTAAAGTTAAAGAGAAATAAAGAAAACGTAGCCTCAAAAGTTTCAAATTTGGTTGCTTATGTGGATCATGATCCATCGAAACCAAATAATAAGATTACAGTCAAAGGAAATCCTTCTATCTCCGACGTTGAAAATATATTGATTGGGGTGCGTAATATCAGTGGTGGAACAAAATCAGGCGAAATATGGACAGATGAACTACGTATGTCACAATTTGATGAATCAGGTGGTTGGGCAGCGATGGGCAACCTGGCAGTCGGATTATCCGATGTTGGAACCATAAACTTCTCAGGCAGAATGGAAACTGCCGGATATGGTGGTATTGAAAGTAATGTGATGACCCGACGGCTGGATAATTTGTATCAAATGAATTTTTCAACAGCGCTAGAATTAGGTCGTTTCTTACCTGAAGCTGTTAAACTCAAGATCCCTGCATATTTCTCATATTCTAACGAAACGCTGGCGCCGAAGTATAATCCTCTTGACCAGGATATTCTATTAAATGATGCGCTTAATACATTACCCAAAAATCAAAACGTTGATGGGCCAAGAGTATTGACTCAAGATTCATTGAATGCCATTGCTCAGACTGTTACTACGACGAAAAGTTTTACTATCTCGGGTGCGAAAGTCAATATAAAAAGTAAAACGCCTCAGTTTTATGACCCGGCCAATTTGACTTTTACTTATGCCTACAATGAAACGAACCAGCATAATTCGGAAATTGAGCAAAACCTGGTGAAAGATGAGCGGGCAGCCATCAATTATAGTTTTGGATTTAATCCGAAACCGTTCGAACCTTTTAAAAGCGTAAAAGCTCTGGATAAACCTTTGTTTAAGATTATCAAGGATTTCAATTTTAATTATTTACCTTCATCTTTAAGTTATAACAGCAATCTGGACAGACAGTATTCACAGGTTCAATTACGCGATTTAAATATTACTTCGACCGATGGTGGAACCAGCTCAAGTAATATCAACCGGACTTACAGTTCTAATTTTATGTGGAACAGGCAATTCGATATAAAATACGATTTGACCAAGGCTATCAAACTTAGTTTTCAGACTGCCATGAATGCTAATATTGCAGAACCGCTAAATAAAACTCCTGAAATAGGAAAACAATTTTATGAAGTATGGCGCGATTCGGTTTGGTCGAATATTAAAAGGTTGGGTACACCATACACCTATCAACAAGTATTTTCCGCATCATGGAGCCTGCCAATTAATAAAATTCCTCTTTTCGATTGGGTGTTAACAAATGCGTCATATAATTCTTCGTATAACTGGAATAGAATGGCCATTATTCCCGGAGGAGAAAACCCGGGAAATATAGCTACAAGCATGGGATCATGGCAGGTTGACGGGCAGTTTAATTTTGAAAACCTCTATAACAAATCCAAATACCTGAAAGAGGTAAATCGCCGTTTTGGTGCACAAACAGGTTTAGGAAAACCAAAATTCCAACCAAAAACCTTTACTCAAAAAGTAAGCCTGGAAAAGAATAAGATGATTACAATTAATCACCGGCTTGGTAGTGAAAAATTAAAATTTACAGCATTGGACAAGAATGGCAAAATACTGTCACTTTTTTATAAAACAAAGAATTCGACTACTGTTGAGATTACACCACCAGTAAATTCAGATAGTGTTTTACTTAGTTTTACAACGTTAGATGAATCAATACATAGCCCGTTAAAAAATACGGTTGATTTTGTAGCCCGTACTATGATGATGCTTCGCCGTGCATCGATTACATACAGAGAATCAAACAGTATGGTATTACCGGGTTTTTTGCCTGAAGCAGGTTTACTTGGTCAACAAAAAACGGGAAATGGACTTTATGCTCCTGGATATGCATTTGTGTTTGGGATTACAGACGGAGCCAATACAGTAAAATCAGCATATGATAATGGCTGGTTGTTTAAAAGCGATACGACTCAGATTACAAATCAAGCAACAACTGCTTTCACTTCCGATTTAGATATTAAAGTATCTGTTGAGCCAATCGCGGGACTAAAGATAGATTTAAATGCGAAGCGATATTATGCCAGGAATACCTCCATAAATTATATGTTTGAAGGGATGCCTCAAACATTTACAGGAAGTTATAACATTACCATGATGGCATTAGCCACTTCATTTGAAAAAACAGGAAGTGCTCAGCAAAACTACAATTCAAAATTATTTAATACATTCTTATCAAACAGACAGACTATAGTTGATAAGTTAAATGCTAAGTATGCGGGAACAAGGTATCCTACCACAGGCTTTTTTGATCCACGACTAAACACAAACAATCTGGGTGGAAATGAATTCAATCCATCAAATGGCGCTTTTAATTTAAATTCATCTGATGTTTTAATCCCTTCTTTTTTAGCAGCATATACCGGTCGTGATATAAATTCAGTTGATACCAATCCGTTCTTGTCAATATTGAGCATTCTTCCTAACTGGAGAATAAGTTATGATGGGTTATCGAACATTGACTGGATAAAAGACCGGTTTAAATCGGTTAGTTTGACACATTCGTATTCATGTAGCTATAATATTGGCTCGTACACATCTTATTCTTCATGGGTAGGTATGGGTGCCGATAATAATACATTCGGTTATGTGAGTGATGTTCAGAATGATAATTATGCCATTCCTTCTTCATCGTATAATATTTCGGATGTGTCAATAAACGAACAGTTTATACCTTTAATAGGTATAAATGTGGCATTGAAAAACAGCATGACCGGTAAAGTGGAATACCGTAAATCTCGCAATATGGTGTTGAATCTGTCAAGTGCACAATTGATTGAATCGGCTTCAGATGAGTTTGTAGTGGGAGCGGGGTATTTATTGAAAGATTTTGATGTCATCCTGAGATTAAAATCCGATAAACAAACTAAGGTAAAGAACGATTTGAAACTTAGTGCTGACTTGTCGTATAAGGACATTAAAACGTTACTGCGAAAAATAGATGAAAACATAACCCAGGCTTCGAGTGGAAATAAATTATTTACACTTAAAGTTATAGCAGATTATGTGTTCAGTTCAAAGGTAAATATCCAGTTGTTTTATAATAAGCAAATGAGCACTCCTCTTATTTCTTCTTCATATCCTGTTTCTTCTTCTGATTTTGGTGTAAGTTTTAAATTTATGCTTACCAGATAATAATACATGATTAAAAATTCATAAATTATAATTAATAACAGGAATAGTTTTGTTATTATACAACTAGAATTTAATTCCATTGGCATTAATTTGCCTGATGAACTTTTCAATGATGACCTAAATGAAATAATATGTTTAAAAAAAATATCGTTTTTATTTTAACCTTGCTAATTGCTACTACTTCATTCGCTCAGATTTATGAACCAGTGAAATGGAATGTGGAACTTAAAAATACCGGTGATAAAACAGCGGAAATTCAAATTCAGGCTACTATCGATGATGGTTGGCATTTGTATGGGTTGAATCTCCCAAAAGGTGGACCACAACCAACTTCTATTGTGTTTGAAACAATTGAAAATGCCAGCAAGGATGGAGCAATACAAGCTCCTTCAAAGCTATTGAAGCAATTTGATGCCAATTTTAATATGGAACTGAATTGGTATACAAGCAATGCTGTTTTTATTCAGAAGATCAATTTTAGCGATGGCTCTAAAGTAAAGATCAAAGGCTATGTTGAATTTATGGCCTGTAACGATAAAAGTTGTCTGCCTCCATGTAAGATACCTTTTAATTTGGGTAGTACAAAAGTTGCTGCAGTGGCTAAACCTGTTGTTACAGCAAAAACTTCTGATTACTGGAAACCTGTTATTAAGGAATTAAACAACTTTGGAGAAGGGGAGGGATCTGCAGGGGCAACATCTCTCTGGTTAATATTCCTTGCAGGAATGGTTGGTGGCTTTCTGGCGTTACTGACACCCTGTGTATGGCCTATTATTCCAATGACAGTCAGTTTCTTTTTGAAGCGTTCGGATAATAAAAAACTTGGACAGCGCGATGCTCTTCTTTATGGCCTGGCAATTATTTTTATATATGTCCTACTAGGTATTCTTATTACATTGATTTTTGGTGCAAGTGCATTAAATAGCTTATCAACAAATGCTATTTTCAACTTATTATTCTTCGGTTTACTGGTAGTCTTTGCCATCTCTTTTTTTGGAGCTTTTGAAATTACTTTACCTTCTTCATGGTCCACAAAACTTGATGCAAAAGCTGATTCAACAGCAGGGTTCATTAGCATTCTCTTTATGGCTTTCACACTTGTGCTGGTTTCATTCTCATGTACCGGACCAATTATCGGAACTCTTCTGGTTCAGGTTTCATCGAGTGGTTCATTATTAGCTCCCGCCATTGGAATGCTAGGTTTTGCTGTTGCTTTATCCATTCCATTCAGTCTATTTGCATTATTTCCTTCCTGGCTTAAATCAATGCCCAGATCTGGCGGTTGGCTCAATTCTGTAAAAGTGGTATTAGCTTTTCTGGAACTTGCTCTAGCATTGAAATTCTTTTCAGTAGCTGATTTGGCTTATGGTTGGCACATACTTGACCGCGAAGTATTCCTGACTATCTGGATTGTTATTTTTGCCCTGTTGGGATTCTATTTACTTGGAAAAATTCGCTTTGCTCACGATAGCGAATCAAAACACACCTCTGTGCTGGGAGTGTTCTTAGCCATAATCTCTTTGGCATTTTCAGTTTATATCATTCCGGGTTTATGGGGAGCTCCTCTTAAAGCAATCAGTGCATTTGCTCCACCGCTTTATACACAGGACTTTAATTTGTATAGCAATGATGTGCATCCAGCATTTACTGATTACGATTTAGGAATGGCGTTTGCAACTGAAAAAAAAATACCTGTAATAATTGATTTTTCAGGTTTCGGTTGTGTTAATTGCCGGAAGATGGAAGCGTCTGTATGGACAGACCCGGCTGTAAAAGAATTACTTAAGAAAGATTTCGTATTGATCTCTTTATTTGTGGACGATAAAACGGAATTGGCTAAGCCATATGAAGTGAACGAAAATGGTAGAACCACATCAATAGAAACAGTTGGAGATAAATGGAGCTATTTGCAACGTTCCAAGTTCGGTGCAAACGCACAGCCTTTTTATGTTATGCTTGACAATAATGGGTTCCCATTAAATAAATCGTATTCATTTAATGAAAATCCTGCAAAATTTGTAAAATGGCTTGAGAGAAAGTAATTCATAATTCAAGAGTACATTTTGGCTTGATTTTAATGAAAACTATAAATACTTCTGCCAATCTGCCACCCGATTCCTGCCAAAAGCGGAATTCGGGTGTTTTGGCAAAATAATTGATAACTTTGATTAACCCGACACTGTTTGTGAAGGTCAATAAAAAAGCAAAAAAATAACTTACAATATGAAGAAACAAAAGCAATCAGAAGAAACACCAGAAGTAACTCCGGAATTTCAGGGAGAAGAAATAAGTCAGAATACTGAGACCTCAGATGATGCAGCAGATCAGATAGAGGATGAGCTTGAAGTAATGTCCCAAAAATATGCAGAGTTGAATGATAAGAACCTGAGATTGATGGCCGAATTTGATAATTATCGTAAACGGACTCTAAAGGAACGTATGGATTTGTTGAAAACTGCCGGTGAAAAAGTGTTGGTTGATATGCTTCCTCTTATAGATGATTTTGAACGTGGATTAAAGGTAATGGAAACTTCGGAAGATGTTCAGTCTGTAAAAGACGGGGTAGAGTTGATTTATACTAAGTTTATTTCTTTTCTTCAGCAGAATGGAGTAAAAGCAATACCCACTGAAAATCAAGCATTCGATACACAGTTCCATGAAGCTATTACAACTTTCCCAGCTCCTAGTGAAGATTTGAAGGGTAAAATTATTGATTGTGTTGCTAAAGGATATACTATGAATGATAAGGTAATTCGCTACTCGAAAGTAGTTGTAGGAGAATAAATTCAGTACTTAATTTAAATTTCTGAATTTAATTTGCTTTTGAGGAGTTTAGAGTATTCGGTTCAATATATAAAATAATAAATAAAAACATTGTCATTAAAAGTTGTGTTCTTTTCTGGTTAATTTAATAATTAGTTCATTAGAATAAAGACACATAAGAATATTATATTATGTCCAAAAGAGATTATTACGAAATACTGGAAGTTCCAAAATCGGCATCAGCTGAAGAAATAAAGAAAGCATATCGCAAGAAAGCGATTAAGTTTCATCCTGATAAAAATCCGGGAGATAAAAAATCAGAAGATAATTTCAAAGAAGCTGCTGAAGCGTATGAAGTTCTGAGTGATTCGGATAAACGTCAACGGTACGATCAGTATGGACATGCCGGGGTAGGAAGTGCAGCTGGTGGTGGATTTAACGGCGGGAATATGAATATGGACGATATTTTCTCCCATTTCGGTGATATTTTTGGCGGCCATTTTGGTGGATTCAGTGGATTCGGTGGAAATCAGAGAGGGGGAGGACAACGAGTACGTCGAGGTTCTGATCTTCGTGTGAAAGTGAAACTAACTTTGGCTGAAATAGCAGTAGGAGTTGAGAAAAAGATCAAAGTTAAGAAATATGTTGCCTGTTCACATTGCAACAGCACGGGAGCAGCACAAGGTTCATCCACTACAACTTGTCCAACCTGCAATGGTCAGGGAAGGGTAACTAGGGTACAACAAACAATTTTAGGTCAGATGCAGACTGCAGCTGAATGTCCGACCTGTAACGGTGATGGTAAAATTATCAAGGAGAAGTGTACTCATTGTAATGGTGAAGGTATTGTTCGTGAAGACGAAGTAATCACCATAAACATTCCGGCAGGTGTAATGGAAGGAATGCAACTTTCGGTTAGTGGAAAAGGAAATGCTGCCCGAAGAGGTGGGGTAGATGGTGATTTATTGGTGTTAATTGAAGAAGAACCACATCCTGAACTTATTCGTGACGAAAATGATTTAATATATAATCTGTTACTGACAGTTCCAATGGCTACCCTGGGTGGATCAGTGGAAGTGCCAACTGTTGAAGGAAAAGTGAAAGTAACCATTGCTCCGGGTACACAACCTGGTAAGGTCTTGCGTTTACGTGGTAAAGGCCTTCCAAGTGTGAATCGTTATGGTACAGGAGATCTGTTGGTTAATATTGGCGTTTACATTCCTGAAAACCTGAATAAAGAAGAAAAAGCAGCCATTGAAAAATTAAGTAAATCTGATAATGTGAAACCTAATGCTGCGGCTTCCAAAAATTTCTTTGCTCATTTTAGGAACATGTTTGAATAAATGTTATTCTAAAAATGAAAACCTTCATCTAAATGATTAAGGCTTTTTTTGATAAGAATGAATAGATAAAAGAATAATAGTCTTTGCTTTATATTCAACAAATTTGACGATAAAAATATCCTGTTACCTATTTTGCTTTAATCAAATAGAAACTAAAAAATCCCCAAACAATAGATTGAGGATTTTTTTTTGATTTCTAATTCAAGCAGTTTATAATTATAATATGCTATCTTCTATCAATTTTATTTTTTCTTCAATTTCTTTACTTTCATTTTTCAATGTTTCAATTTTTCGTTCCATTTCTTTAATCAAACCACCGCCATTTTTTGAGGATGAAGTGAAGAAACCTATATTGTTTTCATAAGTTGCTATTTCTGATTTCAAATGTTCGAAAGCATGTAACAATTTTTCACGATCTCGGAATAATTTATTTTCGTTCTTGCCACTCAGTTCTTTTACATTTGTCCGGAAGTTTTCTAAACGTCGGTTGGAAGAATCCATATTAAGAGTCTCAAACTGTTTATCAACTGCTTCACGGTACTCTTTATATATTTTATCTTTTTCTTTGAATGGCACGTGTCCTATGGCATTCCATTCACTCATGAATGTACGCAATGCATTTTGAGAATCTGCCGGATTATCAGTTTTTTCCAAAGCTTCAATCTTAGCAATCAATTCTTTCTTTTTAATCAGGTTTTCAACCTCTGCATTTTTTTCTCCTGAAGTGTTTTTATTTTTTTGTTCAAAGAAATAATCGCAGGCAGCAATAAAACGTTTCCATAATTCATCTGAATACTTTTTGGCGACAGGTCCAATTGTTTTCCACTCTTTTTGTAACTGAATGAGTTTATCAGTGGTTTCTTTCCATTCAACGCTGTCTTTCAGTGCTTCTGCTTTTTCGCACAATTCTTTTTTCTTTTCAGAATTTTGATTCAGCACGCTTTTTGTTTCTCTGAAAAAATCGCCTTTCGCTAAAAAGAACTTATCACATGCTTTCCGATAACGATCATAAATCTTTTGATTTATTTTACGTGGTGCAAATCCTATTTTTCTCCATTCATCTTGCCAGGATAGAAATGATTTAGTTGCTTCATCCCATACACGATAACTGTTCAGATTGCTGAAATCAAACCCTTCGATTTTATCGATCAATGCAATTTTGAGTTCGTAATTTTCTTCTTCCTGCTTCCTTATTATATCATAATAAGCCTGATGTTTCTTATTAATTGCTGTAGATGCTTCTTTAAAACGGTTCCATATTTGTTCGCGGATTTCACGTGCGACAGGTCCTAATTCATGCCATTCTTCATGTAATTTTTGAAGCTGTTGGAACGCAGAAAGAACATCCTCGTCTTCTGATAGTTTTTCTGCTGCTTCACAAAGGAATGTTTTGGATTCAAGATTTTTCTTGAAATCATATTCCCGCAATTCATTGTTGATTTTAATCAGATCCCAGAAAGATTCCTGATATAAATTAAATTGTTTCCACAAATCGGTAGAAGCAGTTTGTGGAACAGGCCCAATTGTTTTCCATTTCTGTTGAAACCCACGAAACTCATTAATATGAGTTGAAACATCATCGTTGCTTTCAACCAGTACTTTCATTTGTTCTAAAAGATGTTGTTTCTGAAGAAGGTTTGATTCTTTTTCCTTTTCCAACTGAGCCATATACGTAGCTTTTTTCCCACGGAATTGATTCAATAACGACTTGAAAGTTTCTTCAAATTCATCTTTTGCTACAACGAATTCTTCTTCTATACCACCGGCTTCAATATATTGCTTTTTTTGTTCTTCAAATTCCAGTTTTGTTTTTTTGTAAAACAATTGTTTAATGATTTCCACTTCATCTTTAACAGCGTCCACTTCTTTGTCGATAAGTAACTTTAGGGCATCAATCAATTCAGGCTTGGTGCTGTAAGCATGGTCTGGTTTAGTTGATTTTGGTATTTCCGGTTGTTCTACTACGACTGTTTCCAAGTTTGTTTCATGAACAACAGGTATTACTTCTGCCTCTTCAGTTGCTTGAGCATTAGTTTCTTCAGTACCTTCTGGCAATTTAATGACATTAGTCTCTTCTGTAGTTTCAATTGTTTCGCTTGGTACGATTTCAGGATCCTTGGTTAAATCAAGTGAGTTCATTTTCAATTTTTTTTAGTGAATTTTGTTTTGTATGTCTACAAAATATTCATGTTATTCTTTTTTGCTAACTGAATAGCAAACACAAAAATAGGATATTTTTTTTAATTATTGTTATGTAACATCGAAATAACTTGAATTTTAGAATTTTAAATTCTTAGACATCCATTTTATTAGGTTTAATTTACTTCCGATGAGCAATATATGTATTTGCTTGCTGTGTCGGATTGATTTGTATGTCATTGATACTTACATGCTCCGGTCGTGTAACAATATACTCTACAGCATCAGCAATGTCTTCTGCATTAAGGGGAGTTATTCCAGCATAAACTGCTTTAGCCTTTTTCTCATCGCCATGATTGCGGACAATTGAAAATTCAGTTTCTGCCATACCAGGAGATACTGAACTGACTTTTATCCCATGTTTTATTAAATCGATCCGCAATCCTTTGGTTATAGCGTTCACTGCATGTTTTGAAGCACAATAAACACTTCCATTCGGATATACTTCAATCCCGGCAATGGATGATAGATTAACAATGTGTCCGGACTGTTGTTCAATCATACCTGGAACCACTAATTTAGTTATATATAAAAGACCTTTCACATTTGTATCAATCATTTGCTCATAGTCGGCTAAATCACTCTCCTGGAAAGAGGAAGTTCCAGCTGCCAAACCAGCATTGTTTACTAATATGTCGATATGCGTGAAGAAGTCAGGTAAAGACTGAAATGCATTTTTGCAAGCCTCGTTATCCCTGATATCGAAACAAAGAGGCAGTATTTCAATTTTAAATTTGGAATGCAGTTGACTGATCAGTTCATTCAAACGTTCTTCACGACGACCGGTAACAATCAGGTTATAACCTAATCCGGCAAACCGGCAGGCAATGGCACGCCCAAAACCTGAAGTGGCACCTGTTATAAAAGCAGTTTTCATATTATACTAATTACACGAATTTAAATACAAATTTTACTAATTAAATAGATTGATAGAATTTATTGTTCGATAATAAAAGTAAAATGAATAAAATCCATGTACAGATTAAACAATGGTTTCATACCTCAAACTCTTTAAACTTTTCAAACTTTCATTCCTTTATTTATTCTTCTTTCCCTTTTACATATTTCAAATCGTGACCCATACGATTCTTCTTTGTTTGCATATAATAGGCATTATACTGATTTGGTACAATTTCCAATGCAACATTCTCAACGATTGACAATCCATACGCTTCCAGGCCAATGCGTTTTTTTGGGTTGTTGGTCATTAACCTGATTTTAGTTACTCCTATTTCACGTAGAATCTGGGCACCAACTCCATAATCGCGTTCATCAGCATCGAAACCAAGGTGTAAGTTAGCATCAACTGTATCCATTCCTTCTTCCTGCAATTTGTAAGCTCTGATTTTATTCATCAATCCGATTCCACGACCTTCCTGATTCATATATACCACTACCCCTTTTCCTTCCTTTTCAATCAATTGCATGGCTTTATGAAGTTGATCTCCACATTCACAGCGTAAAGAACCAAAGATATCACCGGTAATGCATGAAGAGTGTACGCGGACCAGAATCGGTGCATCAGCCTCCCACTCTCCCTTGATTAATGCAACGTGTTCCAACCCATTCGAAATTTGACGGAAAGGAATCAGTTTAAAGTTGCCGTATTTTGTTGGCATATTGACCTTTTCACCCATTTCCACCAGCGATTCAGTCTTAAGACGGTATGCAATCAGGTCTTTAATTGTAACGATTTTCAAATCGAATTTTTCAGCAATTTCAATTAATTCCGGCAACCGGGCCATGGTTCCGTCTTCGTTCATAATTTCAATTAATGCCCCTGCAGGATTCAGCCCGGCCAACCGTGCCAGATCAACAGCTGCTTCAGTATGACCTGCACGTCGTAATACACCCTTGTTGCGGGCTCGTAAAGGAAATACATGTCCGGGACGACCAAATGTATCGGGTTGTGAAATAGGATCAGCCAAGGCCTGGAAAGTAGCAGCGCGATCGGCTGATGAAACACCTGTGGTGCATCCTTCCAACTTGTCGACACTTACTGTAAAAGGAGTGGAATGAATTGAGGTGTTTTTATCCACCTGCATTTCAAGATCCAATTCATCACATCGATCTTCGGTCAGTGGTGCACATAAAACGCCACGCCCTTCTGTAACCATGAAATTAACCATTTCAGGAGTTATTTTCTCTGCAGCACAAATAAAATCACCTTCGTTTTCACGGTCTTCATCATCGACTACGATAATAAATTTGCCATTTTTAATGTCTGTGATAGCCTCTTCAATGGTATTTAAATATGATTTCATATTGAATCAATTAGTTTTGGTGTTTATTTATAATGGAATTGATTTTTGTTCTTACCAGGTTCCACATTCTAATATATTGTTCAGGATTAAGTAATGTGGCATCTACCACAGCTTTATAAGTTAAGAAAATGCCGATAGGTAATAATAACGCAGAACTGAGCCACATCCCTTCATATGAGGGTATAATTGATTCTCTGGCCATTTTATACCCGGTATTATCGATTATGTAGTAAATTATGAACATGATAACCGAAATCACAACAGGAGTTCCCAGTCCTCCTTTTCGAATAATTGCTCCAAGAGGTGCACCTATAAAGAAAAAAATCAGGCAGGCAAATGAAAGTGTGAACTTTCTATGTCTTTCAATTTCATGACGTAATACGTAGTTTACCGGTTCATTCAACATCATCTTGTTGTATTCTATTAAATCTTTCATAGATTTAGCACGTTCTACGGCTGAATTTGTGGCCCGTATCATAGCTTGCTGGTTAAGTGTAAGAAATAAAGAATCCGGATTGAATAATTTCTTGTTTTTGGCTAAACTGTCGTTGATAATTTTGCCTCTTAATATTTCTCTCCCCAGGAAATGTTGATCAACAAGGTCCTTACCCTGGGCTGAACTCCTTGAATTGGCAATCTTACCTACCGAATCAATTGATTGAGTGAGTTGCCTGAAATTTTTACTTACATGTTGATCCTGAAGCAAAGTTTCGTCAAAACGGTTAAAGTCAGTATTGAAATCCAATAAGATTTCTTTTGTTTTAAAAGTTTCCCGTCTGTATGGTACACTGTTGGAGGAACTGCTAATCCGTTGTTTCTTTAAATTTTCAAAGCTTTCACCATCATAGAGTGTAAGTAGAAGATATTTGTTGTCTTCCGTGAATTGTACTCGTCCTGAGTCAGATACCATCACGGTAGCATTTTCAAAGCCGCCGGAAAAATCATAAATCATCATATCTTTTAAAAGATGATTTTGTTTTCCTCTGATATAAATATTAAAACCTTCAATCCCGGAATAGAATTCACCTACAGGAATGTCAAATTCAGGTGATTTTTGCCTTAATGAAAAAATAAGAGTCCATAGTTTTGTTTGCGAAACAGGCAGAACATAATTTGAGAAGTAGAATGCCCCCACACAGACAGCCGAAATGAATATTATGAGTGGGCGCATAATCCTGAAGAGTGAAACCCCTGCTGCTTTCATGGCTGTTAATTCGAAATTCTCACCCAGGTTTCCAAAAGTCATTAATGAAGCCAATAAAATGGCCAAAGGCAATGCCATGGGTATTAGTGATAACATGGCATAGACAAAAAATTCAGCCAATACAGACCATCCAATTCCTTTCCCCACTAATTCGGCAACGTGTTTCCATAAGAACTGCATTAACAGAATGAAAATACAGATGAGGAAAGTCATCAAAAATAACGTGAAAAAACGTTTGAATATATATGTATCAATTTTTTTAAAACGAAACATGCCTGGTTTTTTTTGGAGCAACAAAATTACAGCAAAAAGTTCAATAATCAAGTATTCAAGATGCGAATTTACATTAACATACCAATAATTAAAAACGAATAACTCTTATCACTAAGTATGTTTATAATCAGATTATTATAGTCTGATCGGCGTTTTGTCATTTTGTTTTAGGAAAACTGGATACTGTTCAAAAAGTCGCTGCCTGTTTCTTTTTGACAAAATAAGCCATTCAATGTTCAAATTGAATGGCTTATTATATTTAATCTAAAATGTATTTATTCAATATCTTATCGTTAATAGGTTAAATTCCCGTTTTTCTACGTAAGACCTCAATTTGTTTATTCCAGAGCAATGTAAGATCTTCAATTTCATCCTGTTCGGAAAAGTCAGTAATCACTAAAGCTAAATTTCCGGTTACTTCCAACATGGCTATTCTTAATTCAAAGTAATAATTGGAATTTAAGTCCTCTTCCCATTGGAAGCGAACACAGGAATTAGTTTTGTTTTGAACTAGAAAAGCAGTTTGTTCATGTCCTTCCCAGGAAAATATAAATTCAGTGCCGTTTACAGTTACTCCATCAGCAAACCATTCTGATAATCCAAGCGGGGTACTGATAGAATTCCAAAGAATATTAATTGATGCTGATCGAAGTTGATATTCAATATTAAATTTCGTTTTTTGCATTAAGTTTTTATTTACAATTTAAAACAGGAAAGAAAAAATAACTTTTTCTTTCTATTTGGTCCGCAATGTACATATTTTTTTTGTAAAAAACAAGTTAAAACCTAAAAAATGAGTTGTCTGGTTAAGAGTTTAGCCGTTAAGACTGCTTTTCTCAAAGCATAAAGGTAATAGTTGTTTAACGTTTTCTAACAGGTATGTATTTTTTGTCCCATAAAGCAGGATTGTTATATTCTTTTCAAATCGCGTTTCTGTTTCAAGTAAAACCTGCCTGCATGAACCACAAGGCGTCACTGGATCTGATATGAAATTTCCGTTTGTATATGCTGCAATTGCCAATGTCTTCACTGGTACATCCGGATATTGCGCATTTGCATAAAACATGGCTACCCTTTCTGCACAAAGTCCCGAAGGATAAGCTGAATTTTCCTGATTGCTTCCGGTAATGACAACCCCGTTTTCCAATTCAATGGCAGCTCCGACATGAAATCCCGAATATGGGGCATACGCTTTGGTAACTTGTTCTTTTGCTTTATTTATCAAATCTTTTTTTTCCTGACTGAGTTCTTCAAAACTGTAAATTTCGATGTTAGTTTCGATTGTTCTTTTTTGCATATTTTTAGTATATATTGATTGCTGATATAAGTTGATTGGTCGTAAACGTTTAATGGTATTTGCTAATGGGTTAACTTAGATGAGTAAGTATGCATTGAAATTGTAGAAAATCAATTTGAAAATTAAATGTTATGGTAAAATTAGCTGATTTGTCATATAATTGCCAATTAATCAATACTCTAATTCAGTATACGATTTTAAATGTCGAGTATTCGACCACCCATTTTGCACAAAAATATAAAAATATCTATTCAAAATTGTCATTTTGATTAAATAGTTTTAATTTTGTAGCATAATAGCACATTAATTTTTAATAATGAAATTCAGCAACCAAGCCAGGATCACACTTACTTTCTTATTTCTTAGTTTATTAGCCTTTTCCCAAAGCGGGAAACAAGCTTATCTTGCCTATATCGAACAATATCATCAAATAGCTGAAAAACAACAACGGGAACATAAAATCCCTGCAAGTATTGTCCTGGCACAGGGTTTATTGGAATCGGGTGCCGGATTAAGCGCTTTTGCTAAAGAATCGAACAACCATTTTGGTATAAAATGTAATGACTGGACAGGCGATAAAATCTATCATGATGATGATCAAAAGGGAGAATGTTTTCGAAAATATAATCGGGTACTCGATTCGTATGAGGATCATGCCACATTTCTGAAAACAAGACCCAGATATTCATTTTTATTTGATCTTAACCCAACCGATTATGAAGCCTGGGCTCATGGACTAAAGAAAGCAGGTTATGCAACCGATCCTACCTATGCATTTAAACTGATATCCATCATTGAAGCCTACGATTTACATAGGTTCGATCTGGGTGAGAGTGCTTCTGAAAATAATTCTAAAAATGAAAATTCAACAGCACTTGTTAATGACAATCGGGGGACTATAGGATCGGTTAAAGCATTTGTAAATCATCTTGTTGTAAAAGTAAATGGGGTAAAATTTGTAACTTCGCAATCAGGTGATACATATGCCGGAATTGGTGATGAATTTAGAATAACGGAAGATCGTATGAGAAAGTATAATGAAGTGAATTCAACTGTCGAATTAAAGGCAGGTACCCGTGTGTTTATTGCCATGAAAAAGAAAAAAGCCCCTAAGAACTGTGAATCCCATAAAGTTCAATTTGGTGAATCCTTGCATAGTATTTCGCAGGATTATGGAATCAGACTTTTAAGTATATATAAGTTGAATAAAATCCCATTGTCAGAGAGCGTTAAATTAGGTCAACTGCTAAAGCTCCGTTAAGTCCCAATTACACGAATTAATACCAATAACACGAATTAAGATTGATTTGGATAATATTATAGAGAATAATTCCTTATTTTTACCCTTTCTCAAGTAGTTAATTTATATTGGTACAACATTTTAGTTATAAAGTACTTACATGTTAATTGTAAGTGTAATTCGTGAAATAAGTTTTAAATTCGTGTAATTAGTATTCAATGCGCAAGAAAAACACAGAGTTATTAAGTGATGTTATCCTTCAGGTCCTCAAAGAACAACATCTGGACAAACCGTTAAATGAAAAAAGGTTGGTTGATGCCTGGCCACTAATTCTTGGCAGTAATATTATGAAGTATACTTCCGGTTTAAGCATTCAGAACAGGGTGTTGTATGTCAACCTGACTTCTTCGGTTCTGCGCCATGATTTATTCCTATCGCGTGAAGAAATTAAAAAATCATTAAATAAACTGGTAGGAGCAGAGGTTATCGTAGATATTGTTTTCCGGTAAGTTTCGAATTACACGAATTAATACGTTAAAATACTAATTGCACGTATTAAAACAAATTACAAGAATTAAGATGAGCTGTAACTCTCAAACTCTCAGACTTTCCAACTCTTTAAACTCTAAAACTTTCACGAACTCTCAGAAACTCTTCAATTCCATGGATTACCGCGAACATCTTATTCGGCCTCTTTCCAGGCATTTTGTGGATCAACTGGTACAAGAAGTTTTTATAAACCCGGCAGACTGTAAATTAATTTACCAATTAATATTTGATCCCGATGTGAAAGTAGCCTGGCGTGCAGCCTGGGCTTGCCAAAAAATAACTGACGTACATTCCGAATGGTTCAGTGATAACCAATTTAATGAACTGGCATCTCTGGCAATCTCTACTCAACACGGAGGTCTGCAACGTGGTTGTATGTCTACCCTTCTTAATCTCCCCATTCCCAATCCAATTCAGGTGGAATTTATCAATGCATGCTTCGATTGGATGGTATCTCCAAAATCCCCCATATCCGTACAGGCTATTTCTATGAAGATGCTCTTTCGTATTTGTTGTATTGAACCCGATTTTAAACCCGAACTCAGAGCTTATCTGGAGAATGTTGACGCAAGTGCCTATTCTGCAGGATTTAATTCTACCCGTAAGAATGTCCTTAAATTATTGATAAATAAATAGTTTTGTTTTATTAAGATGAAGTAAATTGTAGAAATTGCACACTTTAACGATAAAAGTGTTACTTTTGCAATGATATTTGGGAGGCATTTATGCCCCTCTTTACTTTAAGTTTAATTAAAAAAAAGTTTTTATGACTTTAAAGAAAAACATTCTGGCTTTACGACAAAAAAAGGCTATTGTTGAAAAAGGCGGTGGCGATAAAGCTATCGAGAAACAAGTAGCCATGGGTAAAATGACTGCCCGTGATCGTATTCTTGCTTTGTTGGACCCCAATTCATTTCACGAATACGATCTTTTCGTTGAACACGAAGAACGTAATTTCGGTATGGCCAGTAAAGAATTAGCCGGCGACGGTGTAATTACCGGTACAGGAACTATGAATGGTGCTTCTATTTGTATTTATGCACAGGATTTTACTGTAATGGGAGGTTCATTAGGACTAAAACATGCCCGTAAAATTACCAAAATTATGGATCATGCACTTAAAATGAAAGTGCCTTGTATCGGTATAAACGATTCAGGTGGTGCACGTATTCAGGAAGGTATTGGCGCATTGGCAGGTTATGGTGAAATTTTTTACCGCAATACAATGGCTTCAGGCGTTATTCCTCAAATATCTGTTATTCTGGGACCTTGCGCCGGTGGTGCCGTTTATTCTCCAGCGTTGACTGACTTCGTGTTTGTCGTTGAAAACATTTCTAAAATGTTTATTACCGGTCCGAACGTTATAGAAACAGTACTCGGAGAAAAAATCTCTCAGGAAGATTTAGGTGGTGCACGTGTTCATGCCGAAATTACCGGTAATGCCCATTTCTATGCATTAAGTGAATTGGAATGTTTTCAACAAATCAAAGATCTTGTATCTTTAATACCACACAGTAACCTTACGAAGGCACTTAGCGTGGAACCTAAAGAGCCAAAATCGAAGAAAAATATTGAAAATATTATTCCATCCGATCCAAAACAACCGTATGATGTTCGCGAAGTTATTCTGGCTCTGGCTGATGACTCTAAATTCCTTGAAGTTCACGAACTATGGGCTGCCAATATCGTTATCGGTTTTGGACGTTTGAATGGTGAAACTATTGGATTTGTTGCCAATCAACCGATGTACCTTGCCGGAGTACTTGATTGTGATGCTTCTGATAAAGCGGCGCGTTTTATTCGTTATTGCGACGCATTCAATATCCCGATTGTTACCCTTGAAGATATGCCCGGTTATTTACCAGGTGTTGATCAGGAACATGCAGGTGTGATTCGTCACGGTGCAAAAATGCTCTATGCGTATTCCGAAGCAACTGTTCCTAAAATTACAGTTATCTTGCGTAAAGCATATGGCGGTGGGTATATTGCCATGAATTCGCGTCACCTGGGTGCAGATTTCATGTTTGCATGGCCAAGTGCTGAAATTGCAGTAATGGGACCTGAAGGAGCTGCTAATATCATTTTCCGTAAAGAAATTATGGAAGCTGAAGACGAAGAAGCAATGCGCCAACAAAAAGTTCAGGAATATATCGAGAAATTTGCAAACCCATATGTTGCTGCTTCTAAAGGATATATTGATGCTGTGATCGAACCATTTGAAACACGCGAACTGCTTTTACACGCATTGGAAGTGTCGAAGAATAAAGACGATTATCGTCCTGCAAAAAAACATGGTATTCCTCCATTTTGATCTACAACTGTTTTATTTACAATTTACAGTTTATCACAGGATTTCATTTTAATGAATAAGATAAATCGTAAATTACAAAATTGTAAATTATTATACTTGTAATTAAACAAATAAACATGGAAACAGAAAAACCAGAATATGTAGATTTTGCAGTAACTGCCCGTAAATACAAAACTCTTTTAACGAGAAAATATAAAAACCGGAAACCCTGGGTTAATCCAAGTCCGTATGATATTCAATCCATTATACCGGGAACAATTCTCAGTATATTTGTTAAAGAGGGTGATGTTGTGAAAGAAGGTGCACCTATTCTTACATTGGAAGCAATGAAGATGATAAACCGAATTGAAATGCCATTTACAGCACGTATCAAAAAGATAAATGTTGTAGTTGGTGTCCGTATTCCAAAAGACTCATTAATGATTGAGTTAGAAGCGTTGGAAGTGGAATAACATTTCAAACATAAATAATTATAAACGGTCGGTCATGAAAGTGCCCGACCGTTTTTATTTTGTTTATGCCTTTTTCATACTTCCTTCTGATAATATTTACAAAAGCGATTTTTATTCATTCCGGAAATGGCATAATACCTTTCAACTTCAAACTTTTAATTCCCGGATGACCATCCTGAATTCGTTTTCAAAATTGGGTGTAAATACATTCTTCCCGAGTTGATTTTCAATCTCCTTTATGTCCCAGAATTTACCTACCGATATTTCAGACGGATCGGCCAGGATATCTCCATCGTAAATGGAGTAATAGCAATGTACCATTTCTGCCTCCCGATCGGATACGAACTTATAGCGTATGAGAAATGTTGGTTTGAAATCCGTGATTGCAAGCTCTTCCCTTACTTCCCTTCTCAGTGCATCTTCAATTTCTTCGCCATAATCAACATGTCCACCCACCGAAGTATCCCATTTCCCGGGCTGGATATCTTTGTCCATAGTCCTTTTTTGCAGGTATAGTTCTCCCTGTGAATTAAAAACATGCAAATGAATTACCGGGTGCAGTAAAAATGTGCCTGAATGACATTCTTTACGGGTTGCTCTGCCAATGACAACTCCATCTTCGTTTATTATCGGAAAATATTCTGTAGGCTTCATGTGTAATATTTTTGATACAAAATTAATAGAAATAAAACAAACATAAATAGAAGAAAGAGCTGAATGTCGATTTTTTTTATCATTCATAAAAAGTTTCCTGTATCCCTTCCCATTATTGTTTATAAAGCCACAAACACGAAACGATTAACTGAGAACACTTTCATCTGTCCACCACCCATTCAATGTTGTCCCATAGTTGTCCCATAGTTGTCCCATAGTTATCCCATAGTTATCCCATATCATATATGAGGTGGGTTAACGGTGGGTTATGGGAAAGATACAGTTAAGTTACCTGAAAGAAAAGGATGGGAAAATGAAAAAGAACTATTGGAGACACCCATAAAAATGTATAGGAAAAAAAGTATATGTGCACTTCTTTGTATACCGGAAAGTAATATTATGGGAATTTCGTAAAAGTTGGTTGTTGATTGATCGTTGAAATCCGATGCAGGCAAATAATATTATCATGAATTGTAAAAATGGAACTTGTATAATAGTTAGATAGGTAACTTTTAAGAACGCTAAAAAATATAGTTTTTTAAAATAAAATCGACTGTTTTTCACTAAATTGTAGTAATTTTGTCATGATGTTGTATGAAAAATTTCAACTAATTTTTTAAGGATGAAATCTAAACTTATTTATTTTTTTCTGTTTATTACACTTGCAGTTTACTGCCAACGTGTTTCGGAAGGTGAAACATACTTTAATAACAAACAATATTCAAAAGCCCGGTCTATTTACGAGGATTTATTGAAAAAAAAACCGAACGATGGATTGTTTAATTTTAGGTATGCCCGCTGTTGCTATGAACTGAAAGATGCAGCAAATGCCATTGTCCATTTTGAGAAGGCGGGAAATAAATATCCTCAGCGTGATATGTATCTTGGCGAGTTGTACTTCAATTCATATCGTTTTGATGAAGCTGTATCTGCCTATCAAAAATATGTTGCTTCATTAAAACCTGATGATCCTAAAGTTGCTGAATACCTTGATAAAGTTAAGAAATCTGAAAATGCAGTTCGTTTAATGGCGAAAGTGGAGGAGGTCTCTATTGTTGACAGTGTGGTTGTCAATAAGGACCAGTTTTTGAAATTTTATAAATTCAACAGCGAGTTAGGTTCACTTACCCAGGAATCGATAAAAATAAATAATCGCAAGAGAGCTGATAAGATAAAATATATGACCCAACGGCAGGATCGTATCTGTTTTTCCGATTCGATAAAAGGGAGCATGAATATTTTCACTTCGTATAAATTATTGGATAGCTGGTCAAAACCGGCTTCTATTTCTGAAATTATCAATACACCGGGAAACGTGAATTATCCTTTTCTGCAGGCTGACGGAGTTACCATTTACTTTGCTTCCGATGGTGATAATTCCATTGGTGGATATGATATTTTTATAACACGCTATAATCCATCTACCGATACTTATTTAGCACCCGAAAATATAGGCTTGCCATTTAATTCACCGTTTAATGATTACATGATGGTGATTGACGAGCAACGAAAGCTGGGTTGGTTTGCAACCGACCGTTATCAGCCAGCTGGCAAAGTTATGATTTATACTTTTGTGCCAAATGTTGAAAAGTCGTTTATTCATTCTGAGGACCTTGAATATCTGCGTCGTGCAGCACAACTGAAGACGTACCGCAAGGTTTCGGCCACTGTAAACGAAAGTTCGCAACAAACTGAAAATAAATTACCTGAAACTGAAAACCAAATTGAATTTGTGATAAACGATTCGATTGTCTATACAAATGTTCAACAATTTAAGAGTACGGAAGCAGTCAAACTATGGAATGATTTACATAAATTCTCCATTGAATTAACTAATAAGGTGAAAGAGCTACAGGATTTGCGCACTAAATATGCGCTAACGGAAAATGAAACTGAACGAACAGCATTAGCTCCGCTTATCATTGACCTGGAGGCTAAAAATATGGAAATGAAAAAACAACTGGTGGATAAGACAATTCAGGTTAGAAATGCTGAAATTAAATTTCTGGAGATTAAAAAGTAGCAAATACATTTTGGTATTTATACTTTTATTTTCCAGGGTGTGATGAAAAGTTGTTTTCTTTTATTGGTTCCACTCTTAAGCAGGCAGTATATTTGTGTTATATTATACTCTGTTAGGTGAACAAAGTTTATTTTAAGTTGTTTTATTACATAACGTTTTAAAAAAAATATATTGATAAGGATGAGATTCTCCGCTTTATTAGACCGGGAGAATCAACAATAGGATCGGTGAATTTTATACGCTATCAAGTGAAGAAAAGATTGCAGTGGCAATTCGCATACAATATACATCGACAATCTTCAACAAACTCATTTTGTATGATTTTGCCTGCAAAAATTGATGTTGATAAAAAATCTTCAGATAATTGTGAAATTAAACAGATAGAAATTGCTTCTATCTGTTTGTTTTTTACTGTGTTGTCCATTCGATTATATTCACTTAACGTTATTTCCGATTATTTGTACCCATTCTTCCGTTTTTAGTGTTAATTTTGTAGACTTAAAAGGAGATAATGGATAAATTGCGTTTTCAAAGTTTTGGAAGTGGGAGTAGTGGAAATTGTTATTTCATAGGCAATGCTTCAAATGGATTATTGATAGACGCAGGTATAGGTGTTCGTTCCATTCGTAAATGTTTACGGAATCTTGGACTTGACTTTGAGAATATCTGGGGTGTATTTGTAACACATGATCATGCCGATCACATCAAGGCTGTAGGTCCATTGGGGGAAAAACACAGGGTGCCGATTTATTCTACCCGTTCAGTTCATGAAGGGATTCAACGGAGTTATTGTGTCACCGAAAAATTGTATTCAAGCAAGAAGTATATAGAAAAGAATGAAACGGTGGAAGTGGGTGATTTTAAAGTAACCGCTTTCCCTGTATCGCATGATGCTACTGATAATGTAGGTTATACTGTTGAATATAGAGGGCAAAGATTTATGTTTGCTACTGACTTGGGGTATATAAGTGATGAAGTTGCAGCTCATTTGGCACTGGCCGATTTTATAGTGCTCGAAGCAAACTATGATGCTCAAATGTTGGAACAGGGGCCATATCCCATTCATTTAAAGAAAAGAATTGCTGCCAATACTGGTCATTTGAGTAATGATCAGACCGGGCTTTTTTTAGCAGAAAATTACAACGGAAAATTACAACATATTTTTTTGTGCCATTTGAGCCGGGAAAATAATCTGCCGAATATTGCATATACCACCATTCAGAATTATTTAGAAAATAAACAGATCATTGTTGGGAAAGATGTACAATTGATTACTCTGGAAAGGCTTACACCTTCGGAGATTTATATATTTTAGAGGAGCGAAATAGGAAATAGGAATGAGGAATGAGTGCAGATATTCATTCTGACAGAGTTTTATATGTAGAGGTTTAACTCTCATTTAACGAATAAAAACAAATAGACTTTACCTTAGACCTAAATACTTAAGCCTTCAAATCCAATTATTATGCCATCAAATTTAGTAATTATGCAATTAAATTTAGTTATCATTCCTACCTACAATGAAAAGGAAAATATCGAGAACATTATTCGCGCTGTGTTTGAGCAACCAACTCCTTTCGATATTCTGGTGATTGAAGATGGTTCTCCGGATGGCACTGCAGCTATAGTGAAAAAACTACAGGTTGAATTTCCAACGCGCTTATACATGGTTGAACGGATAGGTAAACTTGGGCTGGGAACCGCCTATATAACCGGATTTAAATGGGCCCTGGAACATGGGTATGAATATATTTTTGAGATGGATGCAGACTTTTCACATAACCCCGTCGATTTAAACAGGCTTTACGATGCTTGTGCCCATCAGGGTGCTGATGTAGCTGTCGGTTCGCGTTATGTAACCGGTGTAAATGTTGTAAACTGGCCAATCGGAAGGGTATTAATGTCATATTTTGCTTCGAAATATGTACGTTTTGTACTTGGTGTCCATTTGGCTGATACAACTGCCGGATTTAAATGCTACCGCAGGGAGGTACTCGAAACGATTGAGTTGGACCGGATACGTTTTAAAGGATATGCTTTTCAGATAGAAATGAAATTTACTGCTTTCAAATGCGGATATACGTTGAAAGAAGTGCCTATTATATTTATAAACCGTGTATTGGGAACCTCAAAAATGAGCGGAGGAATATTTGGCGAAGCTTTTTTTGGAGTTATACAGTTAAAGATGAATAGTTTGTTCCGTAAATACCCACAAAGAAAGACTCTTCAGAGTCAACAGATTTAAGACTGAGAAACCCGGTCACATTTAATTTACAGGATTTCTCAAGGTGAGTGATTTTAATCCACTGATAATTAAAAATTGGATAATGAATCGTAGAAAATTATGAGTAGATTGCAAATTATTCGAAATGCCACAATCGTAAATGAGGGACGAACTTTCACAGGTTCTGTATTAATTTCTGGTGAGCATATTAAAGCGGTTTACGAAGGTTCACACTATGTTGAAATATCGGAACCTTTTATCGAGATTGATGCAACAGGACTTTTGCTATTGCCGGGTGTCATTGATGACCAGGTTCATTTCAGGGATCCCGGACTGACTCAGAAAGGCGACCTGTATACCGAAAGCAAAGCGGCTGTAGCAGGTGGAGTTACTTCGTATATGGATATGCCGAATACCCGCCCACAGGCCACTACCATTGAAATTTTAGAAGATAAATACGAATTGGCCTCTACTAAGTCACTTGCCAACTATTCATTTTTAATGGGTGTTACCAACGATAACCTGGACGAACTGAAAAAAGTAGATCCAAGGAAAGTAGCAGGTGTGAAAATGTTTATGGGTTCTTCCACCGGGAATATGCTGGTGGATAATCAGGAAACACTTAACAGGGTTTTCGCTGAAATACCTATGTTGATAGTCACACATTGCGAAGACGAGCCTACCATTCAGAAAAATATCCGGTATTATAAAGACCTGTTGGGGGAAGATATTCCGATTAAATATCATCCCTTGATACGAAGTGCCGAAGCCTGTTATAAATCGTCAGCGTATGCTGTTGAACTTGCTACTAAATACAATTCACGGTTGCATGTGTTCCATTTGTCGACAGCAAAGGAAATGACATTGTTCTCATCAGAACAACCTTTAAAGAAGAAGAGAATAACAACTGAGGTTTGCGTACATCATTTATGGTTTTCTGATGCCGATTATGCCCAATATGGCAATCGTATTAAATGGAATCCTGCAATTAAATCTGAAACAGACCGTTTGGCTTTAATTGATGCGGTAAATTCAAATAAAATAGACGTCATTGCAACAGACCATGCTCCTCATTTGTTATCTGAAAAAGAAGGATCATGTTTGACTGCTGCATCAGGTGGTCCACTTGTTCAACATTCATTGGTTGCTATGTTGAAATTGGTTAAACAAGGGGTTTTTACTCTGGAAAAAGTGGTCGACAAAATGTGTCACGGACCAGCTGAGTTATTCAGAATAGAAAAACGCGGATATATACGCCCGGGTTATTTTGCTGATCTTGTATTGGTAAATCCTGATCGTTTATGGACTGTAAACAGCGACAATATTTTATATAAATGTGGATGGTCACCTTTTGAAGGAACTACATTTGAAGCTTCAGTATTACAAACCTGGGTGAATGGAAATTTAGTTTACGACAATGGACAATTTGATGAAGCTGTTCGTGGTAAGAGACTTTTATTTGATTATTAATCGATTAAATGAAATGAAGTTATGAAAAAGAATGCACTGCTACCATTTGGTATTGGAATAATAATTATTGTGGTTGCTGTTGGACTTTATTTCGCATTTAAATCAAAGACCAAAGAAGTAAAACCAAAAGCTGAATATATTCACAATGAAGGTGAAACTCAGGGTACGACCTATTCGGCTACCTATGAACAACCTGCAGGAATTGATTTGCAGAATAAAATAGAAATGAAATTACATGAATTTGATTTGTCAATGTCATCATACATTCCAAATTCAATTATATCGCGAATTAATAGAAATGATACGACTGTAAAAACAGATTTGTTTTTTGAAACTATGTTTTATACCGCTCAGGAAGCATCAAAACGTACAAATGGAGCCTTAGATATTACCGTTGGACCATTGGTGAAAGCGTGGGGGTTTGCTTTCGGGAATAATTCACATAGTAAATTGCCAAATGTGTCGGAATTCTTGCCCTATATTGGATATACTAAAATCCATTTAATAAATCATAAGTTGATTAAAGACGATCCGCGTATTATGATTGATGATAATTCGATTGCCCAAGGTTATTCGTCTGATGTGATTGGTAAGCTGCTTAAAGATAACGGTTGTAAAAATTATATGATCGAAATTGGTGGTGAAGTTGTATGTAGTGGATTAAACAGCAAGGGAGAAAAATGGCAAATTGGTATTGATAAAGCAATCGATGACTCTACAAGTACTATAAATGAGATTCAGACAGTTATTCATATTACAAATTGTGCAGTTACAACTGCAGGTGATTATCGGAAGTTTTTCGTCAAAAATGGTAAAAAATATTCACATATAATCAATCCACATACAGGTTATCCTATTGATAATAATATGCTAAGTGTCACTATAGTGGCTCCAACAGGTATAATGGCAGATGCCTATGATACCCCGTTTATGGTGATAGGTGTGGATAGCTGTTTAAAGGTATGTAAAAGTATTCCAGGAATGGATTGTTATTTGATATACCTTGATAAAAATGGTGAAAAACAAACTGTATATACAGAAGGTTTTAAAAAGTACTTGTCAAATTAGAATTATGTAAAGCACTTAAAAAACTCTACTTTTGTTAAATAGAAACATTATATTTTTTTATTCATGATAAAATAACTATTTTTGCACTCCAATTTTTTTTATGAAAAAGACCCAATTTCTTCTTTTAATAGTAGTTTTAACTCTGTTTTCGTGTGGCGAATATCAAAAATTGTTGAAATCCGACGATGCTGAGCTTAAGTACACGAAGGCTGTAGAGTATTTCAATAAAGGTGATTTTATGCGTGCATCAACATTATTTGATGCTATAGCCACTTATTACAAGGGTACTGATCGGTCAGAGACTGTACTTAACTATATGGCGAAATCGTATATGGGTCAAAAAGATTATTTTTCAGCTAGTGAATATTACAAGACTTACGTAAAAACTTATCCAAAAGGGAAGTATGTTATTGAGTCAAAATTTATGATAGGATATTGCTTCTATCTCGATGCCCCTGACGCCCGGTTAGATCAGACTTCAACCTACAGCGCAATAGCAGCTTTCCAGGAGTTTCTGGATGTATACCCGGAAAGTGATAAAGTGCCGGAAGCCAATAAACTGTTGGACGAACTTACAAATAAGCTGGCATCAAAAGCTTATATGAATGCCAAATTGTACTATAATTTAGGTAATTATTTGGGAAATAATTATGAATCGGCAGTTATAACAGCTCAAAATGCTTTAAAAAAATATCCTTCTACTTCGTACCGGGAGGAATTAACAATGCTAATACTCGATTCGAAATATGAGCAGGCTATGCAAAGTATAGAAGAGAAAAAATCAGACAGATATCGTGCAACCATTGATGAATATTACAACTACATTAATGAATTTCCGACAGGAAAATATCGGAAACAAGCAGATAAAATTTTAAATGAATCAAAAAAAGTAGTGAAAGAATAAAATAATACGAATATGGACTATAAAAAAGTAAATGCTCCTTTGAATACGATTTCCCGCGATATGAACTCGATGAGTGAAGAAATTGGAAACGTATATGAAACAGTTAAGGTCATTGGAAAACGCGCTAATCAGATTAGTGTTGAAATCAAAGCTGAACTTGATAAAAAGTTACTTGAATTTGCTTCTTTTAATGAAAATATAGAAGAGGTTTTCGAAAACAGAGAACAAATAGAAATATCACGTTATTACGAAAAGCTTCCAAAGGCTGTGCTAATTGCAACACAGGAATTTCTTGAAGATAAAGTATATTATCGTAATCCAATAAAAGATAAACTGAAATAACCGATTTCAATTTCTTTTTACGTTTAGATAAAAGAACATGGTGCTAATTTTAACACAATGTTCTTTTATCTTTTTTTGTATGCACTAAGTTCAATTGATTTTTGTATTTTTGCACACTAAACCTATTCATAATGATAGTGGAAAAATATCTCAAATTGAGTAGATAAACCATCAATAATGTTCATTCACTTTTAATAGAGCAAATTTATACGTTTATGTTACAGGGTAAAAAAATAATTTTAGGAGTAACCGGCAGCATAGCTGCGTACAAATCGGCACAACTCATTCGGCTTCTGGTAAAAGAAGGTGCTGAAGTAAAAGTGATTATGACTGCCTTAGCTAAGGAATTTGTTACTCCGTTGACATTGGCGACATTAGCTAAAAATCCGGTATTAGTCGATTTCTTTGATTCTACTAACGGGAACTGGAATAGTCATGTTGATTTAGGATTATGGGCTGATGCGTACCTCATTGCTCCTGCAACTGCTAATACAATTGGAAAGATGGCTGCCGGTATTGCCGATAATTTATTACTAACTACATACCTCTCTGCTAAATGTCCTGTTTTCATTGCTCCTGCCATGGATCTGGATATGTTTGCCCATACTGCCATGCAACGGAACCTGGAAACGCTTAAATCGATCGGAAACATAATTATAGAACCCTCATTCGGCGAATTAGCTAGCGGGTTGGAAGGTAAAGGCCGAATGGAAGAACCTGAGAATATCGTTCTGTATCTGGATGACTTTTTTGCAAAGAAACCTTTACTTGGAAAAAAAATACTTATTACTGCAGGCCCGACATACGAAAAGATTGATCCTGTACGTTTTGTAGGAAATTACTCAACCGGTAAAATGGGTTTCGCTTTGGCGGAAGTTTGTGCCAGGCAAGGAGCTGATGTTTGTCTTGTTTCAGGCCCGGTGCAATTGAAAACAAAACATCCGAATATAGAACGCATTGATGTGGAATCGGCAAATGAGATGTATGAGGAAGTAATGAATCGTTATTATGGAATGGATGGAGCCATTTTATGTGCTGCAGTAGCAGACTACACACCCATTGAGGCAGCTCAGGAGAAAATGAAGCGGGAAAAAGGAGACCTTATATTAGAATTAATTCCGACTCAGGATATTGCAGCAGCTGTTGGAGATATGAAAACAGACTCACAATTTTTAGTGGGATTTGCGTTGGAAACTAATAATGAGGAAGAAAATGCAATTGGCAAAATGGAGAAAAAGAATTTTGATTTTATTGTTCTGAATTCTTTGCAGGACAAGCAGGCAGGATTTGGATATGATACAAATAAAATCAGTATAATACATCGTGACGGAGCAAAGAAGGAATTTGAATTGAAGAATAAGATTGATGTAGCAGAAGATATTATTGCTGAAATAATACAATCTGTTGAACTATGAACATTGAACGCTTATAATTGAAAATATGAAACATTGGTTTATTATACTGTCCTTCACGTTTTTTGCCGGGTTTATACAAGCCCAGGAATTAAATTGTGTTGTTCAAATAAATTCCGAACAGGTTCCGGGGTCAAGTAAATCTATTTTTAATACACTTACCAAATCCATCTCGGAATTTATGAATAATCGTAAATGGACCGAATTGTCATTCGCAAATGAAGAGAGGATAGAGTGTACGCTCAACATTATTGTAAAAAAAGTTGATGGAGATGCCTTTACGTCGGAAATCCAAATACAGTCGCGACGCCCAATCTATAATTCTAATTATTACACGACACTTTTTAATTTCAAGGACGTTAATTTTACTTTTAATTATAAGGAATTTGACCAACTGGAGATGAACCAAAATTCAATAACTTCAAATTTAACTGCTGTATTAGCGTACTATGCATATGTAATAATTGGGTATGACATGGATTCATATTCAAGGTTGGGTGGGACTTCCAGTTTTCAGGCTGCCGAAAGTATTGTTAATTCTGCACAGGGTGCAGATCTGACAGGTTGGAAAGCTTTTGAAAGTACGAAGAACCGCTATGCATTAATCAATAATTTGTTGGATGAAGCATTTAAAAAATACAGGAATTATTTTTATGAATACCATCGGTTGGGATTGGATGAAATGTCGACAAATTCCACGAATGCAAGAGCACGTATTGCAGAAGGTTTACCGATATTAAGAGACGCAAATCGCGCTACACCATCTGCAATAGTAATTTCTTCTTTTTTAGATGCTAAGAACGATGAATTAATAAACATTTTCTCGAAGGGTACTGTGCAGGAAAAAACTGATGCTGTTCAAATACTTTCGGATGTTAATCCTACTCTAAGTGCGAGGTACGAGAAAATATTGAAACAGTTTTGATATTACTATTATATTTGACCTGTTTGGATCAATTCTTTCTAATTAAATCAAAATATCCTGTTTCCTTTTGAATTTTGTCCTTTTAAAACAATAATTTATGCTGAAATCGTTACATATTTCGAATTATGCTTTAATTACCGAATTAAGTATTGATTTCGAATCAGGTTTGTCCGTCATTACAGGGGAAACAGGGGCCGGTAAATCTATTATTCTGGGTGCTCTGTCACTTATATTGGGTCAACGTGCTGATACTAAATCGATAAAGACTGATGCCGAAAAATGTGTGATTGAAGCTGAATTTGATATTTCAGCATATACCCATTTAAAGGGTTTTTTTGAACAAAACGATCTAGATAATGAAGGGAAAAATTGTATTATTCGCAGGGAACTTACCTCTTCAGGAAAGTCGCGTGCATTTATTAATGATACTCCGGTTGGATTGAATGTTGTACGTGATCTGAGTCTTCGTTTAATTGATATACATTCCCAACATGAGAATCTGTTACTATCGAATACCGGGTATCAGTTGGATGTGGTTGATACTATCGCGCAAAATGCTAAAGAGCTGACAACCTATAAGCTGACTTATTCTAACTGGCGAAATTTACAAGCCGAATTGAAACAATTGCAAAAGACAGCCGAAAAACAAGCTTCGGATGTAGATTATATTCAGTTTCAATATCAACAACTCACAGATGCAAATTTAATTGAGACAGAACAAATTGATTTGGAATCAGAACAGGAGACTTTGAGCCATGCAGAAGAAATTAAATCGGAATTGCTTAAATCACAACAATTGTTAGAAGATGAACATGCTTCAATCCCTTTATTAAAAGAAACTATTTCAGCTCTGTCGCATATTAAGAATTTTATTCCTGAAGGCAATACCTGGTATGAACGCTTACAATCTTCCTTTATTGAACTTAAAGATATATCTTCAGAAATGCATTCTTACGAAGAACGGTTAGAATTCAATCCGATACGTCTTGAGTGGGTTGAAAACCGATTAAGTGAACTTTTTACTCTTCAAAAGAAATACAAGGTGACTTCAGTGGGTGAACTTATAAAAATGCGTGATAATTTTGGTAAACAGTTACAACGAATTGATTCATTCGAAGAAGAGTTGGAAAAGTTAGATGTGAATTTAAAGGCTGTTTTCGTACGATTAAAAATAGATGCAGACTATTTAACCGTAAGTAGAAGAAAAGCCTGTAAACCGATTGAAACATACCTTATCGATCAACTGACCAAGTTGGGTATGCCCAACATTCAATTTCAGATTCAGCTTTCAACTGTCGTTGATTTCATAGAGAATGGGAATGACGAAGTTCAGTTTCTTTTTTCAGCAAACAAGAATCGTCCTGTTCAACCTGTAACTCTTATAGCTTCAGGAGGTGAAGTTTCTCGTTTGATGTTGTCAATAAAATCGTTGGTTGCTCATAAAGCGGATCTGCCTACTATTATTTTCGATGAGATTGATACCGGTGTCTCCGGTGAAATTGCTAATCGTATGGGAGAAATAATGCAAACTATGAGTTCTGATATGCAGGTGATTACCATTACGCATTTACCTCAGATTGCTGCGAAAGGTGCTCATCATTATAGGGTTTATAAAGATGATAGTGGCAAACAAACGCAAACACATATTCAACATTTAACAATGAATGAACGGTTGGATGAACTGGCTCAAATGCTGAGTGGTAAAAATATCACGGATGCTGCGCTACTTAATGCCCGGGAATTGCTTGCAAACGGATAATATGCGGTTTGCAAAAAGGATGAAAAGCCGAAAAGTACAGATGCTGTAATTTTATTGTATTTTAAACAGTACGATCCTTTTTACGCTTTATCTTTTTCTCGGTTTTGTTTTGTTTCTTCACCAATCTTTCAGCCATTTTCTTTTCTTTAGCAGCTCTTTTTGCAACTTTACGTTCTTCAAGCACTATTTTCAGGTATTCAAGATATGGCTCAATGTACCGTTTACGTTTAGCTTCCAACAAATCTTTCATAGTAATCATGATGCCGGTTTCATATACAGAGCCAAAGTCTGGGTCATAGATGGAACCAAAGAAGCGCATGGTGTGTGTCAATCCGATATAAGCACTAAACATAGATGGAATGGTCTCTCCTTCTACACGGATTGCTTTTTGTAGAGCTTTATAATCTGATGATAAGTCGTTATGAACGAAAATTTCTTTTGCCAGTTTATTCGTTTTCTCACTTACATGTATCGGATTTTTAGGACTTATCATTGAATCAGGATCTGGGAAATAGCGATGCATGTATTCGTAGATTAACTCCCTGGCAATAAGTGGATAATGTTCGTATATCGTCACTTTCCCAATAAAGTAACGGGTATTTTTCACTGTATGAACCAATGCTCCTAAACCATCCCATAGATTATCCAGGGCAAACAGGCTTTTGGTCCCCATCTTGGAAGTCTGGTAATCAGGTTGTACAAAAGCACGACCCAGTTCAATGGTAAACGGTAAATAGTCGGTGATAAACTTATCGGTAAACGTAAATAAGTGCGCCATCACGAACTTTGGCTGTCCTGCTGAATCGAAATCAACATCAAGGCCCGGTAGGTAACGATAACCACCAATTATTTCTTCTCCGGTTGGGTCCCACACAATAAGCTGAAAATATGGTTTTGCCATGTAATCAAATTCATCAGTATCAATCTCCTCACCGGTTCCTCCTCCTCCTGATCGAAACGACAGTTCACGTAAACGACCTATCTCAAGCATGACATTGGGAGAATTGTGTGCCGTTATGACAAATATTTCGTTATGTGCTTTATTCGTTGGACGGAGAAACTTATCTCCAGTTAATTCTTTTTTTAGAATTTCCCTGTCAATGGGAGGTATTATCGGTTTCATTTTAAAAAATGCATTGAAGATTAACCATTGAAAGTATGGTACTACAAAAGTAGTGTTTTTTTGAAGCTTCATAACATCGTTAAATGTAATTTTGTGTATATTATGTTGTAATTTGTTTTATATTAATGCTAATGTAATATAAATTGCACAAAATAATTTTTAATGTGCAGTTTATATTAAGAATATATCCTTTTTAGAAATTCATAGCGATAATTTTTAGAAATAATAGGATTATAAGTTTTCTTCAATTTAAAGTATACATTTAACATCCAGAATCTCATTAAGTATATTTTTTTTGTGATTAAAACTTATTTTAATTAATTATTTTTGAATATTGACTTTGTTTTACAAAAAAAAATGGTTCAATTAATTAAATAAATCAACACTTTTTTATAGATTTGTACCATTAAATAAAAACAGACTTTCACTTTAAATAAGTTAAAATGGCTGTTCGATGAAAATTAGTAAAAATTAATCACAGAATATAATTTGTTAACTGATGATCTAAATATGAAAAAACGGAAATGATGATACTTAACTTGAAGTTTGCAAATAGAGTAACTGTATGGCTAATAATAATATGCATAAATGTTGTCCCAGTATGTGCAGTTGTTTCAGATGCTGTATTTTTAAATCAGGAAACAAACCTGGTTATTCAAAACAGCAAACTTTACATTTCAAGGAAGTATGAACTTCAGATTAATAACCGGAAAGGTGAAGAATATGCAGAGATTACCATTCCTTATTCCAAGATGTCCAGGATTTCAAAAATTGAAGCTTGCATAAAAGATAAAAATGGGATAATAATAAAAAAGTTGAAATCCAGTGACATAAAAGAACGGAGTTCTGTTGCTGAGGGAAATTTTTATGATGATAACTTTGTAAAAGAGTTTACTTTAATCCATAACATCTATCCTTATACCATTTTATATTCTTATCAAATGCAGGAAGATGCTTTCTTTCAAATTGGTTATTGGTCGCCCTGTTTGGTTTTGGATGTTCCTACACAGAAAGCAACATTAACCGTTGAGGTGCCGAAAGATTATAAAATTGCTTATACTTCCCAGTTTGTGGATAGTATGAAAGTGGACACAGTTGAAGCAAGAGTAAAATACGTCTGGAAGGCTTCTTATTTAGATCAGATAGAGATTGAAAATTTTGCTCCGGATAAAAGTGAATTCATACCAAGTGTAGATATTGTTCCTGATAAGTTCAAATTTGATCATGAAGGATCATTAAGTACATGGAAATTATATGGTATTTGGGAATCAAGCTTGCTTAATGGATTAAGTGAACTGCCTGAGAATGAAAAAATACACATTAATTCGTTAATTTCTGAAGCGAAAACTGATAAGGAAAAGGTCAAAATTCTATATCATTATTTGCAGGATGCTACCAGATATATTAATATCTCCATTAAAACCGGTGGAATGAAGCCATATCCTGCAAGTTACGTCGCCAATAATAAATACGGGGATTGTAAAGCTTTATCAAATTATTTTAAATCTATATTGAGCTATATTGGTATTCCATCCTATTATACCAATGTGAATGCAGGGCAGGTGATTACTAAAATTAATCGTGATTTTCCTTCCATGCAGTTTAATCATGTCTTTCTTTGTGTGCCACTTGCAAAAGATACTCTCTGGATGGAATGTACTACAGATGGACCATTCAATTACTCAGGCACATTTACCCAACATCGCGAAGTTTTCCTGATTGATAATGAGAAAAGTCGTTTTACGTGGACACCACCTCTATCAATCAGGGATGTTCTCGAAACCCGTACTATTCAGATCCAACCGGGAACCGAGAATGAATTGGCTGCAAATTTCCATACAGTATTAAGGGGGGAGGCGTTTGAAACTCTCACTGAGTTGTCTCGTTCGGTGAGTGATTCAAAAAAATCACAGATCATTCACAAGTATCTAATCGAATCAGGATTTGAAATGATAGATTTCAAACTGATACCTGCTCACCGTGATTCTACTTTTATTACGCTTAATTACTCAGCCAAAGCTGATCATCTATTTAAAATCTATGGGAATGAGCTACTTATTCCATTAATCCCGTTTGCAATTCCAGCGTTTAAAGATCCGAAGAACCGTAAATATTCAGTCCAGTTGGATTTCCCAATAAATAAACTGGATACAGTCGAATATCGGATGCCGGTTGGTTATGCATTATCGACCCTACCCAAAGAAAAAACACTTAATACTTTATTTGGCCGGTATACTCTCAGGTTTCAACCGTTTAATGAACGAATAAAAGTGATAAAAAACTTTATTCTGTATGCCGGTAATTATCCGTTAACACAATACAAAGAGTTCTTTAAATTTATAAGGACCGTGTATGATATTGAAAATAGCTCATATATTGTAACCAAAAAACAGGAATAATCATGAAACAAATTTTTTTGCTGCTAATGATGACTTTTAGCCTACAATTTTTTTTGATGGCTCAGAATTTTAATAATGAATATGGGAAAATAGGGCAGGAAGATATGGAATTTAATTCCTATCCGAAAGATAAAAATGCAGAAGCAGTTGTTGTTTCAGATGTCGGCACATCGTATTTTCAAAGTACCAGTGATTATTTTGATCTGATTTACGAACGTACGACCCGATTGAAAGTGCTCAAAGAGGCTGGAATAAAATGGGGAAGTATTGAAATCCCTTATTATCGTGAAGGAGAAATATACGAAGATGTGTATGATGTTGAGGCATGTACGTATAATCTTGAAAATGGCAGTTTGTCACGAACTAACCTGGATGTCAAAAATTGTCATGAAGAGAAAGTAAATGAGTTTTGGAATCTTAAAAAATTTGCAATGCCCAATGTAAAAGAAGGTTCTGTCATTGAATATCGCTATAAAGTGCGTTCGCAATTTTTCTTTAATCTACGTGATTGGGATTTTCAATGGAAAATACCGGTGATAAGTAGTAAATATATTACAAAGATGATTCCTTTTTTTCAGTATACCTGGCTATTACAGTGTGCTTCTAAATTCGATTCTCAAAAATCATTTGAAGAATCTGGTTTAGAACGCCAGTACGGAAATACGAAATTTCATGATATGGTTTATGAGTATGCCATGAATGATATACCTGCTTTTAAGGATGAAGAATTTATTGCTTCTTCCGAAGATTATAGTATCAAATTGAATTTCCAGCTTTCAAAGATTTTCGATTATCGCGGAGGATCCTATAATGTACTTACAACCTGGCCTGAAATGGTAAAAGATTTGATCAAAGATGATGACTTTGGCGGATATTCCAGAAAAGCTGAAGGGTTGGCTTCTAAATTATTTGATTTAAAGAGTTTGTCGGTTTTACCTGAACAGCAAAAATTTGATACTATTTTAAATTATGTAAAGGCAAATTATAATTGGAATTCAATGAACGGGAAACGTGCTTCCAAATCTCCGAAAGCTTTTATGAAAGACAGGTTGGGAAATGATGCAGACATCAATTTATTTACCATTGGATTGCTTAATGCTGTTGGCATTAAATCCTATCCTGTAATTATCAGTACAAGAAATAACGGAAAGATTAAATATGATTATCCTTTCAGTCATTTCTTTAACTATGTAGTTATTATTGCAGAAGTTGATGGTAAGATGGTACTTACTGATGCAACAATTACGCTGTCTTCAAATAATAGGATTCCTCAGAAATGTATAAATGATAAGGGTCTGATTATCCATAAAGATAAAGTGGAGTGGGTTGGACTTAAAATGTATAATCCTTCAACAAAAAAAGAAATTTTTGTGATAGACTTGTCTGATTCTACTCAAAACGCAACTATTCAATCATATTCCACTGAATACTTCGCATTGGATAATCGCATTGATCATGGAATTAATACTCATTTAATAAAAAAAAATCTACTGGAGAAAGGATATGCTTTGGTGGATTCATCCATTGTTGTGAAAAATCAAACCAATTTAAAAGAACCTTATATTCTGAAATATAATGTAACCGACCATCCTGAAAAAGTGAATAATAAAATATATGTATCACCATTCCTCCATGAAATTATTTCTGAAAATCCATTCAAACAGCCATCCAGAAATTATCCTGTAGATATGATTTTTCCTAAAAAGCTGTCTTTTTTTACAGAAATGAATATCCCTGACGGTTACAAAATTGACTTTATTCCAGTAAATGATAAGATTAAAAATGATCAGTTTGAATTGGATTACTATACTTCTGTTACTGACAAGAAAATAAATATTTTCCTTATTTATTATTTTAAAATTCCTGTTTATGAAGCTACCGAATACAATAAACTCAAATACTATTACAATGAGATAATAAATAAAGGATCCGAAAAAATTGTTTTTGTCAAAAAATAAAGGAAATTAGATTGATCTATTATTTCATAGTTTTTTATTTTTGGTAAAAGACAAATTGCATGATTTAATAGTTTTTTAGCTCCTTTGGTATGAATACAACGCAAAACGCTCAGGAAATTCTATCCTGAGCGTTTTGTTATGCTATGCTAAACGAATTATAGTGCCAATGAGGGCATTTTAAACACTCTGGCGCCTAGTTCTGCGTCCAATAAATAAAGTCCTCGTGGATCCGTTGCAAATAGATCAAACCGGTTGCAAAGATCATTGGCGTTCTTTTCTTCTTCGCCTTGTTCTTTTACAAACCAATCCAGGAACTGCATGGTTCTGAAGTCTTTCAATGCATAAGCTTCAGCATAAATAGTATTAATCGAAGTGCTGATAAAAATCTCATGCTCCAGTGAACCTTCCAACGGATGCTTAAAATCTTTGTAATGTTTATTGGGTGCTGCTATATCCTCAAATACTACTTTTTCGCTGTTATTCATTATATATTTAATAATCAGCATTGCATGTTCATGCTCTTCCATCGCCTGAATAGCAAACCAATTTCCAAAACCACTTAGGTTTTTTTCTATGTAATAATTGGACATGTCCATGTACAAATACGACGAATAAAATTCCTTATTGATTTGACTGTTTAATAAGTCAGTGATTTTTTTGTTTAACATAGTGCTTTCCTCCTCTAATTTATATTATACAATACCTGGCTATAGGCTGTGAATAAAATGTGAATTATCACTGAAGTAAATCACTAAATAAACAATTAACTCCATCTAAAAGTTTAAGCTTCAAAGATATTGAAGCACCTGGATTGAAAATAAGTTGGGAAATATAATTTGAAAAACTTGTTTGTTCTTGTTTTTTATTGGTAGGAAAAAAGTAGTAAATAGTAAATGAAATCAGATTCTTTTTATATTTGCACCCAGTGCATTTAGGCGCTTTTCAATATCCTGGTATCCACGGTCAATCTGATCAATGTTATGAATCACACTTGTGCCTTCAGCTGATAGCGCTGCTATTAAGAGCGCAATTCCTGCACGTATATCAGGAGAAACCATTACTGAGGCACGAAGACGGATATGTCCGCCAAGGCCAATGACAGTAGCTCTATGTGGATCGCAAAGTATGATTTGAGCACCCATATCAATGAGCTTATCCACAAAAAACAACCTGCTTTCAAACATTTTCTGGTGAATAAGTACGCTACCCTGTGCCTTGGTGGCAATAACCAAAAGTACGCTGAGTAAATCGGGTGTTAATCCAGGCCATGGTGCATCAGCAATAGTCATAATCGAACCGTCAATAAAAGATTCGATAGTATAACTGTCTTGTTGCGGTATAAATATATCATCACCTCGTTGTTCAAGTTGGATACCCATGCGTCTGAAACTGTCGGGTATGATGCCTAATTCGTTGTAAGCAACATCTTTAATCGTTATTTCCGAAGCAGTCATGGCTGCCATGCCAATAAAACTGCCTACTTCAATCATATCGGGTAAAATACGATGACTGCAACCTGTGAATGATTTCACCCCTTCGATGGTTAGTAGGTTTGAACCTACTCCCGTTATTTTTGCTCCCATGCTGTTCAGCATTCGACAAAGTTGTTGTAAGTAAGGTTCGCAGGCGGCATTGTATATGGTGGTAGTACCTTCTGCCATGACAGCAGCCATTAGGATATTGGCAGTCCCTGTAACCGAAGCTTCATCGAGCAACATATAGCACCCGGTTAGTTTCTTTGCTTCAATTTCATACCGTTTTGTATCCGGGTCGTAATGAAATTCGGCTCCCAGTTTCTGAATGCCAATAAAATGGGTATCCAATCTCCTGCGTCCTATTTTATCACCTCCCGGCTTAGGGATGATTGCTTTTCCATAACGTGCAACCATAGGGCCCACAATCATAACAGAACCACGTAAAGAGGCACTTTGACGGTAGAATCCTTCAGTCTGAAGATAATTCAGGTTTATGTTTTCTGCTTTGAATGTATACGTATCAGGGCTGATACGGTTAATGTCAACACCCATGTCCGCCAGGAGGCTTATGAGGTTGTTGACATCCAGAATGTCAGGAATATTGCTGATGGTTATAGTTTCCGAAGTCAGTAATACAGCACATATTACCTGTAATGCTTCGTTTTTTGCTCCCTGTGGGGTAATAGACCCTGAAAGTCGGCGACCGCCTTCAATTTGAAAAGAGGACATATATTCTTTGTTTCTTGTTTTGGGAGTAATATCCGGGCTAACTGAATGAAGAACTACAGTTTTCTTTGATTTTTGTAGATTTAATAGTTTGTATCTAGCCCAGCATTTCTTTCAAACCCTTTAAACTTTCAAATCCTTCAAACCCTTCAAACTTATTTTTTCTTCTTGGGTTTGTTCTTTTTGTTGAACAATACATCACGTGATTCTACTAATTTAAAGAAATCTTCCGGAATGTCCAGTTTGCCTTTTGAAAGTTCACGCAGGTCATCAAAGATCTTGCGGTCATCCACTACTTCTTTGTTCCAGGTAAGGAAGCACTTCTTCATTTGATTGGCTATCAGACGAATCAATTCATTTTTTTCTTCACCCTCCGGGTATACAGCAACCTTTTCAATCATTTCTTCCAATGTCCGGCCATAATGTTGGTAACGTATCCTTGAGTTTTTATAAGGAATTCTTTCAGGGCGTGTATATAAGTTCTCTTCCAGTAAAACTTCATATGGAAAATCGATATCAAGTTTGAAATCAGACATGATGGCCACGTGATCCCATAACTTGTGTTTAAAATCGTTCACATCACGCAAATATGGAAATAAATTTCCCATGATGTTGATAATCGTCTTCACACAACGGGTACGTTCTTCCCGGTCCTCGATGGTCTGGGCATGCGCCACCATCTGTTGTATATTGCGCCCGTATTCGGGCATAATCAATTTTCCTTGTAAGGTTGTATATTCCATATTCAATTGAAATGTATGATAAAATACAAAAGTAACAATTTATTTTCAGATATAATCTTTTTAAAGCGCTGAAGATAGAAAATGACAGATACTCAGGCATAAATAATAACCATGTTCCGAAGTAATCTAAAGAAGTAACTGCTTTCAATGGAATAAAATCCATACTGTGAACGATATTGTAGACCGAAAGTTTTAATCGCATGAAAATAAAACATTCATTTACTTCAAATAACCTCAGAAAAATTGACTGTATTTATTTATTTATTTATACTTAAAAATAATTGTAAATTACTCTTTTAATATAAGTTGAATGGCGTCCATCCGTACTCGTGCATTTTTAATAAGCGTTTCTAGTGTTAATTGCTCAGTAAGAGCTGTCTGAATTTCTTCAGGCCTAATGTTTTTGTTTTTTGTCTGTAATGTACTTAGCCTGTCTATTTCGTGATTCAGGGTGAGATTCATACGTTGTAGTCCCTTTGCTTTTTCTTTTGCACCTTGTTCCTCAGCAAACTTTGTAGCTGCTAAAATCATATTGGGCAGAATCGTCTCCACGATCGTATCATTATCAAGCAAATCCTCTATGGAACCTGAAATTAACTTTTTGTTGAAAGTTTCAACTGAATACCTGTCTGTTACATCTTTGCCAGTATGATCCACTATAATTCTTAGCGGAGTATTAGGAAGAAAACGGTCTACATAAATGCTTTGCTCGCTTGTTGTTTCAAGAACAAAAAGAATCTCAAGCAGAATACCCGGACTGTTGGTATTTTTAAGGACACCAAAGCTGGCGCTTCCGGTACCAGAACTTAATATCAGGTCTATGGAACCTGTTATCATGGGGTGATCCCAGGTCAGGAACCCCATATCTTCTCTGCTGAGAGCACGTTTCCTGTCGAAAGTAACAGGAATTCCCTGTGGTGGAATAGAGGGAAACACTTCAGTGGTCTCAGAAGCCGGTTGCAAGAAATAGGTTCGAGAAGCAAGGTCTTCCATTTCTACATCAAAATGTGCAAAGACTTTTGTCATATAAACTTCAAGGTTGTTGTCACCATCTTCCGCCTGAATCTGCTCCACTAGTTTTTCTGCTATCTTAGGGCGAAATGAATTCATTTCCACTAGTCTATCGCGTCCATTGGCAAGGCTTAGCTGAAGTTCTTTTTTAAAGATGGAAGTTTCGGTAATCAGTGATTCCAGTTCCGGGTAAGTATCTCCGAATGTATATGAACTGAATACGTTTAGCAGCCTGTCACCAATAAATTTAAAAATTTCATTTCCACCCTCAAGGTTTTCTTCGAAGGCATTCATACCTTCTTGAAACCACCTCACAAGCATGTACTGCGGGGTGTTGGCAAGATAAGGGATATAAATGTGTATATCTTCAGTCTGACCAATCCTGTCAAGTCGACCGATACGTTGCTCCAACAATTCCGGATGAATTGGTAAGTCAAACAGGACAAGGTGATGGGCGAATTGAAAATTCCGTCCCTCGCTTCCTATTTCAGAACAAAGAAGGATCTGGGCACCATCCGGTTCTGAGAACCAGGCAGCATTTCTGTCTCGTTGTACAATGGTGAGATCTTCGTGAAAAACACTAACTTTCAGGTAGGAACGATTAACAAGGACTTCTTCCAATGCCAACACCTTTTCCTTGCTCTTGCAGATGAGAAGTACTTTTGCCGGATCAATTTCCTTCAATAAATTTAAAAGCCATTCAACGCGAGGATCTTCTGCTAACCAGTATTGTTGCTCACCTGTGGAACAATTTGGTTCCATATCCCATGCAAACTCGTTTGTCAGGCGCTGTATCCACAGGCTCTGATTGTTGGTCACTGTAATGGGAATGAGATGCGCCTTTCGTGTTGGAAACCCGCTCATGCCCGACCTGGTATTGCGGAATAACACTCGTCCAGGACCATGCTGGTCGAGTAAATCTTCAATCAATTTATCCTTAGCGGCATCTCCTCCTTTCGTGATGGATTGTATTCTTTCCTTTGGGAAAAGGGCTGCTAATAATTTTGTGTCCTTAGGGCTAAGGCTCTTTCCGTAATACAGTTTTTCGACTATGTCGGCTATTTGTTCAGGTTCGGAAGTTTCATTTATAAAATCTTCATAATTCGCATACCTGGTCGGATCCAGCAAACGAAGTCGTGCAAAATGACTCTCTTCCCCTAATTGTTCAGGGGTAGCAGTGAGGAGCAGCAATCCATTCGCCACTTTGCTCAATTGTTCCACAACCCTATACTCCGGACTCACTTTGTCAACTGACCATTCCAAATGATGTGCTTCATCAACAACGAGCATATCCCAACCGGAAGCAATGGCTTGTTGGGCTCGTTTAGCTGAACCAGCCAAAAACTCAGTACTGCAAAGAATAAGTTGATTGTCCAGGAAAGGATTGCCTTCCGGTGCGCTCTCATCCAGAGAAGCACAGCGTTCCTCATCAAAAATGCTGAACCACAGGTTAAACCGGCGCAAAACTTCTACAAACCATTGGTGTACAAGCGACTCGGGAACAAGAATGATTACCCTCGAAATCCTTCCGTTCAACAATAAGCGATGCAGTATTAAGCAAGCCTCAATTGTTTTTCCAAGGCCCACCTGATCGGAAAGCAAAACACGGGGAGCATACCGCGAACTCACTTCATGAGCAATATACAGTTGGTGCGGAATAAGATCTATTCTTCCACCCACAAATCCATGGACAGCCGATAATCTCCGCTTGTAATCATGTTGTAGCGTTTCCCTGCGCAAGGCAAAAGTTTGCGGGGAATCTACATCACCCACAAAAAGCCGGTCATCCACACCATGCCTAACTCTTACATCACCAAGATCTGCTTCCGATAATTTTCTCTCTTTCCCGTAGTAGATATACAACTCACCTTCCAGTTCAACTTGCCTAATAAGCAAAGATTGACCTTTAATATCTACAATTGTATCACCCGGTTTAAAAACAACCCGGCTCAAAGGGGCACTTTCCAATGCATAATGTCGCTTTTCATTTGATTGTGGAAAATATATCCGGACTTTTCGCTCGCCGGTTTCTGTTACAATACCAACACCCAGTTCAGGTTCCCCTTTGCTGGTATATCGTTGATTCGGAAAATAATTATCCATATAAAGTTTTTGTTGAATTAATTTTTTTTATATCGAATGTAGAGGACAATCGATTGAATTCGTATGCTTTCGTTGAACAGTTGAATCCTTGTTTGTTTCGTAGTAGTTTACAATTAGAAATGCTTTTGCCCGGTTTGACTACACTTCTTAAACTTACCATTAACCATCGTTAGCATAAAACTACAGACTACTTGCCAAAGTTAGTGTTTTTTCAGTAAGCAAGCTTACAGAAAAATCTATTTTACAGTTTTTCTGTCATAATGGAGAAAGTCATTTAGTAAAACATATTTTGATTTAATTAATGATAAGAAACAAAAGTCAATGAGGTTGTTTCTTTAAAACTTTATACGGTGCAAGCCGGCAGAAAGCTTCAATGGCTTACACTCTGTAATTGAAATAATTTTTACTTTTAACTATCTTTTAGTGTATAGAATTGTTTAATCTTAGAATCTTAACCATTAAAAAATGAATAATATGAAAAAGCTCCTTTTATTTGCAGATATAATCCTTACAACTACGTTGTCTTACGCCCAGAAAACCTTTTTCCCTACCAAAGAAGGTACAATTTTAGTGTATAAATCATTCGACAAAAAGGATAAACTTACCAATACCTTGCGGTATACCATCAAACAGGTAACCATAAGTGGCATTAACATGGATATAACCTATTTATGCGAGTCAACTGATTCCAATGATAAACCGGTATTTAAAGACGAAATTATCATACATCAGAAAGGAGACACAATCTACATGGACATGAGTAATTTTGTAAATAAGGCAGCCTTCCAAAAAGATGGGGAAATGCCGTCTAACATTCAAATTACCGGAAATAATATGCAAGTACCAATCAATCCAATGGTTGGAGTTCAGCTTCCCGATGCCAGTGTTGAAATGGCATTAAAAATAGGGTTCATAAACATGAAGATGTCCGCATTGATAACGAATCGAAAAGTGGAAAGTATTGAAAGTGTTATAGTTAAAGCCGGTACTTTTAAGGCTTACAAGTTTCTGAGCGATGTCAAATCCTCTGTAATGGGAATTAAGGTAAATTCAAGTAATATTGCCTGGTATGTAAAAGGGGTCGGAATGGTCAAAACGGAGAACTTTGATAAAAAAGGAAATCTTCAATCGCATATGGAACTAGTAGAAATGATAGATTAGTGAATTGTTTTTTATCCTCGAAAAACTAACAAAACAGGCAGCCGTTCAAGGTATGCCTGTTCCTTTTTTGAAAAATTTCTTTTCCGTTATAAAAATTGGTGAACACTTTCAAAAGTTTAAATATCTTCAAAAAACATTAAAACAGGGGCCGAACAGTGGCTTCAACTCCTAAAAAAACAACCTATAAAAAACTGATATGCTTTATTTTAATGCTCTTAACTTTCCCTTCAGAATCTCGAAGTAGTCTGGTCATTTTTCTTTTTTAATAACCAATGATATATGTTTTGTGGTACAAGATAAGCCTGGACAAATTCCCATCCATTATTTCCCATGTAATTTAATGCGTCCACCATGGAATTGAAAGTTTTCAATTTCAATGTTTGTACATCTTTCATTTTTGAGTCCTGAAAGTTTTTTGTTTGTTCACCGTAATCAATATAAACAGAAACATTGGTGCTTAATAGTTTTGGCACTCCAATAAGTTCACAATACACAAATTTACTTGTTTTTGTTGAGTCAGAAGGTGTTTGCGCATGAATGACTGAGATTAAACATGGTGACATAATCAGCAATGCTACTAGAATAATATTTTTCATGGGTCATAAAATTATCTCCTACTCGTTTGGTTTTTCGGTGACACCCCGTTTTTAACATGGTTTCTGGACTCCACATTATTTTAAAGATTCTATTCCACTCATAAGTTACAAATTCTGAGAACTACTCTTCCGCAGCACCATGATTCTTTGCCGTTTCGATCCAATGTTCAGCAAGTATAGCTGGATTTGCCCCTAAGCCACGGGAAAGGTGCAATGCTACACCCATGATTAAGACACAGGCATGTTGGATCTCCTGATTCGTTTGCAGAACTCCGAATTTTTCCTGTACTTTTAACTGGAGTAAATCCCTGTGTTTTTGGGCAAATGAAACCGGATCTTCCGGTTCAACCTGAATATCCGGGATCATCAAACTATCCATCCATTCATGTCCGATACTGGCTGCTAAATTATCCGGTAGCTCATTGCCCATTTTTCTCCACAGGAGTAGTGTCACTTTATCACCTGATTCAGCTAAACCGGTATCAAGAAGAAGCTCAAATGCAATATCTGCTAACTGTTGCATAAGCGCCAGATATTCATCCTGAGCCTTTTCGAATTTATCGGTCTGCTGGCCTTTCAGGTATTCTCCGACACTCAAATGAGGTAATTCGGAAACTTCCGGACATCCTTCCAGGCAGGGAAATTCATCTCCCTGGTACATATAGTGAACCTCTTCACTTTGTATTTCACGACCAAGTGGAAATAACCTACAGGCCAGAGGGCGCCCTAGATGAACGCTGCATCCGAAATCTTTGATATACTGGCTACAAGCTCGTTTCTCTCTCCAACCTGCTTCTCCATCAAACCGTAACCGAATCCCTCCAAACTCACAATACAGATCGCGAAATGCCTCAGGTGTAATTCCTTTCTCCCTGGCCAGGCACATAAGCTCCCAGGGATTCAGCATCACAAGGTTTCCATGGCAGCAGGTTCCTCTTCGTGAGCAGGTCAGGGGCAATTTATCCTGAATATTGAGTTTGGTTGTCACCATCATTATTGCTGTATTATTTAAATTACAAATATACGCTATAAATTTAGAGAAATAAATACCTCTATTCCCGTCCGGGTTTAATAGGTTGTAATCCACGTATAGTTCAATTCTTAGAGAAACGGTCAAGTGAACCCAAAACCAATTAGTAATTGGTTTGATAACTTTGTTTAGCCATGAGCTTCAAATTCTTAAAATTAAATATGGAAAATACCTGTTATTTGAAAATGAACCTATTTCCTAATCTTCTTTTACAAAATAAAGCTTATTATTTTCGACCAGGTAAAACATGGGAGCAATTACAATTTTCGGGTAAAGTAATCGTAATCGTTTTGTTTCGCTTAAGATAAAATCTGTTTCATTCCCTATTTCAAACATTGGTGCAAATTGTATAAAATGTGCTTCTGCATTATCTCTTTTCCAACCGGCAATATTTACAAGACCATTAATAAATTCTGTTTTCCGGGAGATTAAATTGACCATTCCGCAATTGTTGTGACCAATCAGTGCAATATAGCTAACTTTACCTACTGCAATGGCATATGAAACTTTGAACTCACTATACCGCATATTAGCACCCCCCGCCCGAATGATAAACGCAAAATTGTCAGGTATGAGTAGATGTTTCCGGTTATCCATGCACATACCAATCAAAAGCTGGGCATTGTCGAAATGATCAAACTGACGGTTTAAATTATGATATTCCAAAAGTTGTCCTATTGGTGTTTGACGATAAATTGGAAGGATATCTTCAAATGATTCTACGGATAAAATATCGGCCATCTGTTTTTTTTGTATTAATATCTAAACCTAAATTTCTTTATATCTGTAATTTGCGCTTTCTAGTACAGTTTAAAACAGTTGTACTAAGTTGATTGTTCAAGTGTAAGCAAAGTGGAGAATTAGACTTAATACTTGTATGCTATTATACTGATGGTTTCTTTGACGGGTTTATTATCTGATGTATTCAGATTGATGTTGCAATTAATTCCTGTTGTCTTTCCACCACACGAGTAATCGGACTACTGCATATCTTCATTCAACTCATTTCCTTTCGCCTTTTTTGCTTTCTGAGAATTATTTTCATTTCCAATCCTTATGATCCTTAAAGCCATATAAGGTTCACCGGGTAGCGAAATCTTTTGCTGTTGTTTATCATCAAATGAGTAGTTATCCATTACTTTTAATTCAAATGTCTTTTCAACTGGTGTTATGGTCATATTCCATGTGTCAATAACATCTGCTTTATATTTCATGCCGGCAGCCAACATAGCTTTTGGTAATTTAAATATCCACTCTGCAGGTGTATCTTTACCAAAATAAATCAGATAATACTCGCCGGATTTGCCCGCATAGTTTGGGGTGTAGAATCTATCTATTGGCTCCAGACCTTCTATCGGTGCGGTCTCAATTATTTTTTTCAGAAAAGCTATCCTTTCCGGGCTTTCTCCTGCCAGTTTGCCCCCTCCACCTATCCAGCCAGTTGGTGAAGTATCGCCATGGGTAGCATAACCTCCACCGATATATGCATTCCAAAAACGAAAGGTCATTTCTTCACCGGTAAGTTGCCCCCAGCGCCTGTTAATATTACCTTCGTAATTGATTTCATCGTTAACGATGGGTTTTTTATAAATATCGCGTAGAAGTGATGTACCCCAGGGACTTTTCACAACATTATAATATTGCAGGCTAACATGTGTTACCCAGGGTTTGGTGTAATCGTACAGGCGGTCTGCGTTGTGTATGGATCGTAAATGACCGTATGGATCGGCCTTTTGTACCACCTGAAAATAACGATCCCAATCTTCGTCGGTTAAATGCTTGATAAAGCTATTCTCATTGCACAGGCTCCACCAAATGTTATGATACGCAGCAAAACGTGCTACCATATATTTCAGATAACGGATATTCAAGGAATCTGGCATCATGTCAAATCCCCATTTACCTTTATCATATGGGCGAAAAAGTATCAGGTCTGCTTCAATACCAATATCTGAAAGATGCTTAATATCTTCTTCAAGCACTTTAAAATACTCCGGGTTAAAACGCGAGAAATCAAAGTTTTCTTTGCTTGTACCAACAAAAGGAAATGCAGTTAATTTTCCGGGTCCTTCCATGTAATACTTGCTGTATGGAGGAATAGCCAGCATGCGTACTTTATTAAATGGAGATGATTTTAGAGATTCAATTGTTTGTGCACGGCGCTCCTTATCCCGAAATGACCATTCGTAGATGGTAGTGCCAAAAGGAGTAAAGCTTGTACTATCCTGGTAGGCAAAATGAAACTGATGACTTACCCTTACCGGTCCGTGCTCGTTGGACAAAGCTGGCGTACAAATAAATTCACCCTTTTTATGGTCAAGTTCCTGCTTATTACTGCTGGTAATATAAGTCCACACACCTACTTCATCAGGCATGAACCTAATCTTATAGATGCCATTACCATCGTAAAAACCCACAGGACGATAAATTTTATCTCGGTGCTTAAATTCGGCAGATAGCTGCGTGTCGATGAAAGGATTGCCTGAATTGCTTCCTTTTAGCGTAATCTCAAAAATCCCCCATTTTGTGGTTTTATTCTGGGCGTTTAATGTGGCAGTATAAAACATTACAATGAATAAAAGCAAGCTTTTTTCTAATATTCTCATGAAATAGGTATTAATTTGATTAACCTGAATTTTAATTGCGTGCAATTTACTCATATAAATCTAAGTACTTGACATAAATTGAATAATATCTATCACTATCAACCGACTAAAATCAAAAGTCGGTTGATAGTGATGAAAAAAATAATTGTAGATATTTTTATAAAAAATAAATATACACAGTTAAAGATTTTAAACCATATGAACAAATATGAATTAAAATACATTATGTGAATATATTGAGTACATAAAATGTGTGATTGTAAATATAGAACTTATAAAAAACTTGCAAGATATTTCCATAATTTTAATTTTAAAATCTTTAGCCAACTATTCATAAAATAGAAAAAATAAGATATCCTGATGCTGCAAAGCATAAAGTAAAATCACTTGTAATTAATACGTAAAAGTTTATAATTGACAATGAATAATATGTAAAAATTGCTCTGATAATAAGCAAATCAAACGAACCGGGATTAATGTTTTAAATTATCAATTAATATTCAGTAATTGATAATTTTACAATTAAGACTATGAAAACTTTATTGTTGCTTATTCTGTTATTTTTTTCAACCACTTGTTTTTCGCAATTGGGGAATGATACTTCTCATGTTGTTAATCTTCAGCTAGTCAATCAAGAAAAGTTAGAAAAGTGGAAGGTTATCACATTGTATTCAGTATCTATTATACTCAATGGGATTGGGGATGGATTAAATGATTCTAACCAAAAAACTGTCGGGCATTTATTCACAATTGCAAGTGTCGGAACCCTCTTACTAAGTCCGGCATTACTCAACTATCAAAAAAAATACTGGATTTGGTACTTACTATCTTATGTCTGTCTACGTGCCGGACTTTTTGACATAACTTACAATTTAACACGAAAGTTACCTTTTAATTATACCGGTTCAACGTCGATAACCGATAAAGTATATAACTATCAGTTAGTCTGTCCTATATATTCAAGATCAATCTTTTTTGTTGTCGGTTTTGCAATTCCATTAATCAAATTGTGAAAAAATAATTGTTTTTAGATTTTGAATTATTGTTATAAGCAAGAGAAACCTGTAGAAGAAACCCTTTCTTCTACAGGTTTAATCAGCAGTACATACTTGTTAGCTCAACGCTTTATCGTACCGTTGACTTTCGGACAAATGTAGGGACAAATGGAATCAATAGAGTGCCATTTTTAACTGATAATTTCTTCGTAGGGTTAAATGCCTGATATACAATTTTTGATGTAGATTCACAAATATAGGTAGGGCAGGGGAAAGGTCATAGAATATGAAAAGTAAATAATTCATTATGTTGTTTCACTTACTTAAGGAAGTAAAACAACATAATGACTTATTTATTCGAAAGCATAATAAATGGTACATTATATTGTTCCACGTACTTTTTTGGGTGACTATTATTTATTTTTACGATGGAATAAACGATTAAAGAATCCTTTTATTCCTGTTTCTTTATAGGGATTACAATTTATATCATTAGTAACAGATTCGGGAATTGTAAATGGAGTAAGATATTTTTTTCTCCAGCGGGCATTATTCTCTATTGCACGGAGCACATTGCCAACTATGGGCAGTGCCAGTGTAGAGCCCGAACCGTTTCCACTATAAAAATGGATTTCAGGTGAAGTAGCCCCAACCCATGTGCCTACCACCAAATTAGGCGTATAAGCAATAAACCATGCATTTGTATAGTCCTGAGCCGTTCCAGTTTTACCTGCCAGATTAGCACGTATAGCATACTGGTTTCTGATTCGTGTTCCCGTTCCCTGGTTGATAGCTTTTTGTAAAATGGCAGTAATCATTTCAGTGGTTTCTTCACTGAAGACTTTTTCAGTTTTGGCATCCTTCCTTTTGTATAGAACATTTCCTTTAGCATCGGTAATTTTATTAATCATAACCGGTTCTGTCATTTCACCCTCATTGGCAAAAGCACCGTATGCACGAACTACCTCATAGAGTGACAAATCGAGTGTTCCCAAGGCAATGGATGGTGAGTCATCATGTATAGAAGGAAAATGAAGCCTGTCGCATGTATTGATAAGTTTTTCACGTCCGGTTTCAAAGTACAAATCCAATGTAGGCAGGTTCATGGAGTGGGCCAGGGCATACCAAAACGCCACCGTGCTGTCTTTTGTGGATGTATGATCGAAATTCTGAGGCTCCCAGTTGTCGTATTCGGGATATACTTTTTGGACATTTTTAAGATAAGTACAAGGGCTAATATTGTTCTCCAGTGCAGTAGCATATAAAAACGGCTTAAAAGTAGAAGCTATCTGACGGTGAGACATCACCATATCAAAAGGAAGTCTTTTGAAATCGTTGCCACCAATCCAGGTAATTACCGCTCCATCTGTCGGATTGGTAATGAGTACCGAGGCATTCAGCATTTTGTAGTAATACCACAAACTGTCTGTTTTATTCATTTTTTTTGTAACAATACCTTTCCAGTCAAATACTTCGATATTCTTTTTCACTGAATGATCTGCACCAGACAATTTAAACTGCTTGCTATACCATTGTTTTTTTTTATTGTGATTTAGAAGCTCGTTATCCAGCAATTTTTGCATAGCATACAAATGTTTATGTATACCTTCGGTGGCTATTTGCTGAATCTGCATATTCAGGGTGGTGTATATTTTGAGCCCATCTTTTTTTAGGTCATACTCCCGGCCAGTTTTACTTTTAATACTTTCCAGAATTTCCTGTGTTTTCTTCTTTACCTGATATACAAAATAGCCTGCGGGAGCTTCTGTATTCTCGTTTTCATAGTTCAGGTTTAGTGGGATTCTCCGCAAGCTATCTAACTCAGTCTTGGTCAGATACTTTTCTTTCTCCATCAAAGTCAGCACCATGTTTCTGCGGTCCAGTGAGTTTCGCGGATTTAACCGTGGATTAAAATAGGTGTTTGCTTTCAACAATCCCACTAAAACTGCCGATTCTTCAACCTTCAGTTTGCGTGCAGGCTTATTGAAATACCGGTGGGAGGCAGCTTCCACACCGTAAACATCTTCACCAAAAGGAACGGAATTCAGGTATAGCAATAATAGTTCTTCTTTGTTGTACACTTTTTCCATACGACCGGCAATAATGATTTCCCGTATCTTGTTCACAGGCATACTTAGGATGCTATAATTCCTGCGTCCGTATAAGTTTTTTATCAACTGTTGTGTCAGTGTACTTCCTCCACCGCCTTTGCTTTCGCCCCAAAGGATACTTTTAAAGAAAACACGAAAATAACTCTGAAGGTCATACCCGCTATGGGTAAAAAAGCGCTTGTCTTCAGTAGCAATCAATGCTTTTTTGAGATGATCCGGAATTTCATTATCGGTTATATTGGTACGGTTCTCGGCAAAATACTTCCCGATAATAATGCTATCACTTGAAATTACCAAAGAAGCCTCTTCATTATTGACTGCTTTCAGAGCTTCCTTATCGGGTAAAGTGCCAAACTTTCCTGAATACACTGCAATAAATAACAACATGCAAAAAAGCAATATTGAACACAGGAGAACCAAAAAGTATTTCAGTATTTTTTTTATAAGCAATATTTTATGATGCTCCATATTTCAAATTCTTTAAATGATCAGTTTAAACTGAAACAATGTTTTACTTCTTATGTAGTTTTAAATCTTTTGATAAACTTCGTTGAAAGGGATTCTCATTCTGTCTCCCCAAACTCCGTGTTCATCTCTTATTCCGCAGGAAATAATCATATTGATTTCTGCCCCCAAAGGCAATTTCAAGATGCTTTTTACTTTTCTGCCATCAAAACCTTCCATTGGACAAGTGTCATACCTTTCACCGGCCATTGCTAACATAAATGTTTGTGCCGCTAATGCACAGGTTTTATGAACTACGACTCTCACATCGTTTTCAGAAACCTGATACGTGATTGTTCTGAAAATTCCGATAATGTTCACCAGAATTTTTCGGACCATCCCTAAAATTCCTAAAAAGCGGGAATATAAAAATGGCATTACTGTTCCATAGTACATTTTCCATCTTTTGATTCTTTTCTCGTGTTTTTCTTCCGGGCTATTTTTTAGAACATTTTGAGTTTCCAAACTGATCATTTCTTTTGCTCTTTTTCGGTACAAATCCTGCCTTGTTACAAAAACTACCATTTGTTGCGCAGTAGTCGCTGCCTGTTGATTTAAACAGGCAACAGATAGTTTCTTTAGAGTTTCAGGATCAGTGATGTGATAAAACTCCCAGAGTTGCATGTTGGAACTATTGGGAGCCAATGTTGCAAGTTCTATACAATGTTTAACTTTCTGTGAATCTAAGGGGATATTTTTGTAGTGTCTGACAGAACGTCGGTAATTTATTATTTCTTCTAAAGTCATTTTTTTGTTGTGGATTATCTGTTCTTAACAATTTTGTTATCTTTTTCAGTTTGTCCCGGCAATTATTTATATTTCTGTGAAACCTTTAAATCTGTTTGTATTGTTGATTGCTCTGGTTTCAGGGTATGGTATCGTACGCTCTCACTCGTTCCGATAGCTATTGGAGTATCAAGCGGTAATTGGTTTTTCGATTGGATCGATGAACAATCAGAAGGTTCAGTTGAAAATATACATTGCTTGATTGTTATAAAACAATCAACCGGTAGTCAGGACAAATATACACAATATATGCGGGAGTAATAATCCCTCACGTAACTTTGCGATCTGTGTCCTTTTTAAACGTATAAAATAGTTTTTTGTTGTTCGTATGGAAGGGGTTATAAGCCTTTGCTGGCGTGGGGAGATAAAAGTTGAATATAACTACTCCTTTTCCTGCCCGGATTTAATCAGTTGCAATCATTGTATAGCTCAATTCTAAGCAAAGCAAAGCAAAGACTTGGACTCATAACTACTGCAGTTTTAAAGTGGTGGTTTCTTTCCAAGATTCAACTACTACCATACTTACTTCGATATAGCTACGCTTAACACAACTGATAACCAATTATTTAACCGGACTATTTATTTAATTCAAGTGTCAGTCTGTCATTATCATCTTGAATCTTTAATTTCATTTCATTTAATGCCATTTTAAGAGCAGTATAAGCAGATTTTCTTGATGCTGAAGATTCATTATATCCCCAATACAGAGCAACCCAAACTTTACTATGACCAGTTGCAGTATACTTACCAATTAAATCATTATTTTTACTGTATATTTCAACTTCAACATCTATGTCTGTAACTGAACTATAAAGAGGTATACCAACTAAGTTTAAAGTAAATAATGAAAATGCAGTAGCCCACACCCAATTGTCTTTCATCGATTGTTCACCAGCTACTATTCTACAGGTTATACTCCCTTTTTGCTCACCAAATGGATTGGTTATATTGTCCGTTACATCACGCTCAAAAATTGTAATAGCATCCTGAACACGCTTATCTTTATGAAATGTTGATGTACTACTCCCAATGCCTACAAAAGATGAATTTGTCGGTCTTGAATTATATGCTGAAACTTCTACAACAGAAGAGCCACTTGAATATGCTGATTCAAAGCTCTCAATATCTACTTTTGGTTCAAGTGCGGGTAACAGTTTTGTGTTTTTGGGAGACGGTTTTAATTCACTCAGATAAATAGTTTTACAACTGGTAAAAAGGAATACCAAAACAAAGGGGATTAAATAAAACTTTTTCATAATAATTGATTTTATGAGAATTAAGTACTGTTTTTTCCATTGTTGTAATTCCTGTCCTGTTTGTTAAATCAGAGGACTTTAGATAAATCTGAATATCTATAAGGTATTTGATGTAATTCAGTCTAATCTATTCGTTGATTTATTCTAATGTACAAACTATATTTTTCGTTCTCCCTCCGGGATTATTATCTGCAAACACTGAATGGTTATAACTGATGTGGAAACTTCCTGTTAAATGGAGGGAATCGAAAACTCTGAATAGTGCAGTTTTTAACTGTTGGTTTCATAGCATGGTTTAACAATAACCATGCCCGTTTGTTGGAGTTTGAAAACTATAGGGGATACAAAGGTATATTCAACCGAAGAAATACGCCAAAAGGGCATTATGATGTACGTTGAACGGAATGTTTTATTCTCGGGATCATTTTGACTGTCACAATCCTATACAGGTTTAATCAGTTGCAATCACAGGATAGTTCAAGTCTTAGCGAAGCGGAGACTTGGACTCATAATCCATTCAGTTTTAACTGATGATTTCCTCGTAAGGTTCAATATTAGCCATATCAGTTCCGCTATAATTTATTTTCCGAACTCATCCAATACCATAATTATTTAAATAAAATCAAAAATTACTATAACTGTGTTGATTCTAATTAATTAAAAAAACCGTACCGATAATAAAATCGGGACGGTTTTTAGTTATACTTTCAATGTTTGTTTCCAATTATATAAAAGCCGGAAATATTCTAATTTATAAGGTTTTAAATCTATCGAGAAACCCAATGCAGCAGCAATTCGATAAAAATGGATACTTTATGTTCTGTTTTCCGTTTTCAATATGTGAAATATACGATTTATTTGACTTATGCATTTTTTATACAAACTATTTGTTTTGAAAACTTAGTGACAATTTATTTTTATTAGCCTAGTTCTATTTTATAGTTTTAAATTAAAGTTGATTTTGTTTTTTTCTAAGTCTAAAAGATAATTTTTATTGTCTTTGTTAAGTAATTCAGATAACTTTTTATCATTTGTATTCAGTCCTGCAATTTGAAAATGGCCAAGGGGCTTTTCTGGATTTAGTTTTAATGACGAATGTAAAAAACGACCTGTAGCTGGTAATGCTTCTCTCACAATATTGAAATTTGTAGTACCTGTAAGACCTTTTAAAATTTCTTTAGCAGAAACAACTTCAAATTCAGGGGTAGGTTTCGTTAGACTTTTGTATTTAATATTGATTGTGTTAATGGCAACATTTTTAATTTTTATTCTCTCGCTATCAATATAAGTCAAATCCGCATCAATTAACGCATTTCCTTGATACCATAAGTCTTTTGAATCTTTGTATATTTTTGCTTTTTCTGTTTCATCATCTGTAAGTAGAATCTTATCCAGATTATTTAAAGCTTCATTGTATTTCTTAAACCAGTTTGCTTTTTGATCATCTCCTTTTAGCTGTTCAAATGTAATATTGAAAATAAGATAGGTGTTTTCAACTTGCTTATTGTTGTAATATAAAGTGTCACCTCTTAATTCAAATTTCGATTCATCAACACCATCAAATTGGTCACCATCATTTGTTGAAATCATAATTAGTTGTCCTTGTGTCAATTTGCCATTACTTACCGGATTGTCCTCTGCTTGCACACTGATTATTCCTGCATAATTAGCTTCTAATTGTGCATGTGGATCTGTATCTGTCAATAAGTTTTTTACCAAAGATGAAATTGTCAATACTTGTCCCACAACCGCAGGAGCAAGTTGTAACGCTGATTTATATTCTGGTTTATTCAGCATATCAAATTTAGATTGCAGTAAATCATTTTTAACTGCAGTCATTTTAACTCCAAGTGAGATAGCATCGGCATTTGCAGGAATTTTTACTGCAATATTACTCTGGAGTCCCAAGTTGAAATTTTTACCAACTTTTACTTCTCGAATATCTTGAACTGCAGTTGCCTCAATTGAATCAATTCCAGATTCATATTTCAAACTTGTTGTTAATGCGATAATGTCTCTACCGCCAAAAGTTGTTTGCCAAAAGTTACCAATTGACATATAATTAACTGTTCGTAATTGCAGGTTTATGTAGCCTGCATTCTTGAGAATCTGATTCTCTTTTTGAGTTAAGGATGCACCGAATGATGGCTTCCAAAATTTTTTTGTTCCTAGAATTGGCATGATTTTCAGTTGTTAATTTGGTTAAACATATTTGATGATAATTTTATATCTACAACTATACCAGTATTTGGCATCGATAATTTAACAATATTCCATTTGTAAAACAAGAAGAAAGACAATCCTTTGTTAAGTTGTTCTATTACAAAAGACTATAAAACACCTTTTTGCTGCCACGAAGGATTGTAAATTTCACTTTATAGAAAAACTTTTTCTCATTTTACAATGAACATTTACTTTCAAACAGGGTTCCCCCTTTCTAGTCTAAGCTTAATAAATTTCAAGCTCTGAAGAATTCAAGTCTCCGGTACTATCAGGCTTGAACTCTACACTAATTAATTGCCTTTTGGTGACTCTCTCGAATAAAATGCTAGGCGATTTATCTTCCGAATTTAGACTGCTGTATTGATTTGTTTCAGCTTTTGGTTACAAAGCACAATAAAATAGCCCTTGAATACTCTGCAGAATTTAATATCATTAGTATTTTGTTAATCAAGAATTTGAATGGATAAGCCGATTTAGTACCCGTTTTATTTACTTAGAGTGATTTCGTTCAATAAAGAGGGGGAAAACAACATATGTAGAATTCATGCCGGCACATACACACTATACCCCCTCGGTGGAGCCCAGAACTGTCCCCAGCCATCCTGATTGGTAACAATGTCAGAAGGTGGATTGTGATCATTTTCGCCATGATATGCAAGTGCTGTTAATTTAGTGTTTAGCCATTGAGTTCTTACCCAGGTGCCGTTCCATTCATCTCCCAGGTTGTTCAGGACGAAGATGAGTCCCCGCTGATTGGCATAGCCGTTCCGTTGCATGATATACAGGTTGTCATCCACGTACAAAACAGTGGATGTTCCGGCTGCATAATCTTCATGGATACGAACCAGTTGCGCAATGCCTCCTTTTTCACCTTCCTGTCCAAGACCCCAGTCGTAGTAGTCCTGCCAAAATACACAGGGATACCCTTCGTGGGTAAGAATAAAGGCATATGCCAGCATTTTATCGTTTACAATTGAATCGTTCCGTGCAATGTCATGGTTCTCGACAAAAGTCACGGCTTGTAACGGATTATCATTCAGAAGTGTTCCCGGTAGGGTAAGATCCTTAAGGCTGAATCCGTAAAAACTGCACAGACTTTTTAAGCGGTAACGTAATGGAAAATCAAACGCAGAAACAGGATTGTCCGACCAGGCATTTGTTTCAGCCAGCCATTCATCAATATCACGCACATTATCCCAGCATTCTCCTACTCCGAAAGGTTTTACAGCTTCTCCGTTTCTGAGAGCCCGCAGTTCTTGTATGGAACGTGTCATCCATCCTCCGTAGCCCAGTACAAAGTCATACCGAAACCCATCAAAGCCTATTTCGTCCTGCATCCATTGAGCCAACTGGATCATTTCGGAATAGACATGGGGATTGCGGTGGCATAAGTCGGGCATATCGCCGAATGTTTGATGATCCCAGCTTTCATACAGTGAGGGATGAAAGCATTCTATGTCGCGTTCAAACTTACCACTCAATGGCTTGAATTTTGTCCAGTGCATTTTCTGGTCAATGGGATTGTACTCCTGTTCATCTGCTCCGCTATTATGGTTGAGAACCATATCTGCATAGACCTCCATATTATTCCCATGAACGGTCTGAATCAGGTTGATCAACTGATCTTTCGTGCCAAACCAGGTAGCTGTGCTACCTTTCTGGTCATACTCTCCCAAATCGTAATAATCATAAGGTGCATATCCCATTGATTTTGCCGGATATCCTTTACAGGCCGGGGGAAGCCAAATGGCGGTAAATCCCTGTTGATGCAGGGATGACATTTTCGTTCCTATATGATCCCACCAACTGACATCGGGCTGGCTATTAGGACAATCCCAGTAAAATGATTGCATGATAACTCCCATAATCCCCGGCATTTAAATGTTATACAATAAAATCGTTCAATACAAATTTGTGTCTTGATATCGTAAAAATGCAAAGTCATAATGTAAATGAAAGCAATATTTGGAAGGTCAGTTATCAGGGTTTAGCAGCAATCAACAGCTATTTTTTTCATCGAATAATATTTGCTAAAAATTATCTTTTTATCCCTGAATTCTGTTTTTTGAAAAAAAAGATACAGTAATAACAAATGATTTTTAAATAAGTTCAAGAAAAAAGCATTTTAATTAATCAGAGACTGTTGAAAAATATTAATCTTTTTGATGTCCATTAGTTCCTTTGTTTTTAATTCCCGGAGTTCGCAAATTAAAAGGTTTGTGTTCAATTTGAAGTATTCTTCCATCAACACGGAACACATAACGCGGAACTTTGATTTTCAGTCTTTTGAATGGAAGTGTTTTCGATATTGAGACTTGTTTTATATGTCTTTTTCCTATTACTACTATTGTCTTTCGGATATTTCTTGTATGTCATATACTTATCATATAGTATATATGATATATGTTATCTAAGTTATATCTATATTACATCTAAGTTACATCTAAGTTACAACAGAGAACAGGTGTAAAAGGAATGATAGAGAAAAGGCGAAATTTTCTGAAGCAATAATTAAAGAGTGGAAAAACATTTCAGGTAATTGTGCTGTGATATTTTATCATTAGGAATGAATCAATTGTAATGATACCCAATTAAAAAAAACTGAGATATTATCATAACTAACTAGTTTAATATTGATATCTTGTATTTATGTCATGGGACTTTTAATATAATATTTCAATATCATCTCAACATCAGGATAAAGAGGCACTTTTTGCACACTCAGAAATAAACAGGCAGGTATCAGAGTCTCCTAGACTTAATGGGTTTCATTGCCGGTTTTAAGGATGCCATTGCAGTGCATGAATTATGGGGCTTTTGAGACATAGGTTGAAAATCTCCTGTATCCGGTGTTGAAACAACATTATTTTCCACTTTTAATTTGTTTTATTGGCTGAAAATCGTTCCTGACACAGAAATATAAAATAAAAACCGTATTTTTACATCTGAATCACAATGGAATTCCCCGAATTGAAAAATTAATCCCTAAAATAAAGCATCATGGCAAAAACTGAAAATGCAAAGAAAAACGTCAAAAAGGATCCTGTATTGACTCCAAAGGAAAAGAAGGAACAAAAAAGAGAAAAGAAAGCAGGGAAAAAAGATTAATACTTTTAGTTCTATTTACCGTCGGGGTGACTGATTGCAGCTGATAAAACTGTAAAAGTTACCCCGTCGGTGTGCTATACGGTGTTATGTTCAGAGTCCGTTTTATTGTCGTATCTTTGCACCATGCAAAATAATTCCACCACAATTGATAACACGCTGAGAAGCATGGGTATCGAACAGCTCAATGCCATGCAACTGGCAACTATTGGAGCAAACGAAAAAGAACAGGATATCATTCTACTCTCGCCAACCGGTTCGGGTAAAACACTGGCTTACCTGTTGCCGGTTTTAATGAGCCTGAATCCTGAAATACAAAAAGTACAGGCTTTAGTATTGGCTCCTTCGCGCGAGCTGGCACAGCAGATTGAGCAGGTATGGCGAAGCATGGGAACAGGGTTCAAAGTGAATACCTGTTTTGGAGGCAGGCCTTCGAACGGTGAAAAGCGTGACCTGGCTGTTCCTCCGGCATTGTTGATAGGTACACCCGGACGCTTGCAGGATCATATTGAACGTAATAATTTCGAGGTGGATGCTATCCGGGTACTTGTGCTGGATGAATTTGATAAATCCCTGGAGATGGGTTTTACCGAACAAATGGAGACGATTATTTCCCATATTCCTTCTCTTAACAAACGCTTTCTGACTTCAGCCACCGATGCTGTTGAAATACCTGCTTTTACAGGGATTAAAAATCCGATCAAACTGGATTATTCCGAAAAGGATAATGTGTTGAAAGGATTGAAAATCTATACTGTGAAAGGTGAGAATAATGATAAAATGGATCTGCTCTATAAATTGCTGTGCTATCTGGGCAAAGATTCATCACTGATATTCTGTAACCAACGCGATACGGTGGAAAAGGTGAATGCTTACCTGACTGGCCGGAATCTGGCGAACGAATTCTTTCATGGCAAGCTTGAACAACCGGAACGGGAGCGGGCATTATCGAAATTCCGGAACGGAAGCTGCATTGCCTTTATCTCGACTGACCTGGCATCACGAGGACTGGATATCCCTGAAATCAGAAATATTATCCATTTCGATGCACCGGTAAGGGCAGACGAATTTGTACACCGTAACGGCCGTACTGCCCGTATGGAAGCCGAAGGTTCCGCCTTTATACTCCTTGGAGCCAATGAAAACCTGCCGGTCTTTATTACTCCAATACCTGTTTCATTTCCATTGCCGGTATTAACGTCGGCAGCACCTAAGCCAGAATGGTCGACTATTTATATCGGGAAAGGCAAAAAAGATAAACTGAGCAAAATGGATGTGGTTGGTTTTATGTTTAAAAAGGGCCTGGTGGCAAAAGAAGAACTGGGTATGGTGGAAGTAAAGGATTACTTTTCGTATGTTGCCGTGAAAGCCAGCCGTGTAAAAGAGGTCATTCGGTTGATACAGAATGAAAAGATTAAGAATATAAAGACGAAGATTGACCTGGCGGAATAGTAGGTAGAAAGTAGTAGGTAGTAGGTAGAAAGTAGAAAGTAGAAAGTAGTCGGCAGTAAGAAGGAAGTAAGTAGTAAATATATAAAAAAAGCTCCCGGATCAATTGATCCGGGAGCTTTTTTCTTTTTAGATATATTTTACTATCTATATTTCTATTTACTATCTTTTTTTTTACTACTTACTACATTCTACTTACTCCTTACTTTCTTGCCTCTTACTTACTATTAAAGAAGATATTGTTCACTGATCGATTTATGTTCCTGAACGCGATAAATGGTATCGGCAAACATTTCAGCAATTGAAAGAACCCTTACTTTAGAACATCTGGTTAAATCGAACGGAATAGAATCGGTGAATGCAATTTCAGTTAAAGCAGATTGATTTATTCTTTCTGCAGCTTCTCCTGACATAACACCATGAGAGACAATTGCCCGAACACTTCTGGCACCTTTAGCAGTCATTAATTCAGCTGCCTTGCATAAAGTACCTGCAGTATCCACCATATCATCTGTAATAATGACATCCTTGCCGTATACTTCACCAATAATGGTCATTTCACCAACAACGTTTGCTCTTTCGCGGGTCTTATAACATATTACCATTGGCACCCCAAGGTATTTTGAATACGATCCGGCACGTTTAGAACCACCAACATCCGGTGATGCTATAACCAGATTCTTCAGTTTCAATGACTTGATATAAGGAACGAAAATCGTGGAAGCATAGAGATGATCGACAGGTATATTGAAAAATCCCTGAATTTGATCGGCATGTAAATCCATGGTAATAATACGGTCGACACCGGCAACACTCAACATATCAGCTATGAGCTTTGCTCCAATGGATACACGTGGTTTGTCTTTTCTGTCCTGACGTGCCCAGCCAAAATAGGGAATTACAGCAATTACCTTGTAAGCTGATGCGCGTTTGGCAGCATCAATCATCAAAAGCAATTCCATTAAATTATCTGAATTTGGAAAAGTAGATTGGATTAAATAAATGTACTGACCACGAATCGATTCTTCATAGGATATCGCAAATTCACCATCTGAGAAATGCTGAACATTCATCTTTCCTAATGGACATTCTAAATTCTGACAAATTTTTTCGGCAAGATAACGACTCTTTGTGCCCGAAAACACTTTAAATGGTGTACTTGAAACTGACATAATTGAAGTGTAATTTAGTTTTGGAGAATTTTCTGCAAAAGTACGGATTAAAATTTAAAAAAGTAGAGATACATTCATAAAATAACAATGAATAATTATTAGTCAAAAATACAAAATAAAATTAATGCTTGTAATTTCATTTTATTTTAATAAATACTGTTAATTGAGATAAGTCTTAAACCAATGGTTTAAAGTAAATTCATACAGGCTGTCTTACGGAAAATATGCTGAATTGTGTGAAAAACGAATCCTGCATTTTTGTATACGGTTGCATTTTATATTTGACCGCAAACGTTTGAAATCAATTTTCGCATATTTTTAAACTATTCAAAATGTTCCTTAAAGAAATAGCACTACTTTTGAAATGTTATTCCGTGTTCTTCGACCTAATTGACTACAATACAAGATTCTATGAAAATACATTTTAAAATACCTTATTACACTTATTGGGGCCAACGCTTGCTGGTAAGTGGGAATATCCCCGAATTGGGAAATGGCGATATTACAGAAGCGTTAAGTCTCAATTTTCAGGCACCCGAAGATTGGTCGGCTGAAATAGACGTCCAATCGGATGCTCCTTTTCAGTTAACCTACAAATATATTTTATATAACGAACAAAATGATCAATATGTTGAAGAGTGGGGAAATGATCGCTCGTTAGATCTTGACCCAACTAAGACAGATCATTTTTTCTGCCTGGATGTGTGGAATGCACCGGGAAGTATTGAAAATGTATTTCTGACTTCCCCATTTGAAGAAGTATTGTTGCATCACGACCATTTTACTGCAAAAACAAAATCAACTAAAAAGTATACGCATCTTTTCAAAGTAAAGATGCCCATGTTGAAAAAAAATGAAATAGTCTGTCTGATTGGCGATTGTGAGGCATTGGGTAACTGGTCGACTCTTAAACCGGTTATCATGAGTCAGACAGAAGGAAACTGGTGGACAGCAGAAGCTGACTTAAGTAAATCGATCGTTGATGTACATTACAAATATGGTGTATTCGATCCGGAGATAAATAAGTTTCGCTATTTAGAATCAGGTCCTGACCGCACAGCTCCTGTTATAAATTCGAAGAAAACATTCGTACAACTTTCTGATGGTTTCGTACGAATTTCCGATAAAACATGGAAAGGGGCAGGAGTAGGGCTACCGGTTTTCAGTATAAGAACAAAGAAGAGTTTTGGAGTCGGTGATTTCGGTGATATGAAATTATTTATCGATTGGGCTGAAAAAGTTGGGTTAAAACTAATTCAGGTCCTTCCACTGAACGATACTACCGGAACGCATACGGATGCCGATGTACTACCTTATGCAGCCATTTCAGCTTTTGCATTGAATCCGCTTTTCCTGAATTTACCCACTATGGGAAAACTTCCTGCAAACCATCCATTGCAAAAAGAATATAAAACCAAACAGACAGATTTGAATGAAAAAGAGTTGATTTCTTTTTTAGAGGTCATTAATTATAAGCTGGAGTATGCAAAAGAATTGTATCTCCTGCAAAAAGAAAAATTCTTACAAAATAAGGAATTCAAGGCATTTTTAGATGACAATGAATTCTGGCTGGTTCCATATGCTGTCTATTGCTTGTTGCGTGATAAGTTTGGTACACCCGATTACACCCTCTGGGAAGATTTTGCTGTATACAATGCTGAAAAGATAAAAGATTATTCATCACCTGAACAACCTCATTACAATGATATTGCTGTTAATTATTTCATCCAGTATCATTTGCATGTCCAGTTGTCTGATGCAGCCAGGTATGCACATGAACACGGAGTCGTATTAAAAGGGGATATACCAATTGGTGTAAACCGAAACAGCGTGGATACCTGGGTATCTCCGGAGCTTTTCCATATGGATATGCAAGCAGGTGCTCCTCCTGATATGTTTTCTGTAAAAGGTCAGAATTGGGAATTGCCTACATATAACTGGGACGAAATGGAAAATACAGGATTTGACTGGTGGAAAAAGAGGTTCTCCCAGATGTCTAACTATTTTGATACTTTCCGCATTGACCATATATTGGGATTTTTCAGGATATGGCAAATTCCGATCAATCAGGTAGAAGGGATTATGGGTCATTTAAATCCATCTATACCGGTTTACATAAATGAATTTACAGAAAAGGGATTATGGTTCGATTATAACCGTTTTTGTAAACCTTATATAACTGATGATATTTTAGGCAACATCTTTGGAAAAGAAGCTTCGTGGGTTAAGGCAAATTGCCTTCAGATTGAAGATGGATGGATACTCCGGTTGAAAAATACCTATCAAAGCCAGGCAGATGTGGAAAAAATGTTCGTCAGCGATCAAATATCCGAAAAAGTAAAATGGGGTCTATTCGATTTAATATCAAATGTCTTGTTCTTTGAAGTGGAAGGAAGCCATGGTACCCGGTTTTATCCACGTTTTGGAATGGATACCTTAAGTTCATTCCATGATTTGGATACCTATACCCGTGAGAAGCTGCGTGAGCTGTATGTAGACTATTTCTACAGGCGTCAGGATAGCAAATGGTATAAGTCAGGGATGGAGAAGCTACCGGCTCTTAAACGGGCTACAAATATGATGATTTGCGGTGAAGACCTGGGGATGATGACTCCTTGTGTTACTACAGCTATGAAAGAATTGGGAATATTGAGTCTGGAAGTTCAACGGGCACCGAAATCAAATAAAATAGAGTTTTTTCATCCTTCTGATGCACCTTATTTATCTGTGGTAACACCCTCTACGCATGATATGAGTACTATTCGTGGTTGGTGGGAAGAGGATCGTGGTGTAACACAGCGATTTTATAATTCACAACTTGGACATTGGGGTGAAGCACCGTACTTTTGCGACTGGTGGATAAGCAGGGATATTATTTTGCAGCATTTGTATTCGCCGGCTATGTGGACTATTTTCCAAATGCAGGATTTATTGGGCATATCCGAACAAATCAGACGCCCTAATCCACACGATGAAAGAATTAATGTACCTTCTAATTCCATGTTTAGCTGGCGTTACAGAGTTCATATCAATATGGAGGATTTATTGGAAAAGGCTGAATTCAATGCTGAGTTAAGAAATTACATTTTACAATCAGGTAGATAAGAAAAAAGAGTAAGAATTATGTTCTTACTCTTTTTTTTTATTCTTAATTTGTAGGTAAATCCTTAAGCAAATAATGTAATATATAGAATAGCTTTAATTTGTTTTTTCACTTTATCGACTTTGTTCGAAGTATAGTTTCATTGATTTATCTTTAATATTCAGCATTTTAAAAAAGAGACTGTTTTTATTGCTTTTTTTATTCAATAAGAAAGTTGATTTTCCATTCTTTATTGCAGTTTTTCAGTTTTCTCATTCAACATATTTTTTGTTACTTTGTTATCTTATTAAACCTAACACAATTATTATGGATAAGAAACTCAGACGATCGAGAAATCAGATGATAGCAGGTGTATGTGCCGGATTTGCAGATTATATTGGTTGGGATGTAACGCTTGTACGAGTAATCTATGCATTGTTGTCTATCTGTTCTGCAGGTTTTCCCGGCCTGGTATTATATATTGTCCTTTGGTTAGTAATGCCATTGGAAGGAGATGTTATCTGATAGTATACCGGAACATTTTTAATGTATGAATTGTTTACCTGACTTAGTGAGGCAGGCAAGGTTTATGCGTGAATTACTAAAATAAATTATCCTGATTTTACTAATTTTATTTATTTCAAAAAAAACTGTGGATTTTAAACTCATATCACCTTTCAAGCCAACCGGTGATCAACCCGAAGCAATTAAACAACTGGTAGAAGGATTGAATGCTAATGTCCCATTTCAAACATTATTAGGGGTAACCGGTTCAGGTAAAACATTTACGATTGCCAATGTCGTTGAAAAGGTACAACGTCCAACCCTGATATTGAGCCATAACAAAACATTGGCAGCTCAATTATACAGTGAATTTAAATCCTTTTTTCCTGAAAATGCAGTAGAATATTTCGTTTCATATTATGATTATTATCAACCTGAAGCTTACTTGCCTGTTTCCGATACATATATTGAAAAAGATTTATCTATAAACCAGGAAATAGAGAAATTGCGTCTTGCAACTACTTCAGCTCTTTTATCGGGGAGGAGGGATGTAATCGTTATTTCATCCGTTTCGTGTATCTATGGTATTGGAAATCCTGAAGATTTCACGAGTAATGTCATAGAAATAAGTCGTGGGCAAAAAGTGGTGAGGAATGCATTCTTAAGAACCCTGGTGGATGTATTGTATTCGCGGAATGAAATAGAACTTAATCGGGGCAATTTCCGTGTAAAAGGTGATACGATAGATATTTTCCTGGCATATGCTGATTTTGTGCTCCGGGTTGTATTTTGGGGTGATGAAATTGAGGATATCCAGACAGTTGATCCCATTACTTTCAATGTGATAGAATCCTTTGATGCATATAAGATTTACCCGGCCAGTATATTCGTTACAACAAAAGAACGTATTGCACAGGCTATCCAGTATATTGAAATTGATCTGGCAAAACAGGTAGATTATTTCCGTTCAATAGGTAAACCGTATGAAGCAAAAAGAATCTATGAGCGGGTGAAATATGATTTGGAAATGATTAAGGAACTGGGCTATTGTTCGGGTATTGAAAATTATTCACGGTATTTTGATGGACGCCCACCTGGAAGCAGGCCGTTTTGCCTGTTAGACTATTTCCCTGAAGATTTTTTACTTGTCATCGATGAAAGTCATGTGAGCATTTCTCAAATTAAAGCTATGTTTGGAGGCGATGCTGCACGCAAACTGAATCTGGTTGAATATGGTTTCCGTTTACCTTCTGCTAAAGATAATCGTCCGCTACGTTTTGAAGAATTTGAAGCAATGACTCCACAAACTATTTATGTCAGTGCTACACCTGCGGATTATGAATTAAGTAAGAGTGAAGGTATCGTGGTTGATCAACTTATACGACCAACCGGTTTGCTCGATCCAATTATAGATGTACGTCCAAGCTTAAACCAGATTGATGATCTTCTGGAGGAAATAGCCCAACGTACGGAAAAAAATGAACGAACACTGGTAACTACTCTGACAAAAAGAATGGCTGAGGAACTAACTGATTATCTTGGGAAAATGGGTGTTAAATGTAATTATATCCATTCCGATGTAGATACTTTGGATCGTGTAATTATCATGGAGGATTTGAGGCGTGGGGTTTATGATGTACTAATAGGGGTAAATCTGTTACGTGAAGGTCTGGACTTACCGGAAGTATCTCTTGTAGCTATTTTAGATGCAGACAAAGAAGGCTTTTTGCGTTCACATCGATCGCTTACCCAAACTGCAGGACGAGCAGCACGTAATTTAAATGGCAAAGTAATTATGTATGCTGATAAAATGACAGACAGCATGGCAAAAACAATTTCCGAAACAAACAGACGCAGAGAGAAACAATTAGCCTATAACGAACTTCATGGCATAACTCCTACTGCCATCATTAAAGGGGAGCGTAATTCATTCAGTAAAATTGAACCAAATGCTTATGTCGAACCGGATATATCTCAGAGCATTGCTGCAGATCCGATAGTTCAATATATGACCCGTTCAGCATTGGAAAAGGCAATTGGAAAGACCAAAAAGTCCATGCAGGAATCTGCTAAAAGGCTTGAATTCCTTGAAGCTGCACAATTACGAGATGAATTAATTAAACTTGAGGATCTGTTGAAAGCAAAATAAAACAGACATGTTCGAACGCGCTTTGTCTTAGAAACGTTGGCTGATATTTAGATACAAACTTCCATAATTTGTTTTTGTTGTCCCGGACGTTTCCATTGTACCCTCGAAATTAGCAGATATTGTAAGTTTTTTAGCTATTCTCCAGAATAAGCTCATTGCAGCAATATTTTGTTTTGTAGGATCAGTCAGGGCATTGATATAGGTGAAATTCCCCATTCGATATTCTATTTGTGCATTCACTTTCCCTGCTAAAAAGTCCCTGTTTAATGAGATACCATATACCATCATGCTTTTCAGATAGGGTGTTTTTAACGCCGTAACTGTCAATGTTCCGTATGTGTTGAATGGCAATTGAGTATAACTCAGAAAAGAATTTGCATTCATTGATTCTTTCGTATTGACTGAAGGTAAATTATATCCTGCATTACCTCCCCAAATCATGTACTTGAATGGCCGATACATCAGGTTAAACCGGAAGCCTTGCCTGGTTTCCTTGTCCAACGTACTGTCAATCTTGTTCTGTGGGAATGTTTCATAATAATAGATGTTTTTACGGGCATCGTATGACAACGATGTTGAGAAATTATCCCAGGGCTTGAATCTTAATGAAATATATGTACTGGTTAAATCAAACGTGGATGTGAGTTGGTTGTTTACAAAACCGTATAAATCCACCTCGAACGAACTAAATAAGTCTACGTTTTTCAGTAATGAATTGGTATGTTGAAAATATGCAAAACGACGGTCGGTCTTAAAATTATTCAACTGGTCAAATACACCTAATGAAGTTTGCATAATCCCATTGTCATTATGGGTATTGTGACTAACAAATGCGCCGAATTGTAATAGTTTCGGATTAAAACTGTAATCCAAAAAATCTGGTCGAGAACCGACCAATGCACCAAAAGTAAAGTTCTCACCGACTCTTTCAAACTCAAGACCATCCACAGCCCCTATGTTAGCCATATTATTATATATTTTGCGTCCAAAACTTATACTTGAAGTTTTGCTAAGATCATATTTTAAAGCTAAACTGTAAATTTTTAATGCGTTATTTAATCCTGTCCAGTCAGTAGATCTTTTAGGAAAAGAGAGCAGATGGGAAAAAGAAATATAACTTTCTGCTGAAAGATCTGAATTTCCAATGTGTGATGCATTTAAAGTTAAGTTATATCGTAATCGTTCACTGGAAGTGTAACTGCTTGAAAAATTGGTGTATGAAGAAACTGCAAGACGCCCATCAAATCTTTCTTTTGTAGTTTTAGCTTTTTCATTTTTGAATGCAGCATTGATTGCCTGATCATTCGTCGACTCTGCATATTTTATATCTCCGGTTTTATTACTATGTGGTTTCTTTACTTCCCTTTTCTTTGCAACAATTTGAGCTGAAAGATTTAATACGTTTTTAGTTAATGGAGTCCCGACGCAAGAAATAGAAGACATGCTGTTTACCACGAGTGCAGGAACTAATTTAGTGTCTTGGCTTGTGTACAAAGTATCACCAACAAGGATACCTTCAGTATTTTCAAATTTGACGTATACATTTTGAGTCGTGATAAAGGAAACCTTACCATTCAGGACCTCAGGTGAGGTTTGACAAAAAACTTTAAAACTTAGAAAAAATAAAAGGATAAATAATAATGGGGTTTTCATATAAGGCAATAATTTTTTTTGATTTATAAAAGTGCGAGAAATATTCTGATTACAAGCAATTTATTGTAAATTATTAGGTTAATCTTGGCATTTTTTGCAATTTGATTGATAACTTTTGTTATTATAAAAATATTCAAATCTGATACATTTAAGTCGTAATTTACGACCAAAATAATTATTAAATCAATTGTGTTGCAGTGAAACCCTACATAAAGTTCAAGTTTAAAAGTCTACGTACAATTGAGATTATATACGAATTTTATCAAATCAAAAATTATAAGACTATTTTGTCAGGATTGATACAATTAAATGCACTTTTTGTATTTATATGTCTGTTCTTAGTACTGATAAATTAATTTTAATAAGTGCAATCTGTTATAAAATTATTTGGACAATTAATTTCAAAAAATTCGACCTCAACTTCTACCATTTGAATGACATGAATAACAACCTGCGCTGCCACGACTTTGATTATGAGCATTTCGGTGACAGGAGGCTGTTACACATGTAAAAATTGCATAATTGGCTGCGTTTGTATGACATGTTGCACAACTGACATTATGATTCCCACTCGTTATTGGAAAATAGGAACTATGATTAAATGATGTCCAGGTAGTCGTTGTATGACATAACTGGCATTCCTGTGAAAACCCTGCAGTTCTATGTACCGGATTCGTTGCCGCATTGTATTTATCCAGGTGACAGGTTTTACAAGCACTGGATAAAATTGTTTTATACTCACCGGTTTTATGGCATAATATACAATTAATATTATGGCCACCTGTTAGCGGGAATGTGCCATGTACAAAACCTTTTCCTGAATATGACCAGTCACTTCCGGTCATATTATGACAAGGGAAACAATCAGTCCCAAAGCCATCGGCCCTATGGTTAGTCGCATCATAATTGGCTTTATGACACGAATAACAATCTGTCCGGATATTTTCATACCGAAGCTGGGAAGCAGATTTATGGCATCGATAACAATCAGTAACGGCATGTGTCCCGGCCAGGGTAAATCCTGCTTGTTGGTGGATTTGTTTTACGTTTGGAACAATCCAGGATTTCGGTGTATGACAACGTTCGCAATCTCTCCCTACTGTACCTTCATGCATATCCAAATGGCATTCGTTACATTTAGTCTTGGCCTTAGCAAATTCAAGTGTTGGATGGCATGTCCGACATTCTACCGTTTTATGTTGCCCAACTAAAGGAAATTTTGTTTTGTTATGATTAAAATGTCTGGGATTCAATTGTTCCCAGTTATTGGTATTATGACATGCTCCACAATCTATTTTAAATCCTTCTCCATGAGGAGATTTTGCAGATATTGAAACATATAAAAATAAAGTTATTAATAGGAGTAAAAATCTATTCATAAAGAAATTTTGTAAATTGAATTAAATTTAAGCGATCAAAAATGACATTTTTTATTAAACAGAATAATTTAACCTGCCCTCCCTGTTGGATGACAGGAATAACATCCTGTACTTCCGGCACTTGCATTATGAGCAGTAGAATGACAGCCAACTTGTCTACAAGAAAATATTGCGTAATTTGTCGGTGTTGTATGGCATGTTGAACAACTAAGATTATGATTCCCTGTTAGAGGAATAGTAGCTACAGCATTATGATTATATGTTGCTGAAGTCCAGTTCGTTGTAGTATGGCATGTTTCGCAGGTTGTTGCGAATTTTGCACCTGTATGATTTGGATTAGTTGTTGCATTATAAGTCGCCAAATGGCAACTTACGCAGGTTGTTGGTATGGCATTATAATTAGATGGATGGCATTGTATACATGCAAGTGCAATATGTGCTCCTGTTAGTGGAAATGTAGTACTTGTACTGTGATTAAATGTTGATGATGTCCAGTTTGTAGTTGAGTGGCATGTTTCGCAAGTTGTGGGAAATTTAGCAGTTACATGATTTGGATTGGTAGTAGCATTATAAGTTGCTAAATGGCAACTTACACAAGTCGTCGGAATAGCCGTATAACCTGTTGGATGACAAGTAGCACATGCTACTGCGATATGAGCACCAGTCAATGGGAATGAAGTGGCGGTGCTATGATTAAATGTCGAAGGCACCCAGGCAGTTGTTGAGTGGCAAGTCTCACAAGTTGTAGCAAACTTGGCAGTTACATGATTTGGATTCGTAGTTGCATTATAGTTTGCCAGATGGCAACTTACACAGGTAGTTGGAATAGCCGTATAGCCCGTTGGGTGACAAGTAGCACATGCTACAGCAATATGAGCACCTGTTAACGGGAATGAAGTGGCTGTGCTGTGATTAAAAGTCGAAGGTACCCAGGCTGTTGTTGAGTGACAAGTCTCGCAGGTTGTAGCAAATTTGGCTGTAATATGATTTGGATTCGTGGTTGCATTGTAGTTTGCCTGGTGACAACTGACACATGTCGTTGGAATAGCAGAATAACCATTGGTATGGCATGTTACACATGCAACTCCGATATGTGCTCCGGTCAACGGGAAAGTCGTAGCAGTTGTATGATTGAAAGTCGATGGACTCCATGCTGTTGAATTATGGCAAGTCTGACAGTCTGTAGAAAATTTAGCGGTAATATGATTCGGATTTGTTGTTGCATTGTAATTCGCTAAATGGCAACTGACACAGGTTGTTGGAATTACTCCATATCCATTTGTATGGCAGCTGATACAAGCAACGCCTATATGTGCACCTTGTAATGGGAATGTTGTACTCGTATTATGATTAAATGATGAGGGTACCCATGCTGTTGAGGTGTGGCATGTTTCGCATGTTGTAGGGAATTTTGCGGTTATATGATTCGGATTAGTAGTCGCATTATAAGTTGCTAAATGGCAACTGACACAGGTTGTCGGAATTGCTCCATACCCGTTTGTATGACAACTTACACAAGCTACTCCAATATGTGCTCCGGTTAACGGAAACGTTGTAGCAGTGTTATGATTGAAGGTTGATGGTGACCATGTTGTTGTACTATGACATGTCTGACAGTCAGTTGAAAATTTTGCTGTAGTATGATTAGGATTTGTTGTTGCATTAAAGTTGGCTAAATGACAACTCACACACGTCGTTGGAATAGCAGTATACCCGTTTTTGTGACAACTTACACATGTTACACCTACATGTGCACCTGTTAATGGAAATGCCGTTGAATTGTGATTGAATGTAGCCGATGTCCAGTTTTGTTGGGTATGGCATTGCATACAATCTTTAGGAAAATTTCCGGTCACATGATTGGGAGTGGTTGTTGCATTATAATCTTTTAAATGGCAATCGATACATTCTGAACGCATTGGATCAAACCTAAGAAGAGATGCTGATTTATGACATAAATTACAATCAAGCTGTGCATGTCGGCCAAGTAAGGGGAACCTGCTTTGTTGATGAATTTGTGATATGTTTTTTACAATCCACGAGGCTGGGGTATGGCATCTTTCACAATTAGTACCTAAAGTAAGTTCATGAACATCCTTATGGCAGGAAATACATTCCCTTTTTGCATTCTTAAATTTCAAATCTTCATGACACTTACGACAATATACAGTTTTATGTTGGCCAATAAGTGGAAAATCTGTATCGTCATGATTAAAACCATCCAACTTGATCTTTGTCCAGTTATCAGTTGTGTGACAAACAACACATTTTATATTAAAATCTTTGCCATGTGGAGATTCAGCAAAAACAGATGTTATAAAAATAACATAAAGTGTGAAAAATATAATTCTACGCATAATGTTATAATTTAAAATATCTTAATAGCGTCTATAATCCTTAGAAAATAAAAATTTAATTTTCTTAATTAGCCAGCCCTTCCGGTTGGGTGACAAGAATAACAACCTGTACTTCCTGCACTTGCATTATGAGCTGTAGAATGACATCCTGTTTGTCTGCAAGAAAATATTGCATAATTTGTAGGGGTTGTGTGACAAATTGAACAAGCAAGATTGTGATTCCCGGTTAATGGAATCGTAGCAACTGCATTATGATTAAAAGTTGCTGAAGTCCAGTTTGTTGTCGTATGGCATGTTTGGCATGTTGTTGCAAATTTTGCTCCAATATGATTTGGATTGGTTGTTGCATTATATGTAGCTAAATGACAACTTACACACGTTGTTGGTATGGCATTATAATTGGTTGGGTGGCATTGTATACATGTAAGTCCGATATGTGCTCCTGTCAGTGGAAATGTAGTACTGGTACTATGATTAAATGTTGATGATGTCCAATTTGTTGTTGAATGACAAGTTTCACAAGTAGTTGGAAATTTAGATGTTGCATGATTAGGGTTTGTTGTTGTATTATAAGTAGCTAAATGGCAACTTACACATGTTGTTGGTATGGCTGCGTATCCTGTTGGATGACAGCTTACACATGCCACTCCGATATGTGCACCTGTTAATGGAAAGGTAGTGGCTGTGCTATGGTTAAAAGTTGATGGAACCCAGGTGGTGGTTGTATGGCATGTTTGACAGGTTGTTGCAAATTTAGCCGTCACATGATTCGGGTTTGTTGTAGCATTATAGTTTGCCAGGTGGCAACTGACACAAGTTGTTGGTATGGAAGCATATCCAGTTGGATGACAGCTTACACAAGATACTCCAATGTGCGATCCTGTTAAGGGAAAGGTAGTTGCCGTATTGTGATTAAAGGTTGAAGGACTCCAGGCTGTCACATTATGGCATGTTATACAATCAGTGGAGAATTTAGCCGTAATATGATTTGGATTCGTAGTAGCATTGAAGTTTGCAAGATGGCAACTGACACATGTAGTTGGGATGCCAGCATAACCAGTTGTATGACAACTGCTGCAAGCTATTCCAATATGAGCACCGGCCAATGGAAATGTTGTTGCAGTATTATGATTGAACGTTGTTGGACTCCATGAAGTTACATTGTGACATGTTTGGCAATCTGTTGAGAATTTGGCTAAGACATGATTTGGATTCGTAGTTGCATTGAAGTTTGACAGATGGCAACCTACACAGGTTGCTGGTGTTCCACCAGTATACCCGTTTGAATGACAACTAACACAGGCAACCCCGATATGAGCACCTGTCAAAGGAAAAGTAGTTGTACTATGGTTAAATGTAGAAGGCTGCCATGCTGATACATTGTGGCAAATCTGGCAATCTTTTGAGAAATTATTAGTTGCATGATTTGGATTGGTTGCTCCATTGTAGTTTGCTAGGTGGCATCCAACACAGGTTGCAGGTGTTCCGCCCGTATATCCGTTAGTATGGCAGCTCACACAGGCAACCCCGATATGGGCAGCCGTCAAAGGGAAAGTGGTTGTGTTATGATTAAATGTTGAAGGCTGCCATGCTGTTACATTGTGGCAAATCTGGCAATCTTTTGAAAAATTATTAGTTGCATGATTCGGATTGGTTGCTCCATTGTAGTTTGCTAGATGGCAACTAACGCATGTTGTCGGTATTGCCGTATAACCTGTAGGGTGACAACTGACACAGGCAACCCCTATATGTGCTCCGGTTAATGGGAAAGTTGTTGCGGTACTATGGTTAAATGTTGATGGACTCCATGCTGTTACATTGTGACATGTCTGGCAATCCGTAGAGAATTTAGCCGTAATATGGTTTGGATTGGTTGTTGCATTAAAGTTTGCATGATGGCAGCTGACACAGGTTGTTGGTATAGCTGTATACCCAGTTGGATGACAGCTAACACAGGCAACCCCAATATGTGCTCCGGTTAATGGGAAAGATGTTGCGGTACTATGGTTAAATGTAGAAGGACTCCATGCCGTTACATTGTGGCAGGTCTGGCAATCCGTAGAGAATTTAGCCGTAATATGGTTTGGATTGGTTGTTGCATTAAAGTTCGCCAGATGGCAGCTGACACAGGTTGTTGGTATAGCTGTATACCCAGTTGGATGACAGCTAACACAGGCAACCCCAATATGTGCTCCGGTTAATGGGAAAGATGTTGCGGTACTATGGTTAAATGTAGAAGGACTCCATGCCGTTACATTGTGACATGTCTGGCAATCCGTAGAGAATTTAGCCGTAATATGGTTTGGATTGGTTGTTGCATTAAAGTTTGCCTGATGGCAGCTGACACAGGTTGTTGGTATAGCTGTATACCCAGTTGGATGACAGCTAACACAGGCAACCCCAATATGTGCTCCGGTTAATGGGAAAGTTGTTGCGGTACTATGGTTAAATGTAGAAGGACTCCATGCCGTTACATTGTGGCAGGTCTGGCAATCCGTAGAGAATTTAGCCGTAATATGGTTCGGATTGGTTGTTACATTAAAGTTCGCCAGATGGCAACTGACACAGGTTGTTGGTATAGCTGTATACCCAGTTGGATGACAGCTAACACAGGCAACCCCAATATGTGCTCCGGTTAATGGGAAAGTTGTTGCGGTACTATGGTTAAATGTAGAAGGACTCCATGCCGTTACATTGTGGCAGGTCTGGCAATCCGTAGAGAATTTAGCCGTAATATGGTTCGGATTGGTTGTTGCATTAAAGTTCGCCAGATGGCAGCTGACACAGGTTGTTGGTATAGCTGTATACCCAGTTGGATGACAGCTAACACAGGCAACCCCAATATGTGCTCCGGTTAATGGGAAAGTTGTTGCTGTACTATGGTTAAATGTAGAAGGACTCCATGCCGTTACATTGTGACATGTCTGGCAATCCGTAGAGAATTTAGCCGTAATATGGTTTGGATTGGTTGTTGCATTAAAGTTTGCCTGATGGCAGCTGACACAGGTTGTTGGTATAGCTGTATACCCAGTTGGATGACAGCTAACACAGGCAACCCCAATATGTGCTCCGGTTAATGGGAAAGATGTTGCGGTACTATGGTTAAATGTAGAAGGACTCCATGCCGTTACATTGTGGCAGGTCTGGCAATCCGTAGAGAATTTAGCCGTAATATGGTTTGGATTGGTTGTTGCATTAAAGTTTGCCTGATGGCAGCTGACACAGGTCGTTGGAATAGCAGCATACCCATTCTTATGGCAGCTAACACAAGCCACACCGATATGTGCTCCGGTTAATGGAAAAGTTGTGGCGGTACTATGGTTAAATGTAGAAGGACTCCATGCCGTTACATTGTGGCAGGTCTGGCAATCCGTAGAGAATTTAGCCGTAATATGGTTTGGATTGGTTGTTGCATTAAAGTTTGCCTGATGGCAGCTGACACAGGTCGTTGGAATAGCAGCATACCCATTCTTATGGCAGCTAACACAAGCCACACCGATATGTGCTCCGGTTAATGGAAAAGTTGTGGCGGTATTATGGTTAAATGTAGAAGGGCTCCATGCCGTTACATTGTGGCAGCTCTGGCAATCAGTAGAGAATTTAGCCGTAATATGGTTTGGATTGGTTGTTGCATTAAAGTTTGCCTGGTGGCAGCTGACACAGGTCGTTGGAATAGCAGCATACCCATTCTTATGGCAGCTAACACAAGCCACACCGATATGTGCTCCGGTTAATGGAAAAGTTGTGGCGGTATTATGGTTAAATGTAGAAGGGCTCCATGTTGTTACATTGTGGCATGTCTGGCAATCTGTGGAGAATTTTGCCGTAATATGGTTTGGATTGGTTGTTGCATTAAAGTTTGCCTGGTGGCAGCTGACACAGGTCGTTGGAATAGCAGCATACCCATTCTTATGGCAGCTAACACAAGCCACACCGATATGTGCTCCCGTTAATGGAAAAGTTGTGGCGGTATTATGGTTAAATGTAGAAGGGCTCCATGTTGTTACATTGTGGCATGTCTGGCAATCTGTGGAGAATTTTGCAGTAATATGGTTTGGATTGGTGGATGCATTGTAGTTTGCAAGGTGACAACTGACACAGGTTGTTGGAGTACCTACATAACCCTTAGAATGACATTGAATACAATCTAATCCCACATGCCCACCGGTTAATGGAAAGTTGGTGCTGTTGTGATTGAAGGTTGCCGATTGCCAGTTATTATCGTTGTGACATAGGGAACAATCTTTCGGAAATTTTGAAGCAACATGTGATGGGTTCGTTGTGGCAAAATAATCAGTTGTATGACAGTCAATACATTCTGTACCCATTGGATCGAAACGTAATAGAGAAGCTGATTTATGACAGAGATTACAATCTAACTGTGTATGCCTGCCCCTCAACGGAAATCTGCTCTGGTTATGAATTTGAGTGATGTTTCTTACCGTCCATATTAATGGTGTATGACAGCGTTCGCAATCATTACCTAAAGTTTGTTGATGTACATCAAAGTGACAAGAGTTGCACGTTGTCTTCCCTTTAATACTTTTGAAAATCAAATCTGTATGACACTTCTTGCATGTTACAGTTTGATGTTGCCCAACTAACGGAAAATCTGTTTTGTCATGATTGAAACCTTCCTTCTTTATTTCAATTGTTGTCCAATTTTTGCTGATATGGCACACATCACATTTCATGTTCAGCTTATCTCCGTGTGGTGAAGACTGGGCAAACACATTTAGCGCTACAAATAGAGCCAGAACTGTTATGAATGACAGTTTGAACATTCTATACTTTTAAATTTATACTGGACATATTTACCCTTTTCATCTGTTACCAGTTTATGACACTCGTTACATTTTGCGGTGGCATGTGCTCCATCCAGTTTAAATCTGGATGTGTTATGATCAAATTTAGTTTTGGCCCATTCATTGGTAGTATGACAATTCGTACAAACTGTTTTTCCATTGACAGCAAATTGACCTACGTGCGTATTTTTATGACAGCTTTCACACTCTGTTGATAGCCCTGTATATTTTTGAACCCTAACACCCTTTTCATTTTTTACATTGTGGCAATCACCGCATGCAAGTTTAGCATGTGCTCCATCAAGTTTAAATTTGGTTTGATTATGATCGAAAGTGACTTTTTTCCAGCTGGTCACTACGTGGCATATTTTACAGTTGTTATTTGCGATATACTTGTCTTGTATAAATCCTTTATGAATATTTTTGTGACAATCAACACATTTGCTGCCCATGTTCTTAAATGCCCATTTACCTTGTGTCTTATGACATGCCATACATGGGGTGGCTAAATGAGCACCTTCTAACGGAAACTCGGTTAAACTGTGCTTCTCTATCGTATATGCACTCGGGGTAAACCCATCATTATTATGACACTGATTACAATCTGGTGAAACACCATTTTTTGCAAAGTCTTTATTATGATAATCAGCATGACAACTAGAACAATGATTATGTTTGATTGGTGCTGTTAAAGATGTTTTGTGACAAGATTTACATGCAAGTAATCTATGTTTACCAATCAATTTGAAGTCTGTCTTATCATGATCAAATGATTTCATCCCTTTTACAACATGAAATGATTCTTCTGAATGGCATTTTTTACAATTTTGTCCGAAATTATTGTCGTGTACATCTTTATGGCATGCAGTACAATTACTAAATGCAAGTCCTTTAAATTTCTGTTTTGGCTTGCCATTAATTATTTCTATTTTATGACACTTTTCACACGCCACATTTTTATGACTCCCTAATAGTGGAAATCGGGTTGTATTATGGTCAAATCCTGACGCATTTTTAAAGGATTCAAAGCTATGGCAATTGTTGCATTTTCGGGACATTCTACCCTGATGATAATCAGCATGACAAGTAAGACATGCCTGATTTAATCCCATAAAGGTGCTTGACTTTGTTTTTAATCGGGCATCTCTAATAAAAGCCGGTTTATGACAAGCTTTACAATCCTGATGCGCATGAACTCCTTTCAGTTCAAAACCGGTTTTACTATGAACAAAGTTTTTCCTGTCAAATCTGATTATTTGAAAATTACGTCCATGATGTTCATTGTGGCATACAACGCATTCTTTGCCTGATACCTCCGGTGATGCATGATACCCTTTTCTTGCCAGGATATTTGTTTTAATAATCTGGTGGCAGGTAAGGCATTTTTGCCTTGTCACTTTGTTTCCGACATCATGACATTTGGTGCAATTACTTACACCTTCCAAATATGCATGGGTATTACTTAACGCTCCCGGTGATATCTGGGCAGTTACCTGAAATATGCATAAAAAGAAGAATCCAAGGATAAATTGCAACTCTTTTAATTTCATTTCTGTAGTTAGTTTGTTAATTCAATTGAAAAATATAATATCTGGAATATGAAAAAAAGCCCGTTTTAGTGCTTCATAATACTTTCACCATATTTTGTAGTAACCTCAATCCCGATTTTTTTAAGAAATTGAGTCGGAAGTTCTCCACCTGCAAATATGTAAACTAAATCATTTTTAATTTTCATTATTTCACTTGAATCGCTCAAAGTATAAGTTACAAAATCCGTATCTATAGAAACTATCTTTGAATTAAACTTTACATCAATCAAATTATTTTTAATGGCTTCATTAATCTTTTCAGCATTCTTGACTTTGATTCTGTTAAAAGATTCACTTCTGTAGGAAAGGGTTACTGTATTTTCTTCTGCTAAAAGGAGTGCAGACTCTATTGCTGAATCACCTCCACCTACAACCAGTATATTTTTACCTTTAATTTCTTCAGGTTCCAATAACCTGTATGCAACTTTTTCAGTTTCCTCTCCCTTTACATTCAGCTTGCGGGGCGTTCCCCGGCGACCTATAGCTATTAATACTGTTTTTGAGGAATATACTTCACCATGTATGGTCTCAACCTTAAATATGTTCCCCTCAGGAATAATAGCTTCTACTTTTGAATTTTCTTTTATCTGAATATTGTTCTTTAACAAAACTGAATGCCATAAATCAAGCAATTCTGTCTTTGAAGTCTCTCTGAATTTAACTTTTCCAAATAAAGGTAAATCCATTGGAGCCGTCATAACAATCTTTGAACGAGGAAAAGTGAAAACGGTGCCCCCCAATGTGTCCTGTTCAAGCGTTAATACTTTTAAATTATATTTTTTGGCTGCAAGTGATGCAGATATCCCTGCAGGACCTGCACCAATTACAATTAAGTCGTAATCAGCTTTTGCATCTTTTTTTATCGCTTTAGCAATATTTTCAACAGCTTCTCTCCCTTGGGAAACAGCATTTTTAATTAATCCCATACCTCCTAATTCCCCGGCTATATAAACTCCCGGAACATTAGTTTCAAATGTAGGACTAACGTCCGGCAAATCGACTCCTCTTTTTTCAGTTCCGATCCATAATGAAATTGCTTCTACAGGACAAGCCCTGAAACAGGCTCCATGACCAATACAATGCGATGCATTTATTATGGTTGCACGGCCGTTACGTATCCCTAAGATATCATGCTCGGGACACGCATCAATGCAAGCCCCGCTTTTGATACATCTGTTCGGATCTACCACCGGATATAACGAAACCGGTTCATTTATTCCTTCGGCTTTGGCATGTTCTATTTTGACATCAACTTCTTTTGATTCTCTCTTTTGCTTTTTGATATAAATAAGCAAGACTACCAAAATGAGCAGTATCGCAAAGCCATATATTGATAATTCTATTATTTGATTCATATTTTTAAAAAATCCATTTATAGCCAAATGTAAGCACAACTGCTACATGTATGACCAGTATTATTAACATGATAAGCGCAAATGGTAAATGGGCAACATGCCAGTATTTAAAAAGACTTTGCATCCTATCTAATCGTTCAATTCGTCTGCTGGTTCTTTTTTCAGCTCCGATTAATTTTTTTACTTTTCTGAACTCAGCAACTGATATATTCTTTGATATTAGTTTTAATCTTTTCGATGAATATTTGGTTGATTTAATTTCAGAAATATCAATCTGATATTTATTCATTAGCTCCAAGTCCAAATCTGCTTTATAATCCTGAATTTCTTTTAATGACAGTTCACGCCCTTCAATCGTATGAGGAATTTGGATATAAATATAGCGACCTATAACTCCACTTAACCATACGATCGCCATGCTCCAGAATCCAATCGATACTATACCTCCAAACTTAAAAGTTGTATGAAACACCACAAAAACGGAACCTAACGTACACAAAAAAATATGAAATTCCAGCCAGTATTTTAAAACTCCTACACGAACAAACTTTTTGACCCTCTTCCGGATCATATAGGAAAACAGCCCAAAAATTATTAACAGCGATCCTATTATACCCAATCCATGTCCCAGAATGCCGCTTGGCTTTAATAAGGCATAATTCGGATCAAAAAAACGTTCCTCAATCGGTTTATTATAATACGTAAAACCTATATAAGTCAGTACTATTATTGAGGTTAATACAATCAGTGAATATAATGTTAAAAATGTTTTATGAATTATCCGGGTCATTTATATTTTTTTTTATTCGTAGATTTCAATATTTAATCTAAATAGAATAGATACTGAATTCAATTATATAGCTTAAAAATCAGAAAGCGTATTTACAAAACTAACTCCAAAAATATAGAAATAAATTGAGAAAGTAATATTTAAATTGTTAAACCTCAATTATTTATGCTTATTACAAATTTAAATATATTGATTAACTCCCATTTTTCATATTAATCACCATCAAGTTAAAGAATTATATCATATAAGGCTAAATTACTCAATCATTCAAATGTTATTTTTCTTTTCTGAATTGTATGCAAATGCTATCAGTGCAATTACACCTGCAATTATAAAATAGACAAATACAGGAACCGGTGGTGGAGTACCCTGAGCATATGAATGCATACCTGAAAGATAATAATTCACTCCGAAAAATGTCATTATAATGCTGCTGAAACCAACTAGAGCAAGGCTGCTTAAAACAAATTGATTGTTCGCTTTGGGTACATTCCGTAAATGCAGAATCGCTGCATAAACCAGAATGCTTACCAATGCCCAGGTTTCTTTTGGATCCCATCCCCAGTAACGACCCCACGATTCATTTGCCCATACTCCACCGATAAAACATCCAACTGTCAGCATCAACAAACCTATGATTAATGCCATTTCAATGATATAACTGATTTCCTGTATGCTGTCTTTTAAACGGATAGCATTCTTTTTGCTTCGTGCGACCATCAGGATTAAGTTGAGCATTCCAAGAAGTGCACCCATGGCTAAAAACCCGTAACTGGATGTTATAATTGCAACGTGGATAATTAACCAATACGATTTAAGCACTGGTACCAGATTTGTAATTTCAGGATTCATCCAGCTCATGCCTGCTACAAACAATGCTATTGCTGATAATATACCTGTTACAGCAAGAGATATCGGTGATTTACGTGAGAATAATAATCCGGATAATGCAGCTGCCCAACCAACAAAGATCATGGTTTCATACCCATTGCTCCATGGGGCATGGCTTGAAATATACCAACGAATGGCTAATCCTGCTGTATAAAGGGCAAATACTCCTGCAAAAGGATAAATTGCCAGATTCAGGTATTTCTCGAATCCTGATTTTTTGTTGAAAATATCAAGCAAATGAAGGATTAACAGAATAAAACCAATGAACGCATAAATGATAGCCAAAATGCCAAATATGTTCAGGTTATTATAGAAAATTTCAAGGTTAATCTTTGTATTTGAAGGCAAATTAGTTCCCCCGTTCATTAACTGATAACTTTTTATCCGAATGAGTTGTTCATTTGCGATACCCCAGTTTCCTGAAGTCATGGCTTCATTTGCTGCTTTGAAATAATTTGTGAGTAACATCTCCGGTGAGTCGTTCGATAATGTCTGAGCAGCAACTGCCGGGCTTTTCCCCATCATGGCATTTAGTTGTTCCTGCGACATGCCACCCATACCCGGGGGAGGTGTCTTACCTTCAATGCTTCCCATACCTGGAGGAGGCGTTTTACCTTCAGCATTCCCCATTCCTGCCGGTGGTGTTTTACCTTCAGTACTTCCCATACCTGCCGGTGGAGTATTTTGTCCCATGCCTGCAGGTGCACTCATTCCGCTCATTCCACCCATACCAGCAGGTGCTGTCATGCCATTCATTCCGCCCATTCCTGCATGTGGGTTTGTTTGAGCTGATTCAATGGCAACCGGTTTAGCTGTACTCCATTTCCCATCATTATGACCCGGTATTGGAAAAAATGACAGCATATTTCCATTGAAAAGCTGATAACAGATATTGACTCGTTCGTCAACATTGACTATCTCTTTATCGTATTTGTTATGAGTGGATTGTTCTTTTTGGTATACTTTATCGATCTTGTCTTTCAGTCGGTAAGATCCTCCATTGTCAAAATCGAAAAGCTGGTTAAAAGATACATAGTCGTTTACGGCTCCCAGTTCTTTACCCAACTGAGAATTGGCAACTTTGATCATTGGCTCGTTTTGCCAGTTGGTCGGATTTGAGCTCATGCCTAACAATACTTCCACAGCTGACATGTTGTTGTACGACGTTTTTTTAGATATTTTACGCAATACATCCGAAGCAAAAGTATTGAATGGTTCTATACGTCCCTGGGCCTCATCCTGTATGAGCAGGCTGTTCAACGCATCAATGTGGGATTTCTTGGTGATTTCACCTCCGGAAGCAAAGAGTGAACCCGATAACAGGATAAAACCTGTTAATATAATTACTTTACCAGCTTTGCGCTTTAGTTGTAATTCATTGCTAAGTCTCAATACAGTTCTGAACCGGCTATCTTTGTTAAATAGAGTAAGAACCATACCCAATGCCATTAAAAAATAGCCAATGTATGAAATGAGTGTTCCCCAATAATCATGGCTTACTGATAAAATTGTACCTTTTTCGTCCGGATCGTATGATGACTGGAAAAAACGATATCCACGGTAATTTAATATATTATTCATGTAAATTCTGAATGGTCGTTCACTTTTCAATTCTGTATCGATCAGTGTTATTTCACTGGCATATGATGATGGACTGTTTGAACCAGGATAACGATCCAGTTGAAAAGATCGTAAAGTTATGCTGAATGGGAGCTTGTGTTGTAACATACCATACGACACGGACACTTTTACATCATTCAGCTGGCATGTCGCAGGTTGCGAAATTTGATTCTCAGAACTTAACACGTTCACCCGTTTTGAAATGTTGCCGTCACTTATTTTGAAGATGATTGCGTCTTTTCCTTTTTTAATGATGCCTGATTTTTCCATTTCAGGAGTAGCTTGTGTCAGATTCTTTTTGGCTTTTGGCATATATGTTTTAAGTACAAAAAGGATATTGTCAGCTTTATAAATTGTCTTCTGTTCGGCCAGAATAATTGCTCCCGGCATCATCACCGATTCGCTTTTTTGCATCATGCTCATCTTTGACAGAGGTAGGGCTGTTTTAAAGAAAAGCTGATTACCTGCTAATGTAAATGAAATATCTGCCTTATGGATGGTGTCCCCGAATGCAAAGGTTACATCGCCAAATTTATTGGATTCTCCGTTTAATAAAATGAAATCCATTCCCTGATTCTGACTGTTCATTACGAACAGCGAAAGTGCAGGTTCACCCTGTTCGTCAGGAACAATGGTTTCTACTGAATTCGGAATGAAAAGTTCATTTTCAATTGTGATTGTTTTTCCTCCAACTTCTACAGATTCTGAAAATTTATTGGAGCCTGTTTCTGAGAAACCGGCTTCTTTTGTATTCTCAACCTTTTCACCTTTGTATTCAGCTGTAATCCCCACCGATGTTTTGTCTGAGGAGATTTCATTCGTTGTTTGCCCCTGACGGATATGCATGATGCCTTCTGAACCGAAATAGCGGGTAGTGGCAGCCCCAACTATGATACAGATAAACGCAAGATGAAATAGCAATATACTGAATTTGCGTTTCTTGAAAAGCTGATACCGAACGGCACTTCCCAGTAAATTTACAATTAGCAGAACGAATAATATCTCAAACCACTTAGCATTATATACCAGTTGCTTTGCATGTTCTGTTCCTGAACTATTTTCAGCAAAAGTGGCATAAGCTATTGCTGCACCGAAAATAGCTAATAAAATTACACTGGTTAGCATTGAAAAGAAAACGTCATTCAGCTTTTTCATAAAAAAGTAAATATGTTAATAATAGGGTTTTGATAATTTAATTTTCTTGTTCTTTCGGGCATTTATCGTGCTATAACGGGATATCGATAGAAATAATATAAAAATCAATGTTATTTATAATTATGACATTTATAAAATCAGTTCGTATATTGAACGACCATAAGATAACAAAAATAAGTTTTTTGCTATCAAAACGGTGAATATCAAATTTCTATAAGCAAAAATTGTATTCGTATAAAATGAATTTTTCAGTTTTATTTTATAAAAAATGTCTGTATAAACTGTTTATTCGTTTGTTTTTTTGATATCCATCGAGGTTTTATTCATTTCCGGGTATTTAATGCTGTAAAATTACAATAAGTAACATGGATTAGAATCCTCAAAAAGTGCCAAATTTATATTTTAAAGTCCTACTTTGATCCACTTAAAGGAGTAGATATATATCATCTTTTAGGATGATATAGTCCTTTCTGGATTGTATAAAAAATTATGAATACTCTGAATTAAATCACTTGATTTTTAATATAAAGATAATTTTTTTTTCTGCTTTTGAACAAAAAACAGCAATACAGTTTAATTCTAAAAGTATAACAAATTAATGGCATTAAAGTTAACACTTAATTAAAAAAAATAAAATACTGTATAATTAAGTATTAAAATGCTTTTAAAATTGTTCTGCTTAAGGAATAAAAGGCAGATCAATATGATCCGTTAGCTTTCGTAATAAATACTTTTATTTAAATGCATCCATGGCGGCAGTAGGTTTTCCTGAATTATCAAAAGCTCCCAAAGAATATCCCTGCCATTGATAGGCTTCCGGTTCCCAATAGAAGACTCCGAGCCCTTTGTCCAAAGGAATTGATTTGGTTTTCATGATCAGGTCCGACAAAAAGCTCTTTGCCTCGTTTGGTGAATCCCAGCTCATTCCAACTTCACAAATCATCACTTCTTTTCCGTAACGGGACACCATGTCATTCATATTGACCAGGCAGGACGCATTCATCGATGACCAGTTGCTGGTAGTAGGATAGAGTGACATGCCTATAACATCCCATTTTCCACCATTGTTTTTCAATCCATCAAATAACCAGCGGAACAGGGTGTTGTCATTTCCATTCTGTACATGAACGATTACTTTACAATTGGGAAAAACAGCTTTTGCAGCATCGTACCCGGCATTATTGAGTGCAGCATAATTGGCCATGTTAGTTGATGCTTTGCCATCTTCCCACAGCATACCGTTTCCTGTTTCATTTCCAACCTGGACCCATTCCGGTGTTATTCCATTTGTTTTGAGTAAGTTTAATACATCAGTGGTATGCGCTCCAACAGCTGTTTTTAAGTCTGCAAGACTCAAACTTGCCCATGCAGCAGGTTTGGTTTGCTTGGAAGGATCTGCCCAACTGTCACTGTAATGGAAGTCAATCATTATACGCATTCCCAGGTTATTTGCCCGTATAGCTTTGACCAACATGTCTTGTTTATTACACCACCCATCGGTTGGGTTTACCCATACCCGTAAACGGATAGAGTTCATTCCCAGGCTTTTCAAAAGGGCCATACATTCCATCTCAGTACCTGTTGCATTGTAAAACTTCTTTCCGCCGGCCTCCATCTGCGTCACCCAACTTACATCAGCCCCGTTGGCAAAAGTAGTGGTTGTTGGTGGAGTGACAGGTGGATTATTTTGCTTGCAACCGGAAAATAATATAATCACGGTAACGCAAATCATAATGAATACCGGTTTTAAAATGATTGATTTCATACAAGTGATTTTTAAGTAACTCAACAAAGAACAAAGAATAAAGAACAAAGAATAAAGAATAAAGAATAAAGAACAAAGAACACGGAACACAGAACACGGAACACGGAACACGGAACGCAGAACGCAGAACGCAGAACTATTTGAACGCTTCCAGAGCCTTGTTCGGTTTCCCGTCATCTCCCCAGGCGCTTAACCCGTAATGGCTCCAACTTCTGGCACCTTCAGGTTCCCAGTAAAAAACACCTAATCCCTTATTACCGGGTACAGCTTTTACTTTTTTCAGAACAGCCACAAGCATGTCGTATGTGTTTTGCACTTTGGTATCTTCTCCGCCTACTTCCACAACCATGACTTCCTTGTTATATCGGGCGGCTATATCGATCATGTTGCTGCCCAGGTCATCAATCGAACTTGTATAATCCGGATTGCCATCCAACCAGTATGGGTAGTACGACAGGCCAATCACATCGTATTTTGCACCATATTTCTGAGCGTTGTCGAACCATGTGCGAAAAAGCGGTTTGTTATTCCCCTGGTCGACATGAAGAATTACTTTGGTCTGCGGACTAACTGCTTTTATGGCAACATACCCTTTGTTGATAAGTTGTACCAGCTGGGGCCAGTTGTCGGTATGCCCTTCAGGATAAATCATACCCGTTCGGGTTTCATTCCCTACCTGCACCCATTCGGGGGTAATCCCTGCTTTTTTCAGGGCAGTCATCACATCGAATGTATAATCGTAAACATCAGTCAGTAATTGTGGAAAATCATGCCCTTCCCAGGCTTTGGGTTTAATCTGTTTCGAAGGATCTGCCCATGAGTCGCTGTAATGGAAATCAATCATCACCCGCATACCCCATTGTTGAGCCCTGAGCGCCATGGCTACCGTTTCATCTTTGCTGCAATGCCCGCTTGCAGGGTTATCCGATGGATTTACCCAGGTACGTAAACGTATAGAGTTGATTCCATGGTCTTTCAGTATTTTAAAGCAATCTTCCTGAACCCCCTGGTCATTCAGAAATTTATATCCACTGGCTTCCATTTGTGGCAGCCAGCCAATGTCGGCCCCTTTTGCAAAAGTATTTACCGGTGGTGTTGCTAACGGACTTTCTCCTTTGCAAGTGAATGAGATACTCATTAAACTGAACAAGGCCAATAACATGAAGGATTTCTGAATGATAATTTTCATGGTTTTGAATGTATTAAAGTGTTGCTATTTGGACGTAAAGATACAAACTATAACAAATTAACAGCATGATTAGCCCAAATTATTTTGAAAATCAATCATCAAAATTATATTTGTTGAAGAATATATGTATTCAGGGATAAATATCAGTTAGAATTTTTACAGATACTTATGGTTTAGTTTTATTTTATACTACTTTACCGTAAATTTTACTTACGATTTTTTAAGTCTGTGAGGTGGTTTTTTTTTAATCAGAATGTTTTGTAAACTGTAAATTATTTTTCGGATATATTCATTTCCAGGGAATAAGTATAACAGTATTGAAATCCTAATTCATTTGCGAATCGTAAGAACAAATCCTCCCGTCCAATAACCTGAAACGTCGCATAGTATAAAGCTTCCTGATCTGAAATTTTATTGCCGGTAAATATAGCTTTTAGTTAAGAGAGTTAACTGTGCAGGTTTAATTGTTTTTTCGAATTGTTATAAACAAAAAGGCACAATCTCTTGTGCCTTTTCTGTTTTTGAATAAGCAAGGCATACGCCTTGCTTTTACTATGACGAAGGAGAAGCCTTTGCCAAATTTATGAAAGCCAGCTTATACTCAACTGAGCTATTAATAGGCTTCATTTCAATTTGCCTCATGTTTTTGTAACTTATTAAGAACTTCCACCATTGCAGGCGAAATATCGCTGTGATGATGTACAATCTTCCACGTTCCGCCTTCTTTTTGATAGATGTTTGTTACACGAATCTTATCAGTGACCTTTTTTCCGGCAATTTTGAAGCCGGCGTTCTCTACACCAATTTCATACGCCAAATCCCCGACTACCCGGATAAACTGATCCTGTAGTTTGACCTGACCTTCTGATGCTACATGGGCGGTTTGATCCCATGTTTCCCAAACGTCTTTCCATCCTACCTGCCGTCCTCCAATAGGGTGCATCGTAGAAACTTCCGAATTGTGTGACCAAATACCTGACAAGGATTGGGCATCTCCATTTGTCATTTTGTTCAATGCGGCATAAAATTGATTAGACGCATTGCGAACTTCATCTTCTGCTGACATAATTTATTTTCCTTTCGTTGATTTGTAAAATTGATTTGAATTGTTATTTTAAACAGGCCATAACTCTTTTATAAAACCATCCGGTTATGGCAGTTATTTATCTCACGGTAAAATGCCGTATGATATTGAATAATTAACCTGTAAGAAGGCTAATTGGGAGCAAATACATTTTCCATTTCACACCTTTTTGTCTAATCGGAGTAAAATGTATTTTCAAAAACAATCTGCATCTCAAAACGTTCAAATTTTTTTGTTCACATCACATATTTTATCCTTAATCTGAACCAATTCAGTTCTACTAATGTGATTTTTTTATGCTCACAGAAAACACAGAATAAACTCATTCTAATGTATTTAAATAGAAATACCCTTCTAATCCAGGTTTATTCAGTGTGTGCGACTGATTAAATCCCGAATAAAAAGGGTTATGTAAATATGTAATTCTTGTCTAGTAATATTAAAAAAGAAATCTGCTCCTTTCGGTCATCTCTCTTTTATGCTTTAAGGTAATTTGCATAGCGGGTTAAAAAAATATCATCTATCTACTTTTCATTCACCGAGCTTATTTGAACCATCTTCCTGACGTTAGGAAAATGGACAGTAACTTTTATCATACATTTTTAAAGGATTCTTGGCCCTATAATTTGCTTTTGAGAAGTTCACTTATTTTGAATGGCCAAATAATATTTTAAACCCTCGGTCAATAGTCCATTCTATAAATACTTTTTCTATAATAAGTAGTAGAAAATATATAATGTCCTATTATTCAAAATAAAACTTCATAAACCCACGGCTCTATCACCCTCTCCTTGGGAGAGGGAAGTGGGAGAGAACATATTAAATGAAGAATTAAAACAAGATATTATATTGTTCCATTTACTTACTTTTCTCATAAAGTTCAAAAATATATTTAATTTCTGATGATTTTATATCATTTTTCTTTTAATGTGAATAGGAGTTTAGACAAGTAACTAATATCCTTTAAAAATTGATTATTCATGTTATTCTGTAAACATTATCTTAAACTTTACCTCATTTGTTATCTAATCCACGAGAGCAATATTGTAATCAAACGTTCTTTTTTTAGGGTAATCGTCGCAGTTCCTAGCATATTATCATAATAAAGAATTAACGAACCATTATCGGTTGTTAAATTATTTTGTAATGATAAATGGAACAGAACGTATTTCTTGTTGTTTTTAACAATAGGTTTATTTATTCTACTATACACATTGCTAACAATTTGTCCAAAAGTGTTTTTGTTATATCCTTCAATTTCTATATAAGATTTTTGTCCTACAACTATTTTTGATTGAATATCAATCGGGACAAAAGCAATGGCAAAATAACTTTTTGGAAGTGAATTAGTAGTTGTAGTATGATATTCTTTTATTTGTATCGGTACAACAATTGTTTCTAAATAAGGAAAAAAATAACTACTCATTAATAACGATAAGAAAACAAAAAGCAACACTAAAGTTCCACTCCGTATAATTCGTGATGGAATTTTCCCAATAATGTTGCGAACTTTCTCGCTTCGTAATTCTATTGAATCCATAAGTTTAAATTTAATTTAATTTCCAAGTTCCAACTGATTTTTAACTAATTGATAATAAGCTCCTTTTTTTAATGTCAGTGCTTCATGAGTTCCAATTTCTACAATTTCTCCCTTATCCAGTACAACAATCTGATCCGCATTCTTCACAGTACTAAGTCGATGTGCCACAACTACTACTGTCCTCCCGTTGTAAAATTCATTGAGATTTTCTATAATTGTTCGTTCATTGTTTGCATCTAATGCATTTGTCGCTTCATCTAAGAAGATAAACTGAGGATTACGATATACGACTCTGGCTATTAGAATACGTTGTTTTTGACCTTGACTTAGTCCTTGTCCCTCTTGCCCGATAATAGTATTATATCCAAGTGGTAACTTTTCGATGTGATCTTTAATGTTGGCAATAGTTACGGCGTCGCGTAAACGTTCAAGATCAATTTCTTCATTATTTGCAGCAATATTTCGGGCAATAGATTCTGAGAAAATAAAACCGTCCTGCATTACTACACCGCATTGTTGTCTCCACCAATAAATATCAAGCTTTGTAAGTTTCTTTTCACCGACAATTATTTCACCTTCAGTGGGGAAATAATATCCTAATAACAATTTTATTAGCGTGGTCTTACCACTTCCGCTGGCACCAACAATAGCTGTTACTTTACTTCTAGGTAAGATTAACGAAAGGTTGTTAAGTGCTTTTGGAGACTTTGGACCTTCATATTGAAATGAAAGATTATTAATTATTATATCCTCTCCAACACTTAAATCAACAAAGTTTCCTTGATTTAAAGCTTCTTCATCTACTTTGGTATGTATCTCATTTATTCGTTCTAAACTGATAGTTACATCTTGCCACTGGTAAATAAAATTGACCATTTGCTCAACAGGACTGTTTAATTGTCCTATGATATACTGCACCGAAAGCATCATGCCTAATGTTAGCTGTCCATGAATAACTGCTGTGGCAGCCAACACGGTGATTATAATGTTTTTAAGCTCATTGATGCAAATACCTCCTGCTTCCTGCGTTTGCTGCATTGAAAGCGTAGACATATTGACTTTAAACAAATCAGCTTGAACATCCTCCCACTCCCAACGTTTACGTTGCTCGCAACCTTGTAGCTTAATTTCCTGCATTCCATTGATTAGCTGATATACTTTGCTACGATTGAGGGCTTGTTGTTCAAAAAATAGATAATCCAAAACCCGCCGCCGTTTAAGAAAAAAGACAATCCAACTGGCATATAAAGCTGTGCCAATTAAAAACACAAAAAAAATTCGCAAATTATACACCAGTAATACGATACTGAAAATAACAAGGCTAAAAATTGAAAATAAAAGATTGAGGGTTTGAGCCGTTAAAAAACGTTCTATCCGATTGTGGTCTTCGATACGTTGCAATAAGTCGCCCAATAGTTTGGTGTCAAAAAAACTCATCGGTAACCGCATCAACTTAATAAAGAAGTCTGAAATCAACGAAATATTAATCCGGGCACTGATATGCAAAAGTATCCAACGACGAATAAAGTCAACTACAGTTCGACCTATCAGAAGCATCAATTGGGCTAATAATATCAGATAAATAAACCTGATATTTTGGTTGGCAATACCCGTATCAACTATTGCCTGAGTAAGAAAAGGAAAAAATAATTGTAAAACACTTCCCAGTAATAAACCCAACAATAATTGACCAAACAACTTGCGATAGGGTAAAAAATAGTTACTGAGAAATTGAAACCTTTTGCTTGAAATAAATTGTCCTTCTTGTTGAAAAAAAAGTGCAGTCGTTTCGAGTAATAATACAACTCCCTTTTCTTCTCCCTTTGAACTGGTACTAATCCAGTTTTCGCAAAACTCCTGTTTTGTATATTTAATTAATCCTTTTCCAGGATCGGCTACATAAACTATTGTTCGTCTTTTACTTTTCTTAATCCGATAAACAACTATAAAATGGCTTTGTTGCCAATGCACAATGCTGGGAAGTGGTGCTTTTTCAATTAACTGATCAAATGTAAACCTGCCACCAAAAGTTCTGAATCCAATTTCTTCAGCACTTTTGCTGATACCCATTAACGAAACCCCTTCTCGACTAATAAAACAACGTTGACGTAACTCATCCAAAGAATACTGCTTACCATGAAATGCAGCAACCATTTTTAAACATGCTGGACCACAATCCATTGCATCGTGTTGTATGTATACTGGAAATTTCAAATTGTATAATTTTTAAATAATTAATATTGCTACAATCTACTACGTTCTTCAGCACTTGAAGTTTGTATTTTCTTAATAAATGATGATTCTCCGAACTTATATTTAATGCTTAATTCAATATACCTTCTGTTCCAATCAAAACTATTGATGTTCTTTCCACAAAGGACGGATTGTTGTTTAGTAATTGTAGTATAAAATAAATCGTTGACAGATAAGTTGCAGTTTAAAGCGTCTTTCATGAATTTTCGCTTAAATGAAAAAAATACATTGTAATCGGGTGACATCACTATTGATCCCGATGAACCACCTCCATCATATTTAATACCTCCATCAAATATTATTTTAAAGGGTAAATTGGCAGTGGTACCAAAATCAATCATAAAGTTGGGAGTATTATTATTTTTATTTTTTCCATCTTCATCCGTAAAATAAAAAGTATTTGTATATGCAGTTCCTGTAAGCGATATACTCCAATTTTTAAATATAGGCTTATTATAAATAATAGTTCCAATCCAACGATTGGCGTTATTCTGATTGATATATTCAGCTTTTGATAAAACCGGATCATTTATATCAGAATAAATAATAAAATAGTACGGTTGAATCATATAATTATAAGATAAACGTAGTTTCAGGTCATTGAAGAATTTAAGTGTTAACTGGACTGTGTGTATATCGGTGGATTGCAAATTGGGATTACCATATCTTACAAATAATGAATCTCTATAAATACCAGGATCGAGGGCTGAGAAACTTGGGCGACGAATATGTTTACTATAGGAAAGTCCAACACTACTTCCAGCTGAAATAGTATAGTTAAGCTGCGCTGATGGAAATATACCAAATTGAACGGTATCCATATAACTTAATTGATCCTTTTTTGACTGACGGAATATGTTTTCAAAACGTATTCCCGTATTCAAACTTAGTTCTTTGCTAAATAATATATTGCAACTAATATATCCGGCTAAGTTTTGTTCTTTAGTCGTATAATGTTGGAATAATATAGTACTACCTGTTAAATCGGTTCGGCTATCACTTATTACGTTGTAAAATTTCAACCCCATATCTATAGTTATTGACTTGTTTATAGGTTTAGTATAATCTGCTTTCGCCGAGTATATAAATGGAAAATTATTATTGTGGTTTGTATTCCAAAAATAGTTTATGGAAGATTCGGTTTCCTTTAGATTGAAAAAATTTGTCCCATAGTTACTGTTTCCATAGCTAAAATCGGTTATTACATTCAGTTTTTGTCCCAATGTATCTATATTGTGAGAATAATTGAATGTTCCATTTATTTTCCAAAATCTGCCCCATGAATCTATATGTGTATTAAAATCAGCATATCGACTATTGTTAAATTCTGTTGTATTATTTCTTGTTCCATTGCCATTTGAATAATATCCATCAACCTGCAATGAAATGGATTGCTTTTTATTAATTTCTAAATCAGATTTTAAATTGAAGGAATGAGTATAATCTACAAAATTTGAGATTCCTTTAGTTGATTTAGTATTATTTAATATTGAAGTAGAATTTTGTTCTTTGCCCCATTTGGGACCATGAGTAAAATCATAAAACAAGTCAATACTGAATCTTTTCCCGCAAAACACAGTTTCAACATTTCCCCATTCCGTGCTTCGTTTCGATTGATTAATTCCTCCTTCCATTTTAACAGAATAAACATCATGTTGTTTCTTTGTTTGTATTAATACTACAGCTTGTCCTTCAGCTTCGTATGCCGCCGAAGGATTATCAATTATTTCGATGGATTTAACAAGACCAGGATTTAAATTCCTAATTTCTTCCATAGAAGTTAGCCTTCGACCATTAATAAAAAAAATTGTATTCTCTTTTCCTGCAACTGACATATTTCCTTGTCCATCATCTTTTATTCCGGGTGTCCGTTGCAGCATTTCCAATCCGTCTTTCGATTCACCCAAAACACTTCCTTCAACACTAACGACTATTCTATCCATTGTGGTTGTAATAGTGGGCCGGTGGGCAGTAATAACTACTCCTTTCAATTCAGTGTTTTTTAAAATGATTGCCGATAAAGTATCCTCTGTTTTTGTCAAAAGCAAATTACTTATATAATCTGTAAATCCCATAGAGGATATTTTGATATTTATATGAGGATTTTTAAGACCGTGGAAGTCGAAAATTCCATTCGTAAATGTTCCTGCCAATCGAAATGTAGAATCCTCCGGACTGCTTAACTGAACATGAAAATAATCAACTGATTGATGATCTTCTGCTTGTACCTTACCTTTCAAATTGTGTTGAGCATAAAGACCGTTTGCAAAGAGAAGGAATAAACATATAAGAATGGATTTCATATATTTTATTGTTTTTTGTTCGCTTCATTTTTTAATCTTATAGTATAGTGCAATTCCAACAATTTGTCCATGTTATTTTTACGCGTTGAACACAAATTAAAATCTTTATTTTTTGTTAGATTTTGAATTCGCATCCACTGACATCCACCATCGCAAATAGGGAATATCTCGCAAGATTTGCATTTTTCGTCTTCAAACATAGTTGGTCCAACCAAATATTGATACAAAACATCTTTGTTTGGTATTTTATTTTCTGAAATAGAACCAATTACTTTCATTTTATCACCCAGATCGTTCCAACATTTATAAAGTTCACCCTTTGGTCCAACGACATAGTAGTTTAACCGAGTAGCTCCACAACCACCCGTTCTATTAATTGGATAATAATTTGTCTGAAAATTGTGTTTTTCGTGAAGATTTATATAGAAATCAACTATTGCATTTTTATCTAAAACAGTACAATTTGATGAACAACCATCAGTGTAATTTTCAACAAATGCCGGATAAACATCTACATGGTATTTTTCCCATCGTTTCTTAAGTTCGTTATATAACACAATAAATTCATTAATATTCGAATGATCTAAATTTACACGAATATTCACTCGTGTATTCTCATTATATTTTAGGAAAACATCAATATTGTTGATAATGGCATCAAATGTACCTCCACCGCTTGTTAATTTTCGCCTATTATTGTGAGTTTCCTTACTGCCATCAATTGTAATTTGAATATTATTGAGTGGATGTTTTGAAAAATATTTACTTTTCTCTTCTGTTAACAAGTAACCATTACTTATTATACCGTGGTTTCGAAATTTAATGCTTTTTTCACTCTCAAGTTTCGCTATTATTTTTGTAATTACTTCAAATGCTACCAAAGGTTCACCTCCGTACCACTCAATATCCAGTTGATCCAAATTTTTGTATTTCTTAATAAATTCAATCAAATTTTCTATATCATTGTCGTTCATAAATACGGGTAACCGATTTTCTTCAAAACAATAAAAGCAGCTAAAGTTACAGAATGTAGTAGGAGCAATTGCTAAACTAAGACTGTTTGTGTTAAAGTTTTGCATGTTGTATTGCAATTTTTTTTTGTAAAAATAGTTATCTACTCTACTGTCTACAAGTATTCTAGCGTTTTTTAATGCATTTATTGTTTCAATATCCAATTCATTTTTAATTTCATCTTCATCTTTATTGTTTTGTAGAAAATTATACAATGTTTCATCAATTTCTGCGAATGAATTTGATTCGGAATTATAAAGCAAGAAGCCATAGATAGTTGATTTGAAAATATAATTATATTTTGAATATTTCATAATTTGTTGTTTTAAATAAGTGTGAGAATTTAAAGACTTACTAATATGTTAATTTACAAAAAAAAATACTATTCGATAAACATAAAGTTGATATATGTCAATTCTAACGTGTATTTATTGATTTATTTATCATCCCATATTTATTCATAACTATTTCATCAAATTTAGGAAGTTCAATGAATTTTATTGTTTTCACACATGCATAAATGCAATTGTTTTTAAACCTCTTTTTTTTAATCGGGGAGAAATTGCTTTCTCCCCAAAGTGGATTTAACGTAAAGCATCACTTGCATTGCCATTACAGCTACTCCCATGACAGTTACAGAAGCTACAACCATCAGAACTACCTGATTGCCCACCACGTAGCAAATCCATATCCATATCATTAAGTTGATCTGGCATTTCGATAAAATTAATTGATTTCATAAGTATTATTTTTTTACTTACTCGTAACGCTTTTCAGTTTTCGCGATGGTATTTTACACGTTGTTACCACAAACGTATTACTATTTATTCTTTCAAATGTTGCGCACCACTCTACTAAAATCAATAGTCGTATTTTTATTTATGCATCAGTTGACTTCAAGTTCTTTTATGAGTAAAGAGTAATATTAATTAAGGCTTGAATAACCGATAAGAAGTAAACCAATGTATCATTTATAGTTCCTAATAACACACCAGCCAATATTTTAACTATCGTGTGAATTCTATAAGTTCAACAGAAGCATGCGTAGTAACATGGTTGGTTTCCAATCTGTTTTATTTTCTGGAATCTCTATAATATAATACACTGAATAAAGGAGTAATAATATTTCAAATAAGTTTAATCACCTTATATGTTGATTTAATTTCTTCTCTAACAAAAATAACTTTTTCTGGTAGTTGAGAAATTAACGCTCTATACGAGAATAATACAGCTTCCCAATAATATTTTTTTAAGTTTTGTTAAATCAATTTATTCTGTTATTCAATTGAGAACCGTCCATTAAGTGTAATACTTCCAAACTGAATGATTATTAGGTAATCTGCAGTATTCCAAGTGTATATAGGGATATAAAGGTTTGGTTGTAGGAAAGTATCTATAGTATCGTGATAAAAAACTGCTCCTGAATCATCCGTTATAGTGATAGTTACAACACCTACACCGGTCGTAAAATTTAAGTTTACTTCCTCAGTGGTATAACTGGCAATTAGAGGAATATAAAAAGGAGCTCTTGATTGTCCTGGTTGTGTAGGAGTGTCTGATTTACTGATTGGAATATCTTCGCTATAACAGTTCATCAAGAACAGTGAAAAGAACAGAAATGCGGTTATGCTAATAACCTGTTGATGGGTTGGTTTCATAATGGATTTTGATTTTATTTTGATAATTATGCCGCTAAATTAGCTGGTAGATAACAATAAATAAAATTTTAGATACATTATTTTTGGACAAACGTTAAATGCTATATGCTTATATTACAGGCATATATTTCTTTGATAATATTTATTTTTGGACAACAATAAAAATGATAGTAAAATAATAGTAAAAAATGAGGGATTTACTAATTATCTTCATTGAAATTATGATATTTGGATGTCCTTAAATTGTTTTAAATATTCATCTAACATTTTAGTCCCATTAAGTTTTAATTTTAGTGCCAATCGCTGTTTGATTTTATATAAATTGGCGGAGGATACATGAAGTAAAATTAATCTTTCGGCATGGGATATATCTAACAGTTGAAAGCAACACCAAATAATATCGGTACTTTTAATATCGGGGGATGAATTTTCCAGAGTAATGACAACACCATTGAATGTGTAATTCATTAAGCGGGTAAACTCTTTCCAATCATTTAAATGCAGTGTTGATTGATAAAGCTCAATCACTAATGCATCACGTTCACTTTGAGTAGCAATCTTACGGATATTGGCTTGTTTTGCTTTAGCTTTTTCGATTTTTTGTTTCAACTCTTCAACCAGGGTATTTTGTTTTTTTTCAAGAAAGGATTGTACCTGTTGGATTTGCGCTTTATGCTTTTGTTTGTTTCCTTTGTCCTTTTTATTGAAATAATAAAAGATAGCTATACCCGACAATAAAACAATCAATAACAGTATTGCAAGAATATTAGAATATTTTATTGCAGTACTGATCTTTTTGTTGTCCTGATTCATTTTTTCCAATACCGACACTTTTGTTTGCGATTCGATTTTCTTTATTGAATCACTACATGCCGTGTACATATTCATATAATGTGAAAACTGTGCCGTTTCCTTTTTAAGAAATGCCGTATTTCCAAGAATCCGGTAACATCCATGCCGGGTATTAATATCAGGATTATATTTAAATGTTGCATTTGCGTAAAGATAAGCCGAATCTAATTCCCCTAAATCAAAATAGACATCAGCAAGTACATAAAAGCGGATAGCACGGTTATTCTCGATATAAGGATACTGAATAAGCGGGCGTAAGAAATGCAATGCTGAATCAAATTGTTTAAGCGCATAGTAGTTTTGTCCTATTTCCTGCATGCAACTCCCTGTTGATAATGAATCATTAGACTGCGATAATGCCTGCATATAGTATAGTGAAGCACTGTCATATCTTTGGACGGCAAAATAGGTCCTGCCTACTGCTAACAATGCTTCAATAGCATGTGTCTGAAAATTAGACCTGGTAAAATAATCATGAGCCAGTTTATATTCCGCTCGTGCATTTATATATTCATGTTGTGCAAAACAAATATCGCCTAAATCGGTGTAAACTCTCCCCAGCAAAGCGTTATCCTTGGTTTTATCTGCAATGTCTATTGCTTTCATTAAAAGCAATGTGGCATCTTCGTAGTGGAAAGAATACTTATACATCCGGGCTTTGTATAAATAAGAAGTTGCTAAACGGGATTTTTGTCCTTTACGGTCGTAATAATCAATCGAGAAGTTAATCAGGGTGTCTGGAGTAAGTGGCAAAAAGTTTTTATCTCGCGCCTGAAACATAAGCAATCCATACAGTGCCCTGTTGGATTCGGTCATATAGTTGCTAGGTGATATTTCCTGCAGGATATGCAACGATGAGTCTGGGGCAGATTCCATAAGTAACTCAGTACGTTGTAAATTTCCGGGAGTATCTGAACAGCCTACCAGAGATAGTAATTGTAAAACAAGAATATACGTAAATAACCGATTCATACTACAATGATTATTTAAAAAGTGAAATAATATAGTTTTGCAATATGCTTTGATAAAATGTTTTATTTGATATATAGTCAGGAGTTAGTCTCTATGTTTATTCTTCTCCCGATTCAATTGTATTCATGTCCGAGTTGTATGTAAAGTACAGGGATAACTCAGGAGAGTAAACTTTAAACTGTTTTAATCCATACATATTTCCATAAAGTTTAAACGTACATATGTCTGTGGCTGAAATAAATGGTTCAGTGCGAAGGTGGCTATGAGTTATACCTGTTACAGTTTCTCCGTTAAACTTTGTCATTGCAAAAATCAACCTTGAATGGAATTTTCTCCAGGAAGTTATTTCTCCGTTTTTATCTGCAAAGAAGATATAGTCGTTACCAAATGGAATAACATCCGATTTAGAAGTTCCGGCAATAATATATAGTTTATAACCTGATTCATACGGAATCAGCTCAATATTTAAACTATAGCCTTCCGGACAGGTTATCTGATATTTTGGAGTAAAAATATCTTCAATTAATTTCTTCTTGATGGATTGTAATTTTTTCTCTCTATCAGTTAATTCCCTACTGATCAGTTCTTCCTTGACCGGAATTGAAAAGTCTTTAAAATAAGTCATTTCATACATACAAACGTCTTTGTCTTTCTCAAGAATAATCGCCTTAATAGAATCTCCGGATTGATAGATCAAATATCCTCCGAACTTCTTTTTGATATCTTTCAATGCTAAAGCCTGGTCGTTTGAAACCCAGGCAACTTTTTCATATTGATACAATAAATTACCTTCAACCAGAATTGAATCTGTCTTTTGTTTGATTTCTACTTTTGAAAAAGTCACTTGTGCATTAAGCTGAATTGTTACGAAAACAAATAGGATTAAAACTGTTTTTCTCATAATACTATAACTTTATGTAGTTTTTATTCTAATAATGGTCCTGACAAGAAAGGTTACATACTTTTGAGTTCACCAAAACACAGGTTGTACTGTTTGTGGAAGCTTGCAACGTCCTTTCTCGACCATGTTTAATTAATTGCACGGACTCGAACTATCCAGTGTGAGCGACTAAATAAACTTGGTATAAAAGAGTATTCATCTGTAATACTGATAGCTGCCTGGAATACTAGATGCATATAAGCCTGCCAACGACCAAAGTATTATATTCGCAAACATTATTTTAATTCATATTCAATCTCGATTTTTATTCTGGGTTGCTGATATTTGACATCTTCTATTGGACAAAATTTTACTGTTTTTGGTAAGAAGCAATCGCCAACTTTTGAGAATTCTGCAATATATAGCTCATAATTTGTTGTTTCTCCCGAACTTGTAGAACCATGAATTATAAGCTTTCCTTCAATTTTCTCAACCTGCTCTGTATTTGGAAAAGTTGTAACGGATATATCCTTTAGATAATAGTTGATATTCTCAAGCGTACATGTAATATTAATTTTATTATCCTTTATTTCTTTTTTATCTGCTGAAGAAAAATAAGGAAAAGTAGTAACTCCAATTATTTCCTTAGCTCGAGCTGATAAATATATTTCTGTATCAGTTTCAATGCGAGGAAATCTTCTGCTTATGTGGCCTAATGAATCATATTCTAATACATCGGTTTTTATGATACGCTTTTTTACACTTTTTAAACCACATGATTGATAATCAAATAATGGTTCAATAATGGGTTCTTCTTTGTAAATTAATTCTTTCGGTATTGCATCTTCAATATCCATTTTTATAATTTCGGAAACATTGTCTTTTATATCTTTATATGGTTCTATCTTTGAGAAATAACCCCAAATTTGAACTCCTTTTCCAACTAAATCTTTTCCTCGAGAATTCTGAAATATGCTCATATGTTCAAAAAAAGAACCTCCAATATTTTTTATATCTACAATCTTGTCGATTTTACCATTCTGATTAACAATGTCTAAACTGAAATAATATCTAGTCTTTACTTTCTTTGGATTTCCTTTTAACTGAAAGTTCTTTAGGATTTCTTGTTTTCTACTCGTTTGAAAAATATACAATGCGTTCTCATGAAGATATGTGGTAAGCAGCTGAAATTTCGTTTTGTTGTCTTTGTTGTCAAAGTCTGGATAAGTTTTGTTTAGTACTTTAAATGGGTCTTTAAAATAAACTTTTGTTGTTATACCCTTAATTTTGAAATTGTCAACTAATTCAAAGTTATCTAAACTCTGAGCTTGAACTCTCATAATAGAGAGGACTAATAAAATTGCTGCGATAATTCTCATTTTCATTTTCTGTTTTTTTTTAATGGCTGCAAACGTCTGATGTTTTGTGCATTTTTTGGTTTGCGGCAAATTTCACTGTTGCTTTGTGATAAGTGAATGTTGGAGCAAAAACCAACATAATATACTTCTGACATTAAATGACCCATAGGCATGTGCAAAGTGCTCAGTGTTTCGTTTTTTTACATTTATTATCGTTAAAAAGACTGACTGTTTCCTTTTTGTGTTGCAAAAGGATCGGCATTGATGTTGTCTACTGTCAATGTGAATTTAATCGGAAGCGTATATTTAACCGAAACAGGCTCATCTTCCTGAATGCCGGGTTTCCATTTTGGCATCATGGATATTACCCGTATTGCTTCCCTGTCACCCTCCGGGTGAATGCTGCGTAAAATCTTTATATCAGACAAACTTCCATCCTTTCTGACTATAAATTGTGCAATTACCTTTCCCTGAATTTTATTTTCCATCATCGGTACCGGATATCGGATATTATGACTCAAGAATGATAAAAGTATTTCTATACCACCCGGGAATTCGGGCATTTGCTCCATCGGTGTATGCTTAATCTCTTTTCCTTCCTGGTCAAAACATTTTCCTTCAATTGATTTTTCGCTGCCTAAGTACTCCTTTCGTTTAATTTGTCCATTTTCCCAATAGGAGGTATAGGAGCCGTTCATTTTTCCTTCTTTGTATTCCACTTCCTTATGCAGTTGTCCGTTTTCATACCACTCTTTGCAGATTCCATCTTTTAATCTTTCTATGTGTTTTTCGATAGAAGGATCTTTCCATGCAACCTTTCCGGAAGTGTACAATTCGATAATGGCCTTGTCGGTATTCTTTTTGAACTGAAGAATCATTGGTTGATGTGATTTTATTTTTCCCGACTTAAAATACGTGATTTCAATCACATCACCCTTACAGATGGTATCTGGTATGCTTATCCTGTACGTGGATGCATACTCCATTGTTTCAATTTTCTTGTTGTTCGCATCAAAGAAGAGGGTGTCTTGACCGTGTACTGCAACAGCCATAAACAGCAGAAGTACCATTAGGTTGGTGTTTTTCTTCATAAGATTAAAAAATTAATAAGTTGATATTTTTTTTGGATTTAAAAGTCAAAATAGAGTTGAAAGCTAAGTGTCTGCTTAACTATTTTTCTTTTTTACTGTTTTCAGTCCAGGTCCCCGCTTCGCTCAGACTTGAACTATCCAGTGCTTGCTTAATCCAACCTGGAATAAAAAGGGCTTTAAGGTTTGCAGTAGTAGGTCTTCGTTGTATGGTTTTCTGTTTCGTTTGATTTTTTTGAAATAGTTAGAGTTGAAAACCTATTTGAAGCAGAGTATCAGAACGATAACCTTCAAGTTGGCCAGAGCCATATTCAAAATTTGCTCCTATTGATAGAAAGCTTTTTCCACACTTTACATCAGTACCTATACCCGCTATAAAATAAACTTTTTTAGGCTTTGAATCATAATTTGTAGTCAGAGATTCAGAATAACTTAATACCGGATGCTCACCACTAGATGAACCATATCCATACGTTCCATTCTGATTTAAATATACTGCACATCCAAGCCCCAATTTTGCAAATGGAATAACCGACCAATTGCTGCTGTAAAGTGAATATTTAAATGCAATAGGAATTTTAAGTGTCGTGAAATTAATATTAGCTTTGTAGGCATACACCATTGGATTAAGAGGCCGCTCAATATATGATTTGTAATCTTCCACGTAATTTAAAGTAGGTGATAATTGAATACAAAATTTGTTTTCACCCATGAAATTCAAATATAAATTTAACGATAGTCCAATTTCATAGGTTGGGCTTGATTTGAAATCAAGAGATTTAGTTACATCATAATCACTTACATACATGTTATAAGGTGGTGAACTTAAATTAGAAATTCCTGCGGAACAAAACACTCCAAATTTTAGTTTGACATCTTTAAGTGTTTTTTTCTCATACAGTAAACACTCTTGAGATGGACAAACCAACTTTTGATATTGCTTTGTTAGTGATATTAAATCTTTCGTGTTACAAGTAATTCCATTTAACTTCTCAAATAAAGATGGTTGATCCTTCATCAAAAACATCAATTGTCCTCTATATTTTTGAGACTCCTTGTCAATTTTCTCTGCCTCTATTGGTATTGAGCTGGCATTAACATAATGATCCAATTCTAAAACCAACGTGTCTTTTGTCGTGAAATAGCGTTCTCTTTCGCCGTCTTTGTAATAGTATATGCTTACTGCACCTTTAATTACATATTCTAAAAAAACAGGAGTTTTAAATTTGTAATTTATTGAATTGTTTGATATATAATATTTTCCGTCATAAAATCGGTATGCGCTAATTTGCTCAGGTGTGTAAATTACTTTCTTCTGATGAATCTCTTTTTTGAAAGTACAACTTTTTGCATTAACAGCATCGGCCCCATAATTTATTAGTCCTTGAATAGTGTCTCCTTGCAAATTTATAATGTAACCGGGTCTGAAATCAGATTGGGCTTCTATTATAGTAGAATTAAAAATTAAGAAAAGGAACAAAAAAGTTATTATGAAATTAAAGATCCTCATATTAATTTAGTTTTTATAGTATATGTTTTCAATCCTTTATCGTTCAACTTTAATCAGTTGCACGCACTTTAGTCCAAGTCTGAGCGAAGCGGAAACCTGCACTCAAAATCCCTTCAGTTTTTTACTGATTCTTAATTTATAGTTACAAACTATTCGTGTTTTTAGCACATGTTACCGCTACACTCAAACTTGCGCTATCCACTATCTACATTTTATCAGACTTGAGCTAAATAGTTAAGCATAAAATCGGTGATTTCCCGCTTACCTCCTTTCCCAATCTCTATCATTTTCGTGACCTCACGAAAATGATCATCGATGTTGATCTGCTGTGATTTGCAAGATTCAACTGCACGGTTTATGGCGACAATAAAATTCTCCCATCGTGCATATCCCAGTAGTTCCTGTAATTCGCGGGCAAACCATATTTCCACTTGCTGACTATCGTCCTCGTTGTTGATAGAATGAACCAGGGTATCAAATACTGATTTCAGTTGTGTGATTCGTAGTTTATCCATTTGGTTTCTAAAATTAATTGTTTTTTTAATTCCGTATCTTCTGATAATGACTTTTTTACTTTGAATGTAGCGTTCACTTTTTGCCTGAAATTCCATTCATAGTACCACAACCCGTCCTGCCCCTGATATGATTATTAAAAGTAAATAAAGCTTAGGTCTTTTACCCTTTTCTCGTCAAAGTTTAATCAGCTTTATACAAGAGAGTCTCCTTTCTTGTCCGGGTTTAATCAGTTGCACAGACCTGCACTATCCTGGTTATTTATTGTCAACCAATTCCTTATACTGGCTATCGGTAAGTATTTCAATTGCCCGCTGATAGTCTTCAATGTTAATTTGGATATCAATGTTCTCTGTCGGGTTTAATCCCGTGTAAGAGCCCAGTACCGATGAAGCCGGATTGTCTGACACCAACATCGTATAGATGCCGGATTCTTCCAATAAACTTTGTATATTCTCTGCGAGTACTCTGTCTTCTATTGATAACAGAATTCTTAAATCGTTTTTCTCCATATTTTTTTAAATTACATATAACATTACGTTATGACTCTATCAAATTCCTGCATACATACTAAATTTCAAATCGCCAGCCAATGCACTTAAACTGTCTGAATCAGAATTTACTGAATTTTAGAATTTTCAGAATTAAGAGTAATATGAATAATCAGTCTGATACTTCATGATTTTCGCCCTATATCCGGAAGTACAGAGTAAAACCATCTCATAATGTTGAATGCCCTTTCATATCACATCCAATAATCTTAAATGTTAATTTGTATTTTCTCATACACAATTTCTTCTCTCTCTACTTGTCGTGTACCTTCAGTTTGTACTATCCGGAAATTCCGGATAGTTGATTTTTTTTCTATCTCGTTGCTGCCAAATAGGTTTTGCAAATGTTCATTGATAGTTCGCACATCTACATCAAACAATTCAGCCATCATTCGTTTCGAAAGCCATATCGTTTCGTCCTCGTACCGAACTTCAATACTTTTATCGCCTGTCTGCTGAGTAAATACCAGAAATTCAGCTGTACTATTTCGTATTTGCTGTTTCTTAGCCATTTTTCAATCTTTAATTTTGTTTTCTAAATCCTATTTCTTGATACAAAGCTACAATTAATTTTGGTTTCTGTTTTTTGAAATCTTATTTTATTTGGTTTGCTTCTTACTCCCGAGGCTATAGGCATTTGACATACCCAATACTCAGGATATTCCATTTGGGGGAACGTTCATCACCCATTATACAAAAAGTAAATGCAGGAGCAATCATGATAATTATCGGGACTGTAATTGCACGTCAGCAAGCCAATGATCATTGTGAATGAGGCAGTCGTGCTTTCTTTTTATCTCAATTACTTAATAGTATCACGATTATAGCCAAGTTACGAACTTATCAAAATCAAATTGTTTTATTTCTGTCGCAGTGTTTTTTGGGGGAATACCAATAACACAACCATCCAATTGATATCCTTTAGGTAGTCCAAGTAATTCACGAAATTTTTTGCTGTCAGACAAAATTCCAGTTTCTGTAATTAATTGAAAACCTAATCCAACTGCTGTTGAACTTAACCAAATATTTTCCATAGCATAAGCTATTGATTGCTTCGCCATAAGTGGAAATCCTTTCTTTTCAGCTATAATCACGTAATATGCAGCATCGTTAAGCGAGGGTATCCCGAATTTAGACTGAGTAGTTATTTTTGTTGCAAACGGTCCCATTTTTTTTCTTAAGAATGGGAGAAAGAACAACAACCGATTTACTTTGACAGAAATTTTCCTCATTTCAGAAAGAAGTATTTCTTTGGCAATTTCAAACTTTTCTGTATGTTGAGAAAGAATAAATACTTTGCGTATTTCCTGATAGGGCAACCCTGTCGCTCGACTATATGGTGCATAAATCGCTGATTGTATTATCTTTTTCATTACTTCTTCGTTAGGAAATTCAGTTGAATAAGTTCGAGTAGATTTTCTTGAATGTATAACATTTTCAAGTGATTCAACTAATATATCTTTATTCATAGATTTAGATATTTTGAGTTCATATTAAATTGAATATTTTGATTTTTTTTGCATCTGACTAACGACAGTGCCTATATGCATATGCCTCTTTGCTCCGGCATTCACTGACCGTCAACTGATAGACAATGCGAAAACAGGAGCAATCCCGATAGCTATCGGGACTGCTAATTGCACGTAAGTCAGCCAATGCAAATGGGCGTATGTCATGGGTTAGGCATTTCATTTCCAAAGCGGTTGTTTTTTACTATGTCTATCTATTGAGTCTGATTTCATAAACTGTTTATACACTCTCTTTTTAATGTTAAGTCAAATGGTAGGAAGTCATCTGGCATACCTCGTTTAATTTCTTTGTTAATAAGTTTGTCTCGATTAAAAGTTAAGTAATACATTTCAGGCTCAAAAATTGACATAGTCACATTATAAGTTTCTCCATTTCTGTCTTTTTCTTTGTTTTTAAGGTGTGTCGCATATTCTTCAGGAAAATATTTCTTCATAATTCTTTCAATTTCACTTGATTTCAGCTTGAAGAAATTATGTTTTTTGCCCATGTAAACATTTGCTGAACGCATGGTGAAAAATACGTCTTTGTTGTTGATTCTACATATGAAATGATATGGAAAGATATCCAATATATCAGTTCCATCTATCGCACCAATAACATATCGTGTTATTGTATCGTTCTTTTCAATGCAGTTAACATGTATGACGTATGATTTAGGGCAAATAGAGTCGATAAATTTATCATATTTAATAATTTCTCTTTCTAAATCTTTGTTGCTGAGTTCTAAATATGTTTCATCTTTCTCTTTGTTTTTAGAGCAAGCTACTAAAAACAATGCTGTCAATATCCAGAATATCTTTCTTGTTCTCATATCTTTTTTCTCTATTTGTAAGCTTGCCCCTAATAATGTAGACTATGAGTATTGCCTGTACCCAATACTTGGGATGTTCCATTTGCAATAGCGTTCACTTTCCGTAATAAATTTCTTTTCTTATTCTGTAAATTCAATCATTCTGTAAATTCTGATTCAGACTATTACCACAAAGTGTACTGGAGTAAAACCTCCAAATAGCACGTCAGAAGCCTGTGCCCACAGGCTGGCGTTGGGTGCGGGTATTAGTTTTCAGTTATTTTCCAATGACCTGTTTTGTCGCTACCAATACGTTCTATTTTCTCACTTCCTTTAAGTTCTTTTATTTTCCGTTTTGATGTACTTAAACTTATCTTTAATTGTTGGCTAATTTCGGTTGAAGTTATCATGTTATTTTGCTCTATTAAATTAAATACAGTGTCATTTACAGTGTCATTTATAGTTTTTACAGTATCAATGTATTTAACGTGCATTTCTCGGTTTTTTAGTGAATGATTTTTACCAAGCAATAAATTTGAAAGAAAGAGAATAAGATATTTTTCTGTTTTGTGAATGCCTTTGGATAAATCTTCGTAGTTGGCTCGCACTAATGTGTTACGAAAATACCAGGAATATTCTGCAAACATAACATTATTTACTTCTTTATTTTTTCCAAAGTTGTTCTAAATCTATTTTGTCAAATATATTATTTTCGTCATCCATAAGATCAGACTCAAGCATTACCATTATTGGAAACTTTGATATTTGGTTTACTGGAATCATTAATTCATACGAAACTTGATCTTTATATTCTGTTTTCCAAAGTGTAATCATTCTTTTTATATCAATAATCTTTATTTCTAATTTTGATTTATAGTTTATCTTTGGATTCTCCCTATTGTAGAATTGCAAGTTGAATGTGTATTTGTTTTCGATAAATTTAGAGTCAATGATCACACTTGAAGTTGGGTCGTCCATATCAAATGTTATTAAACATGAATCAGATAATACATATTTAGGAAGATCATTGAATAGAATCCAGTCCCCTTTGTATTTAAACAACTTAACCCATTTTGTTGGAAGAGCATTTCTATTTTTTTGTGGTTTTAATTTTAGGTTTTTCAAAATTCCAAAGTAAGTCATATTAATGCTTTCGTTTGGACTTTTTAAGTATTCATCAAAATTTATTAGTTCTCTCTTTGAAAGTGAATTTGCCGAATAATCAATAAAATAAATTCTTTCAAATTGATTTTTTCTATCAATTTCCGTTGTTATGACTTTTGTCGAATCCGTCAATATTGGCTTTATAAATTTAAAGTCTTGACAGTAAGCCGTAGAAACGAATATAATCATTAATATATAAGCCAAAATTTGTTTCATTCGTATTATGTTATTAAGCCACCTAACGACCAATTCTATATATATGACTCTTAGCCAGAGCATTCACTTTCGCAAAGCGAAAAAGTGAAAGCGGGAGCAAAACCTCCAAATTGCACGTCAGCCAGCCAATGCCAATAGGCGTGTGTTAGCAGCTGTTTTTTATTTCGACATTTCTTCTTCCATGTTTATAATATTTTTAGTCATAACTTCATTCTTGGAAGTCAATTGTCTGGCTTCGCTTAACCATAAATTAAAATTTGTTTTGTCTTTTCTCAAATAGAATTCTCGTAGAAGATTATAATAATTCTCACCATTATATGTCTTGTCGATACAAATTCGAATGGCTTTTTTGCAGCTTTCCGCCGCTTTGTCTAATTGTCCAGATTTTATCTGGGCATAAATTAATTCTTTGTTAACGTATGCGTCTGTTGGATCTGATTCTAGAACATTTTGTAATGATAAAATTGCTTTATCATATTGTTTTAGACAATTGTAAGAATAAGCAAGTTCAACTTCAAGTCCTTTATAATTTGGGTTTATCTTTTCTGCTTTTTCTAAGTATGTTAGTGCTTTTGCACATTCATCCCAACCATTATACATATAACCCCAACGATAAAGTCGGTCAATAGAATTTTCGTCTTCTTTATAATATTTCAACCATTCTGGGGTTTTCTTTATGCCAAGTTCTTTAAATCTCTCTTCAGGTATTTCGGCTATAGAAACTCTATTTGGTTCTAATCTAGCTTTAAAGCTAGGCATATCCTCTTTCTGTCTAACGAATACATTGTTGATAATTTTAAATCTTCCCTCGTAGTTCAATGTCAAGCCAGCTTGTGAGTCAATATATATAAAACCAAAAACGTAAGTGCTGTCTTGATTCATTTGTTTCGCGATCCATTTGTCTTCGCACTGGACATATCTTTTATCAAATTTTAGAATCGACTGAGCGTTAATCGACAAAGTAACAAGTAATAGTATAACTGTAAGATTTTTCATGATATTCGTATTTTTTTCTTTTTTAAAATGGCTGCTAACGTATCGCTATGCAAACTCAAATTCCAGTATACGAACTCCTTGTTCGCATATAACCACTATATCCGTATTATAGGCTTGTTCACTTTCATGCTGGGTCTTTCAGACCGCACGAAAGTCTATGTATTAGCAGGCGTTTTTTTTATTCATCGTTCTTTGATATTTTCCATTTATCTTTCACCGTTTCTCGTGACGCAATGTATCCTAAAGGTAAATCTGCAATTTCAAGAACAGTTTTGTCCAAGTTGATTATTTCGTCGAGACTTAATATCATTGAAACTTCTTCAAAGTCATCAAAGTTGTCGTTACTGAAAAACTGCCAAACCCCATCCTCAGATTCATGCGTTATATAAGTAATCTCTTTCTTGTCTTTTACAACAAATTTTGTGGTGAAAACCGCAGTGTTTAAACTATCTTCAAATTTCTTCATAGTTGTTACTCGCTATTTGCCTATCAAACGAAATTCCATTTCTTTTTTCTATTTCTATTCGTTGTTTGTCTACTAAAGTTGGGGTTTGTCTTACGAATTGTTTGTAACCAACTGACTTAAATGTTATTTCTCCTTGATTTGTTTCTATTGTCCAATCGTACTCAATGTCACGAAGTATGTAATCTGCATTTTTGGGTTTCTGTGGATTGTCTCGTTGTATGTCTGTGATTTCAATTTCAAATGGTTCAGATACTTCAATGTCGAGTTTAAGTTCGTAAACATTTTCAAAAACCAGAGTGCAAGGCGAAACCCAAAAGTTGAAATAGTTTCTTTCTCTTGTCGGATTAATCCATTGGAAAATATAGTCGATATCAAAAATCAATTCGTTCTTTTTTCCTAAAGTCAAAGCATATATGAAACTGTCATGCCAGTTCATATTATCAAAGTCTACGTCTGTCAAAAGTAACTTTTCAAGCTTATATGTCTCCATTCTTTTTCATTTTTAAAATGCCTGCTAACATATCGCTATGCGAACTCAAATTCCAGTATACGAACTCCTTGTTCGCATATATCCGCCATATCCGTATTATAGGCTTGTTCCATTTCATACTGGGTATTTCAGACCGTACGAAAGTCTATGTATTAGCAGGCGTTATTTTAAGTCATTCGTCAGTTGAATTATTTGTGATTTTAAATTGTAATCTAGCTGGACTAATGTTTTCTCATTTTTAGCTAGTTTTACTAATTCAAGCCCAATATCTATAAGTCGTCTCATTTTTGTTCCTTTATCAGGAGACCAAGTCATACCGGTTTGTAGTCCAAATTTGTTGACTGAAAAGAAGTATGTATCACCATCACAACCTAAAAATGGTTCTTTCTTAAATTCAACTCCTTCGATTGCCGTCTCAAATAATTTTTTGATTAATTCAACTGACTCTCCGGATATTTCTTTTCTCACTCTTGTTACTTTAGTTGATTCCTGATTCTTATTGTACCATATGTTTTTATCACAAACTTGATAAACTAAAAATTGTTTTTTAGTTGTTCTGTCAAATGTAATTTCAAGTACGCTTTCAGGCGAAAATGACGGTATAATTAAGAATCTTATCGCAGGTCCATAATTCAATCCTTGAAATAAAATCTTTTTCACTTTACTGTAATACGCAAGATGAGAGTCAGAACTGTCAAATATCCCACTTGTAGGTTCTAAATGGTCAGATTGGGCCATCGTTCTGTTCCCACTGTAAATTGCTAGTAATATGATAATTGCTATTCTAATTGTTCTCATTCTGTTTTTTATAATGACTGCTAACGTATCGCTATGTGAACTGTTTTCAGTCCAAGTCTCCACTTCGCTCAGACTTGAACTATCCAGTGTATGCAGAGAATTAAACCTGGAATATAATGGTTGTCCGGTTGCAATCCAACCTCTTAACTCTTAGGATTTGCAACTCTTTATCTGAAATTCAGCTCCAAATGTACGAACTCTTTTTAACACACCCAACATTTTGTGCTTTTATTTTAAATAAGTACAAAAAGTATTGAATTTAAGAAATTAAATGCACGATGTAGCTCCCCCTCGTTTCCTAACGAGGGGGTGTTGGTTTTACGTTTCCAACGTTATTTATTGAAAGATTTATTTCTATGTATCGTTATAAACGATTGACCAGTAGCCCCTCGTTAGGAAACGAGGGGTAGCACGTTTTACGTTTTCAACGTTATTTATTGAAAGATTTATTTCTGTGTATCGTTATAAACGATTGACCAGTAGCCCCTCGTTAGGAAACGAGGGGCAGCACGTTTTACGTTTCCAACGTTTTTTTTTAAGAGATTTGTTTCTGTGTATCGTTATAAACGATTGACCAATAGCCCCTCGTTAGGAAACGAGGGGCAGCACGTTTTACGTTTCCAACGTTATTTATTGAAAGATTTATTTTTATGGATCGTTATAAACGATTGACCTACTGCCCCTCGTTAGGAAACGAGGGGCAGCAGGACTATTGCCTGGTTGAAAAACTCCGGGTGGTCTTGGCACGTCTTCGTCATCTGTTTTATCTTTTCCTACCGGTATCCTATCCGTATTTCTTAGTTATCCCACCGATAACCCACCTCTTATATGATATGGGATATAGGTGGGATATCTATGGGATATCTATGGGATATCTAAGGAATAACATAAAAGAAGTGGTGAAGAGGTGATATCATTCTGTGTTACGTGTTCCGTGTTCAGCGTTCCGTGTTTTGGGTTTGAAGAGTTTGAAGAGTCCCGATAAATCGGGATCTACACTGCGTTTCGATTTGAAGGGTTTGAAGAGTTTGAAGGGCTTGAAGAAGGGTAGGGTGGAACCGGAAATAATTGCTTCTTCTTTTTTATTAACGGATGTGTAGTTGGTTTTAGTATTCAAACTGAAAATTTGAACTGTCAATGTCATAGTGGTTTAAAGTAAAAATGGTCTGGCATAGTCGCCCTCCCACTTTTGCTTGATTTCACCAATCTGCTGGCTATAACAGTGGGAGTGCGACAGGGTGGAACTAAATACTCAAGTGTCATTCACCTTTTAGTCGCACTCCCACAGTTCTAATATTTGACTATCTGCAAGCTCACGAAGTGGGAGGGCGACAGGGTGGAACTAAATACTCAACTGTCATTCACCATTTAGTCGCACTCCCACTGCTCTATTAAATGACTATCTGTAAGCTCTGGAAGTGGGAGGGCGACAGGGTGGAACTAAGTACTCAACTGTCATTCACCTTTTAGTCGCACTCCCACTGCTATATTAAGTGACTATCTGCAAGCTCTGGAAGTGGGAGGGCGACAGGGTACAACTAAATACTCAAGTGTCATCAACTTATAGTCGCACTCCCACAGCTCCATTAAGTGAATATGTGTAAGCTCAGGAAGTGGGAGGGAGACAGGTACCAAAAAGCGTGTAAACCAAAAACGGTTTATGCGCTTTTTATTGAAGGGAAGAAACGGTTGGAACACGGAAAAATTATCTATGTGTATCAACTACCCATTGTGTCCTAACGATGTGGATATGGTATTTCGTTGGTGGCGATTCTTAAACACAAACCAACAACGTATTAATAAGTTCATTTCAAAAGAATTTTTGTACATTTGTGGCTGAAAAAATAAATTAACGCTAAACAGAAGTATTATGGCTATCATTAAACCTTTTAAGGGTATTCGTCCTCCTCAAAACCTGGTAGAAAAAGTGGCTTCCCGCCCGTATGATGTATTGAATTCCGAAGAAGCCCGCACAGAGGCTGCAGGAAATCCAATGTCGTTGTATCACATTATTAAACCGGAAATAGATTTTGAGCCGGGAACGGATGAACATCTGGAAAAGGTATATGACAAAGCGGCTGAGAACTTTGCTAAATTTCGTAAAGAAGGCTGGCTGGTGCAGGATGATGTGGAGAAATACTACGTGTATGCCCAGACCATGAATGGCAAAACACAATTCGGACTGGTGGTGTGCGCTAACGTAGACGACTATATGAAAGGGCATATCAAGAAACATGAACTGACACGCCGCGATAAGGAAGAAGACCGCATGAAACATGTCCGCGTAAATAATGCAAACATAGAACCGGTATTTTTTGCCTATCCCCATCAGACTGAACTGGATGAGATGGTTGCCACCATCGTAAAAGGGAAACCTGTATATGATTTTATAGCTCCGGGTGATGGCTTTGGACACCAGTTCTGGATCATCGACAATCCGGCTACCATTGCCCGCATTACTGAGATATTTGCTACTATCCCCTCCCTTTATATTGCAGATGGACACCACCGCAGTGCTGCTGCAGCACTGGTTGGAGTTGAAAAGAGCAAACAAAACCCGAATCATACCGGCAACGAGGAATATAATTTCTTTATGGCTGTGTGCTTCCCCGACAACCAACTGAGCATCATTGACTACAACCGGGTGGTAAAAGACCTGAATAATCTGACCGATGAAGAATTCCTTGCTAAACTGTCTGAGAATTTTAACGTAGAAATCAAGGGAAATGAAACCTATAAACCTAATAAATTGCATAATCTTGCGTTGTATTTGTCGGGCAAATGGTATTCATTGACAGCCAGGACAGGAACATACAACGATAACGACCCGATCGGGGTGCTTGATGTAACCATTTCGTCGAATCTGATCTTGGATGAGATACTGGGCATCAAAGACCTGCGGAGCGATAAACGGATTGATTTTGTAGGCGGAATACGTGGATTGGGTGAATTGAAACGACGTGTGGACAGTGGCGAAATGCGTGTGGCATTAGCACTTTTCCCTGTATCGATGAAACAGCTGATTGATATTGCCGATACCGGTAACATTATGCCTCCTAAAACCACCTGGTTCGAACCTAAATTGAGGTCGGGACTGGTGATACATGAATTGGTATAGGGTTTGAAGGGTTTGAAAGTTTGAAAAGTTTGAAGAGTTAAAGGGATGATGAGGGAATGGTTTACTGTATGAATATAAACTTTCAAACACCAAACTCTTCAAACTTTCAAACCCTTCAAACTATCAAACTCTTCAAACATTTCAAACTTTCAAACTCTTCAAACTCTTCAAACCATAGAACGTACCTGTATGCGCTTAAAACCTTTCCTTTTTTTGATCCTCATTTCTACTATTCTGTTACAGGGTTGTGGTGTTGCCGGGCTTATAAAAAAAGCTGATAAACGGTATGAAATCGGGGAGTATTATTCAGCCGGAAATTTATATAGACGGGTTTATTCCAGTCTGACATCGAAGGAGAAGTCGCAGCGGGGCAGAATAGCATTCCGACAGGCCGAATGTTACAGGCTTACCAACCAGGGCAGGGCAGAGCAGGCTTATATGAATGCCATTCGCTATAATTATTCCGATTCCATTGTATACCTCCATTATGCACAGGTATTGCAGCAAAACGGAAAATATGCCGAAGCCTCTAAGAATTATGAAATCTTCCTGACAAAGGATACTGCCAGCCAGGTTGCCAAAAACGGAATTCTCTCCTGCAAGTTTGTTGCTGAGTGGAAGAGTGAACCAAGCAGGTTTGTGGTAAAGCGTTCTACAGAATTTAATACACGGCGCTCATCGAATTTCTGCCCGGCATTTATGGGTTCAAATACCGACCAGATAGTTTTTACTTCAAACCGTTCGTTTAATAAAAAAGTTATCCAGAAGAGCAGTGCCATAACCGGCTTACCCAACAATGATTTGTTTGAGAGCAGGAAGAATGCAGCCGGAAAGTGGGAAGTGCCCGAAAGCCTGGAAGGAACAATAAATACCGTGAATGATGAAGGCGTTTGCTCATTTACCGGCGATGGGAAAAGTATGTTTTATACCCGTTCACCCTATGTGCCGGATGGTGCAAGAGGAACAGATATCATGATGACAAACAGGGCAGGTGCTACCTGGAGTCTTCCACAAAAAATAAAAATATTCAAGGATAGTACTATTTCAGTGGCACATCCTGCCATATCCCCGGATGGGCAAACCCTGTACTTTGTATCGGATTCCAAAAAAGGGTTGGGAGGCAAAGATATATGGAAAGCAAAACTGGTAAACGGGGAATGCAAATTTATTGAAAACATGGGACCGGAGATTAATACGCCCGGTGATGAGATGTTCCCAAGTGTACGTGCTGACGGAACGCTGTTTTTTGCTTCGAACGGACAACCCGGCTTTGGGGGACTGGATATTTTTAAAGCCACTCCCGGAAAGGATGGTGGCTGGATAGTTGTGAATATGGGTACACCCATTAATTCATCGGCAGATGATTTTGGAATTACTTTCGCAGGGAAAGACCAAAAAGGATTTTTCTCGTCGAACCGCAGTGAAACAAAAGGCAATGATGCTATCTGGAGTTTTATATTGCCCGAACAGGCTTATGGCATTGAAGGAAAAGTAGTGGATGAAAAAGGCACTGCTCTGCCTGATGTCATTGTCCGGTTGGTAAGCAATACGGGAGTAAATGCCCGGGTGACAACCAAAAAGGATGGTACCTACCGCATCAAGCTGGATAAGGATATGGATTGTGTGATGCTGGCAGCTTCGCGCGGATACCTGAATCAGAAAAACAAAGTGACAACGCAGGGGCTTAAGGACAGCAAGACGTTTACAGTAAACTTCCAGTTATCAGCTATTTCCAGGCCGATTGAAATACACAACATATTCTATGAATTCGGGAAATGGGATCTGACACCTGCTTCGGAAAGCGGATTGCAGGTGTTGTTGAAGATATTAACGGACAATCCGAATATCACCATCGAGATCAGTGCCAATACCGACTATGTGGGGAACAATGAATCGAATAAGGTGTTATCGGAGAGACGTGCGAAATCGGTAGTCGATTATCTGATCTCCAGAGGAATTGCTAAGGACAGGCTTACTTCGGTAGGGAATGGCGAAGAAAAACCGGTTGTGGTTGATAAACTGCTGGCTAATAAATATTCATTCCTGAAAGAAAATGACGTGCTGAACGAAGCTTTTGTTACTAAACTAACACCTGATCAGCAGGAAATAGTGAATCAAATCAACCGCCGTTCGGAATTCAGGGTGCTGAAAACGACGTATAAACTCTATTAGGAGTGAGGAGTGAGGAGTGAGGAATGAAAAAAGAGGTAAGAGGTAAGAGGTAAGAGGTAAGAGGTAAGAGGTAAGAGGTAAGAGGTAAGAGGTAAGAGGTAAGAGGTAAGAGGTAAGAGGTAAGAGGTAAGAGGTAAGAGGTAAGAGGTAAGAGGTAAGACCCGTATAGTGTATAGTCCTGAAAAAGCTTTACAAGAAAGTAAACAAAATTAAAGACGATACCGAGTAAACATTATAAGAGATAAGTGTGGTGTTGGAATGGGGTTTAAATCTTTAAAAACCTTATTTATAATCCATTAAACCTTAGTAGGAAAACAACGAACCACACACCATAACCTTATTACCTTATTAAAAAAACAATTTGTAAGTCTCAAATCCAACAATAATTATTGTCACGCTACCTTTAAAACCAGGTGGCAATTAAGTCAGGCAGTTTAAACGCCGATACGTATAAAATTTAATATAAGATTTTTAGACGGAATGAATGAGACCTGGTCTTAATTCGTGTAATTCTTAATTCGTGTAATTCGTATTTAATTCGTGTAATTAGTAATAAATGAAACAATATTTAGACCTTTTAAACCGTGTATTAGCAGAAGGTGTTCATAAGGAAGACCGTACAGGAACAGGTACCATCAGTATTTTCGGACATCAAATGCGCTTTAATATGGACGACGGTTTTCCGTGCCTGACCACCAAAAAGCTTCATTTGAAATCCATAATCCATGAATTGTTGTGGTTCCTGAACGGGGATACGAATGTGAAATACCTGCAGGATAACGGAGTGAAGATATGGAATGAATGGGCGGATGATAATGGCGACCTGGGACATATCTACGGGTATCAATGGCGCTCGTGGCCCGACTATAACGGTGGACATATTGATCAGATTACCGACGCAATAAACACCATCAAAAATAATCCGGATTCACGCAGGATCATTGTCAGTGCATGGAATGTTGCTGATATTCCCAATATGAATTTACCACCCTGTCATGCTTTCTTCCAGTTCTATGTGGCAGATGGAAGACTGAGCCTGCAACTCTATCAACGCAGTGCCGATATATTCCTTGGGGTTCCGTTTAATATAGCCTCCTATGCGTTGCTTTTGCAAATGATGGCTCAGGTAACAGGACTAAAGGCGGGTGATTTTGTACATACCCTAGGTGATGCCCATATCTATACCAACCACATGGATCAGGTTAAATTGCAACTGACCCGTGAACCAAGGCAATTGCCCACCATGTTGATAAACCCGAGTGTAAAGGATTTGTTTTCATTCCAGATATCTGATTTTGAATTGATAAATTATGATCCGCATCCACACATTAAAGGAATCGTTGCCGTCTGAGGAATGAGAGGTAAGAGGTAAGAGGTAAGAGGTAAGAGGTAAGAGGTAAGAGGTAAGAGGTAAGAGGTAAGTAGTCGGTAGTATGAATAATGTCTATTTGTTAACCAATAAAAGTCTACTTGTCAGCTCTTTGTTAATTATGAATTGTGAATTATGAATTTTTAATTACTTAGCGCGTTTATCAACCTTGAAAAATACATCTAAAAATAGATAACATTTAAATGGACATTCAGAATAGAATGTCCATTCTTTTTTAGTAATTTTGTCGTTCGGTCTGAAAGAAGACGTTAGATGAAAAGGGTTTTTATTATTCAAAAAATATGACAAAAATTTCGATTATTGCAGCTGTATCCGATAACTATGCCATCGGTAGATCAAACAATCTGCCCTGGTATTTACCGGCAGATTTGAAGCACTTTAAGGAACTTACAACAGGTCATGCCATAGTGATGGGAAAACGTACATTTGAAAGTTTACCAAAAGGTCCGCTTCCAAACCGTAGGAATATTGTACTGACTTCGGTTATGTCCGAGGGCGTTAATGAAGGATATTTTGAAGCCGACTCACTCGAAGATGCTGTTTATTTGTGCGAACATGAAACACAACTTTTTATTATCGGAGGAGCAACTGTTTACAGACAAAGCATCGATAAAGTGAATTACATGTATATTACGTGGATACATAAAGACTTTACAGCCGATACCTTTTTCCCGGCTATCGATTTTAGTCAATGGGACGAATTGAAACATGAAGACCATGCAGCAGATGAAAATAACGCATATTCCTATACTTTTTCAGAATATAAAAGGAAATAAGCTCAATTTGAAAATTAATAACGCCATTCGATAATACGGATGGCGTTTTTTATTTCCAATAAACCAAACCGGTACACTAAATTTATATACTTTTCTTCTCGATATTAGCGCTATTTTTAGTAATTTTGCAGACTATTAGTTAGATACGCAAAATCCGAATAAAATGAACATAGATTTTAATAAAATGGGAGGGCTGGTTCCTGCAATCATTCAGGATGAAATGACATCCAAGGTATTGATGCTGGGCTTTATGAATGAAGAGTCTCTGGCTAAAACCAATGAAACAGGTAAAGTGACTTTCTTTAGCCGCACGAAAAACCGTTTATGGACAAAAGGAGAAGAAAGCGGCAATTTTCTGAATGTAGTTTCCATTACACCCGATTGCGATAACGATACGCTGTTGATAAAAGTCAATCCGGTTGGACCCGTATGCCACACAGGTACCGATACCTGCTGGGGAGAAAGCAATGAAGGAGATATTACGTTCCTGAAATACCTGCAGGATTTTATCAGTGTTCGTTTCAAGGAAATGCCCGAAGGATCATACACAACTTCTCTTTTCAAAAAAGGTGTGAACCGCATGGCTCAGAAAGTGGGTGAAGAAGCTGTGGAAACAGTAATCGAAGCTACCAACGGAACTGAAGAGGGCTTTATTTATGAAGCTTCCGACCTTATGTATCACCTGATCGTCTTATTGACTTCAAAAGGCTATTCGCTGGATGATTTAGCGCGTGAATTAAAGAAAAGACATAAATAATTTACTATTTACTATTTACCATTTACTATTTACATTTTATAGAATGGAAAAGAAATTATTAATAAAATACGTTGATGTTGATATCTATCAACAGGAATTACTGGTTCTTAAAGACGTTCAACTTGAAATACATACCGGTGAATTTGTTTACTTACTTGGAAAAGTAGGCAGCGGCAAGAGTACCTTGCTAAAATCAATTTACCATGAGATTCCAATCTTGTTTGGAGTAGCCGGGGCCCTGGGATATGATTTAAGAGCGTTGAAAATAAAGGAGATCCCTTACCTGCGTCGTAAGATAGGCATTGTTTTTCAGGATTTTCAACTACTGACCGACCGTACGGTGAATCAGAACCTTGATTTTGTGTTACGTGCTACAGGCTGGGAAGATCAGACAACTATTGAAGACCAGATTGCCAATGTCCTGCAACAGGTAGGCATGAGTACAAAAGGAAATAAAATGCCCCATCAGCTTTCAGGTGGTGAACAACAACGCATCGTGATAGCACGTGCATTGCTTAATTCACCTGAGATGATTCTGGCTGATGAACCTACCGGTAACCTTGACCCTGAAACAGGCAGAGAACTGGTTGAATTGCTTTATAATATCCGTTTATCGGGTACTACAGTGATCATGGCAACTCATAACCTCAACTGGTTGAATAAATTCCCGGGAAGAGTGTTCCGCTGTGAGGATGCTTCACTGATAGAAGTGACCAATGCCGTTAGTGTTGGAAGACATGTGGTTACTGAAGCGGTAGTTGTTGAAAAACTGATCGATAAGCCTGTATTGGCTACCAATACTCCTGAAATACATGAACAGGTTATTGATCAGGTAACCGAATAATTATCCTCCGTTATATAAATTGCCGAATGAAAAATCTACACTGCCCTCAATGTGATGTTCACCGTTTTCAGGTTAAGAATGAACGGAATGAAAGCGTGGTGGTGACAGTCAATGAACTCTGCGAAGTTATACTTGTTCATGCAAGTGATTCCCTGGATGGATTTGACTTGACTACCATATATTGCCTGGGTTGTTCCTGGCAGGGATCACCGAAATCATTGAGGAATGGTAAGCATAAATAATTAAAAATTAATAATTAAAAATTAATAATTGCCTGGATAATAAATAGTAAGCTTTTCTATATGAACAAATACATCATTAAATAGCTGCGATTATATATAAAAAGAATCCCCTGAATCATTCGATTCAGGGGATTCTTTTTATATATATACTGTTCAATGACAGTATCGTATTTTTTAATATGCCCTTGCAAATATCACCCGTTGAGTAGAAGGTTTACCTGTAACCATACAAACTCCCGGAGTAGTATCACCATTTAATGGAATACAACGGATAGTAGCTTTCGTTTCTTCTTTTATCTTCTCTTCCGTTTCAGGAGTACCATCCCAATGGCACATAAGGAATCCGCCTTTCTCTATTTCCACCTTAAACTCATCATACGAGTTTACATCACGGGTTACTGATGCGCGGTAATCGAATGCTTTCTTGTATATATTTGCCTGAATGGTTTTTAAAAGTTCATTTATATACAGTTCAATGTTTTCCAGCGATACCGTCTCTTTTGTCAAGGTGTCACGGCGTGCTACTTCAACAGTTCCGTTCTCAAGGTCACGGGCACCCATTGCCAGACGTACAGGAACACCTTTTAGTTCATATTCTGCAAACTTCCAGCCCGGCTTCCTGTTATCGTTGCTATCATACTTTACTGAAATACCCAGTGCTTTGAGTTTTAAGGTGATCTCAGCTACTTTTGCTGAAATGGCAGCCAGTTGTTCATCGTTTTTATAAATTGGCACTATCACCACCTGAAACGGTGCCAGGTTAGGAGGAAGTACCAATCCATTATCATCCGAATGGGTCATTATCAATGCGCCCATCAGTCGTGTTGATACACCCCATGAAGATGCCCAGACATAGTCTATTTTATTGGTCTTATCCACAAAGGTTACATCGAATGCCTTGGCAAAGTTCTGACCCAGGAAGTGTGATGTACCTGCCTGCAATGCTTTACCATCCTGCATCAATGCCTCAATACAGAAAGTCTCGATAGCACCTGCAAAACGTTCGTTAGCCGATTTAATACCTTTAATTACCGGAACAGCCATAAAGCGTTCGGCAAAGTCGGCATATACTTCCAGCATCTTACGGCTTTCTTCGAGGGCTTCTGCTTCAGTGGCATGAGCTGTGTGTCCTTCCTGCCAAAGGAATTCAGTAGTACGCAGGAATAAACGGGTACGCATTTCCCAACGGACTACATTGGCCCACTGATTAATCAGGATAGGTAGGTCACGGTAGGACTGTATCCAGTTCTTATAAGTGCTCCAGATGATAGTTTCCGAAGTAGGGCGAACGATAAGTTCTTCTTCCAGTTTAGCTTCAGGATCAACAACCAATCCTTTGCCATCAGGACTTGCCATCAGGCGATGGTGAGTTACTACGGCGCATTCCTTGGCAAAACCATCCACATGTTCGGCTTCCTTGCTCAGAAATGATTTGGGGATAAATAAGGGGAAATAAGCATTCACATGTCCTGTTTCTTTAAACATGCGATCAAGTTCTGCCTGGATTTTTTCCCAGATAGCGTATCCGTAAGGTTTAATGACCATACAACCGCGAACAGCAGAACTTTCGGCTAAATCAGCTTTAATTACTAAATCGTTATACCACTGGGAGTAGTTTTCACTGCGCGAAGTCAGTTCTTTTAATTCTTTTGCCATATTATGTTATTGTTTTAGTGACGGCTTCACTCAAAGTGAAGCCGTCACTCCTTTTGTTTTCGGAGTACAAAGGTAATCAATTTTGATCAGATTTTCCTACTTAAGAAACAGGCGTACGACATTAAGCCGCACGCCCATAATAGCTGTTCATCTATTTATTACCCAATCCGGGTAATCCTGCTGGTTTTAATCTCAGAGCCTTCAATGGCATAGCCTGTGTACTGATAGTTGAATTTGTCCAGATGCTTTTCAATAAAGGGAAGGTCGGGGGCATAATAGAATGCACCGCCTGATTTAAGTGATTGAAGAATCTCCATATACTTTTGGGCATATGCACGGTAATTCCCGTCTGCCCGTAGGTTGTGATGGATAAAGTGGTTTGAGAAGCCAAGATTACTGATAATGCTTCCCCATTTATCCGGTTCAAAATTGTATTCCAACCAGTCTGTTTTGATATAATATGGGTTTTCATTATCAAAGCGGTCAATGCCATAGGCTTCAATTCCATTGTCACGTAAGTAATTCACCAGGTTCATTTCACGCCCACATCCTACATCCAATACAGGTTCAAGCAGTTTCTTTAAATCTATCTGAAGGATATTAAGTTGCAAGCCGGGAGTATATTCCGAACAGGCAACAGGTTTGGCATATTCCTGATCGCCGGAATACATTTCACCGGCAAATGCATTGGTATGAACCAGCCAATCGCACAGGTTTCTGTAATGATCACGGCTAATGGCATTTAATTCCTTTTGACCTGCATGGCTATCAAGACCTTTGATCATTTGACTTAATTCACCGTAAATAGCTTTTAATTCATGTACAGATTCAGAATTAAATGAGAAATACTGGTTAACCCTGCAAAATTCCTGAAGCGCCTCATCCGTTAAGTAATCAATCATTTCTTTCTCGGATTCAGCATCCATTTGCCGGACTTTCTCGACTAATGATTCTGTCACTTCAATCAATTGCAAGGAATTGACCTGGTCATCAGCGAACAGGTTTTTCCCACTATTCAGAGAAATTTGTTCTTTGATTTGCTGTTTAATATTTTCGTCGGAATCTGTCATATGGAAGTTTAATTGAATACAAAGATAATTCAATTAAACGTGATTACTTTATAATTTCTTTTATCCAGGTAGTAATGACATCCAAAGCTACCGGGGAAATTGTTTGTTCTATTTCGGCATATTCCTTGGGTAAACCTGTTTTGCATTCCTGAAATAGATGATTCAGTCCGGGCAATTCCTTACAGGTAGATTCTCTGTTGCCTCCTTTTTTTAAGGCTTCTTTAATGGCAGGTATATTCACTTTCGAAGGTACCTGCGTGTCTTTATCCCCATTGATAGCCAATACCGGACATTTTACCTTCTCGAGCACAATAGCCGGATTATACCTGATAAAATTCAGCATCCAGGGATTTATCAACTGTTTAAGCTGCATATCGATAAAATCGTTCATCGTGCTTCCTTCCGGAATACTCAACTTGGGTAGAACTTTAGACTTCGTCAACATGTAATCGGTTATTTTATTCTTCAAGGTTACAGTGTCATTTATTTCTTTTATGAATTTATAAATATTGCTGTTAAGCTCAGCAACAATTTTTAAATCTTCTTCTTTCATTCCACTTCCACGTCCGATTAATTCCTGTTGCAAAAGTAAAATATCACCGCCAGAAACACCTGTTCCTGCCAACAATACAATAAAACTAATATCTTTATCATTTGCAGCCACCAACGGAGCAATTATACCACCTTCACTGTGACCTATCAATCCAATATGTTTCAGGTCAATCTCTTTGCGGGTTTTCAGATAGCTAACTGCCGATTCAACATCTGTAGCAAAATCGAATGTAGTGGATTTAGCAAAGTTACCTTTCGAAGCGAAACTACCCCGATCATCATAACGTAATACACCAATTCCATTTCGGGTCAGATAGTCAGATAAAACAAGAAACGGTTTATGCCCCATAATCTCTTCATCTCTGTTTTGTGGACCACTACCGGTAATCAAAACCACCACAGGAAATTTGCCCACTTTCTTAGGTAAGGTCAATGTGCCTGCTAACGTGATATTTTCTTTTGAGTTTTCAAAAGTAACTTCTTCCGAATAGTACGGATAGGGTTTAACCGGTTCCTGAGGACGTTTTATCTCCACTTTCTCAATAACCTTCCTGCTTAGGTTCAAGGGGAATGACAGCCCTGCCTGTTTGAAATTCCCAATCACATTGCCTGTACTATCCAGTTTCCCAATGTATTCGAAATTGATGGCATTCAGTTCAACTGTTAGCATAGAGTTTTCAAAAGTTGTTTTACTCATTGGGATACCCATAGCCCCCTGATCGGGACTATCCATCGTGGCACTGTATCCATCAAGGGATTTAGTAATGTGCAATACCAAACGCAATTGCGTGCCCTGCATATTAAATGCTCCATTCCAGTCGCCTGTAATGTCTTGCCCATAAACGAGTGTTGCTACTATTAAGTACAACCCGATAAATAAGTGCTTTTTCATGCGTGTATCTTTTTAAATTCAATATATGAATAAATGGCAGGCACGATAACGATGATCAATGTTACTGCTGCAAATAAAATTCCGAGTACAATATTGCTGTTCAATGTAAATGACATAATAACGATCAATAATCCTCCCAACATCCACATACGGCCGGCAAGGCGGTGGGTTTGTTTCCATGTATGCTCGTTTTCAAGGGTCCATGGTGTGCGAATACCAATAAAATAATTAGGTTTCACAGTTTGCAGGTAATTGCCAAAAGCAGCATAAAAACCACCGATCAATCCAATCAGTAGATTCGGATTTATCTTGCTTCCATTCCCCGAATATAAAATGTACACCGAGATTAAGGTCATAAAGAGTGTCATCAACACTCGCAGCGAATAATACTTCTCACCCATTTGTTGTATTTTCTTCCTGGGATCAAACCTGGGAATAAAAAGCATTAATAAGTATATTCCTATCCCGAGAGAGACAAATAAGTAAATTAGCCCGTTTTTATCCGACCAGCCATTTGGATTTCCCTCCAGATCAAAATGAGTAGGGATTCGAACAGGTAGCTCATTCCAGATAGCTGACAGATATACGAAAGGCAATAATATCAAAATCCACAGGATTGATTCTTTAAAATACTTGTTCATACATTATTTTTTAAGAGTTAGTATATATTGTAATATGTCGTCAATTATTGTCGTATTGATGGAGTAATGAATAAACTGTCCTTGTCTGACTGTAGTTACCAGCCCTGCCCTTTTAAGTTTGTCCAGATGATGCGAAATGCTGGGTGCAGTCATGTCGAACTTTGATGCTATGTCACCTGCTGTCATATCCTGTTTCTGTAACATCTTCAGTATTTCCCGGCGTGCAGGGTCATTTAAAGCTTTGAAAATATCGTTCATATTTATAGTAATGTAAATAGTGTATTTGTATTATTAGACAAATGTCTAAATACTTTTTCTTCTTACAAAATGCTTTAATTATATTTAATATAAAAAAATTATTTTAACATTATATCTGAATCTTTTCCCATCAAATAATTGTTTTAAAATAAAGTGGAAGTAAACATATTATTTTATAAACCTAATAATTCAAAAAATCAAAAACAATTTCAACATTATCATGTTAATGATTTAAACTGACCGTATAAAATAAGAAATAACGGTTCAATATCACTTTAGACATACGATCATACATTGTTCTTTTTATCACATTGGTGATCGAAAATAATAATTTAAAATCTTACTATTATGTCAAAAGAAAAAGAATTAAAAGAGAAAACCACAAAAAAGGTTCCTTTAAAAAACCTCAAAGAAAAGCGTGCTGAAAAAGCAGCTAAACGAAAAGAGAAAAGTAAGGTAAGAGAGATGTGAATCAATGTATTATTTTGCTCTTCACCTTATTTAGTAAATGGTTAATCCAAAAAATCCTTCCACTTGAAAGAAAGTGATATTTAGGATTATGGAGAAAACACTTAACACAATTTAGTCAGGCAATAAAGTTTTGGAATACACAGGTTCTGAAATTAAAGTGTGAAAGTCGCAATTCTTTCTAAAGATTGTGTAACATGCCCACTCCAATAAAAGCCTACTTTTGTATTCTTACTTTAGTTATTCATTCATTTTAAAATAAACATTATGAACTCAGGAAAAGTAGCAATCAGTTTAGTGGCAGCTGCCGCCATAGGTGCAGTATTAGGTATTTTATTTGCTCCGGCAAAAGGTGCAGCTCTCCGTAGAAAAATTAAAAGAATGGGAGAAAAGGAAGTTGATGTAATAAAGGACAAGTTTAGTGATTTCTCAGATAGCATGTCCCAGAATTATGAAAAAGTAAAGGAGAATGTAGTTGACTTTGCGCATCAAACAATGAACAAGAGTCAGGATAAAGTGAAAACGGCCGAAAATAATTAATCAGTAGAATTGTTCGATTACATAGATTATAATAAACTGATGAAGTCGATAATTTACAATTCCAACTAACTGGCATAAGGCAATTCAAATTAAGCATTGTCTTTGGGTATAAGTCTGCTCTTAAAATCACTTTTGATAATTCAAATTGTCAACGATTTTTCGAGCAGGCTTATTGTAATATTGGTGAAAGAGCATCCTGAACAAGAAAAGCGAAATAAATTAAATCATTATAAAACTAAGAAATCATGACGCCAACTGAAAATTTAAAGCGCGAACATAATGATATTAAAGAATTACTCAAAATTATGAGTAAAATAGCCGTTAACATTAAATCGAATGATGTTTTTTACACCAGCGATGTTGAGGATATTATAGACTTTCTTAAATTCTTTATCGAAAAGAGTCATCATGAAAAAGAAGAAGTTTTTTATCCTGAACTTGAGTTTGCCGGAATTCCGAAAGAAGCAGAATCACTAAGTGTTATGATGTACGAACACACGCTTGCAAGAAACTATTTAAAAGATATAAACAGTTGTGTGGTAAATTGTAAGATAGGTAACTCATTCTCAGGTGAAATGTTAGCGGATAGTCTGACAAACTATGTGGCATTGATAAAAAACCATATCCAAAAAGAAGAAGAAATTATTTTTCCTTTGGCTGATACAGAATTAAGCCATGAAAAGCAGATTGAAATAGCGGAAGAATTCGAACGTATTGAGGAAAAGATTGTTCATCATGGTTTTCATGATCATTATCATAAGCTACTAAAAGAATTACAAAGTAAATATCACGATTAAAAAAAAATATATGGACCTATCTGAAAGTTCGTTCATTTATATCAGATTTATTGACCATTCATAAACCTGCTTTTATTAACAGGTTATAATTAAAGTAAACAAAGGCTGAATTTATCAAATATGCTCACTTAGCCCTGCTTTCTGTACCTTTAAGCAGTCGTTTGATGTTGGGAATGTGCATAAACACAATGAGTAATGAGCATACGAGCAGGTATAAGAACAAGTAGGATACAGGGTGAATAACAAGTTCAGTCAGGGTGAGGGTTCCTGCTAAGAATAAAGATCCCAGGGAAACATACCTTGATTGCCATTTTACCAGATAATAGACAATTACTGAAGCAAATACTGAGAAAGGTGCAAGCAGTACCGAGGCGCCTAACGTAGTATTAACGCCTTTTCCACCTTTAAACTTCAAAAACAAACTGAAGTTATGTCCTAAAATGGAGGCCAACCCGACTGCATAAATAAAATACGGATCGAAACTGTATATGGAGCAGAATTGAATATACATGACTACAGCAACAGGTAACAGGCCCTTCAGCATATCACAAAGCTGCGTGAACAGAGCTACTTGTGGGCCAGCAACACGGCGCACATTGGTTGATCCAATGTTACCACTGCCATGCTCACGTATATTTATGCCGGCAATTCGTTTGGTGAATATATATCCAAAAGGAATAGAACCAATAAGATATACAATGAGTAATAATAGTAGTTCAAGTCCGGTTTTCATTTTAGTTCTTTTAATATTCGCAGAGCTTCTTCAATATGTTTATCTGTATTCAATTGAGAGTTAAATACAAATACCACTTTACCTTCCTTGTTCACTACATAAGTCACTCTCCCCGGTAGAAGACCTAATAAACTTGTTGGAACACCGAATAATTTGCGCACTTTGTTGCCTTCATCACTAAGCAATGTATAATTCAACCTGTGTTTTTTTGCAAATGCTAAATGACTTTTAACTGACTGACCACTTATTCCTATGATCAATGCATCTTCTTTTTTGAATACTTCGAACTGATCACGAAAAGAACAAGCCTCTTTAGTACAACCCGGACTGTCATCTTTCGGATAAAAATAAATTACAAGATTGCTTTTCCCTTTTATAGAATCGATGTTAAATACTTTGCCGTTCTGATCTTTGAGGGAGAATGAGGGAACAGAGCTCCCAACGTTTGTTATTATCATATTCTTTGGTTTAGTTGTTTGTGAATTGGCTGTTAAATTGAAATAGAAGAAAAACAACAGAAAATACATACCCAGATAGAACCGGTAGAAGTTTCTGAATTTTATATACTTTATATTGTCTGGAAATATATTCCCGAATAATCCTTTAATCTCCTTCATAAAAACAGGTTTTATATTGATGATCCAATTGTCGGTTTGATAGACCAGCTTCCTGAACTTGCTGCGGTAAATACTCAAAGGTAATCCCCAGGCAACAAAAAGAATAAGCCAGAGGTTGTCAGTTATAAACTTCATAATTCATAATTCATAATTCATAATTCATAATTCATAATTCATAATTCATAATTCATAAATAGAAGTATCATAGTTTATTCTTTGGAAACCAGGGAATAAAAGAATTTGTTTTCAGTATATAGGATGTATATTCCGGTTTTTGATCTTTTAGTGATTTTTCGAGCAAAGCAACACCGGACACTTTGATGATCAGGATTGTCATAATTACAGAACCTGCCACTAACCAGATACTACCAGCCGATAGACAAAGTAGCCCGAATCCCCACCATACTGCAGAGTCTCCAAAGTAATTGGGGTGACGCGTGTAATGCCAGAAACCGGTATCCAGTACTTTTCCTTTATTGGATTTATTCTTTTTGAAACGTGCGAGTTGCATGTCACCACCTGCTTCGAATACAATTCCAATAATCCAGACCATTATACCCAGATAATCAAGTAGATTTAAGCTTTTAGATGTTGAATACATGTTTACACCAAGTAACGGCAGCGATATTATTCCCATTAAAATGCCCTGAAGCAGGAATGTTTGAAAGAAACTTATCCACCAGTAGTTTTTCTCACCATATTTCTTTCTGAATTCCTGATACCTGAAGTCTTCGGGTTTGCCAAGATTCCTCCATGCCAGATAAAATGAAAGACGAAGACCCCAGATAGCAACCATAATAAGTAAGATAAGTTTTACAGGTGTAGGTTCCGTATTGAAAAAATAAAATATATTCACCATGACAAACCCCATTCCCCAAAACATATCTACAATGCTGACATTCTTAAGTATCACACTAACGACCCATAATGTTGTCATTAAACCTAAGATTAAAAATAATCCCTTAACATACAATGGTATCATAATTTGAAAGATTAAGTAATATTTGCTACTCAAACAACAAAGAGACAGCAATTGTTCCATTGCCGGCATTTATTCCGATTACCGGTGAGATATCCACTACGGATACAGGCTTCTTACCTGTCAATAAAAACATCTTGTCTGCATAAATCTGTGCTCCTTTAAGGTTGTGGGCATGCAGTACGATATAATTCCATACTGTTTTACCGGCACCTATCTTTTCGATATGTTTCATTACTTTGGTGATATTGGCTTGCTGACTGAATGTCTGACCGAATAAAACAGATTTGCCATTACTATCCATCGATACAATTGGATTAATGCCTAATAAATTGGCTATCATTCCTTTTTGTTTAGATACCCTGCCGCCTTTGATCATGTATTTTAAATCTTTTACACTGACAAAGATCTTAGCTTCGTTCTTCAGATTTTCAATGTTTTCAACAATGTCTTTAGCAGGGATCCCGGCTTCTATGGATTGTGCAGCATGCAATACGAGTAATCCCAAAGCCCCTGAGAGTGTTTTAGAGTCAATGACGTAAACTGGTTTGTTGAATTCAGCTGTAATCTTTTCAGCCGCTTTTAAACTACTTATGTAGGTCCCACTGAACTGCCCCGTAAGGTGAATGGAAATAATGGCATCGTAATGGGAAGCCAGGTGTGAGTATAGATTTGTAAACGAACGCTCGTTGACCTGAGACGTCTTAGGAAATTCAGGGCTGCTTTCCAATAAATCATAAAAATGATCGGGAGTAATGGTTACTTTATCCAGAAAATGGTTGTCACCAAAGTTGATATTCAGCGGAAGCATGTAAACCTGATAGTAGTCCAGTAGTTCCTTTGATAAATCGCAGGTAGAATCAGTGACCAGAGCAATATTCCATTTGCGTTGTGTAGCTGCTTCGTGCTGACGAACCATGTCATCAACTTTCTGAAGTGTAATGGTACCGAAATTTTTCAGGTTGTAAAACAAGTCAGCCGGCTTGTCAGTATGAACATGAATCCTGCTTAGATTTTCAGATCCGGCAACAACAACCGAGTCACCATATTCGCATAAAAAGTTTTGAAGATGGGCTTTACTGATATGGATGTCCCGCAAAATAGCTTCTGTGCAGAATCGATAATGTATTTCTTCATCTTCAGGTTCTTCAGTATGCAGCAGCGAAATGTTTTCATATGATTGAGAAACAAATTCCCGGATGTTCTTTGTTTTTATAAAATCGATTATCCCTTCTATAAATACTACAAACCCTTTAGCACCAGCATCAACAAGATTATTCTTCTGGAGAATTTTCAATTTTAATTTGGTTTCTAATAAAGATTTGTGAAGTGTTTCCAGTGATTCAATAATAATTTTCCTAAAGTCGGTAATGACTACTTGTCTGTTGAAAATGAAATCGGACCATTCCTTAATAACCGTCAAAATAGTACCTTCTACAGGATTGGAAACGGCTTCATACATATACGGAATAGATTTGCGAATACTGTCGACAAATTCATAGAGGGATATACTCTCTTTATCCTCGGTTTCACGACTGATTCCATACAAAAACTGGGCAAAAATAATTCCTGAATTACCCCGGGCACCTATTAATGCTGCTTCAGCAATATAGTTCACTGTCTTTTTATACGATCGGTTAGGTTTGATTGTATCCAGTACTGAACGTACAGTGGAAGCCAGATTAGTCCCTGTATCTTTATCGTTTACCGGAAATACATTGATGTCATTAATTTCAGATTGATGTTGAAGTATTTTTTTTCCTCCTGCCTGAAATGCATAGAATAGAATTCGTCCATCTATCTCGATAATTGGTTTATTCGTCATTCGATTATTTAGTATCACAATATTGCATATTTTACAATAAAATCAATCAACCATCCCGGATACACTCCCAATACTAAAATACCAGTGGTGATAATAGCCAGAGTGAGATTTCCAAGAAAGGATAATGTAGGTAGTTCAGCTTTATCGGCTTTAGAAAACATAGTAGTTATTACCCGAAGATAATAATACAATCCTATGACGCTATTGATGATCATTGAGAAAATCAATACCATTAACCCTGCTTTCATGCCTTCCAGAATTAAATAGAATTTAGCAATAAATCCGGCAGTTATAGGTATTCCGGCCAATGATAGCAGACAGATGGTGAGTACAATGGCTATCCATGGTTTTTTCCAGAATAGACCCTTATAGTCCTCCAGCTTTTCAGCTTCATGGTCTTTTGTTGATAAGAGTGAGATTACACCAAAAGCGCCAATGGTGGTTATGAAATACGTTATCAGATAAAAGATGGCAGACTGTATGCCTTTATCACTGCCGGTTAAAAGGATAATGATTAAATATCCCATATTGGCAATGGAAGAGTAGGCGAGCAATCGTTTTATATTTTTCTGTTGGATAGCCAGTAAATTACCAACAAACATCGAGAGTATGGCAATGCCTGAAATTACAATAAAAATTGATTGATTTTCAAACCCTTTAATATTAAAGAAGAAGCGGATAAACACTGCCATGACTGCTCCTTTCGAAACAGTAGCTATATACGAAGAAACAGGTGCCGGTGCTCCCTGATACACATCGGGTGTCCACATATGAAAGGGAACCAACGCCAGCTTAAAACCAATTCCTACCAACATCATTCCAAACCCATAAATGAATAAGGGAGGTAATTTTTCCAGATGACTCATGGACGCAATGATGGAAGTAAATTCCATAGTTCCGAATGTCACATAGATCAAACCCATGCCAAAGAGTAGAAAGGCTGAAGAAACGGATGCAAGTACCAGATATTTAATCCCGGCCTCAATCGAACTGTCTTTTGTCTTTTCAAATGCAATCAGGATATACAACGATAGTGTGAGTGTTTCTATCCCAAGGAAGAAAAGAATAAAATGATTGGCAACTGCCAGCAATGCTGCCCCAAGTGTGGAAGTAAAAAGAATGATATAGTATTCTTCCCTGATTCCCGGAAGTTGTTTTATATAATCGTACGAGAGAAATGTAACAAGTAATCCCGAAATAAAAATAATTCCCAAAAAGAAGAGGCTGTATTTGTCGATGATGAACAAAGGTGCAATAGTATGCGGAATGACTGGTAGTATGAAATAAAGGGAGGCAATGGCAGCCATGAAAGCTAAAACAGAAAAGCCATATACCACCTCATAATTCCTAAAAATAGAAATTACTATCATGATAATGATCGGTGCCATGGCAATGATCAGGAAGGGAGTTAAGCTAAAAAAATCTGTTTCCGACATATATTGTTACTTTGTTAATAGAAAAATAGCTGGTTTTTCATATTCAATTCATTTTTATCAGCATCACTTTTATGTATTTCATTTGTTCTGTGATTTTCAAGGGTCTTTAATAGTGCAGGTTTCGCAATATCAAAAACAGGCTGTGGATAAAAGCCCAGGATAAAAATAATAATCACGAGTGATATGGATATCATTTTCTCCCTTATTGATAGATCATTCATTTTCCAATCGGTGTTTAGTTTGCCAAAGAATACTTTTTGAAGTATACGCAAAGAATAAAGAGTAGCAGCAATGAGTCCCACACATGCCAGTACCGACATCAGGATATTCGCTTTGAATGCACCTATCAGTATGAGGAGTTCGGCAATAAAATTCCCCAATCCGGGCAATCCTAAAGAAGCCATAGAAAAGATTAACCCAATAGTACCCATAAAAGGTGCTTTTTGCCAAAGGCCACCCATAACAGTAATATCGCGTGTATGGATACGTTCGGATAACTGCCCGGCCATAATAAACAAGGCTCCGGTACTGATACCATGTGCAATCATTTGCATAACTACACCCTGATAAGCCAGCTCGTTAAATGAGAAGATTCCCAGGATCACAAAACCCATATGGCTGACACTGGTATAAGCTATTAACCGTTTCAGGTCAGTCTGGGCAAAAGCAAGCTTGGCACCGTAGAGTATTCCAAGAACACCAAGTCCCATACCTATTGGAGCAAAAGAAACTGATGCTTCCGGGAATAGTGGAACGATAAACCTGAGCAGTCCGTAAGCCCCTGTTTTTAAAAGTAAGGCTGCCAGTATGAGGCTTCCCGCAGTGGGTGCTTCGGAGTGTGCATCAGGCAACCAGTTATGTAAGGGAACAACAGGTAGTTTTACCAGAAAAGCAGCCAGGAATCCCGACATAATGAGTATGGCAGTGGAAGCAGACATCTGCGTGCCAAGCAATTGTATATAATCGAACGTATATATTCCGGTTGTATTTCCATGTACGAAATAAAGTGCAAGAATTGAAATGAACATCAATAACCCGCTTGCCTGCGTATACAGAAAAAATTTGTAAGATGCTTTTGTCCTGTTTTCATGGCCCCATATCCCAATCAGGAAATACATGGGTACAAGCATCAATTCCCAGAAGAAGTAGAATAAGAACAGGTCAAGTGAAAGGAATACGCCTACAATCCCGGCAAGAATGAGCAGTAAATTGAAATGAAAGAACCCTACCTTTGTATTGATCTCTTTCCAGGATATCAGTACGGATATGATTCCAAGGAAAAATGTAAGTATCAGCATCAACAGGCTCAATCCGTCCAGTGCAAAGTGGATTCCAATTCCAAACTGTGGTATCCAGTCATATTGAATATCAACAAGCCACTTGTTGTTGAAAGGGACGTTTTGCAATAAGGATAAAACGATTAATATCAGGTTTACACCCAATGTAACCAATGAGATAATGCGTGGCAATACCTGATTGATATTTCCGGATATCCATGCCAGGAAAGCTCCTGCCAATAAGATGAGTATGAGATAAACCAGGATCATTGTTTCAACATTAAAGTTAATATAAATGCGATACCTATGGCAAATGAAAGCAAATACCATCTGAGTTTCCCGTTCTGTGCGATGCTCAGAATAAGATTCAAACGGATTGCAAGATTTGCCATTGAAATGTTCAGCAGGTCGAAGAAGTCTTTTTTATCAATTTCTGCAAGCCATACAACGGGTTTTACAAAAGCAACATGATAGAGTTTATCAAATTCAAATCCCTTTTCAAAGAAATGATTGAGCCTGCTGTGATTGAAGGTCTCAATGAAGCGGGGTTTCAGATAATAAAACCGGTATGCCAGGTATATTCCGCTTAATGCAATCAATGATGAGATGATCTGGAACAACCATTCCAAATGTTCGACACTCTTCAAAACAACTACCGGCAATGTGTTATTGATGAGATCTGAAAACAGATGAATATTCCCCATAGAAGCAGGCAATTCAATAAATCCTCCTACTACCGATAAAATAGCCAGTATGATCAGGGGTACAGTCATCAAACTTCCAGCATTGAATGACGGCTCTGTTTTAACCTCACCATAGAATGTAATAAATATCATTCTGAACGAATATAAAGCTGTCAGAAAGGCTCCAACGATACCGGCAAGCCAGAGTATCATTCCACCACTATCGGACGAATATGCGAACCATAATATGGCATCTTTGCTATAAAAGCCGGCTGTTATCAAGGGTAAGGCAGACAGTGAAGCGGAACCTATCAGGAATGTCCAGAATACAGCAGGCATTTTCTTTCTCAGGCCACCCATTTTAAAGATATCATGTTCTTCATCCAATACCTGAATAACCACCCCGGCAGCTAAAAAGAGCAATGCTTTAAAAAAGGCATGGATCATAAAATGGAAGATAGCTCCCGAATAGGCTCCCACGCCTAATGCCAGGAACATGTAGCCTATCTGGCTGATGGTGGAATAAGCCAGTATCCTTTTCAGGTCATGTTGCCCTAAGGCACTGAATCCGGCTATCAGCAAGGTCAGTGCTCCAATAATGGCAATGACCGTCTGGACAATAGGAGCAAGGCTGAATAATACATTGGTTCGTGCAATCAGGTATACCCCGGCTGTTACCATGGTGGCTGCATGGATTAATGCACTTACCGGTGATGGACCGGCCATGGCATCCGGTAGCCATGTTTGTAAAGGCAACTGGGCTGATTTACCCAACGCACCTCCCAGTAATAAGGCTGTGGTAAGTACTGCTATCGATGACCCGGCAATCCATTTAACACTGGCCATATGCATAAGTTCCTGTATATTAAAAGTGCCAAAACTGACAAATAGAATAAAGATACCAATGATCATGGCGGTATCGCCGATGCGGGTAATAATAAAAGCTTTTCTTGCTGCGGCACCATTAGCTGGCTCCTTATACCAGAAGCCAATAAGCAGATAACTGCATAATCCGACACCTTCCCAACCCAGGTACATAAGAATGATATTATCTGCCAGTACAAGAATCAGCATGGAGCTGACAAATAGATTCATATAGGCAAAGAACCTGGTGAATCCGTCGTCTTTGGCCATAAAACCAATGGAGTAAATGTGGATTAAGAAACCTACGAAAGTAATTACAAAACAAAATACCAATGATAATGAATCAAGGCTGAAAGCAATGTTTGCACTCAGGTTTCCGGCATGCATCCATTGCCATAAGACAACTGAATATGATTTTACTCCGGGCAATGCATTGATTACATCTATTCCAACAACAACAGTCAACAAAGCAGCTATACCAACCGATCCGGCACCAATCCACCCTGCAACTCTCCGGGAAAGTTTTCCCCCGAAAAGAACCAGTATCAGAAAACTGAGCAGCGGTAAAGCCGGTATAAGTGCTATAATTGTTTTCATTGATCGGTTAATTATTTTCTATCTGATTAGTTTCTTTCCTTAATTATTAATTTTTAATTATTAATTATTAATTATGCATTATGCATTATGAATTATCTTTCAGTTTATTGATGGCATCCACATCCAGCGTTTTAAAATGGTGATAGACCTGAAGTATCAAGGCTAATCCAATGGCTACTTCAACTGCCGTTACTGCCAGGATAAATATAAACATCACCTGTCCATCCGGTTGGTTCCACTGCCGTGCTGCTATGATAAAGACAAGCCCGGCACTGTTGAACATGATTTCAATGGACATAAGCATAAAGACCAGGTTTCTGCGCACTAATAATCCAATCAATCCCAAAAAGAACAGTATTCCGGCAAATAATATCTGAGTTTCAACTGGTACTGTCAGCATAGTTTTATTTTTTTATGAGAAAACGGTGTAACACTTTTTTCTTCTGGCTTCCTAAATGATATGCCCCGATAACGCCAGCCATCAAAAGGATTGCTGCAATTTCAACGGCAAGTAAATAGGTGGTAAATAATGATATCCCAACCTGCTTAGGCAATATGACCTGCTTCCCGGGAATTACTCCAGGCATATTCTTTAATGCGAGCATTAAATCGATAAACAGTATGGCTGCCAGAATAGAAGGAATAATCCACATCCGCGGGTTCAGCCATTTTTTTTCCTGTTTCTGCTCAAGTCCTATATTCAGCATCATGGTCACAAATATAAACAGCACCATAATGGCACCTGCATAAATAATTACTTCCAGCGCTGCAATAAACGGAGCATTCAGTATATAAAACACCACAGAGATAGACAAAAGCGATAATATCAGGAATAGCAAGGAATGTATGGCATTCCTTCCGGATATTGACATGATGGTTGATAGGATGGCAATTACTGCTGCTATGTAAAAGAATAGATCCATAATTTTATTTACTATTTTTTTATTTACTATTTACTATTTCTTATTCTCCTATTTAACCAATCAACCTCCCGATAGCTATCGGGACAACCAATCAACCAATCAACCAATTAACCAATCAACCAATTAACCAATTAACCAATCAACCATTCTTACGGCATAAGATCTCTAACATCCACGGGCTTTTCCTCATTATCACCTTCACCTTTTCCTTTTACTCCCATGTCGACACCTGCTTCTTTATAAAAATTATAACCGTGGTATTTACCTTCCCCGTCGATTAATAAATGTTCCTTTTCATACACCATATTCTGACGGTCATATTCGGCCATTTCAAAGTCAGGGATTAGCTGTATGGCGTAGGTAGGGCATGCTTCTTCACAAAACCCGCAGAATATGCACCTGGAGAAATTGATTCTGAAAAACTCAGGATAACGCCTGCCTGTTTCATCTTCTGTTGCCTGGAGGGATATGCAATCAACCGGACAGGCCACAGCACATAGGTTACAGGCCACACAACGTTCATTATGATCAGAATCGCGGGTAAGAACTATTCTTCCCCGGTATCGTGGAGGTAAATAAGGTTTTACTTCCGGATATTCTATCGTTTCCGTTTTATGGAAAATATGTAGAAAAGTCAACCAGATTGTTCGAAGTATACTAAACATATGCTTATAGTGTTAAGTCATTTATCAATAAAAGAAAATCAAAACAGCACCTGTAATCAATAGATTTAATAGCGCTAATGGTAATAATACCTTCCAGCCGAATTCCATTAGCTGGTCGTAACGTGGCCGGGGCAATGAAGCTCGTAGCAGGATAAACACACAAATCAGTACCATGGTCTTTAATAAGAACCAGAATACCGGTGGTAGAAATGAAGGTCCTAACCACCCGCCAAAAAACAGAGTGGCTATGATGGCTGAAATAAGCGTTACTCCCAGGTATTCACCGACAAAGAACATTCCGAATTTCATGCCTGAATACTCTGAATGATATCCTGCAACCAGTTCTCCTTCAGCTTCAGGAATATCGAATGGCAAACGGTGGGTTTCTGCTAATCCGGCTATAAAGAATACAATGAATCCTACGAATTGCGGAAATATAAACCAACCGTTTCTCTGGGCCTCCACAATAGAGGCAAAACTGAAACTATCGGCCATCATGACTACTCCCATAAGTGAAAGTCCCATGAATACCTCATAGGTAAGCATTTGTGCGGAAGCTCTCATGGCACCTATTAAGGAGTATTTATTATTAGAAGCCCAGCCACCCAGTACAATGCTGTAAACACCCAGTGATGAATTGCCCAGGAAAAACAGGATGCCTATATTGGAATCGAACACCAGGAAGTTGGGTCCGAAAGGGATTACTGAAAACGTCAACAGAATTGTAATCATAAGAATGCCCGGTGCCATTATAAATACCGGTTTGTCTGAAAAGGAAGGAACCCAGTCTTCCTTAAAGAATAACTTGATGGTGTCGGCTATTACTTGAAATAACCCGAATGGTCCCACACGGTTAGGCCCAAGCCTGTCTTGCCACACCGACAGAAGCCTGCGCTCTACCCATATCAGACCGGCTGCTATGGATAAAGGAATTAATAATACTCCCAATATGATAAAAATATAATTCATCTTTATGATTTGGTCGGTTGTTTATTTATATATTTTTCCTTTTCCCGGTAAATCAATAAATGGCATTCCCGGTAAACTTATGCTTAATCCGGCTATACCTTGTCCGATACTCACTTCAATCTTCACTTTTATACTTAGCTTTACTGTTGAAATTTCAAGTTCTATCACTTCTTCATCCTCTATTTTTAGCTCTTCTGCATCTTTCGGATTCAGGTAAACAAAGGGTTCAGGTATCCGTTTTGCCAATGTAGAAGCAGCGGAACTTAACTCTTCACTGCCAAAAATCTGATAAACAGGAACTATCAGCCATTCCCCTTTTTTAATTTCAATGGTACCTGCAGTTGGTTTAAAATATGAATTTGTTGGATTATCTTTCGGTTCAATAAGCCTGATACCGGAATCGCCACCTTTCGTTTTTCCATTAGGCTCATCCAGATACTTATTTTCAGCCTGTACCGAATTCCACCCCGGTGCCCAGTAAAAGGGGGTTAAGGAAGAAGGTGGATTGGTATGACTCCCTTCCATGCTGAATGACAGGGGAGAATCAATGTCCTGTCGAATGCCTGTCTCACTCACTGCTATTTTAGCATTGATGGAAGTCCTGCCACTGTAACGCATGGTCTGCCGTGGTATCTTCTCATTGATCATGCGGAAATCAGCATCCGAAAAATAATCTTTTAATTTTTTAAAAGCAGGTATATCTGTTATCATGGATGAAACAATATCATCAAACTTTTTCCACTGTACAGCATCTGCATTATTTTTTATCCGTATGCATTCAGCCAGCCAGCGCCAGCTTTCCTTCACCTGGTTTTTGTTTACAATGGTTTTGTAGTACCGTTGTGCACGTCCTTCATTATTTACCAGGGTACCTTCCGATTCCGCAAAAGTGGCAGACGGAATCAGTATGTCAGCCTTAAAAGTCGTCTTGTTCGTCAGCTGGTCAAGTACGATGACTTGTTTGCTTTGTTTGAAAAGTCTGTCTATAGATTCTTCTGATGATCTACGGTATAAGTCATTTTCAAGAATAATCAGGGTGTCAATATTCTCTTTGTCAGATAATAAAATAGCATCATCAAACAGTTTTCCGCTCATAAATGCCATTCCCATGCTGTTGCATTCTGGTAAGACAATGCTCAACATACCTTTATTTTCACTTGTATTAAGTGCTGTGGCAATATTACAGGCAGCCTGGATTACATTTTCATCCCCGCAGGTAATGCCTGAAATGATCAACGGGTTTGTCGCATTTCTCAGGGTGGTTGCTATTTTTTCAGCGAGAGCCTGTTGTTCTGCATGCTTTAATTTAAACTCAGGAGCCTGAGGATTTAATAAGAAGGCAACTGCAAAACCAATGTTGGCAATTGCATCATACGTACCTCTGAATATATCTTCCGATAATTCATCCAGTGAATCTTTAAACGGAGTGGCAATGAATAACGGGCTTTTGAAATCCTGTGCAACCTGTTTAACCGGTTCGGCATTCCAGGTAGGTATTCCTGATTTTGTTGCCATTTCTTTTCCTAAATTCCGTGAAGCTTCACGAACTGCCAGTGCCATCATAGGTGCTGTATTCACAAGGTCTTCCCCAAGAATCAGTATGACATCGGCCTTTTCAATTTGTTTTAAGGAAGGTGTTTCAATCCCGCTTTGTTGAAGGAAGTCAACAATTGTTTTAGTAAGCTGTTGTTCTTTGCGGGAAATTCCGGTATAGAAATTATCTTTCCCAACCAATACCGACAAGGCAAAGTTAGATTCCAGTGAAGCTCTTGGTGAACCAATGCCAATTATCTTTTTACCGGGTGTAAATGCATTCTTCAGCGTTGAGTAAAGTGTCTCATCAGAGACTTCTTCTGCCGGTTGTTCTCTTTTAGAACGGATCTCTGCTTTCCGGATCCGTTTTTCATCATTAACAAACTCATAGCCAAATCTACCCCTGTCACAAAGGAAGTATCCGTTTACTTCTCCGTTATACCGGCTCATGATACGTCTCAGTGAATCGTACCGTTCACTGGCAATGGTATTGCATCCTATGCTGCAATGTACGCAAACCGAAGGGGCATTCGATAAATCCCACTTACGGGTATAATGTTTCATCAAAGTCTTATCGGTAAATACGCCGGTAGGGCATATCTCTACCAGGTTACCACTAAATTCGTTTTCGAGGATACCATCTTCTGATCGTCCAAAATAAACGGTATTTCTTGAAGAAAAAGCATTCAGGTCTTTACCTCCGGCATAATCCCTGTAGAACCTTACACACCGGTAGCATTGAATGCACCGGTTCATTTCATGATGGATAAACGGTCCAAGGTCCTGATTCTGATAGGTTCTCTTCTTGAAGTCAAACCTACGGTAATTGTGCCCGGTCATTACGGTCATATCCTGAAGATGGCATTCACCGCCTTCATCGCATACCGGACAATCATGCGGATGATTGGTCATGAGTCCTTCTATAACCGCTGCCCTGAATTCCTTTACCTCTTTATCTTCTGTGGAAATGATCAGGCCTTCCGTCACAGGTTCCATACACGACATCACAATTTTGCCTCTTTGATCGTCAGCATTCCTGAATTTCTTTACTGCACAAAGGCGGCAGGCACCTACAGACCCAAGTGCACCGTGATAACAGAAGTGCGGTATATCCAACCCGAGTGCCAGGCAGGTTTCCAACAAGTTCTTTGCCGGATCCGCATCGTAGTATTTACCGTCTATCTGAATTTTTATCATGATTTCCAGGGACATTTTTTTAAGTTGATATGGCTAACAAAATCATCGTGAAAATAGTTCAGTCCACTCTGTAAAGGTTCTGCTGCCCCGGGTGCATGGGCACAAAAAGTGTTTCCGGGTGCCATGTATTTCGTTTGAAACCTCAGGATATCGAGATGTTCCATTCTGCCATTCCCCGATTCGATGGCAAGCAGTATCTTTTCTACCCACGGGAGTCCTTCCCTGCACGGTGTACAGAAACCGCAACTCTCGAGTGCAAAGAATCGTTCTATATTATGCAAAAATGCAACCGGACAGGTCTTGTCATCCAGTATGATCATGGTCCCGGTACCCATGCGGCTTCCTGCTTTAGCAACCGTTTGAAAATCCATTTCAATATCCAGATGTTCTTCTATTAAAAAGTCCGTGGATGCTCCCCCCGGCAATAACCCCCTGAACCCATGTCCTTCCAGCATTCCCCCGGCATGTTCTTCCAGAATTTCCCGAATGGTTGTTCCCAACGGTAATTCCCAGAGCCCGGGTCGTTTGACTTTACCGCTGACTCCAAAAAGTTTGGTACCGCCTGTTTCTGTCAGGCTCAGGCCCTTGAACCAATCGGTGCCATTTTCCACAATATGTGATATCCACGATAATGTTTCCACATTGTTCACAACAGTAGGTCTGCCGAATAACCCGCTTATTGCAGGGAATGGAGGTTTGGTACGTGGTGTTGCTCTTTTGCCCTCCAATGAATTCAGTAATGCAGTTTCTTCCCCACAAATATATCTGCCTGCACTCGAATGAATGTTCATTTCCAGGTCGAAGCCTGTCCCCAGTATATTCTTTCCCAGCAATCCTGCCTCATACGCTTCAGCAATGGCATCCCTAAGTATTGTCTCTGCTTTTTTGTATGCCCAACGCAGAAATATGTATGCGGTCCCTGCCTGTATGGCATAGGCTGCAATGATCATTCCTGCAATCAGCTGATGCGGATTCCCTTCCAGCAAATACCGGTCCTTAAAGGTACCGGGTTCCATTTCGTCTGCATTGCAAACCAGGTATTTGGGTCCCTGATTCTCATCCATTGGCACCAGGCTCCATTTTGTTCCCGTTGGAAAACCTGCACCCCCTCTACCCAACAGGTTTGATGCCTTCACCATGTCGGTTACTTCCCCCGGTGTCATTTCTTTCAGCGCTTTATTGACGCCTGCATAGCCTCCAACCTTCTGGTATTCTTTCAGGGTTAGTGGTATAGATAAAGAGTTTATATGTTGGGTTAACGGTTTTTCCATCAGGGTTTATTTGTAATTGTCAATGATGTTATCTGCTATCTCAATGGTAAGGTGGTTGTAGTGGTCGTTGTTGATCATCATCGAAGGTGCATGATCACAATCCCCTAAGCAGGAAATGGGTAAAAGTGTATACCGGTTATCTGGTGTTGTCTGTCCGTAACTGATATGCAGTTTTTTGGAGATATGTTCATAGATGGTCTCATAACCCAGGATCATACAGCTTACTCCATCACAAAGTAGTATTACATTCCTGCCGACAGGCTTCCTGTAAATACGGCTGTAAAAAGTAGCCACACCATCCACATCCTCATTGGAAATGTCCAGAAATTGTGCAATATCTTTTACCGCTTCATCCGATACCCAACCCCGGTGTGTCTGCACAATCTTCAACGCATCAATGCATGCCGCCGATGGGTACGGATATTGTTTCACCTCTTTCAGAATCTCTTTTTTTTCTTCTTCCGATAACATATTTATTATTTACTATTTTTTCATTTACTATTTACTATTCTCCTATTCTCTTATTCAACTTAATCAACTTAATCAACTTAATTAACCAATTAACCAATCAACCAATTAACCAATCAACCAATTAACCAATCAACCAATCACCTGTCCAGATCCGCCAGTACAAAATCCATAGCCCCCAATATCGCCAGTAAATCAGGAATGGTGTACCCTTTGCTGATATATGGCAACATCTGCATATGGGGGAAGGAAGGAGTGCGTATCCTGGAACGGTACGAGGATGAACTTCCGTCGCTTACCAGATAGTACCCGTTACTTCCCTTAGCTGCTTCAATGGGTACCATTGCTTCCCCGGCAGGAATAACCGGACCCCAGGATACACCAACAAAGTGATTGATCAATGTCTCAATATCCTTCATCGTGTTCTCTTTACGGGGTGGAATGGCAAGCGGATGATCGGATTTGTACTCACCGGCGGGCATATTGTTGACACACTGTTGAATGATCCTCAGACTCTGGCGCATTTCACCCATGCGAACAATTGCCCGGTCGTAACAATCACCGTTTTTACCCAGCGGAATGTCAAATTCAAAATTCTCAAACCCGGAATAGGGTCTTTTCTTGCGGTAATCCCAGTCACAACCTGTTGCACGGAGTCCGGAACCGGTAATTCCCCAGTCGATGGCTTCGGCTTTGGTATACACGCCTATTCCCACCGTTCTGGCTTTGAATATCCGGTTCTTTATAACAGCATTGTCAAATTCCTTAAGCCGTTTAGGAAAATAATTCAGGAATTCCTGTATAAGTTTTTCCCATCCATCCGGTAAATCATGGGCTACTCCCCCTATACGGAACCAGGAAGGGTGCATGCGTCCACCTGTTATAGCACCTACAATATCAAAAATCCGTTCCCTGTCGTTAAATGCGTAGAACACCGGTGACATTTGTCCCATATCCTGTGCAAAAGTTCCAAGCCATACCAAATGGCTGGCAATTCTGAACAGTTCACTCATCATGACACGTATCACATTGGCCCTGTCGGGTACCACAATGCCTGCCAGTTTTTCAACTGAAAGCAGGTAAGCCAGGTTGTTCATCACCCCGCTCAGGTAATCGATCCGGTCGGTATAGGGAATAAACGTATGCCAGGTCTGGCGTTCCCCCATTTTCTCAGCCCCACGGTGGTGGAATCCAATGTCGGGGATGATATTTACTATATCTTCTCCATGGAGTTGCAGCACGAGTCGTAATAACCCATGTGTCCCCGGATGTTGTGGTCCGACATTGAGGAACATGAAATCACTGTCCTCACTCGAGGTATCCAGTCCGTAATCCTCCGGTTTAAAAGTCAGTTCGTTATCTTCAGTAGTTCGCATCAGGTCGGTCAACACAAACGGAGGCTGCTCGGTAGCCCGGGCATAATGATCTTTCCGTAAGGGAAAGCCTTCCCAGGATTTAGGCATGAGGATTCGTGTCAGGCGCGGATGTCCTTCGAACATAATTCCAAACATATCGTATACCTCCCGTTCATACCAGTTTGCAGATTCCCAGATACTTGTGATACTTGGTACTACGAGATTAATGAAATTGATGGCTACTTTTATCCGTAGATCGTCATTCCGTTCAAAAGAAGTAAGGTGATAAACAACGGTAAAATCACTCTTGGGTTGGTCGTTGCGGTTTTTACGCGTTCGTTCGTCAATGGCTGTCAGGTCATACAGCAGGTTGTAAGGTAGAATAATATCGGTTTTCAGGTATTTTAAAACAGGGACCAGATTTTTTTTATCAATCCAAAGGGTGGCTGTCTCATCGATGGTATCCTGGTTATATACAATGACCTGATCGCCGAACCGTGTATTCAGTTCGGATACCACGGACATGGTTTCTTTAAACAATCGGTTCAATACTTCATTCATAAATTGGCAGTTAACAATTAAATAATTACTATCACCCCCTCACTGAATTTTTACAATCACTTCATCATTTCAATACCTCATCCCGCTATTCCATATTCATGCTATCGACTATATTTCATTCATGGGCCTTATTTTCCCCATTTTCATTCTTTCTTCTGTTTTCAGATCACGCATACTGGGCTTTTCCATTTGGTGTACTCCCTGGGGTCCGATAGCCCAACTCAATGGACGTTCTTCCTTTCCAATTGATTCACGCAGAAGTAGCAATCCTTCCATAAATGCATCCGGACGGGGCGGACACCCTGAAACGTACACATCTACCGGAAGTATCTTATCCACACCCTGTACAACGCTGTAAATATCGTACATGCCTCCTGAATTGGCACACGATCCCATGGATATTACCCATTTTGGCGCCATCATTTGTTCGTATAACCGCAAGATGATCGGAGCCATCTTGATAAAAACTGTTCCTGCTATAATCATGACATCCGCTTCCCGGGGTGTACTTCTGATTACTTCGCCACCAAAACGTGCCAGGTCATACCGGCTGGTCAGTGATGTTGCCATTTCCACAAAACAACAGGATAGTCCGAATCCAAATGGCCACATGGAGTTTTTACGTCCCCAGGCTACCATTTCGTCTAACTTGCCGAATAATACCGTTTTGTACAGGTTCTCATCCGTCAGTTCTTTCTCAATGTCGAAGTCTCCTGCACCGGGTTTTATCAGTGAGTATTTCATTTCATCCTGTTTTTATATTTTAATATCTTTTTCCCGTTAGGCCCGAAATCAAGTGCACCAATGCTTAATTCATAGACCAGTAAAACCATTAATACAGCAATGAACACCACTATACCAATATAGCCGGGTAATCCCAGCTCGCGAAATGAAACAGCCCAAAGCATAATGAATGCTGCATCCAGATCGAATATCACAAAAAACATGGCAATCAGGTAAAAGCTTGATGAAAATCGCAGGCGGGCATCACCGGTAGGTGGTATTCCTGATTCATAAGGCTCATCGGTCATTCTTTCCTTATGACGTTCACCGAGTACGTACGAAAGGCCAATCATAATTCCGATAAGTGAAAATACAATGACAGCGAAAATAATAAACGGCCAGAGAATATTCGTTTTTTCCAACATTATGATCGATCTATTCTAGTATGTTTGTTAATGCGATTTATACATTGAAACAAAACAAATGTAGTATTGTTTAGTTAAATCCAATTTATGTTGACAATTAAAATTTCAATGGTTCATCCTGTCTTTTCAGTTTATGATGCTTCCCTTCAAGATTATTTTCACGTTTTCCTTTCTCTTCGGATAAAAGTCATCCTGGTATTTTTCTGACATTTCCCGTCTTTTCTTATTCCTGTTACATTATATTGAGACAATAATTTCCCTGTTATTTTTCTCCGCCATTTGGTCATACTTCATAGGGGGTTCATAGGGGGTTCATAGGGGGTTGATAGGGGGTTAGGAGGGGTAAACCTCACTGAACCCCCTATAAAGTCCCTCTCGACTCCCTCTAATTCCCCTTTATACTTAAAAGATAATTCATAATTCATAATGGATAATGGATAATTCATAATTCATAATGGATAATGCATAATGGATAATGCATAATTCAGGTTTTTTATGCTACCAATCCGGTAGAATTTTCTTATACATACAAGCGTAATATATACAAATACCGGATTGTATCAGGCAATAGAAGTAAAGTCCGACTTTTAGGAAGCAGTCAGTTTTAAAACAGGTGTAAAAATGTGCAATATGTTTAATAATAAATTATTTACAAAAATAATTAGCCATATTTCAAATGGGGCTTTATCCCTGTTTTTTTACAAATATTGAACAATAGGAGGGGGTTGATGTGTTTTAAAAATGGAATTAAAGGCCATTTGCCAACAGTATCTATAAACTTAAACAATGCAATTGGCTCAGGATCCGTTTAAAATAAAATATTATGAATTACAGGATTGAAAAAGATAGTATGGGTGAAGTACAGGTTCCTGAAGATAAATACTGGGGGGCACAGACCCAACGTTCACTGTTGAATTTCAACATAGGACCTGCCGCCTCCATGCCGGTGGAAATAATTCACGCATTTGGGCAGCTGAAAAAGGCAGCAGCCATTACCAATGAAAAATTCGGGTTATTGCCCATCGAAAAGCTGAAACTGATTGTGGAAGTATGCGACGAGATTATTGACGGGAAGCTGGATGATCAGTTTCCGCTGGTAATCTGGCAGACAGGTTCGGGTACGCATACCAATATGAATTGCAATGAGGTGATAGCCAATCGTGTGCACGTATTGCTCGGGAATAAGTTAGGTGTTGGCAACCGGTTTATTCATCCCAATGATGATGTGAATATGTCACAATCGTCCAACGATACGTTTCCGGCGGCAATGCATATTGCAGCCTACAGCAAAATTGTGGAATACCTTATACCCGCCCTTGAAACGCTGGAGAGAACGATCTGGGAAAAGTCGAAAGCCATGGCCTATGTGGTGAAAATAGGGCGCACCCATATGATGGATGCTGTTCCGATTACCCTTGGACAGGAATTCTCGGGATATGCCTCCCAAATCCGTTATGGAATAAAGGCATTAAAAAACACACTGGATCATCTCTCGGAATTGGCCATTGGCGGGACAGCCGTTGGCACAGGTTTAAATGCTCCCACGGGATATGATGTTGAAGTGGCGGCTACTGTTACCCGTATTACCATGCTGCCTTTTAAAACGGCTGAAAACAAGTTTGAATCATTGGCGTCCAATGACGCCATCGTGGAAACGCATGGTTCACTAAAACAACTGGCTGTAAGTCTAATGAAGATAGCCAACGATATCAGGATGTCTGCTTCAGGACCCAGGTCAGGGATAGGCGAAATCAGTATTCCATCGAACGAACCGGGATCTTCCATTATGCCAGGCAAGGTAAACCCAACCCAGATAGAAGCATTGACCATGGTTTGTGCAAGGATTATGGGGAACGATACGACCATATCCATTGCCGGCTCAAATGGCCAATTTGAACTAAATGTATTTAAACCGGTTATGATAAGTGCTTTGTTAGAATCGGTTACCCTGCTGGCAGATGCCTGCCGGTCATTCAATGACCACTGTGTTGTTGGCATTGAACCAAACCTGCAACAAATCGATGAGAACCTGAACAACTCATTGATGCTGGTAACAGCTTTAAATCCACATATTGGCTACGATAAGGCTGCACTCATTGCTAAGAAGGCTTATGCGGATAATTCCAGTTTAAAAAAAGCTGCTTTGGAACTTGGCTTTTTAACTGAAGAACAATTTGATGAATGGGTGATACCGGGGAATATGACCGGACCTATGAAGTAGGATGCAATTTCAGGTAGGCATGTGATTGACAATCGCCTTAAATAAAGTGTAAAGGGAGACCCGGATTAAACATTCCCTGAAGGTTCTTCGTTTAGTTGGTATACAATGCAGAATAAATTATGTTTTGATAAACTATCCCGGTATTTCAAATCCCTCACTTTCAATTATGGAATGATGCTGATTAGGAACAGGTATTAATAGACCGATCGAAATTGTTTGATAAACCAATTTGTTGAGAAAAGTTTTGAAATCGTTTTATTTATACTTACACCCTGAAAATTATGCCAACATTAGCAGCAATATCGAAAGTTGATTTTCCATTTAAAGCGGACCAACAGGAAGTTAAACGACGAGCAAAAGATTTATTCATAACCTCGTTCCCTCAAGTGGAAAGAATGATGAGTGCTTTTGACAATACTGAAATACTTACACGGAATTTTTGCAAGCCCCTTGACTATTATACCAACCTGCATACGTTTGAAGACCAGAATGCCGAATATATACGGGTGTCGCTTGAATATTCCGTGAAAGCAATCGAAGAGTGCATTGATTCAGCACAGATTAAAAAAGAGGATATTACGGATATTATTTTTGTTTCCACTACCGGGCTTTCTACCCCAAGCCTCGACGCTTTGATTATAAACAAGATGAGGCTCAGTCAGAACATTAACCGAATGGCTATATTTGGACTGGGTTGCGGGGGAGGAGTTTCGGGTTTTTCCAAAGCATGTATTATGGCCAAAGCAAATCAGGATGCCGTGGTTTTACTGGTAACAGTAGAATTGTGTTCGCTGACTTTTTTACGGAATGATTATAGTAAAAGTAATTTTATTGGCTCCACGTTGTTTGCTGATGGAGTAGCGGCCTGCATCATTACCGGAGACAATTATACGAATCATTCACCCAATGCCATTTCGTTTGTGGCTAACCAAAGCAAATTGTACTACGATTCACTGGATGTTATGGGTTGGGAATTTCTGGATAAAGGATTTAAAGTGTTATTCTCCTCAGACATTCCCTCCATCATTGCCAAAAATGTAAACAACGATATTACTGCCTTTTTAGAAAAACAGGAATTGAAAATATCTGATATCCGAAACTTTATTTTTCATCCCGGTGGTAAGAAAATTTTGACGGCCTATGAGGAAGCATTGGATGTCAAAGGTGACTTTCTTAAAAATACACGGGAAGTGATGAATGACAACGGAAATATGTCCAGTGCAACAGTGTTGTATGTGCTGGAAAGATTCTTTACCCTTGGCTTTGAAGAGGGGTATGGTTTAATGGTTTCTATGGGACCCGGCTTTTCGTGCGAAATGGTGTTACTTCAAATGAACAAAAAATAGCATGGCATTTATCCTTTTCATATCATTTGTTATTCTCTTGCGAATCGGTGAATTGCTTCTCTCGAAAAGCAATGGGAGATGGTTGGTGCAAAACGGCGCTCTGGAGTATGGGCAGAAGCATTATCCATATATAGTTATGCTGCATACTTTTTTTCTGGTATCCCTGGTCGTTGAATATTCATGGAAACAACCGGCAGGCTATAGTTTATTTTTGATGCTATTCTATTTTTTAGTGCTTGCTTTTAAGGCATGGGTGATTGTATCGTTGGGGAAATACTGGAATACACGGATTTTTCATATTCCTAATATCCCGTTAATTAAAACAGGACCTTATCATTATTTTAAACATCCGAACTACCTGATTGTTATAATTGAAATTGCAATTATCCCGTTGATATTTCAGTTGTATATAACTGCCATCGTGTTTTCTGTCCTGAATTCAATTATGTTATTTGTCAGAATAAGGGAAGAAAATAAGGCATTGGAAATTTAGGAATATGCATGAAATAAGGTAAATTGGATTTAACAATTGGTTTTTGTGTCCTGTTTGAACTGGTTTTTAACATCACAGAAACGATAGAATCTGACAGGTAAGATAAACGGATTAATCATTGTTTTATAAACAAATAAAAAAAACAAGATCATGGCAATAACTAAAGTTTGGATCGAAGAAGGATGTACAGGTTGCGGGTTAAGTGAAGCAATTTGTCCGGATGTATTTAAAATGGATGGCGAAGCAATGGTAATAGATGGAGTAGATTTCTCAAAATACGAGAAAGACATCATTGAAGCTGCCGAGAGTTGCCCGGTGGAAGTAATTAAGTATTCCTAAAAAGTAAGAGACAGTGTACAATTGAATTCTATGCCCGATCGGTTTAAGGTGAGCATTGAAATCATTTTCTATGTGCTATGGAATGTGCAATATACATTGAAAGTTACGTTGTGTCGGTTATAATTGAACTTAATGAATGAATAGATAATGATTACATTATGAAAAATCTAAAAACTAAGTTTATGGGTATCGAAATCGATAATCCCATAGTAGCAGGAGCTTCTAATTTAGTTGCCAAACCCGATATCCTCAAAAAACTGGAAGAAGCAGGAGTTGGTGCTATTGTGTATAAATCCTTATTTGAGGAGCAAATTCAACTTGAAAGTCTGCAATTTGATGAAAAACTAACTGAATTCAATGATATATATGCTGAAATGCTGACTATGCATCCCCAGTTAGATTATTCAGGGGCAGAAGAACATTTGTTGAATTTACGGAAAGCAAAAGAAAGTATTTCGATCCCACTCATAGCCAGCCTGAATGCTGTGAATTTTGAAACCTGGGTGGAATATGCAAAATTAATTGAACAAACCGGTGTAGATGGAATCGAGTTGAATTTCTATCCAAACTTTATGGATTTGACTCATGAAGCAAGTGATATAGAAAAAGAACAAATCCGGATTGTGAAGGAAATAAAGAAGAGCATTTCTATTCCGGTAAGCGTGAAATTAAGTCCGGATTATACCAATACATTGAATCACATTAAGAAACTTGACGATTTGGACATTAATACCTTCGTACTGTTTAATTCATTCTTTCAACCGGATATTGACATTGAACACGAGAAACATATAAAAAAATACAACTTCAGTCATCAGGGGGATTACAAACAGTCACTACGAATTGCCGGGCTATTGTATAAGAATATCAAGGCTGAGATATGCAGCAGCCATGGAGTATTTACCGGTGAGGACGTGATAAAACTTATATTATCGGGTGCCTCGAGTGTGCAGGTTGTAAGCACGTTGTATAAAAACGGTATATCGCAGGTAAGCAAAATGAAGGGTGAAATTGAAGATTGGATGGAAAAGAAGAACTATAAAACACTTGATGACTTCCGGGGTAAATTGTCGAATAACCTGCTGTCGAATAACCCGTTTGTTTATAAGCGTGCCCAGTATGTAGATCTGATCATCAATGCTGAGAATATCTTTGGGAATAATTGATGAACTAAATGGTCAATGGTCAATTCTTAAAGATCAATGTTCAGTCAGTTGTGCAACCAGCATAAACTGGTTGTAATCTGTCTTGACAGTTTCAAGTGTTTTAGACATGACATTGTATGTTTTCACAAGTTTAACATCAAAGCCTGCCTGAACAAATAGTCCGGACAAAAGCGATGTATCAAATCCTCGGTGGGGTATTGGTTCGAAACCATGAAATGATCCATCCTCTGATTCAAGGTCACCAATGACAACCCATGCGCCGGGCAGCATAATCGATGCCATATGTTTCACTGTTCTTAGCGTATCCGGTATATGATGAAAGGCCATGCATGAAAAGATCAGGTTAATATCCCTTTTTGTATAATCGAATACTTCCCCGTGCAGAACTTCTACTTTGCTGTTACCATTCAGTTTTTGCTTCAACACTTCCAGCATGGATGCTGAGGTGTCTTCCAATACCAGGTGATCCACTAACGGTTCAATCTGTAATCCTGCCAATCCTGTACCTGTGCCTATTTCAAGGGCTTTCCAGGAAGAAGTTGGCGTAACATGACACAGCAATTCAGCCACAAATTTGTCAGTCATACTTATCTTATCAGGACTATCCCAATTTGTGGCTTTGCTTGCAAATGAATCGACCATACTTAGTTTTCTTTTTGTTTGGATGAGATTCCTAAAATTGAATACAGTGGACAGAAACTCACTAAACTGGTGAGTAGGAATACTGCCGAAATGACTATTAACACAATTCCTAATGTCCCTGTAACGACATTTGTAAAATAAAGTACCAGCATAACAACCGCGATCAGTGTCCTGATAATCTTATCAGTCATACCCATGTTCTTTTTCATTGCGTTTAGTTTTTAAAATTTGAATAATTATTTTACCTGAATTACTGTTTAGCACTCAATTCTTTTAATTTATCAAAAAACATGGCAAACGAACGATATAAAAAGTGTGTCCACTTTCCGAAAGGAACGATAATCAATGCCCATTGTACCAATATGGTTAAGTGGAACATATACAGCCATTTATTCATTTCGAGGATGTTGAAGTCAATAAATAAACGAACCATAAATGCGGTCAGACCCATCAACAACAACCAGATAACAAAGAACCAGTCGGAAGGTTGTGAATGCTTGCTCACAGCCTTGTTTTTCTTCATGCGGCTTGATACAAAATCAACAGTTATAACAAAAATGATTGCGCTTTCAACATAACCAAGCACGATGACAAACATATTTGTAGATGCAAACCAATCCAGAAATACTGTGGTAAAGAGCAATGACAAATAGGACAGTACCAGAATAAAATGTTCGAACCAGCGGAACTGATTATCGTCACACCCTAATGCCCGTTTTTGTGTAAACATATGCACAAACAAGTCGCCTGTAGCTTTCAGGTAATTTACAAAAGGGACTTTTGTTTTAGGTTTCAGGATTGTGAAATACCACATTCGAGCCACATTGGGCAATAAGAACACCACACCTACAGTTCCAATGGCAATCATTTCAAAATAATGACCCACTTCTATCATTTGGGTAAGTTCAAAACCTACCGAATAGGCAAAAGTAATTACGCCTGCAAAAGCAAGGATAAAGGCTGTAAGGCTTATAGGCAGAGATTTATATAACAGGCCGGACAAACCTGTCCAGTCATATTTGGATGTTAACCAACGGCGTAAGGACATCATTAACTCTGCGGGTTCAGCCTGACGGGGACATTCTGTGGAGCATTCTCCACAATAATAACATTCCCATGGCTTCAGGGAAGCTTTAATTTCATCTTCCAACCCCAGGGTAGCATAACGAATCATTTCACGTGGGAAAGAACTTTCGGTAGTTGAAAGTGCGCAGGTTGCAGTACAGTTTCCGCAATTGAAACAGGCACTAAAATCATTCGCTCCGTATTTTTTAAGTTCAGTTGCAAGTTCAGGATTAACTCTTGACATATTATAGTTTTTTTAGCCCCCTTTAGGGAATTGGGGGCAATTTTATATTATTTCTTTTTATAATAAAAATATTCTTCTTTTGCATCCATACCAGCCGGAACTACTACACCGTAGCGGTTCATAGTCATCAAGTGGAATGTAACAAGTTCTCCTGCAAGTTTTGAGTTGGCGATAATTTGAGGAATTGTATTCTTCTCTTCGGTCATTCCTGCCAGAATTTCTTTCCAAACCTGTGGGTATTCTTTCATTCCTACTTTACCTTCTTCCTGAACTTCTTCCATGTTCATTTCCTTTTCACTGATTTGAACTTCCTGCATAAAGCCATCAATCATTGATTCAATTTCATTGTCGGTGTATTGGGCAATTTCAATGGCGTTTACAGGACAAACAGGAGCACACATTCCACAACCGGTACAAACCGCCTTATTTACTGCTGCTATGTGTTTCCCATCTACTTCCACTTCTTTAATAGCCGTATAATCACATACTCCGGCACATTTTCCGCACCAGGTACATGCATCAGCATTCACCCGTGCAATAATCGGGTCAACCGAAACAGTTCCACTCTTGAGCAAAGCTGTGATTTTAGAAGCACCGGCCAGTGATGACTGAACAGATTCGCTGACATTCTTTGGACCCTGACAGGTTCCACCAATGTAAACTCCTTTGATTACTGTTTCTACCGGTTTTAGTTTTGGGTGAATTTCGTTAAAGAACTTATCACGACCAATGGGAATTTTAAAAAGTTCGGAGATATGTGTTGAATCTTCACGGGGTACCATTCCTGTTACCAACACCACCAAGTCAGCTTCTATTTCCAGTTCCTTTTTGGCAGTCAGGTAATCTTTCACTTTTACAATGGTTGATTTACCTTCTATTTCTACTAACGGGATTTCTTTGTCTTCGTATTTGAAATACATATCGCCTTGTTTCGAAGATTGAGCATACAAAATCTCCTGTTTCCCATAAGTACGGATATCCCGATAAACGTGATAAGTCTGTATCTTTTCGTACTTTTCTTTCAGTTGCAATGACGTGTGTATGGTTGAAGTACAACATTGACGTGAACAATATTTATTATCCCCTTTTTTCTGGCGACTGCCCACACAATAGATAAATGCAACAGTTTTAATTTGCTTGCCATTATAAACCAGTTTCTCAGGATTCAGTTCGATTAAACGGTTCAATTCAGGAAGCGTAACAACATTATCAATGGTTTTATACCCAAATTCACCTTCTTTGGGTTGATAATTATCGTAACCGGTTGTTATCAATACAGAACCAACGATGAATGAAAGTGTTTCTTCCACTTCGTTCAGATTCAGTGTAGAAGCAAATTTGGCAATAAAATCAGTTTCATTTTTCAATAGTTCTGCTTCAACAACAGGAACGTCGGGCAATGCTCCCGAATAGTTTTTGTATATGGCTTTGCGTTTTGTCAACCCCACATTAAACTCATCATCTACAGACACCGGACATTCTTCCATAGCACGTTTTACGGCTTGTTTGTCAGCTTTTCCATTGATAAATCTGGGTTTTACCTTGATATCTATATGGAAATTACCTAAACTTCCTGATACTTTTTCGATAGTAGCTCCGGTAAATAAAGTGATATTTGTTAGTTTCCTGATTTCTTCGTACAAAGCAGCAACTATATCTTTCCCTTTTTGTCCCGACATAAACAAACTATCTTTCTGGGCAATACGTCCTCCAACAAAATAATCTTTTTCAAGGAGATAAACTTCATTACCACTTTTTGCCAGTTCAATTGCTGCTTTCATTCCTGCAACTCCTGCACCAACTACCAAAGCTGTTTTCTTTACAGTAAGTTCTATGTTTTCTAACGATTCAGAAAATGAAACCCGGTTTATTCCTGCACGGATCAATCCTGCAGCTTTCACGGTTGCTTCACGGGGCCTGTCACTGTGCGGCCATGAGCATTGTTCGCGGATATTCACCTGTACATAGTTTGAAGGATTTAATCCAGCACGGGAAGCCACATTTTTAAACGTATGTAAATGCAGTTTTGGAGAGCACGAGCAGACAACGATAGCATCCAGATTGTTATCCTGAATATCTTTCACCATGTCTTTCTGGTTGGAATCGGCACAGGCAAACATCACATCTTTTGAAATGATAACATTTTCCTCTTTATGAAACATTTTGCCCAATTCTTCAACATCTACGTAATCGGAAATGTTTCCCCCGCAATGACAAATATATACACCTATTCTTTCTTTCATATTTTAGACTATTAGAATCAAGAATCAAGAACCAAGACAGTTAGCTATGTCTTTAATTACTCTACTTAATCCAGTTCGTTTTAAAAACCATATATTATTTTGTGAATCTCTAAAATCTTATTTAGTTGATTCTCATATGTAATTGAATCAATATGTTTTAAGTTGTAAATTCAGTTTCTAACTAAAAAACAGAATATATAGCTTAATAACTTAAGATACAACTTTGAACTCCAAGTTTTTTTCATTTTTAGCTTGACTCTTTTGTCTTGATTCTTGGCTCTTGGTTCTTGATTCTTGAATCTTGTTCAGATATCCATCAACTTCGGATGCTGCACAACCTGCAGACAAAATTGAATCCGGTATATCTTTAGGACCCGATGCAGCACCAGCTACAAATACTCCTTCAATACTCGTCAGTGCAGGATTAATCAGTTCATCGGTTTGTTTCACGAAATTAAAATCATCCAATTCCAATAGCTGATTTTTAAACATGTGCGGAACATTTTTATTTGGAACGACTCCAACAGAAAGTACTACCACATCGTGTTTTGCTTCTTTTACTACTCCTTTGGTAACATCTTCGTAACGAATTATCAGATCGCCACTACCATTTTCATTCTCACGAATTTTTGCTACCTTTCCTTTCACGAAATTTACTCCCATCGATTTAGATTCCTGGAAGAATTCTTCGTAGCCTTTACCAAATGCACGGATATCCATGTAGTAAATGGTAATGTCAGCCATGGGCAAAGCACCCATTAAAAGCTGCGCTTGCTTAATGGAATACATGCAGCAAATCTGTGAACAAATAGGATTATTAGCACAATCTGCACCGCAACCTGAGTTTTCAATGGCAGAATCCCGTGAACCGGTACAAAGTACGTATGCAATATTATCGGGCGTTTTGCCATCACCCGGACGAAGAACATTGTTGTACGGACGGGTTGGTGCAATCAAACGATCCATTTGCATGGAATCAATTACATTGGCATATTTTGCATACCCATAATTAGGTTTCCCTGTTGGTGGAAATAGATTATATCCGGTAGTAACTACTACCGATTTTACGGTTGTATTTACAACCTTGGTTTTTTGTTTAAAATCAATGGCATTCGACGGACAAGCTGTCACACATTGATGACATTCCCGGCAATTGCTGCAATCCAGGCAACGCTCTGTACTTGCTCTCATTTCAGATTCTGTGAAAGTTTGTTCCACTTCTTCCCAACTTGTTGCACGTTGGGCAAGAGGCATCATTCCACCTGCAATTACAGGTTTTACTTTCCCATCAAACTTTTTCAATACGATATCTTTGTTGACAGCCTGTAATTTGTCACCATCTTCAAAATCTTCCATATTCAAATCCCGTAAGTATTTGTCCATATAAAAAGCAGCTTTTTTACCTTGACCGGCTGCTTCTATCAAAGTGGTTGAACCTGTAACTGTATCACCACCTGCAAAAATATAATCTACAGTAGTTTGAAGTGTTTTTTTATTGGCTACAATAGTACCGTTTTTATTTAAATCTATTTGTCCTGCAAAAGGTGAAGTGGATGGTTTCAACCCGATAGCTTCGATTACATAATCTACATTTTCGATATATTCAGAACCTTTTATAATTTCCGGACTACGACGACCACTGGCGTCTTTTTCCCCCAATTGCATTTTGACCAATTGAACCTGTCTGATTTGTCCGTTTTCTCCAATGTATTTTACAGGATTGCGTAGAACCATTATTTCAACACCTTCTTCTTCTGCTTCGTGAATTTCGGGAGCAAAACAAGGCATTTCTTCACGGCTCCTGCGATAAACTACTATCACTTTCTCAGCACCAAGTCTTAATGAAGTACGCGCTGCATCAATTGCAGTATTGCCTCCGCCAATTACCATTACGCGTTTGCCTTTCAAATCTTCCTTTTTACCAATATTAGATTCCCTGAGAAAATGCAGACAATCGACAATACCTTTCAAGTCCGATCCTTCAGTTTTAGAAGTAACAGCTTCGTGAGTGCCAACAGAAACAAACACAGCATCGTAACCTTCATTTTTTAATGCTTTTAAATCCGTAATCCTTTTGTTTACTTCAATTTTTACTCCAAGAACGGTTATGTTTTTTAAATCCCTGTCCACCACACTTTTTGGTGCGCGGTATTCAGGCAGTGTCAATCGTAACATGCCTCCAGCTGCAGGTGCAGCTTCAAAAATAGTCACAGTATGACCTTTCAATGCCAAATGATAAGCCGCTGTTATACCGGCGGGACCGGATCCGATAACTGCAATTTTCTTGTCCGTTTTATTTTTAATTTCAACAGTTGGTGCTTCCGGGTATTTCTCGTAATACCAGTCGGCAAAAAAACGTTTTGTTTTACGAATATCCACAGAACCTTCCAGGCTTGCACGTGTACAGGCATTTTGGCAAGGTGCGTAACATGCACGGCCTAAACTTCCGGGGAAAGGTATATCTTCCAGATGAAGCTTCATGGCTTCTTCGTATTGTCCGTTACGCGCAAGTGATACAAATCCGTAAGCTTTTACACCTCCCGGACATTCATTGATACAAGGAGCTGAATGATCCTGGCGGTCGATGGTGGCAATTCGTGGATTAGCAAGGTTGAAAGGAATATAAGCTACTTTCCTTCCTGCCAGATTGGCGTTGTAATCATCGCTGCGTACTTCAGGGCAAACAGCTTCACACTCGGCACAACCAGTACAGTCTTCCTGAATAACATACCGTGCTTTTTTAGAAACCTGTACCTTAAAACTATCGCCTTCTTTGGTAATTCCATCGATCTCGCTGTTGAGCATTAAGGTGATTTTAGGGTGACGGGCAGTCTCAGACATCTTTGGAGTAGTGATACAAGCCGCACAGTCCAGTGTAGGGAATACTTTACTCAGCTGAATCATTTTACCACCTATCGATAAGGCCTTATCAACTAAAAGCACTTCATGACCCATATCAGCAAGGCTTAAAGCGGCTTCCTGGCCAGCAATTCCGCCTCCGATAACTAATGCATCGTACTGTGAATTACTCCCAACCCCTAAAGAACCCCCAACCCCTAAAGGGGAGTCTAAAATACTCTCATATTGTATGTTTTTCTCTTTAGATATCATTGTATTAACATTAAATTTATATTACTAATCCAGTTTCACGTAAGGAACAAGGTTCATTTTTTATTCCCCTTTAGGGGTTAGGGGTTCTTGAGTTATTTCTTCCAGCCCGGCTAATATTTTCCCGTAGTTTTCCATGTGATTCATAAACGGTTCTGCACACACTGAGCAAAGAGCTGCCATACGCACACGTCTGGGATTAATATTTTTTGCTTTCATTAATTCCTGAGAAACTTCTACAATGGTATTGGTATGTTCGGCACAACGTGAACTGAATGAACATTCGTGTCCGTCAGCAGCAATGAAAACGCCATCGAAGCCATTTTCCAGTGCATGTAGAATCCATCTGGGTTTTATACCGGAAGAGCATGGCAAACTGATGACATACACGGAAGGTGCATAATGAATTTTTCTCAAACCGGCCTGATCAATTCCTGGATCGGATATTTTGTCGGTAGAGAAAACCAGTATCTTTGGAGATTTTGTGTTTGCTGATATAGTTGCAGTTGACATAACAATTAAATTAAACAACCCCTAACCCCTCCCGATAAACATAGGGTGAGGTTGGGGTCATATTTTTATTCTTTGATTAAAAATAAACGACTGAAGCTGTCTTCGTCGTAGAAACCAAGATATTCATGACCAACTTTATCACACCAGCGTGGAATATCGTTTTTGGTACCTTCGTCAGCTGAAAGAATTTCCATAATTTCACCTGATTCAAGTTCTCCAATTGCTTTTTTTGCAGCTAAAAGTGGTCCCGGACAAGCTGTCCCACGTGCATCTACTACTAAATCTGATTTTAAATTCTTTAAATCTGTTGCCATAATAATAAGTTATTTGTTGATTTGTATATTAGTTAATTGGTTTAAATTGTCTTTTATCCTGGTTCCTGGTTCTAAAGTCTATACAAACAATTGCATAGCACTTTCACCTGCATCTGCTACAAAAGTAGCAGCTCCGGCAAAACGTAAATTAGGATAATCAATAAATTCTTCTTTCTTAAAGCCCATTAAATCCATTGACATTTCACAAATGGTTATTTCAATACCGAGTTCACCTGCTTGTTTGAACATTTCGTCTAACGACATAACGTTTTTCTTTTTCATCAACATTTTCATCATCATCGGACCCATTCCGCCCATATTCATATTTGATAGAGCAAGTTTGTTTTTGCCTGTTGGTAACATGATGCCAAACATTTTAGAGATAAAATCTTTTCCTTTTGGTGTTTTCTTAGGGTCACGCAGTGCAGACAGTGACCAGAATGAAAAGAAAAGTTTTACCTGAGTATCCATTGCTGCAGCTGCCAGTGAAATAACCATTGTAGCAAGTATTTTATCCATATCACCTGATACGACTGCCATTGATAACTGATCTTTGCGGTTTTTTTCAAGTTTTCCTACTTTCTTTTTCAATGCATCCACTTGCATTTGAAGTTCCTGAATTGTAATTTCCTGTGTGGCTTCCATATTGAATAGAGTTTTAATTATATCTGATTAGAGAATTATTTCTGCAAATGTATTAAAGTAAAATATATTTATTGAAAATATTCGCGTGTACATGTATACATTATTTTGTGATATGCATCACAATATATATATTTGCATTTTCTTCTCTTAAATCAGAACGAAATGCAAAACGATTGTAGAAATTGTCCATTTAAAACCACGGCGACATCTATGTTGAGTGAGATGAGTCTGGATCAGCTGACTTCAAACCATTTGGAGCTCAAATTAAAAAAAGGTGATTCTATTATAAAACAGGGCACTTATTCAACGAATGTGATATTTTTGCGTACAGGTTTGGCTAAAATTCACATAGCAGGACCTTACAATGAACAGATTGTGAAGATGGTAAATGCACCAAGCTATCTGGGTTTACCAACGACTTTTGGTAGTAAAATCAATCAATATTCAGTTACAGCAGTCTCTGATGCTGAAGTTTGTTTTATCGACCTGGAGATCTTTCAGAGTATCCTGGATGAAAATAAAGAATTTACCCGTGAATTAATACAGGTGTTTTGTAAAAATGAATTGGAATCTTTCCGTCGTTGTGCCAATCGTACCCAAAAACTAATTCGTGGTAATATGGCAGATGCAATATTGGAGTTCTCGGATGTTATTTTCAAATCGGACACTTTTATTTTGCCACTTTCACAAGCTGAATTTGCTAACCTGGTAGATACCAGTCGCGAAAGTGTAAGCCGTGTTCTCGCTGAATTTGACAAAGATGGGATTATTAAAATTTCAGGGAAACAGGTTGAAATCCTTGATAAAACAAGATTGATACTGGTAAGTCAGAATGGGTAGAAATGTATGTTTCTTTCAATTCTCAGTGTAATGCCGTTACTTTATAATAAAAGTCCCCTGGAGATTACATTTCAAATAAAGATTGAATTTTTATAGATAAGTTTTAATGCTATGTTTTAATTTGAATTTTGTAACACATTATTTAAATCAAATATCACTATGACTTTAAAACAAAAGTATGGAAGTACAGCTCTTGTTGCTGGTGCTTCCGAAGGAATAGGAGCTGCCTTTGCAACCCTGCTGGCAGCAGAAGGTATCAACCTTGTTCTTATTGCCCGAAGGATAATACCTCTTCATGAATTTGCAGATAATCTAAAAAGAGCCTATCCGGTTGAAATAATGTGTATTGCCTGTGACCTGGGTGATCGTAATGCTACAGAACAAATCCTGGAAGTCTTAAATGGCAAAGAAATTAATCTGTTGGTCTATAATGCTGCTCTTTCCTACATTGGCCCGTTTATTAAGAATACTGTTGACTATCATGATCAAATGGCACAGGTGAATATGATCACGCCTTTGCATTTACTTCATGCATTTGGTGAAAAGATGCTTGCATCAGGAAAAGGTGCGATAATCCTCATGGCATCACTTGCCGGTTTCCAGGGAAGTGGATACCTGGCTATGTATGCGGCTACAAAAGCGTATAACCGGGTGCTCGCAGAGAGTCTGTGGTATGAATGGAAGAGTAGTGGGGTAGATGTAATAGCATGCTGCGCAGGAGCTACAGCAACACCTAATTTCAAAAATACACAACCTGAAAAGTCAACTCTTTTTGCTCCCAAAGTCCAGACACCGCAGGAAGTGGTTACTGAATGCTTTGAGAAATTAGGAAAACAACCGTCTTTTATTTCAGGCACAGGGAATAAAATAGCCTCATATATTATGCAAAAGCTTCTTCCCCATAAAATGTCTGTTACGATAATGGGGGATAATACTAAAAAGATGTATCGGTTATAAGTAATTGATAATTAATAATTAAAAATTAATAATTAATAATTACAGGTAATTGACAAGTAGGTACTTATAAAG